>Ga0315339_1000011_pt1 | contig 614660 bp, 530 predicted proteins | sample ASW17metaG_FD_204514 | JGI IMG/M metagenome (GOLD analysis project Ga0315339, IMG submission 204514) | Ammonia-oxidizing marine archaeal communities from Pacific Ocean, United States - ASW #17 | ecosystem: Environmental > Aquatic > Marine > Oceanic | place: USA: California | collected 2016-12-05
GCAATCGTCCCGCCATGGCCTTACAGGTGGTAGGCGATGCTCTGAAGAACGCGGGATGGTCTGGGCATCTGGAGGTCGCTCGTCAGGACCGACCGACCCAACTCTTCGATGTCGAAGAACTCCGATATCGAACGGGCCCGACTCAACTGAGCCTCCTCTAGCTTCTTCTAGCGAGCGTGTGCACGGTCAGGCGCAGCCCCAGGACAGCGGCTGTAGTCGACGGCCCTCCCGCATCGCGCGTTGTACGAACGAACGTGTGTAGACCCGGACCTGCGTCACGTCGAAGACCTCGACCAGATACAACTCCAAAGGATCATACTGGTCTAACTCACTGATTCCTGCGTACGCCGGGACCTCATCGATACAGATTGAGACCCTTCTTCGCCCACCTCTTCTGTACGCACACAGATCGGTGAGATCCGACCGGCACGGGCGAGCGAACGGGATGATTCTCCGGACGGCGTCATACGCCGTACCCGCTGAACGCATGAGCAGCGCTTGGTCGAGGATCCGGACGGTCCCGTTGAAGAACCGTCGCCTCCGTTCGAATCGATCGACCAACACTTCGAGTCCCTCTAGAGCAATCGGATTTACCGGAAGGTTGATCGTTGTGAAGTCAGTGAGAGCCGAAGCCGGTACCGACACTTCTATAGTCGCATACCCGAGTTGCTCGACGGACAAACGGTATCCGAAATCATCAGGATATACATCCAATCGGAAATGGCCGAGCGAGTCCGTCATATACCCGGTTACTCCACCCAACAGCATGACAATCGCCCCTTCGAGTGGTACTCGTGTGGCCTCGTCGAGCACCCTGCCCCGAATGGCCGTGGGGGCATCCTGGGACATGGCCCCACCAGCTCCCCCGAACAGCCCTATGAGAACGAGCGCAGATACAGTTCCAGATCGTCGAATCGCGGTGTCCATGAGACTCATGCTACGCGTCCAAGGTCCGACCGTCGATCGCATCGAAGGCAGCATGTCGGCGTTTTAATTCAGCTCTAGCCAAAGCCAGCGCTGATTCGGCAGCCCGCCTGACCGCCGTGCATGTCCCCGCTTCGAGGCCCTCTAGGACCGTGAGCAGCTCGGCGGCGACCTCGATCGTGATATCGCGATGGCGATACTCATGACGTGTAATGCGCAGGAGGACCTCCCTCCACCGGAGTTGCTCATCCGCGACGGAGTGAACTGCGGCCCGCCACCGTGGAAGGGTGATTGTGATATCCACATCCACACTCACCGCGGTGATCCCACAACCCTCCCCAAGCACCTCGAACTTCCACTGCGGGGTTACGCGGTAGTCGGTGAGGCCCTGGCTAAACGCGGCGCCCTCTCCCTCGAGCCGCATCTCGTTCAGGAGTTCAACTACCTGCCCCAGACGCTCAGCCACTAGCTCGTACCGCTCCTCCCGGGAAACAACGTTGAGTCCCTCCGGGACACCTGGGGGACGTACGGATTGACCTGCCACTGGGACGGCGAACAGAATCAACGCCGTACAGGACAAGATTTGAGCACATGTCCGCGTCTACATGACGAACACATACGGCGCTGCCGCGGCTGAGCTACAGGCTGCGCGACGTCGGTCGCTCCTCAACCGAGGGGCGGGTTAGATCCCGAGCAGTCTGAGGAAGTCGTTCGATAGGGCCCAAAGCATGATCGCGACAACGATCAAGAAGCCCACGTTACTCCATCGAAGTTTTTGCTCGAGCGTCAATCCGCGCCCACCGCGAATCGCCTCGATGCCCAGAAAGACCAAATGCCCGCCATCCAACACTGGGATCGGCAGGAGGTTCAGAATCGCGAGGTTGACGCTGAACATCCCCATGAAGCGAAGGAACGAATCCATACCGGCAGCCGCTGCTTGTCCTGAGGCTTCACCAATCGTGACGATGCTCCCCACGGAACGAGGGGAAACCCCGCCGGTCACCAGCTGCCCTAGAAAGCCGAAAATGGCGCCCGCGACGGCTTTGGTCTCACGATATCCATATCGAGCGGACTCCCCGAGGCCGACACGAGCGTAGGTGAGATCTCCGATCGGGGGATAGATACCGATCTTCCCCACCTGCATGATGGAGCCATCCGCGCGCTCTGCGTCCTCAGCATCGAGCGTTACCGCCCGAATGATCTCGCGATCTTCGCGCACCACAGTCAGCTCGACCCTCTCGCCCGGTTTCGATTCGACTTGTGCGACGAACTCAAACCAATTCGCTACGGGTACGTCAGAAACGGCGGTGACCCGGTCCCCCGCCTCCAGGCCTGCCTTGTCCGCCGGGGAGCCCGGGTTCACGGCCCCAACGCCTGCCTCAACCCAGCTCGCGACTGAACCCGCGAGGGCGCGTCGCTCCAGTTCATCCGTAGGAATTCGGATCTGGACCGTTGCGGATGGTTCGACAAACCGCACCTCGAGGGGGCCGGGAGCAGAGGACAAGAGTCCTCCCCTTACGTCCCCCCAATCCTCGACCGGCATCTCCCCGAAACTGACGAAGCGGCTCCCGGGCATGATCGAGGCGAGTTCCTCTGTACCGGCTGGGAGCGTCTCCGCTCTCACGAGACCCATCCTCGTTGTGCTGAGCTCGGGGACACCCCACTTCGCGATCACGAACGTGTAGACGCCGAAGGCGAACAACATGTTCATGATCACGCCAGCCGAGATCACGAGGGTGCGTGCCCAAATCGACTTGGAATCGAAGTCGCGATCACTGGGTTCGCGGGTGACTTCGGTGCCGCCCTCGAGCCGCTCCATCACCTCATCGTCCATCCCGCCCATCTTCACGTAGCCCCCCAACGGGAGCAGGCTCAGGACATACTCAGTCTCACCATATTTGAACCCGAGGACCTTGGGACCGAACCCGATGGAGAAGCACTGAACTTCCACCCCTACAGCCTTGGCGGCCCAGAAGTGCCCTAGTTCGTGCACGAAGATCAGCACGCCCAAAACGATGACTGTCGCGAGAATCGTCATTGAGTTGTTTCTATCCTTGCATCGCCAAGCCGTTCGGCTGCCTCCGCCGCGATCACTCGCGCCGCCGCATCCACGGCTATCACGTCATCTGTATTGGTTAGTTGGCTCGAACCTACTCGGGTGATCGCTTCGTTCACGACATCCGCCATCTCCGGAAAGCGAATCCCACCCTTTAAGAACGCCTGAACGGCGATCTCGTTCCCCGCATTGTACACAGCAGGTGAAACACCACCCGCGGCGCCCGCCTCCACACCCAGACCAAAGAGCGGGAACACGGCATGGTCGATCTCTTCGAACGTCATCGGCGACGAACGCACAGGATCGTACGTTTGAAGCACCCCGTCAGTGACCCGTTCAGGGTGACTGAGCGCGTACAAAATCGGCAGCTCCATGGTCGGAAAGCCGAGTTGCGCCAATACGGACCCGTCGACGAACTCCACGAAGGAGTGGACGACCGACTGCGGGTGTATCACTGCATCGATGCGGTCATACCCCAGTCGGTAGAGAAAGTGAGCCTCGATCACCTCCAAGGCCTTGTTGGCCAAGGTCGCTGAGTCGATCGTGATCTTCGACCCCATATCCCAGGTGGGGTGCCTTAGCGCTTCCTCAGGTCCTACGTGCCACAGGTCGTCGGAGTTCCGACCCCGAAACGGGCCGCCCGAGGCGGTTAGGATGACGCGCTGGACCGCCTCTCTCGGCTGTCCCTCCATGCACTGCAGAATCGCGCTGTGTTCGGAATCGATGGGCACGAGTTCCCCGCCACCACGGGCAGCCGCCTCGAGCACGAGATCCCCGCCAGCCACGAGTGATTCTTTGTTCGCGAGTGCGAGTCGATGTCCGGCCTCGAGCGCAGTCAGTGTCGGTTCAAGGCCGGCCGCGCCGACCAACGCGTTCACAACGACATCGACTTCCGGGTCAGCGGCCAAGGCGATCAGTGCCTCCCTACCGCTCTGCCAATCAACTCCCCCACCCGACGGACGAGCGACGTCCAGATCTGCCAGCACAGCGCGTTTCGGAGAGAAGCGAGATACCTGATCAGCAAGCACGTCCACCCGACGATTCGCCGCGAGCGAAACAACTTCGAATCGTTCCGGATGTCGGGATACCACCTGTAGTGTGCTGCGTCCGATAGAACCGGTGGAGCCCAAGATTGCGATACGAATCAAGCCCACCGCTCCAAGACGAGGACCAAGGCGTAGGCTAAGGGAAGCGTAACGGTGAGCGCGTCCAGTCGGTCCAACATCCCGCCGTGGCCGCCGAAGATAGTGCCCGAGTCCTTCACTCCAGCTTCGCGCTTCAGAAGGGATTCAAAGAAATCGCCTATCTGTGCGCCGGCACCGAGTAACACACCCACCCCGGCCGCGGTCGCCAGGCCACGAATAGGCAGCCCGGGCAAGTACGGTTGTGCGAGCAGGTACCACAGCATGCCAGCCGCAGCAGCAGCCACAAGTCCGGTCCAAGAACCGACCCAACTCTTCTTCGGGCTGATCTTGGGCAGAATTTTTGACCGCCCCCACTTGATTCCAGCGAAGAATGCCGCCGAGTCTCCCACCCACGTACAAGCGAGAGGTAAGGCGACCATCGCCAAGCCACTCCGCGGATCAGCCATCAACGGCCCCCAGCCATACACCGCAGGAGCCGCGTGTAGCAGCGGAATGCACGCCAGCGCGAATCCGACGTACATGGCGCCGAACAGCGTGTGCGACACCGCTGAGAGGGGTTTACCCTTTGGCCATCGCCACATCATCGCGGAAAAGGCGCTGGTGACGAAAAGCCCGAGGAAGATCACCACCGCCCAAGGCGCCAGACCCGTAAAGGTCGGGAAGCGCACAGCGAGAAGCGTCAGCGCGGCAGCCGCTGTCCCACCCAGGATCCTAAATGGCTTGATGTCGGACTGCTCTCCCAGGCGATACGTCTCCGTAGCCCCGATCCAAGCCGCGAAGGCCACCGGAACTCCGAGGATCCACCCACCCGAGTAGAGGAGACCAAGAACCGTTGGAATCCCGATGATCGTCACGGTCCATCGGCTCTTCAGTTCCCCGTTCTTGGGTCTCGAGGCTTTGGTCATGGAACCTCGACACGCCCAAAGCGGCGCTCGCGGCGTTGGTAATCGCGAACCGCTTCGAACAGATGCTCCCTGCCGAACTCGGGCCACAACACCGGACTGATGTGTAGTTCGGTATAGGCGAGTTGCCAAAGCATGAAGTTGCTGATGCGGTATTCGCCCGAGGTCCGGATCAGAAGATCGGGATCAGGCAAGCCTTCGGTAAAAAGGGTCGCGGAGAGGGCGTCCTTATCAATTTCGCTCGGGTCCATTTCGCCACGGGCCACCCGTTCTGCCAAAATTCGGGCCGATCGAACGATTTCTTCACGACCGCCATAAGAAATCATCAGATTCAGGCGGAGTTCTGTTCCACCGCGCGTCCCGTTTACGATTGTGTCGATGGCCTTCCGAGTGGACCCGTCGATCCGGTCGAGCTGGCCCAGTACGTGTACCTCGACGCCCCGGCGCTTGAGCTCCGCCCGTTCTCTGCGGGCGTACAATTGGAGGAGCCCCATGAGCGCAGAGACTTCCTGCACCGGGCGATTCCAGTTCTCGGTGGAGAACGCAAAGAGCGTGAGAATTTCCACACCCGCCTCGACTGCGCCCTCAATGGCCTCGCGTAGGGATTTCATACCCTCGCGATGACCCAGGTGGCGTGGTAGGCCGCGCTGCTGCGCCCAGCGACCGTTGCCGTCCATGATCACAGCCACGTGCCTAGGCACGTCGCCACTCACAAGAATCTGGTCCAGCCGCTCTGACGCCATGTGTGTTGGCCCGGGAGGTGCTCCCTAAATGGCCATGACCTCTTCTTCTTTGTGCTTGAGTAACTCGTCAATTTTGTTCGAGTACTCATGCGTGACCTTCTCGATCGAGTCCTCGCGACGTCGACCGTCGTCCTCACTCAACTCGTGATCCTTCACGAGTTGGTGCAATGCCTCGCGTACGAGTCGGCGCGCGTGCCGCACCGACACCTTCGCATCTTCCGCCATCTTGTGGAGGATCTTCACGTATTCTCTGCGTCGCTCCTCATTGAGGGGCGGAATGGGGATTCGGATCACATTTCCATCGTTTGCAGGATTCAAGCCAAGATCCCCGATCATGATGGCGCGCTCGATGTCCGGGAGGATGGATTTGTCGAACGGCTGCACCATCAGCAAACTCGCCTCGGGTGTCGACACCGTCGCGACCTGATTGATGGGCATCTTCGAGCCATACACCTCGACACGGATCGTGTCGAGGAGGGCTGGGCTCGCTTTTCCTGTCCGAACGGTGGCGAACTCACGACGGAGAGAGTCGAGAGCAGCATCCATAGGACTTCTGGCTTCCTCAACGGTCGGCATCACTACCTCCGGTATCTCTGAACAGATTCGACTTTGTTACGATACAAGCGTTCCGATACGCTCACCACGGATTGCATTCCCAACAGCCCCACGATTCTCAAGGTTGAGAACGATAATGGGCAAGCCGTTCTCTTTGCAGAGCGAGACGGCAGCAGCGTCCATCACTGCAAGTTCCCGCTGCATAACCTCTTGAAACGAGATCGACGGAATGAACTCAGCGCCGGGGTCCTTCACAGGATCCGCCGTATAGACGCCCTGGACTTTCGTCGCCTTGATCACGACGTCTGAGTCCATTTCGATCGCGCGGAGGACCGCGGCTGTGTCGGTCGAGAAGTAGGGATTCCCGGTGCCCCCCGCAAAGAGCACGACACGGCCCTTTTCGATGTGACGCATGGCCCGTCGCCGGATATAGGGTTCCGCAATTTCTTCCATGCGGATCGCGGTCATCACTCGCGTCTCGACGCCCTTGTGCTCCAACAGGTCCTGGACGGCCAGTGCATTGATGACCGTCGAGAGCATGCCCATATAGTCCGCCTGGACCCGATCCATCCCTTCCTTTGAGGCCATCGCACCTCGGACGATGTTTCCACCGCCAATCACCACGCCGAGTGAAACACCCATCTCGACGATCGACCGAATCTCATCCGTGAGACGGTCAACCACCGAGGGCTCGATTCCAAACCCTCGGTCGCCGGCCAAAGCCTCACCCGAAAGCTTGAGAAGCACTCTCTTATACTTGAGACCCGGGCCGCTTTCGCTCATGCGATTCCTTTGGTACGGCCTATGTCCAGGCCGTTGACGCACTGTGACGTTATCCGCCGATCTTGATACGGTAGAAACGCGCTACCTGCATCTTCTCACCGGTGCGAGCAGACAGTTCGGTAATCAACTGCTCAATGGTCTTGTCCGAATCCTTCACGAAGGGCTGCGCCATTAGCGTGCTCTCCTTGAAGAACTTGTTGAGCTTACCCTCAACGATCTTCTCCGCAATGTGCTCCGGCTTCCCCTCTTCCTTCACCTGCTCGAGGTAAACCGCACGTTCACGGTCGATGACGTCTTGCGCGATGTCATCACTCGAAACCGCAATAGGCGCCATGGACGCAACGTGCAGAGCGATGTCCTTGGCGAGAGCCTTAAAGTCGTCCGTGTTGGCGACAAAGTCGGTCTCACAGTTGAGTTCGACGATGACCGCAGTCCTATTGTCGAAGTGCACATAGCTCCCGATCGTCCCCTCATCGGTGGACTTTTCGGCACGCTTCGCGGCCTTCGAAGCACCCTTGGCACGGAGCAGATCGACGGCTTTCTCGATGTCACCGTCGGTCTCCGTGAGGGCTCTCTTGCAATCCATCATCCCCGCGCCTGTCATGTCGCGGAGCATCTTTACGTCCTTCGCACTGATCATTGTGACTTCACTCATTGTCATCCTCGTTGATCGTTCTTGGCTGCGCAAAGAGGCGGAGCGGACCGGGAGCGCCGGTTCGTCTGCCGCCTCTCTCCGACCCCGACCTAAACCGGGGACAGACCGAGCACAAAGGCTCGGTAACGAGGGTGACTACCCCTCAGACTTCTCTTCTTCGTTCGTTTCCGGTGCCGGTGTAGCCTCGGCTGCCGCGGCCTCTTCGACGAGTGCCTCCGGAGCTTCACCCTCTGCCGGAGTTTCAGCATCGGCAGGAGCTGCGGACTCGGCGCCCTCTGCAGCACCTTCGACAGGCTTACCGTCTTCTCCAAGAACTACCCCGATAACCTCAGGCTGGGGGCGACGCTTGCGGCGCGGACGGCGACGCTGCGGCTCCGGCTTCTCGGTCGTCTTCTCACCGGTTTCAGTGGAGTACGTCGTGGCTTCCATCGCATCGACACGGCGCCGCTCCTCATCCGGAACTTCGAGGCGGGCGGTATCGATCGTGTTCGCTATCGCGTTCGCGATCAGTCCAACCGATCGCATTGCGTCGTCGTTACCCGGAATGGGATAGTCGACGAGATCAGGGTCCGCGTTGGTATCCGTTATTGCGATGATCGGGATGCCAAGCTTCGCCGCTTCCTTCACCGCGATCGTCTCGCGTTTCGCGTCGACAATGAACACAGCACCCGGGAGTCGACCCATGTCCTTCACGCCGGACAGATACTTGTCGAGCTTGATCCGCTCGCGGTCGAGCATGAGGCGCTCTTTCTTCGTGTAGAACTCGTACACGTTCTCTTCCTGGCCACGCTCGAGCTCTTTGAGCCGACGAATCTGCTTCCGGATGGTCTGGAAGTTGGTCAGCATGCCTCCCAGCCAACGCTCCGTGACGAAGAAGGAGTTAGACGCCAGTGCTTCCTGCTCAACGATGGACCGGAGCTGCTTCTTCGTGCAGACGAAGAGAATTCGGTCACCACGGAGGACGACTTCACGCACAGCCTGCTGAGCGACCGTGAGCCGATCCAGCGTCTTGCGGAGGTCGATGATATGGATGCCGTTTCGTTCCGTGAAGATGAACGGCTTCATCTTCGGATTCCAACGGCGTGTCTGGTGGCCGAAGTGAACTCCGGCCTCCAATAGTTGACTGAGGCCTACTTCAGACATTCTGGATTCTCTTTTTAGTGGGGCTGATTACGCCCCGATCAGGATACCGGAAGGCTGGCGCCAACCGGGTAAAACAACTCTTAACGCTTGGAGAATTGGAACCGCTTACGTGCCTTGGGCCTACCAGGCTTCTTCCGTTCTACCTGACGCGCGTCACGCGTCAGCATGCCCTTCCCTCGCAGGACGGGACGCAACTCTTCGTCGTGCACGACGATCGCACGGGCAAGGCCCATACGAACCGCATCGGACTGGCCCGTCAGGCCACCGCCGTGCACACGGATCGTGACGTCGAACTGCCCGTCGAGTTCCGTAAGCTTGAGTGGTTCCTCGATACGAATCTGATGCGTCGGGCGGGGGAAGTAGTCTGCCATCGTGCGACCGTTCACCCTCCACTCGCCTTTGCCTGGGCGGAGCATCACACGTGCGACGGACGTCTTACGGCGTCCTACGGTCTGGATCTGGTCCTGGTTCTCGGACATTATTTCGCTCGAATTCCTATTCGAATGTCAGGGGCTCGGGCGCTTGGCCCTGATGCGGATGATCCGCGCCCGCGTAAACCTTCAGTTTCAATCTCATTGCACGACCCAGGGCGTTCTTCGGAATCATGCCCTTCACCGCAAGCTCAATAACGCGCTCGGGGTGCGACGCGATCATGCGCCGGAAGGGAATGTGCTTTTCACCACCCATGTAGCCAGAATGGCGGAAGTACGTCTTCTGGTCGGCTTTGTTTCCGGTAAGCGCCACTTTCTCGGCATTGATGACGACAACATAATCACCCGTGTCGAGATGGGGCGTGTACATCGGCTTGTGTTTGCCGCGAAGGATCGTAGCGATCTCGGTGGCGAGGCGTCCCAACGGCTTATCTGCCGCGTCGACGAGCCACCAATGATGCTCAATCTCGTTGGCCTTCGGTGTATACGTTCGCATTCCCACTACTCAATAAAGCGCGGTTCTAGAACAGAGCCTTAAATGATATCCGAGGCCTTCAGGGGTGTCAACGGGCGATCGGCCTTATCTGACAGGGCTCTTCGGAGTCTTTCCCAGACTGCCTCATCGCACGCCAAACCCGCGCTATGCCGGCCTCCTCTGCCTGCCCCCGCCGAACGTTCTTTCGAGCTAGCGGTAGGTCTCCAGGAAGCGCGCTCGGGACGCGTGACGAAGTCGCACCAGGGCCTTTTCTTTGATCTGGCGGATCCGCTCTCGCGTGACGCCTAGAATGGTCCCGATCTCCTCGAGAGTCATCGGTTTCTGACCGTCGAGACCGAAGTAGAGACGCAAGATTTTGGCCTCGCGTTCCTTCAACGAGTGCAACGCCTCTTCGATCGTATGCTTGAGTGCCTGTTCGTATGCCGCGTCCTCCGGTCCAGGAGCATACTGGTCTGGGAGGTAGTCCAGCAGCCGGTTGTCTTCCCCAGGGGTCATAGGGGCGTCGAGAGACAGGTGGGACTGGGATATGGCGAGGGTCCGCTCCACTTCGTCCTGCGTGATATCGAGGTCGTCAGCGAGCTCCTCCACCGTCGGCTCACGTCCGAGCTCCTGTAAGAGCGTGGAGCTGCGTCGCCCTATTCGATGAAGCGCGCCCGCCCGATTCAACGGCACCCGGACAATCCGACTCTGTTCTGCGAGGGCCTGCAGGATCGCTTGTCGAATCCACCAGACGGCATAACTGATGAACTTGATGCCCTTGGTTTCATCGAATTTATGCGCCGCGCGAATGAGGCCGAGATTACCCTCATTGATCACATCAGAGAGTGGCACTCCCTGGTTCTGGTACTTCTTCGCGACAGATACCACGAAGCGCAGGTTGGACCGCACCAACTTGTCCAACCCCTCTTCCTGACCCCTACGGATCAGCTTGGCCAGGCGCGCTTCCTCAGCCCTATCAATCAGCGGATATCTGCTGATCTCCTTCAGGTACTGATCCAGCGAGCCTTCCTTGAAAGCCCCGCGTTTGGCGGAGAAGGTCATTCTAGCTGGGGAGCGTTGTCGGAGGCATATGAAATCCGTGGCGGACGGCGAAGAATCGGCACCGCGAGGCGACTGCGCAACCGGACTCGCCCGGGTCAGGCCTAGTGGGATGCAGCAATTACCGGATCGCCCGACCGACTCGACGCCAACGAATGTACCGAAGCCAAGGCGCGGGCTCCTCCTCACTCGGATCGAACGAGTAATACACGAACCACGGCTGCCCCCGGATCGCATCGCGCCGGACGAAGCCCCAATATCTCGAATCTTCGCTGTTATCCCGATTGTCACCCAGAACAAAAAAGCGTTCTCGGGGCACGACGATGGGCCCCCAGTTATCCCGGGTGGGACGGTACCTGGACGACGCAGAGGCGATGAGATGGTTCGACTGCCACCTCATGTCCCGGTGCTCCATGTCGCCACGCCGGTCGATGAACTGAACGTAGGGTTCGTACAGTGGGGACCCGTTGAGGAAGACGTTTTTGTCCCGCATCTCGAGGGTATCACCCGGCTGCCCGATGAGCCGCTTTACATAGTTCTTGTTCGGCTCGTGCGGCGGGTTGAAGACTACGACATCGCCACGCGTCGGCTCTGCGAACGCGGGGAGTCGGTAGTCCGTTCCTGGGATTCGTGTCCCATAAACGGACTTATTCACCAACAGGAAATCACCGACGAGGAGGGTGTTCTCCATGGACGACGTCGGAATCTGGAAAGCCTCGACCACAAAGGCACGAATCACTAAGAATATCAAAAAAGCGACGACGAGGGACTTGGTCCATTCGCGCACGCCGGCCATGACTCCGTTCGCTACACGGTCCTGGTCAACTAGGAGTTCCGTGACAATGCCTCGATCTCGATCCGATACCCCGCGCACGCCATCCTCACTCTTGGATCCATCAGTGACCCGCCGCAGCGATGTCAACATACACGATGTCGCAGAGGCTCGTTCCCCGTCTTGAAAGTTTCCGACCCCGACGTCGCCACCTAGTCTTGGACGAGGGCCGTCCTGCCTGAAATCCGCCTTCACCAAAAACCCACATGCCTTCCAGCGGTCGCCCGTTCAACCCGATGTCCTTTCTTGCCGTGATGTGCGGCCCCCCTAGACGGAGCGTCTGCTCGCCGCGGAGGAGGCCAAGCACTCGGGGGCGGCTTCACGGTGCCCACGGTTCAGGCCGAGGAAGCTTGCGTACGCGCGGGCTACCTCCGCTCAGGCTTCGATCAACCATGTCCCCCTGCCCACCTCCGAATCCGCTGGGGACACGCGACGGCTAGAGAACGCTGCGGCTGCCGGAATCTGAGCATGGAACGGGCAGCCCTTTCCCGTCTCGGTCGATGAACGCGGCCATCGGGAGGCACACTTCTCAGTTCGATGGTCCTACTCACTGCGAGGCCGACAAATCGGACTCGCAAGAACACAGTCGCCGCCGGACACTGGACTGGAGGTCGTAGAACTTCAGTTGGCCACGCATAGCACGTATCGACAAAACCAAGTCATCGACCCACAACAGGTCAGGCTCACCGCCGCACACGAGATGGGCCACACGTTAGAGATCCTGATGCGAAGCGATTCTGAACGCGACGTCATAAATCACACGAACACCGCGACCTCGCTCAGCCCCCAGGACTACCTGACGATGGAGGTCCTCCACAGCCTCGCGGACGGTACTCGCATCATCCGGTAGCCGGACCGGGGGCTCACCGTCACTGGATCAGCGCCCGAACGCGAGGGAGCCGCCGAGATACACCCCGCGACCGGGCGCATCGAATCCGAAGACCTGCTGTATCTCGCGGTCGAGCACATTATCGACGCGGACAGTCAACACAAGACCGGGCCGCCCCACTTGTGCCGGGAGCACGTCGACCGAGGCTCCGATTCCAACATCGGAGTATCGGCGCAGCACCACGGGGGTCGCCGGAAAACTCGAGAAGTCACGATCTGCTCTCACGCCCACGACAGACACGTCGGCGAACACGTTGAGCCGCCCACCCACCCGTGCATTTGCATTGGCATGAACGGTATGACGCGGCCGGCGGAGCAGTGGCTCACCTACTACGAAGGCGGCGGCTGGCCCTTGATCGAAGCCCGAGTCCGTCACTTCGGAAGCGAGCAAGGTCCACGAGATCCCACCGGTTAGTCTTCCGCCCTTGACCCTCGCCTCCAATTCCGCACCACGCCCCGTGGCGGCGGCAACGTTGAAGTAGTTCGGATCACCGGGCGCCGCGGGTGCGAGCGTGTACTGAATCAAGTTGCGAAACGACTGATCGAACCAGGTGCCGCGGACGTGGATCCGCCCCCCAAACAGCGACCCATCTGCGCCGACTTCCCAGGACGTCGCGATCTCGGGCTGCAACGCCGGATTCCCGATCGCGAAGCCAGTCGCAAATATTTCGAAGAAGGTGGGCTCTTTCATGGCCCGGCCTGCAGATACTCGAACGCGAAGACCAGGAGCGCTTGGGACAACCCATGTGGCACCCAGCTGCCACGTCCGAAACGTGCCGAAGTGCTCGTTGTCTTCGATGCGTCCACCGAGGTTGAAGGCGACTTCACCATTCCCCCCTGTCGCATGGACAAAATACGCACGATTGAGCCGCGAGTTCTCGCTTCGTCCGGTCGAATTCCCCCACTGGCTCAACGACTCCGTGAACGACCGCTGGCGCTCTTCTTCGAACTCCCACCCGCCCGTGAGAGTCAACTGATCAGTTTGCCAATGCGCACGAGCATCCATCGAAGCACGGCGAATATGATTGAAGCTCGCAAACCCGAAGAACCCAATGGAGTCCGCGGCATCGTCTTGGGCATCCTCCGAGCCTCCATCCGTGTCGGAAACGGCAGCTCGGGCCTCGACGGAAAGGCGCGGCGTCAGCGTGTGGACAACCTTGACCCCAACCAACGCTTCATCTCCGAAGGAACGTGCATTCCTGTCTACGACATTCCCGGAGCCGTCCGTAGGAAAATGGAACGACCGATCTCCGATCCGGAACGAGATATCCGCCTCTGAGGCGACGCTCGGTGCGAAGCGCGCCCGCCCATTGAGTACGGTATTCGTGTGCTGATTGTTGAAAGCGAGAATGCCGTCTGTATCCAAGCGCGTCACGGACAACGAATACCCCGCTCGGGCTCCACCACCGGCCATGCTAGCGGACCAATCGCGCCGTCCATAAGAACCGAACCGACTTGATACGCTTCCTCGCGTCGCACCTCCGCCCGACTCCGTGATCACATGAATCACTCCAGCAACCGCGTCAGATCCATGCAGTGCACTGGATGGCCCCCGAACGATCTCGATCCGCGCGACGTTGGTCAGGGTGAGTGACGAAAAATCGAAGGAGCCCCCGGGCTGGTTGACCTGAACGCCGTCAACCAAGACCAAGACATAGTCGCTCTCCCCCCCTCTCATGAAGACCGAGGTGGTGGCTCCGAACGATCCGTTCTGGACAATCGCGACCCCGGCGCTACCGCGGAGTGCGTCTCCCACCGTCGTTAGCCCGCGCGCACGCACATCCGCTCCGTCAATCACGGTCACGTTCGTGGCGACAGCGCCCACAGCACGAGGAGTGGGGCTCGCGGTGACGATGAGCCCATCAAGAGGGAAGACCTCTTCCTGGGCCGAAGCTGCCACAGGCAATAGTCCCACCCCGATGAGGAGCCCGGCAAGCACGACTGCCCCCGGTCGGGACCTCTTCGTTCCGGCCTCCTGCCGTCTCGGTCCCTCGCCGAGATCCGTACTGGAACCTATCTGGTGCATAAAACTCCCCGTCCTTCTCCGACGAAAGGACGGGGCATGTGCCGAAACACCCGCCCATCCCCCCACGGAGATATTGGCATGGACGGGTGGTCCAGGTCTCCTGGCTCGAGGCCGATTCACTCGCCTTCCCAGAGGATCATCCTCCAGTGGCTATCCGAGTGTACGTTCCGAGATAAACTCGGACCTCTCACAGTGGCGGGGCCGCGCCGGAATCACACCGGCTTCCTTGATGGCCCACCCGTTACATCGATTGTCTCTCTACCCTAACGGGCACGGACAGCGCGCGCAAAAAACGGCGGCTAGCTGTCCCTCACGAGTCCGTACTTTTCGATCTTTTTGTAGAGGTTGGACCGCGGCATGTCGATGCGTCGCGACGTCTCAGCGACGTTCCAATCATTCTCATGCAACTTGTGCACGATGTATGCGCGCTCCGCATGTTCCTTGAAGTCGGCGAACGTCTCGTACCCCATAAGCTCTCCACCTGAGGCGGGGCCCCCAGTGCGCCCGGAGGCGAGTAAGTCGACGTCATCAGCACGCACCTCATCCCCGCTGCACAGGATGACCAACCGCTCTACGGTGTTCCGCAGTTCACGGACATTACCTGGCCAGGAGAGCGAGCTGAGTCGGTCGATCGCATCGGCGCTAAACGGGCGTGGTGCCGCCCCCTCTCGGTTCGCCATCTTCTCGGTGAAGTGAGTGATAAGCATGGGGATGTCCTCCCTACGTCCTCGCAAAGGAGGCACCCGAATGGGAACCACGTTCAGCCGGTAGAAGAGGTCCTCTCGGAAGGTCCCGTCTTCAATCGCCTTCTCCAGGTCCTTGTTCGTGGCAGCCACGACCCGCACGTCGACCTGGATCGCTTTCGATCCTCCAACCCTGGTCAGAACGCCTTCCTCGAGGACTCTGAGAACTTTCGCCTGAGCATCAAGGGACATATCCCCGATCTCATCAAGAAAGAGAGTTCCGCCGTCCGCGAGCTCGAACTTCCCCGCCCGGTCGGCCACAGCTCCGGTGAAGGAACCCTTCATGTGCCCGAACAGCGCGGACTCGATCAACTCGGTGGGGATGGCAGCACAGTTGACCTCGATGAAGGCCTCGTCTGCTCTTGGAGACAACCGATGGACGGCTCGCGCCACGAGCTCCTTCCCGGTCCCATTCTCTCCGGTGACCAACACGCGCGCTTCGGTGGGAGACACCTTCTCCACACGGTCGAGCACCTGCCTGATTTGATAGGAAACGCCGACGATCTCGTACCGGCTTTCAACCTGGCTCCGGAGATCAGCAATGTTCTCGGTGAGTCCTTTTAGTTCTAGCGCCCGGCGGAGCGTCACAAGGAGCCGGTCAGTGTCGAGCGGCTTCTCCAGAAAGTCGTAGGCCCCACGACGCGTCGCGTCGATCGCTGTCTCAATCGTACCGTGCCCGGAGATCATCACTACGACCGCACCTGGGGCTTCGTCGCCCAAGCGGGCCAACACGTCCAGTCCATCCATGCCGGGCATCTTCACGTCGAGGAAGATCACATCAGGATGGTAGGCTGCCGCAACCAGCAGCCCATCCGGACCGTCCTCGGCCGCCCTCACCTCATGTCCTTCATACTCGAAAACCTGGACGAGCGCTTCGCGGATGCCTTTTTCGTCGTCGACGACCAGAAGCCGCGCCATTAGTTGCCTTCGCCTTGGGCAGACTCGTCGTCGTTCTTCGCCAGCAGAACAAGGCTGTCTCGCTGGACGAAAATCGACTCGAGTCCGTCTGGCATCGGGACTATGAGAGCATCCTCAGGCAGGCTCGCGGGTCCCTGACGGCCCAGGCCGTCCAGGACCCCTGCCACCATACGAGAGGGAATGGGAATATTCGCCGCCTGGACCCGGTCGATCTGGAGCGCCAGCACACCCTGGTCCACTGAGATTAAGGATCCACGCATTTCGATCAATATCGTATCGGGCAGGAGACCCAAGATCTGATCCAGGCGCGGGAGGCGCGGAAACGCGTCCACTGCGACGCGGGCAGAGACGTGGACCTTCCCGTCTTCGAGGTCGACCGTCGGCTGAGAGACACCTGGAGGGATAATTCCAGGCATCGCATACCGCAGGATAGAGGACAACTCTGTTCCTCCCAAGGCGAGTCGGTCACCGATCTCTCCTGCCCGAAACTCTTCGAACAAATCGAGTGTCGCCTCGGCCATTTCGGGAGTCGGTCCCAGCTCTTCTTCGACCGCCGCAGGCGGACCGACCCCGAGCACGCGCTCCATGGCGGGGAAGAACACCGGGCCCCATCGGAATCCTGCGTAGGCCACGCCTACAAGGACGACTATCGTGAGCAGCTTCTTGATCAATGAATATCCCGTCGCGTCAGGTGGCGAGTTTGGCTCTTGAAAGCACTGAATACCGCGCGCCATCCTTGGACATCTGGCTGCGCATCAAGTCGATCGTTCGGACCTTTACGTCCCCGCTGAACTCTAGGCCTGCCATGACCTCATCAAGTCCTCTAAACTCTCCCGCTCCGCGTTCGTCGGCCCGCCCCAATGTAATATGCGGATGGAAGGCACGTGTTTCAGCTTCGAACCCGTGGTCACCGAGCGCCCATTCGAGATCTTGTTTCAGACACCGGAGTTCGGGGCTCGCGCCGACACCGAGCCAGATGAGCCTGGGGCGGCGGATCGTGGGGAATGCCCCGAAACCACTCAGGCGAATCGAAAAGGTCTTGGTCGCTTGCCCAACCTTGGTGATCGCCTCTTCGATTCCCGCGAGTCGATCCGACCGCACGTCCCCCAAAAATTTCAGCGTGACATGATAGCTGTCGATGTCGACCCAGCGCACAGGCAGTTCCCTCTCGCGAAGGGCCTTCGCCCTGCGACAAATCCACTGGCGCTCCTTCTTAGGGAGATTCAAACCAATGAACAGGCGCATATCTTCTCGGAGTGCAAGTCTATGGATAGAGCGGAGCGTACCACAGCGACTACAGCCTCGCACGCGGGATCTACCTTAGGCATTGGGACCACATTGTAGCCCCCACCCGGTCATAACACCCCACTCACGGTCAAGCAGGTCCCCTCGTGTCGGCGTGATTTGCCTTGGGCACGCAGGTGTGCCGAAGATCTCAATTGTCATCATATCTTCCCCGCCGGACCCGCGCGCCGCCGGCCGCCTGTCCCGCGCGAGCCCCATGACTCCGTCGTAATCAAGACGACCGCTCCCAAGATGATCGCTGCCGCAGCCAGTGAGCGAAGGGTGAGTGGCTCGTCCGCCAAGGCCCACCCAAGAAGCATCGCAACAACCGGATTGACATACGCGTAGGTCGCTACCCTTGCTGGCGTCACCACCCGTAGCAACCAGATGTAGGACCCATACCCAACGAGTGCTCCGAAGAGGATCAGGTACATCAACGCAAGGGACGACTTCATTGAAATACTCGCCACGTCCAATCGAGCGAGGTCCCCGAACGCAAGGGATAACATGAGGAGGATCGTGCCCCCAGTAAGCATCTGCATGGACACGAGAGACAGCGGCTCCGGAAGCCCCTGTGCATATCGCGTATAGATCGAACCGGCTGCCCAAGACATTGCCGCGACAAGCAGGAAAAGTGCCCCAATGAGTTCCTCGCTCCCTCCGGCGCCAACGCCGGGCGATCCCGCGAGCAGCGCGACCCCTACGAATCCGGTCGCCAGGCCAGCCCAAGCTCGCACGCTTGGGGCGACACGGGATCCGAAGAACCAATCCATCAGCACCATCCACAGCGGAACCGAAGCGACCACGAGGGCCGCGATTCCAGACGGTACCCACTGTTGGGCAATAACCACAGCCCCGTTTCCCCCAACAAGCAGAAAAGCACCACCGATCGCCGCGGCCTTCCACTGAGCCCTCGTCGGTATCGGGACACCCTTCGCCAGCTGCCACGCATATAGGAGTGCGCCCGCCACCAGAAAGCGGGCAGCCGCCATGAGCAGAGGCGGCATCGTCTCGATGGCCCAGCGGATCGCAAGATACGTCGACCCCCAAATGAGATAGACCGCCGCGAAGGCGAGCAAAACGGAGGCCAGCCGGGGGACGTCCTTCGACGCGGGCACACCGGTCTCGGCACGGTCGGGAGGAGACATCCGCAAAGCTCACGTTGGACAGCCTTCCGTTCAATCCCAGTCCGGCCTACTGCACAACCCGATCCAGATACCGATACTGCAGGGCCTCTGCGACATGATGCTGCTTAATGGTCTCACTCCCGCCCAGGTCCGCGACCGTCCTCGCAACCTTCAATACTCGATGATACGAACGGGCTGATAGTCCCAATCCGTCCACCGCTCGTTGAAGGAGCCGGGCGACGTCCCTAGACGGATGGCACCACTGCCTGAGCTCCCTCACGGTCATGTGCCCATTCGCGAAGACTCCGGGCGTCCCCTCGAACCGCCTAGCCTGGAGGGCCCGAGCCTCGACGACTCGTTCACGTATGTCGTGAGTCGAATCCCCATCACCGGTCTTCGTCAAATGTTGGAAGGCGACCGGCGGCACCTGCACGTGAAGGTCAATTCTGTCCAGCAGGGGACCGGACACTCTCCCCAGGTATCGCCGCACCTGGGACGGGTCACACACGCAGCGGTCCGTGCCGTCTCCCCAATACCCACACGGACAAGGGTTCATTGCTGCCAGCAACAGAATTTGAGCGGGGAAACGGACCGATCCCATAGCTCGAGACAGATGAATAACGCCCTCCTCCAACGGCTGCCGAAGCACATCGAGAACGTTCCGCTTGAACTCTGCGAGCTCGTCGAGGAACAGGACACCGTGATGTGCGAGGCTCACTTCGCCGGGACGAATGGGCACCCCGCCGCCGACCAGCCCGGCGTCGCTCACCGTGTGATGGGGAGCCCTGAAGGGGCGCCTTGTAATGAGCGAGCCCCCCTTCCCCATCCGTCCGGGCCACCGAGTGCACGCGAGTAGCCTCGAGCGCCTCCTCAACGGTCAAGGAGGGGAGAATGCCCGCCAACCTTCGCGCCAACATCGTCTTCCCGGAACCTGGCGGACCAATCAGCAGGGCGTTGTGTGAGCCGGCGGCCGCTACCTCGAGAACGCGTTTGGCGGCCCCCTGACCCCGAACCTCCGAGAAGTCAGGGCCATCCTTCAAAGGGCCGGAGAGGAGCGGTGTCAGATCCGTCTGCACGCATGCCAGGCGCGTGCCGCCCCTCAGGTGATGAACCACATCGAGCAGCGAAACGGCACCATATACACTCAGGCCATGGACCACCCCAGCCTCAGCTGCGTTGTCCCTCGGCACAAATAGATCCGACACGCCCGCGGCTGCCAGAGCCGAGGCTGCCGGAAGGGCCCCGCGAACGGGCCGGAGTCCCCCGTCCAGGCCGAGTTCGCCGAGAAACGCCCATCCCGACAGCACCTCTGGGGCGAGCACACCCGAAGCAGCAAGGAGACCCACGGCGATGGCGAGGTCGAACGCTGTGCCGTCTTTCCTGACATCGGCCGGGGCTAGGTTGACCGTGACCCGCTTGGGCGGGAGCGGCCACCCACTGTTGGAGAGTGCCGTGGCGACACGTTCTCGGCCCTCCCGGACAGCGCCTTGAGGCAGGCCCACCACCATGAAAGATGGGAGCCCTGAGGTCATGTTCACCTCCACATTCACTACGAACGGTTCGACCCCGTGAACCGCTGCTGTTCGGACATTGGTAAGCATCGCGAAGGCTCGTGACGAAGGCCGCAATGCGCGATGTTTCGATGGGTCCTACATCCCTCCACATCGGCCGCTTGTGCGGTCAACAGCGGACCCCTAGGATGTGGGCGTCACGAGGTGCCTTACCCCTCCAGAACCTATCCGGAGAGCCTTAATGAAGGTCGCTGTCCTAAAGGAAACACGCACCGACGAACGGAGGGTCGCCCTAGTTCCGATGGGCGTCCGGACACTCGTCAAGAACGGCCTTGAAGTCGTCGTCGAGAGTGGAGCGGGCGATTCGTCCGCCGCGTCCGACTCCGAATATATAGAGGCCGGAGCGACGATCGCGGGCAATGCATCGGACGCCGCGAGCGGCGCTCAGATCGTTCTCGGCGTCAACGCACCCGCGCTTACCGGAATCGCGGAGGGCACGATCCTCGTGTCGTTCATGAATCCGCTAGGAGATTCTGACTTGGTTCGTGGTATGGCGAGCGGGAAGATCACCGGGATCTCGATGGAGATGGTGCCACGGATCACCCGAGCCCAATCCATGGACGCTCTGTCTTCCCAGGCGACCGTCGCCGGCTACAAGGCCGTGCTCATGGCGGCCGACCACCTACCGAAGTTCCTGCCCATGTTCACGACCGCGGCTGGAACGATCCGACCAGGAAGGGCCCTCATTCTGGGCGCCGGCGTGGCAGGTCTTCAGGCTATCGCGACGGCGCGACGCCTGGGTGCCATCGTCGAAGCGTTCGACGTCCGGCCGGCTGTGAAGGAGCAAGTGGAGAGCCTTGGCGCCAAATTCCTCGAGTCTGAAGAGGAAGTGGTGGCCGAGGGCGAGGGTGGTTACGCCAAGGAGCTCTCCGCGGATCAACATCAAAAGGAACTCGACTTGATCGCGGGAGCCATCGTGGAGTCGGACATCGTCATCACGACGGCTCAGATCCCCGGACGTGACGCTCCGCTGTTGATCACGGAGGACATGGTCAAGTCCATGAAGGCCGGCTCTGTGATCGTCGACCTCGCGTCGGAAAGCGGAGGGAACTGCGCGCTTACTAGGAGCGGTGAAACCGTTGTTGCCCACGGTGTGCAGGTTCTCGGACCCGCGAACATCGCCACATTGCTCCCGGTCCATGCAAGCCAGATGTACTCGAAGAACATCGTGACGCTCATCTCTGAGTTCATCGACGAAGAGGGCAAGCTCGCGCTCGACTTTGAGAACGACGTCGTCGGGCCGTCGACCGTCACGCACGCCGGCGAAATCCGAAATGAGCGTGTCCGTGATGCAATGGGCAGCGTCGGTTGAGAGCCCTCACGACACAGCACACCCCTACAGCAGCCTCTCGGGAGACCCCATGGGCGATTTGATGATTGGTCTGTACGTGTTCGTACTCGCGACCCTCGCAGGCCGCGAGGTGATCACGAAGGTGCCACCCACCCTTCATACGCCCCTGATGTCCGGCGCCAACGCGGTCTCGGGGATCGCCATTGTCGGTGCCATCGTGGTTGCGGCGAATGCAGATGGCACGCTGCAGACCGTCTTGGGCATCGCCGCCATCGCAATGGCGACGGTCAACGTGATCGGGGGCTTCATGGTCACCGACCGTATGCTCGCCATGTTCAGGAAGAGGTAGGCTACCATGGATACTATGGTCGAGGTAATCTACCTCCTGTCAGCCACACTCTTTGTCGTTGGCCTAAAACGTCTTCAGTCCCCCGCAACCGCGCGGGCAGGTAACGCGATCGCAGCGTTCGCGATGTTCTTGGCGATCGTCGCCACGGTCGTGGACACAGAGATTCTCACTTGGAACGGCATCCTCATCGGGGTCGCGATCGGCGGGCTCGTCGGTGGGATTACCGCCCGGCGAGTCGAGATGACCGACATGCCACAGCTGGTCGGGATCTTCAACGGCTTCGGTGGTGCGGCCTCGGCCCTTGTAGCGGTCGCGGAGTTCCTAGGCACACCGACCATCGGGGTGGGCACGACGGGGGTCACCATCCTGATCGGCACCGCGATTGGTGGCGTGACGTTCACAGGCTCCTTCCTTGCCTTCGCCAAACTGCAGGGGCTCATGACCGGGGATCCGATCACTTTCCCCGGCCAGAACATTTTAAACGCGCTCCTTTTCCTCGGGGTACTCGCGGTCGGAGCCATGACCTTGGGTGCGTTCGGCGGACAAGATCCGCTCACGATGTTCTACGTGTTCTGCGGGCTGGCCATGCTGATGGGGGTGTTGCTCGTGATCCCGATCGGCGGCGCGGACATGCCCGTGGTCATATCACTTCTGAACTCTTATTCGGGCCTCGCCGCTAGCGCAGCGGGATTCGTTATAGGCAACATGGTTTTGATCATCTCGGGCGCGTTGGTCGGCGCCTCGGGCCTGATCCTCACGCAGTTGATGTGCAAAGGCATGAACCGTTCTCTCGCCAACGTTGCGTTCGGCGGCTTCGGTGGATCGGCCAATGTGGATCGGTCACAGATCGGCAAGCGGCCGGTGAAGCGGGCTGACGCGGAAGCGGTTGCGTTAGAACTCGGTTATGTGAACTCACTGGTGGTGGTGCCGGGCTACGGCCTCGCGGTCGCACAGGCACAGCATGAACTCCGGAAGGTCGGGGACCTGCTTGAGGAGCGCGGTGTGGATGTGAAGTACGCTGTCCACCCTGTCGCGGGACGCATGCCAGGTCACATGAACGTGCTCCTCGCAGAAGCCGACGTCAGCTATGACAAGCTGTACGATCTGGAGGAGGTCAACGACGACTTCTCCAACACGGATGTGGTCCTGATCGTCGGGGCGAACGACGTCGTGAATCCGGCAGCACGTGATCCAGAGTCAATCATCGCCGGCATGCCGATCCTCAACGTAGACAAGGCACGCCGAGTCATCGTGATGAAGCGTTCGCTGTCCCCTGGCTTCGCTGGGATCGACAACGATCTGTTCTACATGGACAACACGCTCATGTTCTTCGGCGACGCGAAGGAACAGATGTCTGAGCTGGTGCGAGAGGTTCGCGACCTCCCCTAGGGCATAGCGCGGGGCTGGTCCGAGGTCATCGGGTCAGTCCCGCGACAGCTCTGTGGCGGCCTCTTCCAGAAGGCGCCACGCCTCCGCGACGTGAGCACCCGTAGTCCGCAGATTGCCGACCGCGACGCGCAACGCCACGCGCCCTGCCAATTCCGTGTGGGAGAGGAAGACCGCCCCGTCCTGATTCACGGCGTCGAGAATCGCCAGGTTTAGGGCATCGTTCTCGCGACCGTCGAGTACGGGATCTTCGTACCGGAATGCAACCGTGGACAATGGAGCGGGTGCAACGCGCTGCCAGCGAGGCGAGTCGTCGATCCGCGCGACCAAATCCTGCGTAATCGCCACGTGAGCACGCAGCCGGGCGATGAGCCCCTGCCGACCGAAATAACGCAGGACGAACCAGAGCTTCAAGGACCGGAAGCGCCTGCCGAGCGAGACACCATAGTCCATCAAACTGCGCGGCGCCGAGTCATCTGGGGCCCGGAGATACTCAGGCACGATCGAGAAGGCTTGCACCAACACTTCAGGTCTACTGCAGTAGAGCACGGAGCAATCCACCGGAGTGAAAAGCCACTTGTGCGGATTCACGACAATGGAGTCTGCCCTCTCCCATCCATCTAGGAGGGGCCTGAGTTCCGGGACGATCGCAGCCGGCCCGCCGTATGCGGCATCGACGTGCAGCCAAAGACCGAACTCCTCAGCGATGTCCGCGATCTCTGCAACCGGATCAATGGAAGAAGTAGACGTCGTGCCCAGCGTCGCCACTACGGCCACAGGCACAACCCCTGCGGCGAGGTCCTCTTCGATGGCCGCTCGTAGTTCGGACACACTCATTCGGAAGTGTTCGTCAGAACGGATCTTCCGGTATCCATCTTTCCCGAAGCCGAGCGTCAGGACGCTCTTCTCGACTGAAGAATGGGTCTGGTCCGAGGCATACACACGGCCCACCGGCTGGCCAAAAAGTCCGGCCTCGTGGGCGCCGGGATACGCGACTTCGCGTGCCGCGGCCAAGGCATACAAGGAGGATGAAGATGCAGTGTCATTGATGACCCCGTCGAAACCATCGGGAAGTCCCATCAACTGGCGCAGCCAGTCGGTGGTGACCTCCTCTAGCTCTGTCGCCGCTGGAGAGCTGCGCCAGACCATCGCGTTCACGTTCAGCACAGCCGCCAGCATCTCCCCAAGCACCCCCGGTCCCGAACCGGTGATGGAGAAGAAGGCCATGAAGCCCGGATGGTTCCAGTGTGTGATTCCGGGCACGATCAACTCTCGGAAATCAGAAAGCGCCGCATCTAACGACTCGCCTACCTCAGGTGGTGAAGCTGGAAGCGCTTCGTGCAGGTACCCGGGTTCGACTGACGACAGAACAGGAAGGTCCTCGACGTCGGAGAGGTAGTCGGCCATCCAGTCCGCAACCTCGTGGGCGTAGGCCCGAAACTGCTCCGGCGGCATGTCACCCAATTTGAGATCATCGTGTGGCACCGCAGTCTCCTCAGTGCTCAGCATCACCCGCGAACGACGGGTCAGCCCCAAGTGCGAGGACGCCCTTCAGTTCGTCCCGGAGCGACGTGATCTGAGCGAGCACTGCTTCGGCCGTCCGGACGGCTTCCGGTTCGCGCTCTCGATCCCCGTCGTCGAACAACTGAAAGAACAAAGCGTCCGTATGTCCCACGCTTCCGTGCGTCACGATCCGATCGACTGCGCGGTTCAACAACAGAACATCCCGTAGGGAGAGAGGGGCGACACCTGAGCCCGGTGGATCTCTGTAAAGATCCCGAATGACCAACTCACGCAAGATCTGGAGCTCTTCGATTACTTCGCCTGCTGCGAGACCGCGTCCAGCAGCGGTATGCCCAAACAACTCGGCGATGCGCACCCAAAGGGGCTCAACCTCACGCCGCAATGGTCCGAGCACCGGAACCAGCATCGAAGAGATCACGTCCACGAAACTGCGAACAACATCGTGCCAGTCCGAGCCTCCGATGGACTCGCGAGCCTCCAGGCGGGACATCCACCGGCTGCTGATCGACGGCAGCCGCATGCGCAGCCAACGAGTCAATTCGACCGGTGCCGCATTGGGACCCACTTGAGGCGGGCGCTCAGCGGATTCGGGAGAAGCGGATAGGTCTGTTGAGTAGTTCGGCATCCGGTGCGGAACAGGGGCTCGTGCTTCGAGGCCGGCGGGTCACCTCGCGTCGGGAACAAGATGCCGCGTCCTGCGACGGGGGACCAGCCCTAGGTAGATTCCTCGAGCCAAACCGGGATGTGGAGCGTGACAGTAGTGCCCACACCAACTTCACTCGCCACTGTCACGGTGCCGCCCCAGGTGGCCACGAGCCGCTGAACGATAGGCAGCCCGAGGCCCGCCCCCTTGGAACGGGTCGAGAATCGCGGTTCGAAAATTCGAGTCAGGACCTCTTCAGGGATGCCGGCACCGTCGTCCACCACGTCCACGCTGACCATCGAGTTGTCTTCCAGACGTCCCTCGATGGTCACAGATCCGCCCTCTCCGATCGCCTCTCGGGCATTCTCGAGCAGGTTGATCAACACCTCTTTGAGTTCCTCCTGGCGGCATCGCACAGCGGGCAAGTTCTGAGCGACATGCTGCGAGAACGGTGACACCGATTGCTCGCCACCGTATAGGGTCATGACATCGTCGGCGACAAACTCGACCGACACTGGTGAAAGGGGCGTTTCGCCGGCGCCACCCGGCGCGCCAAACCTAGAGAAACTGGACGCGATCGCCGCCAATCTGTCGATCTCAGACAACATGGCGTCAGCGTTCTTGATGAGGATCTCGTCGAAATCGGAACGACCGTCGTTCCACGCCTTTCGGATGTGCTGGATGCTGAGCTTGATCGGAGTGAGGGGGTTCTTCACTTCATGTGCGATCTGGCGCGCCATCTCACCCCAGGCTAAAACGCGCTCCGTTCGGAGTTCGTCCGTCACATCGTCCATGGCGACGACGACACCCCGGCGAGTACCGAGACTCCCCAGTCGTCTCGCGCGCACCCTGACACGCCGGTCGCCTGAGTGAAGTTCTGTGGTCGCCTCCTCGGCGGTCCCGTCAACAAACAGAGCCACCCAATCCGAGAGAGCTTCGGACATAGCCCCTTCGGCCGGAACGTTGCGGCCTACAAGAACCTCGGTATCGAGCAGATCTTCGGCGGACGGATTCACGAGCAGGACACGCCCTGCGGGATCAAGGGCGATCATCCCGACGGCGGCCTCGTCCATGATGGCCTGTGTGCGTCGAGATGTCCTGACGAGCTGTCTTCGGGCCCGTCGAACTCTGCCGACCATTCGGTTGAAGGCTCGGAACACCGCCCCGAACTCATCGGTGCGCGAACTTGGAAGCCTCATCGCGAGATTCCCGGCTCCGACGCCTTCCGACGCCGTCTGGAGCGCTCGAATTGGGCTCGTCAGGGCCCGTCCGGCGACCCACGCCAGCACCAATGAAAGAGCCCCACCCACGAGCACGGCCAAGCCCAGGAGTTCGATCATGTCGGTGGTGCGGATGGCCGTCGTCCCCGCCTGAATCGGCACCTGCGCCCCCAAGATGTCTCCATCGGGGAGGCGCCGGTATGCAGTGACGTAGCGCCAGCGACCCAATGAGGTTTCGGTGAACTCGCTGATGCCCTCACGGCCGTCCAGCAACCTGTGTTGGGTCATCGGCATCCACCCCTCGTACAAACCGATCTCGACGAGTTCCGCCACGGACCCGCCGCCTCTCAGCTCGCCATCTCTGTACTCAAGGAGTTCTGCTCTCACCTGGCGTGCCAGGCGATCCATGCGTGTACCCGGGGGGACATCGAGAGACAAATACCAACCCGCCGCATCTTCGACGACCCGCTCTGCGATTACCCGGGCAGACCGGGCAGATGCCTGAGCCAACGTCCGGTACGCGAGTGTGCCGAACAAAGCGTTCGCCAGCAGAAAGAATCCGAAGAGTGCCAGCGTGACGCGAGCACGGAACGAAATCACGAGTCCGGACAGCCTCATTTCCGGAGGCGCCACATCGCGCAGTAACGCTCTTCCACCGAGCCAGAACGCGAAGAAGATGGCCAGGTTCAATACCAACAACAGCGCGCCACGCGCTGTGGCGAGTATGGCTACCGGCATTTCCACCAAGTGGTGAGCGTGGTACGTGGCGTCGTCGAACTGCAGGGCGATCTGGCCCTGCCACCCTGAGCCGGTCCGCTGCCAGGCCAAGGACTCACCGCCGCGTGGGTCACCCGGGAGCAATGGGATCAAGGTCACAGCAGCGGAGAGTTCTCCCGTCGCTGCGCCCATCAGCGCTGCAAGCGGTGAACGAGAGGGATCCAGGTCGATCGGTGGCGCAATCACGGTCAGAACGCTCCCACCCGAGAGCGGAATCGACATCACGTACCGGGCGTCATAACGGTTGTAGGGAAAAATCATCTGGGCGTCCTCCCCCAGCGCGCGCATGACCAAGTCCGTCATGAAGGCGGGTGGTTCGGCTCCGACCCCAATTCTGAGTTCCTCACCCTGCTGTCCGTCAGCGTCCCACATGGTGAGTCGAAGGGGAGCGCCTCCTTCCGAGAGACCGCTGCGCCTCCAAGCTCCATACATGATGTCGACGGGGGATTTCCCCGCGCGTTCCAGGGTGTCGGCGACTGCTCCGAGTCGTTGGAGTCCCCGCTCGAGCTCGGTATCCGTCGAAGAGGCGAGGCCGGAAAGAAGATGTGACCCGGCCTCGATTCGGGATTCGGTCCGATGGGCCCAAGTCGCTGGCAGTGCCGCACTCGACGCGAGAACGCCCGCTGCTAGCCATCCGACGAGTGGACGCTGCCATCCTGGCCACGCTCCCATCGACACAGCGACGGCCGCGGTCGGGAGAGCCCACAACGCCGGCCACCATGCCGGCAGTCCCGTCGTCCGCTGCACGAAGACCCCACCCACCGCACTAAGAAGAACCGCTACGACGACCCCGGCGGTCGCCGCATACGTCCTCGACTCCGGCTTGGCGCGACAGAACGCCAGTGCCGATCCCGCCAGCAGGGTGAGGAGCCCAGCCATGGCGACATTGTACACGACATAACCGAGTCGCCCCTCAGCAAGCCCAAGCGGCAGGACTCCGCCTGAGACCGTGTTGGTCACCAAGGGGAACCCAACACCAACGAACAGGCCGGCCACCCACGCAGGCACTTCGACACGAGGACGAGGGAGAACGGCCACGGTGGTGAACCCCGCCAAGGTCAACAGCGCCAGCCGTCCCAGGGATATCGGGATGGGGCCCGGCAAGGTGAACAAAGATGGGGCGAACAAATGCGCGAGCCCATCGATCCGCTCGAACGGAAGAAGCCCCGCAATGAAGAGGAGCCCTCCCGAAGCCATGGTGCCGGAAGCCATGCGAGCGGCCCCCCCCATTGCCAACAAAAGCCACGCGATGACGACGGCCGCCGACACAACCCCTCGCCAACGACCCATCACTTCGTCGATGCGGTCTGCAGCCACCGGCCGATCGACTGTAACGCTCAGCAACCGCACTCCGTCCTCAGTCTCGAGGTCGAAAACGCCGGCACTTTGTGTCGGTGACTCCCGCGAGATCGTGATCGCCTCACCTGTCGCGCGCGAGAACTGGGAAGCGAAATCACCGAGGGGCGCTTCCAACGCAGGGGACACATCCGACCGAAGCAGGTGCGCGACCACGGCAATGCTGCCGTCCGCGCCGTGGGCAGTGACATAGAGATACCCGAACAACGGCGTATCTCTATACATGTACCGCTCAGCGCCTTGTTGGGCATCTTCAGGTACCCGACCCCGGTGAACGCCATCCCACACCAGCAAAGATCCTCGCGAGTCATACAGGGCGACGGCCGCAGCTCCGAACCGCGATCGGAGCCTTCTCACGGTGCCGAGTTCAGTCAACTCGGGGTCCTCCCTCAATCCAGGCGCGAGCGATGCGAGGGAATCCGCTGCCAACTCTGCGCTTTCGAGTCGTTGTTGGAGAGACTCGTCGAGCCTCTGTCCGACCTCCGCCTCACGGTCGTCCCAATATCCTTCCCACCCGTTAGCGAGCTGGGATACCTGGCGGTGAGCTCCGAATCCGGCGAGGATGGCGAGAACGAGAACGGACACACCGCCTCCCCAAGATCGACCTCGACGCTTGGGGCCCCAAAGAGCTGCACATGTAACGCCGGCAGCGGCGAGGAGTAATGGGGCGAACCCAGGAGATGCGGCCCACAAAGCCAAGGACGCCAGAGAGGTCCACGGCCCGAGCCATCCGGAGGCTCGCCTAGTCTGCCGAAGTCGTTTGTATAGGAAGGAAGGTGACGTCATTCGCACTCGATGTGATGAGTTGGCCAGAGGTCGGACGTGCGCTCGCACGAGATCCTCGACTCATCTTCCCAGTTGGTGCGATGGATCAACACGGGCCTCACTTACCCTTGGGCGCGGAAGCTGTCTCGCACGCCGTTTCCGATCACCTCGGGATACTCCGCGCTCCGACCTTCTCGTACGGTATCAGTGTCGGTGGAGGTCCATTCGCCGGAGCCACCGGGCTGAGACGTAAAACCCTCCACCGTGCCGCAAATGAACTTCTGGCTCAATGCGAGAACGATGGCGTCGAGGACTTTGTCATCATCACGGCGCACCGGTTCGAACCGCATTTGGAGGCACTGCTCATGGCCCTCACCGCGACATCAAGCAACAGCGTTTACGACCTATGCCAGGTCCATGTCGCTGATGTGCTCGAATCGAACCCAGAATTCGAACACAGAGGGGAGTTGGAGACGTCACTGCTACTCCACCTGGCTCCGAAGTTGGTCCACATGGAAGAGACCGAAGAGTCTCTCCCAGAGGAACGTTGGCTCCGAAGATACACTCGGGGTAGAGTGCCGACACCCCCGGCAAAGTCCCGAGGCGTGGGGAGATACCCTCGCCGGGGCACGAAAGAAAAGGGGCGTGTCGTCTTCGATCGGCACCTCGACTCGATCGAGAGGCGCTCACCTCGGACTGACATCGTCAAGAGCGGTGCGAACGCGGCACGAAACTTGGTGTAGCAGATGCCCATGACGATTCTGAGAAATGCTGGCTTGACGCTGCTCACCCTTGCTTCCCTTTCGTCCCCTGCGGCGGCGCAAAGCGTCGTCGATCAAGGGACGTTCTCTATCGAGATCGACGGTTCAGTTGTCGGGACTGAGGAATTCAAAATTCGCCGCGTGGGGTTCAACCGGAGCGCCATCTTCATCGCCGACGGAGTCGTGGCGCTGGGGGACGAGTCAGGCAGCCAGGAGATACGGCACCTGCTCCGCGTATCAGGCTCAGCCGGAGCGGCCGAAGCATACGAGCTCACTCTGAGCGGCGCCGAACCGCTAGAGATCACGATGAATCTCGCTCGCCCTCGATTCGTTTCTCGGTTCGAATCGCCGGAAGGGCAAGAAGAGCGCGAGTTCAGGGCTAGAGAGGAAACACGAATCATTGAAGTGATGGTCGCGCATCACTACTACTTCGTTCGCGATCTTCAGGAGGGAGAGTCTGCTCCGATCATTGTGCCGAGAGATCGACGTGAGGGCACAATCAGCACCGGCTCCATCGTGGAGGAGGAATTGCGTTTGGGGCGGAACCGAGTCGCCGCACGTCGCGTCTCATTCATGGACGATGCCTCCGAGCATCGCGTATGGTTCGACCGCCAAGGGCGCGTACTCCGTGTCGAAATACCTGACCTTGGATACGTGGCGACTCGCACCGACCTCGTCGGCGAATAGAAGCAGGGCCTTGGAGCGGAAGGCCTTCGAATTAGCTTTCTTGACGCCCGAAATGCGTGACTGGTGAAGCATCCACCACCCCGGTGGGTCGTCGCACCCATGGACTTCATGACAGACCGCTTCGATACACGAAACTACCGATGCTCTGGTGGCGTACGGCCGGTAGCAGCCCGACTTCCAACGAGGGGTTCGTGAGGATGAGGAACAGTTTGCGCGCGTTGGCCATCATGGCCGCGCTCATCGCATCGCCACTGGCAGGACAAGTGACGGTGCCTAGTACACTTTCTTTGGCCGATGCGCTCGATATCGCCCAAGAGAACAACCCGAGCTTCCTGCAGACACGGAATGACGAGCGACTCGCGGATTGGGACGTCAAGCAGGCCTACGGCCAGCTCCTTCCCACGGCCAGCGCAAATTCCGGTGTCTCGTGGCAAGGTGCTGGCGAACAGCGCTTTGGGAGCCTGACGCTGGGAGACCTCGGATTCGGCGGGCAACCGTCGTACTACTTCTCCAACTACAGCGTCAACTTCAACTACTCGTTGAGCTGGGCCACCCTAAAGGGGCCGGCGCAGGCGAAGGCCAATCGCGGCACGACCGTCGCCCAAATCAGGGTGGCCGAATCGAACCTCGTAGCTCAAGTGACAAACGCCTACCTCGAGATGCTCCGCCAGCAGGAGGCTGTACGCCTCACAGAGCAACAACTCGAGAATACCCAGTTCAACTACAGACTCGCTCAAGGTCAGCTCGAGGTCGGGTCGGTGACCCCGATCGACGTCGGCCTCGCTGAGATCCAGGTCGGACGGTCTGAAGTGGGTGTGCTACAGGCTCGGAATGCACTGGAAACCGGCCGCATGCGCCTTCTCCAGCAGCTCGGGCTCGGCGTAGACCAAGTATTTGAGCTTGGCACGATCTTCGTGTTGACCGAGCCGAGCTGGGATCTGGACGAACTAATCGATATGGCGCTGGGTCAGAACCCGACCCTTCAGGCGCGACGTAGCAGCAAAGCATCCGCAGACATCGGGGTCAGCACGGCCCGCTCCGCGTACTACCCGTCGATCTCTATGTCCACCGGCCTGAGCGGCTTCACGCGCCAGGCCAGCAGTACAGCGTCGCAGGTGGCACAGGCCCAAGGTCAGATCGCCGGATCCGTCGCAAACTGTCAATTCACAAACGATCTATACAGCCGATTAGCGGACCCACTTCCGGGGCAGGATTGTTCCCGCTTTGCCTTCACCGACACGCAGCGGCAGGCGATCGAGGACGGAAACAATGCTTTCCCGTTCAATTTCGACAAGTCCCCGCCGAGCCTCTCGTTCGGGATCAGCATCCCGATCTTCCAAGGGCTCTCCCGCCAGAGGAATCTCGAGGCTGCCCGACTGCAAAGAGACGACATCACTCAGCAGGTCCGCGAACAGGAACTGAGTCTTCAAGCTGATCTCGCGATCGGCTTGGCCAACGTTCGTACCGCGTTCCAAAGCGCTGAACTCGAAGAGAGAAACCGCGTATTGGCGGAACAACAGCTCCGCTTGGCCCGGGAACGGTACCAACTGGGAGCCATCACTTTTGTGGAATTGGTAGACGCGCAGACGCTGTTCGCTCAGGCAGATCGTGATCGAACCATCGCGATATTCGCCTACCATGACACCGTGACCAGCCTGGAGGCGCTCGTCGGCGCCCCCCTTAGAAACTGAGAGACTGACTGACCATGCAGACCCGTACTAAGGTCATTATCGGAGTCATCGTCGTCGCCGTTCTCGGCACGGCGGCAGCCCTCTCCGCTACCCGCGGGAACGACCGCGGCGCCGAAGTCCGAATGGAAGAGATCGAAGCCCGCGATCTCGTCGAGATCGCTACGGCTAGCGGAAACATCCGTGCTCGGCGCACCGTCGACGTAAGCTCGGATGTCTCGGCAAAGGTCGCGGAACTCCTCGTCAAAGAAGGTGACGACGTGGTCCGAGGACAGGTTCTTCTACGCCTCGATCCCGACCAGTACCAAGCTTCGCTGTCAAGAAACGAGGCGTCGATGGCTCAGGCGCAGGCCCAAATGGCCTCCCAGCGGGCCAACATGCTTCGTTCCCAGCGTGATCTAGACCGACTTCTGAACCTCCGGGCGAGGGACTCGCTCTTAGTGAGCGGGCAGCAGGTCGATGACGCGCACACGAATGTCGACGTCGCAGAGGCCAACCTCACATCCGCTGGGCACGGTGTGGCACAGGCGCGAGCTGCAGTTGATGAGGCCAAAGAGCAGCTGTCAAAGACGATCTTCACCGCCCCCATGGACGGGAAGATCACACGCCTCAATATCGAAGAGGGCGAGACCGTCATGATCGGGACGATGAACAACCCGGGAAGTCTGGTCCTCACGATCTCTGACCTCTCCGTCATGGAGGTTGTGGTGCAGGTCGACGAGACGGATGTGCCCGCAATCGCCCTCGGCGATAGCACAACAATCCGCATCGATGCCTTTCCAGGCGACGAGTTCATTGGGCGTGTCACGGAGATCGGCAACTCCGCGATCAACCCTCCGTCTCAACAGGCCGCAGGCCAGCAGGCTGCGATCGACTTCGAAGTCGTCATCACTCTCGATGGGACGGACATCGGGCTGCGGCCCGACCTCTCAGCTACGGCAGACATCGTGACAGAGATGCGCGTCGGGGTGGTTGCAGTGCCGATCATCGCGCTCACGGTCCGAGAAGAGGAACGTGATTCCAGCGTAACGGCCGATGAGGACGAGCCGCTCGAAGACATCGACGGAGTCTTCGTTGTCAGCGAAGGTGTGGTCTCCTTCATTCAAGTTGAGTACGGCATCGCCGGTCAGGAGTACTTCGAAATCATCTCCGGCGTCAATGTGGGTGACACCGTGGTTGCGGGCCCGTATCAGAGAATTCGTCAGCTTCGTGACGGTGATGCCGTCAAGTCGTCTGAGGAGTCCGACGATAACAACAACAACTAGAACGACGGGCTAACTGACTATGCACCTTTGGGAGGGCGTCGCCCTGGCGATGCATCAGATCCGGAGCGAGAAGATGAAGAGCTTCTTCAGCCTCCTGGGTGTGATCATGGGCGTCATGTTCCTCATCGTCGTCGTGACGATCGTCGAAGGACTCGACCAATACGTGCGTGTGGAAGTGACCTCCCAGGTCTTCGGGATCAACACGGTCACAGTCCGCCGATGGGGCGAGTCAGGAGTCGACAACGATCGCGAAGCATGGCGGGCACGGTTGCGGGCGCCACGACTCCGTTATGAAGACGCCGAAGCCATCCGTGAACGTCTTACCATTCCCGCGTTGATCGGGGTCGAGAGCGACACGAACGCATCGGCCGTTGCGGACAACGGCCGCACAGCGACCGGGGTTAACGTGGTCGGCGCCAGCATCGAGATATTCGAAATCCGTGACCTGAACGTGAGTCGTGGCCGGATTTTCAGCGACCTAGAAGCTTCGGCGGGCATTCCCGTTCTCGTCCTCGGGAAGGAAACTGCCGAGGTCTTGTTCGAGGAAGTCGATCCCCTGGGTCGGGTCGTTCGACTCAGAGGATTCCCCTATCGAGTGATCGGGGTCCTCGAAGAGCGAGGCTCTTTGTTCGGTCAGTCCCTCGACAATTTTGCGGTGGCCCCGGCGCGGTCACCGATTCAATCGATCACTAACCCACGCGGTGTGATCGACGAGATCATCGTGCAGACCCTGGATCCAGACCAGATCAGAGAAGCTCAGGCGGAACTCGAAGGCATCATGCGGACGCGGCGTCAACTGCACCCGAGCGAGCCGAACAATTTTGCGGTCGAGACGGCGGACGACGCGATCAGTTTCTGGGACAACATCTCTAAGATCTTGTTCACCGCCCTACCCGGTCTAGTCGCGATTTCACTCGTTGTGGGTGGCATCGTGATCATGAACATCATGCTGGTGTCCGTGATGGAACGTACCCGCGAGATCGGCGTCAGAAAGGCGCTGGGGGCACGGCGTCGAGATATTCTGACCCAGGTCCTCATAGAGTCGACAACGCTGTCCACCGCAGGGGCGATCTTGGGAGTAGCCATGGGGGTCATGCTCGCCATGTTGGTGGCGGCGATTTCGCCGATGCCTGCCGCGGTCAGCGCGAAGTGGATTGTGATCGGGGTAACCCTCGGCATGTCCGTCGGGATCATGGCCGGGGTCTACCCCGCCACGCAGGCTTCTAAGCTCGATCCCGTGGATGCGCTCCGCTATGAGTGATCGGTCGGGGCAGCGGGGCGCTTCGGGCATGACGGCGCTGGGCGAGGGCCTCATCATCGCCTTCGATGCCATGAGAGCCAATACGATCCGCTCGGCGCTCACCATCTTGGGCGTGGCGGTTGGTGTATCGGTCGTGGTTGCACTCTCCGCACTCATCACTGGGATTCGCAGCAGCGTCATGGAGGCCTTCGAGTCCGGTGGACCGAACAACTTCCTGGTCATGCGCTTCGACTTCACAGCCGTGCGAATCTCGGACGACGGTAACAACCGGCCTCCCTGGTGGAACAAGCCGCAACTGGAGGCGTCTGAGGCCCGTCGCTTGGACCAATTGCCCTCCATCGAGGCTGCAATGTTCAACTTCGGATTCCAGATCGACTTGGATTACGAGGGCCATGAGGTGCGCAATGTTCAGTCTTCCGCGTCTGATGCGGGCTGGCCTGCCTATCAGGCCGGAGACTTTATCGCGGGGCGTGACTTTACACCTACCGAGGTGGACCAGAACCGGGCTGTAGTGGTCGTGTCCGCCGAGCTGGCCCTAGAGCTCTTCGGTGAACGCGATCCTATCGGCCGTCGCATCCGGATGCTGAATGTGTTCCGGGGCACGCAGGAGCCGTTCACGGTCATTGGGGTGTACCAACTGAAAGACAACATCTTCACGAGCGCAATCAAGCACTGGACTGTAGTCCCGTGGACCGCGGGCAGCCGGCGATTACGACAGTCCATGTGGCAGGCTCAGATCCAGGTCGTGCCGAAAGACTCGGTATCCATGTCGCGGGCACAGGACGACGTGATGGCGGCGTTACGCAGAATGCGAAGTCTGGGGCCGAGGGATGAGAACAACTTCGCTCTGCTGGCGAGCGCTCAGATCCTTGATCTGTTCAACCAACTCACGGCTGTGTTCTTCCTCGTGATGCTCGCTCTCTCTTCGGCGGGTCTCCTCGTGGGTGGAGTGGGCGTCATCGGGATCATGCTCATCAGCGTGACGGAGCGAACTCGAGAGATCGGGATTCGAAAAGCCCTCGGAGCGACGAGACGTGAGATCCTCTGGCAATTCCTTGTGGAAGCTTCCGCGCTCACCGCGGTCGGGGCCATGGTAGGGATGCTTATGGGATGGGGTCTGGCGTCAGGAGTGGCGGCCTGGACTCCCCTGCCCGCAAAAATCCCCCTGTGGGCTGTATTTGCAGCCCTCGGCATGGCTTCGTTCACAGGGATGTTGTTCGGCCTCCTGCCCGCCATGCGGGCGAGTCGACTTGATCCCGTAGACGCTCTGAGATACGAATGACAGCTCCGTTGGACGTCCTGGCGATCATGGCCCACCCGGACGATGCGGAACTCCTCTGTGGAGGCGCCCTGATCAAGAGCGCCGCAGCGGGCCACCGGGTCGGAGTCCTGGACCTCACTGCAGGAGAAATGGGAAGCGCGGGCTCTCCTGAACAACGAGCGATCGAGGCAGGCACCGCAGCAGAAATCATGGGGCTCGCTGAACGGCGATGTGCAGGCCTACCCGACTCCGGTCTCGAGAACGACAACGAGGCCCGCCATGTGGTCGCCGAGCATCTCCGGGCCCTCCGGCCCAGAGTCGTGATCACACACTGGAAGGTCGGCCGCCACCGAGATCACCGGATCACATCGGAGCTCGTGAGAGATGCATGTTTCTTGAGTGGGCTCAAGAAGCTGGACGTGCCAGGAGATCCGTTCCGGCCTTCAAAACTGGTGTACGCCACCGCGTTCAGAGAAGACGCAGGCCCGCCAGACTTCGTGGTCGACGTATCGTCTCATATCGACGCCCGGATGGACGCGATCGCCGCCTACGGTTCTCAGTTCGCGACGGTCCATCAGGCGGGAGAAGTCTTCCCCGGGGGGACACGCCCACTCGACCAGCAGATCAAGGCGCAGCTCGCGCACTATGGTTCGCTCATTCGGGTCGCCTACGGCGAACCCTACCGCGTCGATGAGACCCTAGAGGTCGAAGACGTTGCCGCCCTCGGCGTCTCGACCTTCTAGGTCTGGTGGACTAGGGTCGACAGACGACCTCGAGGAGCACGCGTCGCCACGAAGGGGTATCGACTCCGCGAACTCGCACGGCCCTCGCTTCCGCGACACCGCCCGCACACAACCAGGGCCAAAGCCACATCCCGATCTCAGGAGGAAGATGTCCGATCGGATCTCCAGACCTGCGATGGACCCATACTTCGGGCGCGTCTTGAACCGGTGGATCCGCCACCAACTGAAGGGGCTCCCCTTCGCTTACCTGGCCCACGTGTACGACACGTCCTCCGAAGACCGTACCGTGAACGGTCGACCGGAAGCACTTGGGTTGCCCGTCGGGAAACGGTGGAGAGAAGTGCATCCGATTGGGACTCCGGGCTGAGGCGGTACGGTCCAAGGTCGGCGTCGATTAACTTAGGTACCTACGTTTCTCCAGCAACTCGCTCTGCCCAAGCCACAGATGATGGATCCGGTATATCTCGACTACGCGGCGACCACACCCGTTAGGGCAGAGGTCCGGGAGGCGATGCTCCCACTTTTGACGGAGACGTTTGGGAATCCGTCCAGCCCGCACCGTTGGGGCCGCAAGGCCGCTGAAGCCCTCTCGGACGCCCGGGCGACCGCTGCGCAGGCCCTCGGGGCCACCCCCGCAGAGATCTTCTTTACGAGGGGAGGCACGGAGTCGGACAATTTGGCTGTACTGGGAAGCACACGGGCTCTGGCCGACGAAGGCCAGATCCCGACCCTCATTGTTACCTCGGTGGAGCACCACGCAGTTCACGACGCTGCGGAGAAGGCGGAAAGCGCGGGACAGCTCCGGAGAGTGGTCCTCGACGTCTCCCCCGAAGGGACCGTCGATATGGATCGACTCGATGAAGTACTCGCCGAGGGGCACTGCGTCGTCTCCGCCATGTGGGTCAACAACGAAACCGGAATCGTCCTTCCGATCCCTGAGATGGTCGATCGTGTATCTGCGGCAGGAGGCACGATGCATTCCGATGCAGTCCAAGCGTTCGGGAAACTTCCCGTATCAGTGGACGCAGTGCCGATCGACCTACTGTCTGTGACAGGTCACAAGATCTACGGCCCCAAGGGGACAGGACTGCTCTTCGTTCGTGCGGGCACTAAGATCTCGCCTCTGCTCTTTGGCGGAGGGCAGGAACGTGCCCTGCGTCCAGGCACGGAGGACGTGGCGGGCGCGGTCGGCCTCGCCACGGCGATGCGGCTTGGGGTCGATGAGCAGGGAGATCTAAGCGCGCGCCTCCACGCGCTCCAGAGTCATCTTGAGACCAGGGTCACGAAGCTGGTACCCCACGTGCGAATCAATGGCGGCATGGCTCAGCGCGGTCCGCACGTCAGCAGCTTCGGCGTACCGGGCGTCGACGGACAACAGCTTCTGATGGCTCTCGACCTAGAGGGGATCGCAGTCTCTGGCGGGTCCGCTTGTGCGAGTGGCAGCACAGGTGGCAGCCACGTGATCGCCGCGCTTTACGGGGACGACGACCCGACCGCGACGGTACGCTTTTCGCTCGGCCGGCTCAGTACGAAGGAAGAACTCGACCGGGCTGCGACAACGTTCGCAGCGGTCGTGGAGCGACTCCGGGGCCTCGGAGCACCCGCATGAGCAGGGTACTCGTTGCCATGTCGGGCGGTGTCGATTCTTCGGTCGCCGCTGCGCTCCTCGTCGAAGAGGGTCACGATGTCATCGGGGTAACGATGAAGACCTTCTGCTACGACGGAACCCCTGCGCACTCCAAGACCTGTTGTGGACTCGATGGAATTATGGACGCCAAACGGGTCGCTGCTGCACTCGATATTCCGCACTACGTATTCGATGTGGAGGAAGACTTCACGAGGGATGTCATCGACGACTTCGTCTCTGAGTATGCCGTGGGGCGAACTCCGAACCCATGCGTCAGTTGCAACAGCAATACGAAGTTCCCTGAGCTCCTGGAGCGCGGGCGTGCTCTGGGCTGCGATCAAATCGCTTCCGGCCACTACGTGCGCGTGCAGCACGGCGACAACGGGTCATCCCTACTCCGAGGCCTAGACCCGGACAAGGACCAGTCGTACTTCCTCTGGGCTATGCCACGAGAGATGCTTCCAAAGCTCCTCTTCCCCGTCGGAGAACTCACCAAAGCCGAAGTGCGCGATCGAGCCCGAACGTTGGAGCTTGTCACAGCGGAAAAGCCGGAATCCCAAGAGATCTGCTTCGTGCCGTCGGGGAACTACCGCGACCTGCTCGAAAAGAGACTCGTGGCGACCCACCCCGCCCTTCTACCCGGTCCCATCGTTCGGCGGAACGGAGACGTGGTGGGTGAACATCACGGGTACGCAGGCTTCACGGTCGGGCAACGGAAAGGGCTCGGTGGGGGGTTTCCTGAGCCTCTATTCGTGCTGGAAGTACGAGCCGAGACGCGTGAGGTCGTAGTGGGAACCCACGAAGAGCTGTATGAGGACGTCGTAGAAATCGCTGGACTCAATTGGCTACAAGAAGCTCCCGAAGCTGGCTCCATCGTCCACGTGCAAATGCGATACCGTGCGCCCGCGGCTTCCGGGACAGTGGAGCGGCTGGACGACACGCTGATCATCGCCCTCTGTGAACCGTTCGCGGCCATCACACCTGGACAGTCGGCCGTCATATTCGACGACGAAGAGCGCGTTCTTGGTGGAGGCCGAGTCAGCAGGGCCTACACTCGAACCACGGCGTAGCCCTACTCCTGGGTGTAGCAAACGGCCTAGTGCTTCAGGCCCGTCGCCTCCGCGAATTCTTCCATGGCTTGGCGTTCATCGTCGCTGAGTTCGTCGGGGACCTCGACGAAGACCTCTACCAACTGATCCCCTCTCCGTTCACCTTTTTCAACGCCTTGTCCGCGAACGCGAAATTTGGTGCCGGACTGAGTACCCTTCGGCACTCTGAGGACGACCTTCTTGCCGCTCACGGTGCGGACCCGAACCTTCGATCCCAACGTGGCCTGCACTATGTTGATCGGGACACTGACGTGGATATCCAGGCCATCACGCTTGAAGAAGCGGTGCGACTTCACCTTGTAGGTGAGAATCAGGTCACCCGCGGCGCCTCCGCTCTTGCCGCGCTCACCCTGCCCTGACAGACGGACCTTGGATCCCGTATCCACACCCGTCGGGACATTGATCTGCAGTTTGCGTTGCTGCCGCACCGTCCCGCGACCTGTACATGACCCGCAGGGGGTCTCGGGAATCATCGCTCGCCCGAAACATGCGGGACACGGTCTTTTAACCGCAAAACCGCCTTGTCCGAACGACACATGTCCAGTGCCTTTGCATTCAGCGCAAGTCCGAAGGTCGGTGCCGGGCTTGGCCCCGGCGCCCCCACAGGTGGCGCAGTCCTCGGTGATCGAGACGTCGACTGAGACTTTCCCGCCACGGACCGCCGTAAGGAACGGGATCTCGACGACATACTCGACGTTGGGTCCCTTCGCTCGGCCCCTCTGAGGAGCTTCTGGGCCCTTCTTGCCAATGTTGTCGAAGAGAGAGCTAAAGAGATCCGAAATGTTGCCGAAACCACCCTGAAGGTCTTCGAAAGACAATCCAGGGTCGGCACCCACTCCTCCAGGCCCTGGGCGCCGCGTGCTTCCGAGGCCGAACGAGCCCAAACGCCGCATCTGATCGTACTGCTTCCGCTTCGCGGGATTACTCAGGACAGCATAGGCCTCACCAATGCCCTTGAAACGCTCAGATGCTTTGGTATCACCTTGGTTGGCATCAGGGTGGTACTTCTTGGCGAGCTCCCGATACGCCTTCTTGACTTCATCGGGTGTGGCTTTTTCATCCACACCCAAGATCTTGTAGAAGTCCTTCTTCGGCGCCGCCATACCTGCCCCTACCCGTGCTTGTGGACACTCACCCGGGCAGGCCGGACGAGAATACCTTTAAGCGAGTAGCCCTTCTGGAAGACGGCTGCCACCGTGTCATCTAGGGTCTCATCATCGGTTGGCACACGCATCATCGCTTCCATCCGCTCAGGATCGAAAGCCTCCCCAACCGGGTCGAGCATTTCCACGCCGACATCGGTAATTTCCCGCACGAACTTCTTCTCGACCAGATCGATGCCCTCCATAATGGCCTCGACCGTCGCGTTACTAAGGTCCAACTCTGCGACCCGATGAAGATCGTCCAAGACGCTGAGGAAACCCCCGACCAGGTCTGAACGGGCCCTCGACCACGCCTCGAGTTTCTCTTGTTCCGTACGCCGACGGAAGTTGTTGAACTCCGCCGCGAGCCGCAGGTGGCGGTCATTCAGAGCCGCGTAGTCGCCCTTCAGGGCGTCGAGCTCCGATTCGGGCTCCGAATCGTCTACATACGCGTCAGCCGTCTCCGCGCCATCGTCGTCTTCAGATGCCTCGTTGGCTGCCACTGGACCAATGTCGTCTCCAGCCTCGAAATCAACCGCATCGCCATCCACGACGTCACCGTCAGGGGCTCCACCGGTCTGTTCTACATCTTCGGCCATCGCGTCCGTCACATCTCCCTCCGACGTGTCCTGCTGGGATACAGAATCCATCATCGTTTTGTTCTTCTGAGTTCAAGCTGCGGCGTAGAAGATACTACAGGCAGGCGGCGGCGTTCAGAGCCCCTCACCCATATGCAAGAGATACTTCTGGGCCAGCACTAGCGCTGCCTGCGTTGTGCGTTCCCTCACTGCGTGTCGGTCCCCAGAGAAGCAGGCCGTTTCTGACACAATCCCACGGGGCCCGGCAACCGCCAACCATACGGTCCCCACCGGCTTTTCTTCCGTCCCGCCTCCGGGTCCCGCAACCCCCGTGATACCAACGCCGATCGAAGCGCCAAGGGTCATGCGCGCACCCTCAGCCATATGGCGGGCTACAGGCTCGGACACCGCACCAAATTCGACCATCACTGGCCGTGGAACCCCCAACAATGCCTCCTTCACCTCGTTGGCATAGGAGACCACACCACCCAAAAAGACATCGGAAGCGCCAGCCTGCCCTGTCAGGCGGGCGGAGACCATCCCTGCCGTGCAGCTCTCGGCAACCGCCAGCGTTTCTCCCGACTCGCGTAAGGCGTCGAGCACCGCTTCGGCCATGTCTCCACTGGCGGCGCGGAAACGCCACGGCGCAACAACAGGAGCCAAGAGCGCCTCCGCTCGATCAAGATCGCGCTCAGCCTGAGCGCGGGAAGACGAATGGGCACTCACCCTCATGTCCACCCCACGAAGGTCGGGCAGATAAGCGAGCGAGATCCGGTCGCCCAACTCTCGATCAAGATCGGGAAACACCTCTCGGATCAACTCCGCGAGCTGGGACTCAGGGACTCCACTGGTGTGGATCAGCCGATGCCATGTGGGTACCATCTGATCCGCATAGCGTTCGCGTAACAGCGCCAAGAAGTCCCCATCGAAGATGGCTTTCATCTCACGCGGCACCCCCGGAAAGAGTACTACCGCGCCGCCTTCGACGTCCATTGCTATCCCCGGAGCCGTGCCGATCGGGTTTTTCAAGACGCGTGCGCCTTCCGGGCTCTCGAACAGAGTGGCAACCGCATCTCGGGTCACATCGTCGGGGGTCGGCCCGAGGCCGCCAGTGATCACGACGAGTTCAGCGCTCCGCATGGCTGAAGTGACGCACTCCTGGATCGCCCCGACGTCGTCTGGGGCGGTGAATCGTCGGACAACCGTCACTCCCTCGGAGGTGAGTCGCCGACCGAGCCACGCAGCGTTGGTGTCTACCGTCTCCCCGAAGAGGAGTTCGTTTCCTACCGAGACGACGGCCGCTCGAAGCGGCCCGGTGTGTGGTTTGGAACTCACGGCTGCTTCCTCAGCTTCGAAGACCGACCAGGGACCGGTAGGACCACAGATAGTCCAGCATTGAGTAAACCGTGAGGATCAGGGCCAAGACGAGCGTCACGCCGATCCATCCCGTATGGAATTGCTCCCAGAAAGTCCAAAACGGTCCATCCCAAGCATTCGCCTCGGCGGCCATCCGGACGGGGTACCACAAGAGCAGTCCGCCCATGAAAAGTGCCTGCAGCAGTGCCTTTTGTTTGCCCGATTTCCCAGCCGGTATGATCACGCCTCTCGCCGCCGCATAACTGCGGAAGATCGTGATGAAAACCTCTCGGCCAAAAATGACGACAAGTACCCAGATCGGCATGGGACCCAACCACGGGATCAAGTCTCCCTCAACCCCGCGATGCGAGATGATATAGAAGGGCACGAACGCCGCCGCCATGAGCAACTTGTCAGCGAGAGGGTCAAGGAGCTTACCCATGTCCGTGATAAGGTCGTAGCGCCTCGCCAAGTACCCGTCGTAGACGTCAGAGAGCGCGGCCGCGACAAAAAGGACAAACGCCCAAACGCGAGTGCTCATGTCCGGAGCCAGCGCCATATATGCGACCGCAGGCGCCACGATAATCCGCACGACCGTGATGACGTTGGGAAGGGTGAAGCGATTCTCAGACACTGAGTCTCCCCCTAACTATTCACGAGAGCGCTTTGATGACCAGCTTACTCACGCAGGAGAGGGTCTCAAAGACACCCTTCCCCTCGATCGCTACACCCTCGAAGTCCGGCACACCCATTGGGTTGATCTGAGCACGGAGTTCTTCCACTGAAAGGATATTGGGCATATCGCGCTTGTTGTACTGGATCGAAAACGGGATCGTCTCGAGGTCGTAACCATAGGCCTCGAGGTTGTCATACAGGTTGTGCATCGACTCGATGTTCGCTTCAGCGCGCGTCGCCTGAGAATCCCCTACAAAGATCAGGCCATCCACACCCTTCAAGATCAGCCGCCTGCTGGCGTTGTAGTACACCTGGCCAGGGACAGTGTAGAGATGGAAGCGGGTCTTGAAACCTCTTACTTCGCCCAGGTCGATAGGCAGAAAATCAAAAAAGAGCGTTCGCTCCGTCTCCGTTGCGAGCGAGATCATCTTCCCCGTCGTATCGGGGTTCACCCTGGAATAGATGTATTCCAAGTTCGTAGTCTTACCCCCGAGACCAGTCCCGTAGTAGACGATTTTGCAGTTGATCTCACGCGAGGCGTAGTTGATCATCGACATGGGCCGACGCTACCTCTTCTCGCTGGACGGTTGGGAAGTCAGCCGGACCGTACAACGCATCCGGCACTGAGGGCCTACAAGCTAACCCTGAAAGTGACCGACGGAAAATCCTGTCTCCCCGGGCGGTCGGCAAGGTCGAGTCCGGCCGGTTCGAGGGCAAGATGGGGGTACTCATCCGACATGTGCCACCTCACCCTCCATCCGCTCAACGATGGCGGCGGCTCTCTCCCTAAGCATCTTGCGCGGCTCCCAGGCAACGAAGTCTCTGAGCAGGCGGATCATGTCCACAGATGCAGGCTCTTTGCTTACATGCCCGAGCGCGGCGAGCCGGCGGAGCGCTCGTGGATTGAATAGATCTCGCTGGTGACGTGTGATCTGGTCACGAATAATCAGGGCTGCGATCGCCCCCGCCGCAGCTGCCACGAGCACAGTGAGCCCTGCGCTTCGGATCTTCTTGTTCATCTCACATCTCCCGCCTTCCGACCAACGCCTGAGCAATGGTCGTCCCGTCCACGTATTCGAGGTCACTCCCGACCGGGATGCCACGGGCCAATCGAGTGACCGTCGGCCCCAACGGCCGAATCTCCTGCTCCAGATACACGGCGGTGGCCTCACCCTCCACACTGGAGTTCGTGGCCACAATCACTTCTCTGACTTCGCCGCCCGACCCGTTGATGCGGTCCATCAGCGACTCCATATGCAACTCATCCGGTCCGATTCCGTCCAACGGGGATAGCCTGCCGCCCAAGACGTGAAAGAGCCCTCTGAACTGCCCTGTCCGCTCGATGGCACCTACCTCATAAGCCTCCTCCACCACACAGAGCACGCTGCGATCCCGTTTCGGATCCGCGCACACTTCGCACAATTCGTGTTCTGAGAAATTCCCACACACGTCGCAAGGACGCACCCGATCCGCGACGTCATTCATGGCACGTGCGAGTCGACGAGTGTCCTCCTTGGTGCCCTTCATTAGGTGATGGACGAGTCGAAGGGCCGTCTTTGGGCCGACGCCAGGAAGGCGAGAAAACTCGCCGGTGAGACGATCAATCACCGACATGTGGCAATCCTTTTCCGAATCAGAAGAGTTTCGGGAGGCCGGGAATATTCATCGGCAGCCCGCCCGTGACCTTCTTCATCTCACCCTCATACTCGGCCTGGGCCTTTGTCTGAGCCTTGTTTACCGCCGCTAGGACCAAATCCTCAAGCATCTCGACATCGCTTGAGTCCACACAAGTGGGATCGATTTGCACCTGCTTCACAGACCCCTTTCCATCGACCGTAGCGGTGACCATCCCACCACCCGAAGAAGCCGAAATCTTCTTTGCCTCCAAGGACTGCTGGAGTTCCGTCATCTTGGCCTGCATCTGCTGGCCGAGCTGCATCAGCTGCGAAAGATCTGTCATAGGTTCGGTCGAAGTTGGACTGGTTAATCCATCAGCTCTAGGTCGAGTTCTTGTACCGCCTTCTCTAGGCGGGGTTCCTGGCGATAAAGGGCCTTCAATGTGTCTTCGCGGACCTCATCTTCAGTGACCCGAGCGGGACCCTCCACGGGACTTTCCGAGCTCGGGGCCGCCAATGTCACCGGACGGCCTAGGTAAGGGCTCAGTCCTCGGATGATCGTAGCCCGGACCGTCGCCTCCCCGATGCGTTCCGAGGCAGGCCCCGGCAACAACGTGATTTCTACGGCGCCGTCGTCGAGTTCGCGGACCGTCGCGGACCGCAGGAACGCGCTCAGACCTCGGGGTACGTGGTTGCCCGAATCGAGCCATCTCGTCCAGGCTTCTTCCACCCGAGTTGATGGCACGATGTCATCCTCCGGGATCTCGGAGAGCACAACGGCCTCTGGGGCCTCCTCGATCACTCCATTCACCGGCGTTGCCTGCGACGCCGACACGCTCGCCACTTCTTCCGGCGGCGGCGATGCTGCGACGGTGGTGGAGGCTCTTGAACCGCCGCTGCTTCCACCCGCCGCGCCACCCTCAGAAGGCGGAGCTCCCCCGAGCGCGTGAATCAGCTCCTCGAGCGCGACAGTGCGATCGAGGTAGCCGAGCCGTAACAGAAGCATCTCGATCAGCACACGTGGATTGGGACTGCGGCGAAGGCTACCCTGCGCCTCGAGTTCAGCTGCCGCGGCCAGCATCCTCACGAGATCGCCCGACTCGAATAGTTGGGCACGCGCAGCGAACTCGCCCTTCAATTCCGGTCGAATATCCATCGCCGTATCTGGAGCCAAGCGCAGCCGGAGCAGTGCTCGGAGCGTGTCCAATAGGCCGTGATAGAACTCGACGAGATCGTATCCTTCGTCGACCAACCGCTCGACCAAGTCAAAGATCTCAGCATGACGATCTTCAGAGAGAATATCGAGGAGATCAAGGTATCTCTCCTCCTCCACTAGGCCGAGTACTCGGCGAACCGAATCGGCTTCGACGTCTCCACCCGTGAGGGAAATGACCTGGTCGAGAAGCGACAGTGCATCGCGCATTCCGCCGTCTGCCTTGCGGGCGATGAGGCGCAACGCGTCCTCGGGCGCCTTCGCACCTTCCCGCTCCAGGACCTTGGCAAGCTGACGCATGATGTCTGCGACACCGATACGTCGAAAATCGAATCTCTGGCACCGCGAGAGAATTGGCGCTGCGGATTGCTGGATCTTCTGCGGCTCTGTGGTCGCGAACACGAAGATGACCCGCGGGGGCGGCTCCTCGAGGATCTTGAGGAGGGCGTTCCAGGCCTCGCGGGTAAGCATGTGCGCCTCATCCACGATATAAATCTTGAAACGCCCATCGCTCGACGGAGCATACATCGCGCGCTCTCGCAGATCCCTCGCATCGTCGACACCTCGATTCGACGCCGCGTCGATCTCGACTACGTCGAGAGCCGTGTGCCCTGCCCAGATCCGACCGCAACTGTCGCACTCTCCACACGGTTCGCCGCCGTCGGTTCTCTCGGAGCAGTTGAGCGCCATGGCAAGAACGCGGGCCAGCGTCGTCTTTCCGACACCTCTAGGGCCGCAGAACAGGTACGCGTGTCCAACACGCCCCCCGGACACCGCACGGCGCAGAGTCTCAGAAACGTGCTCCTGGGTCGCCACGTCGGCGAACGAGCGCGGCCGGTACTTTCTAGCTAAGGCAGTATGCGCCAAGGAATTACCACATTGCGAGAGCCCCAGGAGCTGATCCCTCCCGTAGCGATTGGGACTCCGCTAGTAAGGAAGGAAAAGTGCCCCAGGCGACCCGCAGCGACGATCACCACACTTACCGCTGCTACCGGCGAGGTCCTGACGGAATTCATGGGCTTTCACCCTACGGACCTGGGGCACTACGAAGCTATTCTGGGGCGTCGGGTCGGTCAACGCGCAACCGACCTCAAACTCGTTCAATTAGCGCCAGCCAGGCCTCCATGCGTCTTCAATATGCTCGAGACGCGTAGTGAGCCCCGCGGTATCGACCTCAACGGCAACGACATCGAACCTGACATCCACTTCCGACAAGCCCATGCGGAAGAGAAAGTCGGCAGCGACGAGCTCAATTTCACGACGCTTGCGCAGATTGACCGCCAACTCGGGAACGCCGAAGGCGCGGCCAGTTCTAGTCTTGACCTCAACAAACGCTGCAAGATCTCTCTTCCGCACAACGAGGTCGACTTCTCTTCTTCCGAACCGGACATTTTGGACAAGGACCTCCCACCCCCGACCCTCTAGGCATTCTCGGGCGAGGGCTTCGCCTCGCGCCCCGAGGGAGTGCGGCGGATATTCGGACGTCGTCATCGAAGACAAACGTCGATCAAACGACATCACGGAATGGTTTAACGAGCCGTCTAGAACCCGCTAGCTCACGCTGCGGTGACTTCGCCCAAAGGGGCACACACGTCCCGGCCGATGGAGTTGGCGATGACCCGGACCTGGTCCATCAACGCGCCAAATTGGTCGGGATACAACGATTGAGCGCCGTCAGACATCGCCTTCGTCGGATCTGGGTGCACCTCAACAATCAACCCGTCGGCTCCGGCGGCCACCGCCGCACGTCCCATGGGTGTGACCATGGACCGAATTCCCGTCCCGTGGCTCGGGTCAGCCACGATCGGCAAATGGGAGAGCGCCTGAACCACGGGGATCGCCGCGAGGTCGAGGACGTTTCTCGTGTGAGTATCGAAGCTGCGCACGCCTCGCTCGCACAGAATCACATTCGGATTCCCTTCAGCGAGAACATACTCCGCGGCCAGCAAGAACTCTTCGATCGTCGCCGCCATGCCACGCTTCAAGAGTACCGGTTTGCCTGTACGGCCAGCGCGTCGGAGCAGTGGGTAGTTCTGCATATTGCGGGCGCCGATCTGTACGATGTCTGCATACTCAGCCACCAAGTCCGCGCCGTCCGGATCGAGCGCCTCGGTCACAATCGCCATGCCCGTCTCTTCTCTTGCCTTGGCGAGAAGCACGAGTCCATCCTCTCCCAAGCCCTGGAACGAGTATGGCGAAGTGCGGGGTTTGAAAGCTCCTCCGCGTAACACGGTGGCCCCCATCTCCTTCAATTGATGGGCGACGCCTAGGATCTGGCCTTCACTCTCTACGGCGCAGGGGCCCGCGATAATGACCAAATCAGATCCGCCGAAGACCGTGGCGTTCGTCAAACGCACTAGGGTGTCATCAGCCTGCCACTCCCTCGACACCTGCTTGTACGGATGGGTGACCGGGATCACCTCTAGCACGCCGTCGAGCCCTTGTAGCCTCCCTGCGTCCACACCACCATCATTGCCAATGAGACCAACAGCAGTGCGCTGTCCGCCCGGAATCGGGCGGGCATCGTAACCCATATCCTTTATGACCCCGACGACCGATTCAATCTGGTCTGCAGAGGCCGAGTTCTTCATCACGACGAGCATTACATTCTCTCAGTATTGGAGGCGGGCCTATGCCTAAACGGGTGTTGCCTACCGCCCGTTGTGTCCTCACGGAGATGCCCCTGCCGTCCCAGGCGGCTAAGCACCGGCCTTCATATCCTCTGCTCACTTACTTGTACCGCGGCTTCCGGTGTGAGCCGGAGGGTAGGCTTGCAGTATGTCTTCTTAGGCGAGTCCGGCTGCCTGCAGTGCTTCCTGGAGTTTCACGCCAACGATCGTACTCACGCCGGGCTCTTCCATAGTCACACCGTAGATCCAGTCCGCCGCCTCAATCGTGCGCGGATTGTGGGTGATGATCACGAATTGGCTTTCACCCTTGAAGTCCTGTAGTAATCTGATGAATCGCCCGATGTTGTTCTCGTCCAACGGGGCATCGACTTCGTCTAGAACACAAAACGGGCTCGGTTTGACCAGGTAGATCCCGAAGAGCAGCGAAAGGGCGGTCAGAGCCCGCTCTCCACCCGAAAGCAGATCAATACGCTGAGTCTTCTTTCCCTTTGGAGAAGCATGAATTTCGATCGGGGCTTCTAGGGGATCTTCCCCTTCCTGGAGCCAGATGTCGGCTTCTCCACCTTCGAACAGCCGGAGAAAGGTCTCGCGGAAGTTCACTCGAATGGCGTCGAAGGTGCCCATGAAGAGTTCGGTCGCCGTCTTGTTGATCTCACGAATTGCAGACCGAAGATCATTCCGAGCCTCGACCAAGTCCGCTCTCTGCTCCGTGAGGAACTCAAGGCGTTGGCTCTCCTCCTCGTGCTCCTCTACGGCCAGCATGTTCACCGGCCCGATCTTATCGAGTGCGATGACGATCTCGCGCAATTCCGCCTGTAGGTCCTCCTGTTCGCCCTGAACCGGCGAAGCCTCTTCCAACAGAGCTTCGAGCGAACGCCCCCACTCTCCCTCTAGGCGTTCCCGAATTCGATCAATGCGCCCACCCAGTTCCTGGCGTTCGAGCTCAAGTTCGTGTCGACGATCTGAAGCGGCGCGTTCTGCCGTGCGTGCTTCACGAACCCGACGTTCTGCGTCCGCCAGTGAGGCAGCAACGGACTGAAGTACCTCGTCACGTTCACGCACTACGGTCTCGGCAACGGTCCGCTCACCGAAAAGGCGCTCAGTGGCAACGTCACCCTCAGATCGAATCCGTTGCGCCGCGGCCTGCTCTTCTCGCAGCGTCTTTTCTTCTTGATCCAACGCCTTCATTCGTTCGATGGCTTGAGCGTGGGCGGTCTCGATGGACTCGAGGCGCTCGCTCAGACGCTTCACATCGCCTTCGAGTCGGGCCACGTCGACGGCGAGACGTGCTTCCTCCGCACGTGCTGTTTCCCACTCCTCCTGAACCGCCTCCATTGCCGCGCGCGCTTCGCTACGCTCCTGGTTCAGGCCCTCCTCCTGCTGGAGGAGAATCTCACGATCACTGCGGGCCTCTTGGGCACGCTGCAGCGCTCGGACTCGGGCGGCCTTGGTCCCCTTTACCTGCCGGGACAATTCGTCCCGGAGTCGATCCATTCTTCCCTGCCGATCAGACTGGGCATCGACCTGGCTCTGGACCTTCCTCAGATCGTCTTCGGCACCCCGCATCGCTTCACGCGCCTGCTCGAGTCCCGATTCCGTGGCAGTGAGGGATTCCTCGGCAGCCACCTGGGCTGCGCGGGCTGTGCTCTCAGCTGCACGCGCCGCGTGGAGATGTTCCGCGACTTCTTTGATTTCTTCTTTCCGTTCGAGCACGCCCGAGGCACCTGAAGGATTCCCGACACGAACTACGCCCTTCGCTCGCGTGACGATGGCATCTCCACCCTGTGGAAGATCCGCACCGTCAAGGAGTGCCTTCACCCATGTCGCGCCTTCACCATGCGCACGCACCCCGTCCAGCAGATTGCCGCTCGCCGAGCCGGTGTAGGGGACGGAATCCAGCGATAGGAGGATCAAGCCCCCCCCACCTTCCCAGGAAGACGTGAACCACTCGACGACAGCGTCGACGACAGCGGAGTCCCGGACGACCAACGCGCGTGTGAGGGCACCCAGGTACGCCTCCACGGCAGAAGCCGACTCGGCGCCGCCCTCCATAAAGTCCGCCAAAGTGCCAAGCACACCGTCTATTCCAGAAGCCAGCGCCGCCTTCACCGCAGGATCGAACCCCTCCCGATCACGCTCGAGTCTCTCAAGCGCGGAGTGCCGCGCGGCGAGTGAGGCCGCCTGCTCCGCCGCAACACGCTGCTGAGCACGCGCTGATTCCAACTCGGTTTTGGCCGTAGCGACATCGGCACCGGCCTTTTCGACCCCGGCACGCGCTTCATCAAGTCGATCGGTGAGGTCCTCGAGTCGGCCGGAAAAGAGGTCCCCCTGCGACTCCAGATCCAAGAGGGCCTCAGCCGCGCCATCGAGTTCTTCGGACACCGAAGAAAGTCGGTGCTCCAGTTCTTCGGCCTGCGCATCCGAAGACTGAGCATCCCCTTCAAGCTGCGCTCCACGTCGAGCGAGGTCCCGCTCACGCGTCTCTACCTCATCGAGCCGCCCCCGGGCCTCCTGCAGTCTCGTCCGGATCTCTTGCACGTCCACCGCACGTTCGCCAGCAACCTTCCGAATTTGATCGAGTTCTTCTGCTACCCGATCCCTGTCGGCACCGAGGACACTTTCATCGCGGGCAAGAGACTCTGACTGCTCACGGGCAAGCGCGCGCTCTTCATCGATCTTCGCGAGGCGGCGTTCGGCGTAGGCCGCCCGTTCATCCGCAACCGCGAGATCTCGCTCCCATTTCACCAGCGCCTCGCGAACTTGCTCGAGTGCCTTGGCAGCTTCCGTACGTTCCTTCTCCGCGCTGACTTCCCGGAGGCGAAGAGACTCATATTGAGCCTCAGCAGAGGTGAGTTCCGCGACCTTCCCCTCACCGGTGTGGATGTCCCCCTCCAACTCCTTCTCGACTCCAGCAAGACGTTTGCGGAGCGTATCCAGTTGATGCCGCACGACGGTGACTTCAACGTCCAATCGCCTCTGGCGGTACTCCAGATAACGCTCCGCTTTCCCCTTCTGCCGAGACAGCGATCGGACCTTCGTCTGAACTTCCGCGATCACGTCCTCGAGGCGCTGCAGGTCCATCTCTGCCCGCTCCAACCGTCTCGTCGCGGCCTTCCGCCGATCCTTGTACTTGCCGATCCCGGCGGCTTCCTCGAATAGGCCTCGGCGCTCATCGGTACGGTCCGAGAGAATGGCGTCAATCATTCGATTCTCGATCATCGAATATGCGTTTGCGCCTAAACCTGTATCTCGGCATAGGTCGACAACGTCCCGTAAGCGACACGCCGAACGATTGATCGAGTATTCACTGCCACCGTCACGGAAAACCTGGCGCCCCACCTCCACCTCTTCGAAGGGAACCGGGAGCGCGCCGTCTTCGTTGCTGACTGTCAACGAGACCGAGCCTCGGTTGACGGGTCGGCGCCCCACGGTGCCTTGGAAGATCGCCTCCTCCATCTTCGCACCGCGGATGGCGGTCGGCCGCTGTTCTCCGAGGACCCACCGAATCGCGTCGCTGATGTTTGACTTGCCGCACCCGTTGGGGCCGACGATCGCGGTGATGCCGTCGTGGAATTCGATCGTGGTCGAGTCCGCGAAGGACTTGAACCCGTGCACCTTGAGAGAGCGAAGCTTCATGTAGTGTTTGGAGTTGTCACTGAACGCGGCCTATGCGAGTCGTAAGCGTTGCGTTGTCGAGGCCCTGAGCTATCAGGTGGCTCTGTAGATAGGAGGCTTCTTGCTCATCCACGTATGCACCCGCGTACACGCGGTACCGCGTCGTCCCGTCCGAGAAGTCGATTGCGAGCGAGTAGGCAGGGACACCGAGACCGCGCAGCACCTCGACCCGCTGAGCAGTCGCCTCTTCGTCGAGAAGCTCACCGAGTTCAAACGCGAGGGGCGTCGTTCGCACGACCCACGAAGCACTGCTCACAGCGGTTTCGAGCGCCAGACGATCCGCGAGGGTCTCCGCCGACATTGAGTCTGTCGCCGGCCCAACGAGCACGCGATAGTAGACGGTGCCGTCTACACGCACGGGTGCGAGGATGGCGAACACGCCCGCGGCCGCTTGGAGACCAGTCAGGCGGCTCATGGCCACCGTCTCGTCCTGAAACGCGCCCACCGCCACGGAGTGGCTCAACATGAGCGTCGACTCCGCGAGCGGCACCGACCGAGCGACCTGAAGCTCACCCTCTGCGGACGGCACTATCGGCACCTCAGGGGACAGTCCAGGAATTTGGACCCAACCCATCACAGCCGCGCCCACCATGGCTAGTATGAGGGTACTCAACCCGAGCAGCACTCGATTCCTCGAACCTGGTGCCGCAACTTCACCGGCGCCTTCGTCACCCAGTATGGATCCGCTGACCACAGCCTCGTCCACCTCAGGCGCTAGCGGAGGCTCCAGCTCTGGCGCCATCGACTCTGCATCGGGCAGAAATTCGATGTCGGACGGTTCGTCCCGGGGGCCGACCTCCGGATGGTTCCCTTCACCCTCGTCCTCCGGGACCTCCAAGGTTTCGAAGAGATGAGCCTCCAGATCGGAGTCAGTCTCTAGCACCGCCAGCGACGCTTGCCCAGATACGGCCGTTGAGGGTCCGGACACGAGGCAAACCACTCCGGCGGCTTCAGCCAACTGCCCGGAAACATCCTCATCTTCGTTCGCGAGAACGACGATATCTGTCGCGACGCGAAGTACGTGTTCCGTGCCCGGGCACTCCGCGTGCGCAAAAGCAACCAGAGTTACTCCGGCATCGAGAAAACCCCTGCACAGCCTGTCCCAACGCCCGTGTCCAAGAACCTGTGATGGATCAGCCGCTCCGGTGCCGGCTCCGATGAAGAAGTAGCCTCCATGAGGAGCAGCACGAGCCACTCTACGAACGGAGGAGCCAAACAACACGACGTCTCCGACGCCCTCGGCATTCGGGGCGTCCACAGCCGCATGAAGGGACGGCTCATCCAGTCCCACGTCAGCAAGAACGACGCGTCTTCCCTCGGCGCTCCAACCCGTCACCATCCCGAGGACAGCATCGATCGCGAAGCCGTCTCGCCTTGCACCTCGAGTCGTAAGCACCACCACCAACCTGCCAGGACGCTCGGCGTGCTCAGGCAGCGAGGGAGTCCGACTCGCGTCGTGTTGACTCCAGTTGGGAAGGTCGACCATAGGCGGCGGGGCGGCTGTCGTTTGGACCCCGTGTCTGCGGGGCTTATAAGTTGGTTCCGGGGGCTCGGCCACCTGCCCGCGTCCGTGACAAGTTAGACCACGCACTCCGGGTGAGCAAACGCGCTGTCGCCTCAAAAAACTAAGCATCCCAATGCTTATCTGACGATGGCTCGCTTCCTGTTTACCCCGGCTCTTCGGCTTCTTCTGGAGCTTCCCAGCGCGGTGCGTCACCCCAGAGATTCTCGAGCTGATAGAAGTCTCTGGCTTGGGGGTGGAACACGTGCACCACGAAATCGATGTAATCCACGAGCACCCATCGGCCACCGCTCTTGCCCTCGACGTGCACCGGCCGATGGCCCTCCTTCTTGAGCTCTTCCACCACGTTGTCCGTGACTGCCTTCACTTGCACGTCGGATTGCCCGGAGGCAACAACGAAATAGTCGGTAGCCGTGGAAATACCTCGCAAGTCGAGCACCACGACGTCACGGGCCTTTCGCTCCAACGCCAACTCGGCAGCCCGCCGTACCTCAGGCGGAAATTCCTCCGGCTTAGCGTCTATCACTCGCAGATCAGCCTTCTTCTCTCTCGACCCGAACTTCGATCACAGACTCCACCTCGGCGTGCAGCTTCACCGCGACGGACACAACTCCAATCGACTTGATCGGCTCTTCCAGCACGATCGTGCGACGATCGAGCTCAAAGTCGAGGTCTCCTGCGTTGGCGCTCTCGGCGATGTCAGCAGCCGTCACCGAACCAAACAGCTTTCCGTCCTCGCCAGCCCTCTCGTTAAACACCAACGACAGCCCTTCGAGTTGAGACGCTCTGCGGCTCCCTTCGAGGCGATCGCGACGCGCGACTTCATCTGCCTTCGTCCGTTCTGCCTCGATCTTCACCATGTTGGCCTCGCTCGCGACATAGGCAAGGCCCTGTGGGAGCAGGTAGTTCCGCCCGTAGCCGGCCTTCACCTGAACCACATCGCCAGCCTCACCGAGTCGATCGACGGACTGCTTCAAGATCAGCTTCATTATTCCTCCAAACGTCCTATTGAGGTCAGGCGGCCACTTCACGGGCGCGTCGACGCAAGTCGAGCCAGGTATCACCGATCCCGATCACCATCGCGGCACCAAGTACCACGGGGGTCAACAGAAACAGTCCCAAAGCCGTCATCACGTATCCGAACCACGAGAAGCCGCCACTTACAAACACGAACACGGCTGCCCCACGCAAAGCGTAGAGCGCACCCATAAACGCCACAGCGTTCGACCCCACTCGGTCGAGCGGATCGCTCAACGTCGTGGCCAAGAGCATCACGCCCCCGATGAAGATCCACACATAGTGGTCATTAAATCGAAAGTCTCGCAAAGGCCCGATCACATCCGAAGTCTGACGATTGAGGCGCGCGTACAACCACCACGCAACTCCCAGCCCCGCGATCGAAGCCATACCGGTCAAAGCCGGAAAAATCTCCAACTGAGACTCTGCCATCTCGTACATCGCTGTCACGAACGCCGGAGAGAGTGCCTCCCCGCCCCGCAATACCGCCGCGGAATCCACTAACGTGGCGATGCCACCTCGGACACGGTCTGTGATCGTCCAGTCCAAAGCACTCCACGCACCGGCTCGGACAGATATCAAAACCGCGACGCTCACACCCGCACTGAGCACCGCGCCCACCGCGCGAGTGAAAAACCGCCACTCCGGGCGCGCGACGACAAAGGCTAGGAACCAACCCGCCACGATCACTGCCCAAGCACGCTCGACATACCAAAACCCGTCGCGAACACCTGAACTTGCGATCAACACGGCCAGCGCTGCCGCCACGAACATCGGCGTGCCGCGCACCCCTCTCATACCTACAAAGAGAAGAAACGGCACGCCGATTAACACGGCGGGCTGAAAGACCGAGGTCGTCGCGGCGAGTCCGAAGAGCGCAGCAGCACGAAGCCACTCGCGGCCTTCGCGAACCGGTACTTGGGCCTCCTGCACGCGACTAGCCTTCGTCGTTACGCGTGTAGGGAATCAGCGCGAGGTAACGCGCGCGCTTCACGGCCCGACCCAGCTGACGCTGGAATCCAGCACTGACCTTCGTGGTGCGGCGCGGGATAATTTTTCCCTGCTCCGTCACAAAGTGAGAAAGCGTACCGACATCCTTGTAGTTGAGCAGGATGATCGGAGGGCCTTCAATGCGACGACGGCGACCTCGGGGACCCGTGTACTCCGGCGGCCCGGGACGGTCCGAATCCTGGACCTCCTCCTCGGATTCGGGGCGACGACCGCGATCGTCATCGTCGTCCTCGTCCTCGTCCTCGTCGTCCTCCTTACGGGCGCGCTCCGGGCGAGGTTCACCTAAAAGTGAGTCGCCATCGGTCGGCTCACCCTCGTTGAGGACCAACAGATAACGCATGACTTCGCCGTCGAGCCTAATCAGACGCTCGTACTCCGGCAAAGCTTCCGCCACGGCCGTGAAGTGACCTACGACGTAGTAGCCTGCTGTTTGCTTGTTGACTGAGTACGCCAGTTGGCGAAGGCCCCAGTGGTCGATAGCGCTGACTTCGCCGCCCATTGCGATGGCGAGCGAGTGGAGCTTCTCGAGCTTGCTGTTGACCGCGCTCTCGTCGAGCGCCGGGTCGAGGATGTACACGACCTCGTAGGTCCGCATAGATCTTCCCTCGGTCCGTAGGTTAGTCACGGGCTCCGTGAAAGCTGTTCCCTGGCGTGCGACGCCGGTGAACTCACGAAGCGGGATCATTGTCTTGTGCCCCTATTGGGCAGTCGCAAACCTACTACAACGTGGTGCGGCTTGGAACCTCTCGCGTCTGGGGCTTCGCGGGTCACGCGGAGGCCGAAGCGGAAAGAGAAAGAAGACGCGACGAACAAGACGCGCGCCGTCGCTTAGCGAGCCCGGAGCCCGTGTAGGCGAGCGGCCCAGAAAAGCGGCGTATCCCCTGGCCGCCGCCGAATCCTACCTAGCCGCCAACTGCACAGCCCGAATCAAGTGCGGATACCGCTCAAAGCCCCACGCGGCCGCCTCGACGTTCAACCGCTCGCGATTGGTGTGGGCGAAACGCTCCTCACCCGGCGCGAAGCCGATCGTGGGGATGCCGTTCACGCCGCATGACCAACCGCCGTCGGTCGCGAACTGCCACGGGCGGACTTTGGCATCGCCTTCCGCTCCTCTTCGGCCAACAGCCCCAGCTGCGGCTTGCACCACTGGGTGCTCAGGGTCCATAAGGAACCCCGGCGTGAACAGATTGCGGTCCGCGACGAGTCCGGTGTACGTGACCTGATGCTCCGTCGCCATCCTGACCTCAAAGGACAGTCCGCTGGGGAGCTCCGGGATCCGCTGTTCAACCGCCGCACGGACTCTGGCAACCAGCGACTCGTCCGAATCAGTTGGCAGAATTCGCCAATCGATGGCCATCACCACCTGGTCCGGGATCACGTTGCGGGTCTCAGGTAGCACGTTGACCATCGTTGTAACGAGACTCGACGCACCTAGGACTTCATCGGACCCCTGCGCCTCCGCCAAGTCGTGCACGGCGGCCAGGGCATCGCCCAGCAGATCGAGAGCATTCGCCGCACGATCGGGGACGCTCGCGTGGCCCGCTTCACCGCTGAGCACGACCTCCAACTCCGCCCTCCCTCGATGCCCGATGCATACGTCTCCCTGCGTCGCTTCACCGATGATCACGATGGCCGGCTCAACATCGCCCGACTCGAGCAGGTATTTCATGCCCAGGCCACCTCGTTCCTCGAACACCGTATGTGCGACGATCACATCTCCGGGAGCTTCACCGATCATGGATGCGGCCGCATACGTCTGAAGCGCGAGAGGACCTTTGATGTCCATGGCGCCCCGCCCGTGGAGAAAGCCGTCTTGGACCGCTCCGCTGAAGGGCGGCACCTCCCATTCTGAATGATCACCCTCCGCTACCACATCGAGGTGGCAGTTGAGCATGGCCGCAGGGGCATCACCACGCCCGCGCGCGACACCAATGACATTTCCCGCCGCGTCCACACGGATGTCTTCCAGTCCGAGAGCTTCCATCTCTTGCTGGAGACGTTGGGCTACATCGCCCTCCTGGCCCGATAATCCCGGCGTGGCGATCAGGTCTGAAGCAAATTGAAGTGCATTCTCGAAGGTCGGTGCTTTGGCCATGGTACGTCCCCTTAATGAACGACGGGGCCTGCCCGTAGTAGGCAGACCCCGTCTTATCTAGTGCGGTTGTGTTACGAGGAGAGTGACGACTGCGCGCCTAGTTCCAACCATCAACCGAAGATTCCCTGCACCATCTCGACGAGCCACGAGGTCGTCGCAGGATCGATATCGATTCCGTGTACCTGCAGGAACCACGGCGCGAGCACGAGAGATACGACACTCATCAGCTTGATCAGGATATTGAGTGACGGCCCCGAAGTGTCCTTAAACGGATCGCCAACGGTGTCACCGACGACAGAAGCCTTGTGGGCTTCAGATCCCTTACCCCCGTGTGCACCAGCCTCGATGTACTTCTTCGCGTTGTCCCATGCGCCACCAGCGTTGGCCATGAAGAGGGCCATCAACACACCCGTAACGGTCGCACCAGCCAGCATACCGCCGAGGGCCTCAACACCGAGGAAGTAACCCACAACAACCGGCGCAAAAACTGCGGTGATTCCGGGGAGAATCATCTCGCGCAACGCGGCTTTCGTAGAAATGTCGATACACCGGCCGGAATCCGGCTTTGCCGTCCCCTCCATGATCCCGGGAATTTCCCGGAACTGACGTCGAACTTCGTCCACCATACCCTCCGCTGCACGGCCGACAGCCGTCATGGTGAGTGCCGCTACGAAGAACGGAAGCGCTCCACCAATGAACAGACCTATCACAACGATCGGGTCGACCAGATCGATGCCGGTTTCCTGCAGCCCAACCTTGGACGAGTAGGCCGAGAAGAGCGCCAGTGCCGTCAGAGCCGCAGAACCGATGGCGAAGCCCTTACCGATCGCTGCGGTCGTGTTACCGATGGCGTCGAGGGAGTCGGTGATCTCACGCGTCTCCGGTCCGAGCCCACTCATCTCACTGATACCACCCGCGTTGTCGGCGATGGGACCGTAGGCGTCTACTGACATCGTGACACCCACAGTTGCGAGCATTCCGACCGCAGCGATACCGATGCCGTATAGGCCGGCGAACCCAAACGCGACACCGATCGCGATACAAATCAAGATGACCGGAATCGCCGCCGACTCCATTCCAACCGCAAGGCCGGTGATGAGGTTGGTGCCGGCGCCCGTCTCACTTGCCTGCGCAATCTTCTTCACCGGACCGGCAGCAGTGTAGTACTGGGTAACCGTTCCGATCAGGATCCCTGCCAGCGTACCCGCGACGATCGCGATCCAGGGGCCGTTCACCCCGTAGACCGCGCCGTCGGCGCCCGTGTACGTGATGCCCATGCTCTGGACTACGAAGTACATCGCGGCCAGAAACAATCCACCCGCGATCCATGTGGTGCCGTGGAGCGCTTGCGCCGGATCCCGCTTCTCGAGGGCTTTCATGGCGGAGATGCCGACCAGCGAGGCAAGCATTCCCACCATGACCGTCACGATCGGCAGCGAAATCGCCGCCGCCCGGTGAGCCATCAGGGCCGGCGCTGTCGCCCCAATCGCGATGGTCGCCACAATGGATCCCACGTAGGACTCGAAGATGTCCGCGCCCATGCCGGCTACGTCACCGACGTTGTCGCCCACGTTGTCTGCGATGGTCGCGGGGTTCCGCGGGTCATCCTCAGGAATCCCCACCTCGACCTTACCGACCAAATCAGCACCAACGTCGGCGGCCTTGGTGAAGATACCTCCACCGACACGCGCGAACAGCGCGATCGAGCTGGCACCCATCGCGAAGCCTGCGACGATCTCGGCGAAGTTCGCAAACTCGGAATCGACGACCGCATCCGCTCCAAACATCACGAACAGGACTCCAAGGCCGATGAGGCCGAGCGCCGCAACGGCGAGCCCCATCACGGAACCACCAAAGAAGGCGATGCGGAGTGCCTTACCCTGACCGAAGTCGTTCGCTGCAGCGGCGGTACGTGTGTTCGCGCGCGTCGCGGCCTTCATCCCGAAGAAACCCGCTGCCACGGAACTCAAGGCCCCGAAGACATACGCGATTGCGGGCGTCGTTCCGATCGTGATGCTCAACAAAATCGCCACCACCACCACGAACACCGAGAGCACTGTGTACTCGCGGCGTAGGAACGTCATGGCACCGTCGTGAATCTGTTCGCCGATATCTACCATGGTCTCGTTACCTGGGTCCTGCTTCTTCACGTAGCCGTAAATACCGGCCGCTGTGCCGAGTCCCAGGATCCCGAGGATCCAAGCAAATCCGGTCATTGCAACGAAGTCGGTCATGGAATTGGTCTTCCTGTTATGCGTCTTGCATGAACGTCATGATGCGTGATCCCACATTGGGTCACGCCAGCTATCGATTGAAGCGGTTCATGGCCGCCTCCGTGCCCTCGAGAAGCCAGTGTTCGACGGCCTCTGTAAGTCCGGGCAACAACCCAACCACCACTTCCTCGTCTGTGTGAGGCATTTCAGCGAGCACCCAGTCAGCGAGGTCTTCCCCCTCCGGCTTAATGCCAACCCCTACCCGCAGCCGGGCGTACTCATTCGACTGCAAAGCACCCGATATCGATTTCAATCCGTTGTGGCCACCTGCCCCGCCCTCTGGCCGAAACCGCACCCGACCCACATCGAGCGCCGCATCGTCTACAATGACCAAGAGGTCCTCTGAGGCGTTGAAGTCTTCCATCGCCTTAAGGGGCCGCATCGCCAAGCCACTCCGGTTCATATATGTCGCGGGCTTCACGAGCTGCACCCTGGACTCACCCACGTCGCCTTCCGTGAGAAAGGCCCGACCGTCTCTCTCGAACGAATCGAAGCCCCAATCGTACGCGAGCCGGTCCACAACCCACCATCCCACGTTGTGCCTGCTGGCATCGTACTCGGGCCCGGGGTTTCCGAGCCCGAGTACAATTTTCAGACGCATGCTAGACGACGAGGTCTAAGCCTCGTCTCCGCCGGCGTCGCCTTCGAGAGGCACTCCATCTTCGTCGAGCTTCTCGCCTTCTTCGCCTTCTTCAACTTCATCGGCGGCGGCTACTGCCCTCGGAATCGCAACGGCACAGATCGTGTTCGCCTCGTCGATCATGACCTCGACGCCTTCGCCGAACTCAACGTCGGACACATGCAGCGATTCGTTGACATCCAAGTGCGAGATATCGACGTCGATCGACTGCGGGATCTTGGACGGAATGCACCTGACCGCAATCTCGTGGATGACCTGTTCCACGATACCGCCGCCGTTCTTCACACCCGTGGGCGTTCCGATCAGATGGATCGGGACCTCGACGTCGACCATGACACCCTTCTGGATGCGTAAGAAGTCGATGTGGACGAGTGAGCCCTTCCACGGGTGGGTCTGGATCTCGCGAACGAGCGTCCGGTAGGGCTCTTTGTCGCCTTCGACGTCGAGCGCCAGAATCGTGTTCTCGGTGCTGATCGACTGAAAGAGGCCTTTCGCCTCATGCGCATCCACCGAAAGGTGAACTGCGTCGAACTCGCGACCGTACAGGACAGCGGGAACGCGACCGGCCAGACGGAGCTGGCGCGCTACGCCCTTTCCGGTGCCTTCTCGCTTCTGAGCGTTGAGTGTTACATCTGCCATTCTATAGTCTCCTGATTATCGGCCCCCAGGCTGATCCCGGGGCCCTTTCCCTCAGTGAATTCAGTCTTCTTCCGGCGGAATCTCGAACAGCTGACTGACGGACTCGTTCGAGTGTACGTGGTCGATCGCCTTCGCAAGCAGATCGGCCACAGACAGGACCCGGAGCTTGTCGAAGTGCTTTTCCTCGGGAGTGTGGATGGTATTCGTCACCACCATCTCCTCGAGTGGGGAGTTCTGCAGGCGCTCCGAGGCCGGTCCTGAGAGCAGTGCATGCGTCACCGCAGCGTAAATCGCTTTGGATCCGCGATCCTTCAAGGCGTGCACCGCGTTGGCCAAGGAGCCACCGGTGTCCACCATGTCGTCGACGAGGAGGCACGTCTTGCCTTCCACCTCACCGACCACGTTCAATACCTCCGACATGTTCGCCTGTGGGCGACGCTTGTCGATGATCGCAAAGCTGGCCTCGAGTCGCTTCGCATACCCGCGGGCCATTTTCGCTGCGCCAACATCGGGCGCGACCACAACCAAGTCTTCGAGCGCTTTGTCTCGGAAGTACTTGGTAAAGACCGGCGCCGCATAAAGGTGATCCACAGGAATGTCGAAGAAACCCTGGATCTGGTGCTGATGGAAGTCGATCGAGATGACCCGATCGACACCCGCCGCCACGACGAGGTTGGCACACAGCTTGGCTCCGATCGCCACCCGTGGCTGGTCCTTACGGTCCTGTCGTCCGTAACCGAAATACGGGATAACGGCCGTGACTCGTGCCGCAGAAGCTCGCTTGGCTGCATCGATCAGCAGCAGCATCTCCATCATGTTCTCTGCTGGAGCCGGGGTACTCTGGACGATGTAGACGTCCCGCCCCCGTGCATTCCGGTCGATGCGGACGAAGATCTCTCCGTCGGCAAACTGTTTGATCGTCGCCCCATCTGGCGACTTTCCGATCAACTCCCCGATGTCTGCCGCCAAAGGCCGGTTGGCCCGTCCGCTGAGCAGGAGTAGGGGGCCCCGCTGGTAGGTGTCGTCCATGGTCTCGGCAGAGAGTTCGGGGCGGATTGTGCAAGCGATCAATAGCCCGAAAAGCTAGAAGTAACGCGGATCTTGGTCAACGCGCCATCTGACGACTCGTGACAACGGGCGGATTTCGTATTCACGTGCCCAGACGGGCACGAACCTTGAACGACCGAGTCGTGGTGGATGTCGAACGACCCGACGTCTCTAGAGTCAGTGTGATCTGGTAGTCGCCTGGATCGAGGCGCGGCAAGTCCAAGTTCAAATACCGAAAGACGTGGGTCGGCTGGTCCGGCCCAAGCTCTTCCCATGAGACCCTAAGCGGCTCGGGTCGATTCGTGATTCCGAGGAAGTCCCCGATACGCTTCAGCGGGTTCCGGTCGGACCGTCGGACCGATGCCGTAAACCGCATACGCTCCGGCCGAAACCCCAAGCCAGACACCTCCCAACCGATCGCGAAGCTCTGCCCAGGTAGGAATTCTGTCTTCAGGAGCGCGAACAGGAGGGCCTCCTCCAGCTGTTCGGGTGGCGTGGACATCGGTGCCAAGAGGAGTATGTCTGAGAGTGCTGCGACGTCGTCCGGTACGGTACTTCGCGCCAAGCCAAACCGCTCCCTGCCCGCGCGTCGGAGTTCGGGGCTGAATGCCTCTACTGAGACGACGTAGGCTCCAACCGGAACGGTGACGGAGAGAACGCCAGAATCGCTCCCAATATCCCTGACGTTTCGGGGACGCCCGCCATCCACCGGGATCAGATAGAGCCCCGCGCGCTGGGGCTGCCCCGCTTGATCCCCTGCTTCGAGCCACGGGATGGCATGCCGATGCTCTGCGTGCCGGGTCGTGTCTTCCGGCAGGAAGTAGGAAGACACGACGACCATTTCTGGGCCCCGCGGAAAAATCGCGACCTGCCCGTTCATGGGGAGCATGACGGGTGCATATGCAGGAGCGTAGAGACTCCGAGGCCTGGATCGATCTGGGCGGAGGTCTTCGGACGAAGCGAGTCCTGGCTCCCTGAGCGCCCCGGCCGACGGCATAAAATCACGGCCCTCCGGGTGCTTGTGCCCGATGACATTATCGAGAGAAGCGAAGTTCCCCCGCGGAGAGCGCTCCCAACCGATCTCCCATCCATGCCGAATTGTCAGCTCCTCCATATCCCTCCCCCACGCGATATGGAAAGGATTTCGGGCTCGTTCCCGGAGGGTGGAGACCGTCCATCGAGCGTAGTGGGCTGTCAGGCGGTCATTCCCGTCCACCAGGTAAAGAGGATCCGCCAGGCGCCACATGCGACCTAAGACCCCATCGATCGAATCCGGGGCGACCTCAGCAATGTCTCCTAGATCGGAAAGGAGGCCACTGCTTTCAGAGTCCACTGCCCTCCGAGGAAGTCGCCATTCGAGAGCCTGTCCCGGCTCCATTTGTCGGAGAGCGCGGGCGAAAGCAGACTCCGCTTCTGGAATGCGCTGAAGCCCATGCAGTGCGAATCCCTCGAGTGCGGCACACCACCAAGGCTGGGCACCACCACACTCGGAAGCCGCGTGCAGAGCCTTATCCCACTGCCCCCCTTCCGACAGATACCAGACGCGCTGCCCGAGCACCCAATCGTCGCCGGGAAGTCCCGCCTGAATCGAGTCGAGCGTCGCGAGGAGATCGGCTCTGAGCTCTCGGATCTGGGGAGATTCTGGGGTGGGATACCAGTCCCCCTCTTCGTACCACGAACAGAAACGGCCCACATGCTCGTCGCACACCGATCCGAACGTCTCGATGGTGGCGGGCAAATGCCGGGTACGACTCCGCTCGAATCGCGCCTGCGCAGCCCTGGCATGGCTTCTGAGGTCCGATGAGTCCGCTACCAGGATGGTGGTGTCGCGCGCACCTGTCGCGACTTGGCCCATGGGTGCGGCTGGAAGCCCCAACGCGATTAGCGCGCCTGCGAAAAGCGGACCGTTCATTCGGTACGAGAAGCGTCGCCGCCCCCTCTCTGAGTCCTACCATTGGCCCGGATGGATTCGAACCATCATCGCCGCTGCCAAAGAGCGGTGTCCTGCCATTGGACGACGGGCCAGCGCGCCAATCCTACCCGCTGTGGGGGGGCGGATTCAAGTCCCTACAGTTACTCCATGACGGAAGGCACCGTCATCAGCGTACTCGTCTTGACCAACAGCCAGCCGTCGGCGGCGTCCGCGGTCACTTCTGCCTCGACCGGAACCCCGGCCGCCGGATCGAGCGCGAAGCAAGCGCCTCCACTCCCAGACAGCATCACGAGGGCATGACGTTCCGCCGCGAGCCGATCCAGAGCTCGTCGAACCTCGGTGTGAAGCCCGGACACCACCACCTCGAAATCGTTCTTCGCCCGGACGATCACTTCGGCCCACGAATCCGCATGATTCGTATCCATCTGTGAGTCCCCTTCGGGGACCGGCCCTCTTCCCAGTGCTTCGTACGCGGGCCCAGTCGCTACGTGCGTGGGGGGCACGAGCAGAGTGACCGCACATGCCGGGAGCGGCGCAAGCGACCTTAGTGCATCGCCCCTTCCAAAAGCTCGTGCGCGCGGGCTGTTCGTAAGAAAAAACGGGACGTCAGATCCGAGATGCGCACCAATTTCCATCAGCGTCTTAATGCTCAGCGGATGACCCGTGAGATGATTGAGAAGACGGAGAACGGCGGCTGCGTCAGAGGACCCGCCGCCGAGGCCAGCCCCGGCCGGGATGTGCTTCTCCAGTCGCACTCGTATCCCACTGCTGAGTCCCGCCACTTCCGCGAATTCCACAGCCGCACGGTGCGCCAAGTTTTCATCGAGAGGCCCGAGATCCGGCCCGTCAACGTCCAACGTGATCCCGATTCCCTCCAGGGAAACACTGACCCGGTCGCCGAAGTTCACCGACTGGAACTCAGTCCGTATCTCATGGAAGCCGTCCGCCCGGCGCCCGAGTACCTGCAGAAGAAGGTTGACCTTTGCGGGCGCGAGCAGGGAAGCACTTCGTATCACTCGTCCCCTCCACCTAGAATTTCTGTCGCGTGGGGACCCTCGAGTTCAACGACATCCTGAACCCGTTCTTCCGCAGCACCCATGTCGCCGAACGACATACCGATGGACCACGCGTAGTACAGTCCGATTGCTGTGATCGGGAACCAGCCAGCCGCCCAATATCCGAAGCCGAATGCGAGTGAGTCTCCGGCATCCACTCCGTACACGGTGCCCAACGCGAAGTCGGCCCCGACCTGAAACGTGCCGAGAAACCCTGGGGCGGCCGGGACTGCCACGGCGAAGCCGACCACGGCCTCCGTAAAGATCGCGGAGACGAAGCCGGTATCGATTCCGAACGCCATCATACCTAACCAGAACGACAGCCCGTGCCACGTCCAGAAGATGGCGGTCCACACCATGGCGTACGTCAGAAGCTTCGGGTCGCGCATGATCGCCATCGCGTCGAGGAACGACTGGAGCGCCTCCACGAGTGGCCCCGCGATGCGACTCGGCAGGAACCGTGCGCAGTACTCTGCCACCCGAACGAAACGGCTCGGCATAGCCGCCATAAACACCAACGCGAGAAGCACCACGATGACCCCCGCGATACCACCCTTTAATACCAATGCGCCTGTACCGCTGGTGAGCGCTTCCGACGAGGGGAACCCTGGCGTCAGCACAGGAATCACTAGAAACACTAGAAGCATGATGCCATCAAGGAAGCGTTCGACCACGAGGGTTCCGAACGCAGCACTCATACTCACCGGCTCCATCTTGCTAAGCGCGTAGGGCCGGGCGAATTCCCCCGCTCGTGCGGGCAGGATGTTGTTCCCCATGAATCCGATCGAGACACTGCCGAAGCGGGATCGCAAGGTGGTGCCGGGAGCCACCGGCGTCAGGAGGAACCTCCAACGCAGCGCTCGGATCAAGAAGCCGAAGGTCGCGACGAAAGTCGCGGCCGCGAGCAGGGTAAGGTCGGCTCCCCGCATGCTCTCGCCCACATCGGCCACCGGCACATCGTGAAGCGCCCACCAGAGAGCGACAACCGTGACTCCGCCACCGATGAGTGCCTTTCCCCAGTGCTTCACCCACGGACCTCAGCCAGGATGCCGGCCATTTCTCTCACGGCAGACTCCATTCCCACGAAAACCGCGCGCGATACGATACTGTGTCCGATGTTCAGTTCTTCGATCTCCGAAATGGCGGCGAGCGGCATCACGTTCTCATAGGTAAGCCCATGGCCGGCATGCACCGCGAGTCCGAGGTGTCTGCCCAATTCCGCAGCAGCCCGCAGCCGCGCCACCTGCTCATCGCGCTCACTGCCGCGTGTGTTCGCGAACTCGCCCGTGTGAAGCTCTACTGCATCAACCCCAAGATCATGAGAGGCCCGGATGGACTCTTCGTCAGGGTCGATGAAAAGGGCCGTGCGGATCCCCGACTGCCTGAGCCGCTCAAGTCCCGCTACCAAGGCCGACCGGGGCCCATCATTCATGAGGTCGAGACCGCCCTCAGTCGTGATTTCTTCTCGCTTTTCTGGAACGAGAGTCGCCTGCATGGGCTGCCAGGCACAGGCGAGACCGACCATCTCTGGAACTGCCGCAAGTTCGAGGTTCACCACCGTCCACACTGACTTCATGAGGAGCTCGACGTCACGGTCCTGAATGTGACGACGATCCTCGCGAAGGTGGACCGTGATCCCATCCGCCCCACCTGCCTCCGCAGCAGCGGCGGCGAGTACCGGGTCGGGCTCATCCGTTTTACGGGCCTCACGGACGGTGGCCACATGATCAATATTGACGTAAAGGCGCATGATGTCGGCAGTGTTTTAGGGTCAGACCCTATGATGTGGTCGGGCGCGGCAAAGTTGCTGCGCCGGGTTCGCTAGCGGATAGGCCCCGATTGCTCCGGGCCAGTGCTCCAAAGAATAGCAACGATTAGGCCTCTTCAATTCGGATTCCGTCTTTAGAACGCAGGCGTCCAAGGAATGGGACGGGGACCCGGGCAGTCAGTGCAACCGTTGTGGCATCATCCACGCGTTCAATGACCTCGGCCTCCCGATACAGGGCCGCGATTGTACTGCCGTCGGCTACCGGAATCCGAACGACGACCTCCGACAGCTTCGCTCGGATACGCGCCGTGAGCGTCTCACGGATCGCATCAAGGCTCTGTGGATCGTGAGCGGACACAAAAACCGCGGGAATGCCTTCAAGGGCGCGGATCCTCGCCTGCAGGGCGTCCTGTTCGGCGTGGGTGATCCGGTCGACCTTGTTGAACACCAGAATCTTGTTCGCTTCACCAAGGTCGAGACTCTCAAGCACCCCGATCACGACCTCGCGTTGCTCCTCCCAATCCGTATGGGAGGCGTCGATCACGTGCATCAGCACATCGGCCTCTCGCGCTTCCTCGAGCGTGGACCGGAACGAGGCCACCAAGTGGTGCGGAAGCTTGCGGATAAACCCAACCGTATCCGTTATTAACGCCTCATGCCCGGACCCGAGATCGACCGCTCGGGTGGCTGAATCCAGAGTGGCGAAGAGGCGATCTTCCACGAAGAGGTCGGCCCCCGACAGCGCGCGCAAAAGTGATGATTTCCCCGCGTTCGTGTATCCGACCAGCGCCGCCCGGAACGCGCCCTGACGTACCCGGCGTTGGATCTCACGGGCCTTGGCAACGTCACGGAGATTCGACTTGAGATCCCCGATTCGTTTTCCGATGAGTCGACGGTCAGTCTCCAGCTGAGTTTCTCCGGGCCCCCGCAGTCCGATTCCTCCGCGGATTCGTGAGAGGTGACTCCACATCCTGCGCAGCCGCGGCAACAAGTATTCGAGCTGAGCGAGCTCGACCTGCATTCGCGCCTCATGCGAGCGAGCCCGAGTCGCGAAGATGTCGAGGATCAACTCCGAGCGGTCCATGACACGAACACCGAGTAGTTCTTCGAGGTTCTTCCCTTGAGCCGGACTGAGTTCCTCATCGAAGATCACTAGATCCCCCTCGCTCTCATCCACGAGGGTCTTCAATTCCTCGGCCTTCCCCTTCCCTATGAAAAAGCGAGGGTGGGGCCGGTCAACCCTTTGCGTGAGCGTACCCACGACTTCGCCGCCTGCCGTGTCAGTAAGCCGCTCCATCTCAATGAGATGTTCATCAACCAACCTCTGGTCCATACCACGAGGTGGCGCCCCCACGAGCACCGTGCGGTCCACAGGAGTCTGTAAGTCGATCAGTTGAGTCGGAATGTCAGTCCCCTCCGCGCGAGCGGCGCTCGGCCCACCATTTGAGTCGTTCTGCAACCGTCTTCTCGTAACCGAAGTGCCCTGGCTCGTAGAAGTGCGTCTCTTCCAACCCCTCGGGCAGATAGGATTGGGACGAGATGCCGTCTTCTTCCGACGGGTCGTACTGATACCCCTTCCCGTAGCCCAAGTCCTTCATGAGCCCCGTCGGCGCATTTCGGATGTGCAGCGGCACTCCGGCACTGGGCGTATCCCGGGCCTTCGCGAGCGCCGCACCCCAGGCAGCATAAGCCCGGTTCGACTTGGGAGCGGTCGCTAAATAGATGATCGCCTCCGCAAGCGCCAAGTCCCCTTCAGGACTGCCGAGAAAGTGAAACGCGTCCCGGGCCGCGATGGTCACCTGCAAGGCTTGTGGATCCGCCATCCCGATGTCTTCTGCGGACATTCTGACTAGGCGCCGAGCGATGTAGAGAGGATCCTCTCCTCCCTCGATCATGCGAGCGAACCAATAGAGCGCCGCGTCCGGATCGCTACCCCGTATCGATTTGTGAAGCGCCGAGATGAGGTTGAAGTGCTCCTCGCCACCCTTATCGTATGTGGCGAACCGATGCTGAAGCGATTCCTTTGCCTCCTCCAACCCCACAGCACCGCCGTTTCCGACGAGGTCGCATGCGGCTTCGAGGACTCCGAGCGCGCGGCGAGCATCTCCGTCAGAGGCCACCGCGATGAAGTCGAGTGCCTCCGCATCGAATATCACCCCTGAGTCCTTAAGCCCCCGATCTGAGGTTTCGACTGCGTCCGTTAGGATGACCCGCAGATCATCCTCAGTGAGGGCATTCAACACGTAGACTGGAGCCCGCGACAACAGCGGACGGACAATCTCGAACGACGGGTTCTCCGTGGTCGCGCCAATGAGAATGACCGTCCCCGCCTCGACATGCGGAAGGAACGCGTCCTGCTGAGCCTTGTTGAAACGATGGATTTCATCACAGAACAGAATCGTGCGCCGTCCGGTGGTCTTCAGGCGCGCTGCCGCCTCCTTGATGATCTCCCGCACTCGGGCGATCCCCTCCGTCACCGCACTGAACGGCACGAATCTGACGCCCGTCTCCCGCGCGATAATGCGAGCAAGCGTGGTCTTTCCGCTCCCCGGCGGTCCCCAGAGGATCATGCTCTTCGGAGCCGCTTGATCCAGCATCGCCCGGATGGCACGGCCCTTACCGAGTAGGTGCTCTTGACCCCGAAACTCCGTCATCGCTCGAGGCCTCATACGTGCAGCCAGGGGCGCGGTGAGATCGATGGGGTCAGCCGCGCCCTCGGCTTCCCCCGACGTCACACCGACGGTCGCTTCCGTTTCCTCAGAGTCCTCAAACAGGCTCAGGTCGCTCACGCCGTCGGCTCCCGAGTCCACTCACGGATGTGCGATAGAAGCGCCTCACGAGTGTTCTGGTCCGGATCTCTTAACACCACGTCCAGGGCCTGATCGAGAAGCTCGCCGAATCGGGGCCCCGGCCGGAGTCCCGAAGCGATCAAGTCGCGTCCGTCGACTGCAAGATCCGCGGTGCACAACGGCACCCCGCTTCTGCGCACGTGGCGGGCTCGCTGCCACGACGCCACCGTCTCGTAAGCCGCTTCTCCAGATACCTGAGTGCGCGCGCCAGCCAGGTCCAGTCGAGCCACGACGCCCAGCCGCTCGGGTCCTGTCCGAGACAGCCAGCGTCGGAAGACCTCGTCGTCCTCTCCAGGCCCCGGCAATGGGTCCGCGGCCGCTCGATGGGCCACCTCGTCCGTTTGAGCGTTGGAAAGTTTGAGTCGCCCTAGTAGATGAGCAGCTGCCGAGCGATCCACTCCACGCAGGAGCGCTGCGAGTCGCAATGGCGCATTGCCGAGCGGCAAACGGTCCACCGTCGCCATCGCGGCTTCCCACTCCCCGGGTCGGTCTCGGCGGATGTTTTCCCACTCCGGATAGAGCACCGCAATCGCGCCGGCTTCCGCATACAGCCCAAGCGTGACAGACGGTGAAGGGTCTGCAGATAAGACCTTGAGTAACTCCTCGCGTATCCGTTCCGCAGACAACCCGCTGAGGTACTCGGCGAACGACGTCATCGCAGCCCACGTCAGTGGATCGATATCCAGACCGAATCGCCCGGCGAACCGAAACGCTCGCAAGATCCTGAGATAGTCCTCGGAGAAGCGTTCCTCCGGTTCACCGACGGTTCGTAGGATCCCGGCCTCGAGATCCGCAAGCCCACCGAAAGGGTCGAGATGTTCACCGCGAAGCGGATGCCACGCGATGGCGTTCATCGTGAAGTCGCGTCGGGCGAGGTCTTCCTCGACTGACTCGGCAAACGCAACCACGGCGTGACGCCCGTCCGTTTCCACGTCCTTTCTGAACGTTGTCACCTCGAACATGGTCCCATCTCGGTCGAGCACCCCAACCGTTCCGTGCTCAATTCCGATGGGCACAGTACGCTTGAATATCTTCCGTACTTCCTGAGGTCGTGCATGTGTAGTCAGGTCCCAATCGCCCGCCGGACGACGCGCGAAGGTGTCCCTGACAGCACCACCGACAGCCCAAGTCTCGTGGCCTGCTTCTTCGAGGGTCTTTACGATCCAGAGAACTGAATCGGGCGGAGAGGGGCGTAAAGTGGTCACCCCACGAGTACCGCGCCCCCATTCACGTTCATGATCTCTCCTGTCAGGTGGCGCCCAAGTTCGGAGCACAAGAACACGATCGGTCCCGCGACGTCATCAGCCGTCGCAATCCGGCCGATCGGGATCGCCGCTGCCACACGATCGCGCTCCTCACCTCGATACGCACTCTCGGACATTTCCGTGTCAATCCAACCAGGCGCCACGCAGTTCACTGTGATCCCTCTCGGCGCGAGCTCGAGGCAAAAGCCTTTAACGAACGAGATCATCGCTCCCTTCGTCGAAGCATAATCCGCGTGGAACGACTCGCCTCGCTGCCCCGCTGTGGAGCCGACCAATACGACCCGGCCATGGTCCCGCAGGACGCGCGCCGCGGCTCTGCACGTGTAGAAGACGGAATGCAGATTCGCACCGATGGTGCTGTGCCACTGCTCATCCGTCATTTCCGACACCGGCGCATCTACTGGGGGCCAAATTCCGTGGTTACCCACAAAAAGATCTAGGCCATCGAACTCCTCCTGTGCGCGTTCGAAGAGCGCGTTCGCAGCATCAGGAGACGACAAGTCCCCGGCCTGGGCCCAAGCATGCACACCGAGCGCACGGAGTTCTTCGACCACACCGGCAGCCTCCTCCGCGCGGCTCCGATAGGCGATTCCAACGCCGGCTCCGGCTCGAGCGAGCATGAGCGCCGTCGCTCGGCCGACACCCCTGGAACCACCCGTCACGAGTGCGTTCTTCCCGGTCAGATCAATCAGGTTGTTCATTTGAGTCCAGTCGTTCGTATCACATGAAAAGCTAGCTGTCGCCTGCGACCGCTTTGTCGACGATCTCGCAGACGATATGTCCAATCGCCAGGTGGAGTTCCTGGGCGCGTGCCGTCGATTGGGTAGGCACAACGAGCGCCTGATCAACGACCGACTTCAGCCGACCTCCACCCTTGGCGAGCAACGCCACAGTCCGGATGTCCAGTACCTTCGCAGCTTCGACCGCGGCGATCAGGTTCTCAGAATCCCCACTCGTCGAGTGCAACACAAGGATGTCTCCGGGCCGCCCTAACGCCTCGATTTGCCTCGAGAAGATCGTGTCAAAGCCGTAGTCGTTCGCTCCTGCGGTCAACAAGGACGTGTCCGTCGTTAGCGCGAGCGCCGCGACAGCTCTGCGTTCGCGAGCGAAACGAACCACATATTCGGTCGCGAGGTGCTGGGCGTTGGCCGCGGACCCGCCGTTCCCGCAGAACATGATCTTCCCGCCTGCCTCTACTGTAGAGAGGACCAAGGCGGCCAGTGCCGCTATGTCTTCGCTCATTTCGTCTGAGACGAGAACAGACAGGTCAGCTAAAGAGGTCAGGTGATCCCGGATGGTCAAAGTCGCGTCATTCACACTCCCCCCTGGTTCACGATGCCCTTCATCTTCGCCCAGAATCCCGTCTCGGGCGGAAGAAGAGGAACAGGAAGGGGCTCCTCGTCACGAAAGATGCGACCCGGATTCGTGACGCACAGCGCCTTGAGCGCTTCCGCGGCTCCAAGATCCTCGAGTCGCGTCGCAATCTCTTCGAAGTAGATTTTCTGCTCCCCCTGCCCATGGAAATCTGACGCGAGGTAATCCGCCCACCCCCGCTTTAGAATGTGCCCTGCAATCGAGCGCGCCGCCGCTCCGTAGCGCCCAAACAGCGACCCATAATTGACTTGCAGATGGGCGCCTGTCTCGCGCCATTCACGGATCACGTCAGCGGATCGGTCAATCCCAATATACCGCTCGGGATGTGCAACGATGGGTTTATAACCCTCGGCGATTATCCGCTCGAGCACCTGAACCGTCCCAGGCGGAACCTGGAGTCGGGGCCATTCGATCAGAACAAACGACGTCCCGTCCAACCGTACTCGGGGGTCCGAGAAGTCGACGTCGGGAATGTTGAGCATGACCTCGTGGCCACACTTGAATTCTACCTCCGGGAAGTCACGCCCGATCGCATCGGCAGCCTCTTCCCACGCTCGCGTGACCTCGGTCAGGCGTGCCTCGAGAGCCTCTGGGTCTTTGGTGATCGAGCCATCGAGGTGGGGTGTTGTCAGGATCTTGCGAATGCCCATCCGGGTCATTCGCTGTACCGCATCCAAGGTGTCCTCGATTGTCCGAGCGCCGTCGTCCACACCTGGAACAAGGTGACTGTGGAAGTCGACGTAAGCTGCCGCGTCCTGCTCAGTCACTCGGCCTCCGCCACTGTTCGCACCAGAGTCAGCAACGCCTCGTTCGGGTCCGCAGCTTCCAGAGCCGCTTCGCATGCGTAGCTGAGTACCGCGTCAGCCGCGAGAAGATCAAACGCACTCTGCCGCACCCGACCCGGATTCGCCCGCGCCCGTTTCAACGCCTCACGCCCTGTTTGCGTGAGATGCACGCCGGCTGGGTCGTCCCACGCACCCAGCCATGGGGCCAGATCCATAGGGGCTAGGGGAATGCGTTGACGGAGCCAGGCCCGGGGACGGTTCATGCCTTCGGGCTCGCCATGAGATCGCGCACCACAGACAGTCCGGCCTCGAGTGCTTCATCGATGCGCTCCGGTTCCTCGACGCCGGCCTGCGCCATATGCGGGCGCCCGCCACCTCGACCGCCAACCACGGCGGCGACCTCTCGCACGACCGCATCCGCGCGCACACCCTTCGAGATCAGATCATCGGTCACAAACGTGAACATCGATCGTTTGTCACCAGGCATCTCAGCCACCAGTACGGCAACGCCCGAGCCCTGGGAAACGAATCGGTCACCCCACTTCCGGGCATCGTCCGCATCTCGTGCCTTCAGGCGGATCCCGAGGTATCGTGGGCCGCCTTCTTCGGCACTGAGAGACTCGGAAACGACCCTCGTCTCACCCGATCCGGCATCAGACCGGAGTTCGTCAAGCAAGCCCTCAAGTTCTGCCTTTTCTTCAAGTAACTGCTCAGCGCGGTGGCTCAAATTGTCTGGCTGCGTCTTGAGGACGGCCGCAGCGTGCCCAAGTGCGTCTTCACGCCCACGCAGATAGTCGTATGCGCCTCGACCCGTCAGCCCCTCGACGCGACGCACGCCCGCGGCCACTCCTGACTCCCCAACCATGCGGAAGAGTCCGATTTCACCAGTGTGACGCGCGTGGGTTCCACCGCACAGTTCCATGCTGACACCCGGGATGTTCACCACACGCACTTCGTCGCCGTACTTTTCCCCGAAAAGAGCCATCGCCCCGGACTCGACGGCTTGGTCGTAGCTCCGCTGGGCGATTTCTACGGGATGATCGGCCCAAATACCCTCATTCACGATCTTCTCGACCCGGCCCCGCTCTTCCTCGGTCATCGGAGCCGTGTGGGCGAAATCGAAACGCAATTTCTCCGCCGAGACCAGTGAGCCTCGCTGCACGACATGCTCACCCAGCACCTGGCGCAGCGCGGCATGCAGAAGATGTGTGGCGGTGTGATTCCGGACCGTGTCACGGCGGACCCGAGTTGGGACCTCAGCCAGGACGGTCAGTTCGGAGAAATCCGAAGGAAAGCCCTCTCCCACGGCGCCGAATACGGCTGTCCGGTTACCGACCTTGGCGAGGCTCGTCACATCGAGGCCCCACCCTTCACCTGTTACCGACCCCAAGTCTGAGATCTGGCCACCGCTCTCCACGTAAAAGGGGTTTCGCTGAAGGATCAGTCCAGTCACATCAGCGTCTTGACGATACGCGAGGACATTGGTTTCCACCCGCAATTCGTCATACCCAACGAATGCATAATCCCCATCGGAGACGTGGGTCCATCCTTCTTCGTTGGAGGCACCGTCCACCACTGGACCGGAGGCTCTCCGATTGGCGCGGGATCGCTCACGTTGCTCATCCAGGGCCGACTCGAACCCTGAAATATCCACCGAATAACCGCGCTCCTCCGCCATCAACTGCGTGAGGTCGAGCGGAAAGCCGAACGTGTCATACAACTTGAACGCTTCACTCCCGGGGATCATCCTCTCCTCTCCCGAGGCCAGCTCGTCGAAGCGGCTCATGCCGCCTTCGATGGTGTCGAGGAAGCGCTCCTCCTCGGCCCGGGTGGTTCGTAGGATATGCTCCCGACGCCGACCGAGATCCGGATACACTTCTGACATCGAATCGATTACGGCTTCCACGACCCCGACGAGCGTCGGCTCACGTCGGTCCATGAGCCATGCATGTCGGACCGCGCGCCGGAGAATCCTGCGTAGCACGTATCCGCGTCCGTCGTTCGCCGGAAAAACACCATCAGCCAACAGGAAGGCAACGGACCGGGCGTGATCTGCAAGCACTCGGTAGCTGACACCCTCTTCTGAGTCGCGGTCGTATGGGCGGCCGACCAACTCCGCCACTCGTTCGAGCATTGGTTCGAACAGATCGATGTGGAAGTTCGAATCGACTCCTTGGAGCACGGAGGCGATCCGCTCGAGTCCAGCACCAGTATCCACAGATTGCGCAGGCAGAGGCGTCAATTCACCCGAGGCGTCTCGATCGAACTGCATGAAGACGAGATTCCACAGCTCAATGATGATTCCGGACTCATTGAGTTCTACGAATTCTTCAGTGCTGGTGATGGGTGCACGATCATCCCGCATGTCATAGTGCAGTTCCGAGCACGGACCGCACGGCCCGGTGTCGGCCATCTGCCAGAAATTGTCTTTGTCACCGAGCCGGTAGATCCGATTCGCAGGGAGGCCGATTTCGGTCGCCCAAAGGTCCGCTGCTTCATCATCGGTATGGTGTACCGTGGCATAGAAGCGCTCGGGATCGAGCCCGTACACGTCGGTCATCAGCTCCCAAGCGAAAGCGATCGCGTCCCGCTTGAAGTAGTCCCCGAACGAGAAGTTGCCCAACATCTCGAAGAACGTGTGGTGGCGCGTCGTCCGTCCGACTTCTTCCAGATCGTTGTGCTTCCCACCGGCCCGGACGCACTTCTGCGACGTCACCGCGCGATTGTAGCCCACCTGGTCGTGACCCAGGAAGATGCGTTTGAACTGCACCATCCCGGCATTCGTGAACAGCAGCGTCGGGTCGTCTCCCGGTACCAGGGACGAACTCGGGCGGATCTCGTGACCCCTCTCTTCGAAGTAGTCGATGAATCTCTGTCGGATTTCTGCGGTCTTCATGACTCTGCTCGGGAACCCGCGTGGTTATTGGGCAATGCTAAGGATAACGCCGCATCGCGCGCCGATGGAGGGTCCGGCGAGGTGTGGCGTATGCCGGCCCGTGTATCTACGACAAAGGCCCCGGACCCAAGGGTCCGGGGCCTTCCCTCTGAACAGCTCGCAAATCAGTCGGTCGCCGCTTCATCAGGTGCCGTTGCAGCCGCCGCTCCAGCCGGATCTTCACCTTCAGTCAGGTCACTCGAAGGCTCCTCGTCGAGTCCGAGTACGACACGCACCCTCGCCTCGATTTCGTCCGCAATATCCTGGTTGTCCAGGAGGAACTGCTTCGAGTTCTCCTTACCCTGGCCCAGGCGCAGATCTCCGTAGGAGAACCACGAACCCGACTTATCCACGATCTCATGCTCCGACCCGATGTCGACAAGCAGCGCAGCGTGACTCACGCCCTCGTTATACATGATGTCGAACTCGGCCTGCTTGAACGGCGGAGCGCACTTGTTCTTCACGACCTTTACACGTGTCCTGTTCCCGATCACGTCCTGCCCGTCCTTGATCGCCCCAATACGACGAATATCGAGTCGGAGTGAAGCATAGAACTTCAAAGCTCGCCCACCCGATGTCGTTTCGGGGCTCCCGAACATGACGCCGATCTTCTCACGGATCTGATTGGTGAAGATGACAGACGCGTGCGACCGGTTGACCGCTCCGGTGAGTTTGCGGAGTGCCTGACTCATGAGCCGGGCCTGAAGCCCGACGTGCGTATCACCCATCTCGCCTTCGATCTCAGCCCTCGGCACGAGTGCGGCGACGGAATCGATCACTACGACGTCCACGGCATTGCTGCGGATGAGGACCTCAGCGATCTCAAGACCCTGTTCGCCCGTGTCTGGCTGCGACACGAGGAGATTGTCCACGTCGACGCCGAGCTTTCGGGCGTATCCAATATCCAGCGCATGCTCGGCATCGATGAAGGCAGCAACCCCACCCCCTGCCTGAGCATTAGCGATGACCTGGAGGCAAAGCGTTGTCTTACCAGACGACTCTGGACCATAGATCTCGCTGATCCGACCGCGAGGCACGCCACCGATACCGATGGCAGCGTCGAGGTTGATGGCACCGGTGGAGATCGCCTCGATCTTAGTGAACCCGCCGTCTTCGCCCATCCGCATGATCGAGCCCTTGCCGTACGAGCGTTCAATCTGGGTGAGAGCTGTATCCAGAGCCTTTTGCTTCTGGTCGACTTTCTTACTGTCGGTCTTCTTATTTTCGGTCATTTGCGCCGTGGTCATCTGGCCTCCGTCCTTGCGATGCCCCGATAATCGGGGGTTCAACTCTCAAAGTACAGAACCCGAAGAGAAAGCGAAAGTCCCTCCGGGCCCCATGTTCACGACGGGAACGTTAGTGAGGGTATCCCAACAGGCCGATGGCCCAATGAGACAACCTGCCTGACAGGGCTACCGCCCGCACAAGTCGGGCTCGAGCCGATTGAGTCCGATCGCCGAAAGAGCTCTTGGCCCCCGACCGTCACAACAATCGACTGCATCCCGGGGAGAATCCCTCGAACGCTGAACTGCCCGCGTGGTTTTTACCCCGAGAGTGCGGACACTTCAGAGAGGGCCCATTGGAGGCTATGGAGGAGTGTCACAGCAACGCGAAGGAAGTAGAGCGAGGAGTTCAAGCGAGAGGCGGTGGGCCTGACGCGGCAGGCCGGTGCGGGCATGAGTCAGGTCGCCCGGGATATCGGCGTCGGCTCGAAGCTGCTGCTCGATGGCGGCGCAAGTACGAGGGTGGTGGGAAAGCCTTTACAGGGTCCGGTGTACCTCGAGCGCCAGGAACTCCTGGCGCTTTAGCGGGAACTGGCCGGGGTGTAGTGTATCGAAAGGTGGCTTCTACGCATGGGGCAAGTGCCCGCCGAGCCAAGGGCGATCGACAATCTGTCGTCTAATCAAGCGGATCCGAGAACACCACACGGCCAGCGACGGCGTGATGGGCGCGCTCCGCATGCTTGAGGAGCTGACCAACGTCGGTAGCTCACCCTGGCTGACGCCCGCGCCGACGTCTTCGACTGCATCGAACGCTTCCACAATCCCAGGAGCCAGCGGAGGCTCAATGCCCTCAAGTACGAAATCAGGACCTTAACTCTACCGTCCGCCAAGACGGGGTAGCCCCCCTAGCCCGAGTTCCTGAGCAGGCCTCAATAGCGTTCGAGCCTCTCCCTGTAGGAGAGCATTTCTTCCCGCACCACCGGTGCGAGCAGGTACAGCCCCAGTAGGTTGGGGATCGCCACCACATAGATCATTGCGTCCGACAGGTCAATCAGGGCGCCGAGCTCGACGCTGCTGCCGAGCACGATGAAAGCACAGAAGACGAATTTGAAGCCCACCTCGACGATCCGATGCTCGCCAGTGAGATAGGTGAGTGCCTTCAGGCCGTAGTAGCTCCAGGAGATCATGGTCGAGAAGGCGAACAGCACCGCGGCGACAGCCAAGGGCACCGGAGACCAGGAAAGCGTGCTCGCGAAGGCCCTGGTGGTCATTTCGATCCCGCTGATGCCCGCATCTGCCAACGCTGGATCGTAGACGGTGGTCACGATGACCAAGGCAGTCATGGTGCAGATGACTACCGTGTCGATAAATGGCTCCAGCAGGCTGACGAAGCCCTCCGTCGCCGGCTCGTTCGTTTGCACCGCCGAGTGGGCAATGGCGGCGGAGCCGAGCCCCGCTTCATTGGAGAATACCGCCCGCCGAAACCCAATGATCATGACCCCGATCATGCCGCCACCGATGCTTTCCGCGCTGAAGGCACCCTGCCAAATTTGAGCGATGGCGCCGGGCAGCTGTCCGGCATTGAGTACCAGGATCGATAGGGCTGACACCACGTACAACACCGCCATGAACGGGACCAGCTTCGACGTGGTTTTCACGATGCTCTTGATCCCGCCCATGATCACCATGGCCACGACGACCGCCATGACGAGACCCAATACCCAGGCCTTGTCCTGGAAGTAGCTGGCACCGCCTCCCGTCACGTCGATCAGAATGGCGGCAGCCTGGTTGGATTGGAACATGTTGCCGATACCAAGGCAGCCGATCACCATGCTGACGGCGTAAAACATTCCCAGAGCATGGCCGACCCTGGGTAGTTTCCGCAGCGCCAATCCGTGCCGTAGGTAGTACATGGGCCCGCCGCTGACCGAGCCGTCATCATTGGTTTGCCGATATTTCACGGCCAGCGTGCACTCGGCGAACTTGGTGCTCATGCCGAGCAGACCCGCGATGATCAGCCACATCGTGGCACCGGGCCCGCCCATGGATATGGCCACGGCCACACCGGCGATGTTTCCGATTCCGACGGTACCCGATACCGCGGTCGCCAGAGCCTGAAACGGGGTGACCTCCCCCGGCTGTGAAGGATCCGTGTAGCGCCCCGAAACCAGATGCAGCGCGTGTTTGAAGCCGCGCAGATTGATGAAGCCCAGATAGAACGTGAAGAACACCCCCCCCGCAATCAGCCAAGCGACGATAAGGGGCACTTCCGTCCCAGCCACCGGGATCGAGTAGAAGATGAATTCGGAAACCAGGTCCGCGAGCGGTCGCATCGCCCGGTTGATGAATTCATCAATGCTCATCGTAAGTTCCCTCTAAAGGCCGTGTTCCGCGTGAACCTGCCGGCGTGTGGCACGAGAGCAGTACCTTAACTCAACCGTCCGCCAAGACGGGGTAGCCCCCCGTATCAACACTCTGGTGGACGGTCGAACTCAACGTCTACTCGGCGCAGCTCCCTGCGAAGAAGAAGGAGACCTACCGGCGGCCGCCGTGATGGCGGTGCTCGGTGCGAGCAATCGTGTCCTCGGTCGAGCGCTCACCTAGCGTATCGAGTCCGCTTCATAGATGCGAGGAGGCCCGCCCGGCTTTCGCCGGACGGGCCTCCCGTCAAAATCGCGCCGAGTTGAGCGGCTACTGACCGCGCGTCCTCCGCAATCCGTACTGGTACGCCTGCCACACGCCAGGCCGCACCGCAACGTACACCATCTCGAAAGGCCTGTCGGCATTCCTCATGGCGAACAGTCCTACGCTCATGTGCTCACCCACGCGCATGATCTGTCCACAGTCCAGGCGTGACTCGTTGCCTGACTTGTCGTAGCGACGCTCCTCGAACGTGACCGCCTCGTCGTTCCGGAACCACGGCGCTGCGCCGGCATAGTTGCCCGCGAACACGACACCCGGTCGGAGCGACTCGATGGACACCCGACTCGGGCCCACAAGCGTGTCGCCCTGGGCGGAGATCCGAACCTGAACCGCTTCCCCTGTAGCGAGACAGACACTGGCCGGTGCGCCATCCGGCAGAGGCGTCCCGACCTCACGCGTGATACGAATCGTGTCAGGCGGCGGTGCGGGCAGCATGATGGTGTCTGGCGCCGGGCGTTCCATGAGCCGCGGCCTGGACATCAAGCCCTGATCGCTCTCTGGATTCACAGCGATGGATGCAAGAATGCCGAACTTCGGCTTCCGGTACTCCGAGAAGTAGCCACCCGTTGGCTCACCATAGTTCACCGCCAAGTAGTGAACCCCAAGCCGGATGCCGCCAGCATCGAGCTGCGCACCGATGTTCACGTCGAAGCCGTTGTATTCACCCATCAGCGTGAGAACCGACGAGCCGCCGAGAAGCATGTGGATCGCAGAGCCGAAGAACCAACCTTCCGAATCGGCGAAGTTGTAGAAGGGTAGCGCGTCCCCGTCCTGGAACATGCCAGTGCCGTAACCAAGCGCGAACGTCATGTCGTGCTCGGGCAGGAAGCCCTCATCGAAACCGCGAATGTGGGCGCTGGCGACACCGTACAGGGATAACTCAGTGTTCAGGTCCGAGAGTCCAGTGTAGGACTCGCGCACGCGCCTGTCCGCAAAGCCCAGTCGGTTCGGCTGATACGCAGTACCGTCGCCGAACCCAGGCGCGGTGACATATCGACCACCCACCGCGAACCCAATGCCCTGGTTCGTGGGCTGCACCAACTGCACACGTCCGAAGAGACCCCAGACGTTACCGCCCGCGGCGGCATCGTTGAGAGATTGGACAGAAAGCCCGAACTCAGCACGGTCGAAGAGGCCAACAGCCACTGACGCATCCGAGTAAAACTTGTCGTATCCCGCCCCAAGGCCAACGCCGTTTCCGCCGCCGTCGATTTCGAGCGTGCGACCCAGGTCCATGAAGAAGCCTGAGTACGTGCCTGTAACCGTCAAATGCGACAGGACACTCGCGACGGGGATGTCTATCAGTCCCGAGCCGTAGCGAAGTGTGCTGGGCGAGTTGGTCGTCTGGGCCTCGAGTGCCGGTGCGCTGACGAGGGCAGCGAGTCCGAGTCCAGCGAGCCATCCGGTGCGACCCCGTACTGTCTTCATGATGAGGATGCCTCCTGAGTTGGTTTTGCGCCCGACGGCTCCGGCGCGTTCGGACCCATCGATGGCGTAAATCTCCTTAAAACTAGGGTAATGCGAGAATTGTGCCAACAGAATAATCAAATGTTTACAGCATCACGCCCGAGGACCCAAAGGGAGCTAAAGCCTATACCTAGGGAGCGATCTGTGCCTACCCACGAGCCACAGCAGTGAGGAAGAAATGTCGAATTCCTTCGAAAGTAAGTTTCCCGGCGTCCGGTCCGTCTAGTCGCTGAGCTGCGCCTCGAGACGAGCCAAGCGTCGAGACATGGAAATCACCCACCCGAGGACAGCCAAGATCACGACCGAATAGGCAATAAAAACGTGCCAATACGGCTTGAGGCTCTGCGCCGCGATCCGTGTGCCTTGCGGGAGATTAGTCATCTCTTGGGCGCCGAGCGCACCCAGGGCGCCTGCGGCCAGGATCAGAACGAACACAGATAATGCAGATTGTATCGTCGATTTCATATCACGCTACCGTGGCTTCGCGGGCACGGGACTCAACTTCCCCGCGTACGTTTTCGATGGAATACCTGAAGAGAAAGAGCCCAAAGAACAGAATCTGGAACACCGCCACGCTCGCCAGCAGCAGGATCAGCATGTCCCCCGGGAGAGACGGCCCCTCTGGCTTCAGTACCACTGGCTCAGGGTGAAGAGACCGGAACCACACCACGCTCAGGTGGATGAATGGAATATCTAGAGCCCCTACAATGGCCACGACCGCCGCGAATCGTTTGCCTTTCTCAGGATTGTCCGTGGCACTGCGCACCATGAAGTACCCCAAAAAGATGAACCACAGCAGGAGTGTAAGCGTCAGTCTGGGCTCCCAATTCCAGTAGGTCCCCCAAGCGATTTTCCCCCACAACGGGCCCGTGATGAGCATGATCGTACCAAAGACCATGCCACCTTCAGCAGCCGAAACGGCCGCTCGGTCCAAACGCTCATCCCGCAACCATAGGTACATGGCGCTCGTGAGCGCCGCGATCCCGAAAGCCAGGAAGGCGGTCCATGCGGCCGGGACGTGCACATAGAAAATGCGTTGGGCGACACCCTGACGGATCTCGGTCGAGACCCAAAAAAACGCAAGCCAGTACACAGCCAGCAGTCCGATCAGGCCTAGCACCGTCAGCGCCACGCCCCCCTTTCGGAGTCCGTTGCCTGACATCAGTCCTCCAAGACGAATCGAAAAAGAAAGGCACCCGCACCGAGCGCCATAACGGCGAATGCTGCAAGCATGCGAATGCTCCCCGCTACTTCAGTGACCGGCCTCAGTGCTAGGAGGCGTCCGGTCGCACCGACGCCGTAGATCACCATAGGCACCAAAAGCGGAAAAACAAGAACGGGGAGTAGTGTTTCCCCCATGCGCGTCCCTGAAGAGACTGCGGCAAACAGCGTCCCCAGCGAAACGAAACCCAAGGACCCGAAGCCAAGCGCCAACGCGAGAGCGGTCGGACTCGACCCCAACTCCAGGTCAAAGAACAGCATGAAGACCGCAACCACGAGCAGCGACACGAGGTAGAGGAGGAGAAAATTCGAGATAGCCTTTCCAAGAAACACCGCGTCCTTGGGGGTGGGGCTCATCAGTACGCCTTGGAACGCCCCATTCTGCGCCTCTAGGTGGAACGTCCGGCCGACTCCGAGGAGCCCCCCGAAGATGATCGTCATCCAAATCAAGCCAGCCGCCACGTCCTGAGGCCTCACGATCGTTTTGTCGATCGCATAGTTGAACAGGACCGCTGCTAGCACAGCGAACGCCCCCATGGAAACCAACCGTTCGCGTGTCCTCAACTCGAGCAGCAAGTCCTTCCACACGATCGCGCGGATCTGACCGAGATAGGCCATCACGTCCGTCCCTCGACCACACAGTGGTAGAAACGCTCGAAGTTCGCCGCATCCAACTCGGCGACCTCGCCCTCCCAGGCGAATCGTCCGCTGACTTGAATCGCCACGCGCGAGGCGAGGTGAAGTCCTTCACCAAGGTTGTGCGTCACCATAATCACAGTGCGTCGTCCATCCTTGAGTTCAGTGAGCACACCCCGCAGCACCGCCGCAGCTGAAGGATCCAGGCCGGTGTAGGGCTCGTCTAAGAGGACGACGTCGGGGTCGTGGAGAAGGGCCCGCGCAAGCGCCAACCTCTGTCGCATACCGTGCGAGAGTTGGCTGACCATGAGATGGGCCCGACTCGTCAATCCCACTTGCTCCAGCCGCTCCGGAACACGGGTCGCGAGATCGGTCAGGCCGAAGAGGCGACCGAAAAACCGGAGGTTCTCGGCGGCCGTCAACTCGGAGTAGAGGAAGCTCTTGTGAGAAAGTACCCCGATTCGGTGACGCCAACCCTCAACGCCGAAGTCGAGTTCCTCGCCCCGCACGGATACAGTCCCACGAGTGGGCCTCGCCGAACCGCCCAATAGCCCCAGTAGCGAAGACTTCCCTGCTCCGTTCGGCCCAAAGACCGTGAGGAATTCTCCTGCCCCTAACTCCAGGTCGATCCCCGCCACCGCTACGACGGAGCCGAATTCTCGCACCAACCCCGTCGCCTTGATCACGACCTCCGATACGGTCTTAGAGGGCGAGGCCGCTTCGGGTAGGGTTGCGACGCCCGGGCCGTTCAGCCCGATACTCCGGCGCCGACGGACGTGCCGCACGACGAACAGAAACGACTGCCGGGCTCGTTGGCGAACCCGCAGGTGGTGCATGCATCACCGCTATTGAGCCCTGCCCGAATCTGAGCAATCTCGGCCTCGAGGTCCTCTTCAGCGGTCGCGTCCGATCCGTCGCGCGCAGCTTCATCAGCTTCGAGTGCAGCCAACGCCTCTGCCGTCAACTCGCTCTTCAATGCGCGATAATCCTCTTCGTCGAGCTTACCTGCGAGGTAGTCATACTCGACATCACGAAGCGCCAGCAGCGCCACTCGCTTGCGGGCCTCCGTATCCGTGAGCTCGTCCTCGTCGCGATCGAGCGAAGCGTGCAGTCCCTTCACGATCGGCTGCAAGATAAACAGCACGACTGCGGCAGAAACGAGTAGGGCACCAATCAGGAGGGTCATGGGCTGAACCTAGTCGCCAGCGCCAGCCAGCGCGGGCTCGGCTTCCTGTTCGTCCGTAGCTTCTTCGAGAGCGAGCCGTTTCTTATCCACGCTCGGCCAAAGGGCGATCATGGTGCCCCCAGTGAGCATCAAGCCGCCGTACCAGATCCATCTCACAAACGGCTTGATGAGCACCTGGAGGTCGATGCCCTGGGCGTCCGAGTCGGCACTCAGCGCCCCGTTGATGTCGTCCATTGCAGAGAGAATCAGGTACAGATCCTCCTGGACGGTCGATCGGACGCCTACCTCCGTCATGAGATTGTCCGCCGTGACATACTGGCGTTTCTCGGTCGTGAGAATGCCTAAGGACTTGCCTTCACGAACCACCGACACCGTGGCGATCGCCTGCCACATGAGATTCCGCTGACCACGCCCGACCGATATTGAGATCCCCTCATACGTCAGGTCGTACACATGCCCGAACGGCGAAGCTACCTGGATCATCTCACCAGGGCTGAGATGCGCACGTTCGTCCACATTGTACGCTGACCCGGCGAACCCGAAGTACAGCATCACCATTCCGATGTGAACGACGTAGCCACCCCACCGGCGCCGGTTGCGCGACACGAGGTGGAACAAGGCGAGCACGTGCCCTTCACCTTCGATTCGGGCCCTCGCTCTTGTGCCCTTCCAGAACTCGATTGCGATGACCGCGGTCACGAACGCGCATATGCTCCACGTAATGAGCGCAAGGGGGTGTCGAGCATTCGCAATCCACAAGCCGATCGCGACCACCAGACCGATCGCGGTAGGCAGAAAGAAGTTCTTCTGCAGGTTGCGCTTTGAGGCCCTTCGCCAGGCAATCACCGGCCCGATGCCGGCCAGGGCGAGCAAGACCAGTCCAATGGGGAAATTCACCTTCTCGAAGAACGGAGGCCCCACGCTGATTTTCTCTCCGGTCACTGCTTCTGCCACGAGCGGGAAGATGGTGCCCCAGAAGACGGCAAAGGCCGCACCGATCAGCATCAGGTTGTTGAAGAGGAACGCAGACTCTCGAGACAAGAACGACTCGATCCGGTTCTCACTCCGCAGCTCCGGAAGTCGGTAAAGGATAAGAATGATACATCCCGCCAGCACCGACCCCATGAACCCGAGGAAGATGAAGGCGATCGTCAGTTCCTCTGCGAACGAATGCACCGACTCGATAAGCCCTGAGCGGGTCAGGAACGTTGCGAAGAGGGTGAGGAGGAACGTCATGAGCACCAATGACATGTTCCAGACCTTCAGCATCCCACGTGTTTCTTGGATCTGTATGGAGTGCAGAAACGCCGTCGCGGTCAGCCACGGCAAGAGCGACGCGTTCTCGACCGGATCCCAGAACCAGTAGCCACCCCACCCTAACTCAAGGTATGCCCACCGCATTCCAAAGATGATTCCGACCGACAGGAACAGCCACGACGTGAGAATCCACCGTCGAGTCAGCTGAATCCAGCGAGCGTCCAGTCGACCATTGAGCAGGGCCGCCACTGCGAACGCGAACGGAATCGTGAACGCGGTGAAGCCGAGATAAAGCGTGGGCGGGTGAATCGTCATCCAGTAGTTCTGGAGCTGTGGATTCAGACCCTGCCCATTGGCAGGCGTGAATGCGAGCTGCTCGAACGGATTCACGTTAGCGAACAGAAGCACCACAATGAAAAACAGGAGTACTGCTTGGAGGACAGCGGCCACATAGGGCATGAACTCACGGTGCTTCTTCCGATTCCCAAACACAGCGATGCTGGAAAAGAAGCCCAACAACAGAGCCCAGAACAACAACGAACCCCGCTGCCCGGCCCACAGCCCCGTGATCTTGTAAAAGAGCTCAAGTTCACGGTTCGAGTAGCTGGCCACGTACCAGTATTGGAACTGATCCGTCAGGAAGGCGTTCATTACGCCCGCGGCTGCCAGAACGAGTAAGAAGAACACGGCGTAAATGCTGCGTTCTGCGCTCAGGACCAAGTCGCCCCTTTGCGACCGTCCTCCTGCGAATCCGAGCACCGTACCCCAAGCCGCCACGGGAAGCGCGACCCATAGGGCGAACTCGCCGAGGGTGGTCACCCGATCAGGTCCTGTTGCCGCTCGAGATCTTCTGGAGCCGCTTCATAACGACTGCCACACTTAGTGAGGAGCGTCGCGGCCGCAAACACTCCGTCGGGGCGGAGCCGCCCTTCGAGCACAACCTCCACGTCGTCGGAAAACGTGTCTGGGAGCGCGTCACGGTACTCGACCGGGAAGCTCACCGATTCGTCGACGAGGTCTCGCACCAAGAAGGTGTGAAGCAGTTCGCCATCCACCCTGGCGTAGCTCCCAGGAATGACCTCGCCACTCACCTTTACCCCCACCTCGTGGAACGTCGGGTCGACCTCGACTCGCGCTAGGAGTTCGATGGGAGTGAGGTAGTAGACCATGCTCTGACTGACCCCCGTCCACATCAGATAGGACACAATGGCAGCCACACCCACCAGACCCACCATGAATCGTCCGTGCTTTTTCATCTCTCAATCCTTGCCAGGGCTTGTTCTCAAGCCCGGAATCTAGTCGAGTCACTGGAGCCACTACCAGTCCGGAAAATCACCTACACAGACCTCCCGACCAAGCGAGGCGTATTCCCCACAGGCAGCGGGAAAGCCATCGCGTCGCAGTGCGCGGGGAATTCAAGCCGTCGGGGTGAGCCTTCCGAAGTCGTACCTCCAACCAGCTTCGGCCAACAGATCAACGAACGCTACCACCGGGAAGCCCACAACCGAATAGTAGTCTCCCTCGAGACCCGTCACCAACGCGGCTCCAAGTCCCTGGATTCCGTAGGCGCCGGCTTTATCGAGCGGCTCCTCGGTCGCCACATAACGCGCGGCGTCCTCGGCTGAGAGCTCTCGAAATCGCACGACGGTTTCGACGACTCGGCTCACGACGCCGTGAGCACCGGCGATCGCGATCCCGCTCATGACGACGTGGCTTCTCCCCGACAGAGAGAGCAGCATCTCAACGGCTTCTTCCGGCCCCGCGGGTTTCCCCAGAACCACATCCCCATCTACGACAACAGTGTCCCCTGCGATGATGAGCGCATCTGATTCCACAACAACAAGGGCGTCTGCCTTCGCACGTGCGAGTCGCTCAACGTGCTTAGAGGGTGTCTCACCGGGCTCGTACGTCTCGTCGACGTCCGCGGGGCGAATCACCGGATCGAGTCCGAGCTGGCGTAGAACGGCCGCCCGGCGTGGAGAGGCCGAGGCCAGTACGAGTCTGGGGCCGGTCATTCGCGCTCCAACACGAGGGTGACTGGACCATCGTTGACAAGCTCGACAGCCATGTTCGCACCAAACTCACCCGTCTCGACTCGCCCAAAGCTCCTGCCTTTCAACTGCTGCACAAAGGACTCGTACAAGGGAATCGCTATATCAGGCGGAGCCGCTCGCACGAAGCTCGGCCGCCGACCCTTGGTCGTGTCGCCGTACAAGGTGAACTGGCTGACCACGAGGAGATCTCCGGAAATGTCATCCAGAGAGAGGTTCATTTTTTCGGCATCGTCGGGAAACACTCTCAGACCCATGATCTTCTCGGTCATCCACGCGATTTGATCCGGCCCGTCACCCTGAGTGAACCCGACGAGGAGAAGGTGCCCTCGACCCACCTCACCAATACGGACCCCGCCCACAGAGACCGAGGCTTTCTCTACTCGTTGGAGTACGACCCTCACTCCACTGTGACCGACTTCGCGAGGTTTCGCGGCTGGTCGACGTCAGTGCCTCGCAAGATCGCCATGTGGTAGGCCAGCAGTTGGAGGGGCACCGTCGTCAGGACCGGTAGCAACGACGGGATCGTCTGCGGTACCCGAATCAGGTGATCCACCTTCCCCGCCAACTCCGGGGCGTCATCACTCACCACAGCAATGATCCGACCGTTCCTCGCCTTAAGCTCTTCGATGTTCGATACCACCTTCTGATACACCGCATCGCGCGGGGCCAAGACGACTACCGGCATGTCGTTGTCGATGAGCGCGATCGGCCCGTGCTTCATCTCCGCCGCAGGGTAACCCTCCGCATGGATGTAGCTGACCTCCTTCAACTTCAACGCCCCCTCGAGCGCGACAGGGAACTGATACCCTCGGCCGAGATAGAGGAAGTTGCGGGCGTCCGAGTACACTGCGGCCAAGTCGCGGAGTTCATCGTTGAGGGCGAGAACCTCCTCCACCTGATCAGGAAGCGCCTTCAGCGCCTGGACCATCTCTCGACCCTGCAGCACCGACATGTGCCGGCGGCGGCCTATGTAAAGCGTGAAGAGCGCAAGCGCCACAATCTGACTGGTGAAGGCCTTAGTCGACGCGACCCCGATTTCCGGGCCCGCGTGGAGGTACACCCCGAAGTCCGTGTCTCGAGCGATCGTCGACCCAACCGCATTCACGACCCCCATGGTCGGTACGCCGCGCTGGGCCGCTTCCCTCATCGCCGCCAGAGTGTCCGCGGTCTCACCCGACTGACTGATCGCGAGGGCCATCGTGCCCTCTTCGAGAACCGAATTTCGGTAGCGAAATTCTGACGCGTACTCGACTTCCACCGGAATACGGGCAAGCTCTTCAAGCATGTACTCGCCGACGAGTCCCGCGTGCCAACTCGTCCCGCACGCGGTCACCACGATTCGACGCATCTGGTCCAGCTCGAAATGGTGGTCCACGATCCCCCCGAGCCGCGCGTCACCTTCATCTTCGAGTAGTCGTCCTCGCATCACATCTCGCAGCGAGGAGGGCTGCTCGAAGATCTCCTTCAACATGAAGTGCTCGTACCCACCCTTCTCGATCGATTCCAGATCCCAGGTCACCTGATGGCTACCCCGATCGACCTCGGATCCTTCTAGCCGATAAGTGCGATACCCGTCGGATGTGAGAACCGCGTAGTCACCATCGTCCAGATAGACGACTTCCCGCGTGTGGGCGATAACGGCTGCAGCATCCGAACCGGCGAGCATTTCACCGTTGTGCCCCACCCCGATCAGAAGAGGGCTTCCGTTGCGCGCGACAACGATCTTGTCGGGATCGCGGCTCGAAACGACCGCAATACCGTAGGCGCCCTCGACCAGCCGCAGCGCAGCAGCCACTGCGTCCTCCATTGGGTCACCGTCAACCCACAGATGATCAATGAGATGGACGATGACTTCCGTGTCGGTCTCCGACACGAACGCGAAGCCCTCAGCGAGGAGTTGGGCTCGGATACTCTCGGCGTTTTCGAAGATCCCGTTGTGGACCATCGCAATGTCACCGGCACGCGAGGTGTGGGGGTGTGCGTTGGGCTGGGTGGGCGCTCCGTGTGTCGCCCAACGTGTGTGTCCGATGCCGCAGCCACAGTTCAGAGGTGACGCCCCGAGCGCCGCTTCCAAGACCCCCAGCTTCCCGGTCCGCTTCACGACCTTCAACCCGTCGCTATCGAGGAGCGCGACCCCTGCTGAGTCGTATCCACGATACTCCAGACGCTTCAAGCCTTCGAGGAGAACCGGCGCCGCGGCCTTCGGCCCGATGTATCCAACGATTCCACACATGTTTGGTTCTCCTAAGGGGCTGGTTAGGCCACGCCGTCGAGCAACTGAGCAGCCCGGTCGACGAGTTCCTGGGCGACCGAGCGCTCGCGCGCCTCCGCAATCAACCTGACGATCGGCTCGGTACCCGAAGGCCTCACGTGAAGCCAGGCCGATCGGTCCTCCCACGCGAGCCGGAGTCCGTCGGCCCGGTCCACGGTACTGCCCGACAAATCGGCTTCAAGCGCTTCGTAAGCCGATGCCAAGGCTTCGCGCGGGAAGCCCACCTTCACTTTGACGATCTCATAATTCGGCCACCGTGCGGCGGCTTCCGAGGCCGTCACGTTTTCATCAACCAAGTGCTGCAAGACGAGGGCCGCTGCAAGGGGTGCATCCCTAGTGTGGTGTAGCGCGGACAGAATCACACCGCCATTCCCTTCACCCCCCACGACCGCATCTTCGGCCTGCATGCGGCGGGCGACGTTGACCTCGCCGACCGGCGACCGAAAGATCGGGGCATGAAAGGCGCGGGCCACGTCTTCCACCACCTGACTCGTAGAAAGATTCGTCACAACCGGCCCCGGCGAGCGACGTAGCACGGCAGCAGAAGCAAGCGCCAACGTGAGGTCCTCGCCCATCGCAGTGCCGGTTTCGTCCACCAACGAGAGACGGTCGGCATCCGGGTCCACCGCCAAACCGATGTCGGCCCCAATGTCTCGGACCAATGCTCCCAGATCCGCCAAGTTCGCGGCAGTCGGCTCCGGATCTCTGGGGAAACGGCCATCCGGCTCCATCCCGATTCCTTCGAACTCGCAGCCGAGTCTTTCCAGCAGATCCTGCATCGCAGGGCCGCCGGCACCTCTGACGCAATCAACGGCGACCTTCAGCTTGCGCGCCTGTAGCGCTGGCACGTCTAGATGCGGCAGAGCCAAGATCTCTTCGAGATGACGCGCCCATGCATCAGCGTCGGTGGTGACTTCGCCCAAGGCATCCCACGCAGCTCGCTTCGGTTCCCTCGACGTCAACGCCACCCGGAAACGTCCGGACAGATCAGCATCCAGAAAGATGCCCTCACTATCGACGAGCTTGAGCGCGTTCCACTGCGCCGGGTTGTGGCTCGCAGTAACACACATGCCGCCGATCGCCTCACTGTCCTCTACGGCCAATAACAAGGTGGGCGTAGGCACCACGCCCAAGTCGACGACGTCGACACCAACCGACTGGAGACCCGCGATGACAGCCCTTGAGAACATCGGGCCAGAAGTGCGGGAGTCGCGAGCGACGCAGATCGGACCGTCACCACGTTCGCCCAGCATGAATGTCCCGAAAGAAGCAGCAATACCCGCCATGAGTTCCGGCGTCAGTGGGTCGGCGACACGGCCTCGAACGCCGGAGACGCTGACCATGAGATTCTCGGGGAGATCGATTGGCACGGGATGTCTCGAATTCGCTGGGAATGCGCATTGTTTCAGGAGTTGCGCCCGACACGAGAACTTCACGCAACCCAGCAGACGGCGTCAACAGACACGGATCGAAGCCGCTGGCGAGGGCGCGGAGATGGGGTAGATTGGGCGCGCCACATAGCCCCAACCTCCCAGGATAGCATCCATGAGCAAACGGTCCTTCGAAGGCCTCGGATTCGGCACCCGCGCGGTGCACGCCGGCGTCTCCCCAGAGCCGACCACTGGCGCGATCATGACGCCTATTTTCCAAACGTCCACGTACGTGCAACCAGCCGTGGGCGAACCACTTGGTGGGAGCTACGACTACGGAAGAACAGCGAATCCTACGCGGGAAGCGCTCGAGGCTAATTTTGCTGCACTGGAGGGAGGCGCACAGGGAGTCGCCTTCGCGTCCGGACTCGCGGCCATCGAAGCCATCGTCAAACGGCTGTCGGCGGGCGATCACGTCGTCAGTGAGGAAAACACCTACGGCGGCACGACGCGCATGTTCAACCACGTGCTGAGTCGGTTCGGGATCGAATTCTCCTATGTGGACACACGCGATCAGGACGCGATCGCGGCCGCGCTCCGCCCGGAGACGAAGCTGATCCACGTCGAGACGCCGACCAATCCAATGATGCGCCTGTGCGACATTCGCGCGACGGCGGAGCTTGCTCATGGTGCGGGGGCACTGTTGTCGGTCGACAACACGTTCGCCTCCCCCTACAACCAGCAGCCACTGGGACTCGGCGCGGACTTCACGGTCCATTCGTCGACCAAGTACATCAACGGTCACTCCGACGTCATCGGCGGACTGGTGTCCGTCCGAGACGAGACGCTCTATGACGAGCTGATGTTCATCCGAAAATCCTCGGGTGCGGTACCCGGCCCGATGGACTGCTGGCTAACCCTCCGCGGAACCAAGACCCTCCACCTCCGCATGCGGCAACACAATGCGAACGGAATGGCCATTGCGAAGTTCCTCGAAGCCCACAGTGCGGTCGACGCCGTGCACTACCCCGGTCTCGAGTCACACCCCCAACACGATCTCGCAAAGCGACAGATGACCGGGTTCACCGGAATGGTATCCGTCGACGTCGGCACGCTCGAACGTGCAAAGGCCCTTACCGAACACCTCCGCTTCTTCGCACTCGCAGAGAGTCTCGGCGGTGTCGAATCCCTGATCAGTGTTCCGGCGCTCATGACCCATGGCTCTGTACCGGAGGACCGACGTGAAGCGATGGGGATCACCCAGGGACTCGTGCGGCTCTCCGTGGGGGTCGAGGACGAGGCGGATTTGATCAACGACTTAGACCGGGTGCTCAGCTAGTTGCAGCACGGCGCTCAGCGCCTGAAACTGAGACCGTATAGGCCCCGTAGGGGGCTGCGAGCGTCGGCATCCCTCCCACCAGGCGCGTGAGGGAAATCAAACGCAAGAGGATTATAGACATGGCGGAAGACCAGGACGGCACTGTGGAGCAGGTAGAGAACGGCGGAGCGAAGGCTCGCCGAATCCTGACCGACATTGCCCCACATTCATGGGAGCACCCGGCCGACAAGGCCGCGTTGCAGGCGCTCAGGCGCATTCCTGTATTCGACGACATCCTTCGTAAGATCTTCGGCTTTATGACCGAACGCGCGTTTCGACTCGCGTTTCAGGCAAGTGCAGTACAGGTCAGCGAGAAGCAGTTTCCGAAGGTTTATCAGATCTACAAGGAGAGCCTCAAGACGCTCGACGTCCACGAGGAGTATCCGCTCTTCATCTCCCAAACCCCGATCGTAAACGCTGGGGCATGGGGCATGGAAAAGCCGTTCATCATTTTGAACTCGGGTACCGTCCGCCTTCTCGACGACGACCAACTCGCATACGTGATCGGGCACGAGATCGGTCACATCGTCAGCGATCACGTCCTCTACAAGTCGATGACCGTGATCCTGCTCAACCTGGCGACAATGGGCTTCCCCATTGTCGGCCTGGCGGCACGTGCGATCTTGGTTGCGCTTCTTGAATGGCAGCGTAAATCAGAGCTGTCTTCGGATCGCGCCGGCCTCCTCACCGTGCAGGATCCCGAGATCGTACTCGGTACCATGCTCAAGATGGCCGGTGGCGGAGACGATGCAGAGACAGACCTCCAGGAGTACATCGTTCAGGCGGAGGAGTACCGCGAGGGCGGCGACGTCGTCGACCAGGTCTTCAAAGTCTTGAATCTCCTGGCCCAGACGCACCCCTTCTACACGATCCGTGTGAACGAGCTACGTGCGTGGATCGAATCGGGCGATTACGACCGGATCATCCGAGGGGAGTACGCACGTCGGCGCGAGGCAGATCCCGCTTACCAGGAGGACCTGAAACAGGCCGCGTCTGCCTACGCAGAGGACGCCAAGGACTTCCTGGACACTATCGGCGACGCCGCGAAGCGTATGGGCTCGGACTTCGTGAGCGGCTTCAAGCAGTAGGCGTGACAGGCCAAGGTGAGGGGTGACCGGGTAAGAGCCCGGCCACCCCTTTTTTTTCGTCCGCCGAAGCGTAGACTCTGGCCCATGCGCATTCTTATCGTTGGTAATGGCGGGCGCGAACACGCCCTTCTTTGGAAACTCCGCCGGGATGCCCCGAGCGCCGAGTTCTTCGCAACTCAACCGAACGGCGGCATGGCCGACCTGTGCACCCCGGTGGAGATCGCCCCTGGGGACATCACAGCCCTTTCCGGCTGGGCGGCGGCACACCACATCGACCTTACCGTGGTCGGTCCGGAAGCGCCGTTGGCGGCGGGTATCGTCGACCGCTTCGAGCGAAAAGGTCTCCCGATTTTCGGGCCTTCGCAGGCGGCCGCTCGTATCGAATCGAGCAAAGCGTTCTCTAAGGACCTGATGCGCACCTCAGGGATCCCGACCGCGGAGTACCGGACCTTCACGAACCTCGCAGGCGCAGAGGAATGGGTGCGGAGCCAGGGAGCACCTATCGTTGTCAAAGCCTCCGGCTTGGCGGCAGGGAAAGGCGCCGTAGTGTGCATGACCGAGGGCGAGGCGTTGGAAACACTTCGGTCGATGTTGGGCGACCTCACTTTCGGCGAAGCTGGGCGCGAAGTGGTGATCGAGGCGTTCATGGAGGGTGAAGAGATTTCCGTCTTCGCAGTAACGGACGGAGTCAACGCTCTCATCCTCCCCCCGTCCCAAGATCACAAACGGGTGGGAGAGGGAGACACCGGACCGAACACCGGAGGTATGGGCGCCTACGCTCCTGTATCCATCGCCACTAAAGAACTGATGGAGGAGGCGCGCAACGTCGTGATCCTCCCCACGCTCCGGGCGATGGCGGCTGAGGGCTCTCCGTTCAAAGGGCTCCTGTACGCGGGGCTCATGCAGACAGCCGACGGCATCAAGGTCGTCGAGTTCAACTGCCGGTTCGGTGACCCTGAAACTCAAGTGGTGCTCCCCATGATGGAGGGCTCACTCCTTGAACCGATGCTGGCTGTCGCCCGTGGCAGCCTCCTCCACTCAGGCTTCGCGCCAGCCCGATCTGGTGCAGCGGTATCGACCGTCGTCGCCTCCGGTGGCTATCCCGGATCGTACGAAAAAGGCAAACCCATCACGCTGCCCTCCGATCTGGAGTCCGACGACTTGGTGGTATTCCATGCGGGAACCAAGCCAAGCGAGGAGGGCCTGCTCACGTCAGGCGGCAGAGTCCTCGCGGTGACCTCGGTTGCAGCCACGCTCGCAGAAGCGAGCACCAACAGTCGTGCAGGTGCCAATGCGATTGAATTCGAGGGAGCCTTCCACCGTAACGACATTGGGTGGAGAGAACTCGAACGCCGGGGAGAAAGATGATCACAACAACAACCCATTCGATCGAAGGACCGGTGGTCACAGCTTATCTTGGGATCGTCGTGGGTGAAGCCATTATCGGAGCCAACATCATCAAGGATCTTTTCGCGGCGGTACGCGACGTCGTTCGTGGACGCACGGGCGCGTGCGAAGAGGCGTTGCGCACCGCGAGAGCGCGCGCCCTCCGAGAGATGTCGCCCAAAGCTCAGGAGCTCGGCGCATACGCGGTGATCGGAGTGGACATCGATTACGAAGTCCTTGGAAAAGCTGGCAGCATGTTGATGGTGACCTCAGCCGGGACGGCCGTGAAACTCGGGTGAGTCCGAGACGCGTAAGAAATGCCTGAACTCCCTGAGGCTGAGACGATCGTTCGAGGCATCAGAACACCCGTCGTTGGCAGAACCATCCAACGCGTGCGGGTCATTCATTCGGACGTCCTCCGGCAGCCTACTCGACTCGTACGCAGCAGAGCGATCGGCGCGACCATCTCAGGCGTAGGCCGCCGAGGGAAGAACGTTCTCATCGAAGTAGGCGAGAGGGGGTTGATCGCCGTCAACCTAGGGATGACAGGTGGCCTGCTGCCCTTCCCCTCCCCCCCCAAGAGGAACGCCCGCCCGTCTCACCAGGCGGTCGTCTTTACATTCGAATCCGGCGGCATCCTGGTGTTCAACGACACCCGGCGCTTTGGGACTGTGGAGGTGCTTACCACCGATGAGTGGGCCGAGCGGTCAGGTCGTATGGGCCCCGAACCGCTGTCTGCAGACTTCACGCCCGAGCACCTCTTTGAGAGAACGCAGCGATCCCGGGCTCCCATGCGGTCCTGGTTGCTGGATCAAAAGAAGATCGCGGGTGTCGGGAACATTTATGCAGCCGAAGCGCTCTTCTTATCCGGCGTGCACCCGCAAGAGCCGGCGCGTAATGTCCCGCCCGAGCGGGCGGGCGCGCTACATGGCCATCTTCGCGACGTCTTGAACGCCGCGATCGACGCTGGGGGCACCACGATCAAGGATTATCGGAACGCTGAGGGGGGAAGTGGCGAATACGCGAGAAAACTGTGGGTCTATGGCCGCGACGGTGAGCCGTGCCTGACCTGCGGCGAAACCATCGTGCGGGTCGTGTTCAGCAATCGATCCGCCTTCTTCTGTCCCAGGTGCCAGCCTCAATGATACGCTTCCACGCGCGATGGCCACGGCTGGGCATCTTGGCGCTGCTCGTCTCGGCATGTCTCGCGGCACCGGCTGGAGGCCAAGCGACCCCCGGCGAGAATCTCGAAGTGCGAGAAATTCTGCTCGAGAACGGGATGCGGATTCTGATCCTGCCTCGCGAAGGAGCCCCCACGGTCTCCTTTACTGTGCGTTTTGGCCTAGGCGGAGTGCACGAACGACTCGGGACGACGGGCATCGCCCATCTTCTCGAACACATGCTCTTCAAGGGCACTACCACCATCGGGACTCGAGATCCGGAGGCCGAACAGCGCCTCTTCCCCTTGATGGATGCCGCTCATGATTCTCTGCTGCTTGCGAGAGTCCGTGATGACCGAGCAGAAAAAGAGCGCCTAGTAGCCCGCGTTGATGCTCTGGAAGACAGTGCCCGGGCTTTCGTTGAGAGCAACGAGTTCGATCGCATTCTGTCACGGGCCGGGGCCCAGGGACTAAACGCCACGACAACGAACGAAGCAACGATCTACTTCGTGGAACTGCCGTCGAATCGCACCGAACTCTGGTTCGCACTCGAAGCTGACCGCATGTCGAATCCAGTGTTCCGAGAGTACTACTCGGAGCGTGACGTAGTGACGGAAGAGCGACGCATGCGAATTGAATCCGTGCCCGGAGGGGTGCTCTACGAGACCCACCTCGCGACTGCCTTCACGATGCATCCGTATGGCGTCCCAGTCGTGGGATACATGTCTGACCTGGAGACGCTCAGCCGCCGTGATGTCGAATCGTACTACCGTCGCTTCTACGGGCCGAACAACGCGGTAGTGGCGATCGTCGGCGACCTGGATCCGGATCAAGTAGAGGGATGGACACGTCAGTATCTGGGAAGCATCCCCCGGGGTGACGACCCACCCCCGGTCCTGGCGGTTGAACCCGAGCAGAGAGGCGAACGCCGAATCGAAGTGGAGTGGGACGCAGAACCGCAACTCCGCCTCGGGTGGCACGTGCCCTCAAGCATGGATGACGATGCACCCGCCCTCGCAATCCTCACCTCACTCCTGACGGGCGGCCGTACCTCGAGGCTGTACCGCCGCATGATTCTAGAGGACCGAATCGCAACGGGTGTCTTCTCCTCTCTGGGTCCAGGAAGCCTCTATCCACAACTCCTCCAGATCGATGCCACCCCGTTGGCCCCGGCTACGACCGCCACCGTCGAGACTGCCATCTACGAAGAGATCGCTCGGCTCGCCTCAGACGGTCCGACGGAGATCGAGCTGACGAGGGTAAGAAACCAAATTGCGGCTGGGTCGATCAGGCGTATGCAGTCGAGCCTTGGACTGGCGTTCCAGCTCGCCGAATCTCAAGCCGTGTTCGACGATTGGAGGGAGACGTTCCGATTCTCTGACCGCCTGAGAACCGTGACGACGGGGGATATTCAGCGGGTCGCCGGGCAGTACCTCCTCCGTGAAAACCGCACCGTCGCGACGCTCGTGAAAAAGGAGACCCGGTGAAACTCCTGACTGCAATCTGCGTTTGCGCCACTTGGGCATGGACTCCTACTCAGGCCATAGCCCAACAACCGAGCGGCCGCGAGGCCATCGAAACGATGCGCTTTGCCGACCTGTCCTTCGATCCGCCGGTGCCGGATGAATACTCGATCGGTGGCGTTCTCGTCCTGATCCTTGAAGACGGCACGCTGCCGCTGACTTCTGTCTACGCACGTTTCCGCGGCGGCTACGGTTTGTTCGGTCGAGAGTACTACGCGGTTGGCACAGCGATGCCGTCCCTTCTCCGATACGGTGGGACGTCTTCGATGGCTCCCGATTCCGTCGATGGCCTTCTGGAGTATTACGCCATCCAAACGTCCTTCGGCGGCGCCGGTGCAGCAGTGTCCTCGACAATGAACACCCTTTCCGAGCACCTCCCAGCAGCTCTGGAGCTGTGGGGCTCTCTCCTCGTCGATCCGGCCTTCGACGAGAATGAGATCGAAGTTTGGCGAGGGCGTCAGCTCGAGAGCATCCGACGCAGAAGCGATGATCCGGGGAGGCTGGCCTTCTCCGAGTACAATCGACTTCTCTATGGCGACCACCCAGTCGGGTGGGAAATGGAAGACGCCGACCTTAGCCCGACTCTCGTCGATCAGAGCAGGTTCCACGAGCTTCACGCCCGAATCGCCTGTCGAGAGAACCTGGTGCTCGGCGTGAGTGGCGACACGGACTGGCCTACCGTCCAGCCTCTTTTGGCCTCGCTTGTAGACAGGGTCCCCGCATGCCCCGACTCGTTGCCTGCGTCGCCAGTCCCGGACATCCGAAGAGAACCCGGCGTCTTTCTCATCGAGAAGGAAACGGAACAGAGCGTCATCGTGATGGCGCACACCACCGGTGTCCACCTGGCGGATGAGCCCGCCTATTTCGCGGCGACGATCGCAAATTCCATTCTCGGTGCAGGAGGCTTCTCAAGCCGCATCATGGCGAGAGTGCGGACCGAAGAAGGGTACGCCTACTCAGCGTCTTCATTATGGACGATGCCGCGGAGGTACGACGGTCTTTTGGGCGCGGTTACTCGGACACGACCGGAAAACACTGCACCGGCGATCGCTCTAATTCTAGAGACCATGCAGGAACTGAGAGATGCTCCACCCGAATCGGAAGAAGTCGAAACCGCGGTGGATCAGGTCGTAAACGGCTTTGTTTTCAACTTCGAAACTGCCGGCCAAATCGTGTCGCGAACGATGTTCTATCTCGCTGAGGACCTGCCGCAGGATTGGCTTGAGCGTTACGTCGAGGGTGTTCAGGGAGTGAACGCGAATAGCGTGCACAACGCTTTTGCGAGCCACCTGCGCCCCGAGGACATGATGATCCTGATCGTAGGAGACTCAGAGCGGATTGGGTTGGACGCTCTCAGGGAGTTCGGCCCAGTGACTCACCTCGAGATCGGCGAAAGCCGCTGATTGCGAGCCGCGCTTAAGTAGCCGTGCCCCAGTGCAGCGCTGCGATCCCACCGGTCAGCAACTTCCAACCCACGTCCTCAAATCCTACGTCCTCGAAGAGCGCTCCTAGTTCATCAGGCCCTGGGAACTCCTTCACGGACTTGGGCAGATAGGTGTAGGCCCAGGGGTGGCCCGAAACGAGCCTCCCGACGAGCGGCAGCACCCTGTTGAAGTAGAAGAGGTACCCGGCCCTCATCAGAGGATTCGGCGGTACGGTGAACTCGAGGACCACAAGGCGGCGGCCGGGCTTGAGGACTCGGTGGAGGTCCGACAAACCCCGTGGCAAGTCACTCAGGTTCCGGACCCCGAAGCCGACCGTGGCGCCGTCGAATGTGTTGTCGGGAAGCGGCAGTCTTTGTGAATCCCCACATACAGCCGACACGGGCGCGCCCGAAATCTTAGGACTTCCCTGAACCAGCATGGGCTGCGCAAAGTCCGACGCGATCACTCGGCCACGGAAGGAGTCTCGCCCGGCCAACTCCAGCGCCAGGTCGAACGTACCGGCACATGCGTCCAGAAAGAGTCCCTCCCGCGCGGCTTCCCAGCCCAGGCGATCAACCGCCTTCCTGCGCCAGGAACGGTCGATATTCATGCTCAACACGTGATTGAGCAGATCGTACCGGGGCGCAATTTCGGAAAAGATCGTTTGGACCTGATCGTGCCGCTCAGCGCCCTCTGCGGGCGCGGCGGTAAAGGCTCTGGGCATGACAACAGGGGCCGGGGCGGCTTAAATTTCGACGGTCCGATTCGGCGAGACCGAAAGTCGAAGAAGGACACAAAGCTACGGGAAGCTGTATGGGGCCTCAACGGCGCCTGCGAAACCGGATAGGCCATCGGTGCGTAGGGGTCGACGATGACATCTAAATCCGCTTCCCTGCCCGGAGCCGCCTCCCAGTGGCGCCCCTCCTCGTGGCAGGATACGAATTCTCTGGGCTCTCACGATTACGCCGAGCTAGACGACCGCGAGTTGGCGACTCTCGCGGCGCGTGGGCGCGAGACAGCCTATAGGGAGCTGCTCGTGCGTTACGAGCGGCCCGTATTTTCGCTCATCTATCGGATGGTGCGTGACCGCACGCTCGCCGAGGATTTAGCGCAGGAAGCGTTTATTCGAGCCTTCAACGCGATCGGCGGCTACAAGACCAGCTACAAGTTCAGTAACTGGATCTTCAAGATCGCGAACAACCACACCATCGATTACCTGCGCAAGCGCAAGCTCGACACGATCTCGATCCACGGGTCGCCCCATGCCACGAACGCTGACGAGATCAGTCAGTCTCAGATAGTGATCGAATCGCGTGACGAAACTCCAGAGCAGTATGTCGAGCATCGTGAACTCGGTGGTCAAATCGAAGAGGCGATCGGCGGGCTACGACCTGAGTACAAGACCGTCGTCCTCCTCCGGCACGTCGAGGGTTATGCCTACGACGAGATCGCTGAGATCATGGACCTCCCCTTGGGCACAGTGAAGACGTATCTGCACCGAGCCCGCGCTGAGCTCAAGAAACGCCTAATTCATGTCGTTTCATGAGGGGCACTAAAGTGACAGACATCGAGATACCACGGGCCTTTCAAGCCCAACACAGGCAAGGCTTACCGGGAGTCGTTTTTGCGAAACTTCGTTCACCAGCCGACCGTAGGGTGAGCCGTAGGTCAGAACACGGAGTCCAAGAAAAATGAAAGACATGTTCCCAGAGCATCTGAGCGCAGAACGCCTCCAGGCGTTCCTCGACGGTGACCTCTCCCAGAGTGAGAGCGCCGGAACCGAGGAACACCTAGAGTCGTGCGCACGCTGCTCGTCGGAACTCGACGGATGGCGACTTCTGTTCTCCGAACTCGGAGAATTGGAGCCGTCACGACCCGTCCAGGGATTCCATGACCGAGTCATGGCCGCTGTGGCAATTCCGGAGCCAAAGCACGTCACCGTACGACTTCGGGATCGGTTGGCGGCAATGCTGCCAAGAAATCGCCACCTCGGCGCCCAGACGATCGACGAACTACTGGAAGGGTTCCTCCCTGCCCGGCAGGTGTCGAGCGTCGAAGCACACCTCCACTCTTGTGGCCCCTGTGCGGCGGAAGCCGATGCGTTACGCGTCGTTTTCAAGAAGCTCGACAGCCTGGAACGGATGGCGCCTGCTGAGAACTTTGCAGATCAAGTCATGGCTCATGTTCGCCTGAGTCAGGCTCCTGCTCGCGTACCGGTATGGAGACACGCACTCGCAGTAGCCAATCGCTTGGTCCCGCAGACGCGACAGGCATGGGCTGCTCTTTCAGGCGTCGCGGTGACGCCTGTAGTGACCGTCGGCCTCATGGCCTACGCGGTCTTCTCACACCCGACGCTGACGCCGAGCTCTTTGGCATCCTTCGTTTGGTGGCAGATCACTGATGTGACCACCGCCGCGTGGTCTTCCCTGTCTGGGCTCGCACTCGAAAGTGTCCAGTCCTCAGGTATGGCTTCGCTTTTCGAGGCCCTTGCCGCGGCCCCGCTGCTCATTGCTGCGGGCTTCGGTGTGTACGCCATCGCGTGTGTGCTCGCGTTGCGGGTCCTCTACAAAAATCTCACTAACAACCGTCCTTTGGATGGTCGATATGCGCATGTATCAGCTTCGTAAGAACTTCTTAGCGGCCTGTCTTGGCCTCGTACTCGTCCCCTTCGTGCTATCAGCGCAGGTCCGGGATGTGGTATCCAAGGAAGTCTCGGTCGGTCAATCCGAGGCGACACTCCGTCTCGAATTCGCCGATGACGGCCACCTCGAGATCACCTTTGAGGACGGATCGATCCTCGTCGATGGAGACGTAGTCGGTCGTTTCGAACCGGGTGACGCACTCGAGGCCGAATGGAGATCTCTCCTAGGCCAAGCCATCGCCTTGGACGATGGCGCTCTGGCCCAGATGTTGTCGGACTGGACCGTGCCGGCCGAGTTGGCCAACGGACTCGCTGAGGCTGCCCAAGAAGTCGACCGGGCCCTCGAGGACGCACTCTTGTCGACGGATCTCACCATCGACAGCGGCGATGGATCTGTCTCGCTGTCGATCGGTGACGATGCCTCGTTCCTGCGTGTGCTCCTCAACTCGACGAGCCGCCTTGGATTGATGGAGCAGGCACTCGAGAACGTAGATGGCGACCTCAGGATCCATGTCGAAGAAGACATCGTTGTCCGTGAGGGCGACGTCGTAGAGGGCACGCTGGTGATCATCGGCGGAGACGCGCGCATCGGCGGCGAGGTAGAAGGCGACATCATCGTGGTCGATGGGACGCTGGAGTTGCTCGCAAACAGCCGTGTACGAGGTGAAGTGCGCCTTGCCGATGCTCGCCTCGTCCGCAACCTCGGTGAGATTGATGGAGGGCTGGTGGACGTGCTCGAAGACGAGCGCGATTTCGAATCAGAGCTTCGTGATCGAGTCCGGGAAGAGGTCTCTGATGAAATCCGGAGTGAACTGCGGAGTGAACTGAGGAACGTGACGCGGCTGGACCTCAAGGATGAGGGCTTCTCGCTCATGACCCCCTTCCGCCCGGTGATCCGTGGTGTGAGCGGGCTGATGGAGAACCTGATCGCTGTCTTCATTCTCGGGCTTCTGGGTGCCGCTGCGGTCGCATTCGCCGGTGGCAATGTCGACGCCATCGCGGAGACTGCAAAGCGTTCCCCGGGTCGCTCAGCGATGGTCGGATTCGCGGGTACGTTACTTCTGCTTCCCGTTTGGATCCTGGGTGCTATCGCGCTCGCAGTCTCGATCATCGGAATCCCGGTCGCCGTCGCATGGCTGCCGCTCTTTCCGGTCGCTGCCGTCGCCGCTGCCGTGTTGGGCTACCTCGCGGTCGCTCGCAATACCGGTGAGTGGTTGTCCGATAGCGGATACCCCTGGACGAGTTGGATCAGAAAATCGAACCAGATGTTCACCGTCGTGGGGGGGTTGGTCGGACTTTCCGTTCTGTTCATGGTGGCTAATGTGGTATCGATCGCACCGTTCCTCGGCTTCTTGACGGTCCTGCTCATGATCGCGGGCAGCATCGTGACGTTCATGGCGGTTCAGGTCGGCTTTGGAGCTGTGATCCTGACACGGGCAGGACGTCGGCGTGAGTGGAACGACCCAATGGAATCGGACGCAGCATGGGAAGCGGCAATGGACGTGGATGTGGATATCGACCCTGTGGTCAAGACCGACAATGGGACGAATGAGGAGGGGGGGAACGATGCGTAAGGCACTTGTTGCAGCGGTGACCGCTGTGCTGGTGGCATCAACATCTGCGTCGGCACAGGATTGGCGGACGGTGACGATGTCCCGTCAAATCGAGGACAATGACGAGGTGCGGGTCATCGTCGATTACGGAGTGGGACGCTTCAATGTCACCTCCACGGACGGCGGCGTTCTCTATCGAATGAACCTCCGCTACGACGAGGGCCGCTTCGAGCCCATCGCCGACTTCAGCGGCGATCGCCTCGAACTGGGTGTGGCGTCCATCGGACGACGGTGGAACATCGGCAAGGGTGGCAACACCGGGCAGCTGGACCTCGAGCTTGCTCGCGGAATCCCGATGGACCTCGAGTTGAACTTCGGGGCCGTGCGCGCCGATTTGGATCTCGGGGGACTGGCACTCACCGCACTCGCTCTTCGGACGGGCGCATCTGAGTCCACCGTCGACATGTCCGAGCCAAACATCGCGGCAATGCGCACCGCCAGCTTCGAAGCGGGCGCCGCGGAATTCACCGCGCGCAACCTCGGGAACCTGAACGCCGAACGAATTGAAGTGACCGCTGGCGTCGGTGATCTTACCCTAGGCTTCAGCGGTCGTTGGGAGCAGGACGCCGCGGTATCGATCGACATGGGCCTTGGAACGTTGGAGCTTCGGTTCCCTGAAGGTCTCGGAGTCCGGCTTCGCAAAAAAAGCTTCTTCACATCCCTCGATTCCGAGGGGATGGTGAAGCGCGGTGACGCCTATTACTCGCTGGATTGGGACGACGCTGACAAGAAAATCACGATCGACCTGGACGCGGCCTTCGGCAGCGTCAAGGTTGTGTGGGTCCGCTAGTGCACCTGAGGAGAACATCATGATCGGCACACTTTTGACTTTCTTCGCAGTCGGCTTGGTCACGCTGATCGTGGCCGGGATCGTGCTGTCAATCGTAGGGACCGTCTTTTCGTTGACGTTCGGCCTGGCCGCGTTCCTACTCTTCCAGGTCGCGCCAGTACTCCTGATTGGTTGGATCATGGTAAAGGTGTTCGAGAAAGTGAGAGGTGGCGATTCGTTGTCAGCCGCAGACAGAAAGTGGCTCGAAGGCGAATAGACTCCACCCTACCTTTTTGTACGAACTACGCTGAACGTCTCGGGTCCTAGACTAGGACCGCGAGGCGTTCTTCTACCGCCTTCATCACCGCAATCAATGCCGCGGCAGCACCAGAGTCCGGTGCCGAGACGACGGTGGGCACACCCTCATCACCTGCCTTGCGCACAGCCGGATCCAGCGGCACTCGTCCCAAGAAGGCGAGCTTCATTTCCTTCGCCAGGCTCTCACCACCCCCAGAGCCAAAGACGTCTACGATCTCGTCACAATGCGGACACGCCATGCCGCTCATGTTCTCGACGACCCCCAACACGCGGGTGTTCACTCTCTCGAACATCTTCACACCGCGCCGTACGTCCCCGGTAGAGACTTCCTGCGGAGTAGTCACCATCACAGCGCCGTCGAGATCGATGGTCTGAACGAGCGACAGCTGCGCGTCACCGGTTCCCGGCGGCATGTCCACAACCATCATATCGAGGTCGCCCCAATCGACTTGCTCGAGAAACTGCTTCAGGATGCCTGAAATGAGCGGTCCACGCATGATGGCGGGTTGTTCTTTGTCCAGCAGGAAACCCAGGCTCATCAGCTTCACCCCGTGAGACTCGAGCGGCTCAATAAGCTCTTGTCCCTTGTCGCCCGTCACACTGGGGCGTCGCTGCACACCAAACATCAGCGGGATGTTCGGCCCGTAGATATCGGCGTCGAGAAGGCCAACGGACCGTCCGGACTGAGCAAACGCTGCGGCGAGGTTTGCTGCTACCATCGACTTCCCTACTCCACCCTTTCCTGAACTCACCGCAATGATCTGGCGAACGCCGGTCAGGACCCCTGGACGAGGAGTCGGTGCCGGCACGGACCCCGGCTGGAGCCCCCCCTGGCGTCCGCCGCCACCGGAAGGTGTCATCTGCGGCAGCTGCACGTTCACCTTCACTTCTGAGACGCCCTCGACGCCTTCGGCGGCCGCACGGGCTTGCTTCAAAAGGTCACTTGGGTCGTCTCCCCCTAAAATGAACTGGAAGCGTACGACACCCGAATCTTCGGCGGTGAGGTTTTGCACCTGACCGCTCGCGACTAGGTCGCGTTCCTTGGTCGGGTGCTTGATCTTGGCCAAAGCGGCCATCACCGAGCGACGTAACTCGTCAGCAGTCATTGCTAATTCTCATTAACGTGAACGGCTCAAACACCGCTCAGTGAGCGAGAAGCAGCCATATGCTCTTCTCGTAAACATTTGATTATTCATCGACCTGACGTCGCTGAGCTCCTACCCGCGAGGACTCCGTAAACACAGACAGATCGCGCCGTCCGCCTGGCCTGCCGGCGGTCAAAAATGGCGTCAAACCAAGCAAAGTGTACCCTCTACGGGTCTCTGGGGTCAACCGGAATCCCGCGGAAGCTCAGTGGTTCAGATCTACATGATCGAGGATACCGACCAGCGCCTTTGGGGCCTCCGCATCGAACCCGCTCACTCGGTGGCGGTGGAGATCGGGTTTTCTTCCGAAGCGCGCAGTGAGACAAATATCGTGGACATCGGCCTCGTCCATGCTGACCAACACCTCGCGCCGTTGATTCTGAACATGGGCGGCAAAGTCCTGCGGGAACGGGGCGCCGAGTCCGTCCGCTCCGTGGCTCGCCAAGATCGACGCTTCATTCAGTCTCAGCTCGACAGCGCGGACGCGCAGATGAAAACCTCGCAGGAGGCCATCCGCGTCTTTAAAACGACACAGGCGTTCTCGTCGCTAAGTTTAAGGCAGCAGCAGCTCGTCGCTCGCTCCCAAAGGATCTACGACGATATCGAGTTGTTCAGATATCAGCGTCAGGTGCTCAGCGGGTTGGTGGACATGATCGCCGGCGGCGGAATCGAACAAGCCAACCTTACGGGTACCCTGGCAGAACTGCCGGAGGGTACGAACAACCAGGTTCACATCGTGATCCAGCGTATCCAGGCGGAGCAGGAAGTATTCCGCGAACTGGTCGAGCAGCAACGACTTTCGAAGGGTCACCCTCAGGTACAGTCCGTGCAGTCAAGCCTGGTCCAGATGGGAACGCAACTCCAGAGCGCTGCGACTGCCAGCCTCGGAGTCGTGACAAACCAGTTGGCCGGGCTCGAAGCTCAGGAACAGGACATCCTGGATGAGCAGGCTCTCCTCCCGGCGTTGGAGGCTCAACGGGCGATGGACGCGTCGGCGTACCAGATGATTCAACGACAGCTGTACCAGACTCGGATCGCAGAGGCCGCCGCCGCGCCCTACATTGAGATCATTGATCCGGCCACGGCCGCCCACCCACTCGGGGGCAGCAGCCGCTTGAACATCCTCTTGGGTGGACTTCTCGGGATCATCTTGGGCGTTGGTGCGGCCTTCTTCCTTGAGTACCTAGATCGGACAGTGCGAACCAGCTCTGATGTCGAGTCGCTGCTCGGCATCCCGGTGATCGGGGTGATTCCGCAGCTACATAGGCTCTCAAACGCGACGAGTGACGCGAGTCAATTGGAAGGCCGCGGGATCCCTCTGATCGTCGCGATGGACCCGCTGGATCCGGCCTCCGAAGCGTATCGCAACCTGCGCATGAACTTGATGTATGTGAGTCCAGATTCAGATAAGCGCCCAACCAAGACGGTCCTCTTCTCAAGCCCGGGACCGTCCGAGGGTAAGTCGACCACCGCTGTGAACTTCGCAGTGATGCTCGCCCAACAGGGACACAGAGTCCTGCTTATCGACTCCGATCTGCGCCGCCCATCTCTGCACCGAACACTCGACCTCCTGAGGGAACCGGGACTGACAAACTTGCTTATCGGAGATGCGGAGCCACGAGAAACCGTGCGCCCTAACGTTTTTCCGAATCTAGACTTCTTGCCCTCAGGGGTCTTTCCGCCAAACCCATCCGAACTTCTCAACTCGAAGGCGATGGTAAGGGTCATCGAGGAGTTCGAAGGGCGTTACGACTTCGTGGTGATCGACTCCCCGCCGCTCCTCGCAGTCACGGACGCCGCGATTCTCTCGGTGCACACGGACGGGGCAGTAATCGTTCTCCGCTCAGGAGAGACCGAACAACGGGCCGCCCAGCGATCCATCGATCAGCTCCGACGCCTTGGCGTCCGAATCTTTGGGGCAGTCCTCAACGAGGTCACTGCAGCCAATCCGGACGAGAGTTATTACCTCCAGTACTACGAGACATACACGCCAACAGGAACCGTCCAGAAGAGCGGTTGGCAGCAGTTGCGTGAGGGTCTGAGCAAGGTGACATTCTTCGGGTGACACGGCCCTAGCAGCCGAGTTCAGGGGGCGGGAGAACGATGTAGTTCCTCCGCCCTTTTTTTCGCCAGCCCGTATCCGTTCACCCGCCACCCCACCCGCTATATGAACGGCACACCCGCCATCCCGCCGCCGGTCAACGAACCGGTTCTGACGTACGCTCCAGGCACTCCCGAACGAGCTGCTCTCAAGGCTGAACTCGAGCGGCAGTCCAACCTGGTTGTGGACGTTCCGCTCATCATCAACGGGGAAGAGGTTCGCACCGGCGACACCTTCGATGTGGTGATGCCCCACTCACACGGCCACGTGATCGCGAGGGCTCACAAGGCTGGCCCTGAGGAAACTCAGCGAGCAGTCGACTCAGCGATCGCAATGCAAGACGAATGGTCTTCCATGCGTTGGGAAGACCGGGCCGCCATTTTTTTGAAGGCTGCAGATCTTCTTGCGGGTCCCTGGAGACAGGTGCTGAACGCGTCGACGATGCTCGGCCAAAGTAAGACCGCGCATCAGGCAGAGATCGACGCTGCTTGTGAGATCATCGACTTCTTCAGGTTCGGCGCGCATTTTGCTGAGCGCATTTACTCCACCCAACCGATCTCCGAGTCGGGCGTGTGGAATCGATCTGAATACCGTGCTTTAGAGGGCTTCGTTTACGCGATCTCTCCGTTCAACTTCACGGCGATCGGGGCGAACCTCTCGGGCACACCCGCCATGATGGGGAACGCCGTAGTATGGAAGCCGGCACGCTCGGCGGTGTTGGCGAACTACTATGTGATGAAGCTCTTTGAGGAAGCGGGACTACCTCCTGGCGTCATCAACTTTATTTCCGGCGACGCGGTTTCCATCACCGAGAAGCTTCTCACCCACCGTGAGTTCGCCGGCGTCCACTTCACGGGTTCTACCGGGGTCTTCAATGGCTTCTGGAAGAAGATCGGCGACAACATGGACACCTACCGCTCGTACCCACGCATCGTGGGCGAAACCGGCGGCAAGGACTTCATCATTGCACACCCGGACTCAGACTGGGAAGCGGTAAAGACCGCAATCGTGCGCGGCTCCTTCGAATACCAGGGGCAGAAATGCAGCGCGGCTTCTCGGGCGTATATCCCGGCAAGCATGTGGGAGAAGCTCGAAGCTCCACTGGTCGAAGAGACCAGCTCGCTGACCATGGGAGATCCACGTGACTTCACGAACTTTGTGTCCGCGGTGATCGACCAGAAGGCGTTCGACAAGATCAAAGAGTACATCGACAACGCTGAGGCTTCTGAGGACGCCGATGTTGTGGTCGGTGGCGGATGTGACGATTCAGAGGGATGGTACGTTGAGCCGACGATCATCGTCGCGAAGTCTTCTGATTATATCTCCATGTGCGACGAGATCTTCGGCCCGGTCATGACGATCTTCGTGTACGACGATGATGATTGGGCGGAGACGTTGAAGCTCGTCGACAGCACGTCACCCTACGCACTCACCGGCGCGGTCTTCGCGCGGGACAGGCGTGTGCTCCGCGAAGCCACGGATGCTCTGCGGAACGCTGCCGGCAACTTCTACCTGAATGACCGTCCCACCGGTGCCGTTGTGGGCCAGCAGCCGTTCGGCGGTGCGCGAGCGTCGGGAACGAACGACAAGGCGGGGTCCATGCTCAACCTGATGCGTTGGGTCAGTGCAAGGTCGATCAAAGAGACCTTCGTCCCGGCTAAGGACTACACCTACCCGTTCATGGACGGCGAGTAGGCTCTACGGAGTTGCAGCAACCAACGAGCGGTCTGGCGCGGGAAGCGTCAGGCCGCTCGTTTTTTATGACACCTCGGCTGCCTGAAGCCCACGACTGAAGTCATTCATTAGGTCGCCCACGTCTTCAATGCCGACACTGATTCGGACGAACCCGTCCGGGACTCCCAACTCCTCCCGAGCCTCGAGGGACAACGCCGTGTGCGACGTGTATCGCGGCTGAGAGACAAGCGTCTCCACACCTCCGAGACTGGGGGCGGCCATCGCGAGTTGCAGAGCTCCGATGAAGCGATCGGCAGCATCCCCTCCCTCGCTTAAGACGATGCTCACCATACCGCCGAATCCGGACATCAACTCCGAGGCAAGCGCATGGTCCGGGTGTGACACCAATCCCGGATAGATCGCAGCGGCCACCTCCGGTCGAGCCTCGAACCACTCCGCCAGCGCAGCGGCGTTGTTGTTGTGGCGATCCATCCTCACATCGAGAGAGCGGATACCACGGTCCAAAAGCCACGCTGTATTTGCGTCGAGAGAAGGCCCGTAGAGCCGGGACATTCGCGTAATCTCATGAATAACCTCAGCACTCCCCGCTGCAGAGCCTGCGATGAGATCCGAGTGGCCGCCCAGGTACTTGGTGGCACTTTGGATTACGACGTCTACGCCAAAGTCAGCGGCGCGGAAGTTGACCGGCGACCCGAACGTCGCGTCACACGTCAACAGCGCGCCGGCACCATGGGCTACATCCGCGATCGGACGCGGATCGAATACGCGCAACGACGGGTTCGTTGGAACTTCGATGTGAACAAGCTTGGTGTTGGGACGGATCGCAGCTGCAAAGGCGCCCTCTTCATCGGGATCGACGAAGGTGACAGGCACGCCTCTCCGCGGCATTTCATCTCTCAGCAAGGACAAGGTTGCGCCGTACAGGTACGACGACGCTACGATGTGGTCCCCCGCTTCGGTGAGCGCTAGAAACGCCATCGCAGTCGCGCCCATACCACTTCCAAGGGCCACCGCCGCTTCTGTGCCTTCGAGCGCGGCGATCTTCGCGCTCACTTGGAGCTGATTCGGGTTATTTCCGTATCGGCTATAGAGGAGTTCCCCGTCATCGGGCGTCGCCCAATGGAACGTCGCGCTCTGAACGATCGGGGGGACGACCGGATCACCAGGGCTGTGAGAGTGTCCGGCACCGTGAATGGACACGGTGGCAGGACGGTGCTGTTCGTACTCTCGATCGGACATTATTCCTCCCTAGGCGTTCGGCTACAGCAGGTGCTGCACAAGTCGGCTCAACGCGTGGTACCGTCCGGAGATAGGGCTTCGGAACGCCAACCGTCGCTCGACGATCCGGTCAAGAGCATCTCGCTCGCATTGCTCCGGGTACATGCTCAGGACCTCATCAGACCCGACCATCCCCTGTTCATCGAGTCGGTTCCACGCCTCCCGCTCGTGGTCGCCAGGCACGCCCAACAGCTCAAACGAACCCTTTCCGGTCTCTGCAACGGCCGCGAGGTTCTGGCGCTCAAGAACGACCTGAATCTGGTCTCGGTGCGGCTCGTGTACACCACAGAACACGAAGAACGCCTCGTGTGCATCTGCTTCGAGGTAACGCTGGAGAAGCTTGGCCACGACCTCATCCGCGCATGAGAAGTCGAGAATCGTCACCTCCGACAGGTCGATCATCGAAAGTGATCGCTCACCCACGCCGGCCAGTTGGTTTTCGATGGCCATGCGGACCGCCCGCCCCGTGGGGCGCGTCACCAAGTGCGAGTAGAGGGACGTCACCGTGCGTTTGACGAGCGAACCGACATCGATCGCGATCGGATCCAAGGGAAGCTCCGTCATACCTTGGCCGGGAGAATGATACTGATCTGGGAGCCGGGACACGGAGCCAAACCGTCCACGAGCGGCGGCGTGTCGTCCCACTCCGGCACCTGTCCGATTCGGGCCGTTCCACTTCGGATCGTGATCGCACCGTTCCACCTTTGGACTTGGCGGCGGATCTGTTGGATGCCTTGCCCTCTCCCCGAATCTGGGAAACGAGTCAGCCCGTGGAGAAACGCGGCTTCAAGCGCCGTCGCGTCACCCCACCGATCACCGTACCGCGCAGAGTGTTCGTCCATGAGTGAGCCGCGGAAGCCACGACCCAGATCCATGACGGAGATCACGACGACGAAGCGCCCCAGGCGACGAGCCCAGTTATACGCCTGCGCCGCGACCCATCCTGGCGACTCGGCATGCTCGAGAATGTTCTGACACACCTCGGAGAGGATCACCGAGAATTGGACGACAGAGGAGGCAGGATATCCCAGCTTGGTGGCGAGGACTGTACCCGCCCGGCTCTGAACCCGATCGACGACTTCGTGCACGTTATGGTTGGCCTGAATAGGCGTGATCTCAAGTAGCACATCCGATGGGCCACCTGCACGGCGAGAGGCCCGGCCATCGAACTCGAAGATCTTCTCGGCTTCCTGAAAGAAGCCCATTCGGCCCAGATATCCGATGACATCGGAGCTTTCTGGGAGTTCCAAGTGGGGCATCACCCCTTGCCGATCTCGAGCTATGCTGCCTGCGGTCAGGAGCGCCACCATACCGTTGGGGTCTACCCAACGGAGGTGTCGAGCATCGAACATGGTCCGCTCTTCCGGAGCTCTAACTGCGGAATCGAGCAGTTGGTCCACCGTTTGATGGTCCAGTGATGCGGGAACTGAAAGGACGTTCAAGCGCCTTCCTCCACATGTGAGAGCCGGCCGGTCAGGTGTCGATAGAGGCTTCGCGCGCCGCGATGCTCGACATTTCGGCCGGCTAACCGGTTCGCCCGAGCCATAGCGTTATCTAAGGTGTCACCCGCTAGAAGTCGTGCGAAGGTCGTCGCCCCCCAGACGTCGCCGCAACCCGTGGGGTCTCCGGTCCTGGGCAGATCTAGGAGCCCGACCCTCCCACTGTGGGCCCCCGTCGATACAGCAAGTCTCTTATCGGGGCGCCACTTCCAGGGATCCGACTCGAAGTCCGAACTCGTAAGGTACGCTGCCCCGCGCGGCCCCAGCGTGACGGTGAGAAGCTTAAGGTCCGGCCCGAGCGCGGAAGAAGCGAGACTCCAAGGATCGCCCCCTGCGCCCAAAAGCTCGGACTCAGCTTCATTCATCTGCACTGCATCGAAGCAGCCCAGCCACGCCTCCCAGGCGTCCAACGTCTGCGGAGTTCTGACTCCATGCCTGCTCATGTGGAGAAACAGCGAGTGTAGATCCGTGTACGTGGGCTTCTTGTACCCGACGCGTAGAGCCTGGGCCGTTTCGAGATTCATCTCGAATCCCGAGATGAAATTGACATAGAGCGCGTCGCACGCACCTACGGCGTGTGCGAGTTCCGGCCAACTCCACGGTGGGACCCCTCCCGTCAACCGCTCTACGCGCATGCCCTCGCTTTCGTATCGAAGCTCGACGCGATTGTTGGCCTCGGGCACGATCACAACCGCCGAGTCGTCGACTCCGGAAATCTCGCCGAGAAAACGGTACGCCTCTTCGGACAAGTCACGCCCCACCTTCATGATCGGCAGAATCCTCCAACCTTCCGGTAGAGATGCACTGAGAGCGGCGAGCGCATACCCGATCCCACCCCATTCTTCTACCGGCTCGGTCCGCCCGTCACGGTCCACGATCCGATCCCAGACAAGTGTGCCCAACACACCTAAGGTCCTACCGGTCACCCGGAGGCCATCCCTTCCGCGACGAAGACGCCCGCAGCGCCAACGACTCCGGCTGTCTCGGGGAGCTCGCCCGGCAGAATCCTGCAGGCAGCAACCGCGGAGGCGAACGCACGCCGCCTGACTTCCGACCGGAGCGGGACGAACAGATGGTCCCCGGCCCTCGTGACTCCACCGACTACCACCACAACCTCTGGATTCAACAGGTTGACGATGTTCGCGATTCCGGCCCCGAGGATCTTGGCGGTCTCCCGCATGACTTCGTGGGCGTACTCGTCACCGAGCACGAGCGCCTCGTAGACCGTGAGCGCCGTCAGACGCTCTAGGTCCCCATCAACGAGTTCAGTCAACACCGATTCGTAACCCACTTCAAGACCCTCACGTGCACGTGCGGCAATATTCGGTCCCGACGCGTAGGCCTCGAGGCACCCGTAGTTTCCACAGGCGCACCGCCGACCCGTAAAGTCGATGGTCGTATGGCCGAGCTCTCCGGCGCTGCCGGAAGCACCCCTGGCGATACGTCCGTCCAGAATCACGCCACCACCGATCCCCGTCCCGAGGGTGACACCCACCAGGTTCTTCACCCCCCGGCCAGCGCCCTGCCAATACTCACCGTACGTGGCACAGTTGGCGTCATTGTCCAACGTGGCCGAAAGCCGAAGGGGGTTTGAGATGCGATCTCGGATCGGGTAATCGGTCCATCCCAAGTTTGGCGTCGCGATGACGACACCTGCGTCGAGATCCAACGGACCTGGGCAACCGATTCCAACGCCCACCACGTCGGCCCGAGAACCTCCGTACTCGGCGAGCGTCTCTTCGATCGCGGCCTCGGCCATCCTCACGATGTCATCGACGCACGCATCGGCTCCCCGTTCGGGATTCGTTGCGCGCGAGCGAAGCCCCATCGGCGCTCCGCCCTCAACGGGAATCAAGCCCACGACGAGATTCGTTCCACCAATATCGACACCCACGACCCACCGACTCATCGGAACCCACCCAAGTGGGCAACCTGGGCGCGGGCGGCGAGTGTCGGGGGGAATGTCATGCGATCCTCAAGTCGATTTAGGGCCGTGAACGTCGCAAAGAAATGAGAGGCTCGCTAGGCCACGCTGTCGACTGAAAGCCTTAGTCGTCGCTGAGATTCAGCACGGCGAGAAAAGCCTCCTGGGGGATCTCCACCGTACCGACCTGCTTCATTCGCTTTTTGCCCGCTTTTTGCTTCTCGAGGAGCTTGCGTTTACGGGAGATATCGCCGCCGTAGCACTTCGCAGTCACGTTCTTTCTGAGAGCCTTCACGTTGGTCCGCGCGACGACGTTGTTGCCGATCGTCGCTTGGAGTGCAACCGCGAACTGCTGTCGAGGAATGAGGTCCTTGAGCTTTCGCACGAGGTCCCGCCCATACAAGAACGCCTTGTCCTCGTGGATGATGACACTGAAGGCATCCACTGCCTCACTGTTCACGAGAATGTCGAGCCGGAGGAGTTTGTCCGCGCGCCACTCGTGGAATTCGTAATCGAGCGATGCATACCCTCGGGTCCCGCTCTTCAAGCGATCATAAAAGTCGAGCACGATTTCGGAGAGCGGCAACTCGAAGTCGAGTTCGACCCGCTGCGGGTCCGGATAGCTCATCCCTCGGAAGATCCCGCGCCTCTCGTGGCACAGTTTGTGGACGTTCCCGATGTACTCCGCGGGACAGAGGATCCGAGCCAATACGATGGGCTCCAGAATCTCACTGATGCGCCCTGGGTCTGGGAGGGCGGTTGGGCTCTCCACTCTCATCTCGGAGCCATCGGTCAACGTGACGTGGTACTCCACGTTGGGCACCGTCGTAATCAGATCGACTCCAAACTCACGATCCAGTCGTTCTTGAATGATCTCCATGTGGAGAAGGCCCAAGAAGCCACATCTAAATCCAAACCCCAGAGCTACTGACGTTTCTGGCTCATAATTGAGGCTAGCGTCGTTGAGCTTTAGTCGTTCGAGCGCGTCCCGGAGGTCCTCATAGTCGTCCGCGTCGGTCGGATAGAGGCCGGCAAAGACCATCGGGTTGGCTTCCTGATAGCCCTTGAGCATCTCCGTCGAAGGATTCGTGGCATCAAGGACGGTGTCCCCCACCCGCGTGTGAGACACCTCCTTAATGGCGGCGACGATGTAACCAACCTCGCCTGGCTCCAACTGCGGACGCGGAACCTTGCCCAGTCGCATGCACCCGACTTCGGTCACTTCATACGTCGCGTCCACATTGCCGAACGTGATCGTCATCCCGGGTTTGACCGTGCCGTCGATCACTCGTACGGAAGGGACCGCACCCAAGTACTTGTCGTAGTAGGAGTCGAAGATCAGCGCCCGGAGCGGAGCCGAGGCGTCTCCGGTGGGCGGAGGCACCTTGTCCACGACCGCGTCCAGGATTTCCTGAATGCCAATGCCTTCCTTCGCACTCGCGAGCAACACATCCTCCGGCGCGACGCCCAGCAGATCGACCACTTCATCGCGCCGCCGTTCCGGTTCGGCACCGGGAAGATCGACCTTATTGATGACCGGGATGATCTCAAGATTCGCGTCCAAGGCCAGGAACAGATTAGACAGTGTCTGCGCCTGGATCCCTTGGGTGGCGTCTACGACCAGGATCGCTCCCTCGCAGGCGGCCAAGGAACGCGACACTTCATAGGTGAAGTCCACGTGTCCGGGCGTGTCGATCAAGTTGAATTCGTAGTCTCGCCCGTCCTTGCCACGATGTGACATCCGGACAGCGTGGAGCTTGATCGTGATGCCGCGTTCCCGCTCGAGCTCATTGTCGTCGAGGACCTGGTCGCGCATCTGCCGAGAGTCGAGCGTCTCTGTACCCTCCAAGAGACGATCGGCCAAAGTAGACTTCCCATGGTCGATGTGCGCCACGATACAAAAATTGCGTATGCGGTCGGTGTCCAAGAATCGTCGGCGTGAAGCGGAAAGTGGCTCGAGACGAGGCCAAAGTTAACCGGCCAGACAGGGGTCCCCTACCCCTTTGACTAGAAAATCATTGACTGGTCGAGCAACCCCTGCCTAGTCTTGGATTATGCTAGACTCCGTTCCTCCAGTGTGGATTTCACGCTCTCGGCCCTGATCGCTACGATACGTGCCCAGAGGCGGTGTTCGGATTGCTTTACCCAGCCTCCCAGGACAACCCATGAAGTCATTATGGATGATCCCCGTAATTTTGGCGGGTGCCCTCCTCCTCGGTGCGTGTGAGATTCCAACCGAGGCTCCGATCGTCGAGCAACGGTGGATCATACCCGTGGATGAGACAACCGTCAGCGTCAACGAACTGCTTCCGAACGACGTCATCGTCAATGGCAGCAACTTCGAGCTTAGTGTCGATCCGTTCAGCACGGTCCAGAATCTCGGGACCCTGTGTGGATGTGCAGCCCTGAATGGGCTGACGACCGCGGCACCTGCGTTCAGTTCGTCGTTCACGCTATCCGAAGGGCTTCCCGCTGACGTCTCCTCCGCGACGATCTCGAGCGGCTCCGTTTCGATCGATATCCAAAACGGCATCTCCTACGATGTACTCGCAGGCGGTGGCAGCCTGACGGTGACCGTCACAGATGGACAAGGCGGCGCCCAGGTCGGTCAAACCATGTTCTCCGGCAACCTCCCTGCGAACAGCACGGCCACGCAGACGATGGCGATCTCTTCCGCGTCGATCGGGTCTACCCTCTTCATCACTGTAGACATCTCATCGCCGGGTGGACAGAGCACAACGATCAACACTGCTGATCAACTCACCGTCACGGCGACCACGACGTCCTTACTCGTGAGTTCGGCGTCTGTGAACGTCGTGAGTCAGTCCGTCAACTTTGATCCGGTCGACCTCGACGTCGAGGACATCGGGGCCGAAGTCACGGACCGACTCATTCAGGGAACGATCATCCTAGATGTCGTGAATCCGTTCGGCGTTTCCATCTCGGGAAATGTGGACATCGGCGTCACGTCGAAGAGTTTCTCGATCTCAGCAGACGCAACGTCTGAGGTATCGATCAGCTACACCGGCGACGAATTGAAGTCGTTCCTCGGGCAAGCTGGAGTGACTTTCTCTGGGTCCGGGACGGCATCGGGTGGATTGATCACCGTGACTCCTACTCAGGTCATGACCATTGAAGCGACACTCGACCTCACGATCAAAATCGGCGGATAAGGAGACGACCATGCGTACGAATAGATTCTTCTCTGCGGTCGCTCTGATCGCAGCAGTCGGCCTCGGCGGCATTAATGCCACCCCAGCCGAGGGCCAGCTCGCCAACGCGAGCGCAGCGAGCCTCGGCCTTTCAGGAAACAACACGGCCACGGCCCGTGGGTTTAGCGCCATCAGTGTCAATCCGGCCGGCCTGGGCATGCCCGGGTCAGGCTTCAGCCTCGCCCTCATGGGCGTACAAGGGCGCTCGGGTCTAGATCCGCTCAATCTCGCGGATTTCAACGACGTCGCGGGCACGCTCATGAGCGCGGCTGTGAAAGACAATTGGCTCAGCCGGATCGATGCGGCGGGTGGGCTCTCGGGTTCATTCGGTGCTGAAGTCTCGGAGATCGCGCTCACGATGGGCAACTTCGGGCTGCAGGTCTCGACCGTTGTTGGTGGATCGGTCACACTCCCGACCGGAATTGCGGAAGCCATGTTGTACGGCAACGCAGGACGGACAGGATCACCAACTGACCTGTCTCTTTCAGGTGCTTCAATAGACGGGTTCGCCATCTCGACTGCGGGCCTGAGCCTGGCCTTCCCGATGTCGTCACCGTCGGGCGATATGGCGATCGGGGCGACGTTCAAGTACTCCGTTGGCCACGGGGTCGCAGTCGGCAGAAGCACCGCGGGTTCCGTTCAAAGCAATCCGATCCGCGTCGATGTGGACTTCCCCATCGTCCTCACAAGTGAAGCCGCAGATTTCGCGAACGGCGGAAAGGGCATCGGTCTGGATCTCGGCTTCATGATGAAGCAAGGCAACCTCTCCTTTGGCGCGTCGATTCAGAACGCGGTAAACACTTTCGCCTGGGAAGAAGGCGAACTCGCCTATCGGCCCATCGACGTCGAGTTCGAACAGAGCACCAGTTCCGCCGAGACGGACGAGCAGGCCTATGCAGGTGCGCCTGCCACGCTCAAGGCGCTGGTTACCGCTATGACGATCAAGCCGTCGCTTCAGGTCGGGGCGGCACTTGATTTGAGTGACGACCTCACAATCTCGGGAGACCTCCACAACCGATTCAGCGATGGGGGCATCGCCTTCACGCCGAAGTTCCACCTAGGTGCCGGTGCTGAATTTCGGGGACTGAAGGTCATCCACCTGCGGGGTGGAGCGGCCATCATCACGGATGGCATTCAATACAGTGGCGGACTCAGCCTCGTTCTTGGTCCGGTGAATCTCTCAGCGGCTGCAGCAGTGCAGACGGGTGACCTCGGCGAGAACTTCTTGGGTCAGTTCACCTTCTCTCTCGGGAACCGCTAAAGCGCGAGATCTGGGCAGAGCAAATGGCCCGGTCCCCAGTTGGGGGCCGGGCCATTTTTTTGTCTAACTACCCCCGCGCCCACCGCGGCGTGGCGGTGGGCGGGTCGCTCGCGCGCGAACAGTCGGCCTGGCTGGCGGCGATGACCGGGTCGATGTAGGCCGACTCGAAATCGACGGACGAACTCGGGCCGTCTTAGGGCGCGCACCCGCGGCGGCGGCGGGACGTGACGTCGCCGGACGAGATCGAGTTCTGGCAGGAGGTCGGGCAACCGGACTCGAGCGGGTCGGAGGGCGCACGAAGGTCGCCTTCGTAGGTCTGCTGCGGCTGGCTCCAGACCCCGTCCTTGCCGGTTGCGGACGAGTCATGGATCGAGTCGATCGACCCGTCTTCGCCCGGCTGCCGGCCGTATTCTGGACAGCAGTGTTCAGCCTTCGAAGCAACGAGGGTCTTGCGGTACCAGACGATTTCCGAACCCCGCTGTAGGGGCGCTCGCGCGTCGGAGTCGCCGAAGTCGGCGTTCTACGGGTAGGGCCAGCTCGGGCAGAACCCGTCGCCCTGCGCGTGGACACCGAACCGCTAGAGGGTCTAGCCCGAGCTGGCTTCGTCGGACGAGACTGAATCACTCGGCTTGAGCCTTCTCGAGTCACCGGCGCCGTTGAAGGTCGCCTCGTCGGCACACTCCCCGCGTTTGACCGCCGCGAGGCTACACCGGCGGAGGGGGCAACCTTAGTCTGTCTTGGCGGAGTGAGCCGATCTATTCCGCGGGCAACGTCTGGCTCCTTGAATTGCGCCCCTCGCGCAGGCAGCGGAGGAGGTTCCCTGAACCGCACCAGGGGTGACCACCCCTCGCCGGGGTTCCTATTCACCACCGTATACCTCGGGCGATTCCTCAGAGGAACCGGGAATACCGCCCGGGTTCCGGAGTAGCGGACCGCCGGGTAGTAGTATGGATCGTCCCAAACTACGACCCGAAAGTCAGTACACGCGTAGGAGTATGGATTCGAACTGTTGTAGGACCGCTCTCCATGGCATTCGTAACTCAAAAAGCGAGGATAGCTGTGCTCCTCGCCCACGCTGTAGGAGATGAAATCCAGCGTATAGAGGGAGACCTCCCAATCAGGGATCATCACAGCGACGAAATCATCGATCGCCAGATACGGGTCCTCGTACACCCTGGCCGCGACATCACCTAGATCCCAACGGTCTTCTTCGGGAATAAAGCGGAACGCGGAAAAATCGAGCGGCTGCTGAGCTGCGATGATGAAGTAGTAGCCGACACCCGGGTCGTCATACACTCGCCACCCGGCCTCCTCCGGGAAGAGGAGTCGGTAGTCTTCGTCTCCTGCGGTCAGTTCAACGCCTCCCGGATGGGCGGGACTCAACAGCCTCACCGCCCCATCCGTGTCGATACGAAAGATCGCGGTGAAGGCGTCGAGCGAGGTCTGGTAGTAGACCCGAACCTGATCGCCACGCTGCAGTACCGGCTCATCGCCCCGGTCGAGCCATACCCGGGCTTCGAGTTCTGCCGCAGAGCCGGCGTCTTGACCGGCTGCAGGCGCCGCCAAAGCAACCGTAACCGCTAGGGCCGAAACGAATGCACGCACTTGCTCTCTCCTGTAGGGGTCACCGCCCTTCAATGAGCAACACGTGTGCCAGCCTAAAACTCCGCGTATTCGCTGGACGACCCTGCCTCAGCGTCCCACTGTGGGGACATCGAACAATGGCGCGTAGGACACGCCAAGAAAGCGCCGAAGGGTCGCTTTGATCGCCCCGTTGAGCGCGGCACGATGCCCAGGTAGCTTCCCTTCCTCAATGACAGACCCAAGGGCCTCCGCGGCCACCTCTCGTCCAGATCTTCTTGATCCTGCCACGCTCTCACAGCTGGGGGGCATCGAGTTCATCGCGCGGGAGGTTGTCGAGGGCTTCCTGATGGGCCTGCACCGCTCTCCGCACCGAGGATTCTCTGCGGAGTTCGCAGAACTCAGGGCCTACCAGGCCGGCGATGACCTGCGGTATATCGACTGGCGTATGTATGGGCGGTCGGACCGTTACTACGTCAAGCAATTCGAGGAAGAAACGAGCCTCCGAGCTCACCTTCTCATAGACGTCAGCCAGTCGATGGGGTGGTCCTCGGAGCCCGGGGTCCTTCCGTCGAAACTGTGGTACGCCAAACACCTCGCGGCATCGCTCGGGCTCATTCTGCTGCGACAGGGTGATTCGGTTGGCATGACTGCGTTTCACGAAGAGGTCGCGGAGCGTGTCCAGGCGCGAGGCGGACGCCGGCAATGGCACGAACTGGCGCGTCGCTTGGGGGCGCTCGAGTCGACGGGTGGCACGTCCGCGGAGGGCGCCCTGCGTGATGTGGCAGTGCGCCTTCGGAGAGCGGGGCTGGTCGTCCTCTTCTCGGACCTTCTGGTCCAGCCGGACGAGACCATCACCGCGCTCAAATTCCTTCGGCACCACGGACACGAAGTGTTGGTGTTCCATCTGATCGATCCGGGCGAGCGGGAACTCCCACCTGCGTCAGAGGCCCGGTTCTACGATCCGGAAACGAACCAAGAGCTTCTGGTGAGCGTGGCCGACATCCGCGCCGACTACCGGGAGGCCGTGAACGAGGCGTTGGCCGAATGGCAACGCAAGTTACGGCCGCACGGAATCGACTACCAGGTGGTGGACACGGACAAGCCGCTCTCTATGGCCCTCCGTGCCTATTTGAGAAAGCGGGAACGCCTCGGATGAAGACCGGCCAGCTCTCCAGGAGGGCCCGATGGGAGCGCTGAGTCCGATGTTCCTCGCGACAGCCGTCGCGATCGGGGTGCCCATCTTCATCCACCTGTTTCAGCGGCACGAAACGCGCAGGGTATCCTTCCCGGCGCTCCGGTACCTAGAACGGACCGAGCGCGAGCACGCTCGCCAGATCAAGCTACGCCAGCTCATTCTCTTGCTCGCACGCGTTGCGGTGTTGCTTCTAGTCGTCGGAGCTGGAGCAAGGCTCTTCTTCAAGGGTCGCGGGACAGCGCATCCGCCCACAGCGGTCGTGATCGTGCTCGACAACTCGATGAGCAGCGGCCTGGTAGTCGGTGAGGCCCGCGTACTTGATCGCCTGAAGGGCATTGCGCACAGATCGATCGAGGGAGCGTCCGACGAGGACCGTTTTTGGGTCCTGAGGGCGGGTGAACCGTGGCTCCCCGCCCTGCCGGGCGATGCAGCGGACGCCCGAGCCGCGATTGACGACACACAGCCTACGGATGCACACGGGGCACTCGCCGCCGCCATCGAACGAGCAGCAGGCTTGCTCGCAGCGTCGGGGTTCGACCACCAGGAGATCCACCTCCTGTCCGATCTTCAGGAATCAGCCTTTCCGCCCGCGGGGGAACAACCGGGTGGCTCGATCCCGATCGTCGTGTGGGCAACCGATGATGAGATCCCGCTGAACACGGGGCTCGAAAGTGTGGTAGTGGGAGGCGGACTCCCTCCACTGGAGGGACAACGCTCTGAAGTGACCATCGCCGCCCTCGCATCCGAGTCGGACACGGCTCGCTTGCCTGTGCGCCTGGTGGTGAATGAACGCATCCGCGGAGCCGCGAGTGTTCCCGCAGGGTCGGCGACGTCGGTCGGCCTGCCCCCCACCGGTGCGGGATGGGTCCGGGGTTACGCCGACTCCGATCCCGACGCGCTCCGCGCAGACGACCGTCGCTTCTTCGCCTTCCGCTCCCGGCCAGCCCCGGCCGTGGCGATGACCGGCGCCCCGGGACTCTTCGCCGACCAGGCCCTCTCGGTCTTGGAGCAAGCCGGCCGCATCTCTCGGGGCGCCGTAGCTACCTCTGATCTCTTGGTCAGCGATGAAGGCCTGGGCCTCGAGAGCCTTCCGGCCTCGGCCAGCGTATTGGTCTTGCCGCCCACCGACCCGACTCGCCTGCCCGCGCTGAACCGACGGCTTTCAGATGCCGGGGTGCCGTGGCGCGTCGAAAGCCGAGCGGCTTTCGGGGAAGCGGAGTTGGCCGGTCGCCTGCTACCCCCATCCCTAGCCGGGGTGCGGGCTCTACGGTGGTATCGACTCCGGCTCGTGGGGGAATCGGACAACGCTTCTTCCGTGCTCGCAGATGCCGGCGGTGATCCTTGGATCGTCCAAGGCCAGGACGCGATCGGGCGCCGATACCTCCTCGTTGCATCCCCCTTGGACGAGGGGTCATCGACACTCCCGGTATCATCGTCCATGCTCCAGTTCTTCGACTGGGCTGCCAGCGAATGGGCCGGCGCGGGCGGGACGACGACAGAATACCTAGCTGGTGATCACATCTCGGCCCCTCGCTCAGCCACTCATGCGAGGCTCCCGGGAGGCGTCGAGATCGAGATCGACGGAACACGCATGGTCCGAGGCACCGGGCAGGCCGGGTTCTACACATTTCTGAGCGGAGACACGGAGGTGTCAGTGTTCGCGCTGAACGTGCCGGGCGAAGAGTCTCGACTCGCTCGGATCTCCTCGCGTGACCTCGAAGCTCACCTCGGAACCGATATAACGACCGTGGATCGCGAGGCTCAATGGGATCGCTCTGTGTTCCGAGCGCGCCAGGGGCCCGAACTGTGGTGGCCCCTACTCCTTGCCGCCGCGCTGCTCCTAGCAGTCGAAGCACTTGTCGCTGCCTCCGGGCGGGTCGAACGCAATGCCAGCAACAGGCGAAGAGTCGAGTCAGCGTCGGTCGATGCCACGGCCTAACGTCATTCTCTCCGCGGTCGGATCCTGTCCGGCTGTCCTCGCCACTGCCTCGGCTCTGCCGACCCCGGGACACACCACTCGAATCGGTGGCGTAAGGGGGGCCCTAGGCCCATTGGTCTTGGCGGCACTCCATCGGGCGAATCCGGAGCGGGTATTCGTCGCGCTCGCAGAGTCCCCGCGTGACGCAGTTTCTGCGGAAGCTGATCTTGAGGCCGTGCTCGGTGGCCCCGGCGCATCTCACTTGTACCCGCAACAAGAGGTGCTGCCCTACGAGGAAAGCAAACCACACTTAGAGATCGGCGGCCTCCGGGTCGAGGCAGTAGAAGCCCTCTTTTCCGGTCGCAGCCAGATCCTCGTCACGACCCCGCGTGCGCTGCAAGAACGTGTGCTGCTGCCCGCCGAACTCACCGGTATCCGCCGCACTCTGCGAGTCGGGGACGTGACCCCGTTCTCCGAGCTCACACGCTATCTGGAGGAACGTGGGTTTGAGCGGGTTCCACTGGTGGAGGAGGTGGGTCAATTCGCGGTTCGGGGTGGCATCTTAGACCTGTTTTCTGTGGCTGCCGGTGATCCGGTCCGGCTCGAATTCTGGGGAGACGAGATCGAGTCGATACGGTCCTTCGATATTCTGAATCAGCGGTCGACGGGTGAACTCGATGCGACGCACATCTTACCTGTAGACTTCCGTCGTCCGGCTGCCGATGAGGCAGAAGATTCAGTCTCCCACTCGCTTCTCGAGTTGCTTCCGGCGGACGCAGTCCTGGTCCGTTTCGAAGCTTGGGACATGCACGAAGAGGTGGTCCGAACGTGGAGTCGTGTCACAACGCTCTACGGCGACCTGGTACACTCGGGCGCCGACCCGCACGAACCACATCAACTCTTCTTGGATCCGAACGAGTTCGAGCGTCTGGCCAAGGAATTCCCCAGGCTCGAGCTGCAAGAGGACGAGATCCCTGACGGCAGGAACCTGGAGACGAAGCCAGCTCCAGAGATCGACCGCGATATGGGTCGACTCAAGGAGCACCTCACCCAGGGGTTCTCTAAGGGTTTTGTGACGTTGTTGTTCTGCGACAACGATGGGCAGCTTCAGAGACTCGAAGAGATCCTCGGAGGGCCGCACAAGGTACCCGAGGGCACGACCCTCGGCCTGGGGTCGGTTTCGGCTGGCTTCGAACTCGCAGGCGGCCCTACCCCGCTCCGTGTTCTCAACGATCACGAAATCTTCCGACGTTCGCGGAGGATTCGTCGCTCGCGGCGTTTCCGGGGAGCGGTAGCACTTGAGAGCATGGCCCAACTGACACCGGGCGATTTCGTCGTTCATATGGATCACGGGATCGGGCGCTTCCGAGGCCTCGAGCACCTCGAGATCGGAGGTCAGGAAATCGAATCTCTCGCGATCGAGTATGCTGGCGGGGAGATTCTCAGGTTGCCTGTTTATCGTTTGGACGCCCTCGAACGGTGGGTCGGGGAGTCCGACGATTCCAAGCCTCCTGGGCTCCACAGGATCGGTGGGAAGCGTTGGAAGGCACTCAAGAAGAAGACCGTTCGTGTACTCGAGGAGATGACCGCTGAGCTCCTGGAGCTCTACGCCCGCCGGGAAGCCGCGCGCGGATACTCGTTCTCAAAAGACACTCGCTGGCAAATGGAGATGGAGTCTTCCTTTCTCTACGAGGACACTCCAGATCAGCGCCAGGCCTCAGAAGACGTGAAGCGTGACATGGAGTCGATCCGTCCAATGGACCGACTGGTGTGCGGTGACGTCGGCTACGGGAAGACCGAAGTCGCTGTCCGAGCCGCCTTCAAGGCGATTCAGGATGGAAAGCAAGTCGCCGTGCTCGCGCCAACCACGATTCTCGTCGAGCAACATCGTCATACGTTCGAGGAGCGGGTCGCCGACTACCCGGTCAGAGTCGGCGCCCTAAGTCGATTCCGTTCTCCCAAGGAGCAGAAGGAGATCCTCCTCGGCGTGGCGAAAGGCGAGGTCGACATCGTGGTGGGGACTCACCGACTCCTGTCGAAGGACGTCACGTTCAAGGACCTGGGGCTCCTGATCGTAGATGAGGAACAGCGATTCGGGGTCAAACACAAAGAACGCCTCAAGCAGCTCCGGTCGTCTCTGGACGTTCTGACCCTTTCGGCCACGCCGATTCCCCGCACTCTCTACTTGTCGCTGTCTGGGATCCGCGACATGTCGCTGATCAAGACGCCCCCCCGGGATCGGATGCCGATCTACACCAACGTCCTTCAGTGGACCGACCAACTCCTTTCCGAAGCCCTCCATCGAGAACTCGATCGAGGTGGCCAGGCGTTCTTTCTGCACAACCGAATCGACACGATCTACAACGTGGCGGAAGAAGTACGAGCGCTCGTACCGGAAGCCACGGTCGTCGTGGGACACGGTCAGATGAGTGGCAAGGAACTCGACGACGTCATGCGCTCCTTCGTAGACGGCGACATCGACGTCCTCGTGTGTTCCTCGATTATCGAGAACGGTCTGGACGTCCCCAACGCCAACACGCTCATCGTCGATCGTGCAGACCGCTTCGGACTGTCTCAGCTCTATCAGATCCGTGGTCGGGTCGGCCGGTCGGACCGCCGGGCGTACTGTTACCTCTTGGTCCCTGACGGCGTGAGTGAGGACGCTGTGCGGCGGTTGCGCGTGCTTGAGCACCACACCGAACTCGGCTCAGGATATTCCGTCGCCGTTCGCGACCTGGAAATGAGGGGTGCGGGCAATCTGTTGGGCTCTGACCAGTCTGGCTTCGCCCAGCAGATCGGGTTGGATGCGTACATGCGGCTTCTCAGGAAGACCGTCGATGGGATCCAGAAGGGCGCCGAGCAACCCGAATGGCCGGATCCCGACGTCTCAATGCCAGGACCCGCGTATCTCCCAGAGGAGTACGTGGCCGACTCGAGTCAAAAACTCCACTTGTACCGACGACTGTCTCGAGTGGCGGGCCGCCCTGAAGTGGAGGCACTGAGACTCGAGCTGAAGGACCGATTCGGGAAGGTCCCGACCGAGGTGGAGCGGCTTTTGGACGCCGCAATCGTGAGAGCGCTCGGAAAGACCTTGGGAGTTGAGCGTATCTTGGTGAAGGAAAGCTCCGCTCGGGTTACGTTTCGGTCTGGTGTTGTACCGCGCATGGCGGTGCTTGAAGGCCCCCTCCGTCAACGTCAGGCCGAAGTCGAAATCAGAAGAATGGAGCCTTTCTCGATTGTTTTGAAACAAGTTGGTATCGAACCGATTTTAGAGACACTCATGGTGGCATTGGATGCGCTTCGGTCCGCACATGCAGCCGCTGCGTGAAGACGAGAAACGTGACGAGGTCAGGAGACCAAGTTCGATGAAGATTAGAGCCACATTATTGGGTACAGCCCTCCTCGCGGTGGTGTCGATCGCCTGTGCGGATGTCCAGACGGACGAAGGCCTCGTGGCGAGAGCCGGCGCCTACACGCTCAGCGTAGAGAGTGTGGCGGATCTTCTCGTGAATGAGGAACGGTTCCCAGCTCAAGTCGCAGTGGTCAAGCAGGTCGCTGATCTCTGGGTGGATTACGTCATGCTCGCGGCAGCAGTCGCGGCAGACACGATGCTCTCGGACATCGACTTCGCTCCGCTCGTGATGGACCAGCTCGAACCGCTCATGATCGTCGAGCTTCGCGACTCGGCCCTCCAGGTCGACACGGTAGTCACGGATGCTGAGTTGCGTTCGCAATACGAGTCGGACGACCCCGCACTCGAGATTCGGGCACGGCACATCCTCCTGCCCTACCCCCAGAACGCCACCAACATCGACCTGAATGCGGTTCGTTTGCAGGCCGAAGCGCTTCGGGCTCGGATCCTGGGTGGGGAGTCTTTTGAAGCCCTCGCTCGCCAATTCAGTGGAGATCCGGGTACGGCATCGCTCGGGGGCGACCTCGGCTTCTTTGGGCGCGGTGACATGCTTCCCCAATTCGAGGCAGCCGCCTTGGCCCTTGAGCCCGGACAAGTCAGCGACCCTGTCCAGACCCAGTTCGGACTGCACCTGATCAAGCTGGAGGAACTCCGCGCTCAGGGGTTCGACGAAATCGCACCCGACTTCCGCAACCAAGTCTTGGCAGAACGCTACTTCGACGCTGAATCGGTATTCGTGGCTGACATCGAAGCACGGGCGGAACTCGAAGTGGTCGAAGGGGCCTACGCAGTCACTCGTGATGTCGCAGAGAACCCGAGCAATCGACTTTCGCGACGGGCTGCGGAGCGTTCTCTCTACGATTACAAGGATGGCGAGCTCACGGTCGGAGAACTCCAAGGCGTTCTTCAGGGCCAAGTGCCCGAATTCCGTGCCCAAGTTGTGGCGGGCGATGACGACCAGATCGACCGCTTCCTGAGAAGCCTGATTCAACGCGAACTCTTGGTCGCCCAGGCTCAAGCGACTGGGCTCGGGCCATCTGAGGCGCGCTTCGACTCCCTGGTGACGAACGCCCGAGTCCAACTCATGGGAGTAGCCCACTTACTCGGTCTGGTCCGACTTGATCGGGCATATGGAGAGGACCTGGCGCCCGCGGTTCAGCGTGCGGCCCTCGATGCCGTCGAGAGGGTCGTGACAGGCACCACAGAAATGGTCCAGCTCGGAGCGATCACCTTTCAGCTTCGGAGTGGAATGAGTCCGTCCGTCTTCGAGAGAGGTGTCGGCCAAGCTGTGCTAATGATCGGGCAACGCCGCGTGAACCAAAGCCCATCGCTGTTGGAAGCAGCGGTCGACAGCGCCGGCCGGAACCCCTGACAATACATCGGTTTATGACGTAACCATGCGGACTACAATGGCGGCGGTTTTCACCGTCCTGACACTTATGGGCTCCCCGGACTGGGCTGATGCCCAACTCACCACCGTTGACGACGACGTTGTGGACAGGGTCGTCGCCCTTGTGGGTGACTCAGTCGTTCTCCTGAGCCAGATCCAGGAAGAGATGCAAAGGCTGCAGCTCACTGAGGGTTTTGAGATTCCCCCGCCGGGTCCTCAACTCGACGAGATCATGAGCGGGGTCTTGGATCAATGGGTGAACCGAGTGCTCGTACTCCAAGAAGCCGGGCGAGACTCGCTGATCTCCGTGGATGAAGATGTTATCGAGGAACGTGTGACCGCGCAGATCGAGACGGTCACCCAGCAGGTCGGTGGAGGGCCCGCGTTGCAACGGGCCCTGGCGGGCGACGGTCTCACGCTCGCGGAGTACCGGGACATGTTCAGAACCCAAATCCGCGAAGAACAAACACAGCAGATGTTCCTGCAGCTTCGACTTCGAGACGTGCCCGATATCGAGCTCTCCGAAGACGAGATGCTCGCCTCGTTCCAAGGCGCCCGCAGCCAGCTTCAGCAGCGGCCGAAGCTGATCACCTTCGAACAGGTGGTGATGAAGCCGACGCCGTCGGAAGAGTCGATGGGCACTGCGCGCTCGGAGGCTGAACGACTGTTGAGTGAATTGGCCGCTGGTGCAGATTTCGAAGAACTGGCGACGGCCCACTCCGACGATCCGGGAACGGGTGAGCTGGGTGGAGATCTAGGTTGGTTCCGGCGCGGGCGAATGGTGAAGGCATTCGAAGACGCGGCCTTCACGCTCTTGGATGGACAAACAAGTGGAGTGGTCGAGTCACAGTTCGGCTTCCACATCATCAAGATCGAGCGTTCCCGCCCCGGCGAGCGCCGCGGCAGGCACATCTTGATCACGGCTGACCTCACTGCCGCCGACATCCAAGTGGCTCGCGAAACTGCCACGGAAGTTCTGGCTCAAGTGAATGCAGGTGCCTCGATCGACGCTCTCTTCGAACAGTATGGCGACCCGGAAGCACCCGACTCCCTCACGATCACGTCCGACCAGATTACGAGTCTTCCTCCGGGATATAGCGTCGTTGCGGCCGCTTCGACCGGTGACGTACTCGGCCCACTTGAATACGTGACCGGTCAAGGTGAGACCCGATTCGCGGTCATCAGTATGCTGGAGGTTCGAGAAGCTGGCGCCTACACCTTCGAGGACATTCGAGCGCAGTTGGCAGACCAGCTCCAGCAGCAAAAGAAGATCGCCAGGATTCTCGCGGAGCTGCGGGCGAAGACGTACGTCGAAATTCGCGACTAGCGGACTCGACGCGTGCGTCCTCACATAGCGGTTGCTCTAGGAGATCCGCGCGGAATCGGACCGGAGGTGGCCTTCGCAGCTGGCGCGGGACATTCCGACCTCACGTTTTTCGGCCCGGACAGGTTCGCGGAGAACGTCCCCTCGGGTAGCCATTTCGTGGGACTGGGCGACTTCGACGATACAGAAGAAGCCGCCGGGAGCGCCTCGGCTCAAGCGATCACAGGGGCTGTCGAGGGCGCGATGCGCGGGGACTTTCAGGCCATTGTCACGGCGCCCGTCCACAAGCCATCCCTCCACGCGGCTGGTTGGAAGGTCCCGGGTCAGACCGAAATGCTTCAAGAGCTGACCGGGGTCGACCAAGTCGGAATGCTCATGGCTGCTGAGACGACTCGTTTAAACGCGCCGCTTCGCGTTCTTCTGGCCACGACCCACCACGCTCTTCGCGACGTCCCAGAGCTGGTCACGGAACAACGCCTGATCGACCAGACAATCCTTCTGGCAAAATCGTTGCGGCAGGATTGGGGGATTGACGAGCCTCGGATCGCCTTGTGCGCACTCAACCCACATGCGTCAGACGGCGGCCTCTTCGGGGACGAGGAGTCGACCCGCATGGTGCCGGCCATCGAACACCTTCGAGAGGCCGCGTGGGATGTCCAAGGCCCTTTTCCAGCGGACACCGTGTTCCAAAAAGCCCTGCACGGAGAGTTTCATGCCGTGGTCGCTCCGTATCATGACGTTGCAATGGCAGCGTTCAAGACCGTTAGCTTTGGCTCCGGTGTAAACGTCACCTTGGGACTGCCGTTTATCAGAACATCCCCCGACCACGGGACCGCCTTCGAGCTAGCTGGCACGGGGCGTGCCGACGAATCCTCAATGCGAGAAGCCATGGCACTGGCACGTCGCCTCGCTTCCGCCCGTTTTGACACGGATTCCACCGATGCCTAACCTTTCGTCCCGGTATCTCTGGGCGCACCTCATAGGGCGGTTCCGGTGATCAAACTCACGAATGTTTCGAAGGAGTACCCGAAACGCGGCCACGCGCTGCGCGACGTGACGCTCCATATGAAGAAAGGTGAATTCGCCTTTCTTACTGGGCATTCAGGATCCGGGAAGTCGACCACGCTGCGCCTCATCCACATGGCGGATCGTCCCACGAACGGTGAGGTGCGCGTCACAGGATATTCCACGGACCGAATCACGGATCGGGATCTGTGGAAGGTTCGGCGCCGTGTCGGTTTCGTCTTCCAGGACTTCCGCCTCCTGCCTGGCCGGACGGCTTTGGAAAACGTCTCCTTCGTGCTCGAAGTGACCGGTACTGCGTCCAAGGACGTCGTACAACGTGCCCAGAGGCTTCTCGCCCAAGTGGGTCTTTCTACGAAGGCAGGGGCATTAGTTCACGAGTTGTCCGGTGGGGAGCAACAACGCGTCGCTATCGCCCGCGCACTCGCCAACGACCCCTACGTGCTATTGGCTGACGAGCCGACCGGAAATCTGGACGATCGGGCAACCCGGGGAGTGATGGATCTGCTCTGGGACATCAACGCAAAGGGCATGGCGGTGTTGATGGCCACGCATGACCTCGATCTCGTCCGGCGCTACCCGCACGCTCGACTCTTCGAGCTGGATCAGGGTGAAGTGGTCTACGACTCGTTCGCCGCCGAAGGGGACCATGTACGCTCTACGTGAGGCTCTCAACGCATTTCGGCGAGCTCCGATGCTCACCGGATTATCGTCCGCAATGGTCGGGCTCGCGTTGTTCGTGGTCGGGCTCTTCGGCCTAGCCACGTACAACCTTCAACTCGCTCTGACCACAATCGAAGAGCGCGTAGAGATCTCCGTGCACCTGCGCGACGATGCCCGTCAAAGTGAGATCGACCTGGCACATCGAGAGTTGGAGGAGATTGCAGAGGTTCGTTCCGTAACTTTCCTCTCGAAGCGGGGCGCGCTCGATCGCGCGCGCGCGGAGTTCCCGGACTTCAGGGAGCTCTTCAGTGACCTCGAAGTGAATCCCCTCCCCCAGTCGCTCGAAATCGAACTCGTGCCAGGAGAGCGCAACCTTGAGATCGTGGAGAGTATCGCCGCGACCGCCATGACATACCCCTTCGTAGAAGACGCATTCTACGGTCGCGAGTGGGTCGACAAGCTCTTCACATTGCGCCGGGTGGGCGCTGCGACCACGGCGGTCCTGGGTGGTGCGTTCGCGCTGGTGGCCGCCTTGATTATTGCGACGGCACTGAGGATCGCGATTTTCGCGAGGAAGGACGAGATCTACGTGATGCGACTCGTCGGAGCGAAGAAGGGATTCATCCGACGTCCCTTCCTCCTCGAGGGCGCGATGACGGGCCTCATCGGCGGGATGCTCGCTTGGCTGCTGACTTGGGGCACATACCGAAGCGTCTACGCCTTCCTTTTCGAAGTGGCATGGATTCCGCCGTCGTGGGTGATGAGCGGGATTGGAACAGGAGTCGTCTTCGGCGCAATCGCGAGTTCGTTCGCAATCCGACGGTACCTCCGGGAAGTCTGACATGTCACGGCTCGCTTCGGTTCGCGTCGGCGCCAGCGTCTTCTGGGCACTCCTTGCAACGGCCCTGCCGACCTGCCTCGAAGCCCAGACGGATATTCGCCAAGAACTTCTGGCCAGCCAAAGACGCCTAGAGCAGATCCGAGCAGAGCGGGCACGGCTTGAACAGGAGGTCACCGGAGTCCGGACCCGAGTCCAGGACGCAGCCACCGAGCTGGCTAACGTGGAGCGGCGACTGTCCGCGTCCCGGTCGGTTCTTGCCGAGATCCAGTTCCAGTCTGACGCGACGACGGGGCAGATTCAAGAAACCACGCGAGAGTTGGTGCAGTCCCGAGAGCGCTTGGCAGAAAACAATGCTGTGCTGTACCGCAGGCTACGGGACATCTACAGGATGGGCCCGCTCCATACGGTCAGGGTCCTGGTGGAGGCCACCTCCTTCACTGACCTCGTGAACCGCTATCGCTATCTGCGACGCATCGCTGTCTTCGATCGTTCGTTGGTCGAACGAGTGACTGATCTAGAAGTGGAGCTTGTCACGCGCAACGACGATCTCCAGCAGACCATGGCTGAGTTAGGGAGCCTTCGACAGAATCGATTGAGCGAAGTGGTCCGCCTCCGCTCGGTCGAAGCGGAACGGCAATTTGCCCTGCAGGACTTCCGGAGTCGCGAAGCGCAAACTCTGTCAACGATCGAGCAACTCGATCAAGACGAGAGTCGGATGACGACGCTGGTCGATGACCTCGAAGAGCGTCGGTTAGAAATGGAACGACGAACAGACTCTCCGAGGGCCGCGTCGACTCTATCATCGGGCGACGCAGGCTCACTCGATTGGCCTATCCACGGCGAACTCATCTATAGCTTTGGGACCGAACGACGCCCCAACGGGATGGTGCTGCGCTGGAATGGAATCGGAATCTCAGCAGCGCCGGGGAGCCCGGTGACGGCGGTCAAGGCGGGTGAGGTCGTGTTGGCCGGTCCGTTCGAGGGCTACGGCCCCACCGTAGTGCTAAGCCACGGTGACGGCTTCTACACCCTGTACCTGTACCTGGAAGATCTGGGTGTCGTCCAAGGTCGTCGAGTGGAAGTCGGCCAGGTCGTGGGAACGGTAGGAGGTCGCGATACACCTGAGGGGCCGCACATCGAGTTCCAGATTCGCGCACCCGTGGATGGAGGCTCCCCCCAAGCACAGGATCCGCTGCAGTGGCTCCGTTCGCGCGGTAACGAGTGAGCTTACATCCCCTCGTCGGGCACGAAGACGTTCGACAAACGATCCTCGGCGCCGTCGCACGCGAGTCGCTTCCCGCGGCCCTGCTGGTGCACGGCCCTAAAGGTGTGGGCAAACAGCGACTCGCTCTGTGGATCGGTCAGTTGCTGATGTGCGACAGTCCTACGAGTTCTGGCCCTTGTGACAGATGCGGTCCGTGCAAAATGGGCCTCAATCTGGAGCACCCGGATCTGAATTGGTATTTCCCCCTCTTACGACCCAAAGGGGCAAGCGGCGAACGCCTCGTCGGGGCTCTCGAGGACGCGCGCATGGATGCCTTAGCCGATCGCCGCGCGGAGCCCCTTCAGTCGAGCCATTTCGACGAACTACGAGGCCTGTACCTCGGGATGGTTCGGAACCTCAGACGCCGCGCTACCATGCGGCCGGCAATGGCCGAAGGTCAGATCTTCATCATCGGGAACGCGGAGTTGCTCGTCCCGCAGGAGTCGAGTCCCGAAGCAGCGAATGCGCTCCTTAAGCTGCTCGAGGAGCCACCCGGAGCGGCCCGCTTCATCCTGACCACGAGTGAGCCGGGCCGGCTCCTCACGACCATCCGCTCGCGGACCGTCCCGGTTCATATCGCCGGGCTCCCGGAGGAAACCGTGGCGTCATTTCTCGTGGATGCCAGAGGCGTCGATCACCAGGTCGCGCTGTGGGCCGCCCGTCTCTCGCAAGGCTCGATTGGCCGAGCCCTCGGCTTCTTGCCGGACAGAGACGACCTCGGTTCTCTGGAAGCCCTCAGACGCAAAGCATATGCGTTGATCGCCGCTGCTATGGCCGGTGGCCCCGTGGGCGGGTACACGACCGCCCTGGGCTTTTCACCGGCCGGCGCTCGAAAGCTCGTGGACCTCTTCGGCTTCGCCGAGGAGTGGCTGCGTGATCTGGGGGCTGTCGCTTCTGGTGCGGGCGACTCCATCTTCAATCACGATGCCCGGGAAAAACTGGAGGAAATCGTCTCCTCGACAGGCGTCCTCCCATCCGACATCGCGAACGCCCTCACGAGGGTTGAAGAGGCGAGGGAGCTGGCATTCGGCAACGTGAACCCGCAGCTGATCGTTGACGGGCTGGTGAGGGCGCTGAGAAAGGCCCTCAAGCCCCAAAGGACCCGAGAGGTGGTGCGATGACAGACAAGGCCGGAGACCTCACGCACATCGACGAGGACGGAAGAGCTCGCATGGTAGACGTGTCGGAGAAGAAGCAGTCCGTCCGTCGAGCTGTCGCGCGCGGGTGTATCGTGATGGAGAGCGCGACTCTGGATCGCATTGTCGCAGGGGACACTCCGAAAGGCAGCGTCCTTCAGGTAGCGGAACTCGCCGGAGTGATGGGTGGCAAGAAGACGGCCGACCTCATCCCGCTTTGCCATCAACTGCCGGGGGCCAGTGTCACGGTACGGCTGGAAGTGGATCATGACTTGCCCGGCATCATCGCAGAAGCGGAAGCGACAATTACGGGACAGACCGGCGTCGAGATGGAAGCACTGACCGCCGTCAGCGTTTCACTCCTGACCGTTTACGACATGGTTAAAGCGGTCGATCGCGGCATGTACATCGAGGGAGTGAGACTCGTGCGCAAAGAAGGCGGACAGTCCGGCACTTGGACCTCAGAGACCGCATAGGCGATCAGAGGCGTTTGGCTCTAAAAGTCATCTCCTGAGGACGTACCCCTCCGGGCACTCGGAGAAACCGGTACCGTCAGCATGGAGCCGATCCTGAGTGTCCTTGGCCGCACTGAGGGGTTCGCCGCCTCTAGATCCGCGAGTGGGATGCCGTACTGCTGTGCAATGTGCCCCAGTGTCTCGCCAGCAATTACCCTGTGCTCGACAAAACTCACCCTCTCGTTTCTCGGTATGCGGGCATAATTCAGTCTGAACGTCCCACCCTTGCCTTCCGGCACCCGGACAAGGGTACGGCGGCGTGGAGGAGTCATTCCCCGCACAAACTGCGGATTGAGCCGAGTAATCTCCTCTTCGGACGTCTCGGCAGCTCGGGCAACTACGTCGAGCGTCGTCGCGTCCGGAACCATCACTTCTTCGAAATCGAATCCGACTGCTTCCGGGAGCTCATAGCCGTGGGACAACGGGCTCCCGGCGACGACGATCGCTCCGAAAAATTTGGGTACGAAGTCACGAGTCTCACGCGGCAGGTATGGCCGGATGGCCCAATACACGCTGTCCGACGCGGGCTCGAGAGGCGCATGGAGATTGATCAATCGCCGCACGCGCCCCGGGCCGGAGTTATACGCAGCCAAAGCGAGGAACCACGACTCGAAGTCCCGATGCAATTTCGCCAGGAATTTCACCGCTGCGTCCGTTGACACGTAGGGGTCTCGACGCTGATCCACGAGCGGAGTGATCTCCACGCCATAGCCCCTCGCGGTCGGTGCCATGAACTGCCACAGCCCCACCGCGCTCGCCACGCTCACCGCTCGGGGGCTGTATCCACTCTCGATGACCGGCAGGTACTTAAGCGACGGCGGCAGGTCGTTCGCTCTAAGCGTGGAGTCCACCGTCTCTTCGAACCACGTCATCCTCTCGAGGTAATCCGGGAACCAGCGCGACGCACGAGTGGTCCAGAACTCGATCCATCGGTCCACTTCTGCGCGAAATTCAGGATCACGAAGGAGTGGAGAGCTAAGGATCTCGTCATCGAGGCCTTCGAGATCAGGAGGGGTAAGGAAGGCACCGTCCTCAAAAGCACTGAATTCGACCGCCGCGGGTTCGAACAACGGACTAGGGTAGGGCCCCGGCACCGCCGGAGGTGTTCCGCCCCCGACGCAGCTTCCGGCGAAGCCAGCCACCAGACACGTGACCACCCCAACGTGAATGCCACGGACTCGCGGATTCCTACCGCGACGCCAACCACATCTCCGTCCGGTGGGCCCCATGCTTCCTGCAAGTCGACTCATAGCCGGAAGCTTTGCGGGTGGTGTGGAATCAAGCGAGTGAACGGCGCTGCGGACGCGATCGTTCCGACGCTTCCCATTCTTATGAATCGCCCCCTGAACCGACTCCCGCGCCAACCGAGCGGTCACAGAAACTCAAAGGACCTCGGCCAGGGCCCGCTCCAGTGTCTCCACCGTGCGATCGAGGTTGTGGAGCTTGTCCAACCCGAACAGACCGACGCGGAACGTGGTGAAGTCCTCAGGTTCGTTGCACTTGAGCGGCACGCCCGCGGCGATCTGGATGCCCGCCTGTGCAAACTTCTGGCCAGACTTGATTCCGCTATCGGTCGTATAGCTGACCACCACGCCCGGCGCCTTGAAGCCGTCGGCGGCAACGCTGCGAAAACCTTTGCTCTCCAGCAGCGCGCGCACACGGTCGCCAAGTTCCTGCTGCTCCGCGTGGACCTTCTCGAAGCCGTATGCCTGGGCCTCCTTCATGACGTCGCAGAAGCTGGCTAGGGCGTCGGTGGGCATCGTGGCATGATAGGCATGACCGCCCCCGAGGTATGCCTGCATGATTTGATGCCACTTCTTCAGGTCGCAGGCGAAGCTGGTGCTCGTAGTCTCCTCCATCCGCTCCAGAGCCCGGCCGCTCAGCATCACCAAGCCGCAGCAGGGCGAGCCACTCCATCCCTTCTGCGGAGCCGTCACCAGCACATCGACCCCACGTGCCTCCATGTCCACCCAGATGGCCCCTGAGGCCACGCAGTCGAGAACGAACATGCCCCCCACCGCGTGCACCGCATTGGCGACCGCCTCAATGTACCCGTCCGGAAGGATCATCCCCGACGCCGTCTCTACGTGCGGCGCGAAGACCAGATCCGGGCGCTGCGACTCGATGGCGGCGACGACCTCGTCCACAGGTGCTGGCGCGAAGGGAGCCTGCGGTCCGTCCCCTACCTGTCGAGCTATCATGACCGTCGATTCGGAAGGAATGTCCCCCATCTCGAAAATCTGGCTCCACCGGAAGCTGAACCAACCGTTCCGGATGATCAGACACTTCTTATCTGTGGCAAACTGACGCGCCACCGCCTCCATACCGAACGTGCCGCTACCCGGCACCACTATCGCAGCCTCGGCGTTGTAGACATCCCTCAGCACGGCAGAGATGTCCCGCATGACACCCTGGAAGGACTGGGACATGTGGTTGAGCGCGCGGTCCGTATAGACCACGGAGTATTCCAGAAGGCCGTCGGGATCGACGTTGGGGAGTAGGCCTGGCATAGCTTGGGTCTCCAGGTGGGTCGGGCCGGGTCGCCGGGGCGACCGCGCCTATCACGTGTGGTAGTTGGGTGCTTCTCGAGTGATCGTCACGTCGTGCGGATGGGACTCGTGCAACCCACCTGTCGTAACCTGAATGAACCGTGACTTGTCGCGCAGTTCCGCGAGGTCGGCAGCACCGCAGTAGCCCATGCCGCTGCGCAGCCCCCCAACCAATTGATAGATCGTGTCGGTGACAGGCCCTTTGTAAGGCACTCGAGCTTCGATGCCCTCAGGGACGAGCTTGCGCACGTTGCTCTCTCCGTCTTGGAAGTACCGGTCCGCCGACCCCTGCTCCATCGCAGACAAAGACCCCATGCCTCGGACCGCCTTGAAGCGACGTCCTTCGAGGAGGAAGCTTTCCCCGGGAGACTCGTCCGTCCCGGCGAACATCGAGCCCATCATCACGGCCTGCGCACCGGCGGCCAGCGCTTTCACGATATCACCGGAGTACCGAATTCCACCGTCAGCGATCACAGGAACGGACCCATCGACCCCATCTACGGAATCCATGATCGCAGTGAGCTGCGGGAGCCCCACACCGGTCACAATTCGCGTGGTGCAGATCGAGCCGGGCCCAACGCCGACTTTCACGGCGTCCACTCCGCGATCCGCGAGCGCCTTCGCTCCTTCCACCGTTCCGACGTTCCCACCGACGAGCTGGGCATCGGGGAACTTGTCCCGGATCCGTCCAACGGCCTGGAGTACTCCCTCAGAATGACCATGGGCGGTATCGATGATCAGGAGATCCGCCCCCGCATCCAGCAGCTCATGGGCGCGATCGACATCGGCCAACGATGCACCAATAGCGGCGCCCACACGCAGTCTCCCGTGTTCGTCTTTGCACGCGTCCGGATACTGACGGCGCTTGAAGATGTCTTTGACTGTGATCAATCCACAGAGATGCCCTTCGTTATCTACCACCGGGAGCTTCTCGATCCGGTGTTTGTGCAGGATCGCCTGCGCTTCGTCGAGCGTTGTCCCTACGGGTACCGTGACCAGGTTGTCCGAAGTCATCACGCTCTCGATCGACAGCCGCATGTCGGTCTCGAATTGCAGATCGCGATTGGTGATAATCCCAACCAGCCGGCCGCCATCCTCGACAATCGGAACACCGCTGATCGAGAAGCGGGACATGAGTTCGTGTGCGTCACCGAGCGTCGCGTCCCTCATCAACGTGATCGGATCCAGAATCATCCCGCTCTCGGACCGCTTCACGCGGTCGACCTCAGCGGCCTGCAGCTCAACCGAGAGGTTCTTGTGGATGATCCCGATCCCACCTTCGCGAGCCATCTGGATCGCCATTCGCGACTCGGTGACGGTATCCATCGCCGCAGAAAGGAGCGGGATCTTCATCGTGATGTCGCGCGTCACCTTCGAAGACACGTCCGTCTCCTTGGGGTGCACCAACGAGTGCCCCGGGATCAGGAGAACGTCGTCGAACGTCAGCGCTTCCTTTATGATCTTCACGCTGCTCGTTGAGCGGTCAGCCATCGGATTTCGGACCTTTCAGATATGACGCACGCCCGCCCCTCGAGGCCCGAAAACCGGGGCGTCGTAGGGCGAGCGCGGACCCGCTCCGCAGAGCGAAAATATTACCATAGGACAGGATATCCGGAGCGCCCGAAAGCGTCAACGGCCAGGCACCTTTTTCAGCTAAACAGACACCTATCGGGGTCCAACCTCATCGGGATTCGAGCCAACCGAGGGCCCCTGCCCTCCAGCCTTGGCGGGATCCGCCTCGATCTGATGCGTCTCACCGTCCACAACCTCTTCCTCTGGAGTATCCAGGACCTCACTCAAATCCGAAAGGATCTGCTTACCGGCTGAAGACACCCCGGACAACACACGGTCCGCGGCCGAAATCATCTGGAACGCCTCCCGAATCGTGTTCGGGCTCACCGCCTTCTTTCGCAGCTTGTCCTCGAACCCTTCGGCGAATTTCTGTAAGCCGGAGGCTTCGACTGGGGTCGTTTTGGCGTATTTAGCCTCAAGGAACTCAATGTAGTCCAACACCTGATAAACCTGCTCGTCCGGCAGGCTCTCGATGGTGCGGACCAGTCGCTGACGCAGTACGTCGTGCATGATGTCGCGGTGCGTTAGAGGGAGTACAAGTTAAGTGTACACCAGCCGATCAAGTGATGCGACCGCAGGGTTCGTCTTGCCATGATCTCGAATCCAGATAACGTCTTTCCTATGTCTTTTCTCCCTCTCCGGCCCGTGCCTGTCGACGCAGCAGCGGACGCTCTCTACAAAGAGTGGCTGGACTCGTTGTCCAGCGTTCTCGACGATCCGGATTGTGATCGAAACGAACTGTGCACACGGATCCTTACGGATATCTACTATCCGCAGTTTTCAGGCGCCGACATTGAATCTCTCCCGCTCACGACGAGGGTGGCCCTCGCGCAGCTAGATCCGCGCAATGTCACCTTGGAGCCTGAGTACTACGAAGAAATCGATCTGGAACGTTACGCGCCGCGAAAGCCTCTGATCTGGCTTTGGGAGATGTTCGACCGTAGCCCTCTGGGCGAGAACATCGAACTGGGAATCCACTTCAGGCGCATCCTCGCGCGTCATGTATTCGGCCGATGCGGGAAGAACTTCAAGGCGTTCACACACATGCGATTGTCCTTCGGGTACAACATGGAGGTGGGGGACAACGTCGTCATCCACCGGCACGTGCTCATGGACGATCGGGGAGGAATCGAGATCGGGGACGGTTCCTCCGTGTCCGACTTCGCGAACGTCTACTCACACTCCCACAACATCGTGGACGGGCGCATCGTGTACCTACCCAAGACCACAATCGGGAAGAGCGTCCGTATCACGTACCACGCGACAATTTTGGCGGGTGTCACGGTGGCGGATGATTCGATGGTCGGCGCGGGATCGATGCTGACTCGGGACACAGAACCACACTGGGTTTATGTGGGCGTGCCAGCTCGAAAGGCGAAGGAGAAACCCGCAGACGAGCGGGCGACCAAGAAGCCGCGCACACCGGACCCGATGCGGACAGACGAATAGAAGCCATCACCCCCGATGCCCGGGGGCGATGGCAACTGAGATACTAGCCTTCGTCGGCCTCGTACATCGACTGCAGGCTCGCCACTACGGACGGATCCGCGAGTGTCGTCGTGTCACCCACAGTACGGCCTTCCGCGATATCGCGGAGCAGTCTCCGCATAATTTTTCCGGACCGTGTCTTGGGCAGATCGGCGGTAAAGACGACGAACTCCGGCTTCGCGATCGCCCCGATTTTTGTTCCGACGTGATTGCGGACCTCCGCCAACAACTCGTCAGTCCCATCGAAACCATCCTTCAAGGTGACGAAGGCAGCGATGGACTGACCCTTTATCTCGTGGCTCTTCCCCACCACCGCGGCCTCGGCAACGGCGGGATGGTCGACAAGGGCACTTTCCACTTCCATCGTCCCAATTCGATGCCCCGCGACATTGAGCACGTCGTCCACGCGGCCCAAGATCCACAGGTAGCCGTCTTCGTCTATCTTCGCGCCGTCACCTGGGAAATAGATGTTGTCCCACTTCGACCAATACGTCTCTTTGAAACGCTCGTCGTCGCCCCAAACCGTCCTCAGCATCGATGGCCAGGGTGATGTGATCGCGAGGTAGCCGGCCGGCGTGGCCTCCCCTGCGTCGTTCATGATCGTCACGTCGATGCCAGGGAAGGCACGCGTGGCCGTACCCGGCTTCGTCTCCGTAACCCCAGGCAGCGGCGTGATCATGATCGCGCCCGTCTCGGTCTGCCACCAAGTGTCTATGATCGGGCACCGCTCACCACCAATCGTGCGGTGGTACCACATCCATGCCTCTGGGTTGATCGGCTCACCTACCGTCCCTAAGAGGCGGAGCTTGGAGAGGTCGTACCTCATGGGCCAACGATCTCCCCAACGCATGAAGGCGCGTATCGCGGTGGGGGCGGTGTAGAACACGGTCACGCCATACTTCTCACAAAGCTCCCAAAATCGTCCGCGATCCGGAGTGTCGGGCGCCCCTTCGTACATCATCACTCGTGTGCCATTGGCCAAGGGGCCGTATACGATATAGCTGTGCCCAGTGACCCAACCCACGTCTGCCGTACACCAGTACACGTCATCGTCTTGGAGGTCGAACACGACCTTGGTGGTCGCAGCCACCTGCGTGAGGTAGCCTCCGGTGGTGTGCACGACTCCTTTTGGCTTCCCTGTCGTGCCGGACGTATAGAGGATGAAGAGCGTGTCCTCCGCGTCCATCGCCTCAGCGGGACAGTCTCGGGCAGCATCGGAGACCAGGTCGTGATACCAGTGGTCTCGCCCCTGAATCATATTGGCGTCGACTTGGTCGCTCAGATCGCCACCGCGCTGCACAACAACGACGTGCTGGACCGTCGGCGAGGTCTCCATAGCGGTGTCCGAATTGGCCTTGAGCGGGACAATCCCACCCCGTCTCCAACCGCCATCGGCGGTGATCAGCACCTTGGCCTGCGCGTCATTGTTCCGATCCGAGAGTGACTCAGGACTGAAGCCCCCGAAGACCACCGAGTGGATCGCCCCAATCCGCGCGCACGCCAACATCGCGATCGCAGCTTCGGGGACCATTGGGAGGTAAATGGTGACCCGATCTCCCTTCACAACACCGAGCCCCTTCAGCGCGTTAGAGAAGGCCGACACCTCTGCGTGCAGTTCGGAGTACGTGAAGGTGCGCGTATCACCTGGCTCGCCTTCCCAGATCAGAGCTTCCTGATTCGCTCTGGGTCCATTTAGATGCCGATCCAGGCAGTTGTGCGCGACATTCAACTTGCCACCCAAGAACCACTTGGCGTAGGGCGCGTTCCACTCGAGAACGGTGTGCCAAGGCTCGAACCAGTCCAGCTTCGCCGCCCATTCCGCCCAGAACCCTTCGGGATCAGCTGCAGCTCGCTCATAGATCTCAGAATCGTGTACCACAGCCCGCGCTGTAAACTCCTCGGGGGGCGTGAATCTACGATTTTCGGTCAGCAAGGCGTCGAGTGATCCTGCGTCGGTACTCATGCGAATTCCTTATCGATGGAAACTCCAACTCTTAGAAATTTGCTGTGTCTGCCGGGCCGAGCAAGGGATTGCGGAGCGGGGTATCCACTTTTCGGGACCCCGGCTAGCTTATCAAGAACCATTCCGCATAAGAGTGACATGAGCGGCTGCTGCGACCCGAACCAACCCGATCTTGAGTCTGCCTGGCGCACCAGCATCGTGTCGACAGCGGTGTGCGGATTGGCCGTATCCGCCGGCTTTGCATTCCAAATCAACGACCTTGCATCGGCTTCGCTCGTCGCCTTCGTCGTCGCCTACATCGCCGGCGGATGGGAGGCGACCGGACGTACGGTACGGGAACTCGCCGATGCATCCATTGATGTAGACCTCCTCATGTTACTGGCGGCCGCGGGCGCTGCCACGGTTGGCCATTGGCTGGAAGGCGCCGCCCTCCTCTTTCTTTTCTCGCTGGGCACGAGCCTAGAGACCTACGCCTTCGGCAGGACGCGCCGCTCGATTAGCGCTCTGATGGACCTCCGTCCTGAGACCGCCCTGCGGGTGGTCGAAGGGCGCACGGAGGCAGTCGCCATCGAGGCCCTTGTCCCAAGCGATGTCGTGCGGGTCGCGCCCGGAGAGCGCATACCCGCAGACGGCCAGGTAAGCAGCGGCTCCTCGCGAATCGACGAGTCCACCCTCACAGGCGAGCCCGTGCCTGTCCGCAAGGAGGCGGGGTCAGACGTCTTCGCAGGCACGCTGAACGGTTCGGGTTCACTGGACCTGACCGTGACCCGCCGGGCCGACGACTCTGCCCTGGCGCGAGTCATTCGCATGGTTGAAGACGCCCGAGAGACCAGGGCCCCGACGCAGAGTTGGATCGAGGACGTCGAGGGGCGTTACGCCGTGGGTGTCATCGCGGCGGCGGCTCTGGCCATCGTCATCCCCTGGACGTTCATGGGGTGGGCATTCGAAGCCTCGTTCTATCGGGCCATGACACTCCTCGTTGTTGCCTCTCCGTGCGCATTGGTAATCTCGATCCCAGCGACGATCGTCTCTGCCGTGAGCAACGGAGCGCGGCGTGGTGTACTCTTCAAAGGAGGACTCCACCTCGACGCGCTCGCAGACATCCGGGCGATCGCGTTCGACAAAACCGGGACCCTAACGGTCGGGCGTCCCGAACTCTCTCGTCTCGTTACGAACACGCCCGCGGGTGCGGACCCAGAAGCCTTCCAGCACCGTGTGCTTCGGCTCATCGCCTCCGCCGAATCCCGATCCGAACACCCGCTGGCCTCAGCCATATTACAGGCTGCTGAAGCACAATCGGTGGCCATGTCCGAACCAAACAACTTTGAGGCCATCGCCGGCCAAGGAGTTCAGGCCGACGTGGACGGCGTGCGTGTATCGATCGGGCGTCGGTCTTGGATTTCCGATCTGATCGACGCGCCGCTTCCCACTGATTTGGTCGACGCCTTCGACGACATGCGGAAGGCCGGGACAACGCCGATGCTCGTAGCCTTTGACGGTAAGGCCGTGGCTGCGCTCTCAGTGGCAGATCAGCCGCGGTCCGGTACCGCGCACGCAATTCGAGACATTCGTGCCCTCGGGATCACACACCTCGCGATGTTGACGGGTGACGACAGGGGTACAGCACGAGTGATCGGTGACGCGGTGGGAGTGGATCACATTCACGCGGAGCTCCTACCAGATGCGAAGACCCGGATCATCGAGAGTATTCGTGAAGAGTACGGGCCCGTGGCCATGGTCGGCGATGGCGTGAACGACGCCCCTGCCCTGGCCACCGCGGACGTCGGGTTCGCTCTTGGGGCAGCAGGCACCGACGTGGCGCTGGAAACAGCGGATGTCGTCGTGATGGGCGAGCAACTCGATGGAATCGCCCACGCGATCCGGTTGAGCCGTCGGGCGCGCAGGATCGTGCGTCAGAATCTGGTGTTCTCAGTTGGCGTGATGGTCACTTTGATCGTGCTGGCGCTCACCGGGAATATCGGTCTAACCGCAGGCGTTATCGGACACGAAGGGAGCACGGTGATCGTCGTCTTCAACGGTCTGCGGCTGCTGGTCGACCCCAGGAACGCCGCCGCATGATCTCCGTCCCTCCATCGTGGCCTGTTCCGCTTGACACCCTTTCCGGAACCTCGGTAAAGTATGGTTATGCATCCAGACAATAGTGATCAGCGGCTCCGAGAGGCACTTGAGGCCAGCGGACAACGGTTTACAGACCAACGCGCAGCTGTGTACCGCTACCTCGCGGGCACGGATGTCCACCCTACAGCCGACGAAGTATTCCTCGGTGTTCGGCAAGACACAGCGGGAATCTCTCTGGCCACGGTATATAAGAGCCTCGAGACCCTTGTCGGCTGTGGACTAGCGGTGAAGCTGACCTACAGTGACGGTTCGGCTCGGTACGATGGCCGAACCGATCCCCATCACCACATTCGATGTGTCGTGTGCGGTAAAGTCGCAGACCTGCCGGGAGAAGTGGATCCAGCCGGCATCCGTGAACTCAGCGCACGGGCGGATGGATTCAGCGTGACCGGATATCGGCTCGAGTTATCTGGATACTGTGTGTCCTGCCTCCCCGGGGGCGGGCCCGGTCCGCTTCACGCTTGAGCCTCTAGCCGTTGGATCTCCTAAATTCCAACAAGAAGTGGATCACAGCAGCACCTCTGCTGGGAATGTTGGCGTGCGCGGTGTTCACCCTTCCCCAGCGCGCGTCCGGGCAAGAGGTTCGCAGACTTCGCTCCGACCTGGAGTCCATCCTCGGGAGTTTTCAGTCACGGGGCGCCACCTGGGGCGTTTTAGTCACCTCGATGGATCAAGGCGATACGCTCTTCGCTGTTGGACCCGACTCCGCCCTTGCCCCGGCGTCCAACCTCAAGCTCCTCACGACCGCCGCGGCTCTGAGAGAATTGGGACCTGAATTCCGATTCCAGACCTTCCTTCTGACCGAGGGGGTTGTAGAGAACGGGGTCTTGCACGGGGACCTGGTCGTCTACGGAACCGGTGATCCGGGGATATCGGACCGGTTCTATTTTGAGAAGGACGGCGTCTTCCATCTCTTGGTGGATCAGCTCTCCGAGGTTGGGATTCACTCGATCACCGGGGACCTGATCGCGGACGCCTCGCACCTTCCCGGCCCGCTCAGGCCCGATGGCTGGGACCCGGCAGACCTGAACGATCATTTCGCTGCCGGCATTTCGGCACTGTCGTACAACGAGAACGTGGTGTCCTTTCGAGTCGTTGCCGCGGGCCGTGGGGGTGAGCCACCCGAGCTTCACACGGTGCCCCCTAACGCGGGCCTAGATGTCGAGAACGTCGCCGAAACCGTAGCCGGATCGGCCCGTCCCCGTCTGGCGATCCTCCGGGAAGACCCGCTTGAAACCATTCGCATCCAAGGCCGTATTACCCGCGGCTCCAGAGACGTGTGGCGACAGATGACCGTACCGAGGCCAGCGCACTTTGCTGCCTCAGCTTTCCTCGCGGTTCTCGACGAACGTGGCATTCAGCTCGGCGGCGGAATCGAAGTGGTCAACGATCCGACAGAGTCCATCGTGGGCCGACTCAATGTCCCTTCCGATGCCGACCGTAGGCGCACTCGCATCCTTGCTAGGCATACCTCGCCCGCGCTTCGCGAATACCTCGCGGTCATCAACAAGCGTAGTAACAATCTCTTCGCCGAGCTCGTCTTCAGAACCCTCGGGCGGGTGCGCGACGGGCTGCGAAGCCCCAATTCGAGCGAACAAGCTGTTAAGGAATCTCTGGCGAACATTGGTGTCCCGGTCGACGACCTGGTCCTGCTCGACGGCTCAGGCCTGTCGGCAGGCAACAGAGTAAGCCCCGGCGCCTTCGTCGGTCTCTTCGACGGGATGGCACGATCTCCCGAGTGGCCAGAATACTGGAAGACCCTTCCAGAGGCCGGCCAGCGGCCCGGCCTTCCGCGTATGTATCGGACAGCCGCGGCTGGGAACCTCCGAGCGAAGACCGGCACCATTGAAGGTGTGTCTGCCTTAAGCGGGGTGGTTCGCTCTCAAGACGCGGAACGGCTGGCCTTCTCCATCCTGCTGAATGGAGCCCGGTCGACAACTGCTGCCAAGCGGGTGGAGGACCTTATTGGCGCCAGACTCGCGGAATTCGCCCGCGGCCCGGGTCGAGTCCCGGCCACCATCGTGGCGGGTGTGCCGGTGGTGCCTCAGGCGCAAGCCGACGACACGGGACGCTACCAGGTTCGGAACGGTGAGAACCTCACGTTCATAGCGCGTCGATACGGCCTGACGATCGACGACGTCCTGAGAGCGAATCCGCGCCTCGAGCCCAACCGTATTTACGCCGGACAGTGGCTCATCATCCCCCAGCGAAGTGGCGGCGGGTCACAGTAGTCGGGTGCTGTCTGCTAAGATCTGGTGTCCGACATCCCTCTTCCTGTTGCCGAGCGGAGTCGGCGGCGCAGCTCTGTTTCCGACATCGTATCAAGGGTCTTCTGCGCAGTTCTTGCGTTGTTCCAACGCACGTCGACCAGAGCGTATTCGCCTCCGGTCTCGTCCGACAGTACGAAATAGAAACGCCCCTTATAGTCAGGGCCCGACGCCTCGTGTACCGCCGCAGTCCACTGAGTGCCGTCTCCGGCCGAAAATTCCCGCATCGTGCTCCCTCGTCGTCGATTGAGCAGCGGACCTATCGCCCACTGCTTTTTTGTTCAACCCGCTCGCCGTTCTGAACGCCCTCAAAACCGCCCCCCTGCTCCATCCCAAATCTGAGTCGGCATCGCGCCCACGTAATTCCGTAACGCCCTGCGGAACGCCGCTCCGTTACAGTAGTCCAACTGTCGAGAAACGCTCTCCTCTGAGCACCCCCGGTCCGTCAACCATCTGCCCGCATGAAGCGACTTGGCCCACACCAACGGAGCGGCGCGGTCGGTCGGACAGGAGATCGAGCACCACATGCGGATGCACCAATCCCGGACCGTACTCATCCACCTCCACCACAGCAGCACGGTCCGCGCCTGTGATCGATGCTGCCTCTGAAACGTTCCTCAGTAAGGCCTTCCGCCCAGGAGCAGCACTGCATAGAGATTCAGTGACCCGCAAGCATTGCAGCCGGCGGTCACGGTAATCGTCGAGTTTTAGGACGTTGGTTCTGGACATAAAATGCCCTTCGGGTACTTTGTCGGGGGGCACGAAAGCAACTTAGCATACCGTCTCGCTTGTGGCACAACGATCGCGTGCATTCCCACCTCCCCCCGCGGCGCCAAACAGCGGAAATCACATGCCAGATGCCAAGCGAGACCTAAGTACCGATCTCGGGCTCGTCCTGTTGGCGGTGATCTGGGGCGTGAACTTTTCGGTCGTCAAGGTCGTCCTGGCGGAGTTGGAACCGCTTGCGTTCAACGCTCTTCGATTCCCTTTGGCCGCCTGGGTCATGTGGGTCCTCGTGCGCCACTTACCTGGGCCAAGGGTGCCAGCTCGCAAAGACCTGGGACGGATCGTCGCCCTGGGGATTCTCGGCAACGTCGTCTATCAGCTGTGCTTCATCTTCGGACTCGACTGGACCCTGGCGGGGAACGCGAGTTTGATGCTCTCCACCACTCCGATTTGGACGGTAATCCTGTCGGCCGCAGTGGGTCACGAGCGAGTCAACACATGGGTCGCGGTAGGAGTCGCCGGCACGTTCGCCGGGATGATTCTAGTCATCCTCGGCGGTGGCGACGGCTTCGACCTCAGCAGTCAAACTCTTCGAGGTGACATCATCATGGTGTTCGCCTCGATCCTCTGGTCGATCTACACGGTAGGGAGTCGGCGTCCCGTCGGGACGTACGGGGCGCTCAGGATGACCGCTTGGACGCTGTGGGCTGGAACCCCGTTCATCTTCTTCATGGGGGTCCCGGACCTTCTGCGAACGGACCTAACGATGATCTCGGTGGGAGCCTGGGTCGGCGTTGCATACGCCGGCATCATGTCCGTCGGTGTAGCATACCTGCTCTGGTATCGAGGCGTGCAGAGGCTGGGTAATAACCGAACTGCGATCTACTCGAACCTCGTGCCGGTCGCCGCTCTCGGTACCGCTTGGGTTTGGCTGGGCGAGCTGCCGCGGCCTCTACAGCTGCTCGGCGCCGCGGTGATTCTCGTTGGCCTGTCGGTCGCTCGGTTGGCTCAGCCGCCCGACCCGAGTTGATCCCGGTGGAGTAACTCCGGGAACTCGTAGTAGAGAACACCTTCTTTCGAGATCTCCGAGCGGACCCGGAAGCCATCATCCATCGAAGTCAGGATGTTCTCTGCCGCTGGTAACGACAGATTCATATCGGCAGCGACTTCGGTGACCGTCAACGTGCCACCCTTCATGTCAGCCAACTTTAGGATCTTTCTCTGGAGCCCCTGCATGAGCGCCTTTTGCCTCTCTTGCAGCCCTTTCCAGCCCCAATAGAACATCCCCGAACCGCCGCCTCCGACAACCGAACCCACCGCTACCGCTGCCATCTCCCACTCAACAAACCCGATGAGAACCAGGAGACTGGCCATTAGGATGGCCCCGACCCCTGCGATTCTCCGTTTGAGACCAGCGCTGGGGAGCTTCTCGTCCGGTTCAGCCTCGAGCATCACGCGCTCGGGCTCCGATCCCGCAGCGGCCAATGCCCGTGGCGCGTGCTCCCAACCCAAACCACAACGCGGACAAATCAGATGCTTGCGCCGCGCCAACCAATAGATGAGTCCACCAAATCCCCAAGTGAAAAACGAGGCGCCGACTAACATGCCCACGTGGCCCGCACGCCTGAAATAGGGAATCCCTTCACCCTGATAGGAACAGCGCGGGCAGCGCCTTACTCCGGCAGGCCGAGTAACGGCCATCCCAACGGGCGTTCCTGTGCCACACGTGGGGCACTTCACCGCACCAGGCGTGAGATTTTCGCCGCAGGTTGAACAGCGCATGGACCGCCGAAACAAAGGGTTATTACTCTAGACTCTCCTCTTTACGAGGAGCATGCTACGAAGATTCAGCCTGTGCCGCGGCCACATTCTGGCCTACGGAAGCCGGACGATTCTCCAGCGCAGAGCCGCACCAGTGGTACTTGATCCACCAGTTCCCCCGCCGAGTCTCAACGTTACCGAACCTAGCAAGGATGGTACCACAATGTAGTACTCCGCAGAGGAGGACCATAGCGAGCCCACTTCCTCAAAGTCGCTGCCGCCCAAGACCTCCGGATCCAACGTGTAATTGGCCTCGCCAAGGAAGTCCTGAAGGCTGAGTCCCGCATACTCGAGATTCCCCCCTACTCCACTCCCGTCCAAATACGTGGCAGCCCACCAATTGGCGAGGAGGTCTTCCCAACTGGTGCCTAATCGTTGCGTGACATTGTCGACCCCGATCCGAGTCGTTTTTGTGAGCTGCCCAAGGACGCCCTGCCCGCCGCGGGCGGACAGGTACAAGACATGGAGAACACCACCTCCGCGCTCTTGAAGGGACCCCTGCCCGGACACCACGATCAGACTGACAGCTTCCGGAGCTTCGAGATAACGCCTGATGCGGCCTCGATTCCCCAGCCTGAAAAGGTCCGCCTCTTCCGCGTCGCCTAACCCGTCGTACGCGCGGGCCACGAGTTCTTCCGCCATCTGCGCGAGTCCTTCGGACAGCCAAAGCGCCTCAGCGGCTTCCGCCTCCAACACGAGTAAGCGCTCGTTGAAGTGCACCATGTGTTGGAACTCGTGAGCGAGAATGGCAGGGACCACCTCCAGAAGCTTTTTTTTGGGCCTAGGGTCAGAATACGCCCCGTTAGGATCTGGGATCAGCGTATAAAACACCTCCCCACCGTTGCTGCCCTGCCGTCCATCCAAGAGGTCGACTCCATAGAAGAAGCCTCCCACGAAGCCCTGGGCTCCCTTAGGGGTCAATCGGTTCACTGTCGCGGTGAACAGAATGACGACGCGCTCATTTCCATCTTGATCAGACGTCTGCCCAAAGGCACCCGTGACCGTAGGGAAGATCACGTCGTCGAAGCGCCGCGCGAACGCTGCCAAGTCTGCTTCTGTGAAGTCATCGGCTCCGACTTCTTCGACGAATAACACCGCCTTCTCACCAACATATTGAGCGACAGCCTCCACCTCATCGAACCCACCCTCGACGTTGAATACGTTAAAGGTCCGTCGATCACCCTTCACTGGGGCCACAACGGGTGCCGCCTGGGCCGACGCGACCGGCACCGACGTCACATGGGCTCCTGAGCTGATCGCGCGGGCCTCTCGTAGTCGCAGCGCCCTTTCAAACGCTGCCTGCACACCTTCCTGCTGAAGGTTCCGAGCAGCGGCCGATGTCGGATTCGCACCGAGCCCGAAAGTGCCGGGTACTGCACTGGCTGAGCCAGAGGAAGAGGACACGGATGGGTCCACAAGCCCGGTGAAGACAAACCGGTGTTCTGCTGCCGCGATGGTGCTCGCGGAATAAGCCACCACCAGGTAAGACACGTCCGCCCCGCCAGGCAGGCGGAGACACGTGAAGCCACCGTCGTCGGCTACATCGATGAACTGCCCGGGCGCGAGCTCAGTGAAGTCGTCACCACCTACTACAGCAAGCGACAGGCTATCTGACTCGACAGCGCCTAGTTGAACCGTGACTCCAACGTCTCGGGATGCCAAGCAACTCGGAACCTCGACCGTGAGCAGAGAAGTCGATGCACTCGTTACCCGACCGCGGATTCCAGAGAAAAGCACAACGTTGTGATCTGGATTCGGGCTGAAGTTGAGCCCATTCAACTGGATACTCTGGCCCGCCACTCCCTGCTGCGCTGAAAGCGATTGGAGGAGAGGCTCGTCCACCAAAAAGAGTGTGAACGACACGCTCACAGATTCCTGGTCGGTCACGGTGGCCTTGATTCGCACCTCGCCAGCGGATGCCCCCAGGCGCACGGACTGATACGCGGAGCCACTCTCGTCCGTCAGGGTGGCCGGCGACGTGACGAAGTCGGCATCCCCCTGAACGACGCTCCAACGAATACTGACATCCTTCTTAGGGGCCGCCCCCTGGGACGACCGCACAACGACCTGCAACCGATCCGAGAGGACCTGCCCAGCAGTTCCGAACTGACCGTCACCTGAAGCGACCACAATATCTAGCTGCGGAAGCGTCGGCTCGGAGCCACCAGAACACGCGGTCGCTACAAGGGCGAAGGCCATAGCCGCCGCCCGAGCACATCGCGCAATCCTCACCGACGATCCCGCTCGAAGGAAAGCAGGTCCAAAATGGGCGTCCCGGTGAGGACTGAGGCGCCGGTACGGACTCGTGCGGTCACGGTTAGGTACTCGAGCGGAATAAGCCCCTCGACCGAACTGAGACGATCTGTCGGCACGGCAACATACACGAACGGACCGGCGTCACCGCCGTACCGTGTCAAGAAAAATGGCTCCCCTTCGTAGAAGTCCGTCCTCACGGCTTCGGCCTGTTCAAGGGAGATGATCTGGAGCCTCCACGATACGACACGACCCGAAGAGGCTGCAGGATCCCGAGCGAGGTCGTCTGGCTCGAGTGAAGGGCCCTCGACGCCGGTTTCATCCATCGGGATATCCGGCATCCAGGCCCAGCCTTCCAATCGGACCCGAACCCAGTTTCCCTCTCGGGCCGTGACCTCCACCTCAGAGTTTGGGACGGTGACCGCCAACGTGTCTCCATCGATCGCAGTGAGGATTGCTGCGCCCCGTTCGCCAGTCGCCGTGAATCCATCCGGACGCGATGACGACGGACCGGCCGGAGTCGGCGCTTGGGGCGCCGGGGATTCCCGAGTGGGCTCCTGGTCCCCCGTGCTGCTTCTGATCGCTTCGGGACCTAGATCGACAGATGGGGCCCAGAGGAATCCGCGGCGGCTCACTTGGATCCAACCCGGTTCTCGCGAGACCTCGTCTAACAACGTCCCTCGACCCAATCGGCCGACTACCGCACCCCGGGGACCGTCCCGCAGATTCTCCCCCTCGGGCTCAGAAACGACCAAAGTGAAGCCTTGATCCTCACTCACTTGAAGTGACCGCATCCACATCCACCCGGTAAGATCTACCTCCAGCCAGTTTCCATCTTGGCCGACAACCGCGAACGTAGCTCCTGCGTCAACCCGAGCGAGTACTTCTCCGTTGGGAGCGCGCCTGAAGTTCTCTGCCGTGCTGAGTGTGCCTCGCCCCTGGCCCTGTATGGGCACAGCGGCTCCAAGCACAAACAAAGCGGCCGGTAGGACCCTTCTGTATATCGTTGTTGAGAGCCGCGTCATTGAGGCTGAAACGATCCCGGTCGGAAGGTGTTAGAAGGTTGCACGAAATGTGTTCGGGCCGTCCATAGCCGTCAATTCAAACCGTCTACGTGAGAGGAGCGCTTGCTCTTTATGCGCGCTTCGATACGAACATTCCTGGGATTAACGGTGGGCGTTGCACTCTTCGCTCCCACCACGACTCATGCCCAGACGATCCCGTCCAACTACACGTACCTGGAACAGAAACAAGCGACAGGTCCGTTTATCGGCTACATGACTTCCCAGACCGGCCGCTTTGGTTACGGTCCAAAGGGCGGGTCGGTACTCGGCGTCCGTTGGGGTATCGAGGCCGCCGGCCCGGTCTCCTTCGAAGGGGTCGTTGGTACCGTGAACGGTGAGAGAGACCTCATCAACCCCGGGAGAGACGAAGGCGATCGTGTGGTGGGGCAAACGAACACGCTCCTGACCACCGTGGACCTGCGCATGAAGTTCAGCTTCATCGGCGCCAGGGCCTGGAACGGGCTCAGCCCCTTCATCGTCTTTGGCGGCGGACTCGTATTCGACGCGGCAAGCGAAGACCCGGCCGAACTCGACATTCTGGCAGCCGACCGCTTCGACTTTGGCTCGAGCTTCTTCGGGACATTGGGGGCCGGGTCACGGTGGTTCGTGTCGGACCGCTTCGGTCTACGAGCGGATGCGGTTTTCTCCTTATGGAAACTCGATACGCCACCGGGCTTCAGTGACCCCGACCGAACCTTCGAAAATGTCGAGGAAGGCGAATGGTCCCGAGGACTGTCGTTCACGATCTCCGGGGTATGGCGCTGGTAGAGGAGTTTCTATGAGCGACACGACATTCGAAGTCCGCACGCCGGACTGGCTCAGTCTAGAGGCGGCCACGCGGCGGATCCTCTCCCAAGCAGTGCCCCTGGAGACTGAGACGGTCCGGGCGGCGGCTTCAGTAGGCAGGGCCCTCGCTGAAGCCCATGTTGCCCGTGCAACGCTCCCGCCATGGGACAATTCAGCGATGGATGGCTATGCGGTCAGAGGGGATGACATCTCCGGCGCAGGGCCCTCCAGTCCGGTCCTATTGACGGTCACAGGCGTCCTCCATGCGGGCGACGCCCCCACACAGTCTCTTGATTCCGGACAGGCCATTCGGATCATGACGGGAGCGCCGGTCCCGCCTGGAGCGGACTGTGTCGTTCGCGTGGAAGACACCGACGCCGAAGTCAGACCAGGCACCCTAAGGGTCCTCCGAGATCGCGACGTGGGTCGGAATATTCGACCGGCCGGTGAGGACATGCAGTTGGGGGCCCCGATCCTGGATGCGGGGCACTCGATAACCCCTGGCACGATCGCGGCCATCGCGGCCCTCGGTCTCGATCGCGTCGAAGTGATCCGCCGGCCCACGGTCGCGATTCTGCCGACCGGGGACGAACTTCGAACGGTAGATCGCTACGAGGAGGTCAGAGCTGGCGCGGGTGTTCCTGAGTCCAACGGGCCGATGCTCGCCGCTATGGTGCAATCCGCATCCGCAACGCCGGTCGGCGGGAAGATTGTTCCAGACGACACTGCCACCTTACGGAGCGTCATCCAGAGCTACACCGAGGCCGATGTCCTCGTGACCATCGGCGGTGCTTCGATGGGCGAGGCTGATCTCGTGAAGCGTGTGCTGGACCAGGTGGGCTTCAGGCAAGATTTTTGGCGCGTTCGTATGCGCCCAGGGAGTCCGTTCGGATTCGGCTGGCTACCACGGGAAGGCCGCGACCAGGCGGTCTTCAGCCTCCCGGGGAATCCCGTGTCTGCTTTTGTGACATTCGAGCTCTTCGTGCGCCCCTACCTCCTGGCGTTGGGGGGACACTCGAACGTGTTCCGGCGCACCGTGCGCTGTGTCGCGGGCGATCGGCTGTCGGGACCGGCAGATTTGACCTATTTCCTGCGCGTGAGCCTCGATGGTTCCACCGTCCCTCCGACGGCTCGACTCGCGGGGCCGCAAGGTTCAGGATTAGTCCGTACGCTAGCGGCCGCAGACGGGCTCGGGATCGTACCAGGGAGTGCAACGGAGATCGCGATTGGGGATCCGGTCGATGTCGTGTTGATCGACGATGCGCCCGCGTGTGGGGCGTTTGCGCCCAGTGCAACGGCCTAGCCATCCACGGCTCACGCCACGTCGCTGTCGCACGACATCTCTCCTCGTGGTCCTCGCAGTAATCCCGGCGCTCTCGGCCTGCACCCTACAAAAGTGGCCGGTAGACGCACCGATGACATCACCGTTCGGACTGCGGCTCCTGGGGTGGAAGCCAGACCTACACAGAGGCGTTGATCTGGATGTGCCCACCGGCACCGAAATCATGGCGATGACCGACGGCAGGGTCCGGTACGCCCGCGCCATGTCTGGTTATGGCAACGTCATCTGGCTGGAGCACTCCGGCGACGTCCTGACCCTCTACGCACACCTATCGAGCATCCAGGTCACCGAAGGAGCGTCCGTAACCGGCGGGGACATCATCGGCCTGAGCGGGGCCAGCGGGGATGTGACAGGACCCCATCTCCACTTCGAAGTGTGGAGACGGGGTCGCCAAGTCGATCCGGTACCCCTACTTGGGGGACCGCCCGGGTCGTTGAGGTTCGAAGCCGCTCGCTAGTCGTCAGCCTTTAGAGCAGCGATCTCCGCCGTCAGCTTCGGCACGATCTCGAAGAGATCACCCACGATTCCGTAGTCTGCCACCCCGAAGATGGGCGCATCCGCGTCCTTGTTGACCGCCACGATCGTCTGAGACGTCCGCATTCCCGCCAGATGCTGAATGGCACCCGAGATCCCGATGGCGAAGTAGAGCTTCGGGGCCACGGTCTTTCCCGTCTGCCCCACCTGCTCTCCGTGAGGGCGCCACCCAGCGTCGACAACAGCACGAGAGGCTCCTAACGCCACACCTGGCCCCAAAGCGTCCCTGAGGCCCTCTAAGAGCCCCCAGTGCTCGGGGTTTCTCATGCCACGACCTCCCGACACCACGACCGAGGCCGCTCCAACGTCGGTCGCGCCATCTCCTGCACTGCGACGTTCCACGACCCGAAGGCCGGACGTCGACAAATCTACCGCGGGCGTAGTCACGACGACTGCCCCAGGAGCTTCTCGCCCCTCTGGTGAAAACACGTTGGGCCGGATCGTCACCAACGCCGGCACCGCATCTAGGGATACGGTGGCGAAGGCTTTTCCGGCGTAGACCGGCCTCACGACACTGATGAGCCCGTCATGCACTTGGATGGCAGTGGCGTCCGACGCCAAAGGTACGTCGAGAAGAGCAGCCACACGCGGGGCAATATCTTTGCCCATGGTCGTCGCCGGCATGATGACCGCCGCGAACTCTGCACTCCTGATGTGATCAGCGATCACGGTAGCGTACGCCTCTGGATGGTAGTCGGTGAGCGACTCATGCTCTGCCACCGTCACTGTCGAGGCACCCACCATACCGAGGGCCTCGGCCCCGGCCGACACGCCCGGACCGCCAAGCACCAATGCATGCGCCAAACCGCCGACCTGGTCGGCCAAACCCGCTGCTGTAGCGACTGCTTCACGAGCCGCTCCAGCAATACTTCCATCTTTCAGTTCTGCGAAGGCCAGGACGTCGGCCATGGGATCTACTCCAGATTCTGTGATTGTATTTGTGGGGTGGATTGCTCTAGAGCGCGTTCGCTTCTTCGCGCAGAAGACGCACCAACTCCGGAACCGCGTCAGGGCCTTCGCCTACGATCCGACCTTCGGGCCGTGTCGGGGGCTCAGTCAACTTCGTGACCCTCAGCCGGGAGTCGACCGGTGCAGCATCCTTCTGTTCAAGCGGCTTCCGCTTGGCAGCCATGATTCCCTTGAGCGACGCATAACGCGGCTCAAACTCGCCTTTCGTAATGGTGACGACAGCGGGCAGTCGGGCTTCGACCACTTCAACGCCACCTTCGACCTCGCGATGGCACGTCACAACCCCGTCACCAATCTCGAAGGAGGAGACTCCGGTCACTGTGGGGCGCCTCAGCAGCGTGCCGAGCATCGGGCCAACCTGTTGCTGGTCATCGTCCGCAGCTTTGACCCCAAGGAGCACCAGTGGCGCGTCTGCGCCTTCTAGTTCGGCTGCGAGCACCTTTGCGGTAGCTAGGCCGTCCGCCGTTGGTTGCCCCTTAAGTAAGACTGCGGCATCGGCACCAATGGCGAGCCCCGCGCGCAACGTCTCCTGCGTGGCAACGTCTCCGAACGAGACAAGCTTCACCTCTCCCTCCCCGGCTGCTTCCTTTGCACGCAAAGCGGCCTCGATAGCGAACTCGTCGTACGGGCTGACGATGAATTTGACCCCGGTCGGGTCGATGTCGATGCCAGATTCACCGGTCCGAATGCGGGTCTCGGTATCGGGCACACGTTTCACACAAACGATGACGTTCAACTGTCACTCCGGGTTGGTCCGGGGCGACAAGGTCGCCCCATCATACTCAGACTCGGACCCGCACGGCGTAGGTGCCAGGCCCCTGCTAAATATTGCGAATTCGGACTAAAGCGTCGCCCCCAAAATACCAAACATTATCGACGCAATCGCCCCACCTATCAAAGCGTACGGAAGTTGCGTTCGCACGTGATCGATATGGTCTGTCGCCGCAGCCATCGATGAGATGATCGTGGTGTCGCTGATCGGCGAGCAATGATCTCCGAAGATCCCGCCGGCGAGCGATGCGGCAACGAACGGAGCCAGAGGAAGGCCGAGCGTCATGGCGGCAGGCACCGCGATCGGAAGCATGATGGCGAAGGTGCCCCAGCTCGTTCCCGTCGAGAAGGCAATCCCTCCGGACACTAAGAACACGAGGGGGAGATAGATGAAGTTCGGCATGGTCCCGGCCGTCACCTGGGCCACATAGACTCCGGTCCCCAATGCCTCGATCACGTTTCCGAGGGCCAGGGCCAGCAAGAGGATGAGCGCGAGAGGCACCAAGCCGCCCGCCCCACGGAGAGCGACTTTGACCAAGCCATCTATCTTGAAGGCGCCTTGGCTGAGAAGCAGAGCCCAGGACACGGCCAGGCCGAAGAGTACGGACCACAAAACGCTCGTCGAACCCGACCCGTCCGTGAACACTCCGTTCCCGGTGACGAACAGTCCTACCGGCATGAACAGCACCATGGCCGCGATCGGGGCGATCATGTTGATCGCACGCGGTTTGATGTGGTCGTTGGGCTCCGGTGAAAGAACGTCTTCGTCGATCATCGGCGTCGCGTCCGGCCAGAGCACCTCGCCACCGCGCGTCCGTTCCTCTGCCTTCTTCATGGGGCCGATATCGAGTCCGAACATGATCACCACGAGGACGAGCAGAACCGCAGCGATCGCATAGAAGTTGAACAGAATCGACTGAAGAAACACGGTGAGAGGGTTCTCGACGCCGAGGCTCTCGAGGATGCCGAGGTTATACGCACCCCAGGCATTCATCGGAATCAAAATGCAGATCGGCGCAGACGTGGAGTCGATGATGTACGCCAGCTTCTCCCGAGAGACCTTGTACCGATCACACAGCGGTCGGGCCACGGAGCCCGCAACTAGGACAGTGATGTTCGATTCGATGAAGATCACGACCCCAGTGGCCCACGCGAGCAGCTGTGACTTCTTTGCCGAATCCACCCACTTGTTGCTTTCCAGATAGTTCACAAAGCCTCGGACGCCCCCGGACGCCTCGACCGTAGCGATCATGGCCCCGATGACTAAGGTGAACAAAATGGCCTTCGTGTCGCCATCGTTTCCAAAAACGGCAACGGTCCCCTGGATCGTGTCGCCCAGCCCCTGAATCGGGTTCCATCCAGCGAGAATGGTCCACGCGAGCCACAAGCCGCCGGCGAGCGACATGTAGACCTGCTTGGACCAAATCGCCAAAAAGATGGCGAGCACAGGAGGGAGCAGTGAGATCCAGGTCGGATCAGTCATGCGGGCAGTCCTCTTTCGTGAAGTTCATACCATACGAGCCGTCAGCCGCTAGAAACCCCGGCCGAGCCTCGAACATAGAACCGATTCGGCCAGTCCGCTGCTGCGGACACTCCGATCCGCACCAATACTAGAATCAAATCATCAGGCACCTCCCAACCGCGGAGCAGCCCTAGTGGAGGCTGGGTTGGGTTGGGCGGGGTCAGGTCATGTCCGTAGAGCGCAGCGCTGGTCCCCACCGCCTCACCCACTCACCCAGAGCCCCGCGACCAAGTGGAACCCGGTTGTGCCGACGTTCGCGCATGTATTCCAAGCCGCTGAGCGGCTCTAAGCAGGGTCGTTACGGCCTGCGTATGCCTCTACCTCAACAATGACCCCGGAACCCGACTGTCCATCTGCGGAAGAACGCAACCCACAGCCGAGAACCCCCGCGCAGCTTCGAGCAAGGGGCGCTCGCAATCGGCTCGCGCAACGACACCGTCTGTCGGGCTCTCCGCCAGCCAGGGGAGATCGCTCACGACGAGTGAAATCGTCCGTGCGAACTAACTCGGACCCTTCGCCCTTCCAGCGCGTCGTTCGTAGTCCGACGCCCACGCCTCGAGAACCTGCTCCGCACGGTTCGCAGGCACGGCACTCGAGATCGCCTTCGGATCGTCCCGAAGCGTCCGGAAGATGTCCGAACCGAAACGCTCGACAAGCGTCTCGGCAGTCTTCTCGCCAACGCCCTTGTACCTATGCGTCATGTATCGGACGATGGCCGGCGGATCACTGGGCAACCCAAGAGTGCTAAGGTCCACGTCATCGTTCGACGAAGGCGCTTCGGCCTCTTTGACGTCAGGCTCGTGGGGGCGTGTTTCCGCAACCGGAGTCTCGGCGACACTCGGCTGGCTCGACGTGACTTCCGGCTCAACCGGCTGCTTCACAGTCGCCGACGGCTCATCCTTTACGGCGCCCGCGTCAGACGCTGCAGAGGCACTAGAGCTGCTCGCAACGCCAACGACCTGTCCCTCGAACAGCGGCGGTGCGTCGTCATGCGACCGCCGACGCGTCGACCCGCCACGACGTCCATAGCTTCGCCCCCGACCGGATGGCGACGGAGCAATTTCGACCACGGTCGACTCCTGGGACACCGGAGCGTCCTCAGGGATGGAGGACTCCGGAGCAACTGCGTCCTCAGCCGATGTCGCTCCTTCCGCCTCCGGCTCGTCGATGGTGGCACCACCTTCACTCAACCACACTTCATAGTTTCCACGATCCGTGCGCTCGGCGTCGATCACGCCATGGTCCATCGCCTGGACCAAGAATTTGCTGAACTTCGGGAAGCCCAATTCGGCCTCATCGAAGCCGGGAGACAAAGCGAGCATCTTACGCTTCACGTCAGAGTCACGGACGCGACCACGTCCGGCCTCTTTAAACTGGGTCAAGGCAGCGGTCAGGACTCCATAAGCGGCCTTGAGCGGATCGTCGGCAGTTTCCTGGACACTTTCAGACGCATCCCCGACTGCGGGAGCTGCATCCGTGCGTGGGCCGCGATCACGCCGCCCGCGACCGCGATCACTTCGGCCACCACGGCCTCGACTTTCGCTCGAGGGGCTTCGACGCCCCCTCCCTTTTCCGGGGCCAACCTCATACTGGCCATTCTCAAGTTTTTTGAGAACGACTAGGCCCCGTGAAGACGCCTCAGCCAAGAACTTAGAGAACTTGCTGAACCCGATGGATGCTTCATCAAAGTTCGCATCGAGCTCCTGCAGAACCTGCTTCAAGCGATCGGATCGCATCACGTCGCCACGCGCGACCATCTTCTTGAGAGACTCACTGACGAGCACCCACGGATCGCGTCCGGCTTGTGTGAGTTCGGTGGTCTTCGTCAGACCGGTCAGGCTCGTGTACGAGTAATACTCGTCGCAGTTCTGGACGAGGATGTCGGAACTGGACTCCTGAATGCCCACCCCGATGACGTACTTCCCGTACTCCTTGAGCTTGAGCACCAAGCTGGAGAAGTCGGAATCACCGGTGAGAAGAATGTAGGTCCCGATCTCGGGTCGAACGAAGACGAGTTCCATGCCGTCGATCGCCATCCTGATGTCGGTCGCGTTCTTCTTGCTGCTGCCATAGGCGGGAGCAAAAATCAGGTCGACAGACGCCTCGGAGAGCGGCACGATGTACTGGGGGTAGCGACGCCAATCGGCATAGGCGCGTTGAACGCTGACCTTACCCTTGATGACATCGGAGTTCAGGAGCGTCTTGAGCTCCTTTGAAAGATCGCTCCGCATTCCCATCGTGACGTTGTCGAAATCGATGAGCAGAGCGGCGTGGGGCGACTCGTGACCCACAACTGCCCCCCCCACCTGATGGGGGGCTTTGACATACGGTAAATCCATGTTCCTGTTCTCGCAGACTAAATTGTCATGCCGCGAGACCTCCCCACCTCACTCGATCACGAGTAGGTCGGGGAAGCCTGTCGGGAGCACCCACAACGGATGCCGCGACCCCAGTCAGGCCGATGGACTCTCCGAATGAACCACACGGGAGAGTTCGACCCGCCGCACCTTACCGGTATCCGTTCGTGGAAGAGCGTCGAGGAAGCGAACCGAGTCGGGAACCTTGTCCTCCGCGAGAGTTTCGCGGCACCAGTCCACAATCTCATGGCCCGTCACGATCGCACCTTCCACCGGAACCACACAGGCGCAGATGGCCTCACCGAGGAGAGCGTCGTTAATCCCGACGACCGCAACCTCTTGTACCGCCGGATGAGACTCGATTCGAGTCTCTACTTCCCGGGGATACACATTGAAGCCAGATCGGATGATAACGTCCTTCCTACGGCCGACCAAGTGGAGGAAGCCCTCTTCGTCGCAAATCCCGAGGTCTCCGGTCAAGAAGAAGCCATCATCGTCGAATGCCGCTGCCGTCTCACCAGGCTGCCTATAGTAGCCCAGCATGACCCCCGGGCCCTTCACTCCGATCTCCCCCACGCTCTCAACGGGAAGCTCACTTCCATCAACTTCGACGATCTTCAACTGGGTCCCTGGGAGTGGAACACCCACCGTGAAACGCCTCTTGTCCGGAGGATGGGACGGCGAGGACACCGACACCGTAGATGCGGTCTCCGTGAGGGAATAGGCCGCCAGCACAGTCACTCCAAAGCTGGCCTCGATGCGCCCAACCAATTCGTCGCTCACGGGCGCCCCGGCCACCACAGCGAGTCGAAGAGTGTGCAGGTCGCGTGGGCGGCTCTCTAGTTGGCTCATTTCAGCCACAAAGAGCGTCGGGATGCCATAGTGGACAGTAGCCGCATGGACTTCAGCCGCGTCGAGCGTTGCCGTCGCGTCCGACTCTGCCTGAAGCACAACGCTCGATCCGGACAAGAGCGGCGCCAAGAGGCCTGGGCCCAGGCCGAAAACGTGGAATAGCGCCGACAGTCCAACGATTCGGTCGTCAGGACCGAGCCCTACTACGTCGGCCGTCCCGGCGGCCACGGCGATCAAGTTGGCATGGCTCAACTCGACACCCTTTGGTTTCCCCATCGTCCCAGATGTGTACACGATCGCGAAGCAATCTCCAGTGGCGTCGAGCGTCGGAGACGCATAATCACGCCCGGCACCGGCACTGATGAGATCTTCGAACTGGAAAATCCGATCGTCGTACCAAAGGTCCTCTTCACCAACGGTAACCAAGTACTGAAGGTCAGGCAGTAGAGGAATGAGGTCCTCAAAAAGCTGTAGATAATCGACGTCGTAGGCTTCCTCGATCGTGACCGCACACACGGCCTCCGAGTGCCTGAGCATGTACTGAAGCTCGGTGGTGGTCAGCCTCGGGTTGAGGGGCACGATCGTGGCGCCCAGTTTTGCAGCCGCGAAAAGGGCTATCGCGAACTCAGGGCACGGCGGGAGGATCAGAGCGATCCGATCGCCTTGTTCCACGCCCAAATTTGCGAGAGAAGCCGCGAGAGCTTCCGCCCGACTCGCGACTTGGCCAAAACTCACGACTTGGTCTCGATAGCGCAGGTATACGCTGCTCGGATCCGATGTCGCCCGGTTCGCGAGAGCAGCTGCGACCGTGAAGCCCTGGAAGCGCTCGGTGAGCGCCATGTCACCTCCTGGAATGACCAGACCTGACAACCGAAGTCCCACTATTGAAGTCCGCTGAGGACATCCCTGACTGCATCATCCGGGACCTCTCGACTCCACCCATCACCTTCAAGGGTCTCACCTAACCGCCGAAGTAATACGTACCTCGGCCTCCCCGAGCGAGCCTTCTTATCAGAAAGGAGGTAGGACAGAGCTTTTTCGACGTCTACATGACCGCATGATGAAGCATCGAAACCGAGCGTCGCGAGCGCATTTCTCAGGCCGCTCTCGGTCCCAGCTTCGGTCACGCCCAACTCTTCACCAAGTTGGGTCTCCAAGAGCATCCCGACGGCGACAGCAGCTCCGTGCCCAAGTTGGTAGTCCGACGCCGCCTCGATCGCATGACCGAGTGTGTGCCCGAAGTTCAGGATCTGCCGATACCCGCCTTCTAACTCGTCCCGGGTGACCACATCGGCCTTCAGCCTCACCGAATGGAGGACGGCTCGAGCGGCCACCGCCGGCGCGGCCGCGAGAAGGTCAGGGACGTCTGCAACCAGAGTATCGAGATAGGCCGCATCCAAGATCGCCCCATGTTTGAAGGCCTCTACAAGTCCTTGGGCCCTCTCCGATTCGGGCAGCGTGCCCAAAACCGTGGGATCTGCGATGACACACCGGGGTGAATGGAAGGCACCCACGAGGTTCTTCCCAGCGCGAACATCGAGTCCGGTCTTTCCACCCACAGACGCGTCGATCATCGCCAAATACGACGTGGGCACCTGAACCACTGGAATCCCGCGGAGGTAGGTCGCTGCCACGAAGCCCGCGAGATCTCCCGTCACGCCACCACCCACTGCGATCACAACCGTGTCCCTGCCGTGACCATCGCCGAGGAGTTCGTCGGTCAAGATCGACCAGCTGTTCCGCGTCTTGGACTCCTCGCCAGCTGGGAACGTATAGATCGCGGCGCCATACCCGGCCGACATGCAGGCCGACATCACACGCTGACCATACAACGGCGCGACCGTGTGGTCCGAAATGATGGCGTAGCGGTGGGCCTCCGCGTGCGTAGCGAGATAGCCGGCGATGCCGTCTAGCCCGCCGCAGCCCACATAGACCGGGTACTCACCGGCAGAGGAGCCCACCGTAACTCGGCTGACCGCCTCCCGCTCCACCGAGGTCATGGCTGATTCGTAATTGAGACCGCCGTCGTTATTCCTCCTTGACCCCCCACGCGGAGTCGCACCGCGGCCCGGCCTTGAACGTCGATGGAATCAAGCGTCGCCTCTGCCCCGAAGGCCCCGAGAGCCCCTCTCAATCCGGTGAAAAATCGATCTCGCGACCCGACATCATCCCACACTGCATACCAAACCATGGCCCTTTCCCCATTGCCGGTCTCGAACATCGCATAGCGATCCCCGCCCCATCCCTGCGCGAGCGAGCTACTGCCCGCCCCGAGATGCTCATCGAGAAGAACCCCCAACTCCAATCTTCCGAGCACGCCATCGTGCACGACCCGGGAACCCTGAACGGCGACGGCCAACTCCACTGGGACATCGTCCACAGCGCCCGTCAGGATCTGTTCGGTGGACTGCGGGAGGTACTCGCCGAAGGGGGCCACTCGATCTTCACGCATCCAAAGCCCCTGCACGAAGCCGGCGCCCTCCACGTACGGAAAAAGAAGTGCCTCTTGAATCACTCGCGGAGCACTGGCAAGCGCGGGAAACTGCGCCCGCATGCCCTGAAGCGCCGGTCGCAGTTGGTCTGCGAAGTTCGGAAGTTGGGACAAGTCAATGGAGGTGCCCTGCATCTGCTCGGTCATGTATTCGAGCATGACCAGGGTCGCGTGCCCTTCAATCGCCGCCTGTGCCGCGGTGGCGCGGTCGTGTCCGAGATCTGGATCGGTGAGCGCGTCGAGGTCAGCCCATTGATCCTGGACCGCGTGGACGAGTTCGTGGACGAGGAGTCCCTGCAAGGCCGCCCGAGGCTGATCGTCCATGACGAACAATGCGGTCGAATCAGGCTCGTAGAAGCCGGCCACCTGTTCGGTGTAGAGCGCCAGCAACACTTCTCGCAGATCGAGGTCCGCAGATACCAACCCCAATAGGGCGTAAGCATCAACTGTCGCCCGTGCTTCCTCCGGAGGGAGTTCTTCGTCTAGCTTCGACTCCAGGTAGCGAACGAGCTGCTCGCGAGAGCGCATCTCGAGTCGGACCGGTGCGCGTAGGGACAAACCCGAGCGAGCAGCGAGGTCGGGAAGCAAGGCGGCCGCGAGTTCACCGAGTGTGGCGTCAGAAGAAATCACCAGGTCGGAGGACGCCTGTTGGGCCCCTCCCCCACATGCGGTCGAGGCCAACAGCAGCCACGTGCTGAGAAAGACGGTCCGAGCGGAAAGCGTGTCAAAAGCAGCAGATTTCACTGAGATCAGCCTGCGTCGAAGACACCGGTCGTCACCGACCGCATTCCTCGTATTTAAGGAGCAGCCGGGTGATGACTCTGGGCGAGCTCAGAGCTTCGCTCTGTGGCCAACCAGGGTCAAGGCAACATGGGTTTTGCTCGGCGGCGCAACCGCTTGCACATTGTTGGTCGAAAGCGACTGGACAACTCCTACTGTCGCGAGCACATCACAACCGGAGGCACCTCAGGTGAAAGCACGTGCATCTTGGCTCGTTCCAGCTACCCTCGCTCTCATCCTATCTCTCCCCGCTGGAAGCTCAGCACAGGAAAAGGGATGGCAAGTCCGAGGCACCGCCGAATTCGGCAGCTTCTTCTCAACCCGTGACCTCGCGAAGAACGTGGGGGGCGTAGCGGAATTAATCGCCTTGCAGGTCAGTGCCCGGCTGGACCAGGCGCCAGCGTGGGGCGGAGGAATCGAATTCGAGATGCCGGACGGCCGGACGCTTTTCCGCGGAATGATCAGAGGGACACTGAATGGACAAGCCTCAGCCCAAGTTGCCTTGTGCAAGGTGCTCGAGGGCGAGTTGTGCATTCCGCGCAAAGCGAGCTCGCGGCACACGACGGCACATGCAGAGGTGATTTTCGTTCAGGGAACTCGGGAAGACGCCTTCCGGCAGAACTTTATCCTGGGCCTAGGCCTTCGGTCGTATCAGTTCACGGTACAGGCCTGTGACTCCTCTCCCAGCCGAAATGAGGACCTCTTCATCCTGTGCGACATGGTCCAGGAGATCTACCAAAACCAGGCTCAGGTCCAGGGCTTCGTCCAGTTCGGTTTCGGGTTCTCGTACGACTCGGGCCCCTGGTCCATCGCTGCCCGGATAAATGACATGGTCGGCCCCTACGCCGGCGGCAGCGGTAGGGCGGACGGCGACTTCCAGAACGACGTCTACCTCATGGGTAGCGTCAGTTATAAGGTGCGCTGAGGCCTGCTCCGTGAACTATCGGCGGGGAAAGACCGGCGGACGGCGGCGCGCCAAGACGATTGGCATCGTCCTGTGCGTCGGTCTCTTGTCAGCTACTGGCTTCACACCGATCGACGCCCAATCGCATAATGACCTGTTTGAGAACGGACGGACGCTCGTGGAAGACGGCGATTGGAGGGAGGCGCTCGATGTCTGGGCATCCATGCCTGACGCGTTCATCGGAACGGGGACATCCGACCCTCGGGTCGGACCTGCTTTCCTGGCTACTGCGGTCGAGCACAACGCAGAAGACCGGTTTAGTGAAGGGACGACCTTGTACCTCTGGGGGTTTTCAGGCCCAAACCTCGAGGAGCGGCGCGAAGACGTAGAACGTGAGGCGATGCGAATCGTGCCGTTGCTTTCCCGGCGCGACTCAGTTCAGTGGATGCCCGTCCTGAGCGGGCCAACCAAAGACCTCACGCTACGGATCGCGCGGTTCTGGCTCGAGCACGATCCAACGCCCGGTTCCGCGGTCAATGAGCGTCTCGTGGAGCACTGGCAACGCATCGTCACGGCGAGGGACCAGTACCAGTACAATCGTTCGAGTGTGTACGAAACGGACGACCGTGGGCTCATCTTTGTGAAGTACGGGCCACCAGGCACTCGTACCCGTGGGAGCCTCGGGGCCAGCGAGATGGAGCTCAAGATCAGGATCCCGGACGACGTGACAGCTCGAGAAACGCTGCGCCGTCTGGACCCGAACCCACAGTTTGAGCTTTGGAAGTACGCTGGACTTACCCCCGAAGAATTCACTTACTACCTGTTCGGCAACGTGCGTGGAACAGGCCCCTTCGAGCTCGTAAAGGGCCCTCTGGACCTGATCGGTGACGCCGCGCGATCGCTCTCATCCGCATCCAACACACCAGGTGGGGTGAGGGCTCAGCACTACCTAGAGTTGTTCTACTACCGAGACCTGGCCGTGCTCGGCGGTCACTTCGGGCGTCGCTTCGACCAATTGTCCGACCTCTGGGATGGATTCACGATGCGTCGGAACGTCTTCGGTGGCGGTGGACGGGCACCCTCGGCTCCAACCCTGGAATCCTTCAGCTATCGCTTCGCTGAACAGGATAACTTCGATCCTCCAGGTGTACCGACAATATCAATTCGGTCCAACTACGAAGGGTCGGCGCGCGGCGTGGAAATGGTAGTCCAGGCCGTGCGGATCCTAGACACCAGTGACCAACCGATGCTGGTGATCCAAGGGTTATCGGCACCTCGCATGCGCCTCTCGGACCGAGACCGCCGCTCAGGATATCGCTCTGCGTTACGCGACACCGAACACACACTTGTCGTGCGCGACCGAGAGCTGGTCCAAGCAGGCCAAGTTGTCCAGTTGGCCCCGGCGGCCGGCGGAGGCATTTCGGTATTCCACCTGAGGCACCCGCCGCAACCCATGCACCTGACCTTGATCGCGCGGCCCATTGGAGATCCGGTCACCAGTGGGGACACCCTCTCATTGGTGGGCCAAGGACATGCTTATGTGGAGGAGCCGCTAACCGGCGATCCGGCGGTCTTCGAGGTGAGTGACATCTCCGTCGGCACCCCCTGGGACGCTGCCCCGGGAAGCATGAGCCCCCTACCCTTCCCACTTCTACCCGGCTCTACGGTCTGGACCGGTGACGCCCTGAGGGTCTACATCGAGCTGTACCATCTCCGAACTGATGTGGACGAAGTGGGCCGGTACGGACTGGACTTCCGACTCTTGCCGCTCGACGACGTGGGAGAAGTCCGCTCGTCGCCGGAACCAGTGACGTTGGGTATCCAACTGGAATCCGACGGACCGCGGGCTCAGCGTCACTTCGACATGGGTCTCGCGGGCCTCGAGCCGGGTTTCTACCGACTCGAGGTCGACGCTACCGATCTGTTGATCGGCACGACGATCACCCGCGTGAGCCAAATCGAGATTATCGGATGAGCAGCTAGCGACGAATGCCGGTGCGCACCTCGAGAGACAGGTCGCCTGCCACTGTGTTGAACACCCTTTCGACGTCTTCGCTGGGTGACGCCGGCCGCCATTGGTCACTGGCCCCGCCGCGCACCTCGTACTCGCCGTACATCGTTACTCGGAATTGGGCGCCTCCGTCGAGCTCGCCCGCTATCCGACGGCCTCGGATGATAATGCGCCCCCGAGCCTCCGAGGGGCCTGTTACCGCCGATCCCTCAGGAGCGTTGAAGGCGCGCCATTCGGACTCCCAGTACAAGTTCTGGGTCTCCGACTGCTCGCGGCGAAGGTGCCAGTTGTGTTTGGCCCACACCTTCATCCGGGCCTCGGCTAAGGTGGGTACCAGAAGGCGCCCCAAATCACGCTGAAATCCGTCGATCGAGGTCGCACCACCGCTACCACCGGCCGACGCACACCCTGCCAGCAACAACACACATGGCAACCAAATAAAGAATCTCTGCAACCGCTTCATCCGAACCTCCTCAGAGCAACCTGTCGGCACCTTCTTCGAGTATCCCTTCGTCTCCACCCATCGTCAAGGCGCACCTCCATGCCCAAAAAAAGAAGCGGGCCGCCGCGCCGAAGCGCGACGACCCGCAACTGTACTTCAGTTGAGCTTTTCCGCGGTGATTAGTTCATCACGCCCGGGTTCATCTCAGTCCTCATCGCGTCGCCGTAGGCTTCGAGAGCCTCAGCCCTCCAGCGAATCGTCCCGGCGTCCATCACGTCCGTCCAGAGGCGCGGGGCCGAACCCTCACCACCACCACCAAACGTGTAGATGTCCATGAGAAGCAGGTCGAGTTCAGCGCCCGGCACCGGGAAGTGCACTGGCGTATTGGTCAGGAGATCACCCCAGCCTCGGTCGTCGAAGAACGCAACACCGTAACCGTAATGCCAAACCTCCATGCGCTTCTCGTACTTGAGCGCTTCCCAGAGGTCACCACACGCGCCAGATCCCGTGCGCGGTGTGCAGCGAGCACCCGACGTACCGCTCGTGGTCACAGCGGGAAGCCCGCCGGTCCCTTCGCGGTATATGTTCACGATGGTAGCAGCCCCCGCGAGATCGCCTGTCCGGTAAAGAGCCTCAGCCTTAATGAGGTCGAGTTCTTTGACCGGGAACACGCCGTTGGTACCAACGTAGTTCGCCAGACGAATCGGATACCACCGGTTGTCGGAGTAATTCGAGAAGTGGTACGTACCACGCTCCGGCCGGAAATAATGCGCCGACACATAACGTACGTACAGACCATCCGAATTCGGAACCGCGTCAGTCGTGATGCGATCGTCATCCGTGTCGATCTGGAACGGACCGCGCAACTCGGGGTTGCTGATCCCTTCCCAGGCCTGGTACGCCCCACTTTGATCCGCGGGACCCAAATAACGCAGATCCAAACGGGCCCAGATGTCGTTGGACCCGGCGTGTACCTTCAGACGGTCCCATGCCCAGTTGACATCATCGTGAACCGTGTTGAAGTCCTCGGTGTGCGCTGCATTGACCTCTGACAGCACCGCACCCCAGTTCGTGCCTGTGCGATCCGCTTCGGTTCGCGCCACGCTGACCATCGCGCGTGCCTTAAAACCGTGCGCTATCTGAGCTAAACGCGTGTTCGTCCACGTGCCATCGTCACCAACCCACGATGCCGGAATCGTGAAGCTACCCTGGCCAGCCATGGAAATGGCTGCGTCGAGCTTCGCCAGACCTGCCGCGTGCACTTCCATGTACGGCGACATGGTCGGCAGAGCATTCGGATCATCGAGAGACGTGGTCTCGTCGACGATGAACGCCTGGTCGAAGGTGTTCGACAAACGGATCAGAGCTAGGCCCTGAACCAGAGATGCGAACGTCTGGGCACGGTGCGTGTCCGCACCACCCGCACCCACTTCGACACCACCCTCGATGGCCAGAAGGCCATCGCGGACGCCGGAAAGCGCTGCATACGAATCACGCCAGGTGTTGCGCGTCTGACTCGAATTACTCGCCGAAGGATCGTTGTTCCATGCTACGCGCGGCTCAGAAGACATCTCGCGCATTGCGAAATTGCCCCACGAGGATGAGTGGGAATCAGCCATCGTCGACATGGCAATGCCGATGGTGCTGTAGTGCCCGGAACTCCACCAGCTCGAGAACGAGCCGGAGATCAAAGCTTCTACATCAGTAGGGGTCGAGATCGCACGCTCGCGGTCCGGATCATTGAGGTTTACAACATCAAGATCTCCGCACGCGCTAGCTGCTATAGCGATCGTCGCCACTGCTACTAGTCTGAAAATTTTCATTGGTCGACGTCTCCTAGAAGATCAGTTCCAGAACTGCCGTAATCGTACGGAAGTTCGGGTACTGATAGGCGTCGTCACCACCAACGATCCCACCGACTTCTGGGTCGTAACCCAAATAATCGGTGAACGTCAGCAGGTTGCGGCCTGTGATCGAAAGTGCGGCGGATTCGAGGCCCATGCCCCCACCAATCCGCGAAAGCATTGACTGGTCCAGCGTGTACCGGAGGGACACCTCACGAATCTTGATGTAGGTGCCGTCTTCAACGTAGTGGCTGTTGTCCTGGTTCACGTTGTAGAGATCGGAGTAGTACGCTACCGGCTTCTTCAGACCGTCGGCCTTACCGTTCTGGTCGACCTCCCCGCCGCGCCACTCACGCAACGCCCACTGGCGCGTACCGTTGTACTTGTCCGTACCGAACTCGCCATCAAGCAGAATCGTCGCCTGCAGGTTGCCGGCGCGGAACGTGTTGGCCCAGTTCAAGTTGTAGTCAGGGACACCAACACCAAGGAAGAGGAACGGGTTTCCGTCCTCATCACGGTCCTTGATTGGGCGGCCCCATTTTTCGCCGTTCGGACCCGTGGTTCCCCACAGACCCTTGGCGATGCCGTCCTGGTAGCTGTTGCCGGCGCCGACGTATACGAGATAACCGTCGTCGTTGACCTGGTACTGCGAGCAGTCCGTTCCAGCAGCCATTGTGCTGCAATCTTTCGTCCAGCGATCACCATAGTACGTACCGAGCGCTTCACCCTCACGGATGTAACGCGGACCGGAGCGGTATGCCGGACGATTGAGGTACGTGATTTCCTGGGTTGTGCGGTCGAAGTTGATGCGTGTCGACCAACTCAGATCCGGGCGGTTGATGATCGAGGTCTCTACAGACGCTTCGAAGGTGTTGCTCTCGAGCGTACCGGCGTTCTGCCACTGACTCTGGAAGCCAGCATAACCGGGGAGCGGCACGTTGAGGAGCTGATCCTCAACCTTGTTGTCCACGTAAGTGAACGTGGCCGCAACCTTGTTCCAGAGGACCATCTCGAGACCGAATTCCTGCTCGGTCGACAGCTCAGGCTTCAGCTGCGCGTTACCGAGCGTCCGCGGCGTGATCACACCTGCTGACACGCTGTAGGTCTCGTACTGGCTCGCGAAACGAGGACGACCACCGGCCGTACCGATCGAGTAGCGAAGTTTGAACTCGTTGATCGCGTCAACGGGCCACCAGTCTTCCTGCGCAATCCGCCATGCAGCGGCTGCACGGAAGTACGTCTGCCAACGCTCCTTGGGACCGAACAGCGACGAACCGTCGCGACGGACGAGGAAGTCACCAATGTACTTACCCTGGTAATCAAGGGCCGTGATGAAGAAGTAGCCCTGCGAGACCACGTCCGTGATGCTGGACGTAGCGTTCGTACCACCAGCGATGTTGTCAAACGAAGGAACGCTTCCGACCGAGAAGTCCTGGCCTGTGACCGAGAAGCTCTCAGAGTGCTGGTCCTCAAGCAGGTACCGCGCCTTCGTGCGCACGGTGAGGTCCCCAAACGCGCGGTTGAACGACGCCGTCAACGACGCGTTGATGTCGTTGTTCAGATTGTTTGAACGGGTCATGTCACCCTTATCTCGCACGATCGGCTGCTGCGGCCCACCCTGCGAGCTCGCATAGTTCAACGGCGTGATGTTCATCCGGTGGAAATCGTACCGGTCCACGCTGTAGTTGGCCTCAAGATCGAACCAGGAAGCCGGGGACCAGCGTGCGTCAACCGCAGCCATGAAGCGCTGACGGTCATCGTTCAGGTCCCGGTTCTCAACCGCGTAGAGCGGGTTTTCTTGATTCGCCCGAGGATCCGGGTTGATGAAGAGGCAACCGCCCAACTCTGCAGCTTTCGGGCACAACTGGTCGTTCGGGTTCCGCTTGGTCAAATCGATCTGCGGACCCATGAACGTGATGTTGAAGAACGCGCTACCAGGCATTTCGTCCTGGTGCGACTTCGCGTAGTACGTGTTGAGCGCGATGTCGAAGTTGTCACGAACCTGGTGATCGAGGTTGAGGCGGAAGGTACGACGGTCGAAACCGTCATTCCCATCGATAACACCTCTCTCAGCCGAGTTCGAGAACGACGCGCGGTAGTTCGTCGTACCGGTACGCCCTTCAACGGCAACGTAGTTCGTGTAGTTGTCGCCCGGCTTGAAGAGCCGGTTGATCTGGTCGTACAACACGCCGGGATACGCGTTGTCCTGGAACGCCGTGTCAGGCGTACCACCATCGTCGAGCGTAGGATCCCCAGAGTCCGGATCCTGCAGATCGATGATGTTACCACTGCCATCGACGAAGTCACCGGAAGCGTTCAGCTTGTACGGGTGGTGGGTGGAAAGGTCAATCTGATTGCCGAGCGCGCCCTGGCCGTATTCGTTACGGACGGTGATCCGCGCTTGGTCGATGTTCAGACCTGAACCACGACGGGTCCGGATCTGAATGACGCCGTTCGAAGCACGCGAGCCGTAGAGCGAGGCTGCCGCCGCACCTTTCACGATTTCTATGGACTCGACGTCAAGTGCGTCGATGTCGGCCATGGTGTTATCCGTGATGACACCATCAATGATGACCAGCGGAGACTGCGAGCCAGTAATCGACGTGGGGCCACGGAACATCATCTGCGCTTCGTCACCGGGCTTACCGCTGGTGCTCACAACTTTCACACCAGCGACTTTACCCGCGAGAAGCCCGTCAGCCGAAGCAGCCGGAACAGGCATCTCAGTGAAGTCGACCTTTTCCACTGTGAACGGCAGCTTGATGCGGGGTGTCGCACCTGCAACACCCGTCACCACCAGCTCCTGCAAACGCAGGGCACTGCCGGTCAGCCGCATTTCAATGGTCGTGGTCTGTCCAGCGGTCACCGTCATACTCTCGGTGGCTCCGCTGTACCCGATCAACTCAACACGAAGGTCGTGTGAGCCCGTTGGTACGTTGAGAATGAGAAACCTACCCTGTTGGTTCGACAGTCCGCCCATATTGAGTGACGGAATGTAGACCTGAGCTGATTCCAATGTGCGCCCGCTCGCCGCGTCAACAACAGTACCTGTAACGGTACCGGTCGACTGCGCCTGAGCCGGCGCGGCGGATAAAGCGAAGACCATCGCTCCTGCCGCCACTATAGGAATGCACTTACCCCAAAGCTTCATTTCATGCCTCCTCGGGGGTTGGGAAGAACGCACGGATGGTCAGATCACGGGCGTACGAAATAGCACCTGGTCCTCGTGGACCAAATGCCAATACAAGATCCGTCCCCTGCTGACTGAAGTCGCAGGGGCGGATGTGAGCGCTAAGCTCTCGAGGAGTTTCGAACCGGGCGGGCTCCAAAAGCTCTCTCCAGGTCTGACAAGTTGCTCAGACTCCACCCCCCTCACCACACCCCACCACACCAGGAGCCTTCGTTTGAATCATCAGGATCTTTCCTGATTGCTCTGAATGTGCGCGGCACATATCGCTAATGTCAAGCACAGTTAGTCCATTAGCTACAGGGGTCTCTGGTGGATTTCACATGCATGATTATGCGCCGCTTGGGCCACCCTCCAAAATCGCGCTAGCTTGCTCGGGCGGATCGGGATGGCATTCCGCTTGCAACAGAATCGACCAGATATGCTCCCGACCTAGGACCCGTTCAAACATGTCGACAGCCAAGCCAAAGAATCCCTCGCCCTCCGCGACCCGTTTGACAGCCGTTATGGCCAAGTTCTGGCACCCACGGGCTTACCTTTCCGGCGTGACCTTCGCGGGGATGTTGGGACTAGGGGGCGCATGGGGCTCTTGGCAGAACATGTGCGTAGGGGATGCATGCCCTTCGATCGCGCAGATTAGGACATTCGAGCACCAGCAAACCAGTAAGCTGCTGAGCCATGACGGACGGCAGATCGGGGAGCTGGGGATCGAAAAGCGCACGCCAGTGTCGATCCACGCCATTCCCGAGTATGTCCCTCAGGCTGTAGTTGCGATTGAAGACAAACGCTTCTACGACCACGGCGGCTTCGACCCCATCGGCTTCGCACGGGCGATCGTCGGCGAACTCACCTTCCGAAACCTGGGTGGGGGAAGCACCATCACCCAGCAGCTCGCTCGAAACCTCTTTGACGAGATCGGCTTCCGAAGGAGGTACATAAGGAAGGCCCGAGAGATTCAGGTCGCGCTCGACATCGAGCGCTCCTATACCAAGGATCAAATCCTCGAGGCGTATCTCAATGAGATCTACATGGGGCGTGGGAACCTGTATGGCTTTCAGAACGCCGCTCAATACTACGTTGGCAAAAACGTTACGGATCTGAACCCTGCGGAAGGGGCCCTACTCGCCGCCATCCTCAACCGCCCGGCTGCGTACGACCCATTTCGGCACCCGGACCTGGCAAAGGCCCGCCGCGATAGGGTTTTAGCACTGATGGCTGCCGAAGGATTCCTCTCCGAAGAGGAAGCGGCTCGATGGCAGCGGTTCCCGCTTCCCGACACGGAGTCGTCCGGGCCTGGGACGTCCATCGCACCCTACTTCGAGGAATGGGTGCGGCAAATTCTCCAGGACCGCTTCGGCGACGAGATCTACCGAAGCGGGCTAAGAGTCTATACCACCCTCGATGTCGGGATGCAGAAGGCGGCTCGCGAGGCGATGGAATGGGGTTGGGCCAAGATCGAAGCGGATTCTGTTCGATTCAAACATCCACGCTACGCGGAATACGACACAGTTTCGTCGTTCCCAGGCTCCTCGCCGTACTTGCAAGGCGCCTTCGTCGCCCTTGACCCCGAGAACGGGCACGTTCGTGCGCTGATTGGGGGCAGGAATTACCAGCAATCGAAGTTCGATCGGGCCCGGCTCGCTCAGCGCCAGGCTGGCTCGTCCTTTAAGCCCTTCGTCTATACATCAGCGATCGCGAGCGGGCTCCCAGCGTCGCATATCGTTGTCGATGCACCGGTCGTTTACTCTCAGGTCAGCGGAGAAGACTGGAGGCCGGCCAACTTTGGCAACGAATTCCAGGGCCCAATCACCATCCGCGAGGGCATGTATCGCTCGGTCAACATGGTCGCGATCAAGCTGGGTTGGGAGGAAGTCGGCATCGAGACGGTTGCGCAAACCGCCCGGCGCATGGGAATCCAAACAGAAATCGAGCGATTCCCCTCGACCACCATCGGTGCCGCGGAGGTGATCCCGATCCAGGTTGCTGAGGCCTACTCGGCATTCCCGAACATCGGCACCAAGGTCCGGCCCTTCCCCGTCCTGCGCGTCGAAGATGCCGATGGGAATCTGTTGTGGGAGCCACAGCCCGAGCGTACACAAGTGCTCGACAGCCTTGTGACTCGCATCATGGTATCGATGCTCGAGGATGTGGTGACGCGCGGGACTGGGTACGCGGCGATCCGCCTGAACGCGGGACTCCCTCGTGAGGTCCCGGCAGGCGGCAAGACGGGTACAACGAACGACGGCACCGACATTTGGTTCACCGGGTTCACGCCGAACCTACTGGCGTCGGTCTGGTTCGGGATGGACAACCCGGTTCCGATTTTCGAGTTGGGACCAGGATTGGGGGTGGCCACAGGCGCAGTCCTGCCTGCCCCCGTTTGGGGCGAATTCATGCGGCGGGTCTATCTCGGCACCGAGGGCGACGAAGATAACGGCGTGGAAGAGCGCCTCCCGCTCCTACCGATCCCGGAACGTTGGCCGCTCTTGCCTGGTTTGAATGCCGTCCTGGTGGACCGCCAGACCGGCAAGCTCGCGTCGCGGTGGTGTCCCGAGGACGAGCAGTACCTCGAGTACTACATCCCGGGAACCGAACCGACCGAGTTCTGCGATCGATCCAATCGCCGCTTCAGGGTGCCGCGCATCCGCTGACGCCTCAGGCCGGACGAATTCCGGCGGCGTCAACGATGTGAGAAACGAGGGGTCGCTGCGGCTCGGGGTCACCGTCGCCAACCTGGACGGACACCCTAATCGCCTGTTCGCCGATATCGGCCCCAGATTCATCAGCAGCGTGCACCACTGCGAGGAGGTCGCCAACGCCTACGTCGTCGCCGACGCGGGCAAGGACCTCGAAGCCCACACCCAAGTCGATCTCCTGGTCCATTCGTCGCCTACCGCCGCCGAGGGCTACCACTGCCTGCCCTAACACTCTCGGTTCCACACAGCCTACGGTCCCACCCTGCGCCGCGCGCACTTCACGCCGTACGGTGGCTGTAGCCAGAGTCGTCGGCTCGTCAACCACACCGGCATCGCCTCCCTGCGCCTCGACCAAACGAACAAACCGCTCGAGAGCTGAGCCCGAGTCCAAGGCCGACTCGGCCCGATCCATCGCGAGGCCCGGCTCGAGAGCACTGTCAGCGAGCATCAGCATCTCTGCCGCCTGTCGAAGGACTAGAGCCCTGAGATCGGGAGGGCCGTCCCCCTGCAGACAGTGGATCGCCTCCATGGTCTCGAGGCCATTCCCCACGGCCGCTCCCAGCGGACGATCCATTGCGGTCATGAGGGCCACTGTGGGGAGATCCCGCGTCGTGCCGATCCCAACCATGGCCTCAGCCAGTTCGAAAGCTCGATCTACTTCAGGGAGAAACGCCCCCGATCCGACCTTCACATCCAAGAGCAAGCCTGTCAGCCCCTCTGCGAGCTTCTTGCTCATGATGCTGGCAGCGATCAACGGTCGCACGGGCACCGTCGCTGTAACGTCTCTAAGCGCGTAGAGACGCTTGTCGAGGGGGGCGATCTCTGCGCTCTGCCCGAACATGGCGCAGCCCACCTCCTCGAGTACCCGCTTCGATTCTGCGAGCGAGAGTTCCGTAACGAACCCGGGAATTGCCTCGAGTTTGTCGAGTGTCCCCGTCGTGTGTCCCAAACCTCGCCCCGACATCATCGGGACGAAGACGCCCAAGGACGCCACCAATGGCGCTAGCGCGATCGAGACCTTGTCCCCGACGCCACCGGTCGAATGTTTGTCGACGCGCGGCGCATCCAGGTACGTAAGATCCAGAGAGGTTCCCGATGCCAGCATACACCGCACGAACACGTCCATCTCTTCGGCGTCCAGCCCATTGAAGTAGATGGCCATAAGTAGAGCCGACATCTGATAGTCGGGCACACTGCCGTCCATATATGCGGCGAGAAACGCTTCGAGGGTGGCGGATTCAATCCGCTCACCGTCCCGCTTTCGTTCGATGACCTGCGCGGGGGCCATCAACGGATGACGCTCAGCTAGCGGCCCGTTTCCTCGCGACATCTATCGCGTCGGCCTCGATGACCGCACCGAGAAGCAGGCCAGAGATGAAGTTGACGACTTGAGTCTCGTGATGGTATTCCATGACCTCCTCCGGGTCTCTACGCACATTTCATAGTATATATTAGCCACGCGCAGGGTGGGTCCACACGGATTCGCGCAGCCAATATCTCCGATCCCCGAATGGGGAGACGGACAGGGCATAGAACTCGGAGGATGGATGGAAGCGACCACAGCTGCGATTCGCGAGATCGCAGTCCCGGTATCGATCTTCACGACATTGAGGGATGAACTATCGAAGGAAGCGGGGCCTTTGGCGGCCATCCATGCGCTGCACCACGCCGGCTACGAGGCTGGAGTGACTGCAGGGACGACGTTTGGTGGTACGGACCAAGTCGGCGGCATGAGTCAGGCCGCGTTCTGGAAGGAGCTGGGCGATTTCTTTTCCCGCCGCGGCTGGGGCACGCTAGCTCCGGATGGCGAAGCCCAAAGCGTCGGGCTTCTCGCAAGCCCGGACTGGGTCGAGGCCGATCCCACAATAGGTGATCCCGAAGCCAGTTGCTCGTTCAGTACCGGATTCCTATCTGGCTTGATGTCCTCTGTCGCAGGCGGCCCGGTCGCCGTACTCGAGGTCGAATGCAGGAGCCGTGGAGATGCGCGGTGTGGTTTCGCGTTTGGCTCCGAGGCCTCCATCCACTCGCTGTACGGCCAGCTCGTCGACGGGACGGACCTTGACGCCGCCCTGTCGGCGCTCTAGCGGAGCCCTCGCATCGTGCGCGTTCTCGGCGTCGACTTCGGCGAAAAACGAATCGGCCTCGCGCTGAGCGACCCGACAGGTACGATCGCGACCCCGCTCGAGACGCTGGTACGTCGCGCCGGCAAGCGCGTGCCCTTCGGAAAAATGGAATCCATTGGACGTGAGAACAAAGCGAAGCACCTCGTCGTCGGGCTTCCCCTCGGCTTGGACGGAAATGAAAACGAATGGTGCGCTACCATTCGAGATGTGGGGGAGAGACTCGCGGCACGGCTCGGCGTGGACGTCGCTTTTGTCGACGAACGTATGACGTCGGTCAGGGCGGAGCGGGCGATCCGGTCCATCGGGCTGAGCAAGAGTGCGCTGAAAGACAAGCGGCGCATTGATGCGGCTGCAGCACAGCTGATTCTACAGTCTTGGCTGGACCAACAGGGGACGATCCGATGAGACCTCGGATCATGGCCACGACGACAAGCCTTCTTCTTTTGTCCGCCGTGGCATGCTCCGATGACCAGGGTAACCCGCGGGACCCGGTGGACATCACTGTGCCTGCGGGCTCTACGCTGTCCGAGGTCGCCGACACGCTATCCGCACGCGGCGTCATCGGGTCCAAACGGCCGTTCGAACTCTATGCTCGCTTCAAGGGCGCGGACCGCGATATCAAATCGGGTCGCTATGTGTTGGCTACAGGCTCGTCTTGGGGCGACGCACTCGACCACCTGACCCGCGGCACCGTTGTGACCATCCCGATGACGATCCCAGAGGGGTTCCGGGTTCAGCAGATGGTCCCGAGGATCGCTGAGCTTACCGGTCGATCGGAAGCGGACGTCTCCACTTCCCTCGCTGCCCAGGACATCGAGACACAATTGCAGGTGCCTGGCCCAGGCCCGGAAGGGTACCTCTTTCCGGATACCTATCGTTTTGCTCAGGGAGTGCCGGTCGACGCCGTCCTCTCTGCCATGGCGGGACGCTACAACTCGATATGGACGCCGGAGCGAAGAGCACGCCTCGACAGCCTCGGGATGTCAGAACGGGAGCTCGTGACGCTGGCATCGATCATTCAGGCCGAAGCTCGGAAGACGGATGAGATGCCACACATTTCATCCGTCTTCCACAATCGACTCGAGCAGGGATGGCTCCTGCAGGCCGACCCCACGGTCCTCTACGCCTTAGGCGGTCCGCGTGCACGACTACTCTACGCGGCGATCGATTCGGTTCAGGACAACCCGTACAACACCTACACGCAACGCGGGCTGCCGCCCGGACCCATCGGAGCCCCTGGCGAAGCCGCGATCGAAGCAGCCCTCTATCCGGTGACCGAGGAGTACATGTATTTCGTGGCCCGCCCTGATGGCTCTCATGTCTTCACGAAGACGCTGGCGGATCACAACCGAGCCAAGGCCGCGGCCCGCCGCGCCTGGGATGCCATCGGATCGGGCGACGAAGTTCCTTAGGCTGTGACCACTCCCGACCTCTCGGCGCGCCTCTCACTGATCGTCATCGTCGAGCGGACTTTGGCGGCACCCCGGAACGTATATTCCGTCGTTCAGTCCGCCCTCGATGCCGGCGCGCCGGCCGTTCAGCTGCGGAACAAGGGCGACTCCGCTGCTCAACAGATCGAGGCCGCCCGCATCTTACGTGCGATGACCCGCAAAAGTGGGGCGTTGCTGTTTGTCAATGACCGACTCGATGTGGCTCTAGCGGCAGAGGCCGACGGAGTGCACCTCGGCCCAAACGATATCCCGGTGGCAGCTGCTCGAGCGATGGCTCCGCGAAACTTCCTGATTGGTCGCTCGGCGGATGAGCCTGCAGTTGCCCGTCAGGCCGTTCGTGACGGCGCGTCGTACATCGGATGCGGAACTGTCTACGCCACTTCCACTAAGACCGACGCCGGTGATGTCATTGGCCTGAATGGCCTTCAAGGCGTTTCGGGATCCGTGAGCGCTCCGGTCGTGGGGATCGGCGGGATCACGGTGGCGCGGGTGGGCGAAGTGCTCGGTGCGGGTGCAGCAGGAGTCGCTGTTGTGGGAGCGATCATGGCCGCCAAAGACCCTGGCGAGGCGGTCCGGCGAATCCTCACCGCCAGGGACAGCTAGGTCCTACCTGCGGCGGTACCACTCCTCGAGTAGCAGGCGGTGGTGGATCAACCAGCTCACCTTACCACGCCCGACCGGTGACGAATGCAGGCCGCCTTCGTCGAAGTCCGTCGGGTTATAACAAATGCCGCCACCGTTCATGACTTCAGAAGCGCAAGCCGGGGCCCATGCGTATGCACCCCATCCATACCACACCCCGTTCACCATGCTGTTCTGCCCGAGCCACGAATTGACCGCGTGGCCCTCCTCGTAGCTGAGAGGCTCCCCACCGCCCGCGAAGCCAGCGTAGTTACGCGAGGACGTGTATACGGCTTGAACATTGGGAAAGAACGTCGTCACGCGCTCGGCGAACGTATCCAAATTGTCGTAGAGATTCTGATAGTCCGACTCGGGGTGAGGATACGTGGGGAGTGGCGTTCCGTCCGCCCGAGTCGTCTGTCGATTCGCCGCTGTATGATACACGACACGAATCTGATCTCGACGGATGGGGATGTAGGGCAAGAGCACATTTAGGCACGCGCCCCACAGATTCCAATCATGTTCGGCATTCAGCCAGTCCTCTATACCCGCCCCTGGGCGACCACAGTTGAGCACCACGACCTCAGAAGCGACGTCACCGATCCAGTGGCTGTTGATGCGCGCGATATAGTCCCCGCACTCGGTCGCGGGGTCGCTCATGCCGATGCACACGACCCCGATGCGACCCTCGACGGGTTCCACCAGCGGGGTGCCGTTGTTCACCATCCTAAGCCAGAGCCCTTTGTACTTCCCTGGCGTGGTCAAACCGTCGTCTCCCCGATCGATAGGGAACGGTTCCTCTACGTCGTAACCTGGAGGCGATCCGTCGTCCGGGGTCGGATCCAACCCGAACTCGCACCCGGATAGCACCATGACGATCGTCCCGAAGACGAACGCCGTCCGGGATCCATAACGCTGCAGGTCGAACATCAAGTGGCGTACCTGGGTCTTTCGGAACTGGAGAGGTGGGCGCAAAACGCCGTTCTGGAATCTCTGCACGCAGGCACGTCGATTCCGTGACCAACTGTGATGTGACGGACGTGGCGTCGCAAGACAACACCCATAAACCCGGCCGCGGATCTATCGAATACGAAGCAGGGCCACGGGGTTGCACTACAGAGCCCACACAATGTCCTTTCGGGGCCGCCTTCCCCTCAATACAGCACATGACCTACACACGAATGACATCTCGAGCCGGCACCCTGTTCAGGCTCATTGTCTTGGCAATGCTCGCAGCATCCTGCGGCGAGACAGCTCCGGAGTGGCAGGGAGACGGCCCCATCCGCTGGCAAAACATCGTGCCTTCAGGCGATGGGGGTCCGGGGTTCACAAGCCTTACGGAACGCCAGACCCGCGTGACCTTTGTAAACGACCCATCTGAAGAGATGACGACGCTGAACCAACATCTCGCGAACGGAGCGGGAGTGGCGCTTGGTGACCTAAACGGCGACGGCGACGTGGACATCTTTCTCGCCAACACGCGCGGGGAGAACGCGTTGTACCTCAATCGGGGCGGCCTGCGTTTCGAAGAGGTCGGCGCAACCGCAGGGGTGCACCTGACCGATCGGTATCCGACCGGGGTGGCCCTGGCCGATGGTGATGGTGACGGAGACCTAGACCTGTTCATCTCGTCCATGGGAGCCCCTCTCACCTATCTCGAGAACGACGGGCTCGGCCATTTCACGAACCAGTCCAACGAGGCGGGCTTCTCCCTCAGCCGTGCAGGCAGCACGATGTCTTTGGCGGACATCGACGGGGATGGGGACCTAGACCTCTACGCTGCCAACTATCGATTGGATCGTGCGGCTGATGCGTTTTCTCCGGAGGACCGAAGGGACACTCCTGTGCTCGAAGAGCGGGACGGAGAATGGGTCGTCAACGAGATGTACCGTGAGTACTACCAGGTGGTTCTTGGGCCTGAGGGTGTCATGAGTTGGGAGTTCGGTGAGGAAGACGATCTATACCTGAACGATGGATCGGGGCGTTTCACGAGAATTCCCGTACAAGGCGACCGCTTCCGTGAAGCAGACGGGACGCCACTGGATCTCGAACCCCAAGACTGGGGCCTGAGCGCACGGTTCAGGGACCTGAACCAGGACGGCGCGCCCGACCTCTACGTAGCGAATGACTTCGAAAGCCCCGATCACATATGGATGAACGACGGATCGGGGACCTTCCAACGAATGGGGGGCCCTGCTCTGCGAAAGACGAGCCACGCTTCCATGTCCGTGGCCTTCGCGGACGTCGACGCCGACGGGGGCACCGACATCTTCGTCGCAGATATGCTCCCGCTTTCCACGAGGCACAGAAAAACCCAGGTCTCGACCCTGACCGAGCGACGAGCAATGCCGGGGGTGGTCTCCGCAACCATGCAGGTCAATCGCAACACCCTGCTCTTGTCTACGCCCGGCGCTGGATACACCGAGGTGGGCCAACAAGCGGGTGTCGCAGCATCGGGCTGGACGTGGGGAACCGAATTCGTCGACGTGGACCTAGACGGCTACCAAGATCTGCTCGCCGCCAACGGGCATCGTTGGGACCCTCTGGATGCGGACACTGGCGAGCGACTCCGTCAGACTCCGGCTACCGCGGGAGCGGATTGGCACGAGGTCATCAACCTCTTCCCACAGCTTCGGACCTCGAACGTAGCGTTCCGTAACCTAGGAGACGGCAACTTCGAGCTCATGCCCAACGGGTGGGGACTCGACGTCGGGCCAGACATCTCGCACGGGCTCGCCACAGGCGATCTCGATGGAGACGGCGATCTAGATGTGGTAGTCAATCGGCTCGGTGACCCCGCGCTCGTGTTGAGGAACGATGCGGGCGCCGCTCGTCTCGCGGTTCGACTGATTGGAAGCCGGCCGAACACAGCCGCCGTCGGGGCCAGCATCACAGTTACCGGTGGCCCCGTTGTGCAGAAGCGTGAGGTCGGAGCCGGCGGGCTTTACCTGTCGCATGCCGACGGAGCTCAGAGCTTCGCCGTAGGGGATACCGAGTCACTGACAATCGAGGTCCGATGGCCGGACGGCACATACTCCGTGGAGGCCGACGCGCTCCCGAACCGCATCTACGAGATCTCCCAAACCGGCGCTGCTCCCCGCCCAAGGGTGGCAACGGACACGGACGCGTCGCCTGCACTCTTTGAGCGGATAGCCGGTGGCCTGAGTCCTCAACACAAAGACGCCCCCTTCGATCCGCGACGCGATCAGATCTTGCTCCCCCGCACACTGAGTCGACTCGGACCTGGCGTAACCTGGACCGACGCTGATTCGGACGGCGACGCCGACCTCCTGGTTGGGGGTGGGGCTGGCGGGACGATTACTTCCTGGGAGAACGCAGGGGGACGATTCGGCGCTGGTCGACCGTCGACCCCTCTGACGCTGGATGTCACCACGATCCTCCCCGAGCCTGAACCGGCCGCAGCGATCGTCGGTGTCGCGAACTACGAGGCTCCCGACCCCGAGGCGGCTCGCGCGGCGGCACCCGCTCTCACGATGAGTCTCAATGGGATGCGTCCAGGAGGGCTCCGGCCCACGCTTACCTCGAACGGGGCCTCCACGGGACCGCTCGCCTCTGCCGACGTGGATGGCGACGGGGATCTGGATGTCTTTATGGGGGGACGAGTCTATCAGGGCGCCTACCCACTCGCACCGATGTCCCGACTCTTCATCCGCAACGCGGCAGGTGCCCTGGTCTATGATTCGGTGGCGTCTGCCCCGCTCTCACAAACCGGACTCGTTTCAGCAGCAACGTTTACAGATATCGACGGCGACGCCGACCCTGATCTGGTTCTCGCTATGGACTGGGGCCCGCCACGGCTCTTTGTGAACCAAGACGGACGTTTCTTTGATCGTACTCGGGAATGGGGTCTGTCCGAATACTCGAGTTGGTGGAATGGGGTGACCGCAGGCGACCTCGACAGTGACGGACGCATGGACCTGGTCCTCACCTCTTGGGGACGGAATATCGGCCTGAGGCCCGAGCCGGGCCGGCCACTCATGGCCTACTGGGGAGACTTCGATCGCAGTGGTACGCTCGACGTTCTTCTGGCTATGCAGGACGACCGCGTAGGCGGCGTCGCTCCCCTATCAAACCTCCTCAGGCTTTCCACAGGCCTTCCATTCGTCCGCAGGCAGACGACTCCGACCTTCGGAGCTTATGCCGACGCGACCCTAGACCAGATCCTAGGGCCCGCCAGCGAGACCGCCCGCATGCACACCGTGAGCACCCTGGACCACATGGCCTTCCTCAACCGAGGAGATCGGTTCGAAGCGCTCAGGCTTCCGGCAAAGTCTCAGGAAGCTCCCGCCCACGGAGTCTCAGTGTCAGACTTCGATGGCGATGGTTCTGAAGACATCATCCTCGCGCAGAACTTCTTTCCCAACGCGACCGGTGCCGAGCGTCGAGATGCCGGATACGGCATGCTTCTGCTCGGAGACGGCGGCGGGACGCTCCGCGCGACGTCACCCTTGGAGTCGGGAATCGCACTCACTGGGGATCAGCGCGGACTCGCCGTCGCCGACTTCGACGGCGACGCACGCTTGGACGTCGCCATTGGCCAAAATTCGGGATCGACTCAATTGCTTCACAACGTCGGAGCCACTCCAGGGCTTAGAGTACGCCTAGTTGGGCCGCCCTCGAATCGTCATGGAGTGGGTGCCGCGATCCGAATCGTTTACAGCAACAGGATGGGGCCCGCTCGGGAAGTCAGAATGGGCTCCGGCTTCTGGTCCGTCGACGACCCGGTTCAGGTGATGGGACTCCAATCCGGAGCCGAGGCGATCGAGGTCCGGTGGCCAAACGGATCTATACAACGCGTCGAGATCGAGGACGGAACCCTCGAGGTTACGGTGCGTCAGCAGAACTGACGCGTTGACGACCCGAGCAGGCTAACGACCTGGCTGTACGTAGGTCCGCTGTGCTCGATACAAGTCTCGTCGGGCGGTCAGTTCGGGGATTCGCTGGCCCTGATCTCTAAGACGTGCTTCGGCGATTGCTTGCTCGATGAGAGACACCGCATCAATGAACCGTCCGCCTGCTGCGAAAGCCGCAGCCTGCACATCCAGGACCGCAGGATGTGGTCCGGCAATCTGCCGAATCTGGCCCGCAAGGTCGGCAGCTAGATCGGGACGGCGATTCTCCGGACTCCCGTCTGTGGCCAGCGCCCATCCAACCGCCAGGGCTGCCCCAACGTTGCTTCCGTCAATCGCGAGCCCCGCATTGAGTTCCAATAAGGCATCCTCGCCGCGGGCCAACGAGACGAGGGTTACGGCCCGATTGAACCGTGCCGGAGCGAACTGTGGGGCGATCCGGATCGCGGCCCGGTAGTGGACCTCAGCTTCTGCATGACGTCCGAGGTCCCGCAAGACGCTCCCGAGGTTGTTCCGAGACTCCGTGTGCACCGAGTCAATGGAGACCGCTCGCTCCAGCGCCTGCAGGGCCCCCGACAGATCGCCTGAAGTGGCCCTAAGCCGGCCAAGGTCGTTCCACGCGGACGGATAATCGGGGAGCGCCGCCACTGCCCGTTCGTAGAGCCTGACCGCGGCGTCAGCCTCACCCTGCCCCTCCCGGATAAGCCCCATGTTGTGGAGCGCCTGAGCGTAGTTCGGGTTTATCGAAAGTGCTCGTGAATAGTCGTCCACAGCTTCGTCCAAATCGCCGATCGACTGAGCGTGACTCCCTAGTGCGAAGTGAGCCTCTGGGTCGTCGGGCTCGGCGTCGAGCCGATACATCCAACCCTCTACACGATCGTCGACGTCCTTCGCCGCAAGCGCCTGGGCTAGTGGAATCACATCCTCCGGAGCGTCTGGCATTACCTGGAGCCAGAACTCGGCCATCTCATCCGTTGAGTTGGGGCCGTACCCACACCACTGGGGCGGATCGAACGGATTTAAGGGGTTCCCAGCGGAGTTGTCGTACAGGTACCGGATGTGCACGGTGCTTTGTGCAGGGATCGGGATCGCCTCCGAATATTGGTAGGCATCCTGCCAGTTGAAATCCCACTTCGGAATGTTCAGTAACGGAATCGAGTCGCCTGCAGGGGTGATCGCCCACCCGTCCATCTGCTTGCCCCGATAGTGAGCGTGTGGATACACACCCAGTGCGGTCACGGAAACAGGCAACTGTATCTCATCGATGACTTCGTAGTCTGTATCTCCCGCAGGGATATCCATCGTCTGACCGCCGAGCCTCACGATCAACGGGATATTCTCTGGAGGTTCATCCGTGAAGTAGAGCCCCACTGAGACTCCTGCATCTGCAGGCGTACCGGTCGGACGTAGGTGCAGCTGGACGACGAAGTCGGTCCCGGGCTCCAAGAGCCATGCCATGCCCGGTGGATACGGTGTCGGGATGCGTCCCGGTGTCCAGCCGAGGAAGAAGCCGCCTGGGGTCCCCGCCTCCGTCCGCGAGAACATGTCATCGAAACCCGGTAGGGAATCTCGAGCGTCCGCTAGGCGCGACGACGCCGTCTCATCCACCCTCACGGTCGCATGGTGGACCACCTTGGTATTCTTCGGCCGGAGCTCCACAGCTCTGACCCACCGAGGTCGATCGACGGACGCCGGAATCACGAAATTTCGAAACAGCTCGGGGCCGCCTCCCGGAACGGGGAAGCCCTCTTGGGTCTCCACGACAAGGTCCGGCCCGCCAAGAGTCCAACCCTCCGTGAACGTTGGCGGGTCGGGCGCCCGCTCGAGATCTCCTTCGGGCGCTCCCGATGCCGCCCATGCGACGAGCAGTTCAATCTCGCCCTCTTCGAGAAGCCGCTCGCCATCCATGTGCGGTCCGTCCGCCGATGGGAGCCACGGAGGCATCTTCCGCGCGGACACCATCTCAGCCATGTCCTCAGCGCGTCGGGACGCCCCTGCATACCGCAACATCGAGAACGGTGCGGAGCCCTGCGGCCGATGGCACTGCGCGCACTCTCGATAGACCAACTCACCAACACCATTCGACCAGGTGGGTGGCTCTCCCGCTCCACAGGCTGCCAAGATCGTGACGCCAAGGGCGGAGGCCGCCCAAGCACCAGACCGTAAGAGCTTGCCCAAGTGTCTGGATCGTGGTTCGCGGTAGCTCATAACGGCGTCCTAACGCGACGGAGGCATCGCGCCACCCAGCGGTGGGACCGGTACCGCTTCCCTCGTGTGATAGACGTCGAACAACTCTGGGAACGGGTAAGCCTCGTCCTCGCCATAGGGATATCGGCTCATGCCATGAAAAGGGAGCGGCTCAACACGCCAGCCATCTGCCGTGTTCACATCCGCGTCCTTTATCCAGCCTTCTGTGTAGATCAAGAAGTCCCTGCTCCAGCCCTCCGGGAGCGGAGGCACCGGTCCGGCGTCAAAGAGAATCGCGAGTTCGTCGCCGGGGCCCATGATGGGATATCGATCGTCGGCCTCGCCGATGAGAGGAAGGACGTCACCGTACCGTGTGTAGCTGCCTTGAATGGGCCGCCACGGGGACTCCTCACTCACCACCTCATAGTCGAACCAATGCGGGCCAAACCGCCCGCCTTTCCTGTACTGTCGGGAAAATCCACGGTACCTGAAGTCGGCCTCAGTAGGCTCCAGCCGGTTCATCACGACTTGTGCGCGCGGGCTCCCAACCGAGACGAAGGCCTCATCCCAGTAGATGTTCATGTTCGTGCGCAGCCGCACGCGATGATCGTCCGTCGGGAAGAGTCCCGTAAGGTCTTGGATGACGGTCTTGTTCTTTCCTGACGGGAAACTCATGACCGGCACAACGGTCACCCAATCGCCCCCGACTCCCACGACTTCGAGATGCGGCATCACGGTCTCGAGTTCCTCCGATTGCGAGATAGCCACATTGATGCTGGCATCCGTCGGGAAGATCCAACCCCGCAGGTAGAGTTCGACGGACTCGTCCGTATCAAACGCTCCGAGATCCAAGACGAGGTCGTGGACCTCGCTAACCCCTTGATACCGGTCGGGCTCAAAGCTCGTCACGTAGTTGTCATCGGACGCGAGAAGCTCCGGCAGGACATCGCGCCCGAGTTGGTCCACTGCCGAAAGCGGCCGACGCTTTTCGGATACCTGGTGGAGCGAGAGGGGTGCATCCGGCTCCGGCCACACGAACCGTTCGTCAACGAAGACGTCCACCGAGTCCGGGTGATCTACCACGACGAGATCGACCTCATCGATGTAGAAGACCTCCCAAAGTTCTCCAGTCACGCGCATTTCGTACCGACCGTCTCGTTCCCGTAGTGCCTCGCCCGGGATCCGCAGGTACTCTTGTGAAGGCCTCGCCGGGGCGTACTCGGTACCCCCCGCAGCCATCAAGCCCATAGGCATGCCAAGTGCACTCTTCCACATCAGGTCGGTAACGAAGGTGAAGGCCTCCCCGTCCCAGGTGTACAAGAATGGGCACGATCCTTTCAGAATCTGCTCCTCGACGACCGACTGGTTGGCCCCGGGATAGAAGAGGTTCTGCGGCACTCCGTTCGGCCACCGCACACGGACGACATCGGCGCGGGCGTGTTGTCCGAGCCCAATGTGGATGTCGGGGCCGGTCACCACTCGAGTCTGGTACAGCCCGCCGGCCCGTACCTCCAACTTCGCGCCAAGGCCGAAGTGGTTGTTCTTGCCGCTCCCCGTGGACAGGCCGACCAACTGCATCTTGAGGTAACGGTTGGCATTACCGCCATCGTTGCGAAGGAGCCGTGCCGCACCATCTGCCGTCGATACGAAGATGTCGAGATCACCATCGTCGCCGAAATCCCCCGTCGCAATGCGCCGAAGCGGTGGCACATCGGGAAGAAGATCCGAGACGTCGTCGAATTGCCCAGCGGCGGCATTCCGGAACAACCGGATCACACCCTCGTCGCCTGACTCCCCAACAAGGAGCACGTCGAGCCACCCATCGTTGTCGAAATCGATGAATGCGGCATCGTGCACATCGAAGTCACGCGCCGACGCGAGCAGCGCTGTAGGACGATCATCCGCCCCGAACGTCGTCCCGGACTCGTTCAGATACAGCTCGACTGCACGGCCACCCCGCGGAGCGACCAGTACGTCCAAGAAGCCGTCATTGTTGTAGTCGCCAACCGAGGAGATCCCAGTACCGGCCGCATAAGACCCCAAGCCTTCCGGCCTCGCCGCAAACCGGCCGAGTCGTTCGTTGTCGTACACCCGAGCTTGCCGACCATCGGCCGACACCACGAAGTCGATATCGTCGTCGTCGTCGAAGTCACCAAACGCCATCGACCCGCCCGCACCTGCATTGCCAATACCGGCGCGCGATGTCACGTCCGTAAACGACCCGTCCAGGTTGTTCCGGAGCAGAAAGCCACCCGACGCGCCGGAGACGCTCAGATCAAGGTCACCGTCCTGATCGAAATCCAAGAACAGCGGCGCGCCGGCCGGAACGGACAGACCCAAGGAACTCGTCACATCTGAGAATGAGCCGTCTCTTGCGTTCCGATACAGCCTTCCTTTCCCATCGGCTGCCACATAGAGATCGAGAAACCCATCGTTGTCATAGTCGCCGAACAGCGCGGCGCTGGGCTGCCCCGAGGCAAGCCCGGCGACCTGCGTGACATCGACGAAGCCAGTGATCTCGTTTTGGAGCAGGCGGCCGCCCACAAAGAGGTCACGGTCACCGTCACCGTCATAGTCCGCGAAAGCGAGCACACCCGTGTTCGCGGCACCCGATCCCGCCGGGATCCCGACTATGTCGGTCGCGTCGGTAAAACGCAGCGCAGCGAGTACCGTCTCTGGATCCCGTACCTCCGTCCCAAACGTCTCGCTGAACGTCACCAAGGGGAATCCTACGAGCACGCCCCCCGGGCCCCGAAGGTCTATCAGGCCCTGTTGGTACGCGGGCGTCGTGCGCATGACGTTGTGGAACGCCAGAGCAGGCCCACGAGCGCCCGGGGCGTCTCCTGCCCGGGCTGCGACTAAAGCAGCATCGAACAAGTCCTGCCCCTCCACGGGGAATTCAGGCACAAGTTGGCGCAGGTCTTCGAGAGCGACCGCAGCCGCCGACGCATCTCCGGAAGTGAGCAAGGCGCTCACCTGCTCCACCCGTGCCGCCACATTCGCTGGCTGAAGTTCGACCACCTGCCCTAACGCGGACGCCTGGCGGGCCGCAGCGGCAGAGTCGCCGATGTCAGCGTCCATGGACGCCAAGGCGTACAGGATCTTCACGTGTTGGGGGTCCGCTTCGAGCGCCGCTTCAAGCGTGGCCCGAGCGTCATCCGTACGATCCTGAGCCAGGAAGATCTCGGCTAGAATGAGACGTACATCGGGAGCGGCGGGCTCTAGTTCGAGCGCCCGTGCCACCTCCACCTGCGCTTCAGAAAGGCGGGCCATGCGCAGATACGTCAGTCCCAGATTCGCGTAACCCAGGGGCTCCTGCGGGGCCATTTCGACGAGTCGCTCGAACTCCACTGCCGCCTCGTCGAGCCGGTTCTCTTCGAGGTAGGCCAGGCCCACGGTGCGAATGGTCAGGACCTCGGCCGGGTCCAGCGGCGGCCCAGCGTCAGCACACCCGGCCATTAAGCCCACCGCGAACATCACGTTGAAAGCCCGCCCGGAGCTTGAGAGCATCATCGCCCCTCTTCTATCGATACGGTTTCGCCTGCCGAGACCGGCCCCCTTCGAGTCCGCTCCGTGCCAGGCCATTGAACTACGATACTGTCGACCACAGAAGCCCCGCCGAGTCCAAACTGAAGTGGCACCACAGCCGACTGCGAAAGGTACGACGACGCTGTGCGCACAAACCGTCGTTGGACGCGGGTCCCGACAAACACCGAGACCGTGGCGCCGAGTCCGTTGAGGTTGGGCGCGGCTCCTTTCAGATGTACCCCGACCCACGAAGTCGGGGGCAGGTCGTTACGGAAGAGCCGCGGGGACCCTCCGTTCACAGTGACGAGTAGATCCAAGTCACCGTCCGCATCGATATCAGCTGTGGCGAGCCCACGACCAACCACAGGTACGGTAAAGTCGGCACCCACCGCTTGGCTCGCGTCGACGAACTTGCCCGTCCCGTCACCGATGAACAGCAGGGGACGCTGTGCAAAGGTCTGATCCTGTTGCACCGCGTTGATCCCCGGTTCGATGTGTCCATTCGCACCAACAAGGTCCGGGATTCCGTCTAGGTCGAAGTCCGCGAAGAGAACCCCGAAGGTGAGCGGAATCAGCGTCGACCTGGTCAGCCGGGCGGCACCCGCTCGGTCTTGGAACAGGTCCTCGCCAATTTCGGTGAACAGTCCGACTGGCTCGTGCGCGAAGTTGCCGATGGCAATCGACCACTGCCCCGACCCCGTCAAGTCCGCGACGTCGACGCCCATGCCGGCCCTGGCTCGCCCGGCCTCATCGAATGCGACTCCGGCCCGCACCGCAATGTCCGTAAATGTGCCGTCCCCATCGTTGCGGTAGAGGAAGTTTCGTTGAGTGTCATTCGCGACCACGATGTCTGGCCACCCGTCATCGTTGAAGTCTGCGACGACCACACCCAGAGACTTTCCCGTCTCGTCGAGCAAGCCGGCTGCTTGGGTAACGTCCGTGAACCGCCCCGCACCGCCATTCGCGTACAGGCGGCACGACTCACCCTGATATTGCTGCGGCGTCGCATAGGACTTGGAAGACCCGTCGATCGTGGCGTACAGGTCCGTCTCAGGGCTCCACTGCACATAGTTGCACACGAACAGATCGAGCCATCCGTCCAAATCGACATCGACCCAGGCGGCCCCAGTCGACCAGGTGGGACTCGCGGCGTCGGGGCCGCCAGGCACTCCGGCGGAAACGGTCACATCTACGAAACGTCCACCGTCGTTGCGTAGGAGGACATTCGTCCCAGTTGCCGTCAGATAGACGTCCTGATCACCGTCTGCGTCGTAGTCGGCCGTCGTCACGCCCATGCCGTACAAGGAGATGTCTAGGCCCGCAGCAGCGGTTACGTCCTCGAACGTCCCATCCCCACGATTGCTGTACAGTCGCTGAGTTGGCCGGGGTCCCTCACCTGAACGTCCCTCCCACCAATCCGAGTTGACCAGCAAGAGGTCTACATCACCGTCGCTGTCATAGTCGAAGAACGCGGCGCCACTACCGATCGTCTCCGGCATCCACTTCTCTCCAAACGCTCCAGTGACGTGCTCGAACATGATTCCAGAAGATTGAGTCACGTCGACGAACACCACATCCGTCGAAGCGGAGCCCCCACCAGCGCTGGCATACGTGGGTTCTGAATACTCAGGCGCGGTATCCACAGCGGGCTCTTCACCGGAGCATCCCACGATGATCAGCGCGAGCATCAGACTTGGGGCCGGCACACTCGATTTCTTCACCTTCATCGATTGATCTGCAGGCGGTGAATGGGGACGGGTTGGGCCATGATATTCGCACCGGCATCCTTGGTCCGATACGCCCTCGTGAGTTCTTGGGCGGACTCGTCGATCCCGTAGTACAGATACGCCGCTTCCGCGCGCCCAGCCTCTTCTTCCCGACCGAGGGCCCTCAGAGACAGCATACGATGATAGTGCGCGATCCTGTCCTCGGGATCGATGGCAAGGACTTCACCAAGCGCCACAAGTGCCTCATCGAATTGCTGGTCCAGGTAGAGCGTTCGCCCAAGAGCGCGCCAGCTGCCGCGGTCTTCTGGGAAGTCCTCCAGAACACGTCGGTACGCGAGCACAGCCTCCTTGTAACGCCCGTCCTCTAAGAGCACCTGGCCCCACAGCCAAGCAACCTGTGCATTCCCCGACTCAATGACCTCGGCCCGCTCGAGGGCGTCGTACGCCTCGACCAAATTCCCTTCCGTCAGCGCGACACGCGCCCTGTTTAGTGGGCCATCGAGGCGATCAGGCTGAAGGACCTCAACTCTTGAAAACGCACTCGCGGCGGCCCGGGTATCCCCCTCCTGGAGCAGAGCGATTCCATAGTCGTTGTAGCGTGCCCATTCGTCTGCAGTGAGTTCAGCCGCACCGGCACCCCGGGACTCATCCGCCCGAGCTTCTATGACAACCGAATCGGAGGCGATTTCGGTGACCGGGAGTTCGGGAGCTTCAAAGAACTGCTTGAACCCGGCTGGGTTCGCCGCGAAGGCGAACTCCGAATAGCCGCGGTTGAACTTTCGCCAGAGCAGACGTGCCGAAACGGTTAGCGTCGAGCCCGCGAAGGCGGGCGGTAGCGCGACTTCGTAGTGCGCGAGATCCGCGGATCCCGGGCCGATCACGTTCTGATAGACGGTCACATGAATGTCTTGGGCGTTTCGTTCGTCAACCGGGTCGCCGTTTCGATCGACGATCACCGCTTTGAACGTGTGCGCCATCGGATCTAGGTGGCCGTCAGCGCCCAACAAACCACTCGCCACCAAGCGGGACCCTTCAGCATCTTCGATCGTGAACTCCAGCCAGCCCTCGTTGGAGTCGTTGGTCCCACCTGGGAAGGTGTGACCCACACCCCGGTTCCGAATTACGACATCGAAGGTCAGTGGAACACCTACCGGGACCACGGTGCCCGTCTCAGCCAACGGAAGCGCTCCCTCCACACCGGGGACACGCACAGCGAAGAGATCTACGCTGAGCTTCTCGGCCTGTAGGAAGTCCTCGATGCGCCGCAGCATCGCTGTGTCACCCCGAATGAACGGAAGCGCCGTGTTCGCCGCAGCGAACCGATGAGAGCGCACGAGTCCGTTCTCGGCGGCGACGTCTCCCAACGGAGCGGGCTCGGGCGGCATGTGGCAGTCTTGGCAGAGCCGTCGAGCAGGTGGCAGGTAGAACGTGCGCGCCGCGTTGAGAGAAACACCGCTGTCGTCCCAGTTGTCGAACTCGTTCTGTCCGCGAAGCCATCGGTAATTATTCACCGGCTCAGAGAGACTGACCTTGTGGCACGTGGCACAGTATGCGCTCTCCTGGAAGAACGGCTTAATGAGCTGAGCTTGATGGACAGTCGGACGCGCCTTGAGAGCCACATCGTGCAGGTAACGCGCAACAGATCCGGGCGCTGCGTCGGCAAAGAGGTACGGGTCTTCCTGCTCGTCCGCGATGTTGTAGTTGCCGTTCCCGGTCCGATCATGGATCTGGTCCATGGCGTGACACGCCAGACACGTGAGTCCGGCCTGAGCCTCTAGCGTGTTTCGATCAAAATCCCTTCCCATGTCACCTGCGAGCATGAGAGCGGGGTCGTGGCAGCCACTGCACCACTTGCTCTTCGCCTTCCCAACCCCGTCGATCTCTTCCCCGAGCGCCGCGGCGTGCTCATCCACCCACGCATTGGACTCGAGCGAGTTCTCACGAAGGCCCATGATTGTAGCTTCGTAGAAAGGATTATTGAACGACGCGAAGCGATGGGCCGACGAGGCCCACTGGTCCACGACATCGGGGTGGCAGGCCACACACGCTTCGGCCCCGATCAGCGCATCGCTCGCAAAACCACGAGCCTCGACTTCGGCCCGTACTACCTCGGGAGGCGTTCCAAATCCCGGTTCCGTCAAGATCCGCGCGGCCAGGTAGGCACCCGTCGTGGTTGTGGCGGCGGAAGGAAAGAACGGACTCTCGGGCGGGACTGCGCCGACCGGTACCCAACCAGACGAACCGAAGCGACCCGCCAGCATGCTAGCCACATCTCGTTCAGGACCACCCGGACCGTCTGACGCGACCGTGCCACGACCCGATGACATCGCCAGGCCGCCGTGAAGCATGAACATCGCGAGCCCGCCGGCCGCCACACTCCCCAAAAAGCGCGCGAACCTTCGCCCTTCAGGTCTCGTGTAGCTCACGATTCGATGTCCGATGTATAACCCGACTACCAGTGCACCTGAGGCTACGTGGGCCCACCACGCCCACGAATTCTCTCGACTCGCTGCAGCCGAGAGAATGAACAATCCGCTTACAACCAGGGCCACACCAAGGGCCGCGTACGGGATGCCTGTCCAGGCGGCCTCGGAGTGGAATCTGCGCCACACGGAAGGCAGGTGGGCGACCAGGAAGACCAGCATGACAGCAGCTAGAAGTAGACCCACCGCAGTGTGCGCGAGGAGCATGACCTGATAGAAACCCGGCAGGCTCGTCGCTCCAAGAGCGAAGGGAGCGAGCGCAACGTTGTCGGCGAGACGAACCAGCACGAGAAAGACCGTATCGGCGAGCATGAAGCCCGCGAGCGCGAGTGCCGCCGTCAGCAGGCGCTTCAACCAGACAGGGAGAAGCGACGGCAGCTGCGGTTTGCGCTCACGCGACGAGGACGGGGTCACCGGCCGGCCGCCCCGAGCGAGAACGGGACACGTGCCACGGTCTCGGTGACGCCGATCCCTTCCACGATCGTGTATTCGGTGTCCACTGACACCGGCCCGATCTCTTCGACCAGACCGGTCGTCGGCCACAGGACGCTTACACTGACCGGCCCGACCGACTGGCCCAGGCCGATGTCCAGACGGAGTGGGTTCCCTCCGAAGGAGCTTCCACTCGTCACCATTCGGTGTACCTCGCGCGACACTCCGGCGTCCGAAAAACCGACCGTAACCCGTGCGCCGATCGCGGAGCGGTTTGTAGCCTGCCCCACCAGACGCAACGTGAGTGAGTGATTTCCGTGACCGGGGTTCTGGAAGAGCACGTTACGAGCAAGGTCACCCTCGTACGCTCCGCCCATCGCGGCGAACACGTCCTGATCGCCGTCCTGGTCGATGTCACCAAAAGCGACACCATGCCCTTTTTGGATCAGGCCGAAGCCACCTGATGTTGTCACGTCTTGGAATCCCTGCCCTCCTCCGTTCCTGAACATCCGATTGGGCATCAGTGCCTGGAAATACGCATCGCCCGTGCCGAGATACAGGTCGAGCCAACCGTCGTTGTCCAAGTCCCCGAAGTTGGAACCCATCGCGAACTGGATTCGATCCAAGCTCTGTTCGACCGTGACGTCCTCGAAGCTCCCGTCTCCCCGATTCCTGTACAGTCGAGGCACCTCAGATTGATGCGGAAGGCCAAGGTACTCGGCCGCTATGTCGCCGAAATTCGTGCGATAACCCGCAACGTAGATATCGAGCCACCCATCGTTGTCGAAGTCCCAGAACCACGTCGGAAACGCATCCACCGGCTCTGAGACCCGCGCCTCGATCGTGCGGTCGCTAAAGCTCCACCGCCCGCCTGCCCCCGGTCCGTCGTTCCGTAACAAGACGTTCGGCGCGTTCGTCCTCGAGACGTAAAGGTCCGGCCGACCGTCGTTGTCATAGTCTCCGGAAGCGACCCCTTTCACAATTCCCACGACAGCGACCCCGACTTCCGCGGCTACGTCCGAAAAGGTCCCGTCACCTTCGTTCCTGAAAAGTTGGGTCGGGTGTACATCGGCGCCGAAGGTCTCGTTCCCAATGAACAGATCCAGCAGCCCATCCCCATCATAGTCCAGCCAAGCGGCGGTCTGGCTCGGGTATTGGGGATCGAGCAGTCCGGCCTGTTCCGTCACATCCTGGAACGTCCCGTCGCCCCGATTCATAAGCAGCGAATTGGGCTGACCGTCCGCGAGCCAACCACCTCGAAGAACGAACACGTCCAAATCGTCATCGTTGTCGTAGTCGGCCTGAACAAGGTTTCCGCCGCCCCACAAACCCTCTAGGCCGGCGGCGCCCGTGCGGTGCTCGAACGTCCCGTCTCCCCGATTCCTGTGGTACCGGATCGGGTCGCGTAACTGCCAGGACGTGGACATGAGATCGAGGAGCCCGTCACCGTCGAAGTCGTCCATGACTCCCCCCCCCACGTGACCTACCTCATCCACACCCAAGGCGCCGGCCACGTTCTCGAAGCGGCTGATGTCGTGTTCTGACTCAAAGACCTCCGGAGGGATCAGCAACGCACTCGGCACTCCGTCCGGATACGTGCCGGCCATCATGTGAGCGACGTTGAGCATCCATCGAGATCCAAGGTTGTCCGGATCCACTTCCAGATATCTCCCGTAAACCTCGGCGGCGGCGATGGCGCCACTTGGGTCGACGTGGACGCCTGCCGTGGGCACTGGCACCGTACAGGCCACGGGCCCTGCTCCCGCAATGCAGTTCGCGAGTTCACCGGAGCGAAGGTGAGCGATGGCCAGGAAGTCCAGAATCGAAGCTAAAAAGCTGTGGGGAGCGCGGGCTTCTGGAGGAGCATCTCGCTGATAACGCTCCAACTCGATCAAGAGCGTCGAGAGCATCTCTGCTGCTTGGTCCAAGCGCCCGGAATAGAGCACCTGTTCAGCGACTGCGAGCCCGAAGAGGAGCGCCTCCCGCTCGGTCTCACGGGCCGGAAGCGCCAACATGGCGTGGACCATCGCGCTATTCGCGAACCGATTCCTGACCGGATCGACATTCGCAGCCAAGCCCTCTAGGCGTGCCGCCATGTCGACGGGCACCTCCGGCGACGGAGTCCCGTCACAGCCTGACGCGATAACCGTCAATGCCAACGCCGTTGAGGCGGCCAGTGAAAAACGCACGCCGTGATCGCTCCTGGACAAAGTAGGTGGGCCCGCGGGGCCACGAGAAGACTGGATGGAGAGGAACATGCTCGGCGCCAACTAGGCGATCAAGACGGATTCCACCGGACGGTTACTTCAGTCGCTCCGCTATCTATGGCCTGTTCCACTGTCCTCCCCCACGGCCACCTCACTTCCACCGCCCGGGGAACACCGGAAAGCCCGAGGATCTGTACGGGGTCATCACTGGACCAGTATCCGGCTCCGGAGTGGACTTCTCGGGCCGGGCCAGCCGTCCCGGCATACAGAACACGCATGGTCGCACCGATGCCCATCGGATTCCCAGGTGGGCCCACCAATCGTACTCTAAGCCCCGGCTCGGAACCTTCATTCTTGAACAGTTTGGTCTCTGCCCCGTGCTGTGCCACAGCAAGGTCGACGCGCCCATCGCCATCGAAATCCGCCATCGCTGCCCCGCGTTGGTCCCCATACGCGACGAGTCCGGAAACACGACCAGGCACTGCGGCGACACTCCCGTCGCCTCGTCCGAGCAACAAAAGTCCCCGCCCCGCGTCGTACCGAGGCGAGAATCTCTCCGTCGGGAAGAAATTCTGGGTGATCACGATGTCCTCCACTCCGTCTCCGTCCAGGTCCCCGACGCCAGCATGATGCGCGGGCGCAAGCTGCGCCTGGGTCGGTAAGGGAATGGCGTCGAAACCGGAGCCCGTGTTGAGGAAGGCCGTGTGGGCCAAAATGGTCACATGGGTCTGAAAGAGTTGAGCTGTCTCAACGCCAAAGACCTCAGCCAACGTGGCTTGGCTGTATGCCTGGAAACTGTCTAGTCGCCCCCTTACGGCCGGCAGCGCGGAGCGCACCTGTTCGTACCGAGCCAACGGAAAGAGTGGGCCACCCACCTCGCGGGCTCTCGACAAGCCGATCTCCCAGGTACCGCTCTGGTCCACATCAGCATACGCCAACGTCAGAGGGCGGTCGTTGGACGTTTTCAGTCGGGTATTCAGGCCTTCGTTGGTAGCGACCAGGTCCATGCGTCCATCACCGTTCAGATCTCCCGCGGTGATCCCACGCCATAACCCCCGGCTGCCCGCCAAGCCCCATGCGTCCGTGACGTCACTGAATCGGCCGGCATCGTTGAGGAAGAGGCGTACCGCCCCCCACTCGATCGCCAAAGCGAGGTCCGGGTCACCATCGGCATCGACGTCTGTGAACACCGCTCCGGATACCAAGCCCAGGTCAGTGAAGAGACTGACCGAGTCCTCGAAATACTCACCGCCGTCATTGATGAGCAGTCGAGATGTAGCGGGCAGAGGGTAGAAGGCCGGCACGCTGCGCCCCCCGACGAATACATCGAGATCACCGTCACCGTCGACGTCCACCTGAGCCAGTGGCCCGACGGAGGAAAGGCTCGGCTCTGCGAGCGGCGCGGGAGCGCCGTGACCGTTCGGCTCGTAGCGCACGACTCCGGACAGCGCCCGAGCCTCCTCGGGACTTCTGGAGTCGAAACTCGTTTGGCCCGCAATAAACGCCACACCGTCGGGGCCCCACGTGGGGAGCACCGTCGTGAGGTCATGGGCGGTCACCGCACCAACCACTGAAGTGAAGCGCCCGTTGTCGTTCCGCAGCAGCGTCCTCGACTGCGCCTGACCAGCTGCGACCACAAGATCTGGATCCCCGTCACGGTCTACATCCGCCCAGGTCACCCCAGGCCCTAGCCGCGACAACTCATATGGTAGGAGAGGCTGTCGGCCGAGATCGGGAAACGCGACATCGGAATGCCGGTGCGCTATGAGATCCGAAACGTCTTGGAAGATCGGTTGGTCCAGGGTGGGGTCGCCCGGAGTCGTTGCTACAGCCCCCTCTTCGCGGATCTCGTAGACCCGATTCGCCCCTGCGGGCACTCGGGTGATGCGCCCACTCGGCCATTTCACCTCGAGCACCAGGTCGTCACTCAACGAATTCGCGGCGAAGGAGACCAAGTGCTCGGAGCTCGACAGGTACAAGCCAGCTCCGCGGACCTCCTTCTCCTGCGTAGCTACGGCTCCTCCGAGAAGTCGGATCCTGGCGCCGATGCCGTTCATGTTGGGTGCATCGCCGCGGAGACGCACAGCTACTCTCCCCGCAGTCGCTTCATTTCGCAAAAGAGCAGCCGGCATATTCAGTCGATTGATAACGGCGTCCAAATCGCCATCGCCGTCCAGGTCGCCGAGGGCGATCCCGTGGGACACGTCGGGCTCCGATGCGAAACCCCACTCCTCCGCGACCTCGCTGAAGGTCAGGTCCCCGTTGTTACGGAAGGCGCGGTTCCGCGTGGGGAGGTCCGGGTAAAGAGACTTCGCTTCCCTCCACGTCATTGCTCCCCTCAATCCAGAAATCCGCTCGAAGGCGTCGCCGTCCCGCATGTCGCGACCGTGCCCGTTCACAGCAAGGAGGTCTTCGAAGCCGTCCAGATCCACGTCCAGAAACACGCTCCCCCAGGTCCATTCGGATCCGTCCACCCCGGCCATCTCGGCGATCTGGGCCCAAGTGCCGTCTCCTCGTCCCAAGAAGAGGGTGTTACGCCCTACCTGGGGCCGGTCGGCCACCGCACCGATGGGCTTTTCGATCGCGGCATGGAGCGGTACCTGAGTCAACCGCCGTGCTGGATCCGAGCTCAACATGTCCGCAACGAAGAAATCCATGTGGCCATCGCGATCCACGTCGGCGAAGTCCACAGCCATGGAGGCGTGACTGGTCGTTCGCAGCGCGAAGGGTGCGGCTGCCGTGAACGTGCCCGCACCGTCGTTGATCCAAAGCTGATCCGGATCGTCAAAATCGTTGCACACGTACAGATCGGGATCCCCGTCTGCGTCTACGTCGAAGAAGCCGACAGCGAGTCCGAAGTCGTCGAGGTCACGCGTGAGGGGTCGCCCGTCCTGATCCAAGAAGCGGCCTTCAGTCCAAGACACTGCCGCGAAGGCTCCCGTTCCATCGTTCAAATAGAGCCGGTCAGTGTCGGCTTGTTCGACGGCCACCTCTACCCCGTCTCGTGTCTCGATACGGAAGTGGCCCCGGAACGCCTCGACAATTTCCGGCCCATCTGGCCCCTCGACCACCAGTTCGACCGACGCGTTCTCGTATGGCCTGAGGACGTCCGCTGCGCTCTCCACCTTATAAGCAGCCACATAGAGATCGAGGTCACCATCACCATCAATGTCGGCCAGAGCCGCGCTCGTGCTGCCCAATGTGGAACCGAGTCCCACCCGGTCCGTCACGTCCTCGAAGGTGCCGTCTCCACGGTTGTGAAAGAGGGCGTTCGGGCCCCCGAGCGCAGTCACGAACAAGTCGAGTCGTCCGTCTCCGTCCACATCTGCGAACGCCGCGCCTGTGGAGTAGCGTCCATCGGCGACGACACCCGCAGTGGCTGTCACGTCTTCGAAGCGCCACCCACCGAGATTGCGATAGAGCGCGTTCCCGCCCTCCAGGCGCGAGAAATACACGTCGGGCAAGCCGTCCCCATCGTAGTCCCCGATCGTCACGCCGGAGCCAATAAGGAGATGATCGTGGTCACGGGCGGTCTCGGTGGACAGCCGATTCTCGAAGTCGATTCCCGTCCGGCGCGACGACATAGACTCAAACCCTGCCGCCCCGAGTGACGGCACCGCCACGTCACGCCAACGATACGAACCCTCGTCCTGCCACGTCGTCGGCTGCTCGGGTGCACAGGCACCAGAAGCCACGAACAATAGGACGGCTAAACTGGCCCGCAACATCATGGCATCGTCAACTGTCTGTTAGCGTGAGCTGTTACGACACAATCTACACGACCGGTCCTTTCCCAACTGTCGAAAAGATAGCCTTCATATGAAATGCGCCCATCTTTCCGTGGTGTTCTTCGTCACGGTCGTAATTTCGTTGCTCCTGTCCGTTCAGACCGCCTCCGGACAGTCTCAAACGAGTTCGGCGATCCGGGGCGTAGTGCTCATAGCGGACGACACGCCCATCGTCGGGGCAACCGTCATCGTTCGGCACGCTCAGACCGGCGTCGAGAAGGGATCGCTGAGCAATGCGGACGGTCGCTTTCTGCTTCTCTTGCTCCAGCCGGGTGGGCCATACGAGCTGACCGTCAGCTATCTGGGGTACTCCGACCTCACGGTCGAGGGCATCCAACTCCAAGTCGGCGAAACACAGACACTCACGATCTATCTCACCGAATCTGCGATCGAGGTCGAAGGCATCGCAGTCAACGTAGAGCGCGACGAGATCTTCAATCCGGGCCAAGTGGGTCCTGCCACACTTCTCAACGAGCGGATGGTCGAATCTGTACCGATCCTTTCTCGCGATGTCATGGAGCTCGCCAATCTTTCTCCGCTGGTGAAGACCACCGAGAACGGCGGCTTCTCCATCGCCGGGCAGAACGACCGCTACAACCAGATACTCATTGACGGCGTGACGAACAAAGACGCCTTTGGCCTCACTGCCGGCGGTGTCCCTGGGGGCCAGGCGGGCGCCAAAATGCTGCCTATCGACGCCGTGGCTCAGTACGAGATTCTCGTCGCACCTTTTGATGTCAGGCTGTCAGGCTTCACGGGCGGAGTGATGAATGCGGTGACGAAGACGGGTACGAATGACTGGAACCTGCGCGCCTTCGGAGTCGGCAGACACGAGGCTCTCATGGGAGACCTCAGCCTGCCAACAGGACTGGTGAACGCCACAGGAGTCGACCGATCCCTATTCGGCTTCAGTGCAGGGGGACCGATCATTCGCGACCGAGCACACTTCTTCATTTCTACAGAATTCGAAGAGCGCCGGCAGCCGCCAACGGGGTTCAACCTGCTCCGCGACGCCCCCTCGTTAGTACAGGTAACCGACGAATCAATGGGAGCGTTCCAGCAACTGTTCCAAAATCAATTCGGTGTGGACACGGGCCTGAGCGGACCCTACGCCCTCGAACAAGACCTCGCGAACATCTTCGCCCGCGTCGATGCCACAGTCGCTCAGGGACATAGACTGACCGCCCGTACCGTGCTCGCGAGCGCCAACAACGAAGAGGCGCCGAACCGCGCCGCTTTCGAGCCCTATGAGCTGTCGTCGAACGCCGTGCTACGCAACTCCCAGACAACCAACACCTCGATCCAACTATTCTCGGAGTTGGGCGCTCGAGGTGGGAACGAACTCGAATTCTCGATTCAGAGAACGACGGATGAGACCACGCCATCGTCGCCTTGGCCGCAAGTCGAAGTCGAACTCCGGAGCCCAGTCGGAAACGGAACGTCATACAGCCGAGCGGTTCGGGCCGGCTCTCAGTTCTTTGCTCAGGAGAACGACCTGGTTCAGACCAGCTACCGCTTTCAAAACACAGTCACGCTTCCCACTCAGGGCGGCAGCACATACACACTCGGTCTGCTGGCTTCACTGAACTCCGTCGAACATCAGTATCTCCCGGGGTCCAAGGGTGACTTCTATTTCGCGAGCATGGATGACGTCGCGAACAACGCCCCTAGTCGATACCAGCGAACCGTCTTGCTACCGGGACAGGCCCCGGCCGTCGACTTCTCTGTGCTCGAATGGGGCGGCTACATACAGAACGAGATCGACGCGGGCAAAGGGCTGACCATGCGGTTCGGCTTCAGAGTCGACGTCCCCACCCTCCTCGACAGACCCGAGTACAACCCGGAACTCGACGAGCTATTCGGTTTCGACACCTCAGCGCCTCCGAGCGGCCAAGTGCTCTTCTCGCCTCGTTGGGGCTTCAACTGGCAAAGTGACGGCTTCCGTACCACTCAGGTCCGTGGAGGTGCCGGCTTCTTCACTGGCCAACTTCCCTACGTCTGGCTGGCAAACGCGTTCCACCACAATGGCCTCCGGTCCCAGACCGAGGTGTGCACCGGCCGCTGGACGGACGATCCACGAACTGGGAATACGGCACCGGGCTTTACTCCTGGAACGCCGCCCGTCGGGTGCATGAATGGCAACGCCATCACGGTCAAGCCGGCTACGGTGTTCGCGGACGACTTCGAATACCCGACGTACATCAAGTTCTCGGCAATCGTCGATCACGAAATCTCCGACCGCCTGAACGGTTCACTGGGCTTCTTATTCTCACACGCGCGCAAGCAGGTGACGGTACAGGAGCAGAATCTTGACGGACCGAAGCGCCCATTGGGCTCTCTCGAGGGATACGGCGGGACCGCACGAAGCCATTTTGGTGACGCCACTTCGAGCGGATTCGCGCCTAACCGCGATCATCCCGAGTATGATCAGGTCCTTTTGGTGGCGAACGGAGGAACCGACTGGACGTATTCCTTCACCGCGGAAGCCAGGGGCTACTTCAGCGAAGACCTCGCATTCCAGGCCGGCTACTCATATGCGCGCTCCTTCGATCGGATGAGCCTGACGTCTGCGGACATGATCTCCAACTTCGGGTTCAACGCCACAGAGGGCAGCCCTAATCAGCCGTCTATGACAGCGTCGAACTTCGACCGTCCACACAAGTTCGTTTTCTCCGTGTATGGCCGGCCATTTCCCAGCGTGTCCAATACAGAGTTCTCTCTGCTCTACACGGCTCAGTCCGGTCTTCCGTTCTCGTATGTGTATCGGGGGGATATGAATGGGGACGGCTATCCCGCTCTTGGCCCGGCATTCGACCGGTTCAATGACCTTCTTTACGTGCCCAACGTGGCGTCTGAAGTGCCGTCTGGATTCGCCACGCTCGCTCTGCTCGGAGCGGCGTTGGAGAGCGATGAATGCCTGGCCGCTAATAAAGGCGAGATCCTGAGACGGAACGCCTGTCGGGCGCCTTGGCAGCACCATCTGGATCTGAGGGTGACTCATGCGATCGACGTGGGTGGATCTGAGATTCGATTGGAGGCAGACATGATCAACGTGCTGAACCTGATCAACTCCGAATGGGGGACGATTCAGTCCATTCGCAGCAACGTTCCGCTCCTAGAGCCGACGGGTCGAACCGAGAGCTTGAGCACCACGCCCGGCGAACTCTCTTCGCGATGGGCGGGCGGTCAGTTGCCAGCACGAGATTCAGAGGGACGACTCGTCCCCCCCAAACCATGGTCCGTTCTCACCCCTGACTCCCAATGGCAAGCGCAACTCGGTGTGCGAGTTACATTTGGAGGACGCAATTAGCAGCACCGGGGGACGAACTATGCAGACACATTCCTTCCCGGCCAGGGTCACATATTTGGCCAGCGCCGTTCTTGCACTCGGTTTCACGGGCGGGCCAACTCACGCCGCCGAGACTGACGTTTCTGCCAACCTGCTCGGCTACATTCACGATGAGGTCACGGGTCGCGCCATCCAGGGCGCTTCGGTTCTGTTCGAGTCGATGTCGACGTCAAAAACGACGAGCGAGCTAGGTTTCTTCACGTTCACCGACGTTCCGATCGGAGTGCACTTCCTTAGGATCGAAGCCCTGGGATACGCGGAGCGCCGAGTTCAGGTGCGTCTCTCCGACGACCAGTCGTACGAAACCGAGGTGTATTTGAGTTCGGAGGCCGTCGAACTCGAGGGCCTGAGCGTCGAGGTGATTCCAAGGAGGACGTTCAACGAACTCCGAGATCTCGATATTCGACTTGATCGTGGTCCTGGACAGTTCATTCTCCGCACCGAAATCGACCAACGAGGGGGCAACCTTATCAGTCTGCTGCAAGGTCGGCGAGGCGTCCGAATTCAAGGAAGCGGCGGGATATCGTCAGGGCGCTCCGTCCAACTACGGCGCGCGCAGCATCTCACATCCACGGCGGCCGGACAGCACACCATCGTAGCGTGTTACCCAGCCGTGTTCGTGGACGGCCGCCGTTTTAGTCGGCGCGCGTCCCTTGGTGACCAGGAGACCGATCTAACCGAGTTCTTGTCGTCGGACATGGACGCGGTCGAGGTCTATTCGGGCTCCTCGGTGCCGGCAGTTTTCGGAGGAGGAGACGCGGCGTGTGGTGCAATCTTGGTATGGACCCGTAGAGGCCCACAGCGTCGGGGGGAGACTAGCGAGTAGGACGCAGGGACCCGGCTAGGTGCAGCGCCGAATCGCCCATCCTTCGGGCCCACGAACAAGGGAGCAATTGAAGCGATACCAGGTGCGCTGATTCTCTCTGAGTGTTGCCGAGACTCGGGCCAAATTGGGTGTGACCCAAGTCGGGTGACTGATCCCAAGCACGATCGCTCGCTCCCCCGTCGACCTAACAACCTCGGCTAAATCATCTCCATAAACACAGTCGGAGATCGGCCTCACCGCAGGACGCACGCCGCGGAGCCGCGAAAGCAGGGTGGATGGCGGATCCATGTCTTTCGGTCGAGCGCTCTGCGCAGTGGCCTCGACATCTCGCCTTCCGACAACATCTGCCACAACGAGACAAATGGCTCTTGGCTCTCCTAGGAACTCGGAAGGATCGTAGTTCTCAGCCAGGAATTCGACCGTCGCCACATAGACAGCCTGGGTCTCGCGGCTCGCCGTACGACCGCCGTAAACCTCCTGCGTGGTGGCGCACCCCGACGACACGGCGAGCGCGGCGAACAACAAGCGCTTCATCTGTCCTCTTCCTCCTCCTAGCGGCACGTCCTAGCTCTCATACTACGAAGACGAGTCAAAGGTTGCCCAGACCACATGGGCAGAATCGGAGGGGTCTAGTTCCCACCCTCCGGAATGACACGCGCTCGCTCGATGACATCGAACAGTTCGAGTCGATCCAGAATGTCCAAGCCCTCCTCCACCCAACCAAACGCAGTGAAGGCACCGTCCAGTTCAAGATGTCGCGAATGCGCAATCATGAACTGGCTTCCCTGGCTATCCCGGGAGCCGCTGTTCGCCATCCCAACAACACCGCGCAAGAACGAAAGGCTGGTGAGTTCGACACGGGTCGAGAACCCGGGCTCACCTGACCCGTCCCGCTCGCTGAAATCTCCGGCCTGCACGACGAAATTCGGAACGACACGGTGAAACGGCACCCCATCATACAGACCGGCGTCCGCAAGCCAGCTCACGGTCTGAATCGTGAGAGGAGCTTCCCCTACTGCCATCCGAATGAGGATTCGCCCTCGGGTCGTCTGCAACTCGAGCATCGGGCGTTCACCCAGTTCGGCGAGGCGAGCCCAGTCGATTACCTGCGGTGGGGCCGTCGTATCTAGATCGACTCCACCCGTCACCTCCGGGTCGGCGGAAGCACTAACGTACGCCGGGCGACCCACAAATTCGGGAGAACCGAGTCCTCTCTGAGCTATTGCTCGCAGGGAGGCCACGCGATGGTCCGACGCCCCACGGAACACCTCATAGTACAGATCGTGAGTCTCCGGAGTCGGTCGGTCGTTATTCCAACGCGCGGCGAGGGCGGCCATTGCCCTGTTCGCGACCACATCAGAGGGGTCGTCGAGAGCGGATACCAGTGCCTGGATCGCCTCTTCCCCGGGGAGGTATGCCAGCGTCTCGAAGCCGACGTTCCATCGGAATTCGTCTCCAGGCGGAATCTGGTCGATCCACGCCCTAACTGTCGCCACGCGTTCAAGCCGTGCGAGTTGGACGAGGAGGGGCGCCGCAACGCCCAGTCGGGCGCCATCACTACCGTGGAGCCACGCTTCAATGGGCGCAATCAAGCCTTCATGGATCGCATCCTGCCCCAACCGCTCCGCTGCGGCGACCGCAACATTCACGTCGGGGGCGTTCAGTGCTTCCAGCAGAACGGGGACACTGGCCGATATCGGGTCCATACCGTGCATCGCGTCTGCCCGCGTCCGCCAGTCGGTCGCCTCCGTAGCCCATTCGCGGAGCCGTGAGCCGTTGAGTACGTCGTTCATGCGCGACAACCCTCGCACCAGGTGCATCGCCGCCGGGTCACCCTTGTCATAGGTGTCCAGCGCCGACCGCAGGAACAGCGATCGACTCGCCCAGCGTCTCACGTTGTTCGGCGACCGGAAGTAATGGGCTGCAGCATCTCTCACCCGCGGATCGACGTGGGTGAGGTCATCGACCACGCGTTGGCGGAGCGCGTCACTCGCGACGGCGCCTGAACCCCCCAGGCGCGAAAGCGCATACACGCGGAGCACATTCTCTTCGCCGGAAAGATCGTCCGTGAGAAGCGCGTCGGCCGCTTGCTCGCTCGGCAACATTCCGAGGGCTCCGATCAGCGCCGCACGGACCTCAGAAGCATGCTCGCTGTCGAGCGCCCGGCGTACCGCTCGGACAGCGTCGGCATCACCGATACGCCCGAGGGCGAAGGCCGCATCTCGCCGGACGTCTGGAGCCGCATCTTGGAGCAGCGGCATCAGAGCATCGACTGACTCCACCGCCCCTATGGACCCCAACGCGAAGGCGGCACGCGCCTTTATGTCGGAACGTTCGTCACCGAGAAGCTCGACAAGGCCGTACATGTCACCGACGACCTGAAGGTCAACTACAGATTGAAGGCTAGCGTCCGTGAGCAAACCGTCGGAGGGGCGACTCGTCGGGATTCCAACGAGCAGGTCACTCCCGACGTCGCTACAGCCCGCGAGCAAAAGCGCGGCAAGCGGGAAAAGAAGGCCCACACGGCTCAGGGTTGGTTGAGGTATGAGGTTCATCTCTGTCCGTGCTTTAGAAGCCGCCCTCCGAGAGAAGCGGCTCGATTTCCGATGCTGCGACGTGGAAGTCACCCAAAGACGCCCCGGCGAAAGGGGTGTGCCAGTCAGATCCCCCGCTCATGAGCAAACCGCCCGTGCGGCAGATTGTCTCATAGCGTACGACATCGTGCTTGCGATGGGACGGCCGATAGACCTCCAGGCCTCCCAATCCCGCCCCCACGAGACCTGGCAGAAGTTCGTCCACTAACCATCCCGGAGGATGGGCCCAAATGGGGATGCCGCCAGCTTCTACGATCATACCGACTGCCTCGACCGGTGAGGCCAGGTGCGTCGGGACGAACGCCACGTGGTTGTCGCCGATCAGCGAGTTGAAGGCACCACTAACCGTCGAGACATGTCCCAACGCGACGAGCGCGCGCGCGAGGTGCGGGCGACCAATCGTAACGTGATCCGGGCCGGCCGCCTGGAGGACATCTTCGTACGTCACTTCCAGGCCGCCCTCAACCAGCTTTGCCACCATTTCCTGCATGCGCTCCACCCGTCGGTTGCCTGCGCGCGCGCAATGGGCGATCAGAACCGGGGACTCCGGGTCGACAAAATACCCGAGAATGTGGACGTCCTGCCCCTCGTGGGTCGAACTGACCTCAATGCCACGAATGACCTGGATCGGGAGCTTCTCTGCGGCCGCAGCGGCAGGCTCATATCCGGCCATGGTGTCATGATCGGTGATCGCGATCACATCGAGACGCCCGTCCACGGCCCCTTGAACGACCGCCTGAGGCGTCCAAGCACCATCGGACGCCGTGGTATGCATGTGGAGATCGACTCTCATCACGTCTCGCCTTTGTGGCTTTTCACAGTTCTAAAAAGAAAAGCGGGGAGAGCCAAGCTCTCCCCGCCCTCCAATGTACGCACGACGGGCTTCGTCGTGTCAGTCTTCCACATCTTCCGGAAACACGATGGCCTCTGCCGGGACCTCAGCAGGCGGTTCATCACCGGCATACTCGGTCAGCAATGTCACGGTGTTGCCTTCAACTTTCATCACGCCGCCTGCAACGTGGAAAGAATCGGCACCTCCACCGGGGCGGTCGACGCTGAGAACCCCTGAACCAATCAAGGAGAGCAACGGTGCGTGACCCGGAAGGACGCCAATCTGGCCGTCCCACGCCGGAGCCACCACGGCAGAAGCCTCACCCTCGAAGACGGTTTGGTCGGGAGAGACCACTCGCACCTTCAGAGTAACGTCAGCCATCAGGCTAGCCCTCCTTCTCCAGGCGCTCGGCCTCTGCGATCACGCCGTCGATACCACCCTGCATGTAGAACGCCTGCTCAGGGAGGTGATCGAACTCACCGTTCGCGACACGCTCGAACGACTCGATCGTCTCGTCGAGCTTCACGTACTTGCCGTCGATACCCGTGAACTGCTGAGCGACGAAGAACGGCTGTGACAGGAAGCGAGCGATCCGACGCGCTCGCCCGACGATGATCTTGTCTTCCTCGGTGAGCTCGTCCATACCGAGAATCGCGATGATGTCCTGAAGATCCTTGTACCGCTGAAGGATCGACTGAACCTGCGTCGCCACGTTGTAATGACGTTCACCGACGAACTGCGGATCCATGATGCGCGACGAAGAGTCGAGCGGATCAACAGCGGGGTAGATGCCCTGCTCGGAGATCGCGCGCGATAGAACCGTCGTCGCGTCCAGGTGTGTGAACGCCGTCGCAGGCGCCGGATCGGTCAAGTCATCAGCAGGGACGTAAATCGCCTGTACCGAGGTGATCGAACCGGAAGACGTCGAGGTGATACGCTCCTGCAGTTCACCCATCTCGGTACCGAGCGTGGGCTGGTATCCGACTGCGGAAGGCATGCGGCCGAGCAGCGCCGACACCTCAGAACCCGCCTGTGTGAAGCGGAAGATGTTATCGACAAAGAGCAGTACGTCCTGGCCCTCAACGTCGCGGAAGTACTCCGCCATCGTGAGCCCCGACAAACCGACCCGGAGACGTGCTCCCGGAGGCTCGTTCATCTGACCGTAGACGAGCGAAGTCGACTCCAGAACGCCCGACTCCTTCATCTCGAGCCAGAGGTCATTCCCCTCACGCGTGCGCTCGCCTACGCCACAGAACACGGACTTACCACCGTGCTCCATCGCAATGTTGTTGATGAGTTCCATGATGATGACGGTCTTACCGACACCCGCACCGCCAAACAGACCCGTCTTACCACCCTTCACATAGGGGGCGAGGAGGTCCACGACCTTGATGCCGGTCTCGAAGATCTCAGTCTTCGGCTCGAGCTGGTCGAATTTCGGAGCGAGACGGTGGATCGGCCAACGCTCGACTTCAGCGCCCTCACCTCCGACCGGACCCATCTCATCAACGGGCTCACCGAGCACGTTCAAGATTCGACCCAGAGCCGGATCACCGACTGGCACCGAGATGGCGGAACCCGAGTCAACCACGTCCATGCCACGGGTGACACCGTCCGTTGACGACATCGAAACGGCACGGACCTGGCTGCGACCGATGTGCTGCTGCACCTCGGCAACGACCTTGACCTCCTGCCCCGCCTCATTTGTCGTCGTGAGGCTCAGCGCGTTGTAGATGTCAGGGAGATGCTCGGCGGGAAATTCCACGTCGAGAACCGGTCCAATGACCTGAACGACCTTTCCAGTATTATCAGCCATGATGTCCTGAGCTTTACTCTAGGGCAGCGGAGCCACCGACTATCTCGGCGATCTCCTGCGTGATCTGGGCCTGCCTGGCCCTGTTGTATGTGCGCGTGAGGTGTTCGAGAACATCCCCAGCGTTGTCCGTAGCACTCTTCATTGCGGCCCGTCGTGCACCCTGCTCTGCAGCCGCGTTCTCCACCATAGCCGTGTACACGGCATTCCGGATGTAAGCCGGAAGAATCCTCTCGAGGATCATGTCCCCGCTCGGCGACAGGATATAGACGTCAGCCGACGCGGATTTGCCATCAGCCTCGATGGGCAAAAGGTCCCGCGTGTGCGGCGGCGTCGACATCGCCGACTTGAACTTCGAACTGACCAAGAAAACCGCGTCGACGTCGCCATTCTCGAAGCGGTCCCGCACAGGGGCCACCACCGACTCGGCGTCTTCGACTGTGGGATGGTCACCGATGTCCACCCGTGTCGTGAGCATCTCCTCGCCGCGGAAGCGGAAATAGGCGACACCCTTCTTTCCTGCGATGTGTAGCTCTGTTTCGATTCCCTTGCCGCGCAAATCCTCCATGAGGAGTCGCGCCTGCTTGATCAAGTTGGCGTTGAAGCCACCACAGAGACCGCGGTTCGCGGTCAGAAGTAGAACCGCCGCCCGCTTCGTCTCTTCAGGACGACGAAGAATCGGATACTTCTCTGACAAGCCTGGTGAATAGAGCCCACCCACAATCTCGTGCAACGCTTCCGAATAAGGGCGTGCCGCATGCACTCGGTCCGTAGCACGCTTCAGCTTCGAAGTCGCTACGAGCTCCATCGTGCGTGTGATCTGACGGGTGTTCTCCACCGTCTTGATCCTGCGTTTGACGTCTCTATCGCCGGCCACGTGTCGTCCTCGTTCTCGTTAGTGTGAACTAGGCCGACGCGCCGGCAGTTTCGTGCTCGGCGGCGAACGACTCGTTGTAACCCTCGATGGCCGCGACAAGCTTCTCGACTACGTCATCTGTCAGGGCACCGCCCTCACGGAGGTCATCGAGCACTTCCTGATGCTTGGCACCCATCGCCTGCTGGAAGCCGAGCTCCCACTTGCGGACGAGCTCGATGTTGATCTCGTCGAGGTAGCCATTGGTCACCGCGTAAATCACGGCGACCTGGTTCTCAACAGGCATCGGCTGGTACTGCGGCTGCTTGAGCATTTCGACCGTGCGCGCTCCTCGGGCCAACTGACGCTGGGTCGCAGCATCGAGGTCGGACCCGAACTGAGCGAATGCCTCCAACTCACGATACTGAGCCAGGTCCAGTCGGAGGCGTCCAGCGACCTTTTTCATGGCCTTGGTCTGAGCAGCACCACCCACCCGTGATACTGAAATCCCGACGTTCACAGCGGGGCGGACACCGGAGTTGAACAGGTCCGGCTCCAGGAAAATCTGACCGTCCGTGATCGAAATCACGTTGGTCGGGATGTAAGCGGAAACGTCACCACCTTGAGTCTCAATGATCGGCAAAGCCGTCAAAGAACCACCGCCCTGAGCGTCGGAAAGCTTGCATGCACGCTCAAGCAATCGGGAGTGGAGGTAGAAGACATCACCCGGGTATGCTTCACGTCCGGGAGGCCGACGGAGTACCAAGGACAGCTGGCGGTACGCCTGAGCCTGCTTGGAGAGATCGTCGTAAATGACGAGGGCGTGCTTGCCTTCCCACATGAAGTGCTCAGCAAGCGCAGTCGCGGAATACGGCGCGATATACTGCATGGGCGCCGGCTCGGAAGCACTCGACGTCACGATAATCGTGTAGTCGAGCGCGCCGTGCTCGCGGAGCGTCTCCACGACACTGCGGACCTTACCGGCACGCTGGCCGATGGCGCAGTAGACGCAGATGACGCCGTTGCCCTTCTGGTTGATGATGGTGTCGATCGCCACAGCGCTCTTGCCTGTACCGCGATCACCAATGATCAGCTCGCGCTGACCACGACCGATCGGGATCATCGAGTCGATGGCCTTGAGTCCCGTCTGCATCGGTTCGCCTACCGGCTGCCGTGCCACGATGCCCGGAGCGACGATATCGATCTGGCGGTTGCCGGCGATCCCATCAATGGGACCCTTCCCGTCCACCGGGTTTCCGAGCGAGTCGACCACCCGGCCGAGGTAGCCTGGGCCCACGGGAATGTCGAGAACGCGCCCCGTGCGGCGGACCTGATCACCTTCGTGCAGGCCTGCCCATTCACCCATGATCACAGCGCCGATGTTGTCCTCTTCGAGGTTCAACGCCAAAGCCGTTACTGGGTCGCCGCCGTCGGACGGGGTGATCTCGAGCATCTCTGACGCCATTGCCTTCGTGAGGCCGTAGATGCGTGCGATTCCGTCCTTTACCTCGAGGACTTCACCGATTTCTTCGGCCTGGAGATCCTCCTCGTACTTCTCGATCTCGTTGAGGAGGACGTCCTTGATTTCGCTGGCGCGAAGCTGGGAGTCGTTGGCCATCTTCTATTCGGTCCTAAGTGTAGGGATCGGGATCAGGCTTCGGCGGCACTAGCGGTCGCTTCCGGCATGTGTGCCTGTAGCATCTTCCGCCGCATGCCTTCCAGCCGCCTGCGAACCGATCCGTCATAGATCGTATCACCGGTGCGAACGAGCAGTCCCCCCAAGATTTCCGGCTTAACCCGGATGTGAGGGATCGCTTCCTTACCGAAGGCCTTAGACAGCCCCTCGGCGATCATCTGTTTGGTGGATTCATCCACCTCCCGCGCCACAGTCACCTCCACATGCTCTCGTCCCATATGGGCATCGAGCAGGAGGTTATAGGCGCTGGAAATAGCCCGAAGCAGACGCTGACGCCGTTTGTCGATCGCAACCATCACAAAGTTCACGACATGCTTGGGCAATGCGTCACCGAACGCGCTTCGGACGACGTCCTTCTTGTCTCCATCGTCAATACGCGGAGTCTCCAGGAATGCCCTAAACTTCGAGTCCTGGTTGATCAAATCCGCGACCGTGTGAAGGGCCTGGCCATACTGCTCCAGGCCGTCATTACGGTGTGCGAGCTCGAACAGCGTCTCAGCATAATTCTTGGCGACGGTTTCGTCTCTCACGCCTCGGCTCCCTTGCCGAGCTCGCTCAAATACTTCTCAACGAGCTCGCGGTCTTTGGCCTGGTCGAGGTTCTCCGACATGAGCCGCGAAGCCGCAGCCAGTGCTAGTTCGACAGACTCCTTCCGAAGCATCTCGAGCGCTGCATCTCTTTCCCGCTCGATCTCGGAGCGCGCGCGCTCCACGATGGCCTGCGCTTCTGCACGGGCCTTCTCTTCGATGTCCTTGCGCACAGACTCACCGGCCGCCTTCCCTTCGGCGATCAGATCGTTGGACTGACGACGTGCGTCGGCCAACTGAGACTTGTGCTCCTCCAGCAACCGCGCGGCCTCTGCATTCTGATCCGCAGCACCATCGATCGCAGCCTGAATCCCCTTTTCACGGGCATCTACGGCTTCGAGGATCGGGCCCCAGGCATACTTGCCTAGGACGAACACCAAGGCGCCGAAAACCAGCAGCGTCCATGTGCTCAGACCCGTATTGATGTCGAAGAGACCTCCGCCACCTTCTCCGCCGCCCTGTGCCCAGACTGTGCCTGGGAGGGCGACCAACAAGGCGAGCGTGGCCGGCACTATCCGACTCGCTCTCATAATCGCTCCATCCGTTCTTCTGTGGTCGCGGCCACCGCTGTTGCCGTCAGTCGACGGAAGCGGCAGAACCGGCTGAACGACCGCCTGCGCGGCCGAAAAGACCTAGAAGAACTTGTAGAGGATCGTGATGACGAGACCGAAGAGCGCAGCGCCCTCGATCAGCGCAGCCAGAATGATGGCGGCCGTCTGAATCGTGGCGGCTGCCTCAGGCTGACGTGCGATACCCTGCGTTGCGCCTGCGCCGATCTGACCGATGCCGATACCGGCGCCGATGACCGAGAGACCGATGCCGATCCCGGCGCCGAGCAAGCTCAGGTTGTTCTTGGCGGTGTCGGCGTCGAGGGCCGCGTCCTGGAACACAGCCAGCATTGCGTCGAGCATGTCGATGCTTCCTTGAAAAATTGTCGTCTTAACGACTGGTTGAAATCACAAACTGCACTTAGTGCGCATGCCTAATGAGGCCAATGAAGACCGCAGTCAGCATCGCAAAGATGTAGGCCTGCAAGAAGGCCACGAAGACCTCCAGGAGCATAATCCCGATAACCATCGTGACCGAGGCCGCCGCTACACCACCGGCGATCACAGCTCCACCACTCGCAAACATGAAGATCATCCCTAACAGGGACAGGACGAGCGTGTGCCCGGCCAACATGTTCGCGAACAAACGAATCATCAAAGCGAACGGCTTCGTGAGCTTCCCGAGAAATTCCACCGGGGTAAGAATCACGAGCATGATCGCCGTCCCCACCGGATTGAGCCCCGGCGGGGCGTAAAAGATCGTCTTCATGTAACCCTGGAACCCTAGGGCGCGCATGCCGGAGATCTCTACGACGATGAAGGTGACCAGGGCCAAGGCGCCGGTGACCATGAAGTTTCCACTGGCCGCTGAACCAAAGGGAACGAGCCCCAAGAAGTTCATGGCCAGAATGAAGAAGAACAGCGTAAGGATATATCCAGTGTAAGCATCGGCTCCATGGCCGATGTTTCGCCGGACCACCTCGTCCCGAAAGTAGAGGACGAGAGCCTCCATGGCATTCGCCAGCCCACTCGGAGCGCGATCCTTGTACTTGCCCTTCATAGCCCGGCCGATCGGCAGAAACACGAACAACAACAGGACGGCGGACAAGAAGAGGAAGACAATGTGCTTCGTAGGCGACAGATCGAGCGTGAGCGAGCCGATGTGAATGGGCTCCCAGGTGGGGAGATGCCAAACAAAGCCCCTACCCAGGACCTCGAACTCGATCTCCTTACCGTCGAGCAAATGGTGCATGAGCATGCCCTGCAGGTCCGGCGGAGTCCCCTCCGCCGCCGGCGCGTATTCCTGCGCGCCACCCTGAAACATGCTGAGCATTCCTAAGAGCTTCATCTAAGCCGTTTCGCTCGGCTCGGGCTTGAAATACATCGGCTCGAGCATGAGAAGTCCAAAAAAGAAGCCTGCGAGGGCTAAGAGCATCGGTACCGCTCCCTCAACACTCGACCGTATGGCATAAACTGCCACCGCCGCGACCACCAGCATCCGAAGCAGTGTCCCACCCACCCACGCGGCCAAAAAGCCGTTCAACTGACCGCGGAAGCGCAACAACGCCCATAACGCGGTCACTTGGATCGGGAGAGCAACCGCACCCGCGATAACAACTCCGCGGCGCCCTGCCGGATCCAAAAATGGCCACGACACGAGTGTGACGAGCGCAACGAAGCACAGCCCAGAGACTGCGTACTTTGCAGCCTTATTCATGCGAGTCTTTCTTCCGCAACTTGGGTTCGATCACAATGTGGTAATAGAGACTATAGAATCCAGCACATGCTCCGACAAACGCTCCCAGAAGCATCAGGAACGGCCCCGTGTCGAGCCTAGAGTCCAACCACGCCCCCACGCCCAAAAAAAGAAGGACCGAGAGTGCCAACTGGAGTCCGTGTCCCATGAATTGCCCGGAGGCTCTCATGATCTCTCGAGGGTCACCCCCCCGCTGGTCTCCTGCCAAGTCCAACTCCTTCACTGCTGACAGATACGCACACAGATAGAGCACGCTACCCGCCATAGCCAGGATAAATTACCGCTTGTGAAAAAAAGCGCAAGCGCGATCTAGGCCGAGACCAAGGGACGAATGGGGCGCTTGACTACTGGAAAATCCCAGGCCTATCTTCGCGTCGGCCCACACCCCGCCGCAGCCCGAGGATCCTAGCACTTTTCTACGGATCAGTGTCAGGTGAATTGAGTATCTTTGCTCCCTACTATATCAACCAGTTTTTCGGTGTCGCACGCCAGCGAGTCACCGGATGCGTCGGCCCACAGGACAGGCATGACCACAATGTCAGACACAGCACTCGTCGACCGCGACATCGAACTACTCGAACGGGTAGCCGAGGTTTCGGAATTGATGCGCCGCGAGGTCAGTCGGAAGATCGTCGGACAACACGAAGTCGTAGACGAACTTTTGAACGCCCTGATGGCCAACGGGCACGCGCTGTTAGTTGGTGTCCCGGGCTTGGCGAAGACGCTCCTCATCCAGACTGTGGCAGAGGCTTTGGATCTGAATTTCAGTCGCATCCAGTTCACGCCTGATCTCATGCCTACGGACATCACGGGTACGGAAGTCATCGAAGAAGACCGAACCACCGGAAAAAGAGTCTTCCGGTTTGTGAAAGGACCTATCTTCGCGAACATCGTCTTGGCGGACGAGATCAACCGGACGCCGCCCAAGACGCAGGCTGCCCTGCTAGAGGCGATGCAGGAGCGTTCAGTGACCGCCGCCGGCGACACATACCAACTGAGCCCCCCGTTCTTCGTGCTCGCCACGCAGAACCCCATCGAGCAGGAAGGCACGTACCCTCTTCCGGAAGCTCAACTCGACAGATTCATGCTCGAGCTGCCGATCTATTATCCGACGAAGGACGAAGAGGAAGAGATCGCCATGAAGACCACGGGGGCGGAGCAAGACGAGATCCGACCGGTGATCACGGCGGAAGAACTGATCGAATTGCAGGGACTCGTGAGGCGAATCCCCGCTCCGCCGTCGTTGGTGTCGTTCGCGGTGCGCCTCGCGCGCTCGACGCGCCCGGGGGCCGACGCTGCCAAAGTCTGTGCAAAATACGCAGCATGGGGAGCCGGACCGCGTGCTTCTCAATACCTCGTCCTTGGCGCCAAGGCTCGTGCGGCCTCGCGAGGTTCGGCCATCCCATCGTATGATGACGTGCGCGCGATAGCACCCGCCGTTCTCGCCCACCGCGTGGTCTTGAACTTCGAAGCCGAGGCGGACGGTCGTAAAACACGTGATGTAATTCGGGAGCTCCTCGAGGAGAGCCAAGGTTGGACATAGGTCGCGATTCCGGAGGGCCTGACCACCCTCCGAGTAGAAACCGCAGGGCCGATGCGACAGGCGGAGGCTCATGACGGGTATGGTGCTAGGCCTCATCGGGCTTTTCCTCTTGCTGTCCGCACTTCTCACCGCGGCTGAGACGGCCGCGTTCCAGATCGGCTCGTCCCGGCTTCGTACGCTCCAAGAAGAAGGTTTCGCCGGCGCCGAGGCCCTCACGGAGGTTCGCCGACACGCAGCGCTCGTAGGGTCCAGCGTGCGGCTAGCGACGGGAGTGCTGAACCTCACTGCAATGGGAGCGGGCATTGTGACCGGGGCATGGACCCTCGGGAACGGCAGCCCCTGGGTAAATCTCGTGGTTGGGGTTCTGTTCGTGCTCGTTGGCGGCGATATCGCCCCGCGCCTGATCGCGGCTCGCAATCCGGTACGGTTGGCGCTGTCCTCGGCGTCGGGCCTCCTGGCCCTGACCCGCGTGACTCGATTCGTCGCGGTGCCAGTGTCTCGCCTTGAGGAGGCTTGGGTCGGACGCGGTGATGAGGACGTGAGCACCGAAGAGCGAGAACTCCGCGAAATCCAGGAGATCGGCCAAGAAGCTGGAATCCTCGAGGAATCGGAGAATATCTTGGTCGAGCGAGCCTTTCGACTCGACGAACTCGCGGCTTGGGACGTAATGGTCCCGCGCGTCGACATCTTCGCATGGGAGGAAGAGCTCGTCCTCAGTGACATCCACGATTCACTCGCCGATGTCCCTTATAGTCGGGTCCCCGTGTACCGCAACTCAGTGGACAACGTCACTGGCATCGTCTACGTACGTGAGGTCTACGAGCGATTGACGAACGGGCAACGAGACGTGAAACTCAGCGAACTGTCGCGAGACCCGTTCTTCGTGCCGGGCTCGCTGTCGTGTGCCCAGTTGCTCCGGGACTTCCAATCCCGACGGATCCACATGGGTATCGTTGCCGACGAATTCGGTGGCACGGATGGTCTCGTCACGTTGGAAGACGTGGTGGAAGAACTCGTTGGTGAGATCCACGACGAGACCGACGTCGCAGAACAAGGGGTGGTTCGCGTTTCCGACTTCGCCGTTGAGTGCGATGCAGGGGCCGACGTGCGTGACATCAACGAAGCACTCAGCGTGGCACTTCCGAAGGTCGAACATCGGTCACTTAATGGTCTCATCCTGGAGGAACTGGGCCACGTCCCTCCTGAAGGTGAGACCTTCGAGCGCCACGGTGTCCGCATCGACATCATCGAGGCTTCAGAGACTCAGGTTCTGCGCGCGCGTGTGACGCGCCTGCCCACCGTTACAGGCCCAGACTCGGACTGATGGCGCTTCTCCTGCCTTTCAATGGTAAGTCTCCGCAGGTGCACTCTTCTGCGTTTCTGGCCCCAACCGCAGTTCTAATCGGAGACGTCACGATCGGAGAGAACTCGAGCGTTTGGTTCGGGGCGGTGCTGAGAGGAGACGACCCGGATAACGGGATCATCGTCGGCGCACGCACGAGCGTCCAAGACAACTGTGTGGTGCACGTGGGTGCCTGGCAGCCGACCGTCATCGGGGCTGACGTGACGGTGGGGCACGGCGCGAAATTCGAGAGTTGTACGATCGGGGACCGGACCGTGGTGGGGATGAACGCGGTCATCCTCCAACGCGCGACGATCGGTGAAGAATGCCTGCTCGCCGCTGGCACAGTTGTTCTCGAGGGCGCGGCGATCCCGGCCAGAAGCGTCGTGGCAGGAGTGCCCGGCGTGATTAAGAAGACGCTGGAGGGGTCCGCCGCCGAGTGGATCGCCGGCGGAGGGGGACACTACGTCGAGCTGTCGCGCGAGTATCTCGCCCAGGGCATCCAAGGGGATGCATGTGAATGAAGCAGGGCCAGTGAAGAGCAGCGGAGCCCAAATGGGAGTTCCCTCTGGCCCTCCCCCAACGTGCGACCTGTGCGGCGGTCCAATGCTCGACCGGCATTGCAAGCTGGTGTGCAAGGACTGCGGGTATCAGCGCGATTGCTCCGACCCCTAGCGGACTAACCCGCGGGCTCTCGTACCTCGATCTCAAAATCCCCGTCGGAAAGCACTGCCTCCGACACCGCACCTCCCGGCCAACGCACTTGGAGTGCGGTCGCGCCGGCTCGACCGCCAAGCACCTGGGTGGCACCATCGACGGACCAATACCCAGAGCCAAGCCGAACCTCACGAGCCGGGCCCATACGATCCCCGTAGATCAGTCTAATGGTGGCCCCGATAGCCCTTGGGTTCGCCGCTGCCCCCAATAGCCTCACGCGGAGTCCGACCTCGGCACCCCGGTTCCGGAACAACCGCAGAGCCGCGCCGTTCTGAGCGACAGCCAGGTCGACTCGGCCGTCACCGTCGAAGTCGGAGAATGCCGCCCCTCTGGCATCACCCCAAACGTCAACACCCGAGACCTGCCCAGGAACCGCTGTGAGCCCACCCGCACCATCGCCCCGGAGCCACAACCCGCGCCCACTGTCCAGCCGCGGCGCGTCGGTCTCCGTGGGAAAGAAGTTCTGACCGAGAAAGACATCTTCCGCGCCGTCCCCGTCCAAGTCCGCGATTGCTACTGCGAAAGCGGGCGCGAACTGCGCCTCCACGGGGAGAGGCACCGACTCGAAATGATCACCTTTGTTGAGGAAGAGCGTGTGGTCGTATGTCGTCGCTTGGTATCGCCCCGCTCTCTCCAGCGACTCGCCGAAGAGTTCATCCATAGTCGCTTCCGAGTATGCAGCCACACTCTCTACGATCTGACTCAGCCGAGGGACTCCGGCCGCCAGGCGAGAGAAACGGTCCAATGGCATGAGAGGCCCACCGTTCGTTTCGCTCTGTGCACGAACCACATCGAGTGACCCATTTCGGTCCATGTCCCCAAAGTAGAGCACCAGAGGGTGATCCGGCCGGGGAGCGAATCGTGTGTTCCTTCCCCAGTTGGTGGCCACGAAGTCCATGCGCCCATCTCCATCCAAATCACCGGCCGATATCCCATTCCATCGACCCGTCTGATTCAAGCCCCACTCCGGGCCCGCCCTCTGGAAGCGACCTCCTTGGTTCATGAGCAAGACGACCGCGCCCCACTCCACCGCGGCCAACAAATCCGGGTCGCCATCTCCGTCCACGTCAGAGAATGTCGCCGCCGACACCATGCCCAAGCGACCAAGGACCGGTGCGTTTTCGCTGTCCTTTGCGAAGGTCCCCGACTCGTTGAGGAAGAGCCGCGAGCTCCCCGCTAGGGGATACCCCGCAGGCATCACCCGCCCGCCGACGAACAGGTCGAGATCTCCGTCCGAGTCCACGTCAGCGGCGGCCATGGCGCCGATGCTGGTGGTGTCGGGTCCAATCACCTCCTGGGCACCGCCATCCGGCCCGAGGGCGACAACGGAGGGCAGGCTCAACGCCATGCTCGGAGAGTCAGACTCGTAGCTGGACTGCCCCACCAGAATCCTGGAACCGCCCCTCTCGTCCGGAACCGGAAGCGCTACCGTCTGATCCCCGGCAGCCGGGATACTCCATCCCTCCAGCGGGGTGAAGGCGCCTCCAACATTGCGAAACACCGCCATGCGTCCGCCCCGCCCCGCAGGAGCAAGGAGGTCTTCCGCACCGTCACCATCCACGTCGTACCACGTCACGCCCGGCCCGAGTCGAGACATTTCGTTTGGGAGTAAGGCTTGGCGCGCTGCGTCATCGTACTCGGATTCGAAATGCGCGTGCGCCAGGAGGTTCGAGACGTCTTCAAAGTGCTGGCCACTGGCCATTTCTTCGACAGGCGGACCGACGCCGACGATCCGCTCTGTCGCAGTCGACTGGTCGATCTCATAGGCCCGATCAGCCCTGACGTCATCGATCTGGGTCACAGATCCATCGCGCCAGATGACTTCGATCGTGTGCCCGGAACCGGGTTCCGCCGCGAACGTCAGCGTAGGCCCCGAGCCGGACAGGTACATGCCCCCGGACGTCACCTCACGGGACTGGGCCGGCACGCCATCTCCGCTCAAGCGCACGACCGCGCCAACCCCACCAGTGTTCGGCGCTCGTCCGCTGAGCTGAACGGCGACCCGCGGAGATGTGCCGCTGTTTCGCAGCAACAGAGGCGGGGCATTCAGACGGGTAACCACCACATCCAGGTCACCGTCCAAGTCGAAGTCGGCGGAGGCCAGGCCGTGGGAAATGTCGCTTGAGGGTGCGAAGCCCCACTCGTCGGTCATCTCCCCAAACGTGAGATCGCCGCGATTCCGCAGCGCTCGATTCGGTTGCTTGAGTGCCGGAAACAGGAGGAACTCCTCCCGCCAGTCGTATTCGAGTGTCCCCAGCCGCCGCTGGGTGTCCGCATCCATGATGTCCCAGGTGTGACCCGTTGAGACGAGGATGTCCTCGAAGCCGTCCAAGTCCACGTCAAGGAACATCGTCGCCCAAGACCATCCGGTCGCCTCCACACCGGCCATCTCGGAGATCTGCGCAAACGTGGCATCACCGCGGTTGAGGAAAAGCGTGTTCCGCATCATCTGAGGGCGGTCGTCGATCATCCCGAGCTGCTTCGGGAGTGCCGTGTGCGTGGGCACCTGTCGCATGCGCAGCGACCGCTGTCGGCTAAGCATATCGACCTCAAAAAAATCGACATCTCCATCTCGGTCGATGTCTGCGAAGTCTACAGCCATTCCCGCGTTGCTCGTGGCTCGGAGAGACAACCTCGGGGCCGCTCGGAACGACCCATCACCCTGATTGATCCAGAAGTGGTCCGGATCCTCGAAGTCGTTCGCGACGAACAGATCTGGAGCACGATCTCCGTTCACGTCGTAGAAGCGAGCCGTCAGCGCAAACAGGTCGGGTTCTTCTTCCAAGCGGCGTCCATCCGGATCCAAGAAAGCTCCTGAGGTGAACGACACTCGCTCGAAGGTGCCCATGCCGTCGTTCAGGTAGAACGCGTCGGGTTCAGCGCGTTGCGTGTATACCACTGCGTTCAGGTCCGGCCGCTCGACCACACGGAAGTCCTGCTCCAGACCAGGCGCCACATGGAAACCTTGCTCACCTTCCTGGACGATCGCGTCGAAGGTGCGCTCTTCCGGCGAGTACACGTCCATCGCCGAACGTAGCTTGTAGTTGGCGACATAGAGATCTAGGTCACCGTCTCCCTCCACATCTGCCAGAGTGAGCGTGGTCGACCCGAACGATTCACTGGGATCTCCAATCGGGCGTTCACTGAAGACTCCGGCTCCGTCGTTCACAAAGAGGGCGTTCCCTTGCCCGAGAGCTGTGAGCAGCAGGTCGAGGTCCCCATCACCGTCGACGTCCGCCAACACTGCGCCCGTTGAAGACCGATCGGCTGCCTCTACACCCGCGGCGGCCGACACGTCCTCGAAGCGCCATCCACCGACGTTCTTGTACAGAGCGTTCGGGCCATCCAGACGTGCAAGAAAGACATCGACCAACCCGTCCCCATCCACATCTCCGAGTGCCACGCCAGATCCGTGAGTAAGGTGCCGATTTTGAAGCGCGTCCTCCTGCCGAACCGCATTGATGAAGTCAATGCCTGCACGGCTGAGGTCCACCACCTGGAAGCCGGCACTGCCCCTTCGAGGGACCACGACCTCTCGCCACCGGTATCCGTCTTCGACGTGCCATTCCGGAAGCGGCGCATCCCCGCACGCCACGGTTCCGAGCACTAGAAGGAGTCCTGCTACGCGGCGCACAATCAATTGCCCGCTAGGGATCTACCTAGGGCAAACGGCTGGGCCTCGACGCGTTCTAACGTGGGGGCACCCTCTACCACCCGGTACACCGAGTCCATCTCCACGGCCTCGAACCGCTGAGTTTCACCACTTACCGGCCAGTCGATTTCGAGCGATACGATCCGGCTGGCAGCACCAATACCGATCTCGAGCTGCAAGCTGTTCGCGCCGAAGCTCCCTCCACCGGTCACACGAGAATGCACGGTTCGCTCACGCCCCCCTCCTTCTACCGTGACTCTCACCCGCGCCCCAATCGCTGCCCGGTTCGAGCGAACACCCTCGAGGCGTAGCGTAAGCCACCGACTCTCATTTCCTGGATTTTCGAAGAGCGCGTTGCGCGCGCGATCCGCCTGTGTCGCCCCTCCCATGTTGACCAGTATGTCTTGGTCGCCGTCGTTGTCCGCGTCACCAAACGAAACGGCGTGCCCTTTTTGCAGATGGCCAAAGCCCCCCGTGGTGGTGACCTCTTGGAAGAGGGCTCCTTCAGCGTTCCTGAACATCCGATTCGCCATCATCGACTCGTATGCCGGATCACCAGTGGCCACATAAAAATCGGGATAACCATCTAAATCGAGATCCCCGTAGTTCGAGCCCATGACGTACTGGACGCGTTCTAGTGCCGCCGCCGCAGTGGCGTTAGAGAACGTTCCGTTCCCCTCGTTGTGATAGAGCCGAGGTGGTGCACCGTCGGACTCCTGTCCTAGGATCTCCGCAGCTATGTCAGAGACCTGGGCCCGATATCCAGAGACGTAGAGGTCCAGCCATCCATCGTTGTCATAATCCCAAAACCAGGCAGGGAAACTGGTCTCCGGCTCAGTGACACCTGCCGACTCCGAAACATCCACGAACAGACGTTTGCCAGCTTCCGTCACATCGTTGCGAAACAGTCGATTAGTGGCCCCCAACAGAGACACGAAGAGATCGAGATCGCCATCGTTGTCGATGTCTCCCCACGTGACCCCCTTCACAAAGCCAACGACGTCCAAACGCATCTCACGGGTCACGTCCGAGAATGTGCCATCACCGCGGTTTCGAAAGAGTTGGCTCCCGTCCCTCCGCCCAGGAGATGCCTCGTTCCCAATGAAGAGATCGACCCATCCGTCGTTGTCGAAATCACCCCAATCGGCCGTTTGCGTCGAGAATGCATCCAGAAGCCCTGCAGCCTCCGTGACATCGACAAAGGTGCCGTCACCACGGTTACGAAGAAGTGAATTAGGCTGGCCATAGGAGAGCCAGGCACCGCGCAGAACGAGGATGTCCAGAAAGCCGTCGTTGTCGAAGTCGGCATGTTTCATGTTGAGTCCGCCGACAAACCCGGTAAGCCCGGCAGCCTCTGTACGGTCGGTGAAACCACCCGAACCGTCGTTCTCGTGATAGCGCATCTGGTCCTCGAGCAACCAGCCCGACGTAACGACATCCAAGTCTCCGTCGCGATCGAAGTCGTCCAGAATCGCTCCGCCTGCATGCCCCACGTCGTCGATGCCGAGCACGCCTGATACATCCGGGAAGCGGTCCATCTCGTAGTCGTCTCGAAACGACTCCAGCGGAACCAACCAACGCGGCGGGACTCCCTGTGGATATTCGCCCAGCAGCATGTACGCAACATTCAAAAGCCAGCGATTCTGAAGATTGTCCGGGTCCGACGACAGGAGCACCTCGAGGCGTTCGGCAGCGGCGTGTCCAGGAGCATCATCCGGACGACTGGCCATCCCTGTGACAGGCACCAAGCAACGCGACACCTGTGATTGAACCACACAAGCTTCCTGCTCTTCCCATTTCAGCAGTGCCATCGCCTCGAGGTCCGCGATGACGCTTCGGAACTCCGGTGGCACTCGACCTCCTTGTCCATCGATGTCGTGGAGCAAAGAAGCGAGACTGTCCGCAGCCTCAGCGAAACGCCCGGAATACACGAGTTGCTCTGAGAGCTGGCCTCGGTAGGTCATTTCCCCTTGAAGCCCCCCGTCGGGACCGCGCGCGGCCAACGCTGCAACTCGGGCCTCATTGGCGAAGGGACTTTGTCTGCGGTCGAGCCCGTTCGCGAGATCGGACAACCGCTGAACCATCTCGGCGCTTCCATCCCGCGCCTGCGGCGGGGGCTCTCCCGCAGAGCATGCGCCGATCAAGAGCAGCGACCCCAGGAAAGCCGCGCGAACAGCGGGCTTCCCGCGTGCGTCGAGAGGAACTCGGCTCATGCGGTCAACCGGGCAACCCGACGACCTGAGTGAGGTACCACCCCACCATCAGGTCGCCCCAGCCGTAAACGATCGCGGCCCCTGCAGCGAGGAAGACGCCGAGGGGAATCAAACGCTTGGAGAATGACGCGATTGGGCCAAACACCATGAGCGCTAGAATCGACCCCAAGAAGATCGTGAGGCCCACGCCCCACACGCCCACAAAGGCGCCGACCATCATCATCATCTTGATATCGCCACCGCCCATCGCTTGATCCACACCCGCCTCTTCCAAGCGACCCGGCCACACCTTCTTGATGACCCACGTCCCGGCTAACCCTACGAACCACAGAACGCCGTAACCGACAACTGCCCCGATGAGGGACTCGAGCCATTCGATTCCTCCCGGGAAGGACGCCATCCCAAAGCCGATCACCGCCCCGCCTAATGAGAACTGATCTGGAATGATGAAGAAGCGCGCGTCCGAAACTGCGATGCCGAAGAGTATCGTGAGGAAAACCGCCCCCCGAAGCGCTTCCGGCGTGGGGCCATGCGCGGCGAACACACCCGCCCACATGAGGCCCGTCGCAAACTCCACCAACGGGTACTGCACGGAGATCGGCTCTGAACAAAACCGACATCTACCCCGCAGAATCACCCAACTCAGCACGGGAACATTGTCGAACCACTGGACGGGTTCGAGGCACTTCGGACACCTCGATCCTGGCGACACAATCGATTCGTCGATCGGCCAGCGCAGCGAGCAGACGTTCAGAAACGACCCTAACAACAGGCCGAACAGCCCCGCCACGACGGCTACGAGCCAACCTTCGATCACCCTTTGTACTCCTGTGTCAGCTCAAAAAGAAGGACTGCTCCTGCCATCCCCACGTTAAGGGACTCCGTGGCGCCGGGCATGGGAACCGATACTACCCCCGCAGCAGCTTCTAGGATCTCAGGCCTGACACCGGCTCCCTCATTTCCCACCGCAAGTGCGAATCGTTGCCGCTCCCTCCATTCCCGCACGCTTCGTCCTGCACTGTCCGCGACCAAGACAGGTACGCCCTCCTCACTCAGCGCCGGCAGCACTTCTTCCCATCTCGCGTGAACCACAGGCATGGTGAAAACAGCGCCCGCCGAAGCTCTTACTGCCTTGGCACTCCAGACGTCCACAGTACCGTCGAGCGCGATCACCCCGTCCACGGCAAAACCACGTGCCGCTCGAACGAGGGTGCCGACGTTCCCCGGGTCCTGGATCGCGTCGAGTATCAAGCAACGCGAAGCTTGCACAACTTCAGAGAGATCCGTGACCGGTTGTTTCACGACCAGCAGCACCCCCTGATGATGCTCCGTGTCCGACAACTCACTCAAATCACGATCGCCGACCTCGACGAGCTCCGCGCCGGAGTCACCTAAGATATCGGCCAAATCCTGGCCCCCGGTCAGCTCACCGAGGCGTGGGGTCGTCACAGCGAAGCGCACTTCCATACGCGCCATCAAAGCCTCGCGGGCCGCTCGCACGCCCTCGACCACAACGAGTCCCTCTCGGACTCTGCTCTTCCGCGTCCCTAACCGACGGACCAAACGGCTACGCTCTTGGCTCAACGCCATCACTGCACCAACCTTCCGCATCGTCCACCCTCGTCCGACCACGTATGATCGAACCACAACTGCCTGTCGCGCTCACCATCGCTGGAAGCGATAGCGGGGGCGGAGCCGGCATTCAGGCGGATCTCAAGACGTTCCACCAATTTGGTGTCTTCGGGACATGCGCCGTCACTGCGATCACTGCTCAGAATACGGTCGGGGTCCAGTCGATCCACAGCGTGCCTGTTTCCGAGGTCCGAGCCCAAATCGACGCGGTGGTGACGGACCTGCCACCTCGAGCGTTCAAGACCGGCATGCTGGGGTCCCTCGAGTTGGTGCATTCGGTCGCCGCCGCCATCGACGATCACGACCTCCGCGCCTACGTCATGGATCCCGTCATGGTCGCGACGAGCGGCGATCGCCTCCTCCCCGAAGAGACGGAGTCTGCGATCGCCGAAGTCCTGCTCTCGCGAGTCGCCCTGGTCACGCCGAACCTGCAAGAAGCTGCCGTCTTGTCCGGGGGCCCCGTCACCTCGCTGGCGGAGATGGCGGCGGCGGCTCGCCTGCTCGTCGATCGCGGAGCTGGAGCCGCCCTGATCAAGGGTGGACATCTGGACGGTGACGCCGTCGACTTGTTCTGGGACGGTGAGACCGAACACATCTGGCGGCGAAGCCGCATCGACACGGTCCACACACACGGGACCGGGTGCACCCTTTCCGCTGCAATCACTGCGGGGCTGGCTACCGGAAACACCCTGGAAGGCGCAGTCGATCGCGCAATCCGGTTCGTCTCCCGGGCGATCCAAACCGCTCCCGGCCTCGGTAAAGGCCACGGGCCTGTGAATCACTTCGCGCCCACCGACTGAGAACAAGCAGCCAGGGCTTCGGCAACGCCGGAAATCACGCCCCCCAGGCGAGCGCCCATCTGTTGTCCAACCTCGATGACCTGGTCGTGCCCGATGGGTTCCTGACTGAGACCTGTCCCCTTATTGGTGACCATTGAGAATGCCATGCAACGGACGCCAAGCGCACGCGCGGCGATGACTTCGGGCACGGTGGACATCCCCACGACGTTCGCCCCCATCAGTGTCAGCATTTTGACTTCAGCGGCGGTTTCGTACGAAGGCCCGAGCACGGCTGCGTAGATCCCGCTCGACAAGGCCACGCCCAGACGCTCCGCCACCTCTCGAGCCAAGTCCTGCAACTCACGATCGTACGGCCTGCTCATGTCGGGGAATCGTGTCTCGCCCTGCTTCACAGGTCCGATGAGAGGATTCGTGAACATCATGTTGATGTGGTCATCCAAAAGGACGAGATCGCCCGGCCCGAGTTCTCCGTCGATGCCTCCCGCGGCGTTAGTGAACACCATCACCTCAACCCCGAGAGCCGAGAGCACGCGGACAGGCGCGACGACAAAGTCCAAGTCGTGTCCTTCGTAGGCGTGATAGCGACCCGCCTGGAGAAGCACCCGCGTACCGTCTAACGATCCCGCCACGAATCGACCCGAGTGCCCCTCGACTCCCGAAGGCACGAAACCAGAAAGGTCTTCGAATGGAATCGTGACCGGGTCTTGCACTTCATCAGCGAGATGATTGAGGCCCGAGCCAAGCACCACTGCGATACGTGGCACCGTCACCAGGCGCCGACGAAGCTCTTCGGCTGCTGCCCGCACCTGGATGCCAGCGCGTTCGGTGTTCAGAGAATCATCCCGGCGACTGTTGCCGTCATGAAGGCTGCAATCGAGCCGGCTACCATCGCGCGGAGTCCCAACCGAGACAGATCGTGCCTGCGGGACGGTGCGATCCCCCCGATCCCGCCGAGCTGGATCGCAATCGACGAGAAATTGGCGAAGCCGGAGAGCGCGTACGTGGCGATGATAATCGACCGAGGCTGCAAGGTATGCTCGCCTCCCAAGGTGGCCGCGAGTTGGAAGTAGGCGAAGAACTCGTTGAGAACGGTCTTCACGCCCATGAGCGAAGCCACAGCAGGCGCGTCTACCCAGGGCACACCCATCAGCCAAGCAAGCGGTGCGAGCACCCAACCCAGAATCAACTCGAAGCTCAACGCCTCGAAACCGACCAAGCCACCGAGCCAGCCAAGCATCCCGTTCATCATGTACACGAGAGCGATGAACGCCAGCAGCATCGCGCCGACGTTGAGCGCGAGATAGAGCCCCTCGGACGCTCCCCGAGCCGCCGCGTCGATGACGTTGACGTCCGGCCTCTCGATGTCGATCTCGAGCGTTCCGGCGGTTTCCGGCTCGCCGTCCTCCGGATACATGATCTTGGCGATCACGAGCGCGGCCGGAGCGGACATGACCGAGGCGGCCATCAGGTGTCCGGCGATGTCCGGAAAATACGCGATTAGGATGCCGACGTACGCAGCAAGCACTCCACCCGCGACTGTGGCAAACCCTCCCGTCATCACCGCCATCAATTCGGAATTGGTCATGCGATCGACGAAAGGTTTGATAAGCAGCGGCGCCTCCGTTTGACCGACGAAGATGTTGCCCGCGGCCGAAAGGGTCTCGGCGCCTGACGTCTTCATGGTTCTTTGCATGACAAACGCCACGCCCTTCACGGCGACCTGCATGACGCCGATGTGATACAACACCGTCATCAGCGACGAGAAGAAGATGATCGTCGGCAGAACGTTGAAGGCGAACATCGCGCCGGTATTCGCGACTCGGCCCGGCGTCGCGACAAAAGCGCCTGAGCCCGCGACGCCAACCGGCACGTTGTTGTACACCAGGTTACCGAAGATGAACTGCGCGCCATCCACAGTGAAGCCGAGCAGGGCAACGACGATGGTATTCATGAAATCAAAGACTCCCTCACCCACGGGCGTCTTCAAAATGAACACAGCAAAAACGAGTTGAAGAGAGATCCCCCAAATCACCACGCGCCAGGAGATGTTCTTCCGATTCATACTGAAGAGCCAGGCCACCCCTACCAGTGCCAGAAGGCCGAGGATCGACCTTAGCCGCTCGAGCAACGGCGTCCCCAACGATCCCTGGGGCACACTGATCTGAGGCGCCGCCTGAACGACGGCTGCCGTGGCGAGAGGATCCGCGGTACCGGCCCCCAGAGAATGCCACACACCCGTGACCATGAGGACGGCTGCAGCGCACCAAAGAGCGGCAATGGAGAGTCTGGGTCGCTTCATGTGCTGCGGTCCCGAGCCTCGAGGATGGATTGCGATCGCCGCGCAATATCTGCGCGACAGTGCCTCACCACCAGCCACAGCCGCCGAGTCGCTCCGAGCGGGCCCGCGCTTCATCCTGCCTTAATCGGCGCCCCTCCATCATCAGATGGGGGCAAGGCGCTGCCATTTTGGCAGTTGTGCCGCGATAAATCCGCCATACCGGCGCATATTGCGGCGCTTTATTCGGCATAATCATTGCACTTCTTGCGCCGTAATGCGGAGGCAGCAATCTCGCAGATTTCGCCGGCACCACCGGCGCTTTCACACAGATCATCGTCCAGGACCGCCCCGGCGCCTCCTGGATTCAATTGAACGAGCAGAGGAGAACAATGGGTAAAGTCATCGGGATCGACCTCGGTACCACGAACTCGGTGGTCGCGGTCATGGAGGGCGGTGAGCCCGTCGTGATCCCCAACTCCGAGGGTGGTCGCACGACCCCTTCCGTCGTCGCACACACGAAGGACGGTGAGCGCCTGGTCGGTCAGGTCGCACGTCGCCAGGCCATCACGAACCCCGAGAACACCGTGTTCTCGATCAAACGGTTCATGGGTCGCAAGCACGACGAAGTGGCTGGGGAAGAGAAGCTCGTCCCGTACGACGTCGGTCACGACGCCAGCGGCAGGGTGACGGTCAAGATTCCGAACGTCGACAAGACGTTCACGCCGCCCGAAATGAGCGCAATGATCCTCCAGAAGATGCGCCAAACTGCGGAGGACTATCTGGGCACCAAGGTGAGCCAGGCCGTAATTACGGTCCCGGCTTACTTCAACGACGCCCAGCGCCAGGCCACGAAAGACGCCGGTAAGATCGCCGGTCTCGAAGTGCTCCGGATCATCAATGAGCCGACAGCAGCAGCACTCGCCTACGGCCTCGACAAGAAGGCAGAAGAGAAGATCGCGGTCTTCGACCTCGGTGGAGGTACGTACGACATCTCGATTCTCGAGCTGGGTGACGGCGTCTTCGAGGTGAAATCGACCAACGGCGACACGCACCTCGGTGGAGACGACTACGACCAGCGTCTCATCAACTGGCTGGTCGAGGAATTCAAGAAAGACCAGGGAATCGACCTGTCTCAGGATTCCATGGCACTCCAGCGCCTGAAGGAAGCAGCAGAGAAGGCGAAGATGGAGTTGTCCACGACCATGACGTCGGACATCAACCTGCCGTTCATCACTGCGACCCAGGAAGGGCCGAAGCACCTGAACTACAGCCTCTCCCGAGCCAAGTTTGAGCAGCTGGTGGATGACCTGAACCAACGCACGATCCCGCCCATGGCGGCTGCGCTCAAGGACGCCGGCTTGACGACCGACGACATCGACGAGGTCATTCTCGTTGGTGGATCGACGCGGATCCCCAAGATCCAGGAGATCGTGAAGGAATTCTTCGGCAAGGACCCTCACCGGGGCGTGAACCCGGACGAGGTCGTCGCTGTCGGTGCCGCTATTCAGGGTGGTGTTCTGTCCGGTGACGTAACTGACGTCCTCCTTCTCGACGTGTCGCCGCTGTCACTCGGAATCGAAACGCTGGGTGGCGTCATGACTTCGCTCATCGAGCGGAACACGACGATCCCGACTAAGAAGGCCGAGGTGTTCTCAACGGCTGAGGACAACCAGACCACGGTCGAGATCCATGTGCTCCAGGGTGAGCGAAAGATGGCGATGGACAACAAGACCATCGGCAAGTTCCAGCTGACGGGAATTCCGCCGGCACCGCGCGGCATGCCGCAGGTCGAGGTCACCTTCGATATCGACGCAAACGGTATCCTGCACGTGTCTGCCAAGGACCGCGCCACGGCTAAGGAACAGAAGATCCGCATCGAAGCTTCGAGCGGCCTCTCCGACGCCGAAATCGAGCGTATGGTCAAGGACGCAGAGGCTCACGCCGGCGAGGACGAGTCGCGCCGCGAGAAGGTCGAGGCTCGTAATCAGCTCGACTCACTCGTCTACCAGGTCGAGAAGGACACGGCGGAGTGGGGCGACATGGTCCAGGAAGCGACGCGAGAGCGTCTCAACCAGGCAGTCGAAGCTGCCAAGGAAGCACTGAAGGGTGACGAACTCGAGACGCTGACGTCGGCCCGTGACGAGCTGATGCAGGCGTTCAGTGCTGCTGGGCAGGAGATGTACCAGTCACAGGCAGCGGAGGCCGAGGCGGCTTCCGATGAAGAGGGCGAAGAGTCCGAGACGGGTGGTGAGGAAGCGGAAGGCGGGGATAAGGGAGAGGCTGAGGCCTCCTCTGACGAGGACGTGGTCGAAGCAGACTACGAGATCGTCGACGAGGAAAGCTGACGTCGCACCCCCCTCAGGGCGCTCAAGCGTGGGGCATCGGGGCAACCCGGCGCCCCACGTTTTGCGTCTCAGACAGGTGTAGAAGATCAAGCCTTGGCATGATCTTCATTGTATGATTGGACCGTCCGGATCGTATGAACGTCCGATGACATAGACATTAGGAGTGACCGATGTACGACCCTCTTCGCGCCAAGGCCAAGCTCGTCCTCTATACGGCGGTCGCATTTCTCTTCGGGATCGGCATGGCGGGCGGGCTCGGATGGACGAGCACATCGTACGCGATGCCGGTTATCGAAGAATCTCCTCAGATCTCGCCGGAAGCTGTGCAACCGGCGCTCGACCTGAGTGCCGCTTTCACCAACCTCGCGGACGCCGTCACACCAGCGGTAGTGCGCATCGAGAGCCGACGGCCGGTCAGCCAAGCGACCCAGCAGGTCCCTGACGCGTTCCGTCGTTACTTCGACCTACCCAATGACGGCAACGAGCAGGCTCCGCCGGTCCAAGGAGCGATCGCTGGAGGGAGCGGCTTCATCGTGTCGGCGGACGGCTACATACTGACGAACAACCACGTCGTCGAGGGCGCAAATCAGGTCACGGTGTACTTCCCTGACCGAAGCGTGCACGAAGCGGTGATTGTCGGAAACGACCCGTTCACGGACGTGGCTGTCATCAAAATCGTCGCCGATGAGCCACTACCGCACATGTCGTTCGGTGATTCGGACGACAGTAAAGTCGGCGAATGGATTCTGGCGATCGGAAACCCGGGGATCGGCCGCTCCACGCAGCTCGACTTCACCGTGACGGCCGGCATCATCAGTGCACTAGGCCGCCCGCTGCAGTTGCTGCAGCGCGATCTGATGAACGACCCCCGCTACGGGCCCGACGCGGCCGGATTCGCAATCGAAGATTTCATCCAGACGGATGCAGTGATCAACCCGGGCAACTCCGGCGGCCCGATGATCAACCTTAAGGGTCAGGTGATCGGCATCAACTCGGCCATCGCATCGACAACCGGTGGTTATCAAGGGTACGGCTTCGCGATCCCCATCAACCTCGCGCGGCGCGTCATGGAAGACCTCGTCGAGTTCGGACACGTGAGGCGTCCACGGATCGGTGTGAGGATCGCCGCGGTCTCGGCCGAAGACGCCGAGGCGTACGGCCTCCCCTCCGTCTCCGGGATCCTCGTGCAGGGCGTCAACGAAGGGGGTCCCTCGGACGGTCAACTCGAAGCTGAAGACGTCATCGTCGCCATCGAAGACGAGCCCGTCGGGTATGTGGCAGAACTACAGGCACGCGTGGCCGAGTTCCGCCCGGGAGACCGTATCAAGGTGTCACTCTATCGCGACGGTCGTCTGATGGATGCAGAAATCCGCTTGGACGAAGCGCCGATCAACGAAATCCCCACCGTGGTAACCGTACGGACGGGAGAGCCGGACGAGCGGCTTGGAATCAACGTCGAAGTGGTTGATCTCGAGGAGATCGCGAGCTTGGGGTGGGAAAATGCCGATGGCGTATTCCTCACGCAGGTGGCACGTGGGAGCCCGGCGGATCGTCGCGGGGTGGGTGGATACCTCGGCACCAAGATCGTCCGCGTGCAAGACGTTGCGATCTCCACACCCGCCGACGTCCGGCGCGCACTGGGCGGAGTCGACCCGGGCGAGATCGTCTCTCTGCACTTCGAGTACCCAAACGGAGACCAACAGGTGGTCAACGTGAGGATGCCGCGCTAGGACGACAGACGCGGAGAGAGTGTACCCTTCTTCGCGCCGGGTTTATCTTTTCCCGGGTCTGCGAAAGTGGCGGAATTGGTAGACGCGCGGGATTTAGGATCCCGTGGCTTATGCCGTGGGGGTTCGAGTCCCCCCTTTCGCACTCGGGGGCCCGCTTCATGGTCTCCGTTTGTTGATTTCTTTCAGATTTTGGCCCCTGTGAGGGCGTGAGGGTATGGCTGTAGACGTTTCGAATCTTCAGATCTCCGTGACGGAGCATGAACGGTGGCGCCGTAGCATGAGCGTTACCGTACCCGCATCTGTTATTCAGGAAGAAGAACAGAATGCCGCCCGGCAACTTGCCGGCCGCGCACGCCTCAAGGGTTTCCGCAAGGGACGCGTCCCAACCAAGCTGATCGAACAACGGTTTGGTGGGTCTCTCAAGAAGGAGACGCTCGACAAGTTGATCAGTGATGCGTACCGGAGCGCGTTGGCCGCTCAGGAATTGCGCCCGATCAGCGAGGGTGACATCGAGGAGGTGAATTACGAGCCCGATCAGGATCTCGTGTTCTCCATCGCTTTTGATGTTCAGCCTGTCGTGGAGCTCTCTACGCTCAGTGGTTTTGTCCTGGAACGGCCTGCCGCCGAGGTGAACGACGAACATGTCGACCAGGTACTAGAGCGCGTCCGGGAGCAGCACGGCGCATGGAAGCCGGTAGAAGAAGGAAAGCCCGTCGATACCGATCTCGTCTCGGTTCGCATCGCGAAGATCGAAGGTGAGGAGGTCGACGAAGGCAAGGAGTATGAATTCACTCTAGGCCAGGGCGACGCGCTTCCGGACATCGAGAACGGAATCAAGACGCTCGACATCAACGAAGTCGGTGAATTCGACGTGTCCTTCCCAGACGACTTTCCCGACGAAAGCCGGCGCGGCGACACGGAGAGAATCCAAGTCACGGTGCTGGCGCGGAAGGAACGCGAACTCCCGGCCCTCGATGACGAGCTCGCCAAGCAAGTAGGCGAATTCGAGACGGTGGAGGAGTTGAAGGCGAGGGTCCAGGAAGACTTGGCGAAGGACGCTGAACAGCAGGCCGAATCGGTCGTCCGAGGGCGACTTCTGGACATGGTGCTCGATGCCAACCCGTTTGAGGTTCCGAAGTCGATGGTCGACCGGTACGCGGACGGAGTCATTGGCGAGCAACAGGAGATGGACGAGGAGCGTAAGGCGGAAGTGCGCGAGTCCATTCGCCCTGAAGCGGAACGCGCTGTGAAGCGGATCCTCATCGTGGAAGAGGTGGCGACATCCCAAAGCCTCACGGCGACGGATGACGACATCGACGCCCGCGTGGAAGAAATCGCCGAGGCGAACAACAGCACCCCGGCGCAGGTATATGCAGGCCTTCAGAAGTCGGGCCGTCTCGAGATGCTCGAACGCGAGCTCACCGAGACAAGAGTCTTCGATTATCTGAAAGAACAGTCCGAGATCACTGACGCGGTGGCCGAATAAGCCACGAGACCCGGAGCGATATGTCGATTTATCCACCTTATGTCATCGAGCGGACCAGCCGCGGCGAGCGTAGCTACGACATCTTCAGCCGGCTGCTCATGGACCGGATCGTCTTCCTAGGAAGCGGTATTGATGACAACGTGGCGAACATCATCGTGGCTCAGCTCCTCTTCCTCGATGCTGAGGACCCGGAGCGCGACATCTTCATGTACATCAACTCGCCGGGTGGGAGCGTGTACGCGGGGATGGCCATCTACGACACGATGCAGCACCTGCGTGCGCCGGTGTCGACGTTCTGCGTTGGCATGGCAGCGTCCATGGGCGCGATCCTGCTCACCGCCGGAGTCGAAGGCAAACGCAGCGCGTTACCGAACTCGCGCATTATGATCCATCAGCCTTCGGGCGGATCGCACGGTACGGCTTCGGATATCGAGATCGCAGCCAAAGAGATCGTGCACATCAGACACAGTCTCAACGGAATCCTCTCGAAGCATACGGGAAAGTCCGTTGAACAAGTCGCGGCCGACGTGGACCGCGACCGTTTCATGAGCCCAGTCGAAGCCGTCGAGTACGGGCTCATCGATCAGGTCCTGGAAGGCCCGGTACAGCCCACAGAAGGGAAGCCGGCCGACTCGGATAGCGCCGAATAGCGAGGTCTTGTGATGACGAGCGATAAACACCTGCGTTGCAGCTTCTGCGGAAAGTCCAAGGAGAGCGTCAAGAAGTTCATCTCCGGACCGAACGTATACATCTGCAATGAATGCATCTCGCTCTGCAACGAGATCCTAGCGGAGGAAGAAGAGCGCGAGGCTCAAGGACAAACGACTCCAAGCCCCACGCCCGAAGAGATCAAGTCGGTTCTGGATCAGTATGTTATTGGTCAGGAGAACGCTAAGAAGGCACTCGCCGTGTCGGTGTACAATCACTACAAGCGAGTGAACAATCATGGCGTGTTGGACGAAGTCGAAATCGACAAAGCCAACATCCTGCTCATTGGGCCGACGGGTGTCGGAAAAACCCTGCTGGCACAGACGCTTGCCCGCATGCTGCACGTGCCCTTCACCATCGCCGACGCGACGACGTTGACCGAAGCCGGCTACGTGGGCGAGGACGTCGAGAACATCCTCGTACGACTCCTTCATGCTGCTGACTTCAACGTCGCCGAGTGTGAGCGGGGAATCGTGTACATCGATGAGATGGACAAGATCGCGCGTAAATCTGAGAACCCATCCATCACCCGTGACGTTTCTGGTGAGGGTGTCCAACAGGCCCTGCTAAAGATTTTGGAAGGCACGATCGCGAGCGTACCGCCCCAGGGCGGACGGAAGCATCCGCAGCAGGAGTACATCCAGATAAACACCCGCAACATTCTGTTTATTTGCGGCGGTGCGTTTGACGGGCTCGAAAAGATCGTCGAGCAGCGCATTGGCAGTCGGCGTATTGGCTTTGCTGGTGAGGACATGGAGCGGAAGGAAGGCCCCCTTATGCAGTGGGTCGAGCCCGAAGACCTCCAGCGCTTCGGGATCATTCCAGAGCTCGTGGGGCGGCTCCCGGTCAGCGTAAACCTGGATGAGTTGGACGAGGAAGCGCTGACGCGAATCCTAGAGGAGCCCAAGAACGCCCTGGTGAAGCAGTACACCAAGATGTTCGAGCTGGAAGGCGTTGGTCTCACGTTCGATCGTGAGGCGATTGTCGCCATCGCCGAGAGGACGCTCGACCGAAAGACTGGTGCCCGCGGGCTTCGGTCCATCATCGAAGGCGTCATGCGTGAGGTGATGTTCGACATCCCCTCACGGTCCGATGTGCGCGAGGTGGTCGTAACAGCCGAGAGCATCAACGACGGGGTACCTCCTCTCTTGGTACTCCATCCTGCAGAACATAAGATGGAAGCCTGACCACCGAATCAAGACCTGAGGCCGCTCCTGGCCTCACAGGTTGTCGCCTAGACGACAAAAAGCCTCCTGATACCAATCGCAGGGGGCTTCGTCTGTTGCACTGACCACCAAACCCGTACGATATGCGCCGAAGACGCCCCTCCCAGCCAAAGAACAGCACAGCAATCATGGCACAAGCGCGGCTCTCCGAATGGCGACGCTAGTTCGAGCGGAAGACCGAGTCGAGGTTCCTGGTCGCCTCCCCGTGATCGCGCTGCGGGACCTAGTGTTCTTCCCATACATCGTCTTGCCACTCCTGATTGGTCGCGAGAGGTCTGTCACTGCTCTTCAAGAGGCCCGTGACGAAGAGGGACTGGTGCTCTTGGTAGCCCAGAAGGACGCCTCGGTCGACGACCCTGGCAGCACCGATCTCCACCGGGTCGGTACCGTAGCTCGCGTCGTCCAAGTCTCACGTCTCCCAGACGGAACCTCGCGGGTGGTCCTGGAGGGCCTGGGGCGCGCCAAGATCAAGAGACTGGTCACCACCACCGCGGCCCTACGGGCGTCCGTTGAACTACTGACCGGCCGAGAGGTGGAGGACGAGGGCGCCGCGACAGATCAGGTTCTCTCGCTTACGAGAACGGTTGTGAGCCTGTACGCGGAATACGCCCGGCTCCACGCACGAATCCCGGAAGAGCTACCTGGCATCCTATCTGCAGAGGGCGACCGAGTCCGTTTTGCCCACCTTGTCGGTGGTCACCTGATCCTTCCTTCGATCGAGAAACAGGAACTCCTTGAGGCGACCGATCTGAATGACCAGCTGAATCTTCTCCGAGAACTGCTGGTTCGGGAACTGGAGATCCTAAGCATCGAAGCGAAGCTGGATCGCCAGATCCAGATCCAGCTGGGACGTGACCGGACACCCGCATTGGGGCAGGGCTTCAAGGCGTTTCAGCGTGAACCCTCAGAACAGGACAACGATGAGTGGCGGGAAGCCGAAGAGGCCGTCCGCGAGGCAGATCTGCCCCCCGATGCCCGTGAGCGGGCAGAAAAGGAGCTTGGCAGGCTCAAGAAGCTGAACCCGGTTGCGCCGGAAGCTGCGGTGATCCGAACACATCTCGATTGGATCGTGGCCCTGCCCTGGATGGCGCGTTCCGAAGACAATCTGTCCGTCGAACACGCATCGGACATACTCGACTCGGAGCATTTCGGACTGGGCGAAGTGAAGGAACGCATCCTAGATCACGTCGCCGTGCTTTCGCTCGTGAAGGAGATGCGAGGGCCGATCTTGTGCCTTGCGGGGCCTCCCGGCGTCGGAAAAACCTCTCTGGGCCGGAGCATCGGCAACGCACTCGGGCGCGAGTTCGTGCGGGTGTCGCTGGGCGGAGTTCGGGATGAAGCCGAGATTCGCGGTCACCGACGCACCTACGTAGGGGCCCTACCTGGACGCATCATTCAAGGGATGCGTCGCTCGGGGACGAAGAACCCAGTCTTCCTTTTGGACGAAGTAGACAAGCTGGCCAGCGACTTCCACGGGGACCCTGGCGCGGCGCTCCTCGAGGTTCTCGATCCCGAGCAGAACAAAGCCTTCGCGGATCACTACTTAGAGCTGGAATACGACCTGTCTGACGTGTTGTTCATCGCGACGGCGAACACCCTCCAGGGTATTCCCGAGCCGCTTCGAGATCGCATGGAGATCATTCGACTCCCCGGGTACTTGGATACCGAAAAGTGTGAGATCGCCTCTCGCTTCCTCTGGCCGCGCCAGTCAGAGCGTCATGGGATTGCTGCCGGGCGGGTCGCCCTCGACAAACCGGCCATCCACCATGTCATCGCGCGGTATACCCGGGAAGCGGGAGTCCGTGAGCTCGACCGACGGCTTTCACGAGTCGCGCGGAAGCTTGCCCGTGGAGTGGCTGACGCTGAACTCATCCCGCCGCTCATCGGGGCGGCAGACCTAAAGGGGCTCCTCGGGCCCCCACCCTACTCGCCTCCGGACCGAGACCAGGACAGCGACCGCATCGGGATCGCCAACGGCCTGGCTTGGACTGCGGCGGGCGGGGCTGTACTCGATGTCGAGGTCGCCGTGGTAGCGGGCGCTGGCGCTCTGAGACTTACAGGGACCCTAGGCGACGTAATGAAGGAGTCAGCACAGGCCGCAGTCACGTACGCAAGATCGAGATCCGAGTTGCTAGGCCTCGATCCACAGTTCCATGAGAAGATCGATGTGCACATCCACATCCCGGAGGGAGCTACCCCTAAGGACGGGCCGTCAGCTGGCATTACGATCGCGATGGCGCTGATCTCGGCTCTGATGGATATCCCCACGCGGGCGGATGTGGCCATGACGGGCGAAATTACGCTTCGGGGCCGCGTCCTCGCCGTAGGGGGGGTCAAGGAAAAGGCGGTGGCAGCACTGCGGAGCGGCATGCGAAGAGTTGTGCTCCCAGAAGCGAACGCGTCCGACCTCGAACTCCTTCCCGCCGAAGTGTTGGAGAGTGTCACTTTCGACCTTGTACGGACCATGGATGAAGTCATGGATGCGGTACTCCTTCACCCGTCCGGACGCCGCCCTCAGGAGACGCCTGGCACTGGCTTGGAGATGCCGCTCCCGCACGGATGAAAATCAAAACGGTTGAATACGCGGGCACGATTGCCCAACCCAACGGCCCAGCTCCGGGCACCCTTCCACAGATCGCCTTCTCTGGCCGGTCGAACGTGGGGAAGTCGTCGCTGATCAACACGTTGCTCCGGAGAACGCGCAAGAAGATCGCGCGCGTCTCCGCGACCCCTGGAAAGACCCGCACAATCAACTTTTTCACGGTGAACGATCGGTTCTTTCTCGTCGATCTTCCGGGGTACGGTTACGCGAAGGTACCCGCCAAAATGCGCGATGAGTGGTCAACGCTCATCGAGTGGTACCTCGGGCAAAAGGACACCGTGAACGGCCTCGTGCACCTCATGGACGCACGCCGTGACCCGACCCCGCACGACCATCAGATGATGTCATACCTGGCAGAGGTCGGGCTCCCGACCATTGTCGTGCTCACGAAGATGGACAAGCTGAAGTCGCTGGAGCAGGGCAAGGCGATAAAACGCACCTGTGACGCGTTCTCTCTGGAGGACGATCAACTTGTGCCGTTTTCGTCCAAGACGGGCGAGGGTCGAGAGACGCTCTTGGACGCCTTGGAGGCACTTCTTCTGCCCGAAGAAGAAGAAGGAGAAGAAGAGTGACGACCAAAGGCACGATGGTACGGCTCTGGGGCACAGGGTTGGCAGCGGCTGTCCTTGTGGCGGCCTGCAGCATCCCCCCCGAGATGATGGGAGAGCAGCTTGCGAGCCCGGCAGCCGTCCAAGAACTGCCTCCTCCGGGTTTCGGGACCCTCCGCCAGGAAGAGGTGTCGATCTCGCTGACCAGCGGAGACCTGCGCCTCATGGTCACCCCTCTCGCGGAGTCCGTGACGCTGGTCACGGCACCGGATACGTATCAACGGCTGTCTAGCCTCGCAGCTTCGTACGGCGCATCGGCGGGCACCCCCCACCTCTTCCTCGTCTCCTTCTTCTCGGAGTACCCCGACGCTCGTTTCGTGCCGGAGGAGGTCCAATTGTTGTCGAGGGGCGTGCGGGTCCGACCCGCAAACATCACTGCAATCACACCGACGTGGGGCGAACGCCGGGTCGGCCAACGCGAAACCGAAATGGCGATCTATTCGTTCGAGGGCACGGTGGATCTCGAATCCGAGATCACGCTCGTGTACGGATTGGACCAAACTGCTGTGTGGAGTGTGATCCGCACCCGCATCCAAGCTGAGCGCACGCGTGCCCACGTACGGAGTCGAGGCAACTCGTAGTCACCGGAAGAGACCTACTCCTCTTCCTCCTCGAGTTCATACTTGGAGATCTTGCGGTAGAGCGTCCGCTCACCGATCCCCAACAACTCAGCCGCCTTGCGACGGTTTCCGTTCACGGAAGCAAGCGCCGCTATAATGGCCTGCTTCTCCATCTCGTCCATCGTCATGCCCGGTCGGAAAATGACAACGTCATCGCGGTGCTCAATCGGATGGGCCTCCGCGAACACCGCTTCTTCGACCTCCTCTTCGGAGCGGAGAGAGAACGCCCCGATTTCGATCTCTCCCGACCTCGGTGCCTCCACCTCCATCCGACCCAGAACAGACTGACCCGGGAGGGATACCCCCTGACCTCGCCGATAGACATCGAACTCGTTTTTTAGGTCTTCCATGTCTACGCGGAGGTCGACGAGCGTGCGGAACACGAACTCGAGCTCCGGCCGCAAGTCGCTCCCCGAGCCAGCATTCCCACCGCCTCTGCTGGGGATCGGAACCGGGAACAGCGAGGCGCCACGTCCTGCGCGCACGTCTTCGGGGATGTCCTCGGGCCGAATCATGCGGCCGGGAGACAACACAACCATCGACTCAACCAAGTTCCTCAACTCTCGCACGTTGCCCGGCCACGCATAGTTGACCAAGAGCTCCATCGCTTCCGCTGAGATGCCCGGGAAGTCGCGGTCATGCGTCGTCGATACCTCCTGGACAAACGCCCCCACCAAAAGAGCGACGTCATCTCTCCGGTCCCGTAAAGCAGGGAGATGGATACTCAGGACGTTGAGGCGGAAGTATAGGTCGCGCCTGAACTCACCGATCGCGACGAGCTGCCGTAAGTCCTGGTTCGTGGCCGCCACGATTCGGACGTCCACCTTGATGCTCTTCTCCCCACCCACGCGGTGGAACTCACGCTGCTCGAGTACGCGCAGCAACTTGGTCTGCGTCGACAGGGGCATCTCTCCGATCTCGTCGAGAAAGATGGTCCCCCCGTGCGACAGTTCGAACAGTCCCTTACGTGCGTCGATGGCACCGGTAAACGCTCCCTTTTCATGCCCAAACAGCTCGGACTCGAGTAGGGTGTCGGACAGTGCCGCAACGTTCACAGCGATGAACGGCTTGTGCCGGCGCGAGGAGAGAGCGTGGATGCCACGGGCGACCAATTCCTTTCCGGTACCCGATTCACCGGTGACCAAGACCGTCGACATCACCGGGGCGATTTGCACGACCCTCTCGAGCACCAGCCGCATTTCGTCGGTCTCACCGATGATGCCGGTCAGACGTTGGAGTCGCCCCATCTCGATGACCCGGCTTCCAACCAAGACGATGTCATCAACAGGAGTCCCTTTCCCGAAGACCTCATCAAAACCCGGTCGGAGAGCCGGCGAGAGCGACTGTTCAGAAGCGATGGCGAACACGGGTACATGCAGCTGCTCCCTAGCCTGCCGGACCAATGGATCGCTGGCTTCCGCGCCTCCTGTGAGCACGAGAAGGACAGCTCCTTCATCTGGGGTCAGTTCTTCCTTGGGGGTGACCAGGTCCGTACTGTATCCAGCTTCTTTGAATCCCGCGCGCAACCGCCCAGCCATGGGTAGCTCGTGGGTGGAGATGAGTACGCGGTCGTCCTTCATGCGTCACCTCCGTGCCCCGTGGCCTCGCCCGTGATGAGCTCAACCGCATGGTCGATGATCCCATCGAGCACTCCCAACCCGTCTCTCACTCCGGCCTCACTGCCCGGGAGGTTCACGATCAACGTGGAGCCACGTGTCCCGACCAACCCCCTCGACAATGACGCGAACGGTGTGTTCCTGGATCCGACCCGCCGGATCTCTTCTGCGACTCCGGGTGCCTCTCGTTCGAGCACCGCCCGCGTGGCTTCCGGGGTCACGTCCCGCACGGTCAGGCCTGTACCTCCCGTCGTCAGAACGACATCCATCGTTCCGCCGTCGGACCACGCGGACAACACCCGTGCGATTTCGACCCGATCGTCAGGCACCACCGAATGCGTGACACATTCGGCCCCCCTTGCATCAGACCAACTCCGAATCAGAGCGCCGCTGGTGTCCTCGCGCTCACCGCGCGTGCAGCTATCACTCACAGTGAGGATCCCGATTCGCATGGAGTTCTCGACGCTACGAGCGTCGGATAGACCCCTTGGTGTAAAACGGCGGGCGCTGCACGACCACATCCATCGGCTTGCCGCGAACGTCGATCTGGAGTCGCGTGTCGGCCTTTGACAGGTCGGCCCGGACGTATCCCATCGCCACTCCGAATCCGAGCGACGGACTGACCGTCCCACTGGTGAGTTGCCCCACCACCTCACCGTCCGACAGGACCTCGTAGCCGGGTCGGGGAAAGCCACGGCCCTCGAGCCGCAGCCCCACCAGCCGGCGACCTACACCCGCTTCTTTTTGAGCAGCCAGGGCTTCCCTACCGATGAAGTCACCCTTGTCGAGCTTGGTCACCCAACCCAGGCCGGACTCCAACGTGGTGTGCTCCTCGTCGAGGTCGTTGCCATAGAGCGCATAACCCACCTCGAGGCGAAGGGAATCACGAGCACCCAGTCCAGCTGGAATGAGACCCGCACCTTCACCCTTGGCGAGAAGCACGTCCCACAGAGCTGCAGCATGCTCCGCACTCACATAGAGTTCGAAACCGTCTTCGCCCGTGTAGCCGGTGCCCGAAATCACGGCAGGCACGCCGGCGACCTCTCCTTCGACGAAGCGATAGTACTTCACTTCGTCGACATCGATGTTCGCTAGAGGCCTCAGGATCTCGCGCGCGGCGGGTCCCTGAAGAGCCAATAGCCCTGTGGCATCCGAAACATCTTCCACGTCGACCTCGAAATCGGCAGCATGCTTCAGGACCCAGGCGAGATCCTTCTCCATGTTCGAAGCATTAACCACGAGCATATACCGATCCGTAAATCGATAGATGATCAGGTCGTCAATAACGCAGCCCGTCTCTAAACACATCGCCGAGTACTGAGCCTGCCCGACTTCGATCTTCGAGGCGTCATTCACCGAAATACGCTGAATCAGATCGAGCGCTCCAGGCCCCCGGACCATGAACTCTCCCATGTGCGAGACATCGAAAAGTCCAGCGGTCTCTCGAACGGCCCTGTGCTCAGCCGTGATGCCGGTGCGGTACTGAACGGGCATTTCAAAGCCCGCGAACGGGACGATCTTACCACCGGCAGCAACGTGGCGGTCATGCAGGGGTGTGCGCTTCAAAGTGTCGGTCATCCCATCAACTCCAGGAGGATGGCTTTCTGTGCGTGGAGGCGATTTTCCGCCTCATCGAAGATGCGAGACTGCGGTCCATCAATGACGCTCTCAGAGACCTCTTCGCCTCGGTGCGCCGGCAAACAATGGAGGAAAATTGCATTGGACGCAGCCTTGGCCATCAGCGCGTCGTCTACAATGAACCCCTGGAACGCACGCATGCGCTCCTGAGCTTCCTCTTCTTGGCCCATAGAGGCCCAAACGTCGGTGGTGACCACATCAGCACCCTGGACGGCCTCTGCCGGATCTCGCGTTAATACCACGTCGGTCTCCGACTGTGCAAATGCCAGAATATCCGCGTTCGGGTCGTACCCTTCCGGGCACGCCAGCCTCAACGAGAAGCCGAGGCGCGCGGCCGCGTTAAGCCACGAATTGGCCATGTTATTTCCATCTCCGATCCAGGCCACCGTGCGCTCCTGGTGGTCGGCGCCGAATTCTTCGGCTGCGGTCTGCAGATCCGCGACGATCTGGCACGGGTGCAGGAGATCGGTCAGCGCGTTGACGACGGGGACGGACGCGTGGCGCGCCAACTCCTCAACCTCCGCATGCTCGAAGGTCCGCACCATGATTCCGTTCACATATCGGGAAAGCACCTTCGCGGTGTCATGGATGCTCTCCCCACGTCCGATCTGACTGTCCCGATCCGACAAGAAGAGAGAATGCCCCCCCAATTGAGTCATTCCGACCTCGAACGAAACACGGGTGCGTGTCGAACTCTTTTTGAAGATCATCGCCAAGCTCTGACCGGCGAGCTGGGAGGTGTCCACGCCGTCCTTCAGCAACCGGGCTCGCTCGAGAAGCTGTACGAGCTCATCTCGACTGAAGTCGGTGATGGCGAGAAAATCTCGTTTGGTATCCATATTCAGTGCAGGTGTGTGCTAAAGGATGTAACGGCTGAGATCTTCGTCCTCGGAGACCTTCGAGAGGCGCTCTTTCACGAACTCCCGATCGACCAGAATGGACTTGGTTCCCGACTCGGGGAGTCCGAACAACACCTCCTCGAGCAACGTCGTCATGACGGTCTGAAGGCGACGCGCTCCGATGTTCTCCATGCGCTCGTTCAACTCCATGGCGATGCGAGCGATCTCGGCGACTCCTCCGTCCGTGAAGTCGACCTTGGCCCCCTCGGTCTCGATCAGGGACCGGTACTGCTCCAGAAGCGCGTTCTTGGGCTCTTTGAGAATTCTCACGAATTCCTCTTCCCCCAGGCTCTGCAACTCCACGCGAATCGGGAATCGCCCCTGAAGCTCCGGAATCAAATCCGAGGGTTTAGCCACATGAAAGGCGCCCGCTGCGATAAACAGAATGTGGTCTGTCCTTACCAACCCGTACTTCGTCGCAACAGTGGATCCTTCGACAATGGGAAGCAGGTCACGTTGGACCCCTTCCCTGCTGACATCAGGTCCTTGACCCCCGCGGGCCCCGGCGACCTTGTCGATCTCATCGAGGAAGACGATGCCCATCTCCTCCGCACGGTAGAGGGCCTCGTTCACGACCTCGTCCATGTCGACGAGCTTGTCGAGTTCGTCCTGCAGCAGGATCCGGCGCGCTTCAGCCACGGTCACGGAACGGCGCTTTGTCCGCTTGGGAAGCATATCCTGGAGCATTTCGGTGAAGTTATGATCCATCCCTTCACCGCCACCCATCGGGATCATCATACCGTCGATGTTCGCGGCCTGTTTGACTTCGATCTCGATCTCTCGGTCTTCGAGCTTTCCGTCCACTAGAAGCGCGCGGAGCTTTTCCCGCGTGCGCTGCCGGCGCTCGGTGAGGCCTTCATCGGTCTCCTCAGCCACCCCGGTTGGACCCGCCACGAAAATGTGCGGCCGAACCCCCTCTTCCGGTTCCTCAGGCTCTGGATTCGACACAGGCAGCAGCAGATCGAGGATGCGCTCCTCGACCCTCTTCTCCGCGACCTCCTGAACTTCGTATTCACGGTCGGCTCGTACGAGGTTGATCGAGATGTCCACCAAATCCCGAACCATCGACTCCACGTCCCGACCCACGTAGCCAACCTCGGTGAACTTTGAGGCTTCCACTTTTAGGAAGGGTGCCCCGGCCAATCGGGCGAGGCGACGAGCGATCTCGGTCTTTCCGACACCGGTCGGGCCGATCAGGATCAAGTTGTTGGGTGCGATTTCCTGCCGCATCTCCTCTTCGACGCGCTGACGCCTCCATCGGTTTCGCAGAACGATGGCGACCGCCTTCTTCGCATCGTTCTGCCCCACGATGTATTTGTCGAGCTCGGCTACGATTTGACGGGGAGTGAGTTCATCAAGCCAAACCGCATCCTGTGACTCCTCGCCATGCGCGACAGAAACGGGGGCGTCCGGTTGCTCTAGGACATCTCTGCTCATGACGGATCCTTGGAGCTGGCACCCAGCTCGAAGACGACGATGTCTTTGTTCGTGTAGACGCAGATATCTCCTGCGATCTCGAGCGCCGTACGCGTGATCGCGACAGCGTCCATCTCGGAGTTTTCTCGGAGCGCCCGGGCCGCCGCTAGGGCGTAGGTCCCACCCGATCCGATGGCGAGTACGTCGTCGTCCGGCTCAATCACATCGCCCGTCCCGCTGACGAGGAAGAGATGATCACGGTCCGCGACGGCGAGCAATGCATCCAGGCGTCGAAGGTACCGGTCCATTCGCCAGTCCTTGGCCAACTCGACGACGGCCTTGGGCATGTTGGCCGGATAGCGCTCCAACTTCTCCTCCAGCTTTTCGAAGAGAGTGAAAGCGTCGGCCACCGCACCGGCAAATCCAGCCAGGATGGCTCCGTCTTTTAACTCGCGAACCTTCCGCGCGCTGCCCTTCACCACAGTATCACCCATAGTGACCTGTCCATCTCCACCCATCGCCACTTTTCCGTCCTTACGGACCGCGAGGACGGTGGTGGCACGTACATCCGGTAAGCTCATCAGTTCTGACTCTTTGGGATCGGTCCCTGCAGTGCACGAATCAGCCGCAGGTGCAAGCGAAGGGCCACGAATCTAACCCTGATGCTGCCGAACTGGCAGACACCGGACACACGCGTATCGTGTGAGGCCCCCATACTGGCAAAGCGAGCTCTGGGGCTACTCGCTGCGGGGATGCGCGTCGTTGTACACGCGCAGGAGCCGCTCTTTCGTCGTGTGCGTGTAGACCTGGGTCGTAGATAGGGAGGCATGGCCCAACAGCTCCTTGACCGCGAGAAGGTCCGCCCCGGCTTCCAGGAGGTGGGTCGCGAAGGAATGCCGAAGCGCGTGCGCGGAAAGGCCACTGGCGCCCGCGGCCGCCTCGAATGAGGCTCCCACTGATGCCTGGATGGATCGTCTGGACAATCTCCCACCCTTGGCGTTCAACAGGAGTGCCTTTTCGCGCCGGGGGGCGACTTCGCTCCTGCGGGGCTCGTACCGGTCGATCGCGACCAACGCAGACTCCGTGATCGGTACAATGCGTTCTTTTTTTCCTTTTCCCACGACTCGAACGAGTCGCCTTTTTCGATCGATCGCGCCCAGGTCCACACCAAACAACTCTGACAGGCGAAGACCGCTCCCGTAAAGCATCTCCAAGATGACGAGATCACGTGTCTTGGCGAGCGTGTTTTCAGATGCACGCCGCTCGGCTTCCTCGAAGACGTTCTTTATGTCTCCAGCGCTAAGGTGGCCAGGCAGGCGCTTCTCCGTCTTCGGCGCTCTCACCGCAGAAGCTGGGTTCACCTCGATCCTCTCCTCTGCCGTCAGGTATCGAAAGAAAGCCCGCGTCGCAGACAGCTTCCGAGCCACCGTTCGTTTGGAGAGGCCCTTCCGACCCAGCCAGCCCATGAAACCGCGAAGTGCGAGGCGATCGATGTCTGGATCAGACCACGCCCAGTCGGAGTGCCCGAAATATTCGTCCAAGAAATCGGCGAGCTGAGCGAAGTCCCGTTTGTAGGCCTTCACGGTGTTCAGGGAGAGTTGGCGTTCGTGTTCGAGGTGCTCCAGAAACGCTTGAATCTCGTTCGGTGGCCCGTCTATGCCCATGGCGGAGTCAGTCCGCCGAAGGAGTGTGGGCCATGGCCGGGTCCGCGACGTCCAGTCCTGACTCCCGCATCCACTCGAGGAAGTCGAGCTGCGCGCGCTCTCCAAGAATGCGGCGCTTTTCCTTTTTGTCCTTCACTCGACGGTCGAGTGGATCAACAAGTCCCCAGTTCGAATTCATCGGCTGGAAATGACCTGGCTTTGCGTCTCTCAAATATCTGAAAAGACCGCCGATCATGGATGTCGGCGGAGGCACCACCGGATCTTCACCCGCCATGACCCGCGAGAGGTTGATTCCAGCAAGGATGCCGCTCGCTGCAGACTCGGTGTATCCCTCTACCCCCGTCAATTGACCCGCAAACACGACGTCGGGCCTGCCCGCGGGCGCACCATATCGGGACAGTCGCTCAGGGAAGTTCAGATAGCTGTTCCGGTGAATCGAACCCCAGCGGAGAAAGTCCGCGTCTCCGAGGCCCGGGATCATGGTGAATACCTTCTTCTGGTCGCCCATCCGCAGACGTGTCTGGAACCCCACCATGTTCCACATCTGCCCCGCCCTGTCCTCCCGTCGAAGCTGTACCACAGCCCAGGGACGATTCCCCGTTCGGGGATCGACAAGCCCGATTGGCTTCATGGGACCGAAACGAAGCGTCTCCACGCCTCGTCCAGCCATCACCTCCACAGGCAAGCAGCCTTCGAAGTAAGGCACGTTGTCCCAGTCATGACCGGCATGCGCCTCACCCGCGTTGAGCGCCTCGATGAACGCTTCGTACTCTGCCTTGTCCATCGGGCAGTTTAGGTAATCCGAGTCTTCCCCAAAACGACCCGCAGCGAAGACGATGTCGTCGTCCAATGAGTCGCGGTGGAGTATCGGAGCAATCGCATCGAAGAATGAAAGGCCGCCATCACCAAGCATTTCTTGGATCGACTCAATAAGTCCGTCGGAGGTCAGCGGACCGGTGGCCAAGATCGTCGGACCGTCCGGGATCTCGGTGCACTCCTCGCGCACCACTTCAATGAGCGGCTGAGCGTCGATCGCAGCAGTCATAGCAGCCGAAAAGAGTCCTCGATCTACGGCAAGCGCTGAACCCGCCGGCACCTTCGAGACGTCGGCCGATGTGAGGAGTACCGACCCGAGCGTCCGCATCTCGCGCTTGAGTTGACCGTGCGCGTTGGACGGGTCCTCACTCTTGAACGAGTTCGTACAGACCAACTCGCCGAGGTCGTCCGTTTGGTGGGCGTTCGTCCCGCGTACCGGACGCATTTCCAATAACCTGACCTTGTGACCCCGGGCCGCCAATTGTAGCGCGGCCTCACACCCGGCTAACCCGCCGCCGACAACGGTGGGCGTCATTTTTTCTTCTTCTTCCGGGGCTTCCCTTTCTTTCCGCCTCGCGCCGCCTTCTTGGCGAGCAAGTCGAGGGCCATCTCCAAATCGACCTCTTCAGGCTCAGTTCCCTTGGGGAGCGTCGCGTTGGTTGTGCCGTCGGTGACGTACGGGCCGTAGCGTCCGGCACGAATCAGAAGTTCCAACCCCGAGTCAGGATGTTTTCCAAATTCCTTGAGAGGAACTCCACCCGACGCCTTCGTCTTCACGAGTTCGACAGCCTCTTCAAGCGTCACCGTCCACATTTCGTCGGGCGTCTTCAGGCTTGCGAACGTCTTACCACGCCGTACGAAGGGTCCGAAACGACCAAGGCCAGCTACGACCTCTTCTTCCGTTTCCGGATCGGTCCCGAGAGGCCGGGGCAGCATCAACAGCTGCACCGCGAACTCGAGGTCAACGTCTTGAGGCTGCTTGTCCTTAGGCAACGACGACCGCTTCGGCTTCTTGTCCTCCTCTTCGGCCTCGAGTTCCACGTACGGGCCATACGGACCATACTTGAGCCGGACCAGCCTGCCGAGCTCCGGATGCGGGCCCAGCTCCTCACCTTCCGGATTGAAGCCATCAAGCGACCGCGTGCTCTTGCACTCGGGGTATCCCGAGCAGCCGAGAAAACGCCCGAACCGGTTCCAGCGAACCAGCATCGTGCTGCCACACTTGTCACAATCTTCGCCCTCTGCGGCGAGAATCTCCTTGATAATCTCGTCGGAGTTCTTCTCCCCTTCCTTGATCCGTTCCATGAGCCGGGGATAGAAACCACCCAGTAGCTCACGCCAATCGGCTTCGCCGTCCTCGACCTTGTCCAGCTCCGACTCCATCCGACTCGTAAACTCGGCATCGAAAATGTCCGGGAAGAGCCTCACTAGGAGTGCCGAGACTACCTCGCCGAGGTCGGTCGGGAAGAAGCGTCTCTTCTCCAGTTCCACGTACCCTCGATCGACGATCACGGAGATCGTCGCGGCGTATGTGGACGGTCGGCCGATCCCCTGCTTCTCCATCTCCTTGACCAAGCTGGCCTCAGAGTATCGGGGCGGGGGCTGCGTGAAGTGCTGCTTGGGCTCGACACCTTCCAGTTCGCTGACGTCCCCGCTGTTCAGGTCGGGGAGTGGCTCGAGGTCGTCCAACCGGCGGGGCTCACCGGCTTCTGTGGCTTCTAGGTATAGTCGCGTGAATCCCTGGAATTTCACGATCGACCCGGTGGAGCGGTACAGATATGATGTACCGTTGCTCCCAGTCAGACCGAAGTCCACGGTGGTCGTGTCATAGACGGCAGGCGACATCTGGCTCGCGACGAAACGCTGCCAGATCATTTCGTACAGGTTCGCCTGGTCCGCCTCGAGGTATTTACCAGCTTCGGACGGGTGGATCGTGACATCCGTGGGGCGTACGGCTTCGTGGGCGTCCTGCGCTGCTCGGGACTGCTTCCCCCCATACAGACGGGGGGCCTTGGGGATGTAGTCCTCGCCCATCTCCTCAGCCACCCAGGTCCTAGCCTGATCTACGGCATCGGGCGAGACACGGGTGGAGTCGGTTCGCATATAAGTAATGAGACCAATCTGACCGCGTCCCCCGATTTCTTGTCCCTCGTAGAGCCTCTGAGCGTTCGACATCGTACGCTTCGCAGAGAAGCGGAGCCGCTTGGCCGCTTCCTGCTGAAGGGTCGACGTGGTGAACGGAGCTGCTGGATTCTTTCGCCGTTCCCGGCGCTTCACTTCGGTTACCGCGAAGGGCACGCTCTTAATCGCGTCGACCGCAGCGGTCGTCTCTTCCTCGTTCCGCAACGTGAAGGCCTTACCGTCGATCTGGTGAAGCTTCGCATCGAATGCCTGCCCGTCGCGGCGTAGATGGGCCGTGATCGACCAATACTCATCTTCGACGAACGCACGGATCTCATTTTCACGTTCACAGATGATACGGAGCGCTACGGTCTGGACGCGTCCTGCAGACAAACCGGGTCGGATAGGTCGCCAGAGCATCGGGCTGACCTTGTATCCGACAAGTCGGTCTAGAATCCGCCTGGCCTGTTGGGCCTCGATCCGCTTCATGTCCAACAGGCCCGGTGAGGCGAGCGCCTCCTGAACCTTCTTTTTCGTGATCTCTCGGAACGTGACCCGATCGAATCGCTCTTTGTTCTTCTCGTACCCGAGCTGTTCGGCAACGTGGTAGGCGATGGCTTCCCCTTCACGATCAGGGTCAGTCGCGAGGATCACACGGTCTGCGGTCTTGGCGAGTTTCTTCAACTCGGCGATGACCTTACCCTTCCCTCGGATCGTCTCGAATTTGGGCTCAAATCCGTTCTGGACATCCACTCCCAATTCCTTCCTTGGGAGGTCACGGACATGCCCCACCGACGCCGCGACCGCATACCCCTTCCCGAGGTACTTCCCGATCGTTCGCGCCTTCGCCGGGGACTCGACGATGACAAGATGTATTCGGTCTTTGTCGCTCATTCAGCGTCCAATATGAGGTCATTCCCAGAAAACATTTCCAAGATCCGGGCCGACACATCTTCTACGGACCGGCCCTCTGTGTCCACCTTCCACTCGGCGAGAGCGTACGACGGACTGCGCGATTCTACCAGTTTACGTGCTGTGTCGACCGGTTCATCGGAGTCCAATAAGGGGCGCTTCCCGGGCTCGGCCTGGACCCGCCCCACCGCCTCAACAGCCGTAACTTGGAGCCACACCGTCCCGGTTCCTGGAGGGAGACCGTCGACCCACTGCGGCTGAGCGGCCCATCCGCCACCGGTCGCGATGACTACTCCCTCTTCGTCGAGGAGTGCGGCCATGGTCGTCCGTTCTTTCTCTCTAAAAAAAGCCTCTCCATGCTCCTGGAAGAGCGCGGCGATCGGCGTGTCCAAATCGTCCTCAAGCGTTTGATCCGCATCGATGAAGCGCCAACCGAGGGCGGCTGCCAGAACCCGACCGACACTCGATTTTCCGGATCCCATGAAGCCGACTAGGAGAATCCGACACACCGTTGCGGACATCACCGCCCCTTGAAGCCACGCTCGGTCAAATGCGTGAGGTAGCCGTCCAGGTTCCTGCGAATCTCTCCGACCGAGTCACCACCGAACTTGTCCAGAAACGCATCCGCCAAAACCAATGCAACCATCGACTCCGCAACCACGCCCGCAGCCGGCACCGCGCATACGTCACTACGTTCGACCGCTGCATCGCCCACGGAGCCGTCTCGAAGATCGACACTTGGCAGTGGCTTCCGGAGCGTCGAGATGGGCTTCATCGCGCCCCGGACTAAGATAGGCTCGCCGGTGCTCACGCCGCCTTCCAACCCACCAGCGCGGTTCGACGCTCTGCCGATACGTCCCGCTCTGGGCTTGTCGTCGTTCCGGACGATGGCATCGTGGACCTCCGAACCAGGCCGTCGAGCCCCGGTGAAGCCCAGACCGATCTCTATGCCTTTGACGGCCTGCACAGACATCACCGCGCCCGCCAGTCGTCCGTCGAGCTTCGTGTCCCATGACACGTAGCTCCCCAACCCGACCGGAACACCCGTGGCAACGACTTCGAAGACGCCGCCCAGAGTGTCCCCACGCTCCTTAGCGTCGTCGATCTCCAGCATCATCCGCGATGCCGCGGCTTCGTCCAAACAGCGAACCGGGCTCAGATCTGCGGTCGCATTGAGGTCCTCCGGCAACTCCTGCAGTATCGCTTCCGTTGACCCGATGGAGAGGATATGGCTCCCAATGCGGATGCCAAACTCACCCAACAGCCGCTTGGCCACTGCACCGCACGCGACACGGGCCGCTGTCTCCCGCGCGCTCGCACGTTCCAGGATGTCGCGAACGTCACGACGGTCGTATTTGAACGCTCCGACGAGATCCGCATGTCCAGGCCGGGGAAGATAATGAGGGCGTAGCGCCTTCGGGTTCTCATCCTCCGCGGGTGCTTCGTGGGCCATAGCAGTGGTCCAATTTTCCCAATCCCGGTTCCAGATGATCATCGAGATGGGGGATCCTAGTGTCTCGCCCAGCCGGACGCCGCTGAGGAGGTCCGCGGTATCCGACTCGATCTTCATCCGCCTCCCTCGCCCATAGCCACCCTGGCGCCGGGAGAGTTCAGGATCGACATCGCGCTCCATCGACAACGGGAGACCCGCCGGCATACCCTCGAGGAGAGCGGTAAGGCCGCGGCCGTGGGATTCACCTGCCGTATGGAAGGAGATTCGGTGCATGATCGGATCCTACGCCGTTCAAGAAGGAGCATACGGCCTCAGGGCCAGCTGACGGGCCTAGAGGAGCCCTACTATATAGATAGTGTCCCTGCGGCCACCAAGGGCCACTGGGTGGGACGCAAAGACGCCTCGGCCGGTCGAAACCCCGCCGAGGCGTCCACTTCTTGCGAGGCCCATGATTAGTTGCGAGTTGGGTGCTCTCTCAAGATGTCGCTCTTCCGCACGTTGATGACCACAACACCAGTGGCCTCCGTCGTACCATAGAGCTTCAGGACCACGCAGCGATCTTCGGTTCCACCGGCACCCCCATCTATAGGCCACGGATCGGCGAAGTTTCCATTCTGGAAGATCTCGATGGCCTCCCCGACCTTCACGTCATCCTGGTCGAGAACGTCCTGAGTCTTACACTGGAACGGATTGCCATCAGAGTCGATGTTGTCCCCCGCGAACGGAAGCGAGGCCCGCATCGGGCCATTGATGGCATCGCGGAGATAGATGCGTCCCGACCTGAAGAAGTGGAACGTATCGTAGATCTCGATCGTCGGAGCGCCCGTCGCATCGGACGTGCTCCCGAGGAAGGCCAAGTGCGTGTCCGGTCGGTACTCACCGCCCGAATTCGACAATGACAACGCATCCGCATGGAGCGGATGCAACGCAGCGCCGGCTCCGCCGCCCGGCAGATCCGCCTCGCCCTGTAGTCGCAGGTCCTCAGTGAAGAAGTAGGCACCTGAACCACGGCCCATCGCGAGCGTGCCGTCCTGATTCACACCTAGGCCAGAGATCCGATCGTCTTTGTTGATCTGAAGATCGGCTGTGAAAAGGCCGAAGCGCGTCGTGAACGTCCGCGCGTCATAAATGAGGATCCGGTTGCCGTCTGCGACACCGCCCTCACCAAACAATACGATTCGACCGTTCCCTGCTGCTGAGACAAAGGTCGTATCACCAAAGCCGATGTCGTCTGTCTTGAACGGATTCGACCAGAGCACCACGTCGGAGCCTTGGCCCTGCAGGGCGGTGACAGCAGCCGCGATGTCGGCATCCGGCACGTTTTCTGTGATCGTGGTTTGTGTCCCGATCACATGGTCCTGCATGTCAAACGTCGCGCTCTGACCCCACTGCGCCCAGTCCAGGTTTACGAGGCCGAAGGAATTCTCCTCAGCCGGTCCGGGGAACTGGAACGCGTGGACCACAACTTCGGGTAGCAGGCCCGGTCCCGGGATATATGCTCGACGGAGCGTACCTCGTTCGCTTCCCGTAGCCGTTGGCCAGGTCGAATAGTGGATCTGGCGCGCCTCGTCCATTGCAACGAACTGCGGCCGATCGCTGAACTCGTTGAGAGCCGTAACGGACCACTCATCGCCCTGGTCTGTCTCGACCAACTTCGCGTTGAAGATGAGCATGTCCGGGGTCAACAGGCGCCTGTTCGTATCCTCGAATTCACCTCCAACACCCGGGGTCCGTGGACCCAAGTAGACCATGCTGAGGTTCGTACCGCCGGAGTTGGACACGACCAACGTGTCTCCACAATTGGCGGTGATGTTCGCCGTATAACAGTTGTTTAGACCCAGACCCCACGGAGCCGCGCCGACCGCGACACTTGGCCGAAATTCCTCAGAATCCAAGTCGAATACCTCGATGCGGTCACGGTCGATGTTCGACAGGAGCATCGTGTGTCTGAAGGTGTCGACCACCGCGTCCATGATCCGACCACCTGACGGCAGCAGGACGGTTTCGCCCGCCACGATGGAGCGTACGAGGCGATCACCTGTGCGGCTGCCTGCGACAGTCGCAGCTCCATTGGTGTCACACGCGTAGGCGGCCAACGAGTCGGCGCCGACGCCGGTGGCGCAATTGCCGTCGGCGTCCCGCGCCCAACTGGTGATCTCGTATACCAACGTGTCCGGCAGCGCGAGTGAATCGAAGTTGAACACCCCGAAAGCGAAGCTGGTCGCAACGGTTCCAGTTCTTGCCGGTGTGAAGACGGCCGAGTCGGACCGGATTACGGTGTCCGCCCGTGTCTGAGAGATCGCCAACACCGTGTATCCGACCACGCTTACGCCGTTGCCTTGACTGTCGTCGCCACCGCTCACGGTGACGGATACGAAGTCCTCGGCCTCGAGCAAGACTCGCGCGGTCGCCACGTGTTTTACCCGCGGGGCGATCGTGTCCCCCACGCCTGCGGGAATCACTGTGAGCGTCAACGGTCCATCGCCAGCAGAGACGTCAAGATTGTTACGCGCCGAGGCACGAATTTGAATCTCACCGGCCAATCCCGCAGGAACCGCGACTACGGTGTCGAGCGCGACAGTGTCCGCCGGCGGATTGATGTCCTTCACAATCGTCGCTTCGAAAGCACCGGTGACTTCCAAGCGGAGCTGCGTGATGCCCAACGGATCGGAAGCGATCACCCGGGCGCTGAGGTTCAACCCAGCCTGAATAGACTGTCCGTCTTCCACGTCGAGCAGGGCAACCTCTGGCCCTCCCAGGATAAGATCCACCGAATCGGTCGTGATGTTGCCGAACGTGTCGGTGGCCTCCACCAGGATCTTGACCGTCTCCTTCACACTGTCTGCAGTGGCCAGGATGTAACGGGTTAGAGTGGTGTCGACGACGTCGGGAAGCGTGACCGTCTTGTCTGTGAACCTTGGTACGACTTCATCCGTCCCGAGGCTCTTGTCGCCACGGTGGGACACACCCGAGAAGCGAACGGTCCGGATCCCGATGTCGTCAGTGACATGCACGGAGACGAACACCGAGTCGCCGATCGGCTTAGCCGACAGCGAATCGCCGCGTGGTGAGTTGATCTCAACCGTGGGTGGTTGAGTGTCGTCGTCCTGCGATCCCGTGGCACCAGTGCCAGGCACACTAAACAGATTCTCCCCATCACAGGCCGCAACAAACATGACGCCGAGCATTGCCGCTGAGGTCGCCAAAAGTCGCAGTCCGAACGTTCGATTCCGTCGCATGATGATCTCGCTCCCGATCAGCCGATCAGTTTGTGCCACGCACGATGTGCGGGGTAACGAGGATGATCAGATCACGCTGCAGTACTTGCTCGCGTGTCACACGGAATAACTTGCCCAGAATTGGCAGGTCCATGAGGATCGGAATGCCCTGTATGGACTCCGTCCGTTCACTCTGCACGAGCCCGGCGATGACCGCGGTCTCTCCATCCGCCACGAGCATGCGTGTGGTTCCCTTCTGTTGGCGGAAAATGAAACCGGCGTCCGACTCAGCGAGCTCGGCCGCGGACCGCTCCACATAGATGTCAAGACGGATCTTTCCACCACCGACCACATGAGGGGTCGCCCTCAGGATGATACCGGTCTCCTGCTGCTGCACCTGTGCAGTGGGGAACGTCGTCCCGGCACCACCTGCGCCAGCGTCGATGGTTCGAATCGGAGTCAGCTCACCGACCGAGAGCTCAGCTTCAACGTTGTCGAGGACGGTAACCTGCGGAGACGCTTCGATATCACTCAAATTTACGGACTGGAGCGCGTCGAGGAAGCTGACAAGTTGGTGACGGCCCACGACCATGGAGGTCAACATGCTCAATGTAGGGTTACCGACTCGAGCGGCCGCGTTTCCTAACGCCGCGATCGAGTTTCCGCCCAGGGAGACCACTGACGTCCCTTGCTCGACCGTCTCTTCCGGGAGGGACAGTACTCCGTCACCGTTCAGATCGGAGGCACCATCTGAGAGGGTATTGAGCTGGTTGCCCCGAGAATCCTTGAGCTCGTACGTGACACCCATTTCACGGAGGTCCGTCCGGTTCACAAAGATGATCTTCGCCGTAATGGACACCTGAGGTGTTTCGATGTCGATCTGCTGCAGCAGTGCCTGGATGGCCCGCTGAACACGATCGATATCCGAGACGACCAGGGTGTTCGTAGCCGCATTTTCTGTGATGCTGCCACGTTCTGTGAGCAGCGGAGTGATCATTTGCACCAGCTCGGCCGCGGTCGCGTACCGGATGCGGTGCGCCCGGGTCTCGATCTGACCGATCTGTTCACGCGCCTCCACGTCCGTCAGGTTTTCGACGCGAATCATTCCGTAAACGTCTTCTTCCCCGACGAGTCCGTTCGCGGACAGGATCACCTGGAGGGCCACGTCCCACGGCTGGTTGATGATCTCAGCAGTAACGAAGCCAAACACGTTCGCACCGGGGACGATGGACTTGCCAGAGAACGTCGCGAAATGCAGGAGGACGTTCTGTAGCGGCTCCTCCGTCCATCGCATGGAGATTCTCTCGGCCTGGCTCAGCTGCTGCGCCTGTGACCCCGTCGCCAGGGACAGTGACGTCGGATCGAATGCGCTCATGGCGGACGCGCCAGACGACCACGGCTCGAAGCCACGGACCTGCGGATTTTGGAGCGTTATGCGAAGGCCGTCATCATCCGAGGTGATGTCGTACGCCATCTGCTCAGACAGCTCGAAGACGACGCGCACGACCTCAGCGGAGTATTGGCTTGCACGCACATTGCGGATGCCGCCCCGATTCACGCCAGTGAACTCGTCTCGAGGGAGAGCGTTTTCAGCGCCCATCAAATCCACCACCAAACGGTGGGGACCTTCCATGGTGAATGCCCGGTGTTGAACCGAGCCGTTTACCGCGATCAGGACGCTCGTCTGCTCCGCTACGGAGGTGATCGCCACTTCCGTGACGGGGCTTCCGGAAGCAAGGAGCGCGCCCGCCCAAAGGGCGAACATCGAGGTCATTGGTTGCCTCCAAGGAGGTTGAGGGGCCGTATAGTCTTGCGATCCAATATTCCGAATTCTTCGACGTCAACTACGACTTCATCCAAGGCGATGCTGATGACAGTGACGTTGCCTATGGTCTGCCCCACCTTCACCGCGTAGGAGTCATCCACCGTCGCGGTAAAGGTTCCATCCACGTTCGCTACGATGGCGCCCATATTGAAAATTGCGACGCTATTGCCCGGCGTCTCCGAGACAATGATCCCAGAGAGCCGCAGCTGTTCGTACCGAGGCCCGCCCGTATCCGATGCAAGCAACGGACGGAATGGGTTGATCCGTGTGAAGGTCGGATAACCAAAGATCTCGCGTTCAAAGACGAGTTCCGTTTCGACGGGCGGCGCGGGCGGAGGTGCTGCCTCGTCCTGAGCCAGGGCATTGGTCGGCGCCCCGAACATCACGCCAAGAAACGCAGCTACAGGGATCATTTTCTTCATTCTCAACCTCCGGGGACCACGGCCGGCGGCGGTGCCGCGGGCTGATCTGGGAGCACATACGTTTCGATTCGGAACGTGACGACGACAGGCGTAACCATTTCCGGATACCGATCTGCCTGGTCGTACACCTGAATATCCACCTCAACTGGCGTCACGATCCTCGAGAGGCTCCCGACGTTGGTCAGGAATCGGGCGACGTTGTGATAATCGCCGATCACTGCCATGTCGTACGACGTCTTGCTGTAGAATGCCCCAGTTTCAGCCGGCTCCGGAACCATCCGAATGGGCTCAACATCTGCCGCACGTGCCGCTCCCGAGATGTCGTTCACGAGCGATGCCACCTCTTCAGCCGCCGGAATCAACTCCTCCAACTTCTGAACGTGGCGCTCATAAATCGCATTCCGTTCTTCGAGTTCGCCGCCGCCTCTCGCAGCCTGAACCGAGGCTCTGCGATTCTGCCCTTCGAGAGACTCGACGTGTTCTTGCACGGCCGTGTTTTCAAGCACACGTGGACTAAGCATGTACATGCGAAACGGCACGATCGCGATAAGAAAGGCGATTCCGCCAAGCATGAGGTTCCGCTGCTTCGGATCTGAGGGATTGTACCAAGCCATGGTCAATTCCCCGCTGAGGAATCGGGAACCGCCACCTGAGTCACAACACCTTCCGCGAACAATGGAATGGTCTCGAGTTCCTCGAGCGGAGGAGGCTCATATGTCGCGGTCAGCTCGAATAGGTAGACTAGGTCGTCCGGGCTGTCGTCAGACACGGTTTGCTCCATCCGCTCGGGGTCGACCCGCCGTAGGAAGCGAGAAGCCTCGAGGTTGTCCATGTATGTCGTGATCGCCTCTAGGCTTCCTGCACGTCCTTCGATGCGCACCTGGAGTGGGTTATCCCCCATGTACATGACACTGCGGAGCCATGTGTAATCCGGTACAGCTCTCGCGATTTCATCCATGACATGGGGCCACACGTATCGGCCCGCGTCGATCTCTTGGATGATTGCAACGCGCTGCGCGATGGAGTCGCGCCGAGCCATGAGTTCGTTCGTTCGTAGGATGAGGTCAGCGAAACGCACAGAGTCCTGTAATGCGGAGTCGAGCTGAACTTGCAGTTCCTCTGCATCGGACCTGACGCCCAAAAAGGCCCAGGCCATGTACCCGATGGCTACAATTCCGGCAGCCACAGTGAAGGCCTGGTAAGGGTCGGGCATACCTGCCCCACCCCCACCGCCGAATTTTGGCAGCGAAAGTGAGAAAGACCGGGAACGCCCTTTCTTTCTGCCTGGCAGCAGGTTGACTTGGATCACGGGTCAGTCCGTCCTCAAAGTCTAGACGCGCAGAGCCAACCCGAGCGACAACAGCAGCATCGGGGCAGCTTCTTCGATTGAAATTCCACCCGCCGCGCCGGGCCGTACTGGCACGCGCTCGAACGGGTTCACTAATTCGGTCTCGACGTTCATCCGGGTGGCCAGCGCTTCCACCATTCCAGGGATCCGCGCACCACCACCGCTCAAGAAGATTCGGCCGATCGACTCGCCATCCTCGCGGGCCATCAGGAAAGCACTGGCACGTTCGATCCCGACGGCCACTTCGTCCGCGGAGGCCTCAACAAACTGCTCAAGGTTCTCCACCGTCTCGCGGGCCTGGACCACGTCTTCGGCCTGCTCAGCGGTAAGGCCCCGCTCCCTCTGAAGGTCCTCGCGGATCCGGCGCGAACCGAAGGGAATATCTCGGGTGAGAATCGGCACACCGTTCTCAAGGATGTTCACGTTGGTCGTTTCATGACCCACGTTCACGAGGGCGATGATGCCGTCCTGCGAATCCGGGTAGTTGTGCTCAAACGCGTTATGGAGCGCGAATGCGTCGACATCAATAATGATTGGATTGACCCCCGCGTCCTGGAGGAGGCCAACCTTGTTGTCTACCAGTTCCCGTTTCGCTGCAACGAGGAGGACCTCCATTTGGAGGCCGTCGTCATGCGGGTTCAAGATCTGGAAGTCCAACTCCACACTCTTGATGTCAAACGGCACGTGCTGTTCCGCCTCCCACCTGATCACCACACGAGCATCGGACTCTTTCATCCGATCCATCTCGATCTTTTTGATGATCACATCGTGACCGCCGACGGCAGTCACGACCTGAGCCCCTTTTAGGCCGATCTCATGGAAGAGCCCCATCACGGCATCAGAGACCAGGCCATAGTCCATGATCTCGCCTTCGACGATCGCGTCCGGAAGCAGTGGACGCATCGCGACCCGGGTCACCTCCGGCTGATCACCGGAGTGATCAACCTCGACGACCTTCACAAAGCCTGAACCGATGTCCAGGCCGATGGAAAATTTATTTCGTCCGAAGAGGGCCATATGCTGCCGTCACCGGGGGAATGGGAAACAAATTTTCCCAATTATGCTCAATCAGGTTACCACAAAAAGTTGAGTCTTGTCAATAACAATATGCATACAGTCAAATCAAAATTTGAGTAAACATTTGGCGAAAAACAGTAGTTTATAAAAAGCCGGCGGGATGAGACTCGTCACGAGCGCCACGCACGGAATAACCGCCCATCGCGGACGCGAAGCTGGAAAAGGCCATAGTCGTCAGGATACTCCTGATGAGGATGGCCACTACCAACTCAATCAAGGTGAAGCCCGCTCTTTTGTGACTCATGGTCCAATTCTCGGACCGAGTGCTTCTCTACAACGGTCTTCAACCAAGATCCGTGCCAGAGACGACCTCAAGATTCACGCGAATTCCCCCACGTGCAAAGGAATGTTCTGCGCACTATGTACCCACCGGAGGTGACGAATGTCGATCGAACGCAGATGAACGTGCAAGTTTGGGGGCAGTGTATCGGTCAGTACTGGCCTAACCGAGTGGCTCCAACGAGGGGAAGAAACACTCTGAGGGCACCGGAGGCCGCATTAAGGGATGCCGCCGCCACGCAGATCGACCCGACGATGTGCGCCGACGGATCTACCCTGACCCCCTCTCCCGCAAACGCCATTCCGCGGAAGTAAGCACCATTCGTCAGTCGAAGCCTCCCCGTGACGAGGAGCATACCGACAATGCTGGAGCCGTCACGCAAAGTCAGGTCGCCGTGGATGATGATCAGACCGCGGCCTTCACCTCCTACAATGTCCACATCACCTGTGGACGACCGCACGACGTGGACCAATCCGCACGGCGTATCGACGGGGTCCGCCCCTCCCCAGTTCCAGGTCGCCTCCCCGCAGGAACCCAAGGAATCGAGCGGCGCGGGCGTCCCGCTGCGGCCGAGGGTAGGCGGGACCAGCCGATGGATATCGTCCATCGTGATCGCCCCCAATCCAATCGAGCCCGCCACATTACTCGGCTCCACCCCCTTCGGTGACCCCGCCACGAACGCCGAGTCGAGTGCCGATTCCATAGACGGACATTCGGCATCGGTCCAAAGAGCCTCGGTCTCGACGCGGGCAGCCCCTGAGCGGGACACGCCAGTTGGGACGGTCACCGCGCCCGTGAGACGAGTAAGCCTCGCGATAGGGTCCAACCGCCAAAACACAGCTGCCTCACTTGCCTGCCGCCCCTCCGACGCCTGAGCCTCGGCTTGGACAAACCATGATTCTCGTGAGAGGCGCGATACCCCGACACGCAGAGTGGCTGTCGGCACAGGCTCAATGTCGACCACTACCGACTCGCCGACTCGCACGCGGCCCGGGAGGCCAAGAAGAGCCCCTGGGAGCTGAACTAGTGCTCCCTCTGCAGCCTGCTGAGCCGCGGCCAGATCGTTCGCGATTCGGGACATCCTGAACTCGGCGGTAGCCACAAGAAGCGCACTATGAGCTAGTGCAGTGAGAGCCAACAGCAGTAGGAGTAAGAGCGGCAAGACAAATCCATCGCTCACATGCTTGAGATGTGGAGTGACCCCAATCATCGGATCTGCCGCGCGAGGCTCACCCAACGGGTCCAGTCGCCCCCGCCCTGCGACTTCATGACGATGCTCACCCCCAACCCGGCTCCACCAGTCCGGATCCCACTTTCCGGCGTAGACAGCGCGTTGCTCGTGAGCGGTTGTCGTCCACCTCGTCCGCGACGATAGCGCAGGGCTCCATCTGCGATGTGATAACTCCCCGACTCGAACAGACGGACCGCAACGAGCCCCGAATCCAAGACGCCCTCAACCGCCCACTGCTGAGCGGACCACCCCGACGGGCTAACTCCTAAACGCCACGAACAACTCGCACCGGGCCCCCAACGTTCGAGTGCCCTGACGTCCGTCTCTCCACTCTCGTAGACAAGCAGCACCGAGTCTTTTTCGGGATCAGGGTCCCGCCCTCCCCTGTATGTCACATCGAGCCGACCCGTTGTGATCAGACATGGAAACGCGACACCCCGGTATGCTCGGAGCACGATCGAATCCGCATCATGGACCATCCAATCCTCTCCCGGATGGCCTTTCGACAGCTCCGCCCTAAGAACCCATCGAACAATCCTGACGGTCTTCAATGCATCGGCGCGCTCAAGTAGGCCTTGGTGCAGCGTGTGCCCTCGGGCCAGGGCACCCAAAGACATCTGAACGAGGAGGAGCCCCAACACCAACGTCACGATCGCCTCAATAAGCGTCCCACCTCTCATCTCCTTGGTGTGCCCGATCATCCTGTCACCAATCTCCGGGTCACGATGTAGCTAATTGTGTCGCCCATATGAGAAATCACTGCCACGCTGACCCGCCCATCCTCGGTGACATCCAACTGCAACTGCCCGAGGTCGAGCACGCGTGTCTCGGCCCCAGCGCTAGGAAAGCCTCCGATTGAGTCGAGAACATCAAGGGTCGCAGATGTCGCATCCTCGACTTCGATCGCTCGCCGAAGCTCCTTCGTCGCAACGACGAACATCGTTGCGACCCCAAGAAAGCCGACCTCAAAGATCAGAACACCGACGACGACCTCGACGAGCGTAAAGCCACGCTTCACCAGCGTCATTCGCGGCGGACCCTTCCAAAACTTGAGATCACCACTCGGAGCTGTGCGCTCCCACTTTCGAGGATGACCGTCCGACTCGCGAGCCGTCCCAGGCCGAGGGCGTCAAAGACGATTCGCGCTGCAGGTCGGCCGCCCCCCAGTCGCATGGTCGCGCCAAACGATCGCGCCAGGTCGACCTCGTTGACGACGGAGTCCCCGTGGACGATCCGCACCCATTGGGGAGACTCAAGGTGGACCGAAGCCCCACCCTGACCAACGCCCATCGACCGGGCTGTGGCGATTGAGGCGATCACCGACTCTCTTGCCGCGGCTGCGGACGCATTGTCCCGATATCGACGGGCTGCAGGGGCCAATGCAGAGCCGCTCATTGCGAGCAGCGCCAAGACGATGGCCAACTCGATTAGCGTATGTCCCTTGGTCATGCCACGAAAATTGTTCGCCCCAGCGGGGCGACGGCATGGCTCTGCGGGACGTCTTAGTCGATCCCGGAGTCCGTGAACGACAGAAGCGATGTCGTGGTCGTGTAGGCGTACTCGTCCGCGCAGTAGATCTCCTGCCGCGAAGCCAGGTTCTTGATATCAGACTTCATGGCGGCGAAGTACGCCTTCTCGCGAGTCCCAGAGAACTTGGGAATGGCGATCGCCGCCAAGAGCCCGATGATCACCACTACCATCAGCGACTCGATCAGTGTAAAACCGTCCCGCGCTGTGCGATCCATAGAAAGCCACCCTGGAGGCTGCTCGGGGAGCGATCGGCGCGAACATCCCACCAGTGAAGCGACCCGGGCCATGCGGCCCGGGTCGTTCACTAGCAGCTACTCTGTCACACCCTCCTGGAAGGATGCAATCTGCATCAGCGAACTTAGCTGGTGCAGGCAACCTCACCCGGCGCAGTAGCCGTGGTGCTGCCGACGGTCGGCGTAGCAGCCGTTCCGTAGTAGATCACGCAGCCTTCAGCGGTGCCAAGGGCGGCGTGAATCGCACTAGCCGACCAGCCCGAGCTCGTAGCGGCGGACGCGACCGTCACACCGTCGGAGTTCGTGAACGACAGAAGCGTCGTCGTGGTCGTGTAAGAGTACTCGTCCGCGTAGTAGATCTCCTGCTGCGAAGCCAGGTTCTTGATATCGGACTTCATGGCGGCGAAGTACGCCTTCTCGCGAGTCGCGGAGAACTTCGGAATGGCGATGGCCGCCAGGATCCCGATGATCACAACTACGATCAGGAGCTCGATGAGGGTAAAACCCTTGTTGTCTCGCATGAGCGGGGACTCCAGGTGGTGGGTAGAACAGGGAACTGCGTTGTGCAACAAGGAAGCAAGGGAGGGTCCAACAACGGAGCGAGCACCGTATATCACACCACCATAACGAGTTACGCAGCCACCCTGTGCGTCTCGCAACCCTGTTAAGGCCGATATTGGTGGGGGATTCTGCACGATGCGGGCGAAATACCCCTCTTCTGCGGCAATGCGCGATGTCGTATTAGTTGGCTACGAGCGAGTCCACCGCGGCCCTACCGAATACGGCCACTTTGACTGAATCGACGTGGACGCGAGCGCGGCCTGACAGTTCAGCCGCCAACGCCGCGTCCAGGGCGGTACGAGCCGAAACGCTGTCACCCTCGGCCAGCCCGAGATACGCCATCGTGAGCCACTGTTGCCAGTAATTGCCCATTCCCTGGGCCTGGAGGGCGCTCTCTCGTGCGGAGGCAGCCTCGGCAAACCTGCCGCGCGCGGCCAAGGACCATGAGATGATATGCGGCCGAAGCGGGTCTCGATCGTCGATCATCAACGACAGCCGACTGAATCGCTCCGCCAACTCCGGCTCATTCCACTCCGAGTATATCTCTGCGAGAAGAGCTGGCGCCACGGCGAAGCCGGGCTCCCGGCGCCAGGCGTGCCGCAGGAGGCCCTCGGCACCCTCCAACATCTCATGCCGAATCAACGTCTGCGCCACATCAGTCGTGATTTGGTAGTGGGCATCCAGGAGATCGACGGCGATCCGGTACGACTGGAGAGCCTGCTTGGTGAGCCCCCTGTCCATAAACGCATCCCCGAGCACCCATTGGGACCGGCCGGAATGGGGGAAGTCCGCGACGAGCGCGTTCAACATGGCCGGGTTGTCTTTCCAGGTCGGGTTCCGCTCCCAGGTTCGAGCCGAGCCCAAAAGAACAACCAACCCCACCGTGACGAGAGCCACCTTCGGCCTAGCGACGTAGAACCGGGCGAACAACCACCCCGTAGCCGCCGCCAATCCCACAGACGGCAAGTACAGCGTCCGCTCGGCGAGCAACACGCCGGCCACAAAAAACACGTTCGCTACTGGGGAAAGCGTAAGCATGAACCATACGACCCCAAATCCAGCGGCCCGAGGCGAATTCAATCCGGATCTCATGGGGGCTCGGCGCCATGCGATCAACGCAGCCGCTAAAAGCGCCAACGCTAGAGCCGCCCCAACTGAATTGGCCAGCTTCCAACCGATCGAGATCGGAATCACACCAGGTGCGTAGTCTGACGAGAGATCGAGCGGCAGCACCCAGAGGCGGACGTAGTTCCCCCACACCTCGGAAATCGTCCAGATTCGCGGGACCTCGAGCAGCAGGTCCGCGCCGAGCGGCCCCAGCGGGTTGGCGATCGTCCCCAAAATCCCCAGTCTCGGGATCAGCATTAGGGCCGCCCCAATGATGAGCGCCGCGTAAACGCGCCATCGCTCACGCAGGTAGCGGAGAAGGTCCGCAAACGTCAGGCGCCCGCGGGACGCATCGAGCAGGAAGATGATGGCTGGGAGGGTCGCGGCTCCTTCCTTGGCTCCAAAGGCAACTGCGTACAACAGCCCGATCAGTACCGCGTCACGCCATCTGCTCTCAGGCGGCCCTCTCACATGGACAAGGCACGCCATGAGAAACAGGCCCGTAGAGACGAGTTCCGACAGTCCCACCAGGTTGGCGACCGCCTCTACGTGGACGGGGTGAATGGCGAAGACGAGCGCCCCGAAGAACGCGGCGCGCATCGACATCAACTCCCAAAGCAACAGAAGGACCAACGATGTCACGGCAACGTGCGCGAGCACGTTCACTAGATGGAAGAGCCACGGGGCCCCTCTAGAGACGATCCACTGGACCCCGAAGAGGGCCTGGGTGGTGGGCCTCCAGAGGCCGTTCTCCCGTCCATAAACGCCGGGCCAGTAGGGCGCAAAGATCGCAGACGGCAACGTTTCTATCGACTGGATCGCGCTGTTGTTGGCGATGATATGGTGGTCATCGTACGCGAACCGGTTGGGAACGGCGTTCGCGTAGACGAGTCCGGCCACGATGGCCACGGCCAACACGACCCTCTTCCGATTACGGAGGAACGCGTCCAGCCTCACGGACGACTCGTCGCATGAGCACGCGCCGCTTCCGCGGAGACGGTGTCCCCCGCTAGCTCGAGGAGATCCCCGAGCCGCGTCCAGTCCGAGACCGAAGTGGAATCCTGCCCGAGGGCTGCCCGTCGCGCTCGGACGGCAGCGTCCAGATCACCCTTGGCCACATAGGACTCGGAGACCAGGGCCCACAACCCTCGGTGGCTACCAACCCTCGCGAGGCCCGCCAGCGCGACAGCGTGAGCGGACCGCCCGTCTCCATCAAGAAGTTTTTGCTCGGACAGGCGTTCATAGGCCACTGAATAATCCGGCAGAAGTTGGATCGCGCGCGCCAGGAGTTCCTCCGCTCCTTCGTGATCTCCGATTCGATGTTTGAAGCCCGCCACTTCAACCAGGAGTTGATAGTTGTTCGGGGCAAACTCAAGAGCGATATCGTAGACGTCTCCAGCTTCGGCAAGGGCTCCGACTCGCTCGAGACCACCCCCGCGAGCGCGCAGAGCGAGCCAAGACTCGGGATGATCGGCTGCGAGGGTGCTCACGACGGAGTACGTGTCCATCCAGGCGGGGTTCCGCGTGACAGTGCGCACAAACATCCCTACAACGAAAACCGCGAACAGTCCGAGCAGGACTCTCCGGCGCGCCATTGGGATCTCACCCGCGAGGTGATGCACCATTCCTGCTATTCCCAAGGCGAGCCCGACAGACGGGAGGTAGAGCGTCCGTTCTGCCAAGACGATGTCCGCCCGGACCACGAGGTTCGAGACCGGAAGGATGGTCACGAAGAACCACAGAGCTCCGAGCGAAACGGTCGGGGCCCGTCGCCGAAGGAGCCAGGCGCCACCCAGGAGAGCGACGATCAGTACCGCGCCTGAAATCGCCTCGAGGGTCAGACTATGGGTGGGCAGAATCACGCCCGGTCCGTAGTCGGCGCTCAGGTCCAGGGGGAAGAACATCAGCCTGAGATAGTGCGGCCAGACCGTCAATGCGGTGAGCAGACGCTCCGGCACAGACAGGCCTAGCAGTGCGGGAGATGCACTCTCCCCCGTGAACGTGCCTAGGACCTCCCCCCGAACGATCACGTATAGGGCCATGACCGCGACCAAACCCATGATCGTCAGTGCTTCTTCACGAAACCGTTGTCTCAATCCGGCATCGCTATGTCGAAACAGCTCGAGGGCGATCAGGGCAGCCGGCAGGGTGACCGCGATCTCCTTGGACCCCATCGCGAATAGGGAAAGCGCCGCCAGAGCGAGCAATCGAAGGCCCCGCCTGAGCCCACCTGCGGGCCTCCAGTTCAGGTATACGAGGCAGGCACCCAAATAGCCCAGAGCGGCATACAGTTCAGCCCGCCCCATAACATTCGCGACCGCCTCCACATGCACGGGGTGAACCGCGAAGACCAGGGAGGCCAGGAAGGCAGGGAGCAACGGGACGAAGCGCAGCAGCAACGCCAATACCAAAAGACTAATGAGCCCCTGAGCTAAGACGCTGACCACGTGGAAGCCGAGTTCATCCCCTCCAAAGACAGCCCACTCCACGGCGAAGCTCGTGAGTACAACAGGCCGATAGTTACCCACACCCTGGGGAGCATCAGGCCAGGCAGGTTCAAGAAAGGCATCGGCAATAAGAGCCTCGGTAACCACAGGGTTCCCAACAATGAACCAGTTGTCATCGTACGCGAACCCGTTGCCCAACGAGGTCAGATAGGCCGCGACCGCGACAAAGAAGAGAAGCGTCCGCGCTCGAGGCAGAGATGTCGACACGGTGGGCGCGCTAGTCGCTTCGGTTAACCGGCACTCCGCCGCCATCTCCGATCGCCGGCGGGGTTCCGCTCGTCACACGCTCGGGGGCATCCCATGGGTCCACAGCAGGCGCACGCCATGTCGGGACACGTGGGGGTGCGAGGTTGTACTTGAGAATGCTCCAGAGTGCCGACACACCGTCTTTCCAGCCGATCTTCTTGCCCTCGGCGTACGACCGTCCGTTGTAACTGATCGGGAGTTCGTAGATACGGGCTCCCGCTTGGGCCAGCCTAGCTGTCAATTCGGGTTCGATTCCGAACCGTTGCGCGGACAGAGGAAGTGACTGGAGCAGCTCCGTCCTGACCATTTTGTAGCATGTCTCCATGTCGGTCAGGTTCAGGTCCGTGAACATGTTGGACAGGAGCGTCAAAAAACGATTCCCGATCGAGTGCCAAAAGAAGAGCACCCGATGTGGCCCGCCGAGGAAGCGCGATCCGTACACCGCGTCCGCCTTGCCCCTGAGAATCGGCTCAAGGAGGATGGGTAACTCGTGGGGATCGTACTCCAGGTCAGCATCCTGGACGACGACCACGTCACCGCGAGCCCTCCCGAACCCCGTACGGAGGGCACTTCCCTTTCCTCCGTTTTTCTCATGGAACACGAGCTGATCGATCAGCTTGTCGTCGAGTTTCCGAAGTAGGTCCCGAGTGCCGTCGGTCGACCCGTCATCGACGACGATCACTTCCAACGCCAGCGGGACCTCACGCACACGCCGCAGCAAGCTCTCCACCGTCGAGACTTCGTTGTAACACGGAATCACCACCGACAGGGTCACGCGGTCCCAGGGCAGCTTCTCCTGAGGCACTCTAGGGATGTCGATTCCGCTCATGACGATTCACGATCGTTGGATGGATATCTGTATTCAATGAGACGCCAACCTACTCCACCAGCTCCTAAGGGAAGGAACCACGGGCGAAAGCGCACACCAAGTGTCACTCCGCGATTCCATACCGATTGAGCTTCCGATACAGAGTGGACGGATCAATCCCGAGCACCTCTGCCGCACGAGACTTGTTGCCGCCCTCCACCTGCAAGACCCACAGAATGTAGGCGCGCTCAATCACTTCCATCGTTGGGTTATCGGCAATCGGCTCTGCAGCCAGACGTGTCGGCGGCGCCTCTCGGACCCGCTCAGGCAATGAATCGCGAGTGACCGAACTGCCCGTCGCGACCACCGCCGCTCGCTCGAGTGCATTCTCGAGTTCACGCACGTTCCCCGGCCAGCCGTATTCTACGAGTGCGTCCATGGCTGCGTCCGAAATGTCCATGCTCTGATCGGCCCCATCCGACTCGGCTCGGGAGTCGAGGAAGTAGCGCGCAAGCAGAGGAATGTCCTCCTTCCTCTCCCTCAGCTGAGGAAGCCGCAGCTGGATGACGTTGAGTCGATAGTAGAGGTCACTGCGGAAGTCTCCTCGCTTGATTCCCTCTTCCAGATCGCGGTTCGTGGCCGCGATGATACGGGCGTGAACCGGGACCGGCTTCGTCGCACCTACCGGAATCACCTCTCGTTCCTGAAGGGCCCGGAGGAGTTTGACCTGAGTCGCTGGGCTCGTTTCTCCGATTTCGTCCAGCAAAAACGTACCTCCGGCCGCTGCAACCAAAAGACCATCCTTGTCTTTCACCGCTCCCGTAAACGAACCCTTCACGTGGCCGAAGAGTTCGCTCTCGAGGAGACCCTCGGGAAGCGCTCCGCAGTTGAGCGACAGGAACGGGCCTTCGGTGCGCTCCGATAGCTCGTGGATGTAGCGGGCGACCACTTCCTTCCCCGTGCCGCTCGCGCCCGACAAAAGAACGGTTGAGTCCGTGGATGCGACGGTCTCGGCCAGCTTCAGTGCCGCCACAAAATTCGGCGCGACACCTATGGGCCTGCCTGCCGGCCGGCCTTTCCCCGTCCGAATCTCCTTCTTGAGACGCTTGTTTTCGACACGAAGCTGTCGGGTCTCCGCCGCACGCCTGCAAATAGCAAGCAACTCCTCGTTGGCGAACGGCTTCTGCAAGTAGTAATAGGCTCCCTCGTTCACCGCGCGCACCGCCGACTGAAGAGACGCCTGTGCAGTCATAAGGATGACGGACATCTCCGGATCGACCTCGTGCGCCCGAGCCAGCACCTCGAGGCCCGTCGCACCGGGCATCCTGATGTCTGTGAGGACGATGTCCGGAAGCTCCTGGTCGAGGGCATCCAGAGCCTTGGACCCAGAATCGGCTACGGCGACCTGGTATCCCTGCCCCCTGAACAAGATGGACAGCGTCTCGAGGATCGCGGTCTCGTCGTCCACGAGTAGAATCTTCACTGGATTTTTCATGCTCCGCCCTCCGCGGTATCACCGGGAAGCCCAGGGAGATAGATCAAGAAATGCGCACCGCCCTCGGGTGCTCGCTCCACTAGCGTCACTCCTTGGTGGGCTTCAACCGCACGGTGCACCACGGCGAGCCCAAGCCCGCTGCCCGAGTCCCGGGTCGTAAAGAAGGGATCGAAAATTCGCGCAGCGACCTCGGGATCGACGCCTGGGCCACTATCCCGAACGCTGAGGCTTCGGGGGTGCGCGATATCAACCCCCCTTGGGCGGACAGGCACAGTCACTTCGGCTGCCGCGACCACTACAGTTCCACCCTGCCCCGCCGACTGTGCCGCATTCAGCAACAGATTGAATAGGGCCTGGTGAAGCAGGTCTCGGTCCGCCTCGACCCGCACTGGCGTATCGGGCACATCCATGGACAGCGATACGTTCTCGAGATCTGGGTGCTGCCTAGCAAGCCCCACACAGTGGCGAATCAAATCCCCCAGATCGACGTCCTCGCGTGCTCCAAACTTCATGACCGAGTAATCCAAGAACTCGGAAAGCAGTCGACTCAGTCGATCTGATTCGGTCAGGACCAGACGTTCCAGCGTCCCTCGATCCTCGGGTGAAATGGTCCGGCCGCTCAGCTGCTCAACAGAACTTCGGATCGACGCGAGCGGGTTCTTAATCTCGTGGGCCAACGACGCCGACAGAGCCGCAACCACCTCAAGTCGTTCAGCTCTGAAATTCAGCTCGTCGATGCGCTCCAGGTCAGTGATGTCCTGGAAGATCGCGGTGGCCGAGTCGGACTCCGCGTCGGCCCTCGGGAGTACCGTGGTGCTGACCCCAAGGCGGATCCGCTTTCCATCGGGGAGTGTCGCGGTGGTCCTGAATCGGGCTACAGGTCTCCCGTCGCGCAACGAGCCCTCCAACACGCCACCCAAGCCGGGTGCGACCGTCTCGACATTTTCGAGAATGGGTTCCCCAAGAACATCCCGCAGCGGGAGCCCCAGCAGTGCCTCGGCAGCTACGTTGGCGTAGACGAGCCGGCCCTCACCATCCACGGTGACGACACCGGTCGCGAGGGTGCCGAGGATGTCGCCAGTATCGAGTCGGAGCTGATGCAGCTCGGACGAGACCTCCCCGAGGGTGGCTCCGGCCTGCCGGAGACGATCTCCCAGAACCCCGGTGAGGAGTGCGACGATCGTGAATAAGCCGATCTGCGCGGCGACCTCCGGGTTGAAAGTGCTCTGGAATCCCCATACGAGATCGGCAAAATAGGCGATGCTGGCCAGTCCGCCGATGAGCACCCCGCCCGGAAGCGGAAGAAGCAGTGCGCCCGCACTTATCACCAGGATGTAGACTGGCGCGAAATTACTGTCCGGCCCCTGGGTGATATGGACGATCCCGGTCACCAGCGCGACGTCCAGGATCACCTGCGCGTACATGAAATTGTCGCTCGGTTTGCGACCCAGAAAATGGGTGAACCAGAACGAAGACGCCGTAACCGCCAGGGCGACAAGAAACATGACCGTTGCAACGAGGGTCGCTTCAGGATCGACCGAAAGCCAACGGACGAAGGCAGCAACCAGAATGCCCGCGAGCAGTGTGAGTCGCCCGAGGTAGAGCCAACGAAGTAGGGCTCGGCGACCCAATTGTAGTTGGGGGCCCGACGGAGCCGGGGTCACAGCCGAATCAGCCACGATGCCAGTCTCAGGTCACAGGATCCAACGGAGTCTTAGTGTCCCCGCTACAGCCATAGTAGCGGGGCTTCGCATTCTGCAACACCCGTGGGGTGGCATAATGCGAGCCCGCGTGGCCGGCGCCCGTATCAGTCAATCCTCTACGAGCCGGAGGTGTTTTGAGTCGACGATCATGTCGCGCATGCGGCGAAGCTGCGCCTGAGTAACCTCAAGAGCCTCCCGGACCTCTGGGTCTTCGATGTCTAACAGGAGCAGTTGAACTTCGGCCAGAGCGGACGTCAGCGGATTGTTAAGGTCGTGTCGCACACGGGAGATCTCTGTGAGAACACCACGGAGCTCCAGCATCAGCCCCGGCCGATCGTTCGAAGCAGACGCAAAATCGGCGACGTCGGTCGCTGCGTGGCGACGGCCGAAGCCAACCGTACGGATCCGTCGGTCCTCAGCATCCACGATCCCGAGCACCCACGAGGGGTCGGCCGGCGCGATGAGCGCTGCAAGTACCATGACCTCGCTGTCCGGCCGCGAAGCGCGATCAAGGAGAACGAGCCCCGGGTCACGGGACTCGAGCTGCCCCAATTCGTGGGCATCCGCCAACACCGTAGGCGGGTTCTCCGGCCGGCTCAGCGCCGCGAAAACGTCCGCCTGATCCGAAATTAAATATACAGGCCGTTGCATCTGTTGTGGCTCCCTCAGAGTGTCCTGGCCGGAAAGGTGGCCCATGACCACATTGTCGGCCATGCCCGCTCATAGGATAACTCCCGCGCGGATCGTCGGCTGGGCTCTGCTTGCGCTTTCGGCCCTGCCGCTACACCGCCTCCTGGCCCCTGAGCGCACCGGGTCCGCGGGTATTTCGACCCGGGCGAGTGCTGAAGCAGCGTGGAATTCCGGCTGGTTGGGATCGCTAATCGTGATCGTGTTGGCGGCGATCATCTCCAGAGCCACACCGACCGACCGCCTGAAGACTGCCACGAACGCGGCCGTCTCCGCGCTCGCCGCCGTCCCGGGGCGTAACTTCGCCGTGCTCATCGGGATGGGCACCGCCGGGCTGGCCGCACTCACTGCCGTCTTCGTCCATGGGGCTGAGCCAACCTCCGTCGACGAACTCGTGCAACTTCTCCACGCACGCGCGATATCGGGTGCTGGACTGACCCTACCACTGGAGAACGCCACCGCGAGCTGGGCCGTTCAAAACGGGGTATTTACCGAGTCCGGATGGGCCTCCATCTATCCTCCTCTCCATACCGTCCTCTTGGCAGGCGCCCTGCTGGTGGGCGTTCCGTGGCTGCTCGGCCCCTTGGCTATCGGCTTAGCCACCGCAGCCTTCTCGTTGGGGTTAGACCGGGTCTTGGACGACACCCGCCTCTCGCGTGCGTCGGCGACGCTCCTCGCCGTTTGTCCGTTCTGGCTCCTTTTGGGCAGCACATACTTGAGCCACTCGACCGCCGCCGCCGGGGTGTGCCTGGTCTTCTGGGCTGCCGCGCGGGCGCGCACCCCAAGCTTGCGGTCATTTCTGCTACTCGGAGCGGCGGTCGGCTTCACAATTTGTGTCAGGCCATGGACGGGACTCGTGCTCTCTGCAGCCATCGTTTCCACAGTCACCGTCCAACCCCTTTGGCCTCGGACTACAACACGGGATCGCGTCACCGCGGCCACGTCCTTCGTTCTGGGCGGCGTGCCGTTCGCCGGATTCCTATTCTGGTGGAATACGAGCCTCTTCGGTGCTCCCACGCGCTTGGGGTACTCCGCCGCGTTCGGGCCGTCTCACGGCCTTGGCTTTCATACGGATCCGTGGGGTAACGTATACGGCATGCTTGAGGCGGTCGCCTACTCGGGCGCTGACCTCATCCAGCTCAGCGCCCACCTCATGGAGTCGCCTCTCCCTGCCCTGTTGGTCGTCGGGGCAGCGCTCGCGGCTGGGGCGCGATACCGGGGCATGTGGACGCTGATTACGTGGGGGGGCGCAGGCGTCCTCGGGAACGCGCTCTATTGGCACCACGGCGTACACATGGGTCCACGCATGTTGTTTGAAACGACCCCAGCGTGGATTGCAGCAGCGGTTTGCGGCGGCCACGCACTCGCGACATCGTCGCCCTTCCGGACTCGCTGGGTGCGAAACGTCGCAACATGGGCCCTCCTTCTCACTCTGGTTGGATCGGTGGTGCTCGCCCCAGGCCTCATCTTGGCACAAAAACGATCCCAAGAAGACAGCCCCAAGCTTGGGGCCCACGCTCTGCCTCCACCTCGGGCCGTGGTGTTCGTGCATGGGAGTTGGGCATCTCGCGTGTCGTCTCGACTGGCCGCTTCGGGAATGCGTAGAGATTCGATCGAAACAGCGCTCCGCCGGAATGACATATGTAAGGTCGACACGTTCAGCCGGACCGAAATCACGACACGCACGACGACCGAGATGGACCTAGACGCACAGCCAGGCTATCCGCCGAATTTGGCCGTCCGAGCCCTCTCTCCTGGCAACGTCGTACGGATAGAGCCTTCCCGTCCGCTCACCTCCGCGTGCGCGAGGGAGGCCCGATCGGATCGTTTCGGATCTATCGAACTCGAGTCTCTGCTGTGGCGACTACCGCCACTGCCGGGCGCTGACATTATCCTGGCCCGAGACATGGGCCCGGCCGGAAACGTCCCGGTACTCGAGCTCTACGAATACACACCCTACGTGTACATCGACGGGCCGAATGGACTGCGGCTCCTAGCCTACGATGTGGGTATGGAATTGGCTTGGGGGGGGCCGACACTTCCTACCGGGGGCGCGAAATAGCGCGCACTTCTCCGGCGAGCGCTTGCTGACCCGCGATCCACGGTCGCAGCTAAGAGCAGGTCAGCGAGACTCGGGAAGTTCGAGGACCTGCCCGGCGTAAATACGGCTACCTCGGAGACCATTCGTCCGCCTCAGATCGTCCACAGTCGTTCCATGTCGACGCGCAATCGTCCAAAGTGAGTCGCCGGACCGCACTGTGTAGTCGACCTGAGCGATGCGATCGGCAGAACGAGTCGTGATGCCGCCGACGTAAGAAGCATACTGTTGGGGGAAGATGGCAACGTGATAATGCGCGGGATAGCGCTCTCGCGTCGCCTCGAGCACTCCGCTTCCCTCAAGAGACCCAAGAACACCTTCCAGCCAATTACGACAGTTCCGGTTCCGGCTGTAGCGGAGATCAATGGCCATACCAGTCGGGTGGACCGATCGCTCCGAAGCGTTGCGCGGCTGGCGTGTCGTGGGCCGAGTCAGGCTCGTCACCACGAGCTGTTCTCCACAGGCCGCTCGGTATTGCTGTGACAGCCGCTCTACAAAGAGCGAGACCTCGGGCCGAGCAAACGGGAACGATACGGCATGGAGTTGGAAGTTGCGGTTCGGGCGGATCCGCACGAGCCAGCCCTTCGACGCGAAGTACTCAATGCGGTCACCCGTGTCGATAAAGGTGTAGTCGTGTTGCCTCGCGACCGAGTTCTGGCGGTCGAGCGATGCGGCCGATCCCCGGAGACTCTGCGCGAAAGCTGGAGACGCGACACTGCCCGCAAGAATCACCGCCGCCAAAAGGCAGCCGATTCCACGCAGTCCCATCGAATCCGATAGATCGACTCTCTTCATCACCGTCCTACGAGAGAAACCTCTACCCACCATCCGACCTACAACGGCCGTAAGGATCATATGTAAACATATGTTTCACAGCGCACAAGTTTGCTTCTCCTACTTATGACCCACGCGACGAAGCTGGAACTTCCTCCCTCGGTGGCGAACGACGGGAGAGGTGGGCGATCCATAGGATCGCCCACCCGCTTCCAATCGTGGCAGTATCGGCGTTGATCAGCCCTTTGCTGCTGAGTATCGGGCGCCAACCACGTCCCAGTTAACCACATTCCAGAAGGACGTCAGGTAATCAGGGCGCCGGTTCTGGTAATTCAAATAGTACGCGTGCTCCCAGACGTCTACACCGAGGATCGGCGTCATCCCCTGCATAACGGGGCTGTCCTGATTCGCGGTCGCAAAGCACTGCAAGCCGCCTTGGCCATCCACGCACAGCCACCCCCAGCCGGATCCGAACTGCGCACCTGCTGCCGCCTGGAACTTGGACTTGAAGTCGTCGAGTGAACCAAAAGCCGAATCAATCGCGGCCGCGAGGTCATCCGACGGCGCTGAGGCCCCACCGGGCGTCATGACATCCCAGAAGAGCGCATGGTTCACATATCCACCGCCGTTGTTACGAACCGCGCCCCGAATCCCCTCTGGAAGCGCGTCGAGATCGGAAAGCAGATCATCGGCAGACTTGCCATGTAAGTCCGCGTGCCCCTCGATCGCGGCATTTAGCTTTGCGGTATAACCGGCGTGATGTTTGCCATGGTGGATCTCCATGGTACGGGCATCGATGTTGGGCTCGAGCGCATTGTGCGCATAACCCAACTCGGGAAGATCGAACGGATAGGCCATGTAAGTAGGCTCCTTGGCATTGTCGTTGTTTCGCAGGAGATTGTACCCCGGTCGGTTCCCCTCAGCAAACCGTTGGAAATCGGGTCCATTGGTGCAGGAATCCTCAACCTCAAGGCGCATCCTCCTCGTCGACTGTGACGCGTTCTTCGTTCAGGTCGCGCGCCTAGAAGACCCGGAAGGGGCAGGCCGCGCGGATTGCCTCATCGTCGGGGGCTCCGCAACCGGCCGAGGCGTTGTCACTTCAGCGTCCTACGCCGCCCGAGCGTTCGGAGTGCGCTCCGCGATGCCGACCGCACATGCGCTGCGCCTGTGCCCTCAAGCCAAGGTGGCAAGCGTTCCCCGCGGAGCGATCAGTGCCCGAAGTCTGGTAGTGCGCGAGGCCCTCGAAGACCTCTCGCCCGTGGTGCAACCTGCCTCGGTAGATGAATTCTATCTCGACCTTTCGGGGACAGAACGACTCTTCGCTGGAGAAACGCTGGAAGCGACGGCTTGGAGAATCCGGCAGGAAGTGTTGGAGCGCTCAGAGATCTCGGTCTCCATTGGGGCTGGCACGCGTCGGGTCATCGCGAAGCTCGCGACTAGCTACGCAAAACCGGCTGGCGTCCACGTCGTACTTCCGGGAGCAGAGGAGTCCTTTCTCCGCCAACTCGACCTCGCAGACATTCCGGGGATCGGGCCAGCTTTGGTCGAGACCCTCGCGAAGAAGGGACTCACGCGGGTGGACGACGCGTGGAACGTCCAAACGGAGTGGTTACAGCGCTGGCTTGGTGAACGGCGCGGCATGTGGCTGTATCAGCGTATTCGGGGCATCGATTCGAGCGAGGTGGACCCTCATGAGCGAAGGAAGTCGATCTCGTCGGAGCGCACCTTTTTCGATGACATCGACGACGACGATGAGCTCGAGCGCCGCCTGCTGAAGCTCACCGGGTCCGTCGGCCGGACCTTACGCGGCAAGTCGTCGAGAGCACGCACCATCACGATCAAGCTACGCGACTTCGACTTCAAGACGCGACAACACAGCCGGACGGTGCCCGAGCCCATCGAGTCCGATGCCGCGATCTACGATGTCGCCAAGTCCCTCCTCTGGGACCTTCGCACCGACCGCCGAGTCCCCGTACGCCTAGTTGGAGTCGGGCTCAGTGGCTTGACCGGATCCGATGATGCCCCGCAACTCGGTCTCTTCGCGGAACCGGTGGCGGGGGAGACCGAACGAGAACGCACCGTCTCCCGTACTGTGGACGAACTGCGCAACCGATTCGGCAGCGAAGCCGTGATGCCTGGCCTCCTTGTGGAAGGCTGGGATAGGAAGAAGAGCAAGAATCCACCGGACGGAGAGAAATCGAAGTGACTGCCGAAACTCACATGCCAGGATTGTCTTCAGTTTGGCCTTCGGGGCATCCCTTGATTGGGATGGTCCACCTGCTGCCACTCCCAGGGTCCCCGCGCTGGGGCGGATCAATGCACCGAGTCCTCGATCGAGCTGAAGCAGATGCGAACGCTCTCGCCAAAGCTGGTTTCGACGGTGTGATCGTGGAGAACTTCGGCGACGTGCCCTTCTTCCCGGATGTGGTGCCCCCGGAGACGATCGCTGCGCTCACCTCAGCCGTGTCACGCGTCGCCTCCTGCTCCAGTGCCCCAGTCGGCGTGAACGTGCTGCGGAATGATGCACGCGCGGCTCTAGGCATCGCCGTTGCCACCGAGGCGCGTTTCATTCGTGTCAACGTGCACACGGGGTCGATGTGGACCGACCAGGGTCTGATCGAAGGGCGCGCTCACGAGACGATGCGCGCACGACGAGAACTCGGCATGGACGTAGCCGTACTTGCGGACGTCTTCGTGAAACACGCCACGCCACCCACTGACGCAACGCTCGAGGACGCGGCCAACGATACGTTCCATCGCGGCCTCGCCGATGCTCTGATTGTCTCGGGCCGCGGCACCGGATTGGAAACGGAGTTCAAAGACGTCCAGACCGTTCGGGCCACCGCACCTGATGTGCCGTTGTTGATCGGGAGCGGAATGAACGTCGAGAACGGCCCCGGCCTACTCGCGTTAGCCGACGGAGCCATCGTGGGATCGGCGGTCATGAATGAAGGACGGCCCGGATCCGGAATCGATCCGGTCCGGGCCGCAGCCTTCATATCCGCTGTGCGAGGCTAAGCCCTCGCAGCTGACTACAAGTTAGTCGCCAAGATTCCGCGATTGGTTTTTCGCAAGCATGGCCTCGTAGGGCTTCCGCTCGAAGTAGCTCTTGGTCTCCGCGACTACGATCGGCGCAAGCAGCAGCAGGGCGATCAGGTTCGGCCAGATTACGATGGCAAGAGCCACATCACCGAGCGCCCACACGACAGCAAGTGGGAGCACAGCACCCACGAAGTGAGCTCCCACAAAGACGAACTTGTACGGGAGCACAGCTCTCTGACCGAGCAGGTAATGCGCGCAACGGTCTCCGTAGTAACTCCACGAGATCGCGGTAGAGATTCCGAAGAGAAGCACGCCCAACACAACAATCATGTGGCCCCAGTCACCGATCGGAGCCAAGCCCTGTCGGAAGGCGGCCGCAGTCAGCGGCGCGGCGTTTTCCACAGCACCACCGTATAGGGATGTGTAGGTCGTCCCATTCGAGCCAACGGCCTCTCCGCGGTCCGGGTACACAGTCCCCGTAAACAGCTGCGTCTGGTCGGCGTCAGTGTAGAGCGGATCGACGCCCGCTTCGTGCCACGACACGAGGGGCGCATCCAGGCCCGTCTGCGTGTGCTGACCATTCGCAATCTGAATCTCAGACGGAGCATCCACTCCCGCGTACCGCCCTGACTCGACCTCAGCGGTATACGTGATATCACCACCGCCCAACGTCAGTTCTGTTGGGAAACGCTGCTCATACGTACCGGTCATGATGATCACGAGGCCCGTGAGCGAGCAGATGACGATCGTGTCGATGAACGGTTCGAGGAGCGCGACGACACCCTCTGAGACAGGCTCGTCCGTCTTCGCGGCTGCATGGGCGATCGGAGCGGAGCCCTGCCCCGCTTCGTTTGAGAACAAGCCTCGACGAACACCCCACATAAGGGTGATCACGAAGACACCCGCGCCGATGCCCGCAACACCCGCGCTCGGGTTGAACGCCTCGGCGAAGATCGTCGTGAACGCGCCGGGCAGCGCCCCGAGGTTCAGAACGATGATCAACACTGCGCCCGCGACGTAAATCGCCGCCATGAAGGGTGCGAGAATAGACGTCACTTTTCCGATTCTGCCGATGCCGCCCAGAATGACCGCCCCGACGATCATCGCCGTGATGCCACCCGTGAGCCAGAAGGGCATCCCGAACGCGGAGTTCATCTGATCCGCCACCGTATTGGCCTGTACGGCGTTGCCGGTGAAGAAGGCAGTGAAACCCAGCATCACGGCAAAGAAGATGGCCATAGGCCTCCACCGCGGCCCGAGACCCTTTTCGATGTAGTACATCGGTCCACCGGCGACCCCACCAAGCTCATCGGTCGTGCGGTACTTCTGAGCAAGCGTGACCTCAGAGTACTTGGTCGCCATCCCCAGAATTGCGGTGACCCACATCCAAAACAAGGCGCCTGGTCCGCCCCAGTGAATCGCCATCGCCACGCCGGCAATGTTCCCAATACCGACTGTCGCAGACAGTGCGGTAGTGAGGGCCTCGAAGTGCGAGACGTCACCCGGGTCGTCCGGGTCGTCGTACTTCCCGGTGGTCACACCGAAGCCATGCCCCAGACGACTAAACTGGACGAAGCCGGTTCGGAACGTGAGGTACAGTCCGGTCCCGAGCAGAAGGATGACCATCAACGGCACCCGCTCCCCACCGAACGATGGACCGACTTCGATGATGTACTCGTTGGCGAAGTCCACAACCGGCTGTAAGAAGCGATTGAGGATGTCGACTACCGGCTGAAGCCAGTCCATAGGGGCGTCCCTGTTGAGCAGGTGGAGACCAGAAGTCTCAATATTTCGGGGGGTGAAGAGACGAAGAATGCCCCGACCCTAGAGTCGAGGCAAGCTACGCCGCCATCGGCGAAATAAACGTCTCTTGGACGAGGCTCTTACGTGCCCGCGGCGGCCGTCGAACAAACGTGCGCAGCCACTGCCGCAGCCAACAGCTCATGAGCGCGATTCACGATCTCGTCGAGAGAGGGAGACTCCTGGAACATCTCCTCAGCTTTCTCACGCAGTTCCGGCACCGTAGGGAGAAGCGGCATCGACATTTCGGTCAGCCGCTCTTCCAACTGTTCACGAGTGCGCTTCGCACGTTCGGCAAGGTCGTCCAGAGTATGGGACTCGGCCCACGACTCCTTAACCCGCGCCGCGTAGATCTCGACATTGAACGCCCCGGCCAGTTCGGCAGCGACCTTCTCGACGACCTTACGACCCACCGGCTTCTCACCCCGGACAATTGCCTCGGGCGGTGCTCTTAGATCCCAAACGACGCGGAACCAGGACATGACCTTGAGCACATAGAAGGAGATATCGACTTCCCACCACTGGAAGCCCTGCCTCGTGGAACTCTGGTAGTGGTGGTGGTTGTTGTGCCAACCCTCACCCAGCGTGATGATCGCCAGGAAGAAATTGTTGCGGGAATCATCACCGGTCAGGTACCGTTGCGAGCCCATTTCGTGGGCCAGCGAGTTGATGAAGAACGTGCAATGGTACAGTGCGACCGTGCTCCAGAAGAACCCCACCACAAGCATCGGCCAGCCACCCCACAAGAACAGGGCAGTTCCTAGGACGATCGCAGGCGTGTACGTGAAGCGATCCAGCAGCACGAGCTCGGGGTACTGGGTCAGGTCACGCACAGTCCCATAGTCTGGCTTCTCGTTCTTCGGGTTAAAAATCCAACCCATGTGCGCGTACAGGAATCCGTGATGCCGCGGAGAATGCACGTCATCTAGCGTGTCCGAGTGGAGATGGTGGTGCCGATGCACGGCAGCCCACCAAATCACGCCCCGCTGAGCAGATGATTGTCCGATCCAGGCCATCAGGAACTGAAAGACCCTGCTCGTCTTGTAGGAGCGATGGCTGAAGTACCGATGGTACCCCGCCGTGATCGCCCACATACGAACGACATACAGCGCTACCGCGACCCAAACCGCCTTGGCGGGCACACCCGTCCAAATCGCTCCCAAGGTCGCCAGATGGACCAATAGGAACGGGATTGTTGCCGGGTAAACGATGTCGTCGTGCGGCGCGTGGTCGTGGTGGTGAGCCACTCCCTTCCTCCGGTCTAGATGGGCGCGGGGGGTCGCGAAGGCCGTACCTTAACGGTCCTTGAGGACCTCGCCAAGGACTTTTGCCTCTTTCTCCCGGGGCGGCTCAGCGGGGTTGATCGCCGGGCAGCCTGATGTATGTTTCAATCTGCATATATGAATACGACTGCCACCACACCGATTCTAGAGCGCCTGAGCGCGCTCGGAGATGAAACCCGGACACGGATTCTCGCACTGCTTGAACGAAGCGAGATGACGGTGTCCGAGCTGTGCTCAGTCTTACAGATCGCTCAGCCCAACATCAGTCGGCACCTGAAGACTTTGACGTCGGAGGGGTGGATCGAGGCCCGTGCAGCGGGGCGTAGCAGACATTACCGCTTGGCCGCCGAGCTCGAACCCGCTGCGCTCGGCCTGTGGCAGATCGTCCGCGACGAGGTCACGGGTACGACTCCGTTCAACACGGATGCCGATCGGGCGGGGGCGGTCTTGGATGAACGGGGCCGCCAATCCGCCGCCTTCTTCGCGGAGGTGGCCGAGCGCTGGGATGAAGTGCGTGCTGACCTTTTCGGGTCGTCAGCCGCCGCAGCTCCGCTGCTCGGTCTACTTCGTGCCGAGTGGACCGTAGGCGACCTCGGTACCGGTACAGGAGCCCTGGCCGAAACGATCGCCCCCTTCGTCCAGAAGGTGATCGGGGTAGACCGGTCGGGGGAGATGCTCGAGGCCGCGAAGGTCCGCACAGAATCGCTTGGCTCAGTGGATCTCAGGCTCGGCGAACTCGAAGGCCTTCCTATTGAAGATGCCGAACTCGATGTCGCCATCCTCGCTCTGGTTCTTCACTACGTGGTGGATCCGGTCGCCGTCCTGCACGAGGTGGCCCGAGCTTTGAAGCCAGGGGGTTCCGTGATCATCCTCGATATGCGCGAACACCAAAGGGGAGTCGGCTATCTGGAAGACATGGGTCATGTCTGGCCCGGTTTCGCTACAGATGACCTCCGAAACTGGCTCGAGCGATCCGGCTTCTCCGGAATCAACGTCACGTCATTACGGCCGGAGCTCAGCGCTTCCGGCCCTCCGCTTTTCCTAGCCTCGGCGCGCAACAGCTGACGCCGACACTCAAACTGACCCACTCAACGAACCTGCCCATAAAGGATGTCATGAGCGATACCGCAGTAGCACCAGAAAAAGGAATCGACACGGACCGGCCCCCGTTCAAGGTGGCGGACCTGTCTCTCGCAGAGTGGGGCCGGAATGAAATCCGCCTGGCCGAACAGGAGATGCCCGGCCTGATGTCCGCGCGGGCCGAGTACGGCCCCGAGCAGCCGCTCGCGGGTCTTAAGGTAGCGGGCTCGTTGCACATGACTGTGCAGACTGCGGTACTCATCGAAACGCTCATGGACTTGGGCGCCGACGTACGCTGGGTCTCGTGCAACATCTTCTCTACTCAGGACCACGCAGCAGCCGCGGTCGCGGTGGGCCGTGACGGCACACCAGAGGAGCCCAAGGGCGCTGCTGTCTTCGCCTGGAAAGATGAGACGCTCGAGGAGTACTGGTGGTGCACGGACCAAATGCTCATGTGGCCCGACGGATCGGGTCCGGATCTGCTCGTCGACGACGGCGGTGATGCGACGCTCGTCATGCACAAAGGTGTCGAGTACGCGACGGCAGAAAACGTCCCGACCTTCGACCCAGAGACAGAGCCAGAGGAGTGGGGCGTAATTCTCGACCTACTTCGCAGAACGCTCACAGAAGACCCCGGAAAGTGGGCGCGGATCGTCGCTGACCTGAAGGGCGTGTCTGAGGAGACCACGACCGGCGTGCACCGCTTGTACGAGATGGAAGCCGCCGGATCACTCCTCTTCCCGGCAATCAACGTCAACGACTCGGTCACCAAGTCGAAGTTCGACAACCTCTACGGTTGCCGGCACTCGGTCGTGGACGGCCTCAACCGAGCCACGGACGTGATGCTCGCCGGAAAGACGGCGCTCGTCTTAGGCTACGGCGATGTGGGTAAAGGCTGCGCTCAGGCGCTGAAGGGTCAGGGTGCCCGAGTCTCTATCGCTGAGATCGACCCGATCTGTGCGCTCCAGGCCAGCATGGAGGGATATTCCGTAGAAAGACTGGAAGACTGCGTCGGGAGGATGGACGTCTTCATCACTGCCACCGGAAACAAAGACATCATCACGGCGGCTCACATGGGCCGAATGAAGGACAAGGCGATCGTCGCGAACATCGGCCACTTCGACAACGAGATCGACATGGCGGGCCTCGCCAAGGTCGATGGCATCGAGAAGACAGAGATCAAGCCACAGTACCACGAGTGGACGTTCAAGGACGGGCACTCCGTGCTGATCCTGGCAGAAGGGCGCCTCATGAACCTGGGCTGCGCTACCGGACATCCGAGCTTCGTGATGTCCGCCAGCTTCACCAACCAGGTCATTGCTCAGATTGAGTTGGCCCGCAACACCGGCGAATACGCCAACAAGGTCTATGTGCTGCCGAAGCACCTAGACGAGAAGGTGGCCCGGCTCCACCTCGAGAAGCTCGCCATCGACCTGACCGTGCTCTCGGACGAGCAGGCGGCGTACATCAACGTGCCGAAGGATGGGCCGTACAAGCCTGAGTCCTACCGCTACTAGGTCACGCAGCAGAGGAAACTCGGGGGGGAGGGTCGCTTGCGGCGCTCCCCCCTTTGTGCTTCCCGGTCACTCGAAAAAGAGCAAGCGGACCGCAAAGAGGACGATCATCACGGTCACGATGGCCCGCACCCATTTCTGGCCCGTGAGTACCTGCAAGTGCACACCCAGCAGGCCGCCTAGAAACGTGCCGCCGGCCAGACTGAAGCCCATTACCCAGTTCACTTGACCACTCATCGCAAAAACCGCGAGCGCCAGTGGGGTGAAGCTGAGTACCAACGCCACCTTGAACGCGTTGCCCTTGATCAGGTCTAGACCCACGGCGGATGTCACAGCCAGAGTCACGAAGCCAAGACCGGCCTGGATGAAGCCGCCATACGCGCCGACGCCGAAGAAGATGATGCGGAACACCCAGGCGCGTCGGCCTGTCGGGACGGGTGCGTCATGATCCGGTCCCGGCAACTCTGGCCGCCAGAACGTCGCCGCCGCGGCGAGCACCATCACAACAACCAACACCCGTTGAAACGCCAAGTCCCCAGCCCGGACAGCTCCAAAAGTGCCGAGGCCAGCCCCGAGAAGGGCCGGAAGAATCGCGAACTTCAGCCAATGGACCGGAATCAAGTCCCTCCGGTGAAAGCTGCTGGCCGCACCCATGTTCTGAATCAGGATCGCGACCCGGTTGGTCCCATTCGCTACAGTTGGCGGCAGCCCCAAGAAAATCAGGACCGGCAACATCAGGAGAGAGCCGCCCCCCGCGATGGTATTGATCGTCCCGCCAACGAAGCCAACGAGGAGCAAGATCAGGGCTGTGACAAGGCTTTCGGACACGGGTTACTCCGGAGGAATCCAGCAGCGCCGTAGGGTCGCACGGGTCTTCATCGGCGTCTAGGGGCCGGGGGCGGCCGGGGGGGCCGGGGAACTTCACAACCCTTTTCATCGCAGTGCTGTCCATCGATCGAGAAACAAACCCTATCGATTCAAGAGTGCACCGATGTCTCCGAAAAAAAGATTCTCAAAGAGCTCCAGCAGAGCTTCCAGACGAACGGCGGCGATCACTTCACCCGACCGGGTACGATTTGGGATTTCACCCAAGAACCCGACAAGGATCAGAAGGCCGTGAACGAGCTCCTCTCGCCCGCCTTCGGGAAGGGCATAAAGACGACGAAGGAAACATGGTCGTGGCCATCAACACCGCTCGGCTGCCAGAAGTCAAAAAGGAACTGCGGCCGATATGAGCACACCCGGCGATCTGGGCCGCACTCGTCGTCGCAGGGGTGGGCTTCGCGGCCCAGAGCTTTCGTGCCTTTCCTGCGGGGCGGCGGGTGTGCGCCCCAATGCCGGAGCTCAGATCTTGCCTCAGTCACGAAAGTCAACGTGACCTCAAGGGCGACTGGTGCCCTGGCGCTGAGTGGATTCCTTCCCGGACCGTGCCCACACGTCAGGGCACTCCGACATCGGAGACCCTCCACGAGGCCGAGCGGCCGCATGGAGGGTCTCCGATTTCGGTGTGATGCGAAAGCGTCTACTGCACAGCGTTGATCATGTCGAAGATAGGCAGGTACATGGCGACAATCATGCCACCAACGACGACACCCAACACAACGATCATGATCGGCTCCAACGCAGCCAACAGCGCCTCGACCGCCGTGTCTACTTCATCATCATAGAAATCAGCGACTCGGCTGAGCATCTCGTCCAGACCACCGGTCTGCTCGCCGACGTTGATCATCTGCACCACCATTGGCGGGAACACGCCTGATTCCTTCAGTGGCCCGGCTATGGTCTCACCACCAGCGATAGACGCTCGCGAACCCATAACAGCGTCGTGAATGACTCGGTTACCCGCGGTCTTCGCGGTAATTTCAAGCCCCTCCAGAATCGACACACCGGCCGAAACCAGCGTCCCCAGCGTACGCGTGAAGCGTGACACTGCCGCCTTGCGCTGGAGATCCCCCAATACCGGCGCGGCGAGCAGGAGTCGATCGATGAACAAGTTTCCGGCGTCCGTCTGATAGAACTGACGGATGCCGATGGTTCCCCCAATGACTCCCGCCAAACACGCCCACCAATAGGCCTGCAGGAACGCCGACATTCCGATCACGACACGCGTCGGGAGCGGGAGCGGGATTCCAGCCGACTCGAACATCGCCTGGAAGGTGGGGATCACGAAGATGAGCAGAATCACGATCGCGCCACCGGCGACCGAGAAGATCACGGCAGGGTAGATCATGGCTCCTTTGATCTTCCGAATTAGCGCATCGTTCTTCTCGAGGAACGTCGCGAGGCGCAGCAGAATGGTGTCCAGAATACCACCGGCCTCACCAGCCATCACCATGTTCACAAACAATTCGGTGAACACCTTCGGGTGTTGGCCCATCGCGTCCGCGAGGGTCTGACCCGACTCAACGTTGTAAAGAACCTCACCAATCGTCTTTCGCATGGCTGGGTTTTCGGTCTGTTCGGCAAGAATGTCCAAACTCTGGACGAGCGGAAGACCGGCGTTGATCATCGTCGCGAACTGGCGCGTGAAGATGACGATGTCCCGGGTCGTGATCCCCGTCCCGAACGTGATGTTGAACTCTTTTGATTTCTCGCGAACGGAAACCGGGATCATCTTCTGCTTATGCAGATGCGCTAAGACGGCGTCCTTGGTCGGGAGACTAATTTCCCCGGACTGCATATCCCCACCCGATGCTGGGCGTGCGCTGTAAGCAAATGTCGGCACCTAGCTGTACCTCCCCTTGGGCTCGTTATCCGCCCGAAGGCGACTCACCAACGGCTCGCATGAATTCGTTAGGATCACCGGAGCGCTTAAGCGCTTCGTCCAGAGTGACCTCGCCCTGCATATAGAGCACCTGCAGCGAATCGTTCATCGTTTGCATGCCATGTTTCTTTCCCGCCTGCATGAGCGAGTAGACCTGGTGGACCTTGTCGTCCCGGATCAGCGCTCGGATGGCAGGCGTGCAGATCATAACCTCGCTTGCGCACACCCGACCCTTCCCCTTCGCCTTGTGCAGCAGCGTCTGCGTGACGACTCCCTCCAGTACAAAAGATAGCTGCGTTCGGACCTGAGACTGTTGGTGCGCCGGAAAAGCGTCCACAATGCGGTTGATGGACTCGGCCGCGGAATTCGTGTGAAGCGTGGCAAGGACCAGGTGGCCAGTCTCCGCAATCGTCAGCGCCGCCGAGATCGTCTCTAGGTCCCGCATCTCACCGATGAGCACGACATCCGGGTCCTGCCGAAGCGCGTACTTGAGCGCAGAGGTGAAGCTCTCTGTGTCAGCCCCAATTTCCCGCTGGTTAATCATGCAGTTCTTGTGATGATGGACGAACTCGATCGGGTCCTCGATGGTGATGATGTGACCCCTTCGCTCCTTGTTCACCTTGTCGAGCATCGCAGCGAGCGTCGTCGACTTACCACTCCCCGTCGCTCCCGTGACCAATACCAGCCCACGCGGACATTCGGCGAGTTGACTCACCACCGGCGGCATCCCGAGCTTGTCCAGCGTCACGATCTCGTAAGGGATTTGCCGGATGGCCATCGCCACGCAGCCGCGCTGCTTGTACACGTTCCCCCGGAACCGCGAGAGGTTCTGGACGCCGAATGAGAAGTCGAGATCACCCTCGACTTCGAACTTCTTCTTCTGATTTTCGGTCAGAATCGAGTACGAGAGCGACAGCGTGTCCTTAGGGGTCAGAACCTGACGGCTCTTGGACTTGGTCAGATCTCCATCGACCCGAATCATGACCGGGTCCCCGACCGTGATGTGCAGATCGGACGCACCGCGCTGAATCATCTCTTGAAGCAAGACTCGAAGACTGAGTTCTTGCTGTTGTGGCTGCTGTCCCTCCGGAGCGGCCGGCTGGTTCATTCAGCGGTCCTTTCTAGTCTGTGAAGCACCGGAGTCTAGTCATCCGAAGCGGTGGTTTCTTTGATCAACTCTTCCATTGTGGTGACGCCCCTTTCGACCTTCTTCATGCCGTCTTCACGAAGCGTCAGCATGCCCTCTGACTGCGCGAGCAGCCGGATGTCGTCCGTCCCCATCTCCTTCATGATGGCCTTCCGAAGAGGCGAGGACATGATCATGACCTCGTAGAAGCCACAGCGGCCCTTGTATCCACTGCCGCCGCACTCCTTGCAGCCCTCACCTCTCATGAAGGTCTGCTTCTTCGCCCAATCCAACGGGACCTTGGCCGACTCGAAGTAGTCGTCGTCGTACGTGACCTCGACCCTACAGCTCTTGCAGATTCTCCGAGCGAGTCGCTGAGCCGTCAGGAGGTTCAGCGCGGACGCAACGTTGAAGGGTTCAAGACCCATATCAATGAGCCGCGTTATGGTGGACGGCGTGTCGTTCGTGTGAAGCGTCGACAACACCAAGTGACCCGTCAGGGCGGCCTTAATTGCGATGCCGCCCGTCTCCAGGTCACGAATCTCACCCAGCATGATGATGTTCGGATCTTGCCGCAGGAACGCCTTGAGCGCCGCGGCAAACGTCATGCCGACCTGGTCACGCACCAACACCTGATTGATCCCGTAGAGGTTGAACTCGACCGGATCCTCAGCGGTCATGATGTTCGTGTCGATCGTGTTGATCTGTGACATCGCCGAGTACAGCGTGGTCGTCTTGCCGGAACCCGTAGGGCCGGTCACGAGGACCATGCCGTACGGCCGGCCAATCGCCCACAGGAAGTCTTGCTCAGCCTTTTTTTCGAAGCCGAAGGTGGTCAGATCGAAGGTCAGGTTCCCCTTATCGAGAATACGGAGAACGATCTTCTCACCGAAAATCACGGGCAAGACCGAGACGCGGAAGTCGACCACCTTGTTCTTCATCTTCAGCTTGATGCGCCCGTCCTGGGGCACCCGCCGCTCAGCGATGTTGAGATCCGCGAGAATCTTCACACGTGATGTCAGAGCCGCCTTCATCTTGTAGGGAGGCTTCATGACCTCCATCAAGGAACCATCAACCCGGTACCGGATTCGGATCTCTGACTCGAACGGCTCAATGTGAATATCGGATACGCCCTTCAGAACCGCGTCGGTCAAAAGGCCGTTGATGAACTTTACGACCGGGGCAGAGTCGATTTCCGCCGCGAGGGCATTGTACGCCTCGTCGCCCTCCTCTTCCTCGATGATCTCGACGTCCTCATCACCCCAGGTGTCGAGCAGGTTGGCCATCTCCTCGTCATCTGATTTCCCGAAGTACTCCTCAAGGTGCTTCTTGAGCGTGTACTCTCCTACGATGACCGGCTCGATTTCGAGCTTCGTGATGAACTTCAAGTCATCGATGGCCGAGAAGTCGGTGGGGTTCGCCATCGCCACCGTAAGCATCCGGCCCACGCGCCGGAGCGGAAGCACCATGTGCTTCAGAGCCACATCGCCCGGGATGAGCTTCAGGATCTTCTCGTCAACCGTGACCTTGTCGAGGTCCACGGCCGGGACGCGGTACTGCTTGGAGAGCATCCGAGTCAGTTCTTCTTCCTGAACAAACCCGAGATGCACTAATGCGTACCCGATGCGGTGGCCCTCGGTCTTCGCTACTGCCAGGCTCTCTCTCAGCTGTTCTTCAGTGATCAGTCCTTCACGGACGAACAAGTCGCCAAGACGGATCTCTTGAGCGCCCTTTGCTGCCATTGGCAATCAGTTCCTGCTGCGGGGGACCGAGGATCGACTGAAGTCGCACCTACCAGCGTACACAATACGGCTCGATACCGCCTCCCTACAAGGGATGAAAGTCCTCCGAAATCAAGAAAAGACAAGCGAGACGAACCACCCGGGACCCTTTGTGATGTCACGGCGACCGTCCGACTCGTACCAGCCCCTTGAGACGCGAAACGGTGGAAGGACCGACGCCCCGGACGCGGACCAGAGCTTCGACCGACCGGAACCGGTGTTTCCGCCGTTCAGCCAAGATTCGCGACGCCAACGCGGGCCCAATTCCTGGAAGGCTGGTGAGCGCCGCCGAATCCGCGCGATTCAGATCGATCTTCTGCACCACAGAGGACACCGGGAGACGCATACTGCGTGAATTCCGCAGGCGGCCGCCCCCTCGGTCAGCGAGTCTCACAAAAGGGCGAACCTTCGCGAGGGTCCCTTGGCCCACTCCAGAAACTCGGACGAGATCTTCCACACTTAAGAAGGGGCCGTCACGCTCCCGCTCGGCGACGATTTCAGCAGCAGTGCCCGCCCCGACCCCGGGCAATCGATCGAGTTCGATCTCAGACGCCAGATTGGGGTCGAGCCACTCACCTTCCTCGAACCCCCGGCTCCGAGCCCGCTCCTCTCCCAACGAGGCCCGGCTCGAGTCGATGAGTTGGTCGATCCGAGCGGACTCAGAGACCAGAGGCTCGCTTGTGGGTCGAGCCGCAACCCAACGAAAGACACTAACCGTCAGGAGGAAAAGGGCAGTCCTACGAAGGGCACGCGTTTCAGAATCCATCCGACAGAGTCGTTACTCAAGCCGCTGAATTCCATGCCTGGATGGGCCGACGGCTATCGGATGGGAAGCACCCCGGCGGAGAACTGCAGCTCACCGAAGAGCATCAATTGGAATTGGGTCGAACCGGTCCGCTGGCCCACGAACGATTGACGGTCGTCAAAACTCATTTGGACACCAACTGCGAACCCGCCGATACTCGTGTCCATAGACAGATTTACAGTCTTACTGATCTGGTCCACGAACGGGACACATTCCAAACGACCGGTCGTGGAGCGACAGTCGCGCTCGGAGCGGTAAAGCCCCAACAGCGAGAGCCGAATCGGACGATCGAGGTGACCCGCCAATCCCCACGGAGGCACAAATTGGGAACTCACCGTGATGCGATGACTCGTCTCGTCTCGCTCGGTGTCACCCGTGGGATCAGTGCCCCGCCCTTCCCTGAGCTGCGCCTGATATCCGGTGACCAGCGTCCCAAGCCAGGAGATCGAGATGCTGATGGGTATGTCGACAGCCTCCTCGAAACGCCGTTGAAGACCAAGGCCACCGAAATCCGTGGACCGTTCTGTACGAACGTAGCCCGAGGACAGGGTCACGCTGCGCATCCCTGTCATCTCCGGCATGTTCAGCGGGGGTAATTGAGCCCGGACATCAGGCCACCGTCGTTGCTGTACCTGTCGGTCGCTGCGGGTATCTAGAGTTACCGCATCCGTCCGGTTGTACGCGGCAGTGACATTCAAGCCACCAGGCAGCGTCGCTCCCGAAGACGCCGTCCACGTGGAGCGATCCGTCAGCGTCGCTGCTGTGTCGCCCGCGATGACGCGGAAGCCGTCTATCGAGCCCAGGCCGAACTGATACCCCGCGCCGGGGTTCACAGGATCGCGACTAAAACGAGACACGATCCCGTCAGCGTAGGTGACATTGATTGGACGCACCGCTCCGAGTGCGGACCTCAGCTGCGCCACCCCCGCAGTCTCTGTATCAAGAGCTGGACCCAACCACGCCTCCGCCAATCGAGCGGGACTGACCGCGATTGAGGCTCTCCAGTCCCTTTGTCCGCTGGCATTCCGTGTGAGGCTTAGCGTCGTATCCGTTTCCTCGACTCGTCTCTCCACGAAGTTCGTGTTCCGCGCGGACCGGTACTGTGTGGTCCAACTGAAGTCGTTGGTGACCCATGAGATGATCGATGGTCGGAATCCGACCCGGGTGATGAGGGAGCGGTTCGTCTCCCACCCCCAATCAAGGCCAGCTGCGTGGAATCTCTGGGCATCGATCAACGCCTGAACTCCCACATCGGAAACAGCCTCCTGGGCAGGGAGAATGTCGCGAATGGACAAGAATGTGAGGTCCGCCGTAAGCGGACTCAGCGGACGAAAGCGCGCGTCAGCCGCGGTCTGGAAGGCCTCTCTGGGAGCCCGGGTCACCAACGCGAGCGAGTCATCCGGATGGGAGATGATTCGGTCGAACCGGAGAATCCGATTGTCGAGTCGCGAATAGCTGGTTCCAACAGATACCCTCTCCGGTGTGAGCCTGAGACGCGACCCAAGAATCTTGTCCTCCAGGAAACCGGGGAGAAGGGTGCGAACGGTGCCCTCTGCGAAATCTGGGATGATGGAGACCTCCCCCCTCTCTGGTTCATACGCCCAGGACAAGCCAGCCTCTACGCCGTCGGTGTCGTATTCGGTGGTCACCGAGGAGCCTGCCGTCGACGCATACGACAGTCGAGCTCCGAGTCCATCCATGAGAAGCCCCACCCATGGGTTGGGGGATTCCGTCCGTTTTCTGAAGGACACCCCGACACGAGTCTGGCGAGACTCGGTGGCACGAAGGTCTCGGAGTTGGTCGGCGCGGACATCGGAATTTGCCAAGAAACGCGGCGCCTGTGACGACCGGTCATGGTCCAATGTCACCGGCATGTCGACGCCCCACCCCGACGGCATCCACCGGTCCAAGGCGAGTTCTGAACTCAGATTGACATTTCGGTCATTCTGGTACGTCGGCTCATCCCGGAGCTGCCGGAAGAAGGCCCCACGACTCGTCACGCTCAGACGCGACGACAGCACCCCTCCCCCATCCAGTTCCACGTCGAACGAGGTCGCCAGTCCCGCATCACGAACCGATCGTCCCAGCCTGAGTTCGTCGACCCACACCTCTCCAGATATGGAGGCAAAGCCTTCATTCCAAATCCCGAGGGAAATTTCTCGGACCGCTGCGAGATTGGGTGCGCGTCCGCGGTCGCGCAGCACCACCGCGTAGGTGGAGTCCGATGCCCAAACGGTGATCGGCGGATCGCCTGGGCCAGGCGGGCTGAGTAGGAGCGACTCTTCCGCTCGCTGCCGAAGATCGAACCACTCACCGAAGTCAATATGGACTTCAGGCAACCAATCACCCGGAGTCACCCCGGCCGGGTTCGAAGGCGGCTGAAGCGGAGTTCGGAACAAATAGAAATTTTCTTCGTCGCTCCCAACCTTGAGATAGAAATAGTGCGGACGATCAGGTCCGAAATCACCGTCTCGCGGCACGACCCACATGCGCGCCTCTCGGTACGCCAGAAAATTGCGGGGTCGCTGAGGGAAGCGATGGTAGACCTCCGCTCGAGCGCCCGGCGCGACATCTTCGAACGTGATGCCGAGCGACTTCTCGTTGAACTCGATGCCCTGCCCTGAGATCGCGATCGTGGGGTCTACCAGTTCCTCTAGAACTCCAGGAGGCGACGCGTAGGACTCGCCCTCTGTCACACGCGAAACCGTCGAGACCTCCATGCGGCCGAATCCAGACAGCGTGTCTCCGACGATTCCGTCCAAAACACCTTCTCCGGATCGCTTGATCCAGCGCGACCCCACGAGTCGCATTCGGGCGATCTGGAGACGCTGATTCCGAGCGCCGGCCAGTGTGAAACGCATGTGACGGACGGCACGCATGTCGGATTCGCTGAACGCGCCGCCGACCTCGACCGAACCGGCACCCCGCAATGGGATGCGGTAGAGCTGGAAGTCGGTACCCGTCTCTTGCCTGGTTCGAGCGAGAAACGGTGAGGAGCCATCCAAACGCACGACGTAGCGGAGGTGGCGTTCCTGAAAGTCGGGGTTGCCGTCCTGATCCAGGTCTTCGCTGTCCTGTCGCCCGTTACCCCGTGTGCAGTTCGAGCGTGGATCCCCGATTCGATAGATCTGAGCACGCTGGCCCTCGCAGCTCTCGCCCCAAACACCCCGCCGGTCGGCCTCATCACTCCAGATCTCACCTTTTCGCGGATCCGCTTCCTGGTCGAGGATGCCCAACCCCCATGCTTCCCCATCGTCCATGCGTGTACCGCTGGTTTGCCCAAGCGAGTCCACAAAGAAGGCATCTTCGCTAACGGTCCCAAGGTCGAGCACGAGCGTGAGTTCATCCGCACCGGAAGCATAGAATTCGATGAACTCGGTCTTCGTCATGTCGAGGCCGTTTCGAGACAGCGACGTCGTCATCGACCTCCACGACGGACCCTCGACGAGACCCTGCCCGAAGGAGAGGATCATCCCTGGTTCTCGAATCTCCGAACCTGCGACGCGGATCTGCCGGTCGATATCCATGCGGGGGAAGAAGCCCTCATGGACACCTACGCTGTCCCCGAGCACGGACTCGACCACCCAAGAATGTTGCCAAGCCAGAGGAACGGATGTCGAACCGTTCAGGGCGGGGGGAAGTACAGACTGCGCCCCGACACGCGACGTCGGGGCACTTCCTGTGACCCAACTGGAGGAAAGCAGTGAAACCGGAAGTTGAGACGCGGCATCAAAGTCATCCAAGAAGGCGCGGTCGGACGTATTCGGGTTGGGCAGAGAAACCGCGAACTCCCCGGCAATGGAAAGGGATGTCTCCCCATCGAAGCGAAGCCCTGGAAGCCCGTCCAAGACACGATCGAACCACTCGACCGGGGCCTGATACGACCCGCTGACACCTCCCAAGAGCGTGGCGCCAGGCTCGGTGCCCAGAACGGGTCGAGTCACCACCGAACGCTCCGACCGATACAAGCCGAGAACATCGATCCCGCCGCGGCCAAACAAGTCGACATGACTGCGCATGCCAAAGACTTGCGTAGGTGAGACCTGAAACAAGGAACGCTGCTCCCAAGTCGCCCGCACCGAGGCGTTGGGGTTGGACGCGAAGAGCTGTTCCGCCTCCAAGAGCGTGACCTGACCCACGTCGTAGTCGATTTGATAGTCGACTCCCGAACTCAGGAGGCGCTCCCCCAAGAAGATCCGCTCGCTTCCGTCTCGAATGCCAAAGGCACCCAAGGAGAATGACGAAATGACGCCTTGGCTGCGCAATCGATAGGCTAGTGTCAACCTGAATCGCCCACCGTTGTCGCGCTCGAAGGGATCGTCCTCCACGTAGATCCGGTCGTTCGCGTCATCCGCGAGCACCTGTGCAGTCTCAAGCTCGGTGAGTCCCAAGGAGGGCAGCGGAGGCGGCTCGGCGAATGGGCGGAGTGTGGGAAAAATGACAAAGGTCCCCTGCACCGTCGGCTGAGCGTCGAAGAACTCGTCGCCAGGGGAATACACGAAGGACTCGTCGAGGTCATCGGCTGGAGCCTCTTCATCCAGTCCGAGCAGCCGTAGGAACGTCAAGTCCTCCCCGGTGGGCCCACGCTTAAACGTCCGCCCCGCCGACGGCTCGCCGAGCGAGATCGTGAGGTCGACCGATCCTGGCTCGACGTCTGGCGAGCCGGACACCCGATAGACCTGGTGCATTTCCTGGTCCCACGTCGGTTGCCCCGGCTGGTGATTGGCGCCCGATGCCTTGAGCAACCGTAACTGTGGCCGTCCACCGGCGTTGTGAATCCGCTCAGGATTGTAGTCCCCCACGGTGTCGCCGACCGCCGTGATATAGGTGACACCCAGCATTTCGTCGCGTGAGAGGGGCGCACGAAGCGCCAGCCACAGCCCGCTCGGGTGTACGAAATAGTCGAGGCCGGGCTGCAGGTACCTGAACCAACCGGATTCCGTGGTAGTGACGCCATCTCGCTCCGCCGTCACATCCGCCTGGATGAAGCCTTCCACCTGCTGTTGGAAGGCCGGATCGTCCTCGAAGCGGTACAGCTGAATCGGCTCAGTTCCTGGGGATACACCAACCGGCGCGTGGGACGGGTCGAGCGAGAGAACGTCGACGTGCGGATAGTCCTCGATGTCTTCGGGGTCGATGAGGAAGAAGAACTGTCCACGAACGTAGTCCGCGTCGTCCAAGACGAGTGTGTCTTCCTGCACGAACGCACGCTGATCACCCAGACCCGTCAGCTGGAAGACACGCGAATTCAGGTCTCCGCGTTGCTGTGCCCAGACTGCCTGGAACTCCATGGGGCCGAGCTGCCCGTCCGCCTGGAAACCGAAATTCCCGGCCGGGATACCTTCGGTGAGAAAGCGCGACCGGGGCAGGTTGAACGTCACGTCACCCACTTCTAACCGGCGGAGTATGTCATCTTCCCCGCCTTCGTAGAAGATGTTGATACGGTTGGCAGCGTCGAATTCGCGGCTCTGGTCGAAATCGACATCGACTCGAACCCGGTCGGCGATCGTGCCATCCATCTGCACGCCGAACCGCGCGTCCGGCGTAAGTTGAGGTATGAGGTTGGGATTACAACTGACCTTGAACTGATTGTCGCATGGCTGGAACCGGGTCCAATCCCCCCCGAGTTCCATCCGACTCGTGACGTTCAGCGCCAAGTCGGCATACTCCGTCCGGAAGCGCGGTGAGCCACCCTGTGCCTGCGGATTCGCGAACGCAGCTTCGCGCGGGCTGATGGGCCGCGGCGGTAAGAACGCATCGACTCCGAGCTCCCCAGTCCGGCGGCCTGCTGCTACCCAACGGACCACTTCGGACGAAAGCGACGCAGAAGCCAGAGTCCCGCCCGGCCATCGAGCACCGAACACCCACGGGCGCTGCCGTGAACCGACGCCTCCGTCGCTGACGGGGAGACGGGTCATACCCAACCGCACATGAGGTTCTTCAGCCGTCGCGGTGAGTCCGATGCGCACCGAGACTGGAAGCTCGGAAAGGTCCCTCCTGAGAATGGAATCGCGGGACGCTTGTCGAACCTGGAGCGTCTCCACAGATGCCCCTCTCGCACCCTCAACCCACAAGGGCGAGAGCGTGGCAGCGATCAGAATCAGTAGGAGTTTCGACACGCGTCAGATCAACCGACGAACAGAGTGACGAAAAAGGGTGTAGGGAGTGACGACAATCAAACGCAGTGCCTTGAGCAGTGCGGTCGCAGCCGGCTAGCTTCCGGTTCCCTGAAGACCCGAAAAAGGAAAGTCTGTGACGCAAAGATGCGCATGAGTGTAATCACGAGGTACCTGGTAAGGGTCCACATCGGCCCCTTCCTGTTCGCGCTGTCTGCGCTGACCGCGTTGATCTTCTTGAACGCGGTTGCCCAGCGTGTGGAAGGGCTCGTTGGCAAAGGGCTCCCGTGGACGGTGGTGGTCGAGTTCCTGGTCTTCTCCTTACCTCATACGATCGCTTTGTCCCTCCCTATCTCCGTGTTGGCCGCGGTGTTGTACGGATTCAGCGAACTCACTTCGGCGAATGAGATCACCGCCATATCTGCGAGCGGAGTCCGCCCGTCTCGTGTCATGGTGCCGATGTTGTGCATGGGACTGGTCATGACCGGTGTCATGCTCTTCTTCAATGACCAAGTCCTCCCTGAGTCGAACCATCGGTTAAAAAACCTCATGGTAGACATCGGTCGCAAGAGCCCGACCTTAGAATGGCGCGAGCAAGTCGTGAATGAAATCAGGGCCGACGCCGGTCTCAACACGTACTTCCTCACCGCTGACCGTATCGATGCGGTCACCAACACGCTCGAAGAAGTCACGATTTTCGACGCCAACAACCCTATTCGCCGCCGGACGACCTATGCGGCCCGCGGGGAGATGGCCTTCAACGAAGCCAAGACGGACCTCTATCTCACGCTCTACGATGGCGTCGTGCACGAGGTACAGAGCGATCGGATTGGAGGCTTTCAGCAGCTCTACTTTGAAAAGCAGATCGTGCCGTTGCGAGGCGTCGGCAACGAACTCGCCCGACGCCTAGGTGGCACTGACCGTGGAGATCGGGAGATGGGCTTCGCGATGTTGTTGGAGAACGCCGCTGAACGCGAAGCCGAACTCGATTCGGTTCATGCAGAGATGCGCGACAAGTCGATGCAGGCGCTTCGGCTGGCCCTCGGGCTCGAGTCCGCCGAGGACTCGGCAGTTATCAACACGGTTCGAACCCAACAAGCGCGAGGCCAGATCGCTGTCATAGGGAATGGGGCTTCCCTACTTGCCCAAGATCCTGTGACTCAAGACGTCGTAATCACGGCCCGCACCCGAGCCTCACGCGGTGAAGCCCTCCGTCAAACGGCAGGCCGGTACAGGGTCGAAATTCATAAAAAGGCAGCCATCGCGGTGGCATGTTTGATCTTCACCCTCTTGGCGCCTCCGCTGGCGATCCGCTTCCCGACGGGCGGGATCGGCATGGTAGTGGCCGCATCGAGTGGAATCACGGCGATCTATTGGGCGGGTCTAATCGGCGGAGAGACGCTCGCCGACCGGGGTGTGGCAGGTCCCGCGGTAACGATGTGGCTCACGAACTTCGTCTTCCTGATCGTAGGCCTCTATTTAGTCGCGCGAATGAGTCGGGCTGGCGGTTCACTACGTAGTGGAGCATTCGAGGCGATGACCGAACGAATGCGCGCGAGGCTCCCCGGCCGACGTGATGTCTCCACCGCGGACATGCCAGGATGATCCGAATCCTCGACCGCCTGGTGGTCGGAACGTTCTTCAAGACGTTCTTCCTGTGCCTATCGGCATCTCCCGTTCTGTTCGTGATTGGCGATATCACAGAGAATCTCGACGACTACATCGATCGTGGGCTCACCGGCATGGAAGTGAGCCTGGCCTACATGTATCAGATGCCGCTCTTCATCCGCTGGTCATTTCCGATCGCGACGCTGCTCGCCACGGTCTTTACCATCCACGGGATGACCATGCACCGAGAGCTCGTGGCTGCCAAAGCGGGCGGAATCTCGTTCCACCGTGTCGTCGCCCCACTCGTGATCATCGGTGTTCTCCTGACGGGTGTCGCCTTGTTCATTACGGAGATCGAGCCTCGCGGAAACCGCATAGCAGCTCAGATCCTCCGCCGTGAGTCCCCGGGTCGTACGTTCCGGTCTGACTTCGTTTATAAGTCCGAGAGCGGACTCACCTGGCAGGTCGGGCGACTCACCGCGAACGATGGTCGCATGAATACCGTGGTGATCGAACGGCCTCCCTCGGAGGGCCGGGCAGGTCTTCATGTCCTGGCCGAAGCAGCTCGGTGGGACTCCATCGATGGCTGGACACTCGAACGAGGTTACCTCCGGACCCTAGCCCCCGACTCGACTGAGGCGTCGGTTGAGTTCGAGAAGCTCCGCATGGCCGGTATCGTGGAAAGGCCAGAAGAACTCCTGGAGGCACCGCGCGAACCGGACGAAATGACGTACGCAGAAATCGACCACTTTGCAGACATCATCCAACGCACCGGGGGCAACGCCAAGGAACTTCTGGTGAAAAAGGAGCAGAAGATCTCTTTGGCTGTGGCGACTCTTGTCGTGATTTTGTTCGGTGGCCCTCTGGCGACCAGCAGCAACCGTGGCGGTGCAGCCTACGGCATTGGGGTCTCACTCGGGACCGTCATCCTGTACCTCATGATGTTCAAGATCTCCGGAGCACTCGGCGAAGCCGGGGCAGTCTCGGCGACGACCGCCGCGTGGCTACCCAACGTGCTCTTCCTCGGTGGCGCCACGGTACTGCTCCTCCGGGTGCGAACCTAAGAGTTCTCGCGCCGCTCTTTAGCGCAGCTTATTCGCTCTCTTCGCGCACCAAGACTCCGTCCATCACCGCTTCGACGGGACCGCGCAGCACGACATCGAGGCCTTCCGAGACCGTGACCTGCAGGATGCCCCCAGGCATTTCCACGTCAATCGTACCCGGCTGTACTCTTCCCTCGACGACACTCGCGACCGCCACCGCGCATGAACTGGTACCCGAAGCACTGGTCCGCCCGACTCCCCGTTCCCAGATCAAAGCTTTGACCCGAGCCAGCCCGTCCGGATGCGCGAGCTGCATGTTTGCGCCGTGAGTCAGAGCAGGATGTGCCGCAAAGAAGGGGCCCAACTCGGCGAGCATCTCTTCTGACAATTCTGGAGAGAAGACAACCAGGTGCGGATTCCCGACAGAAACGGGAACGACGCGAAAAGAGGTCCCATTCGGCCCCAGCATCGACCCATCTGAGTCGATAGCCGACGCATCGAGGCCGACAGCCGCGGGGCCCACCCGGGCCAATCCCATCGCGACTGAAACGTCGTACGTACCATCCTGCTCACCGTGTACCGTCATGGACACCGTATCCCCGGCGACCTCTACATCGAACGGCTCGGAGCCGACCCGTCCCATCCGCAGGAGGTAGGAGGCCAGAATACGCAGGCCGTTGCCGCTGCGCTCGAACTCTCCACCATCCGGATTAAACATCCGGAGCGAGGGGCGCCCGGCGCCCGACAGAAGCACCACAATGCCGTCGGAGCCCACTCCGCTGAACCGGTCGCACACCGCCCTGATGGCTGCCGGCGTGGCCGTCCAGTCGTCGCCTTCCTCGAAGACCAAATAGTCGTTGCTAAGCCCATGTGCTTTGTAGAAACCGCGGGACAAGCGCGGACGAGTCAGCCAACGCGTCATGACATTTCCGGATTCGGGATTCTGTGGTTCCTGGCCACCCCGGCACCGGGTGATCGGGGAGATCGTACGGAGCAAGTTGGCACACACCCCGCACGCATGTACACTTGGGTACAACAGAATCGGGCGATTTGAGGTGTATTGCGGCCCGCCGGGCAACCGGCTAACGAGCTAAAAGACCCACGCCCTATCGCGCATCAAATCGCGAGGGGCCTTTTTTTAGGGGATACGGTGGCAGCAACGAAGAGCGGACTCACTCGGGCCGACCGGGGCGTCCTGATCAGGGAACACCTGACCAAACGCATTCTTGTGATCGACGGTGCCATGGGCACCATGATCCAGCGGCACAAGTTCGAGGAAGAGGATTTCCGTGGTGAGCGCTTCGCTGACAGCGAAAGACTGCTCATGGGAGCGAACGACCTCCTCTGTCTCTCTCGCCCGGATGTAATTCGCGATATCCACGCGGAATACCTCGCGGCCGGAGCTGATCTCGTCGAAACCAACACGTTCAGCGCCAACCGGATCTCTCTTGAGGACTATGGGCTCCCAGAGATCGCGTTCGAGCTGAATCGGGATGCGGCTCGGCTGGCGAGAGAGGCTGCTGATACTGCAGAGGCTGCGGAACCTGGGCGACCCCGCTGGGTCGCGGGCGCACTCGGGCCGACGAACCGGACGGCGTCCATTTCGCCCGATGTGGGCGACCCAGGTGCTCGGAACGTCACCTTCGACGAACTCGTCACCGCTTATGTAGAACAAGCGCTCGGGCTCATCGACGGGGGCGCCGACCTCCTTCTGGTCGAGACCGCATTCGACACACTGAACGCCAAGGCCGCCCTCTTCGCGGTCTCGAAGGCTCTAGAGGAAACAGGCCTCGACATCCCGGTCATGATGTCTGGGACAATCACAGACCAGAGCGGTCGCACCTTGTCGGGGCAGACGCCTGAAGCATTCTACAATTCGGTCTCCCACGGAGTACATCCGGGCGCAGGGCGTCCGACTGGCCTTCTCAGCGTGGGTCTCAACTGCGCCCTCGGAATCGATCAGTTACGCCCGTACCTCAAGGAGCTGTCCGAGGTCGCCACGGTTCCAGTGAGTTGTTACCCGAATGCTGGCCTCCCCAACGAATTCGGGGAGTACGACGACACGCCGGAGCATATGGCGGACATGACCCGGCAGTTCGCCGAAGCGGGCTTCCTGAACATCGTCGGTGGCTGCTGCGGTACGACACCCGATCATATCCGAGCAATCGCGAAGGCCGTGGCGGACGTCACGCCACGCGCCTTGCCTGATGTACCGGTCCGTACACGCCTCGCCGGTCTGGAGCCGCTGACAATCGGGCCAGACTCTCTGTTCGTGAACGTCGGCGAGCGCACGAACGTGACCGGGTCCCGCCGCTTCGCTCGCCTCATCCAGGATGACGACTACGACACTGCCGTGGAGGTGGCCCGGCAGCAGGTCCGAGGTGGCGCCCAGGTCATCGACGTGAACATGGACGAGGGCTTGCTCGACTCTGTGGCTGCGATGCCGCGATTCCTCAACTTGCTCGCATCGGAACCGGAAATAGCTCGCATCCCGGTGATGGTCGACTCGTCCAACTGGGATGTGATCGAGGCCGGCCTCAAGACGCTTCAGGGCAAAGGCATCGTCAATTCTATCTCGCTGAAGGACGGCGAGCAGGAGTTTCGAGAGAGGGCTCGACTGGTTCGACGGTACGGTGCCGCGGCGGTGGTGATGGCATTCGACGAAGACGGTCAGGCGGACACGGTGCAGCGTAAGATCGATATCTGCTCACGGGCCTATTCGGTCCTGCTCGAGGAAGGCTTCGCACCGGAGGACATCATCTTCGATCCGAACGTCTTCGCTGTCGCAACGGGAATCGAAGAGCATGAGCGATACGCGATCGCCTTCATCGAGGCCGTGCGAGGCGTCAAAGCGGCTTGCCCGCACTCGCTCACCTCGGGCGGCATCAGCAACGTTTCGTTCTCGTTTCGTGGCTCACCCGAAGTGCGGGAAGCCATGCATACAGCGTTCCTTTATCACGCGATCGCGGCCGGGCTCGACATGGGCATCGTGAATGCCGGCGCACTGCCTGTATACGACGACATCCCCAAGGATCTAATCGTTCCTGTTGAAGACGTTCTCTTCGCTCGGAACCCCGAAGCCACGGATGCTCTCACGCAGATCGCGGGAGAACGCACTGGCACCACGGAGCGTCGCGTACATGAGGACTTGTCGTGGAGGGATCTCGACATAACGGCTCGGCTTCAGCACGCCCTCGTACAGGGTATCGACGAATACGTCGAGATCGACGCAGAAGAGGCGCGTGTGTCTCTCCCTCGAGCGCTCGATGTCATCGAGGGACCGCTCATGGACGGCATGAACGAAGTCGGCGACCGATTCGGCAGTGGACGCATGTTCTTGCCACAGGTCGTGAAGAGCGCACGCGTCATGAAGAAGGCCGTCGCCCACCTGGTCCCGTACCTTGAAGCAGAGAAGACGAGCACTGAGGACAAAGGCCGGATTCTCATGGCCACTGTGAAAGGTGACGTCCATGACATCGGCAAGAACATCGTCGGGGTCGTCCTGCAGTGTAACGGTTATGTAGTCATCGATTTGGGCGTGATGGTGCCGGGAGAGAAGATCCTCGACCGCGCCCGGGAAGAGAGAGTGGATATCATCGGTCTATCGGGGCTCATCACCCCCTCACTCGACCAGATGGTAAGCGTGGCGAAAGAGATGCAACGGACCGGCTTTGAAGTGCCGTTGCTGATCGGTGGCGCCACAACGTCGAAGGTCCACACCGCGGTGAAAATCGAAGAGTGTTATGCTGGACCCACGGTACACGTGCTCGACGCTTCCAGGGCCGTTGGGGTCGTGTCGACGCTCCTTGATGACAAACGCCGAGCGCCGTTCATCGCTAATCTCGCCGTGGAATACGAAGCTGTGCGCAAACGCCGAGCCGAACGGTCCGCAAGAACACCCCTTACACCGATCGCCGCCGCACGAAGACGCGCACGCTCCTTCGATTGGGCTTCGTCTCCCCCGCAGCGCCCGAAACAGCTTGGCGTTCATCAGCTGGACCTCAGCGTAGAGGAACTCCGACCCTACATCGACTGGACGCCCTTCTTCCAGGCGTGGGAACTCGCGGGCAAGCACCCGGCGATCCTGAACGACGCGGTCGTCGGCGCGCAGGCTAAAAGCCTCTTGTCAGATGCCGAGGAGATGCTGGATCGGATGGCTTCAGACGATCGAATCACCCCGAAGGCCGTCGTCGGCCTCTTCCCAGCGAATAGCACTGGGGACGACATCGACATCTTCACCGACGAGACGCGAGACGAAACGCGCGCGACGTGCCATCACGTCCGGCAGCAGTTCGCCAAGCAGGACCGTGCAGCGTCTTGTCTAGCTGATTTCGTGGCTCCGGTCGGCACACCGGACTGGATCGGTGGCTTCGTCGTCACTGCCGGACTCGGCGTCCATGAACTCGTGGCCGAAGCGGAGAGCGAACACGACGACTACACCGCCATCCTCGTAAAATCGGTGGCCGACCGACTCGCGGAGGCCGCCGCGGAAGTGATGCACGAGAGGGTGCGATGCGAAATTTGGGCCTACGCACCAAGCGAGTCTCACTCGAACGACAATCTGATCGCGGAAGCCTACCAGGGGATACGACCCGCCCCCGGCTACCCGGCGTGCCCAGACCACACTGAAAAGCGAACGCTGTTCGAGCTATTGGATGCAGAGGAAGCCCTCGGCGTGACACTCACCGAGAGTTTTGCTATGGCACCGGCTGCGTCGGTTTCGGGCTGGTATCTCGCCCATCCGGAAGCCCATTACTTCGGGATCGGACGCATGGGGCGTGATCAGGTTGAGGATTACGCGACCCGGAAGGGCTGGACCATCGAAAAAGTTGAGAAATGGCTCTCCCCCAACCTCGGGTACGATCCGGAGCGTGACTCATGAAGGAGCTCATCCTAGACGGGCGCGTCCACGTTTTTGACGGAGCCATGGGAACGTTGCTCTACAATCGCGGCGTGTTCGTGAACATCTGCTACGACGAGCTCAACGTCGGGCGCCCGGACATCGTGAGGGAGATTCACGAGGAGTACGTGGCCGCCGGCGCCGAGGTACTCGAGACGAATACGTTCGGGGCCAATCCGGTGAAGCTCTCTTCCTACGGACTGGCAGAGCGCACTGAAGAAATCAACGAAGCGGCGGGGCACCTAGCGAAACAGGCCGCGGGTAGCTTCGCGAAGGTCGCCGGAGCGATCGGACCCTTGGGAATCCGAATCGAGCCATGGGGACCTACTGCTCGCGAAGAAGCCGTCGATTTCTTCAAGCGGCAGGTCGCTGGTCTTGTCTCGGGTGGAGTGGATGGCTTCGTCCTCGAGACGTTCTCCGACCTCACGGAGATCGGGTGCGCGGTCGCTGCCGTGCGAGAGCTGTCGGATCTGCCGATCGTGGCACAAATGACGGTCGGGAGAGGCGGGAAAACCGCATATGGGAACGACCCTGTACAAATCGCTCAGGAACTCGCCCAGCACGGCGCGGACGTGATCGGACTCAATTGCTCGGTAGGGCCCGCAGTGATGCTGGACGCGATCGAGGAGATGGCTGAGGCTACGAACCTGCCCCTGATCGCTCAGCCGAACGCAGGGCTGCCCCGCACCGTGCGCGACCGAAAAATCTACCTGGCCAGTCCAGAGTACATGGCCCAATACGCCCGCCGAATGATCGACGCGGGCGCGCGTTTCGTTGGCGGGTGCTGCGGCACCACTCCGGAACATGTGAAGCAGGTACGAAATGCGGTCACAGCAGCCCAGCCCCGACACGCGACGATCACCCCGTCAGTAAATGTCCACCGTGGCGAGGTGGCCCGCGAACCGGTGCCGCTCGAAGCCCGATCTGCTTGGGGTCGAAAGCTCGCTCGTGGTGAGACGGTGGTCTCCGTCGAGATCCTGCCTCCGCGCGGATGGGGAAAGAGCGCGGTAGTCGAGCCAGCCCGAGCGCTCAAGGTGGCGGGGGTGGACACCCTCGCACTGGTGGACAATCCCAGATCGCTCAGCCGCATGGGCGCTATCTCGGCCGCACAGATCGTGGAGCGCGAGGTGGGCATCGAGGCGCTGGTCCACTACACGTGCCGTGATCGAAACATGCTGGGAATGATCTCAGATTTGCTCGGAGCCGCCGCTGCCGGAGTGCGTAACGTACTCGTGGTGAGTGGAGACCCGCCGCTTCAGGGCCCCTACCCCGACTCGACCGCAGTCTTCGATATCGACTCGATCGGACTGACCAACGTGGTGAACGGACTCAACCGGGGGATCGACCCCGGCGGCAACTCGATTGGGGCGCCCACGGAGTTCGTGCAGGGTGTGGCCGCGAATCCCGGAGCTGTAGATCTCGACCGCGAAATCGAGCGATTCGGGTACAAGGTGGAGGCGGGTGCGGACTTTGCCGTTACCCAGCCGGTCTTTGATCCCGATGCGTTGGAACGCTTCATGGAACGCGCGGCAGACCACGCGATCCCACTCGTTGCGGGCATCTGGCCTTTCTTGAACCTGCGGAACGCCGAGTTCTTGGCCTACGAGGTGCCTGGCGTGGTCGTTCCCGAGTCGGTGGTGGAGCGCATGCGCACCGCTCAAGAGAAGGGAGACGAGGCGGCGTTGGAGGAGGGTGTATCCATCGCGGTCGAGATGATCGAGGCAGTGAAGCCGCTGGTGCGAGGATTCCACCTCAACGCACCGAGCCGACGCGTGGATATCGCCCTCCGTGTGCTTAGGCAGGCCGGCGTAAGCTCTACGGCCTAGGAACTAAACGTGTCCTAGGATCCGCCGGAGCCGACGCCCTGCTCCGCGATTTCCGAGATTGCTGACGTAGACCTTCTCTGCCCCCACCGCGCGAAGCTCACGAATCGAGCGTGCACAGATCTCCTCGGCAGTAAGCCCCGACGCGAAATCACTCCTCAGCCCCTCAGCGGGCACGGGAAAGAAGTCACCTAAGGCCGCCAAGGTGCCCGGGTTTGCACTCCGATAGAAAAAGACGCCGTACACCATGGCCACATCAGGGACTTCACGGTTGGCCTCTTCGACAAAACGCGCGATCCGATCCGTCGAGTGGTGGGACACGACCTGAGTCAGCGCGAAGTCCACGTGGGCGTCTGGGGCACTGAGGAATCCCACTTGCTCCGAGGCACTACGATGTGGATTCGCCCACCCACCGAGTACGAGTCCCGGGAGACGCTGCTGCAGCCTCTCCCTCAGGTCTCGACCATGCGGTACACACCTCGGGGGCCCAACCGAAGGATCTCCCCCTAAGACCGTCAGGGCATCGAAGCCTTCCGACGCCGCTCGAGATGCGAACATCTCGCAGTATTCGAGCGAATGCTTCGCGGTCAGGATCGGGACGATGCGCCGCAGGTCCACATCCTCGTCCACGTTTGCTCCCACGTGAGCGAGATTCTCCTCTTCGGCGGATCCCACGGCATTGTCCGTGAGGAAGACGAAGAGTTCATCGCGGGTCAACGATCCGAGCGAGTGATGGAGGTCGATCCAGGCGCCCATTCCGTCCTGGGCCCCCAGATCCGAACGGGGCGGTCTGAGTTCAACCGTGACCAGCGGTCCAGGCTGAGCCAGCCGATCCAGCAGGAGGGCGCTACGGCCCACCGCAGCGGCGCTCATTCTTCACCAGCCAGCATGGCTTCCATGTCCTCAGCGGCGGTCGGCAGCCCGGCAGTCAGGACCTCGTTCCCGTCCGCGGTGATCAACACGTCGTCCTCTATACGGACACCAATCCCGGAGTAGCGGGCGGCCCCGCCTTTCGACAGTTCCGGGCGGAAATAGAGGCCCGGCTCTACCGTGAAGACCATGCCGGGCTCCAACACCCTTGAAGCACCCCCTCTCGTATAGTCGCCCGGATCATGCAAATCGAGACCCAACCAGTGCGACGTCTGATGGGGAAAGAAGGCCTTGTGGACACCTTGTTCGATCAGGTCATCCCGGTCGCCAGACAGGGCGCCCAGAGTCACCAGGCCGTCCACAATCACCACCGTGGCCGCGGCATGGACGTCCGCGATGGTCGCACCGGGCTGCGCGACGCTGATGGCGGCAGTCCGAGCACCGTCGACGACGTCATATACGGCCCGCTGCTCTTCGGAAAAATGTCCTGACGCCGGATAGGTCCGAGTGATGTCTCCGTTGTACAGCCCGACCTCCGCGCCGGCGTCCAAAAGGACCAGCGCACCCTCCTGCACGGTGTCCTCGTTGTCGACGTAGTGGAGCACGCAGGCGTTCGTCCCAGAACCGACGATCGTGGCAAAGCCAGGTGCCGCCGCCCCTTCACGACGGAAGGCACCCTCGACGGCCGCTTCAACGGTCCGCTCGGGGACACCTCCCCCCAACGAACGTGCGCCAGCTCTTTGTCCGGCGATGCTAATCGCAACGGCCTTTCGCAACGCCTCGATTTCCTGCTCGTCCTTGATGAGACGCATATCGTCCAGAACTTCACCCGGATCGACCAACGCCCTCGGGCCGCCACCGGTCCGCGGCCCGCGCGCTCGCGCGCGTTCCAGCGCTGCCGACACAAACGTCCCCACGCCGTCCCCATGTCTGGTTCTGTAGAAAATCCGGTCACCACCGTCGAGAAGGCTCGCGAGCCGCTGGGCCAATTCCTTCACCGAGTGGCAGTCATCTGGTGAGAAGGCACTTAAGGCGCGGTCCACGCCCATCCTCGGACCGGCCCAAAACTCCGCATCGGGATCCCTCGGCCGGACGAAGAGTGTGAAACGCGGCTCTTCACCACCCACAAGCACGGCCACGGCCTCGGGCTCGGTCACACCGGTGAGGTAGAAAAGCTCACTGTCCGGACGGTATCGGTACTCCGTGTCCCTGGACCGGAACCGAGTCGGCGCAGCCGGGAGTACCATCACGCCTCCACCAAGCTGTGCAAACAGCTTCTCACGGCGGCGTTCGAAGGGGCTCGGGGGTCCCACCTGGCTCTCAGTTACTCCGTCCATAGCGCCAAGTTAGCGACCCAGGACCACCGTCGGCACCCCGACAGGAGTAGTAAGGCTCGGCGCCCCGCTTTATGATGCACCGTGCGCATTTTCCTTTGGATACTCGTCTTCTTAGGCGTCGGCTTCGCGTCTGCCGAAGCCCAGGTGGTACGCGGCCTCGTCACAGAAGACGAGACCGAGGCCCCGCTTGTGGGCGCCATGGTCATCCTATTCGAAGCGGACGGCGAGCCGGTTGATCGGTTCCTGACCGACCATGCTGGCGAATTCGTCATCGATACGGATCACCCGGGCCAATACTATCTGCGGGTGGATAGGATCGGGTACGCGAGCCTCACGACCGAGCCGTTCGACGTTCCAGTGAACGGCACATTCCAGAAGGTGTCGGTCCCCATCCGTGCGATTCAGCTCCGCGGATTGGATGTATCAGGCGCACGCCGATGCGAGGTCAGGCCCGAGGAGGGCCAGGTGACGGCCAGAGTCTGGGAGGAAGCGCGCAAGGCGCTCGCTGCCGCAGCGTGGACACAGGCCACGGGTGTATATCGCTACACCCTGCTCCATTACACACGAGAGATGGACCGGGACGCCGAGCGAATCCTGGACGAATCTCGACAATTTCTGAAAGGGTCCAGCAAGGCCCCCTTCGAGTCGGTCCCGGTTGCAGAACTCATCGAAAAGGGATTCGTCCAGGAAGTACCTGATTCCGGCACGATCTACCATGCCCCGGACGCCAACGTCTTTCTCTCGGATGAATTCCTCGACACACACTGCCTCGGCCTCCGCCGCGGCAGCGGAGGGCTCCTTGGACTCACGTTCGCTCCAATCGAGAGCAGAGAACTCCCAGACGTCGAAGGTGTGCTGTGGCTCAAGGAAGATACCGGCCAACTCGAGAGGCTCCGCTTTTCTTACGTAAACCTCACTACGACGGGAGACGTCGGAGAACCGGGCGGAGAAGTGCTCTTCACGCGGCTTCCGAACGGCACCTGGATCGTCCGGGATTGGTGGATCCGAATGCCGCTCCTAGAAGTCACCCGGCGAAGGGGACTTCGGCGGACCGGCTACCGAGACGAAGGCGGCGTGGCCTGGCGTGTCACCGACCGATCTGGTGAGATCGTCCTCGAGGCCGCCACGGCAACGATTTTCGGGACGGTCTTGGACTCGATCCACTTCGCTCCGCCACCGACTGCAGTAACTGTGCTCATAGACGGTGCCGGGGACGAGGTACCGACCGAGGCAGACGGCGCCTTCCTTCTACCTGACCTCCCTGAAGGACTCTATAGCCTGCAGGTCCGGCACCCACTCTTGGACTCCCTCGGCATCGCCGCACCAGCCCACTCGGTCCAGAGTGAGTTGGGCGAGATGGTGCACATGACTCTTAGGGTGCCCACGCTCGCCGACGCGCTCACCGCGCAGTGCGGCGGGGCTCCTAGGCCACAGGCCAGCGCTCCCATCTTGGGGCGGGTAGTCACCGAAGCTGGCCGCCCGATGGCCGAAGCGTCAGTAGAGATGCTGTGGGTGGAAACCTCAACTTTCACGCCTCCGTCAATCTCGGTACCCGAGGACCGCCTGAGGCGATCAAGAGCAGAGTGGAGACCCCGCTCTGAGGATGGCTACACCGTCGTGAAGACCGAAACGGACGGACGCGGTATCTTCGTCTTGTGCGACGTACCCTATCAGTCCCGCCTGCGACTCGATGTTCAGACCGCAGACGGTCGCACCGCTTCGCGCAGACCCGTGGTACGGTCCGGCGCGGTCGTGACTATTGTCATCGTAGAATTTGAGGAAAGGAGATAGACGTGACGCAAGCCCAGAAGATCTTTGTCGCCTTCGGAATGGTGAGCCTTCTCGCCCCCTCCGGAGTCGCGGGGCAAGAGCCCGACTCGGTAGTGGTCATCGAGCCAGTGCTCGTGAGGGTATTGAAGACCTCGATGGCGTCCGACCTACCGTACTCCGTTTCCGTCGCGGCCGGTCGGGAACTCACGAGAGCCTCCTCCGGCGCCTTCCTCGAAGAAGCAGTGCGGGCGATCCCCGGCATCCAGATTCAGAACCGCTTCAACATGGCTGTAGGCGAGCGCATTTCGATTCGTGGACATGGGCCGAGGGCGCAATTCGGTATCCGCGGCATCAGAGTTCTGGTGGACGGCATTCCCGCCACGCTCCCTGACGGGCAATCGACCATCGACCATCTGGACCTGGCTGGTCTGGGAAGAGTCGAAGTGCTTCGCGGCCCCTCGGCCGCCCTCTACGGAAACGCGGCAGGCGGCGTCCTGCACTTTCGGACGTTGGACCCCTCGGGAATGCCTGCTGAAGCCTCTGCACGCGCCGTAGGTGGCTCGAATGGACTGCTGAGCCTCCAGAGCAACGTCAGCGGTACTACCGGAGCAATGGGATACCGGGTCGGTGTGTCGCGGCTCACCTACGACGGCTATCGCCTGAACACGGTGGCCAATGACGGCAGTGTGTACGGCGGTGGCACGCGCACCGTCGCCAATGGGTCTGTGTCCTTGCCTTTGGGTGGTGGCACACTCCGCATCGTCGCCAACGGTGTCGACCTGGACGCCGACAATCCGGGGTCGCTGTCGCAGACGCGCTTGGACCAAGGAGCCCGTGAGGCTCACAGATTCAACGTGATCAGTGGGACCGGAAAGGAGGTCCGCCAAGGTCAGACGGGTATTTCTTGGATCGGAGACGTTGGGGAGTGGGATGCAGAAATCGCGACGTGGGGGATCCGCCGTGAGTTGGTGAATCCGATTCCGGGGCGTGTCGTGGATGTCAATCGAAATGCAGGAGGTGCCCGCGCGATCTTCAACCGGGGCGTGGATTTCGCTGAAGGCACTTTAGCGATCGGTGGTGGCGTCGAAGGCGAACTGCAGCGCGACCGGCGTTTCAACTTCGACAATGACGGTGGCTCGAAGGGTGATTTGTCACTCTGGCAGATCGAGCGGGTCTCGAACGGCGCCGCTTTCGTACAGGGTCGCGTCGACATGCGGGCTGGCGTCACATTCCTGGCCGGGGTGCGCTATGACCGGACGCGCTTCAAGAACGAAGACAAGTTCGTCACCATCGACGACCCCGATGAGTCGGGAGCACGGGTCATGGACGCCCTCAGTCCATCCGCAGGATTTGTCATCGACGCCGGGGACGATTTTGAAGTGTTCGCCTCGGTAGCGTCCTCGTTCGAAACGCCCACCACGACCGAGCTGGTCAACCAAGTCTCCGGGGCCGGGGGGTTCAATCCCGCGCTCGAACCGCAGAAGGGATTCACCGTTGAAGGTGGGCTTCGCGGTCGGCTGAGCGCGGACGCGACCCTAGAGGTCACGCTGTTTCAGACCAAACTCGAGGGAGAGTTGGTTCCTTTTGAAGTTCCGTCCGATCCCGGCCGGACCTACTTCCAAAATGCAGGGCAGTCCCTCCATCGTGGATGGGAGGTCGCAGCCGATACTCGACTGAGCACGTCAGTCGCCCTGCGCGTCGCCTACACCCGCGTGAACGCCTCGTTCGAAGAATTCCGTACGGACGACAAAGACTACTCTGGGAATCGGGTGCCGGGTCTTGCACCGCGACGTCTCGACGCGCTTCTCCAGGCCGACATCGGCGCTGGATTCTTCGAGGCACGAGGTCTTTGGCAGGACGAAGTGCCGGTGGACAACGGCGGTGCGTTCGCCTCTCCATCACACTTCCTCATGGAAGGGCGTGTGGGACTGGATCAGTTCGATGCTGGTGGGCTGCTCGTGACACCTTTTGTGGCCGTGTCGAACGTATTCGACGTGACCTACAACAGTTCTGTCGTCGTGAACGCCTTCGGGGCCCGCTACTTCGAACCGGGACCCGGTCGCACGTTCAGTCTCGGGATGGGAGTGACCTTCGGGCGCTGACGACGCACGCGGCAGGCTCGCGTCGAAGCACCAAAGCGTTCACGACTGATCGCTCCCCGGTTTCGTCTGAGGGGGTACTCACGGCATGGTCGCGAAGGACCATGACGGAAGACCCACCACCGTCCAGGTTCAGGGCCTCATCGGCTCCAAGCGCACCCAACAGGGCGGTGAGTTCCACAAGGGTCATCCCGCTCGAGCGGGATGGCTGTCGCCCGTCCACGACGACCAACCACAGTCGACCTGTCTCCGTCGAGTATCCGACCGCCGTCCTCGGATGACGCGTTGCCGCACTGATTCCCAATTCCTCGCGAGGGACACCCTCGCTGAGCAGAATGGGGAATCCTCCGACAGCCTCCGTGCGGCCGTCTCCCCCTTCTCGTGGTACCGGCCAGCCCACCTCCAGGATATCTCTGGACACGTTGGCTGACCCGATCCATGGAGCCTCATTCCACCGCCATCCAATAGCAGGGCGGGACCGCGCGGAGACAACGACACCCTCGACGACCTCAGAGCCCACAGTCCGGCCTTCGGGCGTAAAGAAATCCGCGTTCACGGCTGCCAAGATCGGTGGAACCGAACGTCCAACCATCGAGGTCACTGTCTCAAATCCGGCTCGTCCTGCCTCCCGGACCTCCGGGCGCAGAACATCCAACACCAAGTCACAGCGCGTCGACAGCGCCGCCTCCACGATGTGGATCGCCCACGGGCCTTCTGCGGACCAGAGATAGCGATAGACCACCCCTGGACCCAAGCGAATCGTCCGCACAGTGTCCGGCCTCACCAAGTCCACCACTGCCACAGCAAGAGCACGAGAGAGGGTGGGAGGCTCGTCGGGAGGAGTACACGCCACCGCGGCCCCTACCAACAACGCAACCAAGGCTCTCAGGGCGTAGACCCGCCTCGTGACCCGGCCCATATTCCGGCTCTCATGAACCGACTCCGCTTCTTCTTTTTCTTCGCCGCATCGCTCGCCGCCAGCATCGCTGTGGCGGCGATCATCGCACTCCCCTCCTCCGCCCAAGCGCAATCGCCGGACACCGACGGCATGCGCTTCGGAGTGGTCTTGGGCGGTGTGAGCACCGTCGGCGTATCCCTCGAGTTCTTCGACGGAAACCGGAGCATCGATGTCACCGTGGGGACGTGGTCGTTCCGCGACGCGAGCATCGCAGTGGTCGCCAAGCGATACATGGGAGGCGGCGCAGTACGACCCTTCGTGGCCGCCGGCCTCTGGGTGGTCGCCGCGAAACCCGCTGGTGAGCGACTCGGGACCGCGATCGTGCTGCAGGCACCGGTCGGAGTCGACGCCAGAATCGGGGACGACCATCACCTCGGTGCGACGATCAATCTCAATCGCGCACTCTCGGTGCGGCGCACCGATCCCGAGAACGACTACCCGATCAACAAGAGGCTCATCCCCCTCCCAGGGGTCTACTACCGCTTCGAACGGCAGTAGCGAGTCGGGCGGTTCTCGCAGCACGCGACCTACCATTCGTCGGGTTCGTCCCAGGACTCTGACCAAAATTTCTGCTCCTCTTCGTCGATATCACCGAGATCGAGCGGTTCGTCCTCGCTCGTGGTAACAGTCCCCGACCGCAGAATTTCTTCCACCGCGGCATCGTCGATCACGGGTAGAGTCCCACTGATACGATCACGCAATTTCGTCCTCAAGCTCACCCCGGCCGCGAAGGCCAATACTGTAAGTCCAGCCCAAAAGCCGAACCAAAAGAGTGAGACCATTAGAGGACACGTATCAGAAGAAGTATCGAATCAGTCGATGGGCTGGTTCCCGACGTACTTGAGGCCGCTGCCTGTGTTGAAGAGAACGACCTCATCATCTGCAGAGATCAGGCCCTTCTCCATCAGCATGGGGACGGCCGCTGCAGTCGCGCCACCCTCAGGCGCCGCAAAGATACCGGTGTCCTTGCCCAGGAAAGTGACCCACTCAGCCATGAGGTGATCAGGAACAGCGACGGCACCACCGCCGCTCTCCCTCAGCGCGCGCAGAATCAAGAAATCTCCCACAGCTCCCGGAACGCGCAGGCCGGAGGCGTACGTCGCGGCACCTTCCCAGGTCTCCGCGTGCTCCGCACCTGATTCCCAAGCCCGGACCATAGGCGCGCAGCCCGCGGCCTGGACCGTGAACATCTTGGGACGCTCGGAACCGATCCACCCCATCTGTTCCATCTCGTCGAACGCCTTCCACATCCCAATGAGGCCAGTCCCACCGCCAGTGGGATAGATGATCGAATCAGGGAGACGGCGGCCGAGTTGTTCAAACAACTCGTACCCCATCGTCTTCTTTCCCTCGACGCGATATGGCTCTTTGAGGGTGGACAGGTCGAACCAGCCGTGCTCTTCGGCACCCTGCTTCACGATCTTCCCGCAATCACTGATCAGGCCATCGATCATCTGGAGATCGGCTCCGAAGGCCCTCATCTCTTCCAGGATCGGTGTCGGGGTATCGTTCGGCACGACAACGTGCACCGGCAATCCAGCTGCGGCGCCATATGCCGCGGCGGCGCTTCCAGCATTTCCTGCGGAGGGCAGCGCAAGCTCTTCGGCGCCGAGTTCGAGGGCGCGGGATACCGCCAGGCACAAACCGCGGTCTTTGAACGAACCGGTCGGGTTCAGGCCTTCGTTCTTCACCCAGAGCTTCTGCACCCCCAAGCGATCAGCGGTTCGCGGCGCATCGGTGAGCGGCGTCCAGCCCTCACCCAGCTTCACCTGTGCCGATCGGTCTCGTACAGGGAGGACTTCCTCGTAACGCCAGAGATCAGCGTCCCGGCACGCCACGGCGTCCGGGGTAAAACGGTCCTTGATAGCGTCCAAATCATAGCGCGCAAAGAGCGGCTTCCCCACCGTCGAAAGTCCAATGAGCTGCTCACTTTCGACCTGCTCTCCAGTACCCATGCACTCGAGGTGGGTCGCGCCGGGCAACTGATTCGAATCCGCCATCATCTCTCACTTTGGTTGGTAGAGGTGTTCAGCACACGAACACCGGAATAGAGTGCGATCGCCGCTAGCGGGATCAGCCAGAGCGGTGGGGGAGCCTCGGGGTCCGAAAACACCTCACGCAAGCTGGGTGACGACGCCAAAACGACGATCGAGCCGTTGTTGAGCGCGTGCATCAGCATCCCGATCCAGATCGACCCGGAGCGCCACACGGCCCACGCGATCACGATACCTAAGGAAGCAGTCGGTAGGAACCGGATCGCAGTCTCGAACGAAAGATGAAACGCCCCGAATACGCCACCGTTGAGGAGAATAAAGCGCCAGGGCTCCAGTTTCTTGGTCGCCCCGAGCAGCACCCCACGAAATACCACCTCTTCGCAGATCGCCGGCGTCACAGCCAGAACCAGGAGCAACCACAGGAGACGACCTGTGGTCTCCGCGGTGACGAGTTCTTCAAGACCCTCCAAGATTTCCCACGGAATGGGCAAGACAAAACTCTGCAGCCACCCGATCACCCAGGCCATCGGGGTGGCGCCGGCAATGAGAAGGAGCGCCCCCAGCAGGGCTCGCTGAGAAGGGCCATGAAGTGACAACGTCTCTCGCACACTGAACCCCGCGACCCGTACAAAGAGCAATGCTGGCACAAGCAGCAGAAGCCACTCGGCGGCCAGGAGCCCCGGTTCTCCAAACCGGTATTGCAGCTGAAAGCCGCCGTAGAAATAGAGAAGTGCCACAAACGCGACGAAGCCAAGGCCCTGTTCAGGACTTGGGACGCCGCTCCCATTGGATCGTTCCCGGAGCTTCTCAACCCAACCTCTCGTCGAGTCCACGTCGGCATCGTCTACGCTGCCGAACAACACGCGCTCGTTCCCAAAGGCCCGTGCAGCGAACAGCAGCCCGCCTGCCGCGTAGAGTCCAGTAGAGCCCAGCACAAGCGCACCCGTGACGAAGGTTGCGTCGCCCGTCATCAAGTCTCGAAAGAAGAACGACACGCCCGCGACAGGTACCAGAGCCATGAACGGTCCCAACTCCATACCTGAAAAAACAGGGAGCATGGCCGGGATCAGGACGAGCATGTATACCGGGGTCAGCACGTTCTGGGCTTCCTTGAACGAGGACGACCGCACTGCGATACCGAGGAACAGCGCACCAAAGAAGACCGCGAGGGGCACCAATGTCAGAAAGATCACGACAATCGACCCGAATGGGATCGACACCTCCAACCCGCTCACTCCCGTAAACTGCAGAATGCCGGTCTGAAACGTGAGAATCATGCTCCCGAGGTTGAGCCCCGCCGCCACCACCCCGATGAGGGCTACCGTGACGAACTTCCCAATGACCACGGCTGAAGAAGGTACGGGCGCGGTCAGCAGTGTTTCCAGTGTGCCGTGCTCCTTCTCTCCGGCGGCAAGATCGATGGCCGGATAGAAGGCTCCGAGTAGCGTGAACACGACCAGTAGCAGGGGGAGGATTCGGCCTAGCGTGGAGCCTCCGACTTCCGCAGGACGCGCAATGGAGGAATCGGATACAGACACCGGATGAGCCAAGGACAGCGGTAACTCAGCATCCTGCAGGCGCTCGACCAAAAGAGAGTCTCCCCACTCTGCAACCACGCCAGCAAGTTGACTCCGACCCCTCCGTGATCGATCGGACGCGGCATCAAATACCAAGGTCACATCTCGAGTGCCATCGGCCCTCTGCACGGGTCCGATGAGCGCGACAGCAGTGACAGAATCACTGTGGATGGCCTCCTCTGGCGGGCCGTCGACGTCCACAACGCTGAGTCCTTCGGCCGCATCGAGCATTCGCAACAATTGCGGAGGGGCATTTCCGACCACCGCCACCGCCGCACCATCAGATTCGAGGTTACGCATGCCGAACAAGAGCACCTGTTCGCTGACGATGAGTAGCACTGGATAGAGCAACACCGGGACCACAATCATCATGGTCATGGTGCGGCGATCTCGGAACGTCTCGCGCAGTTCCTTCTTGCAGACAATCCACCACGGGCTCATGACGGAGCCTCCCTGACCAGTTCTAGGAAGGCGAGAGAGAGACTGGCGGCTCCGGTCTGTGCCACGAGATCCGCTGGCCGGCCCTCGGCCACGAGTCGGCCCTGCCGCAACACGCCGACGCGGTCCGCGAGCAACTCGACTTCGTCCATTTGATGCGTCGAGAAGAGAACCGCCTTTCCACGCTCGCGTTCTCGAGTGATGAAGTCGTAGATCATCTCACCGCTCAAGACGTCGAGCCCCAGCGTTGGCTCATCTAGAATCAAAGCCATGGGATCGTGTACGAGCGCACGTGCCAAAGACACACGCTGCCTTTGACCGGTGGAGAGGCGTCCACAGAGCCGATCCTCGAAGTCCCCGATCCCGAACAAGTCGACCAGTTCATCGACGCGTCGACCGAGCGCGTCCCGGCCCATCCCGTGGAGACGCCCGAAATACTCAACCATCTCGCGCGCGGTCAGACGCTCATAGAGTCCCATGGACACTGCAAGAAAAGCCATCTGCCTGCGAGCCTCGATCGGATCTTGGACCACATCAAAGCCAAACACGGAGGCCGAACCACTGTTTGGACCCAACAGCGTGGCGAGGCAGCGCAGCGCCGTGGTCTTCCCCGCCCCATTTGGTCCGAGGAGGGCATACACCTCCCCGGGGGCGACCTGGCAAGTCAGTCCGTCGACCGCCGTGAGGAGGCCGTAGCACTTCGTGAGCGCGTCCACTCGAATCATGGCAGAGATACTGGACGGCACATACAAGATCGACAACCGTAGAAGCAACCCCGAAGCGACGTCGCCACATCGAAGGAGCACATGGAAAACATCTCTGCGGGAATGTCAGAGCGCCGGCTGATCATGCTGGCCGCCGATGGTGAAGCCCGCGCGATCCGGACCTTATACGACCGGTACGCGCCGCGGGTCTATGCCGTGGTGCGCCGAATCGCCGGCGACGACGATCTCGCTCAAGATTATGCGCAGGAGGCCTGGATCCGAGCGATCCGCGCTCTGCCGACGTTTAGGGGAGACGCTCGCTTTTCAACGTGGCTGCACAGAATCGCCGTGAACTCGGCGCTGCAGGCGCTCAGGAAATCTGAGACACGACGGAAACGGGAAGCACCGATCCCCGACCAAGTGCCCGTGGCTCCCCGGGGCGGCGACGCACTTTTGCAGAAGCATCTGGAGAGAGCACTGGATGTGCTGCCAGAAGGAATGCGGCGCGTCCTCATTCTCCACGATGTGGAGGGATATACACATGAAGAGATCGGAGACACCCTCGGGGTGACCTCCGGGACATCGAAGTCACAACTGTTCAAGGCACGGGCGAAAATGCGTGATCTACTTTCGAGCTTGAGCGGTGCATCGCAGGAACACGGAGCAGAAGCATGGAGCATCTAACTGCCGAGACATTGGCCGGACTGGTAAATGAAGTCGCCCAGCCGGAGGAAGCAGCCCACCTAGCCGAGTGCCAAGTGTGCCGCGCCAAACTCGATGACTATCGGGAACAAACTGAAGCGCTCGGCAACCTTCCCGAGATCGTGCCTCCGCACGGCGATTGGGGCGTCCTCGAGGCACGATTGCGCTCAGAGGGTCTCGTTAAGACACCTGGGGCATTCGAGAAACTCGGCCTCGCTCAGACGCCCGCGTGGATGAAGGTCGCGGCTGCGGTGATGCTCTACTTGGGAGGCACAGGCACCGGCGTAGTCCTGGCGCATAACGACAAGCCCCAGGCCTTGGGTGAGATGGCGATGATGTCAGACCCCACGATGTTCGCCAACTCGGCGACTGTGGACGACGCAGCGTCAGCGGTTCGAATCGCGGAGCAGTACTACGTCAGCGCATTGGCGCGGTACCGCGAACTCATGTTGACGGAATCAGGCGGACAGCCTGGTGTCGACCAGATGAGTAAATACGCAGCCTTGGAGCATCTCGCAGCCGCGAGCCAAGCAGCACTGCGACAGGCGCCAGGAGACCCTTACTTCAATGGCCTCCTTGCGTCGGTCCTCGGAGAGCGGGAGGCGACCGCGAGAATGGTCTCCCGTAAGGACAACTGGTTCTAACCATGATCCGCACCCTTTTGAGACTCGGCGCGCTCGCGCTGCTGGCGGCTCCCTTCCCCGTCCTGGCACAAGGCGTGTCGTCTTCGCGGGGGTGGATCGGCATTTCCTTCGTGGTCGAGGCCGAAGGCACTCCCAGTGGGATACGAACCATCGTGCGTATCGACTCCGTAAACAATGGAAGCCCAGCTCAAGCCGCAGGACTCCGCGCTGGTGATCATCTGGTGAAGGTCAACCACATCGCGGGACCCGATTCTCTGATGAACTTGGTCGAATACCTTCACTTGGATCCTGGCGACCCAGTGTCGTTGGTCGTTGTCCGCGACGGCCGCCAACGGGAGCTGATGCTGTATGCCGCGGATCGCGGCGGGCGGGCGGGCGCGGCGCGTACCTTCACCTTGAGTTTCCCCCCGGATTCGATGGTCGAGACGATGTCTCGCGCCATGGACTCGCTGCGTATCCGCTTGGTAGAGGCGAATGGCGATGTGCGCGTCATCAAGCGGGGCGGCACGAGCAACATCCGCTCGGTCGGGCCTGCCACACAGGTCCGAGTCGAAGCTCAATTGGCGGACGCCGCGCCACGCACGGAGCGACTTCGTTCGATCGATGAGTTCGCGAACGAGTGGATCGGCAGAGAAGTACAAGCTCCGTTTGGATTCGGCCTATTCAGAAGTGAGGCGAACGACTCGCTGGAAGGGGAGATGCACGATCTCAATCGCCTCTACCGAGAGTTGCGGGCCCGAGAAGGTGAGCGGCTCCGGCAGATCATGGGCGCTCAAGGAGGCATGCTCCGAGTTGTGGACCAAAACGATCCCGTTCTCAGGGACGTGCGGGTGACGCTGGGTGAGCTGGCTAACGAAGGCCGTCGGCTGCGGAAGGCGATGGACAACGCCGCTCGCCAGAACGGGAACGCGGTCTACGTCCGTTCAGCTCCGAGGGTGACGGGGTTCATACCCGACGGCACAGAGCCCCCGCAGGGAGCATTCAGTCCGCTGGCTCCTTACCTACTGGGTGAGAACCGGGCGGCAGGCGCGGAGATGATGGATATCAACTCCGACTTGGCAGAAGCGCTCCAGGTGGAAAGTGGCGTCCTGGTCCTCGAAGTACCTGACGGGACGCCGGCCGGTCTCGCAGGCATCAAGGCCGGAGACGTGATCATCCGGATCGACCAGGTCTTGGTGCGCTCTGTGGACGACCTCCGCGTTGGGCTTTCCAGAGCGAGCGCTGAAACACCGGTGACGCTGATTCGCCGCGGTACAAGCCGGCAAGTTCTTCTGCGCCGCTGACTACTCGTAGCGCAAAGCGTCGATCGGATCCAGAATCGCAGCTCGCCGCGCCGGCCACATGCCGAAAAACAGGCCAATCGCCGCGCTGAACCCGATGGCCACAGCGACGGCCTCAGGCGCGACAACGGTTTCCCACTCAGCCACACGAGTCATGACCTCAGCGGCCCCGTAGCCAACGGCAACTCCGATGAGCCCGCCCATTACACACAGGAAGAGCGCTTCAACGAGGAACTGCGTCATAATGGCGCGGCGTGTCGCTCCCAGAGCCTTTCGGACGCCGATCTCGCGCGTCCTCTCGGTCACGGATACGAGCATGATGTTCATAATGCCGATGCCGCCCACCAGGAGGCTGACACCCGCAATGCCGGCGAGCAGCAACCCGAACGTCTCGTTCGTTTCGTTGAACGTCGCCAGTAAGTCTGCCGAGTTACGGATGTTGAAGTCGGCGTCGGCTCCTGGCCGGATACGGTGCTCCCGGCGCATCACGCGATCGATCTCGCCAAAGGCCTGATCGAGCTGTTCCGTAGTCTCTGTGGAGGCGTAAATCGCATTTAAGCGGTCCCGCCCCCCCATGACCCGGTATTGAGCCGTGGACTGCGGAATAAAGATTTGATCATCCGGACGGAAGAAGGCCGCATCACCCTTTTCCGTTAGCACCCCGACGACCTCGAAGGGAATCCCCCTGACTTGAATGGTCTGCCCGATCATGACTTCAGCCGGTGTCTCACCCAACTGGTTCGGGACGTTGAATCCGAGCACGGCGACTCTGCGACGCCCGTTGACCTCGCCTTGGTTGAAGAAACGTCCCGCAGAGAGCTCCATATCGTAGATATCGAAGTACTCAGGCCAGGCGCCCGTCACCGTGTTGTTCGCGTTCCAGCGCAGATAGGTGATCTGCATGCGCGAACCTAGCTCCGGGGAGACCGTTAATAGGCCCCGAGTCGCATCGCGGAGCGCCTCCGCGTCCTCGATGCGCATGTTCGCGTCACCACGTGACACCCCGAAGGAGAACTGCTGACCCGGCCGAATCGTGAGCACCGTGGTGCCCATGCGGTTGATCTGCTCTTCGACGCGTTGCTGGGCGCCCTCACCGAGCGCGACCATCGTGATTACCGCAGCAACACCGATCACGATGCCCAGCGTGGTGAGAATGGACCGCAGGATGTTCGCCCGTACGGCGCCCATTGCTACCAGGATGATCTCGAAGATTAGCATGATGCCTTTATCGACCCCGACCGCCGCCAAACGGCGAGCCGCCACCCATACGCTCACGCATTCGGTTGAGGAACTCGGTCTGCTGAGCCATGAGCTGAGCCGCACCGACCACCACGAGCGTCTCGCCCTCTTCAACACCACTCACGATCTGGGTCCTGTCCCAGTCGTTTAGACCAATCTGGACGAGGCGAGGCTCGGGGATGCTGTCTGCACTTAAGATGAACACCACCGCCGGAAGAGACTGGCGTGGTGGTGCCCCGCCATCAGCCGTCGAAGCTCCACCTCGGCCACCCCGGCCGCCGAAGCCTCCGCTGCCTGCGAGTGATGCCATGACGGCACGCATAGAGTCCTGGGTGATCTCACCCGCGTCGACCTTGGCGCGTAGGTTCTGTAGCTGCGCCATGACCCCCTCCTGGGCTCCACCTTCCGCGCCGGCAGTAGCAGCCGCATTCGCCGCCGGAGCCGCCACCTCACGAGGCGCGCTCGCCGGCGCCGCGTCTCCGCCGCGCTGACCACCACCACGCGCGCCACCGAAGCGACCACGGCCCGCGCTCATGAACTGGGTCAAATCCAACTCTTCGAGATCGAGTCCGAGCGCCATCGCGGCCGGGCCCACATCCGTCGTTTGTACGATGGCGTTGTTGGGCACGAGGACAACGTTGCGCGCTTCATCCACAAAGACTTCGACCTCCGCGTTCATCCCGGGCTTCAGCAAGCCCGCGCGGTTGTCGAGGCTCACGATCACGGGGAACATGGTGACGTTCTGCACGACCTCGGCCTGGGGCTCAATCTTATCCACGAGCCCACGGAAGGTGCGGTCCGGAAAAGCCTCGACGTTCACGTTGGCCTCCATTCCTGGCTTGAGGGCGCCCATGTCGGTCTCATCGACGAGCGTCCGGACCTGCATTTCAGCGAGGTTCGCCATAATGAAGAGCGTCGTGCCGCCGGACACATTCCCAGAAGCGGACTGAATCACGGCGCCTTCTTCGACGTTCTTCTGGAGGATCGTGCCCGCCATGGGCGCACGGATTCGGACGTCGTTCAGCTGCAACTCCGCCAAGACGAAGTTCGTCTGCGCTCTGACCAGGCTGGCCTGAGAGTTCGCGAACTCGAGCCTGGCGCTCTCATGCTCTTGAGGCGTGATCACCTGAGCCGCGAGGAGTTGATCCGACCGTTCGAGCTGTGCCTGACCGATCTCCATTCTGGCTTCTGCTACCGCCAGGTCCGCCTCCATTTGGTCGAATCGATTCTGCACGTCGCGAGGATCTACGTCCGCCAACAGCGCCCCCGGTTCGACCACATCACCGATATCGACCATGAGTCGTTGAATCTCCCCAGAAGCCTTCGACTTCACCTCGACTTCACGAACGGGTTCCACCGTACCCGTTGCCTCAGCGCTGATGATGAGGTCACCGACCGTCACCTCCTCCAACTGGAGCGCGCTGCGCGTGTCCTCGGCCGCTTCCCCTTCCGTGCAGGAAGACACCCCGACGGCCACGAGGGCTGCGAGAGCCAGTCGGCTCAATTTCTGCTTCATACCAGGGTCTCCGCGGGCTCATTCATGAAGTCCTGCTCCACGAACCCATCTTTTAGGTGTACCTGCCGCTTCGCGTGCTCTGCGATGTCGTGCTCGTGTGTTACGATGACGATCGTCTGACCGGCTTTATTAAGCTCCCCGAGCTGCCGCATGATGTCCGCACTCGTGACCGAGTCGAGGTTTCCAGTCGGTTCGTCCGCGAGTAGTAGCGCCGGGTTGTTCACCAGCGCACGCGCAACCGCCACTCGCTGACGCTGACCACCAGACATCTCAGGGGGACGGTGATCCATCCGATCACCCAACCCGACCAGCTCCAGCTTTTCTACGGCACGGCGGCGGCGCTCTTTGGCCCCCACACCGGCGTAGATCAAAGGCAACTCAACGTTGTGAAGCGCCGTCGCACGAGGGAGCAGGTTGAACGTCTGGAAGACAAAACCGATTTCACGGTTCCGTACCCTCGCTAGCTGATCATCAGTCAGGTCGCTGACTTTCTGCCCGTTCAGCCAATAGTCGCCTGTGGTAGGTGTGTCGAGACATCCGATCATGTTCATGAACGTCGACTTGCCACTGCCCGAAGGGCCCATAATAGCTACGAATTCACCCTTTTCGATCGTGAGGTCAACGCTCCGACAGGCCTTCACGGTTTCGGCACCGAGGACGTAGTGTTTCGTCAGGCCCTCGGTCTTGATGATCAATTCGCTCACATCTCCCTCCCCAGTATGGCCGACAGTGCTGCCCTGGCCAGCAAGTAGTCATATCGTGACGTCACGACGTCGATGTTCGCCTGATCCGCGGCCGTTTGGCTGATGATCATATCGAAACTCGTCGCCGCTCCAACGCCAAAACGGGCCCGTACGACCCGTAGATCTTCCGCGGCGACAGCCGCCGCCTCCAAAGCGATCTGGATAGCAGCCTCAGCCGTGCGCAAGTCTTGCAGCGCAGCATCAGCCTCTTGGCGCGCAGCAAGACGCGCGTCCTCCTCTTGCAGCGAGGCCACGCGCAACGAGAACTGAGCTCGATCGACCGTCGACTCCCTCTGGAAGCCGTTCCAGATCGGGTACGACATGTTCAGCCCGAGACTCCAGCTCGTGGACCCTCCCGTGAGCGATCGAATCTGATTATTCCAGTTGTACCCAGTGGACATCGAGATGGTCGGCAGGTACGCGCTTTTTGAGACCGTCACCTCGCTTGCCGCCGCCCGGCGAAAATAGTCCGCTGCGACAACGGCGGGCGACGCCGCCTCGGCGAGCTGCATGATCTCTTCCTCGGTCATCCCCAACGGCGTGGGATCGAGACCGTCCGGTCGGACAGGCTGAACCGGCGCCGCCTCACCGACTTGGCGACCCAGAGCAAAACGCGACGCTCTGAGCGCCGTCTCACCTTGCAAAACCGCTTGTCGCGCATTCACGAGGTCCAGCCGAGCACGCAGCGAATCAGATATCGTCGCTCGTCCCACCTGTGCGCGTGCTCTGACGATGTCCAAGTTCTGCTGAGCCTGCTCGACGCGTTGATTCGACACATCTAGGAGGTCTGCCTGCCGCAGCGCGGTGAAGAAGAGATTCTTCGTCTGGAGTGTCACGGCATAAAGCTGCGCCTCACGCCTGGCGACCGCGGCTTCCATGTTGGCGTCGGTCTGGTCCAGCTCAAGGAAACGTGAGCCTCCTCGGAACAGGTCCACCCGAGCCGACAAACCCGCACTGTACGAATCAGAGCTCCCGGGGATGATCTGACCGGTGTTCGGGTCCAGCACGTTTGCGCTACGAAGAGAGCCCGACGTGTTCCCAGACAGGGTCGGGATAAATGCAGCCCATGCCGACCTGCGGGCTAAAGCCGCATTGTCTACCGACTGGTCCTGCTGGAGCATCTGTGGGCTGCGAGCGAGCGCCTTGTCCACAGCCTCGTCGAGGGTGACCCCCTGTTGGGCGGACGCCGGCAGGGGCGCGAGGGCTACGAAACCTTCGAGCACACAGATACAGAAGCAGGCCCTAATGACCTGCGAAATGTCTTTCATTGGGTATTAATCTCGGTCGTTTTTCCGCTCGGAGCGCTTGCGATCCCGCTCCTCGAAAAGTTCTTGATATTGAGCGGCCTGCTCGGGCGAAAAGACACCCATGATGGTCTCACGTGTGTCACTTACGAGCGCCTGGTACCGGGGATTGTAGGCGCCGCGGAATTCATCGTGCAGCTCATCCATCTGTGCACGATACTCCAGAACGATCGAATCGATCAGAGCACTCTGCTCGGCATCGGGTCCGACGCGTTCGTACATCGGAGTACTCCGGCGAGGCGCCTCCTCGTTCGGTTCCTCTGTTACAGCAACCGAGCTGTCTGTTGATGACGCGGACAGTGTGCCGTCGGCCGCTACACCGAGCATGATGCCAGCGCCAAATACGACCACGAGTACCGTCGCCGTCATCAACCGAGTGCGCGAGCCGTGTTCCATTAGAAGATCTCCGAAGCAAATGCCACCGCAGGCTGCGCATCGTCCTCACCCAGCGTAACCGGGATGGTCTCACCCTCTACGTCGCTGGTCAGCAGCTCCTCAACGCTCACAACCTGTTGGCGGTCGTTGGCAGGGGCCCTCACCAGCATGAACCCTGCGATGGCTGCCGCGGCGACCGCTGTGGGAACCAGAGTCCGCGCCCAAGATGACATGACGTCTCCCATGGTGAGTTCCGCCATCAAGCGTCGCCGGGCCAACTCACCCGCTGAACTCGTGACAACCCATTCGCGGAAACGCATCCAGTAGTTCGGATCCGGCTGGGCTGGGTCCAAGACCGCGAGGGCAGTCGCCAGCTCGATATCACGACCAATGGCTTCCGTCTTGTCCGACATCTCGTCTATTCTCTCGCTCATTGAACTTTCCTCTCTGACTCGGCCGCACCGGGCATCGTTCCCAATGCATTCCTCAACGCTTTTCTCGCGAAATGGAGGTGCGATCTGACAGTGCCCGACGGCAACTCCAACCTCTCCGCGATCTCGCGGTGTTTCCAACCTTCCACATCGTGCAACATCACAATCTGCTGCTGTACCTCAGGGAGAGCCGCGAGGGCTGCTTTCAGCATATCCCTCAACTCAATCGTCTCGGCAATCCGATCCGGTGTTGGCACCTTGGATCGGATCCCCGGTGGTAGTTGATCGGTCTCCCTCAACGACTCCCGACGCACCAGGTTGCGTGCGCGGTTTCGAACGATGGTCATCAACCACCCTGCGAAGCGCTCAGGCTTCCTGCACTCGTCTAGTCTTTTCAACGCAACCATGAACGCTTCTTGGGCCGCGTCTTCAGCATCCTCATGTCGCCCGGTGACACTCAGCGCGACCGCGTAGGCCGCTCTCTGATATCGTTCCACGAGAAGCGAGAAGGCGAGTTCTTCGCCTTTCCGCGCCCTGTGGACGAGTTCGCCGTCACCCGGCGCTTCGGTTGCTGTTAATGACACTGAAGGTTCACAACGTGTTGAGGGGGTCCAACTGGCAAGCCTGAAATCTAAGAGAGCGAACCCCCTGCGGCACCTTGAATGGCTCCACCTAGACCCATACGGATTCCGCCCGATATTGATTCGTTAGATCAGAAAGCCGTGAGTATGGAGATTCGTTCCTAGAACTAGGAGCCCCGCCGCGGGTTCTTCCCCGCTCGAGCACGCCCATCGGAGAAAAATTTCCGAGGCCGCTTATCCGACAGCGGCGGACGACTCTCCGAAAACGCCGACAGAAGACGGTCCTCCGAGAAGTCTGACAAGTGCTGCCCCACGACCATAGCCTCGCGCTCCTGAACCGCCTCGACGCCCTCCACCTTCGCGGACGAAAACAAAAGCAGTATCAACGGTGCCGCGCCGACCGCCGCCCCACCGGAACGACCCGTAGCACGTACCGTCCATTCGATACCCTCAACAACGAGAGACAATTCCGCTACATCCGACTCAGGTGGCCGCTCATGCGCATCCTGAGCGGCCTGTCGTACGGGCATCGGCTTGCCCCGGTCGCCTCCTCCCTTGTCGGCCGTGTGCGGCGGCGCCGGCCGAGCTGACTTGGCCGGGGGTAGAGACGTCGGGCCCTTGTCACTCATGGGGACTCTTCCGCGGGGTACTGTGACCCGACCGTTGGGCTCTCAAAAAGAGCGACCCGGACGAGTCGGGCGGGTGGAGAGATCCGGGACTCCAGGTGCATGTACGCCCATCGGGCAAGCGACTCAGTCGTCGGCACCAACGAGCCTGAAGCAACTTCTGGGATCAAGACATTGAGATCGCCACCATCCCAGCCCTCTGTCATATCACCGACGATTCGGTCCACCGCCGACAGGTCGACGGAGAATCCGGTATCCGGATCGATGGGACCTACGGTATGCACTTCGAGCATCCAGTCATGTTCGTGGATGTCCATTTGGGCGCCAAATACCGATCGGTTCCGTTCAGTCGACCAATCTGCACGCCCGTACCGATGACTCGCGGAAAAGTGCCAGCGTCGAATGAACCGTGCATCGGACATAAACTGTGATCGACTCCCAGGTTGCCGGGGGCCCCTCTACGGCCCCGTATGATATGGAACACTAACTCTTGATTTGCCCCGGCCGAATGGTTCCGGGGGCTTTTGTCGGAGCACCATGTCCAATTCCGCCCCACCGACGCAGGCCAAGCACGAGTACACCCAGCTGTTACCCCTGCATGAACCCCTTCTGACTCAGATGCAGGCAGCGCGCGAGGAGCCATCGGCTCTCGGGACCGTCGAAGAAACGATCCGGGCGCTGAAGCTCTCCGAATCTGAGATTAAAAGGAGCAGTGCTCCACGAACCGGCGAGCGAATTCGAAGTTGAAGGCGTATCCAAAATGCCGGCGTACCTTCAGCGCTTTCTCGGGGAACGCGCGGCTCAGCCTGGCTTCTCGTATGACGTGATGCAGGCCGTAGAGCGCGGGTGGGTGGCCCTCTACCCCTCACGGGACCGTAGGAGGATACGGCCAAGTTCTACGGCAGACCGTGCGCCTGGCTAGAGGACGAGGACTCGAACCCTAGGCCCCGATCTGAGTCGGAGCGTCCGTTTCCTTCTGCGAAACGGCCACCAGCGTGTCCTCCCCGTAGAAGAGCTGGATGTATTTGGACTGACTCTGGGTAACACGCCGAACGACCCAAACGAGTTGAACGTAGTTCGGCTCTCTCGGGACCGTCAGCAGTGAGAGCCCGGCCTCTCTAGGAAGGTGACTCCCCTTCCGGTTATTACACGGCGAGCAACTGGTGACCACGTTGTCCCATGTGTTCCCTCCGCCGCGCGACTGGGGGAGGATGTGGTCTCGCGTCAGGAACTGCCGGCCCCTTAACTCGTGCCGATGTCTCCCGCAGTACTGACAGGTGTAGTCGTCCCGAGCGAACAAAAAGGTGTTCGTGACCTGCCGGCGGAAGCGATGCGGCACGTGCACGTAGCGCACCAGACGGATCACGGTCGGAAACGGCACGACCCGCCGTTCGGAGCGGAACACCCGGCTCCCGTCCTCTTCGAGGACCTCCGCCTTCCCATCGAGCACGAGCCGCACTGCACGGCGCGGTGGCACGATCGTCAGCGGCTCGAACGATGCGTTGAGCGCTAGGCAATCCACAGCCCCTCCTACTCCTTTCAGGATCACACTTCTGCGAAGGTACGACCCGAGGGGTCGCACTCGCAAACGCACCACACACTAGATCTCGTGGGCCACAAACCGACGTATCGGGACTACAGGAGCGCTACCGGGTCTCGATCTAAGGTGAGGCGGACATCTCCTGAGGGCAGCTTGAATCCGTCCATGATCACCTGCGCCGTACGGCCCAAAGCCTTGGGCGAAGACGCACGCAACAGGAAATGCCAACGCCACCGATTGTGGAGACGCTCGATGGGCGCGGGCGCCGGACCGACCAATTCGACGGTTTCTCGACCTGCCCTGGCCTCGGCGGTCAGCCACCGCCTGACATAGTGCGCGCCTTGTTCAGCGGTCGTTGCTGCCAGCTGCTGATCCGGACTGCTGACGACAACGTTGACCAGGCGCACGTGGGGCGGGTATTCGGGGCGGGCGCGCTCCCCGAGTTCGCGCTCCGCGAAGCTCTCGAAGTCGTGGGTCACTGCAGCCCTGATCGCATAGTGGTCGGGCAGAGACGTCTGGATGATGACCGAGCCACCGAGGACTCCGCGCCCTGCCCTCCCCGCGACCTGACTGAGCAGTTGGAAGGTCCGCTCGCTAGCACGAAAGTCGGGGAGGTGCATCCCGACATCTGCATTGATAACCCCGACTAGAGTCACTCGAGGAAAATCGAGACCCTTCGCGATCATCTGAGTACCGAGGAGTACGTCCACCTCCCCCCGTTCGACACGTTCAAGGATGCGCTGATGTGCCCACTTCCCCGACGTCGTGTCTACGTCCATGCGAGCGATACGCGCGTCGGGGAATGTCTCCGCGGTGACACGCTCCACCTGCTCGGTCCCGAGGCCGCGGAAAGACAGATCCTGTGACCCGCAGCTAGGGCACCGGGACGGCGCCGAAGCTTCGAAACGGCAGTGATGACAAACGATTCGTTTCGTCACCCTGTGGTACGTCAGAGAAATGGAGCAGTTCTCGCACTGCTCCACGTCACCACACTCGCGACATTGGACAAAAGACGAATACCCTCGCCGATTGAGGAGCAAGATGATCTGCTCGCCCTTCTTCAATCGATCATCGATCGCAGCTACAAGCTCTTCAGAGAGCACGCCTGCCCCACGCCCTGGGCGCGGCGCCGGCCCCTGAGACGTGTCCTTTCCTTTGCGCAGATCGAGCACTTCGACCCGAGGAAGACGCCCGCCGCCAACCCTTTCTGGCAGGTGCAAGTGGTTGAACTTCCCTGAACGAGCGTTATGCCAACTCTCGAGTGACGGGGTGGCGCTCCCGAGTACACACACCGCCCCCACGGCCTTCGCCCGTACGACCGCGAGATCACGTGCCAGGTAGCGCGGGGCCTCTGATTGTTTGTAGCTCCCATCGTGTTCTTCATCGACCACGATGGCGCCGAGGTTCGCGAGCGGAGCGAACAAGGCAGATCGAGCGCCCACCGCGATCCGCCTCTGGCCGCTCCGAAGCTGACGCCAAGCGTCGTAGCGTTCACCGTCGGAGAGTCCCGAATGCAGCACGGCCACTTCGTCCCCGAAGTGTGCACGGAAGCGCGACACCGTTTGTGGCGTGAGCGCGATCTCCGGTACGAGAACGATCGCGGACTTCCCCCGTGCCAAAGCCTCTCGAAGCAATTCGATGTACACGAGAGTTTTTCCGGACCCGGTGATGCCCTGCAGTAGGAAGGGCGCAGGTTCCGGTTCATCGAGTCCAGCGACCATCGCGTTCAACGCAGCACGCTGATCCGCGGTCGGTGTCAGTTGCGGCGGTGTCTGAATGGGAGCGTCCGCAAAGGGGTCTCTGAATTCCTCTTCATCGAACAACCCGACGAGTGCCTTTGCTTCCAGACCAGACACGACCCCGCGACTGAAGCCTTCCGTGGTGGTGAGGTGCCCTAGGTCTGCACCTCCGCCGGACAACTCGAGGAGTTCGTACAACTCCCTTTGCCGCGACGCTCTCCCGAACACATCCTCACGGGCAGCAAGCGTCTCCAGTCGCTTAACGATGCGAACCACGCGACGCGTCTTTAGGCTCGGGGCTGGAGGTGGCACGGTTTCGTGACGAATAACACCCCGGGCTTCTAGAGACCGCACCTCGGGCCAAATCGAGCCCATCCCAAGTCGCTTTCGGAGCGTCCGCACCCGCTGCGGCTCACCCTTCTCAGACAGGGCGTCGAACAGCCGCTTCTCTCGCGGTTTCATGTCGGTGGTCGAATCGCCCTCGATCGTCAGATAGTCACGCGACACATCGGAAAGGACCGCGGGCAACGCCGCACGAATCGCGATGCCAAGTGGGGCGACGTAGTACCTCGCCATCCATCGGCACAAGTCGAGCAACTCGCTGGGAACACTCGGCTCGTCCTCCAATACCGCCAGGAGCGGACGGACGGTCTTAACCTCTGAGCTCCCGGGCCCCACGACCCACCCAATTCGCTCTTCTTGTCGGAACGGGGCAAGGACGCGGGTACCTACAGCCGGCATACTTCCAGAGTCGACCCGATACGTGAACGTGTGACGGATGGGCAGCGGGAGGGCTACCTCGACCCGAACCTCATTTAGGTTCAATCCCCTTCCAGCAGCAGGAAGATCTCATCCTGGATCTGGCTGGGCGTCACTTCAGGCCCGTTTACGCTCCAATGAACGTTGATCTCACTGCGCACACCGATATCGTCCCACAGGTAGATCCCGGGCTCAATGGAAAAGCCGACTCCAGGTACGAGTAGGCGGTCATCGCGGGACTCGAGGTTGTCCAGGTTCGGACCACTTCCGTGCAAATCGATATCCATCGAGTGCCCGGTGCGGTGTACAAAATACTCCCCGTATCCTCGCTCCTTGATGACGTTGCGGGACACGTCGTCCACCTCAAAGCCGCGCACGTCCTCTCCGGCGTCGAACCGCTCCTGCAGGAAGGTCACCGCCGCATCGCGCGCGTCTCGCACGGCTTCCCAGATCTCCTGGGTTCGTGCATCCACTGAGCTCCCCATGAAGCCCATCCACGTCTGGTCCGCGTAGACCGCACCCTCGAAGGCACCCCACAAGTCGATGAGCAGCAGGTCTCCCCGGTTGATGGCCTCACCGTCTCCTATCGGCGCGTAGTGGGAGTCGGCCGCCCGCGGACCAATCGCCACGATCGTGCCTGGCTTCACTACGAGGCCCGCTTCACGCAGTTCGCTGCGGATCCACTCTGAGAGTGAACCTTCGTTCGTCGGCGCACCTGCTTTGATCGCCTCAGCAGCGCGCTCGAAGGCGCGTCGGGCGACATCGGCAACGATCTCTCCGGCCTCTCGGTGCTTCTCTCGCTGCGTGGCAGTCCAAACGGAATGGAACCGCGAGACCAGATCGCCAGAACTGCTGGCTTCGATCCCCTGCTCCAGGATCAGGCCTGCGATCCCAGCCGGCACGTAGTCGAGCGTGGGCACCGCAGCCCCGGGGGACACCTCCATGGCCACACGTTCACAGTCGTGTAGCATCTCACCGAGCTGTTCCTCCATGTCCTTCCAGCCCGAGTACTTCCTGAACGCGAACGGCCAATGACGCCAGGACGAAGCCTCGATCGCGTGAATCATCGCAACGGGTTCCCCCTCGGCAGGAATGAGGATGAATCCCCGCCGGGTCGTCTTACCAAGACCAAGGAGCTGCACTGCGATGGGGTTGATCCCATGGAATTCGTAAAGGAGCCAACCATCGAGATCGGACGCCCGGAGCGCCTCCTGAACTCGTTCCACTCCCTCGGGACTGCACAACATTGCGGTACTCACGTGGCTGTCTCTTTCGTTCGTGTGAAGAGCGCTATCGCACTCGAATTATTCCTGAGTTTCGTCACCGAACAACGGAAGACCCGCCGTCTCGGTGGCATCCCCTTCCTCGACTTCAGCGCCAGCGTTGTCTGGTTCTTGCCCGGCTCCCGTGGTGATCACCGGGTCCGGCTCGCTCACCTCTCGCGCTGCGTCCCCAGCCGGATCGGCCTCGCCCACAGCTGCACCTTTCCGACCCTTCAGAAGGTCCAATCCGAGGATTCGCTCTCGCGTGAGGAGTTGGTGGACTTCTCTTTCACGCGACAGAACGGCACACACACCTTGCCAGCCCCAGCGGGACCAAGCCCTGTGAAGAATACCGATCTTCTCGGGCACCGAAAACAGCTCGGCGAAGTCGAGGAATGGTTTGACCACAGTCGGCCGAAACGCCGTCTCTTCGTCCGACCAGTCCTCGACATGGAGGTCGATCACGTCAGCTTCACGTAGGAGTTTCTTCCACTCCACAACCATCAGCGGGCGAGCCCCGAGATGGCCGGCGAGCACGACCCTCCGCCCCTCGTCGACAGGTGCCTTCCAGACCAATTGGACCAGGACCACGAAGCCCCCCGGCTTGGTAACGCGCATCAGTTCCTGCACGGCCGCCGCCGGATCGCAGTGATTCGACAACCCAATTTCACCGACAGTCACGTCGAAGATCTCATCCCGATACGGCAGGGCGTCGGACCTCCCCGCTTGGAACTGGAGCCGCCCAGTGAGATTCCCGTCCCGCGCCCGACCCTCGGCGAAATCGATCATGGTCGGGTCAACGTCGACACCCGACCCGTGAACGCCGAATTCCGTCACGAAGTAGTGCAGTGAGATGCCCTTCCCGCACGCGACATCAAGCACCTCATCGTCCTGTGACATCTCAGTCAGCAAGGCGATTTGGTGATAGAGGTCAACGCCACCCGGTGGAAACAGGAGGCGGGGGCTCAACCGGACGAGGTCGAGCATAGAGGGTGCGGTTGGGGTGTACTCACCCGTTCCGGCTTCAGTTGGAGGCATGGGGAGGAAAACTATGCCGCGGCGCAGGCGGGGCAACGCGTGGGAACCCTAAATCCCCGATGCCTCCAAACCCGCCAATGCCCGAATCACACCAAGGGTTCCGATGCCGAGTCGGCTGGGGTCATATCCGCCTTCCAACAGCGCAACGATCCGCCCCCCGCACGCTCGGTCGGCATGGTCCATGATGTGGCGCGTCATGGCGAAGAGGTCGGTCGGCTCGAGAAGCATGTCACCAAGCGGATCACCCGCCATGCAATCGAACCCGGCTGAGACGAGAATAAAATCGGGATGAAAGGCGCCAACTACGCTGTCGACCGCATCTTCGAAGGCGGCTCGATGGGCCTCAGCGCTGGTACCTGCCGGTAATGGGACGTTGAGAGTGTATCCGAGACCTGGCCCCTCCCCACGCTCGTCCGCCGCTCCCGACCCCGGATAATGAGGCCACTGATGCGCCGAGACGAAAAACACGGTCGGGTCATCATAGAACGTGTCCTGAGTACCATTCCCGTGATGGACGTCCCAGTCGAGGATCAATACACGCTCGGCTCGCCCCGTCGCCTGCAACCACCGCGCGGTCACAGCAACGTTGTTGAAAAGACAGAAGCCCATGGCCTGATCAGGCGTTGCGTGATGTCCCGGTGGCCGCGTCGCCACAAACGCATTCGCTAACCTCCCGGCAGACACAGCCTCAGCTGCAGCGATCGCGGTCCCCGCGCTTCCTAATGCGGCCTCCCATGAAGCAGACGAGACCTTCGTATCCGGATCGATCGCGATGACCTGCTCGGTTTCCTCGGCCATCTCACATGCGTGACGCACCTGTTCGACCTGCGCCTCAGTGTGCACCCGGAGAACGTCCTCGACGGTCGCGTCTCTAGCAGGTTGCTGCTCTACCCGTCCATGAAGGGTGAGCATGTCCTTTCCCACGGTGGATGCTAAAGCCCGGAGACGACCTTGGTGCTCGGGATGGGCCCACCCGGTATCGTGCAGAGGCGACGACGGATGGAGGTAGAAGCCAGTAGGTGCGCGCATCGATTTTCCGCCGGGCGTCAGTCCGCTCCGACTCCCGCTGTCAACGAAGCGACGCGCTCCTGAATCGAGCACACTTCCCGAGCCCGTGACTTGAGCGCGATCAGCGCGTCCAACGCCGCCGATGTCGCCGACATCGTGGTGAGGTACGGGACCTTGTAGGTGATGGCCGCTCGACGCATGGCGTAGTCGTCGTACTGCGACGTCTTCCCGAGCGGCGTGTTGATCAACAACGCCACGTCCCCGGTCACGATGTGATCGACAATGTTCGGCCGATTCTCTCCGACTTTGTAGACTCGCTCGGAAGGAACGCCTAATCGCTGCAAATAGTCCTGGGTCCCCTTGGTCGCCATGATCGTGAAGCCAAGATCGTGGAAACGACGCAGGATCGGAGTCACGGTTGCTTTGTCGGCGTCGTTCACCGTGACAATAAGATTCCCCACCTCGGGCAGGTCGTTTCCTGCTGAGATCTGTGCCTTCGCGAAGGCCATCCCGAACGAGTCGTCGAAACCCATAACCTCGCCGGTCGACCGCATCTCGGGGCCGAGGAGGACGTCCACGTCGAAGCGGTTGAACGGGAAGGCCGCCTCTTTGACCGCTACTCCCGGTACCGGCGCCTCCTCGGGCACGTTGAGGTCTGCGAGCTTCTCCCCGGCCATGATTCGAGCAGCGAGACGTGCGAGCGGAACTCCCGTCGCCTTAGAAACGAACGGAATGGTACGCGAGGCTCGAGGGTTCACCTCGAGTACGTAGACGACATCGTTCTTAATTGCGTACTGCACGTTCATAAGCCCGACCACGCCCAGCTCGAGCGCGAAATTCCTAGTGAGATCGCGGATCTCTTCGAGAACCGGGCCGGACAGGAGGTACGGCGGCAACACACAGGCCGAGTCTCCCGAGTGCACGCCTGCGTCCTCGATGTGCTGCATGATTCCACCGATTACGACATCTGTGCCATCGCACAATGCGTCGACGTCGGCCTCGAACGCGTCCTCCAGGAACGAATCCACGAGTATCGGATGATCCTCTGAGGCTTGCGCAGCTTCTACGAAGTAACGCTCCAGTGCAGATTCGTCGTAGATGATCCGCATGGCTCGGCCACCAAGCACGTAGCTGGGTCGGACGAGCACCGGGAATCCGATTTCGCGAGCCACCGCGACCGCTTGCTCTTCACTGCGCGCGATGCCGTTGTTCGGCGTACGCGCTCCGATTTTCCGGCAGACTTCGTCGAAGCGATCTCTGTCTTCGGCACGATCGATCGCCTCGACCGACGTCCCCAGTATTGGCGCACCGAGAGCCTCAAGATCCTGGGCTAGCTTGAGTGGCGTCTGCCCGCCCAGCTGTACGATGACCCCTTTGGGCTTCTCGAGATGCAAGATCTCGAGCACGTCCTCTAGGGTGAGCGGCTCGAAGTAGAGCTTGTCACTGACGTCGAAATCTGTGGACACCGTCTCCGGGTTCGAGTTGATCATGATCGTCTCATACCCGGCATCGCGAAGCGCGAGCACCGCCTGCACACAGCAATAGTCGAACTCGATCCCCTGCCCGATTCGATTCGGACCCGAGCCGAGGATGACGATCTTCTCACGATCCGACGGCTCACTCTCCGACTCGTCCTCGTAGGACGAGTAGTAGTACGGCGTCGCCGCTGGAAACTCGCCAGCGCATGTGTCGACCACATTGTAGGTGGGCCTGATGCCCAGGTCCCACCGACGTTGCCGAATGTCAGCCTCTTCCTCTCCTCTGAGTTCAGCCAGTTGTAGATCAGAGAAACCCTCGCGTTTCATCCGGCGCAGGAGATCCTCCGACACCTCGTCCGCAGCGGTGTACATCTGCTCCCACTCGATGATCTGGCGGAGTTGGTCGATGAACCAAGGATCGATCTTCGTGGCCTCGTAAATCTCCGAATCGGTGATACCGGAGAGCATGGCTCGCTTCAGTTGGTACGGACGATTCGCCGTGGGCCGGCTGATCCCGCGAAGGAGTGATCCATGGTCATCCGCATCGAGGCCGTCGTCGGAAAGTGTCTCCCCGACCACCCATCCGTGCCGGCCAGTCTCGAGGCCGCGGAAGCCTTTTTGCCACGCGCTCCGCAGGGTACGCCCAATAGCCATCGTCTCGCCTACAGACTTCATCTGCACGCCGAGGGTATCGTCGACTTCTGGGAATTTCTCGAAGGCGAAGCGGGGCAACTTGACGACCACGTAGTCGAGGACCGGCTCAAAGGAAGCCGGTGTCGTCTTCGTGATGTCGTTGGGCAACTCGTGGAGATGGAACCCCACCGCGAGCTTGGCCCCGACGCGAGCGATCGGGAATCCGGTCGCCTTGGAAGCGAGCGCGGAAGACCTCGATACACGCGGGTTCATCTCAACGACAAGTAGCTCGCCGTCGGCAGGGTTCACCGCGAACTGCACGTTACACCCACCGGCCTCCACTCCGATCTCCCGGATGATCGCGATGGAGGCGTCGCGCATCTCCTGGTATTCGACATCGGTGAGTGTCTGCGCCGGCGCTACGGTGATGGAGTCGCCCGTGTGCACACCCATCGGATCGAAATTCTCGATGGAGCAGATGATGATGACGTTGTCGAGTCCGTCCCGAACGACTTCGAGTTCGTACTCTTTCCACCCGATATACGAGCGGTCGATCAACACTTCTGTGATCGGTGACGCGTCGAGTCCTTTCCGCACCTGCTCGCGGAACTCCTCGCGGTTGTAGGAAATCCCACCACCGGTTCCACCAAGCGTATACGATGGACGCACGATGGCCGGGTATCCGGTCTCCTCGACGATCTCCAAGGCCTCTTCGATCGTTCCAGCGAACCCGCCCATTGGGACCTTGAGCCCAATGCGATGCATGGCCTCGGTGAACTTCTCGCGGTCCTCCGCCATCTCAATGGAAGCCGCGTTCGCACCGATCAACTCGACGCCGTACTTCTCCAGCACCCCGGCGTTGCTGAGGTCCATGGCGACATTGAGCGCGGTCTGGCCACCCATGGTGGGCAGAAGCGCATCTGGGCGCTCACGGTCAATGACCTTCTCAACCCATTCCACCGTAATCGGTTCGATATACGTCCGATCCGCGATATCGGGATCGGTCATGATCGTCGCCGGATTCGAATTCACCAGAACCACTCGGTATCCCTCTTCTTTGAGGGCCCGGACGGCTTGGGTACCGGAATAGTCGAACTCGCAGGCCTGGCCGATGATAATCGGTCCAGAGCCCAGGATGAGGATCGTCTCTAGGTCGTCGCGTCTTGGCACGTGGTCGCGGTCGTTGCGGGCCGCGGCATGTGGGGATGTTGGTTACTCACCACCGCTCTTTCCAGACTCCTTTCGGATCGCGGTAAGGAGCACCATGGCGAAGCCACCCCAAACGAAGGCCATCACGAGAATCATCGTGATCCAGCTGGCTCCGGTCATCGGTCGCTCCCCCGCCCACAGGCGGCCTCGGAGTTCGTATCGTTACGAGTTTTCAGTCGACCGCAGCAGCAGAGAGGCGGGTCTCAAACGGCACGGTCCGCGTAAACTCGCTAGGCGTGCGGAGGCGGGCAAGCCGACCCCATGTCACTTCTCCACCCGGCCCTCGATGCCAGTGAGCAGCAACGTCTCGTTGTCGGTGCTGGAAGCGAAAAGAACTGTGACAATCGGTGGATCCGCCGCACGATCGTCTACGGTCACGCCGAATTGGATGGAACCTCCCGATGGGTCGACCAAGACCACTCGATAGCGCCCCTGCACTTCCGATACTGCAGCCCCAAACGCCCGTGTATCTCCCTGCCCGACAAAGCCCTGAATACCCACGCCGGTGACCTCCAGCACGACCGCACCGAGGTTCACGGGGCCGTCCACGATTCCATCCATCGTACCTGGGCCTGACGGCCCTCCGTCGCAGCCGACCTGAGGCACGAGCATCAGCGACCCACATACCGCCAGTCGCAGAGTCCGAACCCAGCGCCTCATCGTCCGCCCTCCCTGACACTGGGCTTCGTCAGCACGACGATCGTCCCAACACCGAGAATACCACGTTGGCGTGCAGTGAAAGGTAGGGTCGGGTTCGCCAAAACCCATGCGCGAAGATCACCGAGGTCGTACCCCCCACTCTGGTTGCCCTGCCGGTCGAGGAAGCTGACCTGAAGGGCATTGAGGGGAGCACCGACCCCCAGGAAGAACGACGCAAGCTGATCCACAGGGATCCCAGGGCCAGCGACGTCGAGCACGAGTTGCCCTGTGGCCTGAAGGCCTCTCGCATCCGTCGCCCGCACCGTGATTGGGAAGGCGCCCAGGTCGAGTGCCGCCCCTGTGATGTGTCCGAATGGGTCGATGGCCACCCCTTCCGGGAGGACGCCCTCTGTGACCACCCACACGACGGGAGCCGTCCCGTCTACAGCTTCAAGCCTGAGGTCCAGCGTCGTAGCAGCCGGAAACGACACCGGAGTGGTCGGGACGGCATACGTGAGCTCGAATCGTGCCCCGCCGGACACCGGCGCGGCCATCCCGACCGTGGCAGGATTGGGCTGGCCTGCTAGCGCCCCCGTCCATTCGAGAAAGCCAAAGCCAGTGGTGGCGACAGCTTCGACACTCACGGTTTCGCCCTCTTCGAACCAAAGGTCTTCCGAAGCCGGCTGTGTCTGGAAGAGCCCAGGCTCGACGCCTTCCACCCCACCCAAGAGTCCAAGGTCCAGTTGGGCCTGGCGGCCGGCATACCGCGCCACGTACTCGGCGTCCTGGAGCGGGGTTTCGATCATACGGTCTGCCGTGGCAGTCGCGTCGTCATCCCAGCCCACGAAGGGACGTCGGATCCCTTGTGACAATTCCTCTCCAGGCACAGCCTGGAAACGGTGCTTCACGAACGGGGCTGAGGTAAACACGTGGGATGAAGAAGCCACCGGTGACCCATCGACGGTAAACACACTCGACCCCGGATCACTACCGTCCGCGCGCATCGACACTTGAGAGAAGCGCGTCAGGAGGCGGAAGCTCACGTCGTCCCCAGAAGTCGTGATGTCGACAAGAGTCAGCCCCGTGGGCGTTCCAGCCAGCGACGTCGCCGCCGGCCGTGAGCCCGCATGGAAGACTCTGTTCTCTTGAGTGTTGCCGATCCACGGGAAGGGATCGTCGTCGTCGCCACGGCCACTACCGGGCTTGCCCAAGTCGTCGCGGCCGTCGGCCTGACGCAACCACACACCACGGTGCGAAAAGGCGTTGACTTGGTTACCACCCCACTTCTGCGCGACCCAATCGGGGTCGATGTGCCAGACCAACAGGCCCTCCCCGAAGAGATTCTCGTCGTACCCAAGTCGCTGTCGGTTCTCGAGCAGAAAATACTCACCTGAATCGTCACCAGCGTCGACGCGATAGACCTGCCCACCGGTTTCGACCGGGTTGAGTGTGACGGTACCAATGTCGGTACCGGCCGGAGCGGTCACGATGTCCACCCAGCCCAAAATTGACTTGCTCCACGCGCCCATGTGACAGGGGCTCTCGGGACTATTGCCATCACAACCCCACGAGCCGGAGGACATGAGGTCCCAGTTCCCGGCACCCGCGTGTTTGCCATCGATCGATCCGTTTGTGTCATAGAGATCGGGTAGGCCAAACGCGTGCCCCAACTCGTGGGAGAAGACCCCGATCTCGCTTAGGTCGACCTCGTTGCAGGCAAAGAGAGGCTGAATCAGATAGTCGTCGATCGTGATGAATCCTCCGCTCGCAGCGGGGACGGTTGTGGCGAAGGCTTGCCCTGCCGCGAAACGGAGGCTCCACCGGTGTGACCAAATCCGATCGTCCTTGTCTAAGCCTCCGCATTCGGCCCCTGCCGTCGGGTGGATTACGGCCAATGCGTCGACGAAACCGTCGTCATCCCCCGAGTTGGGCATCCCGTCCGGGCCATCGTTGTCGTAGAGGCCCCAATCCACGTCCTTGAGCCGAATGACAAGCTGGAGGATGAAGGCTCCGGTCGTGCCCGACGACAAACCACTGTTCCCCCCAGTTGCCTGAGCCCGAGTGAACGACGCTTTGGTCCAGTCCTGGACATCACCTTCGAGAGTGATCCGTCCGCCGGAGATCTCTGAATAGAAATCGGTGATCGTGCCGGGGTTCGCCCCAAAATACGCGGCCTGCACTTCGGTGATGCTGTGGGCCAAGTCGGCGCCCTCAGGTGAGTCTGCGAAGAGCCCCGTAATCACCGGGATTCGATAGGTCCCTGTCACAGGTCCTTCGCGAGGGCCGAGAATGCGGAGTGGGCCTGGCCCTGTGTTCCCGACGGCCGCCATCTGAGCACGCATCCGCGCCGGACGTCCATGGGCGAAGCGGAAGGCCTCGGGGTCCCCTGCGAGTGCCTGGTAGTATGCCGCAGGCGGCTCTGTCCCGTAGCGATCTCCCAACATCTCGACGTCCTGCGCAACCGAAGCAGCCGGACCAAAAACGAGAGCTACGACGACGAGGAGGCGTGGGCGCATGTCGATTCTCATGGGGAGCGAGGACAGCCTATCGTACACGACGCGCAGGAACGCGATCCGCGCACACTGCCCTAGGATCGGTCCTCCGCTCGAATTCCGAGCTGCTCACCAGCGCCTCGCAAAGCATCGATGATGTTCTGCACATGCTCGTTCCGCTCGAGTCCTATGAGTTCCATTCCGTGATGAACTTCCTCGCGGCTCACACCCGCCGCGAAGGTCTTGTCTTTCAATTTCTTCACCACGGACTTGGGCTTGAGGTCGTCAATCCCGTTGGGGCGCACCAGACAGCAGGCATACACGAGGCCCGAGAGTTCATCGCACGCCATGAGTACCTTGTCGAGCTCACTCGTCGGCTCCACTCCGGTGAAGCTCGCCCGGTGAGCGAGAATCGCCTGGAGCACTTCGTCCGGGTATCCCGCCGCACGGAGGTGATCTACCGCAGTGATGGGATGGTTCTCCGGATACTTCTCCCAATCGAGATCGTGCAAAAGTCCGGCAAGGCCCCACACGTCCGGGTCGGCACCACGGAGTCCGGCGTAGTGCCGTACCGCCGCCTCGACGGCGTACATGTGTTTCCGGAGCCCTTTATTTTCGACCCACTCTTCCAGCAGGCTGACTGCTTCGTCTCTCGTTGGCATGTGCCGGGTCCTTCCTCGCACGGGTGTAGTGGTCCAGCGACCGCGAAGCTGGGCCTGCTTTGGTGGAGGGGCAAGAACGTGCCCGCGTCGAGTCGTTTCTACACCCGAGACGACGGGCAGAAGTGGGCAATGACGCACGCCTCGCACCGCGGCTTCTTCGCGTCACACGTACGGCGCCCGTGCCAGATAAAAAGGTGCGCCAGTAGTGTCCAACGCTCGCTCGGAAAGACTCCCATCAGATCAATTTCAATCTTCTCTGGGGTCTTTTCTTTCGTGAGCCTGAGCAGTGTCGACAGTCGTTTGATGTGAGTGTCGACCACGACGCCCTCGTCGATACCGAAGGCGTTGCCGAGCACCACATTGGCCGTCTTCCGACCGACACCGGGCAATGCATGGAGCTCCGCGATCGTCTTTGGGACTTCTCCGTCGTGCTCCGCCATCACGCCACGGGCGAACCCAATGATGTTCTTCGCCTTGTTCCGGAAGAAGCCTGTGGTGTGCACGATCTCCTCGACGTCGGTCTGCTGCGCATTGGCCAACGACTCGGCATCCGGATACCGCGCAAACAAGACCGGAGTGACCATGTTCACGCGCACGTCAGTTGTCTGCGCAGACAGGATGGTAGCAACGGCTAACTGAAAGGGGTCTGCGAACGTCAGCTCGCAGTGTGCATCCGGATATTCTGAGGCCAAGAGATCAAACACCTCTCCCGCCCGCTCGACCCTCGCCTTCTTGGACTCTCTAGCCATCGAGCACGACTCTGGAAAAGGGCAAGACGGAAGGCGGCGGATCCTGACCGTCTTGTGCCGGCCCCTCACCCGGGACTGCCGCCCCTGGAGCAGAGTCGAGATAGGCGAAGAAGCGGGCCAGTAGCTTTAGGACCTCACCAGCGGCCTCAACCGCATACAGACCATCGATGTCGGCACCGGGCAGCGCACTCGAGAAGTCAGTGCCTTCCCCTCGAGCGTCCGTGTTCAGCCAGGCTCCAGCCTCCGCGATCGGGGCTTCAGGCACCGGGATGGTTCCGAAACCGGGCCGGCCGGGCATCACACCCGTGGCCGCAAGTACGTACAAAGTCCCTGACCGAGAGGCCTTCCAAAAAAAACCGTCAATGGACTCCGGAGCTTCATCCGGACCGCCAGCGACCCAAAAGAGATGCTGCGGCAGTTGGAGGTAACCCGACGAGGTCGGAGGCGTCGCCTCTCCAGACGGACTCCCTTCCACCAGATACCGAGCGGTTGCAGCATCCAGCACGTAGACGGGACACCCCTCGTCTCGGAAAAAGGCGGCATGGTAGACCAACGCACCGTACTGGTGAATCGACTCGGGGGGGGCGTCCGGTTCCTGTAGTCGCGCAATAAATTGCCCGACGGATCCCATCGTAATGAACACGCTCGGGTTAGCCGGATCACTCCCGCGCCCGCTCGCTTCCTCTGTGATATCAGCGATGAGCTGGTCGACCGCGTCGAAGTCTGGAAAAGCCAACTCGAACGGGGTAAGGCGCGCATAGGCGTCATGGAGAGACATGGGGCGAGAAGCTAGGCTGAAGGTTCGGGTAGTGGAACCGCTTCCACGAACCGCCCTAGGTCCGACTGCGCCGTGCGATCGCTTTTGACTCAAGCACCACCGGGCGGTAGGTGGCGAGCATCCGTCGAGCCTCGTCCCACCAGCTCCGCTTCCGCACCAGCACAACCTCGATCGAGACGGTTCCACGGGCGACACCCTCGACCCATACGAAATGCACGTCCCCTAGTTCCGTCGGGCGATCGATTACAAAAAGCCTGTCGTTCCATAGGAATTCGATATCCGTCGAGCCTTCAAATTCGGCCTGAGTCCAAAGTTGCTCAAGATAGAAGCTCGATTCGACGCGATAGGCTCCCTGCGCAACCTGCTCACCGCTCTGGAAGTACCAGGGATCGAACTCCTGCCCTTCGTCGCGCCTGAAGGTCTGTTCAGCAGCATAGTCCACAGCATCGAGCGCCTCATCACCCGCCAACGACTCGAGATGGTGGCGCAGCTCGTGGGTGAGTGTCTCCCAGATCTCATCCTTCCAGTTGAACGCATCGTTCAGTCTGGATAAACGCTCGAAGGATCCCCAATACAGGGCGATCACAGAACGGGTGGTGTCCGGACTCCCGTAGTCCGAGACGTGCTCCTCGGTGAGGCACTCACCCATCGTAAAGACATCCGGGTGTTCCGGATGTGGAATGGCCTCTCTGCTCACGACGAGCCCGTCGATCCCCTCTTTGAAAGGCTCAGGAATTTCGTGGTATGCGGCCCGCGCTGTCTTCTCGAAATCCTCGAACCGCATCGTTGTGCTACTCCGTCTGATCGACCCCGTTCTCCATGACCTTGGCTGCCAGCCAGTTATTGGCCAGGAGCAAGATCACGATCACGATCGCGAACTGGATTAGCACGGATCCGACGTTGTAAGCACTGAATAAGGTCCAGGTCTCATTGAAATCATCGGTCCGGGCGCCCCAAAGCCACCATCCGGCAAGGACTACCGCCTCTACCGCAACGAGACGCATCGCCCAGTCCCACCAAGCTCCAATGTGGATGTCCGAGCCTTCATGATTGATGAACGTCTCCCGCCACTTCGTGACTCCGTAGCGCAACACCGCGAAGGCGAAGAAGAAGCCCGCCACCATAAGGGCCACGCCCCAGACCCAATCCTGATTCTGGAAGATCTCAATTTTCAACGCACTTGGAATCCCGAAGAGAACACCCGAAATGCCAACGATCGAAATGGCGCGCCCGCGGGTGAGCCCGAGGTCCATCAACACGCGACTGGCGAGCTCGATCATCGCCACGAGGCTCGTCCACGCTGCGAAGACCAGCGCCAAGAAGAACAAAGCCTGGAAGAAGCGGCCACCAGGGATCTGGGCGAAGAGCTGCGGCACCCAAATGAAGGTCAGGCCCTCATTGCCGGCACCCACGATCTCATTCGCCGCATCGGGCATCACTGAAAAGACCGTGCATAACACCATGATTCCGGCGAGCAGCGACATCGCATTGTTGCCGAATCCGATTACAAAAGCGTTGAGGGCGGTGTCCTCGTTCGCTCTCATGTATACGGCATACGTGAGCACCAACCCCCAGCCAGCTCCCGTGTCCCAGGCATTCTGTGTCAGTGCCTGGACCCAGATCTCATAGTTACCCAGCGCGGCCCAGTCCGGAGTGAAAAGGAAGGCTAAGCCGGCACCGGCTCCCGGAAGGGTGACCGCACGGATCGTGAGTACGAACACCAGGAAGATGAGACTCGGAATCAGAACTTTCGCAGCAGTCTCGATACCTCGTACGCCTCGCGATACGACGAACACTCCCAACGCCATCGCCACCACATGCGTAAGCAGGGCTCCAGGGGTCGAATGAAATCCGTCCCAAAAAGCACTAGGTGTAGCTCCTGGTACGTCCCCCGTTAGCGTGCCGACGAAGAAGCGAATCGTCCAACCCATCACGACGCTGTAGTAGAACATGATGGCCGTCGCCACAAAGGCGACCCACGCGCCCATCCACGCAAACTTCGGTCCGAGCGTCTCCACGAATGCGCCGATCGCCCCCTGCCGAGTCCCCTTTCCCATCGCGAACTCGAGGATCAACAGCGGCACGGACCACGCAAGCAGAAACACGACCCACGCGACCAGAAACGAACCACCGCCATTGCTCGCTGCGATGCGCGGGAAACGCCAAATGTTGCCAGTGCCCACGGCCATGCCGAGCATGGCGAGCAGCATGCCCCATCTGGAACTGAATACTTCAGACTTGGACGTCACTGATGGCTCTCCTCAGGCAGATCGAAGCGTGGCCGCCAAGCCGAAGCTGCGACGGCGACGATTATACCCGCCGGATCCGGCGGCTGCCACCGGGGGCCGGCAAAGCTGAGCGACCTACTACTCGAAGATGTACGCGATCGCCTGCGCTGCCTGTTCCAGCGTCTCGACGGTCATCGTCGCGAGTGCATCGAGTTCCTTTAGAGCGTGCACGTGCTCTTCCGCACGCACGAGAACGAGCGGGAGCCCCGAGGCGAGGGCAAAGCCCGCGTCCGAGGCGGTATTCCACTGCTTATATTTCGGCCCGAAGTATGCGACCACGAGGTCCGCCCGCTGCATCAAGACCCGAGTACGCAACGTGTTGGCCTGAGCGCCCATGAGGTCGCGATAGCGCGCGTCGGGCTGTTTGCCGAGAATCGCTTCACCGACGTCATCTGAGCGGTCGTGATTCTCCTGCGGGCCCACGAGTTCCGCGTCGACTCCCGCGCTCTGTAATTGGCGTCGGAGCTCCATCCTCCATTCGGAGTGGATCTCCCCAGCCGCATAGATCACCACGTCCACTAGACCAATCTCTCCCGGATCCAGCCCACGATCTGGTCGGCTGACACGCGGACCTGCTCGAGCGTGTCGCGATCTCTAATCGTGACGGTCCCGTCCTCGAGCCCATCGCCATCCACAGTGATGCACCATGGAGTACCGATCTCGTCCTGCCTGCGGTAGCGCCTTCCAATCGCGCCAGACTGGTCGTAGAACGACGGGATGGCTGCCCCGCGTAGATCGGCCATGATTTTATGGGCCATCTCAGGCATCCCGTCTTTCTTCACCAACGGAAAGACCGCTGTCTTGATCGGTGCCATTTTGGGGTGCAGCGCCAACATGACGCGTGTGTCTCCTCCTATCTCTTCCTCGCGGTACGCGTCCGCCAAGAGCACGAGCACCGTGCGGTCGACTCCCATCGAGGTCTCGATGACATACGGAATGAACCGCTCGTTGGTTGGCGCGTCGATGTACTCGAGTCGCTTCCCTGAGTGCTCTTGGTGGCGAGCGAGGTCGAAGTCCGTCCGATTGTGAATTCCCTCGAACTCCTTCCAGCCGAAGGGAAATTCGTACTCGATGTCGTACGCGTTCTTCGCGTAGTGGGCGAGTTCGTCAGGCCCATGCTGATGGAAGCGGAGCTTCTCCTCGCGAATGCCAAGGCTCTTATGCCATTGCATGCGCACATCCATCCACTCCTCGAAGGCCGCATCGTCCTCACCCGGCTTCACGAAGAACTGCATCTCGGCCTGTTCGAATTCGCGCGTGCGGAAAATGAAATTCCCGGGCGTGATCTCGTTCCGGAACGCCTTCCCAATTTGAGCGATCCCGAATGGGACTTTCTGCCGCGCGGTCCCTTGGATGTTCAGGAAGTTCACGAAGATCCCCTGGGCTGTCTCAGGACGGATGTACACCGTCGCGCTCGAGTCCTCCACGGGGCCCATGAAGGTCTTGAACATGAGGTTGAACATCCGAGGCTCGCCGAACACGTCCTTTGTACCACACGTTGGGCACTGCCCCCCCTCGACCTCTGGCATGTCGGCTCGAAAGCGTCGGTGGCAGTTGGAGCACTCGACGAGAGGGTCCGTAAAGCCGTCCACATGACCCGATGCTTCCCACACCTTGGGATGCATGAGGATGGCTGCATCGATCCCCTCAATATCGTCGCGCTGGTGGACCATCGAAGACCACCAAAGGTCCTTCACGTTGCGCTTCAGCTCGACGCCTAGCGAGCCATAGTCCCACACCGAACCGGTTCCTCCATAGATTTCGGAGGATTGGAACACAAAGCCCCGCCGCTTGGCGAGTGAGACGAGCTTGTCCATCAGGTCGGCGGCAGCCATGAATTGTCTGTATTTTCAGGGGTTTTCACGAGAGAACATCGAGGCGCCAAAGGTACCCGCGGCCCTTGGGCCGATCAACGGTGCGACGCGGTAGAACCCCTGGGAGCCCCCTGGGGTAATGAACTGAACTACAACCCAGACCTACGACTCAATCGCATGATCACGTTCACAGACCAGGCCCGTGAGGCTGTTCTTTCTTATCTCGGCGACGGCGAAGGCGAGATAGAAGCCCTGCGCATCTCCATGCGCGTCACGAATCCCCTCACAGAACCCACGTTCGAGCTGACCCTCGTCGCAATGAACGAGCGCACAGACGACGAACGCACAGTCGATGCCGAGGGCTTCTCCGTCTTGATCAAAGAGGCCGACATGGAGCGCCTAGAGGGCGCGACAGTCGATTTCGTCGATCGGGTCAACGAGAGCGGTTTCCAGGTGCGGACCGCAGCCGGGGCGGGCACGAAGCCGGACGCACCCAAGGGTGCACCGTCGGGGCCCATCGCAGATCGCGTGCGCGAGGTTCTGGACGCCCAGGTCAACCCGGCCATTGCGTCTCACGGCGGTATGATCTCCCTCGTCGATGTCGACAAGACGGACGTCTTCGTCGAGATGAGCGGAGGCTGCCAAGGCTGCGCTCTCTCCCGTATGACGCTGCGCCAGGGAGTTGAACGAATGCTCCGTGAAGCCGTGCCGGAACTCACGGCTGTCCACGACGTCACGGACCACTCGTCGGGAGAAAACCCCTACCTCTAATCATCTCTCCTCATAAGCTCCTCCCGATTGCCGCGGTCCCCGGGGTGGGCCTCTGGAGGAGAAGAGCGTTACGTCCCCCTTGGGTCGTGTTGTGAACACGAATTCCATTCCAGGGTTCCCCGTGAGGGGCATACGAAAGAGGGCAGTCGCAGCAGATCCGCGGCTACCCTCCATTTTTGTCCACTTGGCCCCGTCTACCTGGACCGGCCTACTGGATCCCTGCGCTCCGTATCCGGTCGAACAGGACCGCGAACAACCGCTCCCGGGTCACACGACCAAGCGCACCGAGGTCCGCGAGCGCGCGCGTGATCTCCGCAATGCGGTTGAGCATGTCCTCTTCGAGAGCCTTGGTCGCTGGCACCGCCTCGAGGACCGGATCGGCTGAGAACCCAGCTGATGCGGAAAACACTCAATTCAGGGGGACCGAAGAGTAGGCTCGACACCCTGACCCGGCTAGCAGCCGTAACCACCTGGACAACCGAAGCTCCAGGAGTGCTTAGTAGATGCACCGAAGGGGATACGAACTAGAGGCCCAGCTCGTCCGCGAAGGAGGTCAGATCCCTCACTTCATGGTCGGGCACAGCGTCCGACGGCGACGTTGCGCCGCCGCCGCCTCTCCGGTTTACCCACACACACGTGAGGCCAAGCTCACGAGCCGGGGCAACGTCGTGGTACCGGCTCTGCGCTACGTGGAGAACTTTCTCCTTCGGGAGGTCGAGCCGCCTCCATACTTCATGGAAGTGCGAATGGGCGGGCTTGTAGCTGCGCACCTGCTGCGCTGTAACGACGGCGCTGAAGTCGATACCGAGTTGGACCGCTGAACCGGCGAACAGGTCGTCGTCGACATTGGATGCGATCGCGAGGCGGTACCTCTTGGAGAGTCGCTGAAGAGCATCGACGGTATCTGGGAAGGGGGGCCACACGCCGACCGACCCGGAGAACCGGGTGACCTGCTGGTCTGTGAGCTCAAACCCGTGCGACTTCCCGAAGCCGAGTGCTACGTCGACGAGTATCGAACGATACGACCGGTATGCTCCCGCCTCGGCCTCACCTTCCAGGCGCGCGAACTCCACCAAGAGGTCGTCGCCTGAAGGCATCGGGACACCATGGGCCGCGATAATGGGGCGCAGCTCGCCGAGAATTCCAGACTCCCAGTCAATTAGCGTCCCATAGCAATCGAAGGTCAACGCCTCGAAACCAGAAAAATCGACCACTACGGATCACCCTTGATCTGACATTCTCTTCTCAAAGTCTGAACACTACTTGATCAACAGTATTCGACGATTCACGGGATACAGCCATTCTACGCCTCGGCTTGTGACGACCGCATCGTCCTCGAGCGGAATGCGGACTTTCGCCCCACCCCAGTCGGGATTGGAAGTGAAGGCGAACAGTTCAATGGAAATTAGGGTGCCGGGTCGTAACTCGTAGGTCATGCGTGTGGGATTGAAGAAGGCCAGGGATGGGCCAAGTCCGTGTCCCCAGTTCCCGACTGAGTGCGGCCCTACGACAACATCCGTCACCAACGGGTCATCGCTCGGCTGATTGAATTCTGCCCGGTTGAAGCCCCCTGCCTGCATCGCGTCCCACATGACTTCCAGAGCATCTCCTGCTGTCCGCGCTGGTTTGATCGTGGCCTTCATGATGTCCCGAGCCGCCAAGGCCTGATCGAAGGCGTGTTGAAGCGCAGATGGAGCCTCAATTTCACCCTCCCGCAGCACGTAGCCTACGCGCTTCATATCCGTATAGAAATCGAGAAAACCGACCCCCCAATCGATCATGAGAAGATCGCCGCGTTGAATGATTCGGTCTGAAGACGTTGCGACGATGCCCTCCGGACCCGTGATATACACCGACGGCATATCGAACGAAGAACCCAAGCCCCGAGTGAGCTGCTGGTCGGACATCCACCAGGCGACGTCTTCCAGCGTGGTCACGCCAGGCGTGATCACTTCGTTGGAGAACGCACGCTCGGCGATCTCACGGCTCATCTCACCGGCCTCCGCAAATGCCGCGATTTCTATCGCAGTACGTGTCGAGCGAAAGTCTGAAACGAACCGTTCCGCCGACACCAGGCGATCGCCGTAGGTTGGACCGAGCACGTCCTTGAGGTGCAGGAACGACGTGTGTGATAACCCATCCGCGCCACCAATCGACTCGGCCATATTCACTCCGATCCGCGCCGGGTCACGCTCCGCGACGAAGTCGCCGAGGGAGGCCGCAGAGCCGAAGTGGTCGTAGACACCGCACTCCTCGAGCCGGTATCCGCCCACACCCAGCGCGGCTCGCTCTGTCCGCTCGCCCCGATCCGTAAAGACATAGTAGGCCCAGCCCCCCACGTATCCCCGTCCGAGCGCCTCCCACATCGGGTCCAAGAGCCCCTCTCTCATGACCACGATCCACATGTCGAGATCGTTGTCCTGCATCGCCCCGGGGAGCACTACATCAAATTTCTCCGCGCGAATCTGGCACATTCGCTCCCAACGGCGACGGGCCTCCTGGGCCTGGGCATCTCCCGGGAACATGCCCGCTGTCACCACGAGCGCGCACGCTGCGACGAGACCCACTCTCCTCCTCATCATCGGACAATCACCCAGTCTGTGCGTACCGTGCCGCCCTTGTCGGAAGACGCGGTCACCCTCACTGCCTGCTCACCCCCGGTCCCGCGTACAACCCACGACACCGTGTGGGACCGTTCCGTCGTGCGCTCGAGGAATGGGTTGGACCCGGCGAGGTGGGGGATGACCGTCCTCTCGTGGCCTTCGACGATATCAAGACCAGGGTGTGTGAGCGTTACGGACGGCGCACGAACGACCTGACGATCGACGGTGCCATCGGGTCGCTCACGACCTTCGACGCCCCGGTCTGTAAGACTGGTGGGCAAGAAGCCGGTGTTCGTCACTGTTACCTCGATCCGGAACGTGCCGTTCCCGGCCGCAGTCACACTCGGACTACCTACCTCAATGAGCGGGCTCAGCTCCGCCAGATAGATCGCCCAGGGCATCTGCTTCGCCGTCTCCGCCTCTAGGAATTCGGGGGGCGGGTTCTGTCCCCAGAACTTGGAATGCCATCCGCCAATCTCAACAGCGCCGAGCTGTGGATGATCGAAAGCAACCCAATCCGAGAAGTAGCGCCCGTCCAACTCTTCGTCGTTGAAGCGGTGTTGTTCGGATTGGCTGATCACTTCATCGCCGTCGTAGTCGATCGCCCATTCCTCAGGCCCCGGCGAAAATTCGGGCACCCAACCGATGATTCCGTGGTCCCAATACCCCCAAGATATCAGCGTCCCGTAGCGATGCTCCGTCGGATGCGTGGCACTGGCAATAACCGGACGACCGGTAGTCCGAGTGTACTCCTCACCAAGATGCTCGATGAGAGACAGATCGATCTTAGGAAAGAGAGAAGGCGCCGAAGCCGACGGGAGTCGATAGACGAATCCTCCCGCAGTATGTCCGTGAAAGATCCCCGTGATGTTCCGGTTTGCGTTGATGAACTCCACAGCGGCGCGCGTCTCCGGTTCGGAGAGTGGGAAGTCGCCCGCACCTGGTTGCAGGTGCCAGCGCTCCCAGTTCCGAGGGAAATTGCGATTCATATCGATGCCGCCGATACCGTCCTCGCCGAACGCACCATCCCCATCGTTGTCGATGCCCTCACCGAGCGTCGAGTAGCGGGCACCGTTCAGTTGGCCCTGAACATCTCTGACGAGAATCCGATCGTCAGACGGATCTAGGACCCAATCACCTTCGTCGTCGGGAATCCTGATCCGGGTGATCCAGCCATCACCGTCCAAGTCCTCGCCTGGATCCTCGTCCGCGGTGCCGTCCTCGTCGTCATCAACAGGTCGTGTGGTGCTCCGCAGTGACTGATCGTCGATGAGAGCGATGTCCGAACCGTCCGGATTGAACTTGGGTCGGACATAAAATGCACGCGTATCGAGAAGCGCCGTGATGCGATCATCATCGCCGTACCCGTTCAAGAGGTACCCAATCAGATACGTCGCGACCGCCGACCCGGTCAGTTCCGCTGCATGGATGCCACCGTCGACATAGAGTGCCGGCTTCCGACTCGCCGGCCCGGTCGCCTTGTTCGTGATCTCCAACAGCATGAGCGGCTGACCCCGGAAGCTCTCTCCGACCGGATACAACTCGGTTAGTTCCGGATAAAGCGCGTGGAACTCCCGGAGCATTTGGTTCGTCTCTGCGGCAGTGTAAAATCGATTCCAGTCCACGTCGCCGTCCGGAGATACCAAGCTCACGGCCTGAGCACCTCCGCCCTCGGGGAGCGCCAGAAGAAGAACGGCCAGTGTGCCGACGAGAGAACGAATCATGTTGCCTCCTGCATATGTGGATCGCGGCTGCCAATGTGCCAGCCGATCCCAGGAGGCGAAACTACTTCGCGGCCATTTCCGAGTTCTGGCGGAGGGAGGCGATAGCGCACCCTTGAGGGTACCCCTCAGGAACGAAGAACCACATCTGGCCCTTCAGCTTGTCGCCGCAGACGCCGTAGTCTCGCCCATCTCCGGCGTGCTCGCGCTCTTGCTCGTGCGCCGCGGATACCCCGCACGTGGCTCGCGAGGACTCGGCGTCGCGCTGGAGGCATGAAGCTACTTGTTGGCCTACTCCGCGATCGTTGTCCTCCTGCGGCCCGACCCAGGAACAATTCACACCCTCTTCGAGGGTCACCTGACGTTCATTGAGCGACTCGTCAGACAGCTGGCCGAATCTGAACACGAAGCGTCCGCGGACCACGTAGGGACACTTCTGTCACATTCCGTCATGGTGGATCGTTCGATACCTGAGACCCCGCAGCGTCCGACCGGGTAGGACACTTGAGGACCGAGTCGCACAGCGAGTGACACAGGCCACACCAACGGAAGCTTCGTGACGTTCGGCGGCAGCTTCGAATTGGACGATCTCGAGATCCGGTACACGGCTCGGCTGACTACCGGCACCGGACAACCCGGCACAGCACGGTCGTTCAGCGCCGAGGAAAGGGCCGCCTTCGACGTCGGTGGCGACTTCATCGTCGCTCCTGACGCGCCCCTGACCCTACAAGACGCAAACGTACTCAAGCACCAGTTGGTGCTCCGAATCCCCATTCGGTGACCCATGGCGTACAATGGGTCGACTCTCGTACCGAAGCGCGGACCCATACAGTGGAACGACCATGAGCGACCAAATAGGATTGGCGGAACTCGGACAGATCTCGATGAGGGCACTCGACGTCCCGAGAGCGATCGCGTTCTACCGAAATGTCCTAGGGGTGCCGTTCCTGTTCGATATCACAGATCCCCCAATGGGTTTCTTCGATCTTGAGGGCGTGCGCTTGATGCTTGCGAAGCCTTCGGGTGAACACGATCACCCCGGCTCTATACTCTATTTCAGGGTCGATGACATCGAATCGACCCACGAAACGCTGGTGGTCCGCGGGGTCTCTTTCGACCAAGGTCCCCACATGATTGTCGACATGGGCGAGTACGAACTGTGGATGGCGTTCTTCAAGGACAGTGAAACCAACCAACTCGCTCTAATGTCCGAGGTGGCCAAAACGTAATGCGCACCCTTGACCAGCACGGCTGCGAAGCTTTATTACTCCCGCCTTGCTCAGTGAAGAACGAACCCAGGAGCCCGAATGTCGGAGAATGGTGGTAGCCGAGTCCGCGTGATCTTGCGCTGGATTCAGATCAAAGACAACAAAGAAGCCATGTGGGACGACGAGGGCGAGTTTCGCTTCCGTTCCAAGATTACGACCTCAGGCGAGAGCCATGAGATCGAGTTCCCGGAGCAGGGATACTGGTCCATTTCCGACCACCCTCGTCGCAACAAGGTCGACAAAATCGACAAGGTGTTGTTCGAGGGTGATGCCGGAGATTCACTCGTAGTCGAGCTCTTCGGCGTCGAGTTGGACCAGTTGACCGCGAACGATCACCTTGAGGACTACAGCCGTGAGTTCACCGGTCCGGCGTCCTCCTGGATCGGCCGCCATCAGCCCACGGATGAAGGGACGGGTGACCCCGAGAATATGGTCGACTGGCGGGTCTGCTACGACATCGAAGAAGCCGAGGCATAAAGCCCGCTTCTTAGAAGTAACGAGGCCCCGTCCGCTTTGCGGGCGGGGCCTCTTCGTATTTGACTGGCGTCCATTATGGGCCTCGACCATTCGGAATTCGGTCAAACGCCAAGCTCGGTTTCTAGTTCCTGGACTTTCGGTCTTTCTTCGGTTACCGTGAAGAATGTCCAATACTAGTTATGCCCTGCCGGTCATCCGTGGACGCGGAACGTCCTGGAATCCTCCGAATCGGTTCGAAAAACTCTCCTTGGACCGAGAAGGATGGACCGATCCCGACGATCCCCCGCCGCAGACTCAGCTGCTAAACGACACGACTCGGTCCATTCTCGCTTACAACGACGCCCCTGACGTCGGCTTCAACGTGGGAATCAACCCGTACCGGGGCTGTAGCCATGGTTGTAGCTACTGCTACGCGCGGCCCACTCACGAGTACCTCGGGTTCTCCGCCGGCCTCGATTTCGAGACGAAGATCCTCGTGAAGCGTCAAGCTCCGGAGTTGTTGCGGAAGGCGCTTTCGGCAAAAAACTGGACGCCGCAAGTCATAGGCCTAAGTGGGAACACAGACGCATATCAGCCGGCAGAACGCCGTCTTCGCATCACACGACGCTGCCTGGAGGTCCTGGCGGAGTTCAGAAATCCCGTGGGGATCATCACAAAGAGTTATCTGGTGTCGCGAGACGTGGACCTATTGTCTGATCTGGCGCAGCACCAAGCGGCGGCCGTCGCCCTCTCTATTACCACACTCGACCCACATGTCCAACGAGTCATGGAGCCGCGGGCCTCGTCTCCGGCCCGTCGCCTCGGTGCGATCCGCGTGCTGGCGGATGCTGGGATTCCCGTGGGGGTCAACGTGGGGCCTGTCATTCCGGGCCTCACCGACCATGAGCTGCCAGCCATTCTCGAGGCCGCCTCCGACGCCGGTGCGTCTTTCGCCAACTACATCATGCTGAGGCTTCCCTACGGGGTGAAGGACCTCTTCTCTGTCTGGTTGGAGCAGCACTTCCCAGATCGCAAGGACAAGGTTCTCAACCGCGTCCGTGACCTCAGGGGCGGTCGGCTCTACGACAGTCGGCACGAAGTGAGAGGTAGAGGTGAAGGTCCGTGGGCGGAGCAGCTCTCTGCGCTATTCACGGTGACCCGAAACCGATTAGGACTGGACCGCACCCCGAACCTGTCCGCCGCGAGCTTCAGGGGCCCTGAAGCCTCGCCGTCAGAACAACACGATCTGTTCAACACTCACTGACGCACGTTCTTCCGACTAGAACTCTGCCTGCCAGCGCTCCTGACGGCACTTCCGGCTCTGCTTGAACGAGTACAAGAAATTGGTGAAGCCCACGTCGTAATCCGACAGACCATTCTGGCCGGTCAGCTTCATGCGCTCCTCGTACATCTTCTTCATCACCACAGAGACTGAACTCTCGTAGCCGCCGGCCTCGGGCCGAAGCATATGCAGCTCGTTAGCCAGTTCCTCGCGCATGCCCAAGCCATCGACGAGATCGTGATACTCCTGATGGTCATCGCCGACGATTGCTTTGAGCTGACGGTGAAGTCGCTCTGCAAGAGCGGACTGGACCATGACGGGGTCACCGGAACTCATTAGAGCAAGGTACGACAGCCCCTGCGCGTGAAGCTCCTTGAGATACCCCTTCCTGTGTACGAACTCGTGGCAGATCACGTGGGCCTCGAAGATGCCGGTGTCTTTGAACAAAGCCACGTCACCGGAGATGACGTCACAGACACCCATCGCGAAGGGGAAGATCAACTTCGCCAACGTGAAGTCCCTCACCTCTGAGCTCGTGTGCACCCTCTGGCCTGTAATGGATGCCATGTACTCCGTCAGGTGCCCGTTGACCGCTTTGGCCATCTCTGCTCGCGGGACCCGCTCGTCGGTGTAGCCTTCATCCAGTTTCTTACCGAGCCGCTCGATTTCCTCCCGCCGGGCAGCGTCAGGCATCGGGACTAGCGTTTTCACGTCGGCGCCGAATTCGGCTTGGAAATCGATCCAGACCATTTCGCGTCGGGCAACCCAATCCTTCACAGCACTGCCAGCATACATACCCAGAGCGGCAGCCCCGATCACGCGACCCGGAAGGGTCGCGCCCAGAAAGAGTCGCGATGCGATCGGAGCGGTGGCGATGACGTCCGTCAAGGAGACCGGAGCGTAGGTCGCGTCATTTGGGATGTGAATCTCGTCCATGGAACCCTATACGGGCTTAAGCGAGAGATAAGTTCCATCCAATAAAAACACCGCCCCACAGGACGGCGCTTCACGCTTCGATTCGGCCGACCGGGAGTTGACCTTTCAGGTCACGCCCTGAACCGGCATCAGCAGCTTTGGAGATGCTGCTCGATCTATGCGGCGGACACGTCGGCGGCGGGGCCGAGGGGATCACTCTGATCATCACCGGAGGCCTTCGCACGGAATCCGATTTCGTGAAGGCGCTCGCCCTTGGTGCCGACGGCATCCCCATCTCACATTCCACGCTCCAGACGATCGGGTGCCTCGGAATGAGGGCCTGCCACAGCACCAACTGCCCCGTCGGCATGGCGACGAAAAAGAAGGGACTCAGGGCTCGCCTCATGGTCGAAGAGTCCGCCCAACGGTTGGCGAACTTCTTCGCCGCATCGACTGAACTCATGCAGGTCCTCGCGCGCACGGGCGGGCATGGTCATCTTCGGGACGTTACGATTCGCGACTTCACCACGTGGAGCTGCGACACCTCAGATCTCACTGGCGTCCGCTTCGGCGGCGTAGGGACCCCGCAGGCATGATCCACCCTGTTCGACTCTTCCTGGAGCAGATCCAACGGTGAGCATTCCTCTCGTGATCTTGGCAGCCGGTCTTTCCACTCGATACGGCAGGCTGAAGCAGTTGGACCCACTCGGCCCCAACGGCGAGACCATCGTCGACTACAACGTCTTGGATGCCCTTCGGGCAGGATTCGACCGGATTGTCATGATCGTGAGGCCGGAAATCGAGGAGGCCATCCGGAAACACGCGGAGGCCACCTACGGAGACGCAATCGAGGTCTCTTACGTGTCTCAGCTCCTCAAGGAATTGCCAGAGGGCTTCAGGGCGCCACCCGACCGGGCCAGTCCATGGGGCACCGGTCACGCCGTGCTGTGCGCGACAGGCAGCACCCAGGGTCCCTTCGGTGTCTGCAACGCTGATGATCATTATGGCCCCGGTGCCTTCTCGCTGCTCTACAGGCATCTCTCGGCTGAGCCACAGGCGACCGATGCGGCGATCATCGGCTACACGCTCGGCGACACGCTCTCCGGGAGCGGTGGAGTCTCTCGGGCGGTGTGCATTCTGCAGAAAGAAGGACTGCTCTCCCAGATCTCTGAAGTACGGCAGATCCGGCGTGCCGACGGCGGGATCACCGGCACGTCCCTCGCGGGTGACCCGCTCGAATTCACCGGCAACGAGATCGTGTCCATGAACCTGTGGGGCTTCACCCAGCCGGTCGTTGAACGCATGCGCCGTCAGTTCAAGCGATTCTTGGGCACTTGGGGCGCAGACACTCGCCAGGAGTTCCTCTTGTCCATGGCGGTCTCGGGGCAGATCCAAGTAGGTGCCACGACCGCCGCAGTCCTTCAGGCGGAAGACCATTGGTTCGGTGTAACCCACGCAGACGATCGAGACGCCGCACGTGATATCCTGAGCCGTTTGGTTCTCGAAGGATCCTACCCTGAATCTCTGGCGGATGCGTTCGCCGGCACGAGCTGACCAGCACCTATGAGACTCTCCAACCTCGACTGGGCCGTAATCGCGGCCTACGGCTTCATCGCACTCGCAGTGGGCTTGTATTTCGCGCGCCGAGCGGGAAGTAAGACTGACGAGTTCTTCTTGGGTGGGCGGTCGATGCCGTGGTGGCTGTTGGGCACGTCGATGGTGGCCACCACGTTCTCGACTGACACGCCGAACCTCGTCACCGACTTCGTGCGGACCGGTGGCGTAAGTCAGAACTGGCTGTGGTGGACCTTCGCCATAACGGGCATGTGTACAGTCTTCTTTTACGCCCAGATGTGGCGCCGATCGGGTGTGCTCACTGACGTCGGGTTCTATGAACTCCGCTACTCGGGTCGCCCGGCAGCCTTCTTGCGCGGCTTTAGGGCTCTCTATTTGGGCGTGTTCTTCAACGTGGTGATCATGGCGACCGTCACGCTTGCCGCCATCAAGATTGGAGGCGTCGTGTTGGGCGCCTCAAAATACGAAGTCGTCCTCATCGCATGCTCAGTGACGGCGCTCTATTCGGCGACATCGGGTCTGTGGGGCGTGGTCGTTACCGACATGCTCCTCTTCGTGATCGCCATTGTCGGGTCGTTCGCAGCGGCGTATTACGCCGTAGCACACCCGGAAGTGGGAGGGCTTTCCGGGCTTTTTGCGAACCCCGCACTAGAAGGGAAGCTGAGCCTCCTTCCGGACTTCTCGGACATGCGGATGGCGACGACGATCTTCATCATCCCGATCGCCGTCCAATGGTGGAGCACATGGTATCCAGGTGCAGAGCCGGGTGGTGGTGGGTATATCGCGCAGCGCATGCTGGCTGCGAAGGACGAATCACACGCCCTGAAGGCGACCCTGTGGTTCAACATCGCTCACTACGCGCTCCGCCCATGGCCGTGGATCCTCGTCGCACTCGCTTCGTTGATCGTCTACCCGACCCTTGAGTCCATCCAGTTGGCGTTTCCGCTGGTCGATCCGTCGATTGTCCGACACGACCTGGCCTACCCAGCCATGCTGGTCTTCTTGCCTTCCGGCCTTCTTGGGCTGGTCATCGCATCGTTGGCGGCGGCCTACATGTCCACGATGAGCACGCACCTCAACTGGGGCGCCTCCTACATCGTAGATGACTTCTACCGTCGCTTCGCCGCTCCAGACCGCGACGAGCGGCACTACGTGGCCGTGGGGCGCATCGCGACGGTCGGATTGGTTGTGCTCGCCGCAGTCGTTTCGTTGTGGCTGGAGAACGCGATGCAGGCGTTTGGGATCTTGCTTCAGATTGGTGCGGGAACCGGGCTCGTCTTCCTCTTACGATGGTTCTGGTGGAGGATCAATGCCTGGAGCGAACTGTCCGCGATGATCATCTCGTTCGTGGTCGCTGTCTACTTCCAGTTCGCCCATGAAGCCATGGGATTCGCTCCCATCGATGCCTCCCTCCAATTGGTCTACGGAGTGATCATCACAACGATCGGGTGGGTCACGGTGACGTTCCTCACTCCACCGGCCAAGCCGGAGACTCTCAGGAGCTTCCATGAACTCATACGGCCCATGGGGTCGGGGTGGCGGGGCGCAGGCCTCGGCTTAGAAGCAGACCCTGAGCAGCCCGGACCCACCGCAGCGTTCTTAGCCTGGTTCCTTGGCTGCGTCGTGATCTACGGCGCGCTATTCGGTGCGGGCTACGCGCTCTACGGGAGTACGGGACTCGCCGTGTTCTGCCTTGGCGTGGCGGCCGTCGCGTCGCTGGGGCTCTTCAAGACGCTACCCAGGATCGGCCTACAATGATCGGCCGTTCCGACAGGCGCGCCTAGCTAGGCGCGTTCGGGGGCGACCCACCAATAGCGGAAGGCGATCGGGATCAGGCGCGCGAGCAGCGCTGTGAAGAACAGGAGCGCAAAGAAGCCAGTGGCCGCGAAGAGAATGCCGTTCCAGGCCGCGAGCCACGCCGGCCCCACGTAGATCTCTCCAGGAGCGAAGCCCGCCCGTGAGATCCCCGTGATCGCTCCCGACACATGCAGCCACCCAACAAGCGCCGCCACAGAGATGTTGAGTCCGACCACGATCGCGCGCATGCTCGACGTGTGAAGCACCTTCGATGCTTCCTCACCCTCCCTGGCCTGCAGGTGCTCGCCAAGGATCCAGATAAGCGCTCCCAGCAAAACCATCGTATCGATACCGATGGTCGCTCCCATAGCGTGTCCGGCAACAACGTACGTGCCATGGATGATGGCATTGAGGGGTGGAATCGAGATCAAAACAGACGAGAGCAGAATGAAAACCGTCCAGTGCTTCGACGCGGCGAAACTCCCCTGGGCGGCACAGAACTCACTCTCTTCGGTTTTTCGCACGAGGCGCCACAAATCGTACGTCGCTCGGCACAGAATGGTGATCTCCATCATGCTCACTACGAACGAAATCCACTTGATCAAATGGCTCTGAGGCAGGTGGTACGTGTGGTGGGCGAAGTTCGTGAACGAGTTGAGTAGACCCACCCCGAGTAACGCGTAAGCCGTTCTGGAGTGCCCGTACTCCGTATCGCGACTGATCCTCTCACCGATGTAGATGATCGAGCCATACACAAACAAGTTGAACGAACCCACCAGTGTACCGGACGCCTTCCACTGTACCTGTAGGTCCTGAACGGGATTCCCGAACACGCTCGGAAGCAGGTACATGTGCTGCTCGATAAACGTGACCATGAAGAAGAGCATGCCGACGCCCCACATGGTCAGGTAGATCGGTCTTTCGAAGAACCGTGGACCGGCGATCCGGAAGAAATTCCAAGCGTAGCACACCCAGCCCACCAGAATGAACACGCTGAACACCGGATGGAATCCCACATACTCGCGACCAGACCCAACGCGAAGCATGAGCGTGGCAAGAATGCCCACTCCAGCAATCGACCAGCACAGAATCTGGACCCTTAGTCGTAGGCGATCTCCCGGCGTCGCCATCCCGCCATGGTCCTGCAACCAACGGTGTACGACCGCGATGCCCCCCAGGAAGATCCAGGCTGCTGCGAACGCGGTATGAATCGGCCTCAGCTGCCTCATGTCGAGCCCGATGGACTGGAACGCAGGCGCTAGAGCCGGGACCGAATACAGAGCTCCGAGAATCCCGAAAAGGACCGTGATCCCGATCGCAATCAGGCCGCCCCGAATGAACATGAGTGTCGCGAACTGCCGAACCGGGTCGCCCTCATCGAATCGAAGCCAGAATCCCTCCGCCGGATTGTTGCTCATCTGAACTCCCACCAAGGGAGCTTAGACCAGTCGACGGATCGGCCGGCTTGGATCCTGGCGCTTTCAGAGATCAACACCGCTCGATTCTCGTTCAGCCACTTAAAGTAGGCGATCACCTGGGTGCGAGCCGTCGCATCTAAGGCCGGAAACGGTGGCGGCATTCCTTTCTCGGGGCGTCCGGTTGTCAGAACAGCGTCGATGTCTTCGTCCGTCACGCGGTCGACAACAAGGGACAGGTCCGGTGCGAGCATCGGCGACACCTGAAACGGGAAGTGACAGGCGCTGCAGATGCCGGAAGTCAACGTCTCGAAGCCTGCGGCTACGTCGGAGGGCGGACTTGCTCCGGTGACAGCGGTCTCGAAGGCCGCTTGTGGCGAAGTACCGTCTGCCGGGTTGCCGAGCCGAAGCTGGCCACGTCCTACGTCCGATTCGTCCAACTCCGAAAGAAAAGCCCTCATGGCGGCAATCTGTTCGTCCGAGAAGCTGAAGGAGGGCATCTGCCCACTACCAACCGTTAGAAGCGACGCGAGCCGCGTCTCGTCGACGCGGCTCGATGCATTCGTGAGGTCCGGACCGAGGAAGCCCCCTTGACCCCAGAGCTGGTGACAGACCTGACACGAGTTCTCGTGGAAGAGAATTCGCCCTTCAACAGCCTGCTCGGATAACACCAAGTCAACGCCGTCCGAATAGACGAGTCCTGTCTGGACGACAAAGCACGCCACGAGAACGGAGAGAAGGAGCTTCTTCGAGGACGGATGAAACATGGGCAGGGGAAGGAGGAACTCAGTAATCCCAGAGGGGAAAAAAGGCCCCCAGCGGAGGTAGAGTCAAGCCACCTCCCTCCGGTTTACGGGCTCAGAACGTGGTGATCGACGCGCCTTGTGACGGGATCGCGACGAACAAACGATCATCCAACCCGTCCGTAAGGCCCCGAGGCTCGTAGTAGTCCGCCACGAGGGCCTTTAGAACTCCGTCCGCGGACCCGCGATCAGATAGAGACACCGTGCATCCGCCGAAACCCGCTCCGGTAAGGCGCGCGCCCACTGCGCCCCCTTCTCGAGCGATCGCGACCAGCTCGTCCAACTCCGGAGAACTCACGTGGAAGTCGGCGCGCAAACTTTCGTGTGACGCATCCATGAGGTCTCCGAATCCGTCCAAATCAGCCGAGAGGAGGAGATCTGCGGCTTCCGTCACGCGAGACGCTTCCGTGATCACGTGGCGAAAGCGCCGGCCCAGATTCCCGGTCAGGGCGTCTGATCCCGCCGAAAGAGCGGCATCTTCACCAATCGCGGAGAGCAGGTGCGGATACCGGTCGAGCCGGCGGCGTGTCACACCCGCTTCACGGACCACTCCGGTGACGATCTCAAGGGCCTCCTCGCACTCCTCTCGGCGGCGATTGTAGGCCCCCTGAGCCGCCCCCGACTTTTCTGCTCGCACGCCCGTGTCCGCGACAATGAAACACCACTCCTCCGGCACCGCGACATGGGCCAGACGGAGCGGCCGGAAGTCGATGCGCGCAGCATAGCCCCGCTTGGCGCACATGGAGATGGCCTGGTCCATACCACCGCCTCGCGTACCTGTGTACATCTCTGCCTCGGCCATGAGGTCGGCCAGCTCGAGCGCATCGAGTCCAACCTCGTTCACGTGGGCCAGGGCGATACCTACGGCGTTCACCAAGGCCGATGAGGACGAGAGGCCGGCTGCCACCGGCACGCTCGAAGCAAAGACGGCATCGAAACCTCTCCAGATCGCGAACCGGCAGGCGAGTTCGTCGGCTGGGGCCTTGCAATAGTTCTCCCAATGGCCCGGGGCGCTGGCGGGAATCCGAGGGTGCACCTCGAACTCTATCGAGTCGAAGTCACGATCGAGATTCTGGATGCGAACAATCCCATCGTCCCGTGGTCGCAACGCGAGCCGTGCTTCCCTCTGCAGAGCCATGGGGAGCACAGGGAGAGCGTTGTAGTCGGTGTGTTCACCGAGGAGATTGACCCGCCCTGGGGCTCTCGCGAGCAGCGTAGGAAGGCCCCCATAGACGGCGCCGAACGCCTCAGCGAGTCGTTGATTCCAGAGGTTCGATGCCGGGTCGAGCATCAGTCGCTCAAGCCCTAACGATTTCCAGCTTCGGCCACTGAGTCCAGCGTCCGCGTGTGAAATCAGGCACATCGATGGGCCGACTCCGATTTGCGTTCGACCAACCTGTCAGAGGCTGAATCACTGAAAGTGCGGCACCGTCATACACATTCATGTCGGTCGGCTTGCCTTCTCTGAGGCACTTGATCAGCCGATAGTCCTCGATCCAGTCCATTCCGCCGTGACCGGCTCCAGCAGAGCGTTGGTCCAGGTCCTGCCACAATGGATGGTCATACTGCTCGCGCAGCTCCGTCCACTCCTGCCACCGATGCGAAGGGCTCGACCCCTCGATGTAAACGCGGTTCGGGTAGCCCTGGAAAATCCCCTTGGTCCCCTGCACCTGATGGATGCGCGAGTAAGGGCGCGGCAGGTTGGTATCGTGGCTGAGGAAGATCGTGCGTCCTCTCACGGTCTTGATCATGGATGTGTTTACGTCCCCGAGGATGTATTGCTCATCCCGCTTCGGGTCGCCCTCCGGGTAATGTTCCCGCGCCCAGTCCTGAAGCCCTTTGGACGGCGAGCTCATCGATACGACGTAGTCGAAGCGATCCCCGCGGTTGATGTCCATAACATTCGCGATCGGGCCCAAGCCGTGCGTGGTGTACAGATTGGCGTCCCTCAGCATGGCGTGGGCACGCCTCCAAAGGCCTTCGTCCCGATCTTCGAACTTGATCCCCCTGAGGTCGTGGAGGTAACCGCACTCGGCGTGAACGATGTCGCCGAAGAGTCCCAACCTGGCCATATGAAAGACCATCATTTCTGGGCGATCGTAGTTGCAATTCTCCATCATGACGCAGTGCTTCTCAAACTTCTCGGCAGCCTCAACGAGCGCCCAACAGTCGTCAACGGTGTAGGCGATCGGCACCTCAGTCGCGGCATGCGATCCGTTCTCCATGGCGGACAAGCACACCGGCACATGCCACTCCCAGGGCGTGGCGGTGAAGACCAAATCCATGTCTTCGGTCTCACACATGCGAACGAAATCCCTCTCGCCATCCCCGTACAAGGTCGGGCGCGGACGACCGTCCTCGGTCACCCACGAAGCCACCTCTTCGAGTCGCGAGCCGTTGACATCACAAAGCGCGACGACCTCCACGCCCTCGAGGCTCAGGAAATTGCGGACGTGTGAGCCACCCTGGAGTCCGACGCCCACGAACCCGATCCGAACCACTTCGATCGGGTCCGCCGCGAACGGCTCGGCCGGCGCGGGCCCAAGGTCCGGACCTTCCGGAAAAGGCAAAGATTCTTGCGCGGACAGTGCCCCGGCAGACAGCGCCTGGGCCGCGGTCATTCCCAATCCGGCTGCGCCTAGCTTGAGAAGGTCCCGTCGATCCATCGAACGGTCGTCCTTGTTTCCTGTATCGCTCATGGGTCTTCGCACTATCGGTCAGGGTGGGTACCTAGGCCCAACGTGGCGACGGCCGCCCTTCCGCTCAAGGGAGGGCTTTCCCCGACACTCACACAACAGGCGGCGGCCTAGTTTCGATTCGTGGGTTCGGGCCAAGAAAAAGGAGGAATTATGCGCTGTGCGGTGGTGCTGTTGGACACTCTCGTTCCGTTCGCTGCGTGCACAAGCGAGCCACCTCCGCCGCAGCAATCTGCCGCGGGGGTCCAAGAGGATTCCGTCGGAGCCGCTTCAACGGTCTTCGCTGCGAGCGCCTTCAATCGCCGTGAGCACCACATAGCCCCACCAACCACACTCGGGTCAGCTTCTCGTCGAGGAGCGTTCGGGGAGAAGCAATCGCACGGGCCTGTAGAACCATCCGCTGCGTGCCGGACGAGCAGCGAGGACAGCACCGCGACGTGGAGAAATGGAGCATCATACGTCGTTCCTCTCTGGGGTACTCCACTACCGGGCCCTTCACCTCGGTTCGCCAAGCTTCGAGGATTGGGCGACGGGCCACGAGTCTATGTGGCTGACGCGATGCCGGGTTGGTACGACGGGGAGGTAAGGCGGCGGCTTCCGCAGCTGCCCAACTCTTCGACCGCATCGCGAACCCGATTTCCAATCCAGGCACCTGGCTCCGGCTGTATGCCACGAGATGATCGAGAAGAAGCCCCCCAACCACGGACGATCGGGGGGCTTCTTGTTTACGCTGTGACATCAAGTACTCGAGTAGGCGGTCCTCTCGTGATCTCACTTGCGACCACGCCGACGTCGGGCGATCCTCCCGCACCGTGAATTCTACTGCCGACCACACCCAGGCGAGCGAACCCACGTTCGCCCGCGACCTGGGCCTCTTCGACGCCACCATGATCGGTGTCGGCGCCATGATTGGCGCCGGCATTTTCGTGCTTACCGGCATCGCAGCAGGCGAGTCCGGACCCGCATCGATTTTGGCCTTCGCGCTGAACGGCGCAGTAACTCTTCTCACCGCATTTGCGTACGCCGAGCTCGCATCTGCGATTCCGGAGGCCGGTGGAGGCTACGCGTTCGTGCGTCGGGCGTTCCCGGGCGCCATCGGATTCACAGCAGGGTGGATGTTGTGGTTCGCGTACACGGTGGCGTGTTCGCTTTATGCGTTGGGCTTCGCGGGGTACTTCTGGGAGTTCTTCATCAAGTACGCGCCGGAGCTCGCAAATTTGGTGTTCGGTGTGGTCGGCGAACACGGTGCAGGCTTAATCGTGACACTCATCGTTGGCGTGCTCTTCGTGAGACTCAACGTTCGTGGGGCGGCGGTTACCGGTAAGGCGGAGAACGTCCTGACCGTCGCCAAGCTCATCGTGTTGTGCATCTTCATTGCGTACGGTCTCAAGGCCGTCGGCGCAGATCCAGGCCAGGTTGAGCAGGCCTTCAATCCCTTTTTCCCCAAGGGGATGGGGGGAGTGATCGTCTCGATGGGACTGACCTTCATCGCGTTCGAAGGCTACGACCTGATCGCGACGGTGGCCGAGGAGATCAAAGAGCCGGAAATCAATATCCCCAAGGCGACGTTCATCTCCTTGGGAATCACGGTGATCATGTACCTGCTGATTCTCTTCGTGTCGCTCGCGGCAGTGAAGACGCCGGACGGCTCCCCGAGCTGGCAGTTCCTAGGCAACTACGGAGAGACGGCAATCGTGCGGGCAGCTGAAGGATTCATGCCTGAGTTCGGTGTCGCCATCATCGTCTTTGGCGGACTCCTCTCCACAATGTCGGCGCTCAACGCAACCGTGATGGCCTCCTCGCGAGTCGCGTTCTCAATGGGTCGCGATCGTTGGCTGCCGAGTGCGGTAGGGACGATCCACCCGGAGCGCCGGACGCCCCATGTGGCCATCATGGCCACGGGAGGCATCCTGCTGGTCATGGCGATGACGCTCCCCATTGAGGCTGTGGGCTCAGCAGCAAGCCTGATCTTCCTCCTCACGTTCGCGATGGTGAACCTCTCAGTGATCGTGCTAAGGAGGAAAGCGCCCGAAATCCGCCGTCGGTACCGCGTACCCTTCTACCCGTACGTGCCCATTCTCGGCATCGTGCTGAACATCTTCTTGGCTGTCTACCAGTTCACGTTCCAACCGCTGGCGTGGTACGTAACAATCGCGTGGGTCATCGCTGGGCTTCTACTCTACTACGGGTACTTCGACAAGCAGGCGGCGGCTGTGAAGCCCCAGGTCCTGGACGCCCCGGTCCATCGCAAAGTGGCTGTCGAGGACGCGGTGGTTGTGACGCTCCACAACCCGGATACCGCAGGCATTCTCATCGACTACGCGAACGCGATCGCGGAGGCCCGCAAAAGGGCACTCGTGGCCTTCTCGGTGGTGGAAGTACCCCGCCAGCTACCGATTCACGAAGGCCTCAGGTTCGCACATCATCGCGAGGCGCTACTGAAAACCGCGAGGGAATACGCGCATCAGAATAAGCTGGCCGTCGAGACAGATCTTGTGGTGGCGCACAGAGCTTCGGACGGAATCCTCAGCGGAGCCAAACGGTTCAGTGCCGACTTCATGGTGATGGGCTGGAAAGGATACACGGACACGCGCGACAGGATCTTCGGCGAGGTCGCCGACCAAGTAATCCGACATGCTCCTTGTGATCTGGCCATGCTGAAGATCGAGCGCAACGAGCGCCCGAAGCGCTGCCTGTTCCCCACCGCCGGTGGGCCCCACGCTCGTCTCGCGGCCGAAATGCTCAACGTCCTCGCTCCTGCGTTCGGCATGTCGGTCACCGCCTGCTACGTGGTTTCGCCCGACGCCACCGAGGTCGAACGGCGCGAAGCCGAACGATGGATCGGAAAGGCTCTCGAGAGTCTAGCGATCGATATTCCGGTCGAACGGAAACTCATCGAGGCCACATCCGTCGCCGGTGGAATCGCGAAGGAGAGCCGGGACTACGACCTCGTGGTTCTTGGCGCGGCACGGGAGCCGTTCCTAAGTCAGGTGATGTTCGGAGAGATCCCAGAAAAGGTCGCCCGCTATTCGCCTGCAGACGTCCTGGTCGTGAAGCGATTCGAAGGCCAAGTCCGCTCGTTGCTCAAGCGTGCGCTCGGCTAGGAAAAAGCTGGGGGCCGAACTGCTCGCGAACTTATCGCCCTCGGCGCGTCCAGATGACGATCGCGCCGCAGCCTACCTCGGTGTTGTTGCTGTAGTTGAACTCAGCAGGTATCGAGGCCGTGCCCTTGTAGAACTCGAGCGCTTCGATGTCGAACGTGTTGATCTCGTTCAGGCCGAGATCCTCGTCGAGTTTGTACAGCCGCCCGTCCATGAAGACCATCGGTGTGCACATTCGGCCGCGCACCACCAGCCGGCGTCCGGCCTCTGCCATGCGGACCCCAGGAAGGCCAACTAGGAGTTCCGGGAGCCGCGAAGCAGGCCTCACTTCGATTTCATTCCGCGTGAGGAAGGCCCCGAAGCCCAGGTTCATGCGACGCATAAGCCCTTCCATATCATTGTAGAACCTCCGCGGCTCCACAGAGATCGTGAGACCTTCGAGTTCCATAGCGTCTTCTGTCAGCTCGACCTCGACGTTCTGAGTCAGTCCCCCTGCCACTCGCAACGGCGTCTCACGATCGGAATACGCGAGATGTCCGACCTCGAGCACATAAATGCCGTACGGCATCTCCATAAGACTGAACATGCCCCGGTCGTTCGAGAGCGTCGCGATGTCGGTGTCACGAACACGGATCTCGGCATTGGCGATGCCCTGTCGCGTCTTCACGTCAACGACGCGCCCGGTGACGAAACCCGGTTCGGTCTGGTCAGAGACCTCAACCTCTAGGTGCTCGACCTGAAGCATCGCGGACTCAATGCCAACCGTGACCGGCTCGGACCGCCGGTCTAGGACCTCAGCGTACACGTCGACTGCGTAGCCGCCCGGTACGTGGCAAAAGAGGAAAAAACCCTCGTCGCTCGTACGAGTGGCATCGGTTCCCGGGAAAGGCTCACCCGGGACCTGCCAGGCGATAACCACGACTGCCCCGTCTAGCGGGACTCCGGTGTCGGTATCCGTGACGGTGCCGGCCAGGACTCCTTCAGCCGCTTGGTCGACCGATCCACAGGACTGCACGATAGCGAGTCCAACTTCATCGCGGTCTTGGGCAGCCGCGGGCGCAGCCGCGAAGCCGAGCACCAGCAGAGAGCTGAGGTACGGGCGAATAGACATTACACCCTTCAAGACGCGCGAGTCGCCGGAAGTGTTAGGGCCCCGGACTGACGACCGGTTGTCAGTCCTCGAGGAGAGGCGGCTTCTTCGAGTCTTGCACGCCAAGCGCCACCCCGGTTCCTACGCCGGCGCCTACCGCGATCGCCGTCCCGGCACCTACGAGAGGAAGTAACGCAACGACAGGTGCCATCACCAACAACGCCCCTACACCGGCGAAAAAGCCGACGGCCGGCTTCTCCACCAACGACGTATAGCGGAGTCTCTGTCCCACAAATTTCCTGGATCTGAGATGTGCGTAAGCGCCTGCGATGCCAGCTGCCAGTAGTCCGAACATGAAATCCCCCAAGGGATGAGTCTTCGTTTTATTTCACTACGGAGACGGACGCCCTTCTGTTCCGACTCCGATCGCTTCCAATACTCGGCGGGCGTGCTCGGGCACGTCTTCGAGACGAATCCCAAGCCCAGCCCCTTCGACCTGCTCGATCATTTCTTTCAGTCCGTATGCTCCGGTCAGGTCGATCCGACCCAACCCGCCGCACCGAATGATAACCGCCTGAACGTCCGGCTCCTCAGACAATCTGGCCAGGAGAGCATCTTCCAAGGCGGGGGCAGATCCGAACCACAGCACGCCCTTGGGCTCAACAATCAGCGTGTCCCCTTCCCTGACCGAGGCGACCTCGGGGGTCAGCTCTCTCCACATGTGTACGGCACCGGCCATGACCACACCCAACAGCACGGCCTGCTCAATGTTCGGCGCCAACACCAACGTGAAGATGAACGTACCCCACCCTACGATCGCCTGAGGACGTGAGATCCGCCAAAGTTCGAAGAGCTCACCTGGGCGAAAGAGCGGCCAGACGGAGGCAATCACAATTCCAGATAGCACCGCCCGAGGCAGTGGCGCGAGCACAGAAGCAAACGGCAAGAAGAGCAGCACTCCCGCACCGGTGACGAGCCCGCTCCAGCGGCTCGTCGCCCCGGCCAGCCGATTTACGCTGCTGCGTGAGAACGACCCGCCCACTGGAAAGCCACCGGTCAAACCCGCCGCGAGGTTGGCGGCTCCTTGGCTCAAGAACTCACGGTCCGCATCCCATCGCTGTCGATCTTCCGTGGCGAAGACTCGCGAGATCGACGCAGCCTCCGCGAACCCCACTAGAGCGATGACGGCACCCGGCATGATCAGAGCGGGCAGGCTCGACCACGGTAGCGACCCCGCGAGAGGGGGCAGGATGGAGGGAATGATCCCGACTGTGCTTCCCGTGTATCCGGTCACCATAGAGAAGGTGAGCCCTCCGCCTGCCGCGAGTAGGGCCCCAGGCAGGAGCGGGTGGATGAGCCGCCCACCACGAACCAGAGCGACCGTGACGGCGGTCAACACGAGCGCCGTGGTTTCCCAAGATCCCGGTTGGCTCATTGCCCACCAAGCCCGACCAAGCACCGACCCGTCCGGGGGTGCAGAACCGAACGCGCCGGGCAACTGAGACGACACGATGAGAATCGCAGCTCCGGAAGTGAAGCCACTCAGCATGGGACGAGACATGAGATAGCTGAGCCAACCCGAACGCATGAACCCGACCGCCATACGAACCACACCGACGACGAGGGCCAGCAACGCAGCCAGCCCGACGAACTCCGCGGATCCGACAGCGGCCAGCGGAACCAGCGCACCCAGGGTTAGAAGCGCCGTGAGCGCGACCGGGCCGGTCTGGAGGTACGGAGACGAAGCAAAGAAGGCGGCAGCGATGGGCGGAAGTGCGGCCGCATAAAGACCGTGGTGACTCGGCAGGCCCGCGAGCTCCGCATAGGCCATCGATTGTGGGATCAGAATCAACGCAACGCTGATTCCCGCGACTAAGTCCTTCCAGGAAAATCGGTGGGCCGGGTCCGCACGCATGGCCTTACTCATGAATCGGAGAGTCCCACCGTCGCTAGCGGCTCACGATCGGCACTAGCGTCACTCGCCTCAGATTCCTCCGCCAAGGCCACACACAGCTCCGCAGTTCTCGAGGCTCGGCCCGCCATGAAATCGGCAATCGCTCCTAGGATCGGCTCCCGTGCGCGGTGCAGATCAGCCTGTCGCTTGGCCTCGGTCGCCAACCACCCGAGTACAAGCTTCGGTTCGGCACCCAGAAGGTGCTCGAGCGCGTACCGTCGCTCCCCTGCCCTCAGGCCAAGATCGAGTTCTTTGGCCATCCGTCCGAGATCGGCACGCGTCACGATCACGCCGCTTCGCGCCGGGGCGAGTAGCCCTGCGAGGAAGTCAGCGGCCTCGGAGTCGCGAGGGTCAGAAAGCTCTTTCGCCGATTTCAGGTGCACCGGTACGTCCGTCGCCTCCGCCTGGGCAGAGTGTTCATTCTCGAGCACCTCTGCCAGCAACTCGGCCCAATGACCGTAGAATCCACCCACCAGCTCCCGCAGTCTCGCGAGATAGGGGAAGACCCATGGCATGAGGTGTTCGTGGAGTAATGCGGAGGCGGCCTGAGCGCGTAGGGCTTCCTGCGCAGGATCTGTCTCAGACGACGGTGCGATCAGGTCGCAGTAGAGCGCGAGAAGCGCCGATAGATGATCGGGCTCCTTGGGCGGCACTTGCCCGAGGGCAGACCAGAATCCACCGATACGGTCGGCAGCGTCCCCTCCCATCATGCCTTCCTCCCCGAGATACACCGAGGCATACGGGTACAGCTGGAACAGGAAGACGTCAGAGTATGACGCGTTGTCTGGCACATCAGGCAGTCCGAGGGCCTTTGCGATTACCGCGTGCTCAGGTCCCGGAGGCTCGCCCAAAACAGCAAGAGCACGGAGAAGCTCGGCCGGGCGCTCACCCATGACTGTGCTAATCCCCTGCCGTTGCAGGAGCCACTGGGAGGTCATACGCCGAGCGCTCAGGACGCACCGGTCTCAGCATCCACCAAGGTCGACGCGTGCCGTCCGGTGAATGTGTGTCTGCCGAGCGAGTCAGCTCCAGCCACTTCTCGTATTGGGCTCGAGACTTCGAGGTGTCCACGGCCACATCACCTTGCCGGTCACCGGACTCTGCTGGGGTAACCCTCACGGCTTGATGCCAGCAATGCATGCCCGAGATCGGATCTGGGTGCACGGCATGGGTAAGATTTTGATGGACTCCGACATCCGTCCACCACACCCGCAGCGTATCCGGGTCGGACGACTCGAATGGGCCGCCGTACTTCTTAGGGGACAACTTCCACTCGGAGCCTTCCTGGCCCAGAGCAACAGTCATCATGCCAAGGCGCTGCCCCTCATGCCCTTCGGGCTTCCACCGACCCATGTGATGACTGCACGCCACCACACCAGGACGAATGCCCTCGGTGATCCATGTCTTGAGAACGAAGTAGCCGAGATCTGTGGTGACCCTTGCCATGTCTCCTGTCTTTTCGATACCCAGTCGGGCCGCATCCGTCGGGTGGAGCCAGAGCGGGTTCGTATGGGCAATCTCGTCGAGCCATTTCGCGTTCGCACTGCGGGTATGGATCTGAACCGGCACACGGAACGTCGTGATCAGCGGCATCTGGTCTGAATCCAGATTCTGCCGGTGGATGTGACTCTTGATGTACGTGGGGATCGCGAGCTCAGGCCAACCCCAGTCCGCGAGCGTGCGCGACCAGAATTCGAGCTTACCGGTAGGCGTCGGCCAACCGCGAACGATCTCTCCGTCCACACGGACCCCGACTCGACGACGTCCTTCGCCGTCAGGGTCGATCTTGGTGCCACCAGGGGCCTTCGGACTCGGGGGCACCGGCGCCGCCGTGTACACGCGGTCCTGTTCGTCCACATGCACGTCTTCAAGCTCCGCGTCTGGTACGGGTTGCTCGTAGACCTTGCCCACCTTGTTCGCGACTTCGAAGGCACCGTAGCGACGCATGTACTCAAGAGGACTAATCCCCTCGGCAGCGGCGGCGGCAGGCAGACCCGGAACCGAATTCTCGAACATCCAACCGTAGTACTCGTCCACGGTCATCTTCTCGCCCGGATTCTTCCTAGACTCGAAGAACTCGCGGATTCCCAATGATCCGTCGGGATCGATGCGCCACGTCAGTTCGATCCAGAACTCGTTCTCTTCCCACACCTCGCCGGGGTTCACCTGGCGGGTGTCGGTGATCTTTTCACCCAAGCGCTCACGCGCCGCGAGTAGAACTGGCTGCCTGAATCCGATCCACTGACCGTCGTACTGCTCGTACGATGTTAGGTCGTGCCGCTCCGACGAGTGCCCCATGGGAAGCACGTAATCGGCGAAGTAGGCGGTCTCGTTCCACGTCGGGGTCTGGGCCACGTGAAGGCCGATCTTGCTCTCATCCGTCAACATCTCGATCCAGCTGAACCCGTCAGGATTCGTCCACACCGGGTTGTACACGCGCGTGAAATACGTGTCGACGTACGCCTTCTGGTCTCTCATGAGATGCGGCATCAGGAACGACATCTCCATGAGCGCCAACGGGTACTCACGTGGCCAAAGGACCTCACTCCAGCGCCGAGGCTTCTGGTGGGGCATCCGAGGCGGCTTGGGTGTGAACTTGTTCCAAGAATTGGGGAACGTTCCGCCCTCTGTGGCCAGTGCACCTAGCAACGAGTTGAGCAGCGTCAGCGTTCGCGCGACCTGCCATCCGCCAAGATTACCCGAGCCGGCGCTGCGCCAGTTGTGCGTGGCCAGCTTCGTGCCGGCCGTAGAGATGACTTCAGCAATGGCCTCCAGCTGATCGACCCGCAGCCCAGACTCACCCGCAGCATATTCGAAGGTGAACTCGGTATAGAGCTCACGGAGGACTTCTTCAAAGCGCTCGAAGGACGCGTCCTTCTCGCCCTTCACCTGTTCCAAATACTCCTGCCAGTTCCACCAGCGCCGGACGAAGTCCCGGTTGTACTTGCCTTCTTGGATCATCCAATTGGCGATGGCCAGGAAAATCGCCGCCTCCGAACCCGGATACGGCGACAGCCAGTGATCTGCGTGCGTGGCCGTGTTGGACAAGCGCGTGTCGAACACGATGAGCTTCGCTCCGTTCTTCTTCCCTTCCATGATGCGCTGCGCATGCGGGTTGAAGTAGTGACCTGTCTCCAAGTGGCTGCTCACCAGCACGATCACCTTCGCGTTGGCATGGTCCGGGCTTGGCCGGTCCATACCCATCCACCAGTGGTATCCGGCACGGGCACCGCTCGAGCAAACGTTGGTGTGCGAGTTGTGCCCATCCACAGCCCACGCTGCGAGCATGCGGGTCGTGTAGCCGTCTTCACCGGGTCGGCCCACGTGGTACATGACCTCTTCGTGGCGCTCCTCTTCCATGACCTTCCGGATACGGCCGGCGATGTCATCGAGGGCGTCATCCCAAGATACGCGCTCCCACTTCCCTTCACCGCGCTCGCCGGCTCGCTTCAAGGGATAGAGAATCCGATCCGGGTCGGTGATTTGGTTGATCGTGGCCGGCCCCTTCGCGCAGTTGCGGCCGCGTGAACCCGGGTGCTCGGGATTCCCCTCGAACTTCCGCACCTGCAGCGTATCGCGGTCCACGTAGGCGAGTAGCCCACACGCCGACTCACAGTTGAAGCACGTCGTCGGTACGAGCATGTACCGCTTCTCGACCCGCTTCGGCCAAGACTTGGAATCGAGTTCAACCCAGTCATTCCACCGTTCCTTGGGTGGAAACGCCGCGAGGTGTACTCGGCTGGCTCCAGGATAGAACGTCTCACCACGAGCCTCGACTTCGGTCTTGGCAGCCGATACTCGGCGGTTGAGTTCGTTGAGATCACTCATGCGAGAGGCACCGACTGTCCGGCCTGTACGTAGGCGTGTTCGAAGAGGAGGAGGCCGGCGAGGCCGCCAAGAGCGCCTGCTGTGAATCCCATTCCAACAAGGACCAACCCCGCCACAGCGAGCATGATGCCCGCCCAGTAGGGACCCGAGAACGAGCCTGTGAGCATGTTCTGGGCAGCTAATGTGCCGTGAGCTGTGGGGTGCGACATCGTCGCTTCACCCAGCGCGAGCACCAGGTGCGTCCCGAGCGCCAGCTGGAAGACCCACACTCCACCGACGCCCAACGTGCCGGGATTCACCAGCATGAGCGCGCCGGCCCCAGCGAGGAGCGCCTGAATGAACAGGTGCGGCGGAAGCAGCGGGCTCTGCCACAGATCGCGCGCCTTCGCCTGAGCGAAGAGATACGCTGTGTAGATCGCAGTCATCGCGGCGAGCGGGCCACCGGCCCAAGCCAGCGCGCGGGTCAACTCCGGCCGGTCGATGAAGACCGCCGCGAGATGCGCGGCCAATACCCCGCCGTACCCGGTGATGATGAAGCCCCCACGAACGAGCCAACTCCGCCACTGCGGCTTCGCGAGGACCATCCAAAAGCGTTCCGGATGGTCCAGATCCCAGATGAGGACGATTCCCGTCAGGCCCAGGAAGACCATGGCGACGATCGGCCCAATGAGGGTCCACGCGGTTGATGTCCACGGGATCATACCCGTCATCGCGAGGATCAACGGGACCAAATACGCCCCTGCTGAGATGGACTTCGTGAACGTGTAGAGGCTGACCCGGAAATCCCATGGAGCTCGGTGTGGGATATCGTAACTCAGGACCGCGGCCGCTGAATTATTCCACTGCCCTGGGTGTCCCGAAGGGACCTGGTGACTGACATCACCCTGTTCGCTCCACATATAAAGACCGCCATCCGGTCGCCGCGCGGCGAGCGGATCGAGCGTGGCCTGGTCGGCTCCCTTGTAGAACACCTTGGGGCGTGTGCCTTTCTCCGGCTTTCGGACCGTGACCGCGTCACGATTGATGATCTGGCTGACCTGAGAAAGCGGGTCGTTCATGTCACCAACCATGAGAGCTTGCGTCGGGCATACCACCACGCAGGCGGGCTCAAGCCCGACGTCCAATCTGTGCGCACAGAAGTTGCACTTCTCTGCTGAGTTGTCTTCCGGATTGATGAAGATCGCGTCGTACGGACACGCGGCGATGCAGGCCTTACACCCAATGCAGATCGACTTGTCGAAATCCACGATGCCGTCGGGTCTACGATACATGGCCGCAGTAGGACAGGCCGCCACACAGGGCGCGTCCTCACACTGGTTGCATCGGGTCACCTGAAAAGATCGGCGCGCCTCTGGCCAATGCCCCACGTCGACGTACTTCACATACGTACGCGTTACGGAAAGCGGTACCTCGTTCTCAGATTTGCACGCCGTCGTGCAGGCGTGGCATCCAATGCATGAGGTGTGATCGATGACCTTGGCCCAAAGGGGCTCGGTCGTGGTCGGCACTGCCTGTGTGGTGGGCATCAGCGGAGGGCTGTTGGGAAGGCTGGACTGCCTCCAGCCAAGCTACGCTACCGTACCGCGAAGTTCCACCGGGGAACGTCAGATTTCGTGCGGCTTTCCATAACCGCTCGGACAACCGCCACGCCGTCCGGGTTGTCCGCAGCGACGTCGTGTTCCTCGTTGGGGTCCGTCTCCATGTCGTAGAGCTGGATGGGGGCGTCCGGATCGTCGTGTCCACCGAGACGCACGCCCTTCCATCGTCCCGCCCGCGCGGCCTGCGCTCCGTTCCACAAGCCGTGGTATTCCCAGTAGAGGCCATCGTGTTGGGCCTGGCCCGATTCCGCCAAGAGAGTCGGCAACATCGAGATGCCGTCGATGCCGGCCGGGGACCCCACACCCACCACATCAGCGAAGGTCGGCATCATGTCCCAGAAGGCGGAGACGTGGTCTGACGTCGTGCCGGGCGTAATGCGTCCTGGCCAACGGGCAATGAGCGGCACCCTGATGCCGCCCTCGTAGACAGATCCCTTGAGACCACGCAATCCGGCGGTGCTGTTGAAGAACTCGGCATCAACTCCGCGGGAGTACGTCGTTCCGTTGTCACTCGTGAACATCACCAGCGTGTTCTCCGCGAGGCCGAGCTCCTCCAGCCTCGAGAGGATGCGGCCAATGTGTGCGTCCATCCGAGTGATCATCGCCGCGTAGGCGGCGAGTGGACGTGGATGCGGCAGATAGCTTCCTTCGCCGAGGTATGGCGTCTCCTCGAACATGCCCTCGTACTCCGCGAGCGAAGAATCTGGGACCTGAAGCGCGAGGTGGGGGACCGGAAATGGGAGATAGAGAAAAAAGGGGTCGTCTTGATGGCGATCCAAGAAACCGAGCGCGTCGTCCGCCATAGCGTCCATGGCGTACTCGTTCCCGGCGTACTGGTCGTACGACGCGGCATCATCCGGATCGCCTTCGAACTTCTGATGAGGTGAGAAGTATTCGTTGTCCAGCGGCACCGACTCGCCATTCCGCCACAAATGCGTTGGGTAGTAGTTGTGCGCCTGCTTTTGGTCCATGTACCCAAAGAAGTAGTCGAAGCCGTGTTCGTTCGGCTCCCCTTCAGTCCCAGGGCCACCGAGTCCCCACTTCCCAATGGCACCGGTGACATAGCCGGCTTCCTTAAACATGTGGCCCAGTGTGTGCGTGCCCTCGGCCAGCGGCATCTGACCGAATTCCTCTTCATCCAGATAGCCGCCAAATTCAAGGTTATCGCGCACTTGGGCGTGACCTGTGTGATATCCAGTCAGGAGTGTTCCCCGAGACGGCGCACACACTGGCGACCCAGAATAATGCTGCGTGAAGCGCATGCCCTCAGCAGCCAGTTGGTCCAAATGCGGAGTGCGGATCTTCTCTTGGCCGTACGAGCCCAGCTCCCCATATCCCAAGTCGTCCGCCAACACGTATATGATGTTGGGCGGCGGGGGAGCCTCACTTGAACATCCGGCGAATGTGATGGCACAGGTCGCAACAAGAATCGATCGTCGCACGGGTCTTCCTTGATCGGGTTGATCCAGCGCCGATCATAGACCGGTCAGTGTACACAGTACAGGCGGGCTACTCCTCTCTCAAGGTCCTTACGGGATCGACCCGGCTCGCGCGAAACGCGGGCAGCGCCAATGCAATCAAAGCAACGAGTACCAGAATCGAGGGCGCCGTCGCGAACGTAGCTGGGTCACGGGCCGGCACTCCGAAGAGAACACCTTCGAGCACACGGGAGCCCGCGAGGGCCAGCACGACTCCACCCACCGAGCCTACGACGACCGGGTCCATTCCCTGAAGCACTGACCGGGCGGCAACGCTGGAACTCTCGGCTCCTAAGGCGATTCGAATCCCGCTTTCGCGGGCCTTGGATGGACACCTGAGCGTCCACCGAGCGAGCAGATATCGCCGCCGCTGCAATAAGTGCAACGGGGGTCCCCGACGTACGCATGCCCATGTGCATGCGCCGCCACGGCCGGACGCCGAGCGGCAGATAGCGTTCCGCGCGGCAGGTCGGCAGGGAGTCTGGGGTGAGGTCCTGACCCTCAAGAGGCCACTTCGTCGGGCATCTCCTGGGCTTTCTTCCTCTCAGGACACGAAGTTCTTTCGCTCCAGGCGATCGAGCGTCGTGTTAAACGCTCCGCGCGATACCGTTCGGCTCGCGCTCCGTTCGATCTCGCGCCGCACATCTAGAGCGAAGGCATTTTCGCGTTCTTGTTAGGATCGCGAGGAGGACCATCTCCTCGAACTCGCCCAAAAAGGGCTTCGGACTCACAACTCCCCCGTGTACACATTTGTAGACACCCGCGCCTACAATGTAGACGTCAGCCAGTTGCCAGAAGTTGTAGGGGATTTATGACGCGGGAGAACTGCGGCGCATCAGCCTTCGATTTGCGCGGCTTCCGCCTGCTCGACGTCGAGCTCCGCCAGGGCTTGATCGACCTGTCGCGTGAGGGCCGTACTAAACACCTCTGAGTTCGCGCAGTACCAATCACGCCACGCCTGGGTGCTAAGGTGCCCCTTGATGGTGGCCGAATAGGCCAGCCACATCTGTTCGTCCAGGGCACCCACACGGTACTGGTACACCAAGTTGCCGAAATGGCGCCACACCGCGGTCATATATGAATCCCAGCGGATCTTCTCCGCCGGCGTCAGCGACTCTGGCTCCGACTCGGCCCGGGCAAGAAACGCCGCGAATTCCGAGTCCCGAAACGAATGCTCAAGAAGGCCAATGCTGTTCTGCACCATCGAATTGAACGACGCCGCACGGACCGACGTCGTGTTCTGACTCATCTGGCCAGCGAGGTAGACCAATGAAATCACAACACCGAGCGCACCGATGAACTCGCCGAGATTTCCGAGGGCCTGCAGGGTCGACATTGAAGTTTCTTTCTAGTTGATGCTATTCGCTAGGATCGTTCCGGCGGGAAATGTACTTGACGTAGGTCATCAACCTAACCCCCTCTGAATCCTCTCGTTTCTTCCTCTGACCGGAGAGTTTCATGGCCATGCCTCCCGACGACGCAAGAAGCAGGACCATCGCGCCTACCATCAGGCGAAAGCCCATGTCCAATTCGGGCGGGGACACGAAGGTTGTCACGCACAAAGCCAGTCCCGCGAAGACTTCGACGATCCACAGAAGAGGGACGCCCAACTTGGCCCGCTCCGCCGCACGCAGCTTTACGACCCCGGATGCCACAAGCATCAGGCCGGCAATAACAAGGAGCGGAGTCATTCCCGAAGCACTCTCAAGTGCCGATGAGCTCATCCACTAGAAAGAGATCCGTGAGCAAAGCACGGAGATGGATGTTGGCATTGAGGTTGTCGATGAGTTGAGAACTGACGGACGCCTGGGCAGACACGAGACGCACAGCAGCAAGCGTGTCCGATGCGTCCCGCGCTATGACATCGAGCACGTCACTCCACTGCCCGGCGGGCTCGAGCGCCTCTTCCTGGGCGAGTCCTGTGAGGGCGTCCGCAAGGCCGTCGATAGCAGACACAGCCTTGCTCAGGTACTCCCTGAGCTGCCCACCAGATTTGGAGCCTACATCGCTCGGAAGCCCTTGGGCCGCGTAAGCCAGAAGGTATTCATAGCTTTTTTCAATGGCGTCGATGCGCCCCTTCACGTCGTCACGCAGCGCGGACACTGGAACTCCGGATCAAGTAAGCTGGGCAGACAAAATCAGGCCTGGTCTTCGCGCGGGGCGCTCACGGATGCATCGGTGGCGGCACCGGAGGCGGCGGCGCTTTTTGGAAGCTCACTCACGACCCACTTCTCGGGATCGAAATGTTCCACGTAGTGCTCCTTGTCGATCCAGCCGCGAACCATGGACCATGTGATCCAGAGCTTCTCTGGGCGCAGGGCGAAGTAGATATGTGATGCCGTCATGACAATGAGCGACACTCCGCACAGCCCGTGCGCTACGTACACAACACCCCAAAGCCCATCTGAGAGCAAATAAGGGTTACGGGTCCAAAACGGCGTATCAATCCGCACCATCATGAGCAAACCCGTGGCGATCACGCCGAGTCCGACGACTACGATGGCGTGATGGAAGAGTCGATGATCGAACGGATATTTCCCCGCTTTCGGCGGCTCCGGCGCCTTGGGCGACATCACGTGTTTCAACGTCGCCAGCCCTTCCGGGACATTGATCTGCATCATCGCCCAGAAGTCCTGCCACCCGATGGAGTGAATCACGTGGTAGATGATGGTCGCGGTCAGCACCACGCCCGCGATCCAATGGATCTCCACCCACGCGAACTGCAGCCCGAGAACCGGCACGAACGCGGTCACGAGTAGGACGATCATCGATGAAGACATCGTCCAGTGAAAAAGCCTCGCGGCCAAAGAATGTCTCTCGATTTTATCTGGGAGTCCCGCAGCGTCGGGACTCTCGGTCGAATGTTCTACCGCGGGGCGCGTCTTGAACCACACTGCGTGGCCAACGACGAAGAGCACCGCGGCAATAATCGCAGCCCACATGAGGTCCCAAGACACCCCGATCAGGACATCCTGACCCCACGGATTCGCCGCAGTGCGCCAAAATTCCATCAGACGGCACTCCGGACAGCGCGGCGAACGAGATTCCGCATCATTGGAATCTTGTAGTCGTTATGACGGAGTGGACGCGCACCTTCAACCGCGAGTTCCCCTGCCGCCGTCGCGACCGATTCATCGCCGTTGCTCCCGATCACCAAACGCTCGACGGCGTCGAGGCGGACTGGATAAGGAGCCACGCCGTTCACGGCGATGCGCGCGTCCGAGATCGTGCCTCCCGACACCTGAAAAGCCGCGGCGACGCTCACGAGCTGAAAGTCCCAAGACCCACGGTCGCGAATCTTCTCGTAGTAGAAGTTCGCGTTGGCCCACACCGCAGGAATGTGGATGTGGGTCAACAAGTCTTCCGACTTCAGGACCGTCATGCGTGTGATGTCGATGGCCGGCCCGATGAAGAAATCCTCCGCGTCATGAACGCCAGGGCGCCTCTCATTGCGCACGATCATCTTCGCATCGAGCGCGATCAGCGCAGGTGCCGTGTCTGATGCGTTCACGGCAACACACCTAGAACGACCCATGATGCAGTGCTCGCGATTCATCGCCTTCGGTGCCGCAGCATAACAGGTATTTCCACCCGCCCGATAACACGGCCAGCCACTCCGGTAGTACCAGCACCGCGTATCCTGGGCCACGTTTCCACCCACCGTGCCCTGGTTTCGAATCTGAGGCGTCGCGACATGCTCCGCCGCATCCGCGAGCAATGCATACTCATTTCTCACGCGAGCGTGTCGGGCCACTTCGGTGAGCGTCGTCATCGCACCGATTTCGAGCCCGCCCTCTACGTCGCGTATGCCGGTCATCTCGGGCACAGCTCCGAGATCGATAACCACCTTGGGCTTCTTGATCCGGTCCTTGAACCAGTCGTAGCTGTCGAGACCGCCTGCGAGCACCCACGCCTCTTCGCCGTGTGCGGCGAGAAGCGCCAACGCGTCATCCACGTTGGTCGGCTGAAGGAGATCGAATGCCGGAATCATATCTCTGATGATTGCCATTTCTGTTCTCCTAGCCGACGTGCTGGTCAAGGCGGCCGTGGGCGCGTTCGCGACCCTCGAGTTCCGCAAGAATGATGTCGGGTGTCAGCGGTGTGCGGCACAGACACTGGCCACCCATCGCGTCCGCGACGGCCGTCGTAAGAGCGGCTGCGCCTGCGCCGACAGGGGGTTCACCGATCCCCTTCGCTCCGACGGGAGACTGTGGATCTGGAATTCCGACAGCGCCCCACTTCAAATCAGGCGGCACGTCGAGGATGCCAGGAGGGCGAGCCGTGTAAAAACGCTTCGCGAACGGTACGCCGTATTGCGGATCGAAGACCCAGCGTTGGGTCATGGCCATACCCATGCCTTGGATACTCCCGCCCAAGACCTGAGCACCAAGACTTCGCGGGTGGATCACCGTGCCGCAGTCCGTGATGCCGACGTATTCCTTGAGGTCTACGACGCCCGTTTCTATGTCGAGTTCGACCAACGCGAAGCCAGCAACCCACGAGTAGATCCCGCCCTCACCACCGTAGTTGTCTTTGGCGACGCCCATGAGCCCTGTCCCGGCCAAACCCTCGGCGGCGGGCACCGTCTCTGGATGGATATCTTCCGGGAGGTCGTGGCCATCGAACGCACCACCTGCGGCAATCGCAGCCTGCGCGATCTGAGCAAATGTCATGCTGCCACCTGGTCCTGACACCCTGCCGATGTCCACGCTATACGCGCCGGGTGATCCGCCCATTCGTCGGGCTGCCAGGCGCTGGATTTTATCCAGCGCGTCCATGGCCGCAGCGTGGTTCGCACGAGTGTGCGCGTGGGTCGTTTGAGAGCCCGCCTGCACGGAGCTGCGCGGCATACCTTGGCTTGAGTTGCCCCATACGATCTCGACTTGATCCCAATTGAGTCCGAGGATCTCAGCTGCGGGGCGAGCCGTGTCGGCAATCGAGTGCGTGCCGAGGTTACCGATGCCCTGGTGGACGTACAGCTTTCCGTCCGGGCGGATCATCATGAGGCCATCGAAGCCGCGAGAACCCGCCGTATAAGGCGACAGTCCGATCCCGATCCCGGTGACCTTCGTGCCTTCTTGCCGACCCGACAGCTCCAGCTTGCCCTGCCAGTCGAACATCTCGGCGCCCATGACGAGCGCCTCCTTGGCATGAACACTCGTGAGCGTCGAGTCGCGCGGTCCGAATACCACATCGCCCTCGGGTGCGTTGAGCATCCTGATGTCGTATCGATCGATCCCCAGCTCTCGAGCGGCCTTGTCCAGCATCGGCTCGAGCATCGAGATGATCTGTGCGCCACCCGGTCCGCGCTGAGCAGCCTTGGGCGGCGTGTTCGTATACATCGATACTGAACGGAAGCGCATGTTCTGCGGCGTGTAGACGAGGTCGGCGATCATCCCGGCAGAGCCGTTGTCCCCCGACCCGTATGCGCCACCCTCTTCCACAATGAAGAGGTCGATCCCCGTGCATTTACCGTCTGCTTGAAACGCCATCTTCACCCATGACTGGAAGCCGGGGCGTGCGCGACCATAGTAGTGCTCTTCAGCCCGGGTCACGCGGTGCATGACCGGCCGGTTGATCTTCCGCGAGAAGAACGCCGGGAGCTGCATGACGGTGGAACCTGAGATCTTGGACCCGAACCCACCGCCGCAGTACTCGGCGACAAGAATCACATTTTCGGGATCCATATCCAGGGCCCGCGCCAGGCCGAACTTCGTCCTCTGGGCACTCTGGGTTGATACGTGAGCGTAGAGTTTGCCGTTCTCCCAATAGGCCATAGTGGAGCGCGGCTCCATGGGATCGTGTGTAAGCGACTGGTGCACGATCTGTTCGTCGATGATGACGTCCGCCGCAGCGAACGCAGCATCGGGGTCGCCCTTGCTCCATTCACTGACGGCCTGGGCATCGGGCATTTGGCCAGCATCGATGGCCTCGAAGTCTGCCTCGGTCCATTTCACATCGGTCCACTCATCGTCCGCGAACCGGTTTCCCTCCGAATATGCGTTCGGCCCACCGGGACGAAGCGAGTCGAGCGGGTCGATCACAAACGGGAGTGGCTCGAGATCGAGATCGATCATCTCGATGGCTGCGGCCGCGAGTTCTTCGGTTTCGGCAGCAATCGCGAGAATGGGCTCGCCCTCGTAATGCGGCTCGTCGGTGAGAACCGCCTCGCGGGGTCCATCTCGCTGCGGAACGTCCTCCGCTCTGAGAATGCCTACGACACCTGGCATTGCCAGAGCACGCGTCGCGTCGACGCCTCGAACTCGGCAGTGCGGCATCGGACTGAGGAGGAGTTTGGCGAAGACCATGCCGTCGCGGCGGAAGTCCTCCGAGTACTTGGCTCGACCCGTGATCTTCGCGATGAGATCCGGGGGCGCGATGTCGGTTCCAATCAGTTTCTCGGCCATATCGATCTCCTCCTAGGCGCGCTGTGCGAGTTCAGAAGCTCGCATCGCGCAGTTGAGGATTTTGTCGTAGTCGGCGCACCGGCAGAGATTGCCTGACAACGCCTGTGCGGCCTCTTCGCGGGTCGGCGTCGGGTTCTCGTCGAGCATGGCGGTCATGCTCATGATGAAACCCGGAGCACAAAACGCGCACTGGAAGCCCCCCTCTTCGACAACGGCTTGCTGTACGGTACTGAGTTCGCCGGTCTCTGCATCCTGGAGGCCCTCGATGGTAGTGACCGCTCTGCCACGTACCTGATGGGTAAGCATCGAGCATGCATACTGGTTGACTCCATCGACCAACACCGTGCACGCACCACATTCCGCTCGGTCACAGCCGAGCTTGGTGCCGGTGAGGTTGAGTCGATATCGGAGCGTCATCGCCAGCGTCTCGTTCGGCAGAATGTCCACCGGACGGTCCTGGCCGTTCACGCGCAGGGTAATCAGGCGTTCGGCCGCACCCGGCATGGTCTGGGCTGACGCCAGACCCGGGCGGCCAAGGAACTGGCTGGTAGTTGATGCGGTCGCGCCAACGGCGATCACACCCTTGATGAAAGTCCGCCTGGAAAACTTGGTCTCCACCAACTCTACTGAATCCGCATCACTCATCGAGATGCTCCTACAAATGGGACGTCCGAAGGCTGCGGAAGAGGCCCAGCAACCTTGACCGTTCGCGGCATAATACGGCGCGAGGCCCAGTCCCGCACGACCCAGTCCGTTGGTTGGTTGAGCGCGCTCCCCGGGGCCGGGGGATGGACTGAAGCAGCACCTCGCACAAAAATCCGGCGTGAACTTTTCAAAGCCACAGAGCGCAGCGTTCATCGCGCTCGCCGGAGCGGCGCTCGTGTCGTTTCCAGCAGCCGCGCAAACACCTTCGTTCGGGCCCCTTACCTTCAAAGAAGGTGGCCCGCTCCACAGAATCTTCTTCAATCCCATGACCGAGCGATTGGAGACCGTCGAGCCGAGGGCCTGGCACTTCCACGGGACCGCATCCGGAGCTACGCTCCGATCTTGACTTAGACGGAATCCTGCGCTCCGGCGCGGCCTTCTTCATGCTGGGCGCAGAACACTCGATGGGGGACAACTTCTCCGCGCTAATCCAGTACTCGGCGGGGACTCCCGTCTTACGGGGTTTCAGAAACCGCGAAGTGGATCAAGCGGCGGCAAACCTCGTGTTCGGGCGCGCTGGCCGGGTGGGTCCGGTATCGAGCTGGGAGGCGAGTTTCCAGGAGGATGTCCCAGCTGACACGCTCGCGATCGATTGTACGCTGGGAGCGCGGCTGAGTCTGGCCTGGTAGCTAGGTCCGCTTAAGCACCAGGGTCGCATTCGACCCGCCGAAAGCGAACGAGTTCGACAGGGCGACCTTCATTTCGGGGGCTGCTCGCCCCACGCGTGGAACGAGATCAATGTCGGTGTCGGGCGTGGGGGCCTCCAAATGTGCGGTCGGGGGGATTTGGCCCAGCTTCAAAGCGAAGGCGGTCAGGACACATTCAAGTGCGCCGGCCGCGCCCACGAGATGCCCGTGAACCGACTTGGTCGAGCTCACGGCTACGCCCGGGGCGCCTGGCCCGAAGACACGGGCCATCACGTCGAGTTCGACTGCGTCCCCGGCCAGCGTGCCCGTGCCATGCGCGTTCACATATCCGACATCGCGAGCATCGACGCCAGCATCGGCCAGGGCGGCCCGCACCGCTCGCTCCTGACCATCTGCATCCGGCTCAGTGAGATTGTGGGCATCACTGGAGGCACCGTAACCGACGATTTCCGCGATGGGATCGGCGCCTCGCTCAGCGGCAACCTCCTCACTCTCGAGGACCAGGACCACGGATCCCTCCCCGAGCACGAGACCCGTGCGGTCCTTGTCGAAGGGTCGACTCGACGCCTGAGCGCCGTTCGGATGGGGCGACGCCATCACCCCTAGGCGCTGCCAGGCAGCCACCGACCCGTCGTTGAGCATCGCCTCCGAGCCCCCTGCCAACACTCGGTCGATATATCCGTCGCGAATCGCCCGAAATGCTTCTCCAATCGCTACCGATGACGAAGCGCACGCGACTGAGAAGGTGTGGGATGGCCCCCGGGCACCGAATCGCATCGACATGTGAGAAGCGGGTCCGCTTGCCATGATCAAAGGCACTGTGACGGGATTAAGCCGCCGACTCTTCCGAACGAAGTACACGCGATATGCGTCTTGTAGAACTTCAGATCCTCCAAGTCCGCATCCCATATAGACGCCTGTGTCCTGAAGGGACTGGGTACCGCCTAAGAGTCCGGTGGCCTCCAGCGCATCATGCGTGGCACACACAGCCATCTGCGCCGCTCGGGACTGCAGCCGGGCCTGCGCCTTGGAAATACGAGGAGACGGGTCGAAGTCGGACAGTGCGAGGAGAGCATCGCCGCCGAATTCGTCCGTGCCGGTCCGGCAGAGACGTACAGCCGACTCACCTGCGAACACCGCATCGAAGACCGCACGAGGATCGCTCCCGTGCGGGGACACCATCCCTACGCTCGAAATGAAGACCCGGCGCGGCACCCTGAACCGTTATCCCTTCTCGGCAATCAGCGTGTCGACGAGTGCCGCCGCTTCTCCGAGCGTAGCAAACTCAGCACGTTCCTCGGGCACCTCGATCTCGAATTCGTCCTCGATACAGAAGAGAAACTCGACGACCATGAGGGAGTCCAGCCCCAACTCGGCCATCGACGCATCCGGGCGAATTACGGCCTCATCAACTTCATATTCCTCCGCGAGAATTTTGGCGATGTGGTCGTAAACGCTCACCTGGAGGGGCTCCAATAAGCTAGGAAGTTCAAGCCGATGAATCAGCCAGAAAACTAGCTCTTATTCGATTGCCGAAGGAGCTAGCTCGGACTTTACCCCGTCAACCGCTCGGCCTAGCGGTAGTTCCCGAACTGGAGTTCGACGCCGTAGTCCTTGGACCTCACGAACGTGATGATCTCCTGCAGGGTGTCACGACTGGGCGCCGTGACACGGACTTCTTCGCCCTGGATTGATACCTGGACCTTCTTGAAGCCGGCGTCCTTGATGTCTCTGGACATTCGTTTGGCGCTTTCTTGGTCGATTCCCTGCTTGAGCCCAATCGACTGGCGAGCCCGACCCAGCGAGCCCAGCTCCACGTCCCCTTCGTCCATGTTCTTCACCGGGACACCACGGCGGATCAGTTTTTCGCGAAGCACCCCGATGACGGCCTGAAGTTTGTACTCGTCATCCGCGTCCACCTTCACCGCACCGGCGGCGCGATCGAACTCGATCGTGCATTTCGTGCCCTTGAAGTCGTATCGCGTCGCGATCTCCTTGTTCGCCATGTTCACCGCGTTGTCGACCTCTTGTAGGTCCACGCTGGTTGAGATGTCGAAGGAAGCGTTCTTGGCCATGTCATCGAAGTGTCAGGGTGAGGCGCAGTTGCGAAGTCCCATGGAGACTAGCGAGACTCGCCCAATATGGAATCGCAGACTTCTGCATGGCACCCGGGCTGACTGTGTCTCGTCCGGGAGTATTGTGATTGCGCAGGTCGCCGTCCCGCTGGAACAAGGGATCACGGCACATGCCTCGCAAAATTCGGAAACACCCGGCGTGTCCCCAACGACAATGCGCAACGGTGTCCCACACCGGGGATCCTGGCCCAGAAGCGGAGGGGTTGACCCTGCGGGGCCCCCTGGGGTTCGTGCCCGCGACGCTGCGCCTCCTAGCCACGCTCGTGAGCGACGTGCCGGCCACTTCGCTCACGAGTTCCAGCGACTTCCCCTCTGGTCGAGGCTTTTCTTCGTCGGCCGAAAGCCAAGACACCTCGGGGACGACGCTCGACTGCGGCCCCGAGGGCGTCCGAGGCCAGGGCTTCCATCGCCCTGACATGGTCCTTCTAGGCTAGCTGAACCAGGGATGGTTCGATGGAAACGGTCGCCACCCCTTGGAAGACATCCACGGTGACATTCGCCGAAACAGCGTCGGCGGCAGCCTGGATTGTGGCCGGCCCATTCCCGGTCGCCGTGACCATACGTTGCAGGGTGCCGCCGCGGCTCTTAACGCGAGCCGTGCTCGTCTTAGTGAGCGCAGCGAACAAAGTCGGTAACTGTTTGTTATTAGGACGCCGGCTCGTGACAGGCCAGACGAATCTCCACGGAGAGGACCGTCACTGTGGTCCGGGACTTGCAGCTCTTTCCATAGCAAAGCACGCTGCGCCAGCTCGCTGACTAAGGAGAGAATCGTGAAGCACGTCTTGAATGCCGTCACACCGATCGGAATCGCCGCGCTGGGCGGGGCCCTCGCCGTGTTCGGCGCCTATGACGACTCGCCCGGGGGAACGCTCATGGGCTTTGCGCTTGTCCTCGGTGCCATGGCGTTCAGCGCCCGGAGCGCCTGGCGCAGCCAATAGGACCTGCCGGGTTCGTAATAGTGCTGTGAGAGACTCCGCCACTGGCACCTTGGCGCGGCCTGGGGCGCGCGGGTCCTTCGACACTGTTCGCGTCACTGCTCGTGTGGAGAGACCCGCACGCAAAAGCCCCCCAACGCCGCAGGGCGTTGAGGGGCTTCGTGTTATTCCAAGTGGAGCCAGCCGGGCTCGAACCGGCGACCCCTGCCTTGCAAAGGCAGTGCTCTCCCAACTGAGCTATGGCCCCATTTGCGCATCCCACAACCGCTTCGGATGCGGCGTAAAATGTACCCGAGCATGGAGGTTGTTGGTAGGACCCCTCGCCCGTCCCAAGGGCACCGCCATAGATTCGGCGCCCGGTTGAATCCACTCGCAGAAAACCCGGAGGCACTCGTGCGCGCCACACACCTCACACGCGCTCTCGTCATTACCGTCGCTGCTGCGTCAATGTCGTTCAGTTCCGCCAACGCACAGCAGCTTCCCTCGCCCGAAGAGCACTTCGGGTACCCGATGGGAACCGACAAGGAACTCGCCCGCTGGGACGAAATTCTCGAGTACTTCACCATCGTAGCCGACGGGTCCGATCGTATTCAGATCGACACTGCGGGAGCAACCACGCTAGGGAACCCGTACATCTCCATCACGGTGTCCTCGCCAGCGAACCTGGCCCGGCTGGATGAAATCAGAGACGCATCAAAGCGGATCGCGGAGGGTCGGATCTCTCAAGAGGAAGCCGAACGCATCGCGCAGAGCCTCCCTGCCACGTCGTTCATCAACCACAACATCCACTCGACGGAAATCGGGTCGTCTCAGACCAGCGTCGACTTGATCTACCTGTTGGCCACGGGAAACGATGAGGTCACCCGTACGATTCTCGACGATGTCGTGACGGTGCTTATCCCCTCCGCCAATCCGGACGGACAGGTCCTCGTCACGGACTGGTACCGGAAGAACGTGGGTACAGACTACGAACGGGCCCGCATGCCTTGGCTCTACCACCACTACGCAGGACACGACAACAACCGGGACTTCTTCCAGGCCAACCTGGTGGAAACGCAGTATTGGATGGATGCGATGTACCACAAGACGTATCCCCAGCTCTATCTCGATCAGCACCAGATGGGGAGTAGCGGTCCGCGCATCTTCGTGCCGCCCTACCCCGACCCGATGAACCCAGACGTTCACCCCCTACAGTGGCAGCAGCTCCAATTCATTGGCGGTGGCATGGTCGCCGACCTTCAAGCCGAACAAAAACAAGGTGTGGTCACGGGTTCCATGTACCGCATCTGGGGCCAGGAAGGCGCACTGACTGGTCGGTATCACAACATCGTCGCGTTGCTGACAGAGACCGCGAGCGCACGGATCGCGAGTCCTGACACGGTGAGCCTCGCGGCTCTTGAGCGCGGCGCAGCCCCAGGGCGCGGCCTCGGACAGTACGGATTCCAGATGGCCTTCGTCGACCCGTGGATGGGTGGCGAATGGACACTCGGCGACATCGTGGACTATCAGACCATCGCCGCGATGTCTTTCCTCGAGCAGAGCGCCAAATTCCGCGAGCACTACGTGATGGGACGTTGGCAGATGGCCTCTGAGACCATCGAAAAAGGTCAGGCCGAGGGCCCCAACGCCTACGTGATCCCAATCGACCAGTCGGACCCCGTGGCAGCGGCGGAGATGGTGAGCAAGCTGGTGCTCCAAGGACTAGAGGTCCACCAGGCCACCGAGTCGTTCGAGGCCACCGTCGAGTTCGACCTCTGGGAGTCGCCGGACGGTGGATCAATGGAAGCCGCAGGCGAGGACGAGGGCGAAGAAGGCGGCGATGAGGACGAAGGCGACCACGAGGATGTCGAAGAAGACGAAGACGAAGAAGAAGACGACCACGAGGATGCCGAGGCCGATGAAGAAGAAGACGACGACGAAGGCGAAGGCGACCACGAGGATGCCGAGGCCGATGAAGAACTCCGGACCTTCCCTGCAGGCTCCTGGATCATCTACGGCGCACAGCCTGGCCGTGCCGCAGTCCTGGACCTGATCGAGCCGCGTCGACGGGAGCTGCTCCACGAATGGCCGGACGGACCGTACGTGCGCAACTACGACGGTGCTGCCTACACCATGCCCATGCAGATGGGCGTCGCAGTTCTACGAGTGGACGATGACTTCGAGGTCGCTACGACTCCCGCGATGGGTGGACCTCTGACGCCCCCTGCACTCCCGACGGCTGACAGGTGGTACGCATTCAGCGCTGAAATCACCCGTGCATACCAAGTCGTGAACCGGCTGATGGATGGCGGGCTGTCGGTCTCGAAGGCCGAGTCCGACGACGGCCCTGTATTCCTGGTGGCGGCGTCGGATCCGCAGGCGCGCCAGATGCTCAACGAAGTGTCGAATGAGATCGGACTGACGATCAGCGCCGATCCTTCCGGGATCACGAACGCTGTGGCGCAGCAGTCCGCACGCGTCGGCGTGTATCAGGGCTGGGCAGCAGCGATGGACGAGGGCTGGACGCGACTCGTCCTGGAGGACTTCGACTACGCCTACGAGTCACTCTCGAACGAGGACGTCCGTGAAGGCAATCTTCTCGAGCGCTTCGATGTCATCGTGATTCCATCAGAGATCTCACTCACCCGACTTATCGACGGCGCATCGGAAACGCAGGCGCCGCCGGAGTACCAAGGTGGAATCGGCGAAGAAGGTGTCGACAACCTCAAAGCGTTCACCCAGGGCGGCGGCACGCTCGTAACCCTCGAGAGGGCGGACGAATTGGTCATCGAGCGATTCGGGGTTCCGGTGCGCAACGCGGCCCAGGGCCTCGGCCAGGATGACGGATTCTTCCTGCCGACCTCGCTCCTGAAGATCGAGCTGGATACGGACCATCCGCTCACCATGGGCTCACCTGAGTCGGTCGCCGGGAAATGGGCGGGCGGGCGCGCGTACGAACCCACCGGCTTTGGCGGCGAGGCCGGGCGCATTCGGGCGGTCGGACGTTGGGCTGAGAACCCGGACGAACTCCTCATGAGTGGGCTTCTCGAGGGCGCGGAGCACTTGGCAGGAAAAGGCGCGGTGCTCGACGTCGAGTACGGCAGCGGCCGGATCCTCATGTATGGCTTCCGCGTGCAGCACCGGGGGCAGACGCACGGCACGTTCAAGTTGCTCTTCAATGCGCTCCTGAAGGACAACCCGCGGACTGCGACCGAGGACCGATAGCCGTGTCGTTTCCTAGAGGTTCGGGGAACACGGCACTAGCATGCTGAAGCAGATTCGAGGCAAACGCTTCGACATGAAGACCACCGTGATCGCGCTCGTGGTGATCGGCATCTTCTGGTCGATCGTGTCGTGGATGCACGTCGAGACCGCGATTCCCCCGGAGCTCACCGAGCTTCCGGGGGACACCGTCCTGCCAAGGGCGGGGACACCTCTGGTGACCCCTGGGGACACGCTCTAGCGCCCGCCCTCGCCCGACGCCGGCGCATGAGCCGTTACGAAATCGTCCGCACCTTCGGGTAGGAGAAGGTTATCTGAGATCGCAGCGATCTCTTCTGCCTGCTCCCAAGCGCGCTCCAGCAGCCACAGTTCGCCATTGAGGGCCCGTCGCTCCTGTTCTTCATGCAGCGCCATCTCGAGCGCCAGTTTTGTCGGCTTCGGCATCTTGTTGATGTAGCCGGGCACTCCCTTCTTATCGAGAAACCGATCTCCGTCGGCGACGTCGTGAAGGAATTCGCTTGGATGGCCATGGGACTCGATCTCGGTCACCGCGTCGAGCACCGTGCCGGGCTTACCGCCCATGGGATTCAGCTTGGGGAGGATCGCACCGACGGTTTTGCGCGCCTGCTCACCCTCATGCCACTCCTTCTTCTTCCCTTTTCGGACCTCGACCTTGAAGCCGAGCTCGTCGTCGGAAGCGCGAATTCGTGTCCCGAGGAGGTCGGGTCGCTTCAGCTTGATCACCCGACCGTCGTCCGTACGCACCTTCACGAGTGTGCGCCCGTTCATCCATGCGTTGTAAAAGTTGGCGCCCTGCGAGAGGGCTACGCCGCTGATGATGCCGGTGGCAGCACCCCCGATGATCACTCCCCCGAAGACCGCTGCGACTCCGACGCCGACCAAGATCTTACGTTTCCGACGACGGCCGAACTGGTCTCCGTATCGCCAGGCAGCGAATTCCTGACGTAACGGCTCCCCGATCCGAACCAACTCCAATCCCTCAGGATGCCGCGCCAACCCCACATTGTCCGTCGAGACGCGTACCCGGGTTCCGCGGAAGATCCTCTCACACGCCTCGACCGCTTCCCAGCGCTCTTCAAGGGGAGTGAGGTTCCACCGCTCACATTTCCGGCATACCACCCACAAGCGCCCCCGCGTCGCGTCGAAAGCCAATCGGCGCCCCACCGGAAACGTCTCTACGACTTCGTTCGAGCCGAGAGGCTTGGTGCAGAACATACAGGTTGTGTACACGGTTGCTGATCTCCCAGCGAGTCCTCGGTTCTCGCTGAAGGTACGTGCCTGGCGGCCCGCCTCTTCAGACGCACATCGGCGGGGCACTTGACCCCAAGGGCCTCGGCAGGCCCCATTGGACCCTTCTCGACCTCAACCTAGAGTCCATATGGAAGCCGAGTCCACCGCACTCCTCAACGACCCCATGGTCGTATTCGGCTTTTTGGCCGGGGTCGTCGCATTCATCTTCTGGGTGTCCGAGTTACCGCGCTTCAAGAAGCTGTTCGACGTCGTGCCACCGGTGATCTACGTCTACTTCATCCCGATGCTGACCACGACGTTCGGCATCACGCCCGCGTCGAATGCGCTCTACGACTGGACCGTTCCGTATCTCCTGTTGTTCGCGCTCCTGCTCCTGATGGTCTCCATCGATGTGGGGAGCATCATCAAGCTCGGCCCCACCGCGTTGTTCATGGTCCTGGCCGGTACGGTGGGAATCGTGATCGGCGGCCCGATTTCTCTGATGCTCTTCAAGGGATTCCTGCCCGCTGATGCGTGGACCGGATTCGCCGCGCTTTCTGGAAGCTGGATCGGCGGTACTGCGAACATGGTCGCCATTGCCGAAAGTGTCGGAACATCCGCAGACGCAATGGGGCCGGTGATCGTGGTGGACACGGTCGTCGGCTACGGATGGATGGGTATTCTCATCGCCTTTTGTGGCTTCCAAGCCCGTTTCGACAAGGCGACCAACGCGAACACGGCGATCATCGAAGAGACCAACAAGCGCCTCGCCGAGATGGACCACGATCGCCAACCCACCACACTCCGGGACGCGATCGTTATGATCGGGCTGGGTATGGCGGGTGCTGTCGGGGCGTACGAGTTGGGCCAGCTGTTCCCGACGCTCGGCGACCCCACGATCATCAGCAACACCACGTGGGCGATCCTGATCGTGGTGACGGGCGGCCTCATCCTGTCCTTCACGCCGCTCCGCAACCTGGAAAAAGTCGGAGCATCGGGGCTCGGCTATACAGCGCTGTACCTCCTCTTGGCAGGTATCGGCGCGCAGGCGGATCTGAGGGCAGTACTCGACGCCCCGGTGTACCTCCTGGCCGGCGCAGTCTGGATCGCGATCCACGTTCTTGTGCTGTATGCGGCGGCTCGCATCGTGAAGGCCCCTCTCTTCTTCGTCGCCACAGGCAGCATGGCCAACATCGGCGGAGCAGCGTCGGCGCCCGTTGTGGCGGGGGTCTACCATCCTGCGATGGCACCCGTCGGCCTCCTCATGGCGGTCGCCGGATACATCCTGGGGATCTACGGAGCGATCGTGTGCGCGTGGCTCCTGGGGATCGTTGGCACGTAACGGACCTTCCCCCGGACGAAAGCGACTCCTCACCTCGTCCTACATGCACCTGGGGAAACGAAGCCAAGTGAGGGGAGGAGCGGGGTGAGGTACTGGTCGAGGAGATCGTTCATTCGGATCGGGAAACCGCCGATCTACGTATCACATGGGACAGAGGACACACTTCTCCAGATCAGGCAGCGCCGTGACCGAATCGTGCCCACTTTGAAAGACTGAACGTACCACGTGACCTGTCATGAATTCGAAGGCGGTCACGTACTCCCGAGGAACGTCGTGACCGAAGCACTGGATTGGTTCCTCGGATAGCGACTAAGTTGGCCCCGCAACCAACGCCATTCCGCTGTCACGCCGACCAAACCGGGACCACACATGTCGAACGCCCGTCTTCTGTGCGCCGCCCTCACGGCCGCGATCCTCTGCTCGGGAGCCCTCCAGGCTCAATCAGGCGCTGACGTCGCCCGAGCGTACCGCGAGGCGAACGAGCCCGCCATCGTTCGTGACTTCGCTGAACTGCTCTCCTATCCAAACAGGGCGTTCACCCCAGAGATCGTCCGCGCGGCCGAGTACATCCGCGACGAGTTGCTGGAAGTAGGCGTCGACGCGGAACTGCTCACGAGAGAAGGTGCGTCCCCGCTCGTCTACGGTGAGATCAACGTGCCCGGGGCCGCAAGAACGCTGGGCATCTACGTGCACTACGATGGGCAGGCCGTAGATCCCGCGAATTGGACCAACGCACCGTTCGACCCCACACTCTACACGGCGCCAATCCCCGACGGCGGGGAAGTGATTCCCCTCCCACAAGACGGCGATGAGGTGAACCCCGAGTGGCGGCTGTACGCACGCTCAGCTGGCGATGACAAGGCGCCCATCGCCGCGATTCTCCCCGTTCTACGCTCGTTCCGAGACTCCGGCATAGCACCAACGTCGAATCTGGTCTTCTTCTTCGACGGTGAAGAAGAAGCGGGATCCCGGAATCTGCCGGCGTATATGGAAGAACACCGCGACCGCTTGGATCCGATCGACATCTGGCTCTTCTTCGATGGGCCGGCCCACCCCAGCGGTCGGCCGCAGATCACGTTCGGGGTGCGAGGCTCAGGCAGCCTCGAGGTGACGGTGTACGGAGCCACGCGGAATCTGCACTCGGGTCACTACGGCAATTGGGCACCAGACACAGGGAATGTGCTCGCACACCTACTGGCGTCCATGAAGGACCAGGACGGCAACGTGCTCGTCGACGGCTGGTATGACACCGTCGACCCGATCGGTGAGGAAGAAATGGCTGCGCTCGCCGCGATGCCCGACTGGGACGGTGATCTCAAGAGAGAACTCGGACTCGTTGTCACGGAAGGCGCACCCGAGTCTCTGCCGGAGCGACTCATGGTTCCGGCCCTCAACGTGCGCGGCATCACGAGCGGTAACACAGGCAGATTGGCGCGCAATGTCATTCCAAACACGGCAGTAGCCTCACTCGGGGTGAGGCTCGTGAAGGGAAATGACCCAGCCCACCTCTCCCAACTCATCCGCGATCACATCGAGCGCCAAGGCTTCCACATCGTCAGTGAAGACCCCGACATGGAGACCCGGCTCCGGTATCCCCGCATCGCCAAAGTCACGGGCGGAGGCGGATCACTCGCGGCCCGCACGTCCATGAGCGACCCGTTCGCCCAGAGCATCATGGCCGCGGCATCGGCTGCTGCGGATCGGGCCTTCGGTGAGGGCTCCCTGGTCGTGGCGCCCGGTATGGGTGGCACCCTGCCCCTGACTCCATTTACGGAGCTCCTAGGCAAGCCGGCGATCATCGTCCCGACCGCGAACCATGACAACAATCAGCATGCCCCAGATGAGAACCTTCGGATCGCCAACCTCTGGTACGCTATCGATCTCTATGCGGCGCTGCTGACCATGCCCGCCACCATTTTCTAGGCGCCTTTTGATGGACTTCTTGAGCCCAAGCTGGGTCCAATGGACCGCCTTTTCCCTCGGGGGCCTCGTTCTGGGCCTGCTCGTCGAGAAATTCGTGGTTCAGCGAGCGAGCAAGCTGGCCGCCCGCACGAAAGCCGCCTGGGACGACTTGGCGGTCTCGTCGATCAGGGGAGTACCCACCGTGTGTTTCACATCAGGTGGGATCTACCTCGCGCTGAACGTGGGCGGGGTCGATCCCTTGCTCCTGAGCACGGCTGTGAGCGGGCTGACTGTTGTTGTGATCGGCTCGGTCGTCGTCGCTGGAATGCGACTTACGGGCGGCGCCGTCGAGATGTTGTCAGGGCAATCGGGCGGTGCGATCGGCTCCCCCACGCTGGTCGTGAACCTCGTAAGGCTCTCGGTCGGCGTCTTGGGTGTGTTCATCATCCTCCAGAACCTTGGAATCGACATCACGCCGCTGATCACCGCGGCAGGAATCGGAGGGCTCGCAGTCGCGCTCGCCCTGCAGGACACGCTGGGGAATCTGTTCGCCGGCGTTCAGATCATTCTCTCCCAACAGGTCCGACAGAATGACTACGTCCGACTCTCCTCAGGTGAAGAGGGATGGATCACTGATGTGAAGGGGCGTAACACGACCATGCAGACCTTCCCAGACGGGAACCTGGTCGCGGTGCCGAACTCGGTGCTCGCGTCGTCCATCGTGAAGAACTTCACTCTTCCGCGGACCGCATTGTGGGTCAGTGTCGAAGTCGGCGTGAGCTATGACAGCGATCTGGAGCACGTAGAAGCCGTGACGCTCGAAGTGGCGCGATCGGTGCTTGAGAACACGAAGGGAGATGAAACTTCTGAGGAGCCCCTGGTGCGCTTCCACTCCTTCGGCGCGTCCAGCATCGACTTCGAAGTCCGCATGATGGTCGGCGATTTCGAGAGCCAGGGACCGATCAAGCACGACTTCATCAAACGACTGCACAAGCGGTACAACGACGAAGGCATCGACATCCCGTTCCCAATTCGGACTGTCATGATGCGCGGGGGCGAAGAGAACTAACCCGCGGAGCCGGTAGCAGGTCACGGCCCAGGGGCGCCCGAACGGGCAACCCTGCACGCCGCACGGATGGTGTCATACAACTCCTCCCCCGTCGCAGGAAGGAATGTCTGCTTCACCACCGGGCGTGCGATGCCTTGTTGATCCACGTCGTGAAGTTGGAAAGCACGCCGAACGTCAGGTCGATGCCCTCGTCTTCGAGCGCCCGCCTCACGATTGCGCCACCGGTGAGCTTCACGCTTTTGAGGTCTCTTCTCTGAGGTCTTCGATCACGGAGTCCGCTACTCGGCCCGCGAGCGACATGATGGTCAGAACTGGATTGATTTCGATGGAGTCTGGGAAAAGAGACGAGTCGGCCACGCGAAGCCATGGGTGCCCGTGAACGCTCCCGCTCGCATCGGTTCGCGAAGTCCGCACCCCGACGCTCTGGCCGGTTCGGCGAACGCGTCCGATATTGGGTGTTCGACCCTACCGCACACACTGGAGACAGACACCATGCGCAAAGCGATTGCGTTCGGTCTGCTCGCGGGAGTGATCGCGTTGGGCGCGCCGGCCGATGCTAGCGCTCAGGATGGTTCAGACCTTCTCGCCGTAGGCGAGATGGCTCCGGACTTCGCACTACCAGGAGCAACCCGACATGGGACGCTCGTGGATGACGTGCGCCTGAGTGACTATCGCGGCGAAACGGTCGTCCTCGCGTTCTTCTTCCGCGTCAGAACGCGTGGGTGAACAGTTCAGATGACAGCGTACCGTGATCAGTACGCAAGCCTTTTCAATGCAGGACAGAACGTTGTCTTAATCGGGGTATCGAACGACTCGCAAGAGGAGCTCGGATCCTGGCTCAAGGACGAGGACTTCCCGTTCTTGTTCGCGAGCGACGCCGACAACGACGGTGCTACGTATGCAGCGTTCGGTGGCGGACTCCGTAACAACAACATGGTAGACAGCCGCGCGGTGATCGTGGTCGGGCCAGACGGCCGGATCGCACACACCATTAAGTCGTTTAACCAGAATGATCCGATGGCCTATGAAGAGCTGGCCGAAGTGATCGACCGTGTGACGCCGGAGCCCGAAGCCAACTAGGCGAGGGGTCCTAAACACACGAGGGCCCGGTGCGATTCACTTGCACCGGGCCCTTCGTTGTTCAGGAGATCAATCAGCTCCCGAGTAGACGCTCCACCGCACCGACGAGGTCCTGCGCGGTGCCGACTCCGGTGTAGGCCACATTCCCGTCCGCATCCAGCATGACCACGATGGACGTTGTCGTCGCGTTGTAAGCACGCACGGCGGCGCCTCGTCCATCCCACAGGTACGTATATCCCGGATCGTGCGCCTCTAGGTGACGCTTCACGCGCCGCACGCTCTGAGAGACCCCGACGGCCACGGCCACGACGTTGATTTCGTCGCCGTATCGCTCTTGGATCTCGTCCATCTGCGGCTGGAGAGCTTCGCACTGCTCACACCAGGTCGCCCAAAACTCGAGAAGCGCAGGCTTTCCTTTCACGTAGTCGATCAGGTCGACCTTGTTGCCGTCGAGGTCCTCGACTTCCGCACCTGGACCCATGGTCCCGTAGGCCAGGGACACCGAGCCTTCACCTGCCGCCTGGGCTGAGCCCGATGTCGGAAGGGCAAGGAAAAGCGCGAGCACGAACGCCGTCCGGGTCGTGAGGGTCGAGATTTGTTCGATACGTGACACTTGTTTACCTCAAAGGTTGTAGCCGGCGATTACGAAGTAGTACTCCGCCATTCCGAGCATGAGCACGGCCGCCGCCCGTTTCACCCACACCATCCATGCTCCCGAACGCGGAAGCAGCGCGAGAGTTCCCGAAAAGAGCCCCACGGCGATCAGTAGCGTCGTCATCCCGAGCGAGAACACGAAGAGGTAGACGAAGCCCATCAGCCCGGCCTCCGTCGCGGCGACCCAGGTGAGCACGACGGCAAAAGCCGGCGCTCCGCACGGCGCTGCAACAACACCGGACATGGCACCCATGCCGAACACCGCGCCGTAGGAGCCTCCTTCGCTCTTGCTCGCGAAGTCCATGAGTCGACGCGGGACAGGTACGGGCAACACATCGAGCATGGCCAGCGCGAAGACGACCAGAAGATTTCCGATCGCAAGTCTCGTCCAAGGGCTCGCACTTACGGTGCCGAAAATTTGTCCAGAGACCCCGGCGATCGCGCCGAGCGTCGCATACAGTGTGGCGAGGCCGACAGCATACGTGAGCGTCAGGGCAAGCGTGCGTCGCTTCGATTGATTCTCCCGAGCCGTCCCCGCAATCACTGCACTTGTGATCGGAATCATGGGGTACACACACGGAGTGAGGCTCGTCAGCACGCCGGCGCCGAACAGCACGACCAAAGCCATGAGGGGGCTTTGGGAGAGCGCCTCGGTGAGGCCGCCGGGCGGCTCAATCTGGAGTAGGGCGAAAACGGTCACATCAACACGGTAGAGGGGGAGCGTCGGCGGTCCAACCCCCGGCGTGGGAACTAGGTCCCTCAAGAAGCTGTTTTGGGTGGCCGGGCTTGGACGACACTGGACACCTTCGGAAGGCGGTCCAGAACGGTCCTAAGACCCGGCATGTGTTGGCACCCGCGACGCGCGGGGCCAATTTCTCTATATGCACACTGCCACACTTCGCCGCTCGACCTTTCTGCTCGTCGCCGCCACAATGGCGTGCGGTGACGCCGCCCCGCCCGCGATCACCGTGGGTCCGGTAGGCTACACACAGGACCAACTCCTCGGTCTGTCTAACGCGCGCCGGAACGACCTCATTCGCCTGACGGCGTTCGCATTGGCGGTGTCGGACTCGACCACCCATGCACTCGGTGAACCACTCGTGGACGAGTGGGCAGCCGACCGGCTGGTTGGGATCCTGGCGGCTGACCTCACGTTAGAAAAGAACAACGTGGGAGACGACGTCCTGGAAGCGCGTTACCTCACCGATCCAGAGTGGGAACTCACCGTCCGCCATATCCTGTTCTTCAGTGAGCGGTGGAGATCAGTCGAACATCGCACGGCAGCGTCCGAGAAGGCGGCCCGAGCCATGGCGTTGCTGCAATCAGGAGCAGACTTCGCCGAAACAGCTGCGGCGTTTTCCGAAGAGCCAGGGGCAGAAGGCCGCCAGGGCTTGCTGGTGCCCGGGCGAGAGGGCGCATGGGTGCCGGAGTTTTGGGCTGCCGCGCTCGCGCTCCAGCCAGGAGACATCAGTCCGGTCACGGAGACGCAGTACGGGTACCACATTCTGCGCCTCGACGACCGGACGGTCGTACCGTTTTCGGAAGGGCGTTCCATCATGTCTCGAGAGATCGCCGACCGGATCGAAGATCCGTCCGCGGTCTTGTCCGCCTGGCTCGAGGCCCAAGGCGCTGGCGACGAACTGGCCCGACGCACCGCGGCCATCGCAGAGGCGACGCGCCGGGGGCTGTCGGTTCCTGCCGGCGAACGGGCAGAACTCGCACGCGCTTGGGACGACCAGACGTACCAGTGGGGGAACCAACTCGGGTTCAGCTACGGTGCTACTTCTGCCGCGGTTGCAGTGGCCGCTCTCGCGGCGTTGGCTGATCCCGCCCAGAACGCGGGTCTCGCGCGCACGGCTCTTGCTACCCACGACGCATTACTGCGGCGACCGTACGAAATCACGATCGCGGCGAGCGGGGGCTGAAGCCAGACCTGGAACAAACACCCCGCCTGCAACCGTAGTGCACCGAGAGGCGTCTCAAGTCTGAGTCCTTCAACCAAGTGGATACATGGCGACTGAATCGAAAGGAAAGCTCAAGTTCATCCTGGGCTTCGTGGCATTTTTTGCCGCGCTCTGGTTCCTTTGGGACACATCACTCGCGTACCCGTTGAAGATCTTCGTGGTGCTGCTGCACGAGATCAGCCATGCCATCGCTTCCGTAGCGACAGGTGGTGGCATCGAGAAGATCACGCTCGATCCGCGGCAGGGCGGCGCGTGTTACTGCTTCGGCGGCAGCGCGTTCATCACGCTCACAGCAGGTTATCTGGGGAGTCTGTTCTGGGGCGCCATGATGTTCACGGCCGCACGGTCTGATAAGGTCCGAACCGACTGGGTAAACGGGTTCATTGGTGTGATGGTGGTCATCCTCACCTTGTTCTTCGTGCGTGGGAGCTTCGGAATGATGTTCGGCATCGCGTTCGGCCTCACCATGTTCATGGCCGCGAAGAAGATGGGACCGAATATGAACCGCGGGCTTCTGTTCACGCTCGGCCTCGTCAGCGTCCTCTATGCGATCCTAGACATCAAGAGCGATGTGCTGGACCGGCCAGGCATCCGATCCGATGCCGCGATGCTCTCGGACCTAATCCACATCCCGACAACGCTTATTGGTCTCATTTGGATCAGCGTCGCCGTCGGTGTCGCCGGCTTCTTGCTCAAGCAGGCCTACGACGACGCCTGATTCTGTGAAATAGATCACGAGGTCACCGGGTGTGTGGGCCGGAGTCGCGAAAATCCGGACTTCCTCTCCGTTCACGACAATGATCGCGTCCGACGCGATTTCGACACCGGGCCCTGCACTGGCTTCTTTCGCCGGCATCTCCGCGCCCTCCATGAACACCTACGGCTCGTCCATAGCCGCCGTGGTCCCAGGATGGGCCCACACGGTCGCGACCGTGCCCAGTTCGGCTGCGACCCCCACGGGGTCGTCGTGCGGATGTGTAATCAACAGACGGGAGACCTCCCCGGACTCCAACGACTAAACCGCCCTCTGCAGGGAGGCGAACACAGGGAAGTATCCGGTATCGATGAGGAAGACCCCGTCATCACCCACCTGCGCGACCACGTTGGAGCCTGCACCGGAAAGGCGGTACACGGACCCGCCGAGCCGCTCCACACCCAACTCCATCTCCCTCGCTAGACCCATGACCTCTTCAAAGGCGGGCAACGTATTCATTCCGTCAAAGGACGGGTCGCACGCCGCGAACGAGATCATCAGGGATTCGATCCCCTCGTCCCATGCAACCTGTAACCATGAGACCGCCGCATCCGCGTCTCCCACGAGCCCCCCCCCACGAGCGGTGTGGTACTGCGCGAAGGGTCAATTGAGATGACCCGCGGGCAAATTCTCCGCAGCCAACGCCATCTGCTCGGCATACGCAGAAGAGTCCTCGGTTCCGAGCCCCTCCTGGCCGGCGGCGAAAAAGCCCCGCCATGCCTCGGCATCCTGTGCAGTCACCGGCGCCGCTGTTCCAAGCCAAAGCGCTACTACCCGTGCCATGTCGTCATTCCCCTCCCCCCACCCGTGGTATAGCACAGTACTTGCACTCGCGAATTCCGTTTCGTATAGTGGCGTCGACCGGAAACAAACGGTTTTCAGTCTAGGCCAGGATCCAAAACCCAGAAGTTGAGGGTCCTGGACTGCGGGCCTCGAGCCCGCCGGCGTTCTGCCTGACTGTCGTCTTGAAACAGGAGGTGACCCCTTGTCTAGTCCCTGTACACTGTCCAGCCTGGCAAAGGCACGCGATCGCTGGGACGGCATCTAGCCGAACCACTGCAGTAGTCGCTGTTCGCGCTGTACCCGGCCATCGCGCCGGGCTCGGGCAGTTGGACGCCACCGGTACGTACGTCCGGTGGCGTCCTTTTTTACGCCTATACGTCGCGTCGGCTATTACGAACCCGCTCTCGTAGCGATCCCCATCACTTCGAACCGCGCGCCAAAGAGCAAAGTCCCGGCTCCAATGAACGCTCGTGCCGGATACGTTTGGGTGAAGTACGTCCGATACACGGCATTGAAGGCGTCGTAGTCGGAGACGTCCGACGAGAAGATCTGCACGCTCACAAGATCGTCCATGGTCAGTCCGGCTTCTTCGAGCACCGCTTTCATATTGCCGAGGACGTTGTGCGCTTCCTCAGTTGCCGTCGCCGGCACCGAACGATCCGGTCCGAGTCCTAGCGTTCCGGATAGATAAAGAGTCGGGCCGACCCAGACGGCGCCGCTGAACGGGGGCACATCCGCGTCGGACGCGGAACGCCCGTTGACGTAGTCGCGGTCCTGAGCGGACGCGGCAGAAGCCAATACAACGGCGAGAAGCGCGAGAATTGCGAGAACACGACAACGCATGAAGAACTCCAGCTACTGGGACGTGCCCGCCACGCCGGTGACGGGTTTCATCCGAGAGTAGAGGTGTGAGCTGCCGGCAACAAGGTGACCGCACCACTGGCAGCCCTCAATCCTACTCGTGCTTGGGGGTGTGAATCGGGTCGACCCTAGAAGCCCGCCTCGCGGGCAAATGCACAGCCACAAAAACTGCCGCAAGCGCGCTGAAGAGGCGGTCCTCGAAGATGTCCTCATTCATCTGGGCTTCGAGCGCCTTGGTATTCTCCACCGGCAGGTTCGGGTCGAGCCCTAGCTGGCGCTCCCCAAAGTCGTACAGGCTCATCGTCGGGCGGACCAAACAGGCGCCCCATGGACGGCGGAATACCCAGCAGGGGAAGTAGGACGCTGAGACCCCTCTCGTTGTGCTCTCGGTCGATGAGATGTTGGCCCCCAAAAGCGCAGGTGAGCCGCAATCCCGCCGAGATCGGTCTCGGCTGAACCGCACGACGTCGAGCCATACTTGGGCCCTGACGCCGCAAGGTTGACCAACCGCTCCGGCTCGTGAACCGGGAACAACTTCAGCAACATCTAATCGAAGACCGGGAAAATCGCGGCGTTGGCTCCGATCCCCAGGGCCAGTGAGAAGACAGCTACCCCGGTTAGGAACGGGGTCTTCGCGAGTCTACGGGAGGCGTGCTTTACGACGTTCATTCCAGAGGTCCGAGTCGGGTCGCTTGAGGGGCCGGAACCGACGGACGCTTATTGGCCTCGCTACCTGTTCTAGACGTATGCACGGCCATCTGGGTTGCAGATCGGAAACCGCACGCTTCTCGTCGCTTTAGCCGAACCGAGCAGGGGCGTTCCCAGCCTTCCACTTGATGTTGCACCCAACACTGGGAATCTGCGGATTCAGGGGGCCGTCCCCTGCGAGCACGGCGTCGATCGCGGCACCCAGGTCACCGCCGGTCACCGGGGTAGGTAGCGACGGCCTACTCCCGTCATACTGGCCGCGGTACACAAGTCTTCGGGTGGCGTCGAACAGGAAGAAGTCAGGCGTACAAGCGGCTTGGTATGCCCTCGCGATGTCCTGCGATTCGTCGAAGAGGTACGGGAACGTGTAACCCCGGCATGCGACCTCCTCCGTCATCCTGTCCGGTGTGTCGGCGGTGTATTTCTCGACGTCATTGGACATGATGCCCACCACTGCGACTCCCTTCGCCTCGTATTCCAATGCGAACGCTGAGAAGTGGTCCGCCAGGTGTTTCACGAACGGGCAGTGGTTCGACAAAAAGACGACCACGAGCGCCTCGGCTTCAGCAAAGTCGGCCAGTGAACGATTTAGGTGCGTGGCCGGTTCCGGTAGCGTGAAGTCGGGCGCCACAGTGCCGAGCGCCAACATCGCAGATGAGGTTTTTGACATACCCCAAAGTATTCGCACCGCACTTCGTCCCGCTACGAGGCACCGCGCCCGAATTGGCGAACCGTGGGAGGCAACGGGGGTAACGGTCTCTCATGCGAATCGTCTCTCTTGCCTGCTCCAACACGGAAATCGTCTGCGCGCTCGGCTGTGCGGACATGCTTGTGGGAGTAGACGACCACTCTGACTTCCCAGTCGACGTCGTGGCCTCGTTGCCAAAGGTCGGACCCGACCTCGACATCGATATCGAAAGAGTCGCCGCACTCGAACCGGACCTGGTCCTCGCTACACTCACGGTCCCCGGGCACGAACACGTCGTCGAGCGACTCGAGGCGGTGGGCCTGCCCTTCATAGCCCCCGAACCGATATCGATCGACGACGTGTACCGCGACGTCCGTGATATTGGTGCGCGACTCGGTGTCCCGGAGCGAGCGGAAGCACTCGTGGCCGACATGCAGGCTGTTCTTACGGTGACTTCGGGATCTCCCCTCCCGGAAGACGCGCCTTCCATTCTGGTCCAATGGTGGCCGAAGCCGGTCATCACGCCCGGCAAGCAGTCCTGGGTCGTGGGCGTGCTGGCGGCTGCGGGAGCTCGGGCTGTCCTCGGACACGAGGACCACAAGAGCCGACCCATGACCGACCAGGAAGTGGTGGATCTCGCGCCGGACGCTGTGGTGCTTTCCTGGTGTGGTGTGCACCCTGACAAATACCGGCCGGACGTCGTCCTGAGGAATGCGGCCTGGTCCGAGCTTTCGTTCGTCACGAAGGGCCGCGTGTTCTGCGTGGGCGAACCTTATCTCGGTCGGCCAGGTCCCCGGCTCGTGGACGGAGTTCTGAAACTGCGAGAGGTCGTCGAAGCGCTACGCTCCGGCGGGTAGCTCAATGGCCATCAATTCCGGCAGCTGAGTATTGGGCCGCGAACTCTCAAGCCCGCACCCCTACGACGCGGCCTCTCTCTCTCTCCCGAGACCAAGACGCATTGCATGGCATCGATGAACGCGGACGTACACCAATCAAATTCGTAGCCACACTGGTGGTCTCGGCGGCCCTCACAGGATGTTCCGCCCCGCCCCCACCCGCCGAAGTGCTCGCGGAGGAGATTCCGGATGTCACGGTGACGGGTGTCGATTACGCCTTCACTGCGCCTGCAATACCCCTTTGACACGCCATTATCAACTTTGAGAGTAGGGGCGTAATGCACGCATTCAAGAACAGTGCGTCACGCCAGGGCACGTTCGAAGCCATTGGGTGGTGTGCTTTTCGCGAGCCCAGGGGAAACGAGTTGGGGCATCCTCACGGTCGATGTCGAGGCGGGACAGACGTATGTGCTGCGGTGCAACTTCCGGGACACCCCTGACGCGGAGCCGCATTTCAACCTGGGGATGGTGACATCCTTTGTTGCCGAGGCTCAGTAACCAGAACGCCTGAGACACCGAAAGACCCGGATGTACTTTTGATTAATTGACAACTCTTAAGGATCAAATATTGTCTCGTAGTACAGCTTTGTACAAAACGAGGTCAAGATGCCGAACACGCTTACCACGCGCGGCTTTCACCACATCACGATGGTCTCACGGGACGCGCCTACAACGCTTGCGTTCTACGGTGAACTCTTAGGTCTCGGGCTCGTAAAGAAGACCGTCAACTTCGACGACCCAAGCGCGTACCACCTCTACTTCGGCAACGATGGAGGGCGTCCGGGAACGATCCTCACCTTCTTCGAGTGGCCGCACGCCCGCAAAGGACAATGGGGCGCGGGCGGGGTGCACCACCTCGCTCTCGGCGTCGCCACGCCAGAAGCCCTCCTCAAGTGGAAGCGTCGCCTGACGGACGCGGGGGTGCCTTCGGACGGTCCGATCGACCGTGGGTACTTCAAGTCACTGTACTTCGCGGATCCCGACGGACAGATCCTGGAGATCGCCACGGCGGGTCCCGGCTATGCGATCGACGAACCACCACACGCATTGGGGCGAGAGCTGCTCATCCCCCCCGAGGAACGGCTCCCCAGCGGGCGTGACAATGCCGCCATCGTGTCCGCCGTTCACCCTGAGCCGGTCCCGGTCATCACACCTGACATGCACCTGCAGGGCATCCACCACATCTCCGCAATCACGGACCGTCTGGAGCAAGTGGGTGCCTTCTATGAAGAGGCACTCGGCCTAAAGCTGGTGAAGAAGACGTACAACCAAGACGACGGGCAGACGAAGCACTACTTCTGGGCGGACTACGACGGCCAATCAGTGAGTCCACATTCGTCACTGACTCTGTTCGATTGGAGTGGCTCGACGCTACGGGAACGACCCGGAATCGGGCAGACTCACCACATAGCGTTCAGGGCTGAGAGCGCCGAGCAACAGCTAGAATGGCGTGAACACCTTGTTGGTTTGGGCGTGGACGTCAGCCCGGTCATGGAGCGCACCTACTTCGAGAGCATCTACTTCCGCGCTCCCGACGGGCTGCTGCTCGAGATCGCCACAGACGGCCCAGGCTTCTCCGTGGACGAGGACGAAACCGAGCTGGGAACACACCTGAAGCTCCCGGAATGGCTGGAAACCCAACGCTCTTCCATCGCAGCGTCGCTCGCACCGCTTCCGTGAACGACCAAAGTGGGGATAGAATGAACTCGCTCTCCCCGGTTCAACACGCTTCGACACAGACTGACACCGTGCTCCAATACGACATAAATCGGTCCTCTTCGGACCACGATGGGGGGACCGTTGCCGTGCTCCTGCACGGCCGTGGCAGTCACAGGGGAGACTTGCAGGCCCTTCGCCCCGCGCTGCCCGACGACTGGGTGCTCGTTACTCCGCAGGCTCCCTACCCTGGCCATCCATGGGGCTACGGCCCCGGCTGGGCGTGGTACCGTTACGTGGAAGAAGATCGCGTGATGGAAGACACGCTTGCCCAGAGCTTAGCCTCGCTCGATGCGTTCCTCTTGGAGATCCCCAAGATCGTCGGCTTTCAGCCGGGTCGGGTCGTCCTGGGTGGTTTTTCCCAAGGCGGCACCATGAGCATGTCGTACGCGCTCACACGACCGGGGAAGATCGCGGCCGCTATAAATTTCTCGGGATTCGTTCCGGCGTCGCTCGAGGTGCCCTTCTCGGCGCTCTCACCGGGCACCGCCCCCATCTTCTGGGGTCACGGTCTGAGAGACCCAAGCATCCCTCACGAGCTCGCAATACGCGGACGAGAGCGACTCCAGGCCGCAGGCGTGCAGTTTGCCGCGGAAGACTATCCCATCGGGCACTGGATCGTGCCGGAGGAAGTGCAAGCTGCGATCGACTACGTGGAGTCGCTCGATTGAGAACGACCCGACGGTCCGTTCCTACCCGTCCGAGTCCATCTGCTGAGGGAGCGTCGTCAGCTCGAGCACCTTGTACTGCCGATCACCCCTGGGCAGCGAGATCGTGACTTCCTCGCCTTCGCTCGCGCCTAGCAGGCCCTGACCGATTGGCGAAGCCAGCGACACCTGCCCCCCGTCCAGGTCGATGAAATCACCTGCGGTGACGGAGAACTCAAAGTCCTCACCCATCTCGAGATCCCGAATTTTCACCTTTGAGCCGAAGCCCACCTTGTCCGCCGACATCTCGGTGATGTCGATCTTCGACAACTCCGTCATTCTGGACGTCAGATGGTTCAAGCGCGCCTGGACGAACACCTGACGCTCCTTCGCGGCCTTAAACTCGGAGTTCTCGCGAAGATCCCCGTGCTCCAGCGCAATCTTGATGCGTTCCGGAAGCTCAACATTCAACTCGTGCATGAGTTTGACGATCTCGCCTTCGATTTTGCTTTTGATTTCTTCGAGCATTGGGAATACCTCGGACCGCTTCAACGTGGCTCACCCGGCCGATCAGGCCGGGGGGAAAGGAAGCGCCGCCCCGGAGTCCCAGCCGGGGCGGCGATCACGCCCATACGATACGTACCAGAGGCATGTGATGGAAGCTTGCTGGCTCAAAGGACGGAAAGTCAGTGCGTATCACCTGGTGCGCTCATTCCAACGAGTCGCCATGTTGGTGCTCATCCACCCTATCACCTCATGACTTTTACACCGAGGCCCTCCATGCCGCGTCTGCCCTTGCTCGCATGTCTCGTCGTCCTCGCAGCATGCGACCCCGAGACACCCCCGGCCACCGCCGCCGCCTCGCCAAATGAAGCAGAGGCCGAAGTGATCGCCGTCCTCCAAGGGGTCTTCGATGCATTGGCTACCGGCGACGCAGCGCTGCTCCGGTCTTTGGCCGACGAAGACCTCGTCATGCACTTCGTCCAAGACAGCAACGGAACGCGCACTTCAGGCACTGCTGATCTGGACGGGCTCGCCACACGAATCACCACAAGCGAGGTCCCTCTGATCGAGCGAATGTGGGATCCCGAGGTGCAGATCAACGGAGCCATCGCGACGGTGTGGGCTCCGTACGATTTCTATGCGGGCTCCACGTTCAGCCACTGCGGAATCGACGCGGCGACCCTGCTCCAAACCGACGACGGCTGGAAGATCGCTGGGCTGAGCTGGACCCGCGCGCAGCCCCCCGAATGTCCGTTGCATCCAGAAGGGCCGCCCGCGGGCTGACGTTCATCTGCTAGCGATTCACTCCTAAGGGCTCCACCCGGATCGACTGAGCTCGCCCGGCGAGTCGGCACATAGACGGCGAACGGCGCGACAGCACCCAGAATGAGAGGGATCGTGACGAACGTCGCGATCTCCACACCCATCGCGTCGAAGTACCTCGCAGACACGTTCGTATTGTCGATGCCGTGATTTCCCTAAAGGTCCTCGGACGGCATGCCCGGAATGAGGTGTCGGCCGGCCTGGATCGCGATGCCAAGCGGGACTCGGATCGCTCCGATTCGATCCACTCCTTTCCCTACCATGCGATCCAGCGTCACGTAGACGGAACCGCGGGAGACTGACCGTCCGACGGTCGCCGAAAGTTCCTCCGAGAGGTGCTGGCCGCCTCTCAGAGCCTTCAAGCGAGGGGCAGCCTGAAGCAACTACTCCCTCGGATCACCCACGGCCAAAACCGCCTGACGGCGCTCTTCACGGTCTCGCTTCACCGCTTCGCGGATCGCTTCGTGCTTGAGCCCGAGAATCTGACCCGCGCACAGCGCAGCATTGACCGCACCCGCCTTCCCAATGGCGAAGGTCGCCACGGGCACTCCACGGGGCATCTGAACCGTGGCCAGAAGGGAGTCCATGCCGTCCAGCGACCACCCCACCATGGGCACGCCCAAGACGGGCAGAGTGGTCATCGACGCAACGACGCCAGCGAGATGCGCGGCCCCACCTGCGGCGGCGATCATCACCTCAATGCCCCTCGCTTCAGCGGTCTGAGCGAACTCGGCAGCCACGTGGGGTGTTCTGTGAGCGGACAGAACACGCACTTCGCATTCGATGCCCAGGCTCTCGAGGGTAGACACACAGTGTTCCATCGTACCCCAGTCGGACTTGGAGCCCATCACAACGCCAACGAGCGGACCGGCCATCGTTTTTCGCCTCTTGCGCAAGTAGTCTTCATATTGAAGTACGGAGAAGGCCGGCACGTTGCACATGGCGAGCATGGAGGTCAAGTCCCAGGCCTCATTAGGGAGTCTCTTCTGAAGTGACACACTCCGAAAACAAACCCAAGGTTTGGCCCACAACGGTGACCGAAGTCACGCCGTTGCTTCCTTTTGTCTACACAGCGTGGGCGGACGGAGTGCTGTCCGCAGCTGAACTGGCAGCCCTGCGCACGCATATCGATGGCCAAGTGACACTGTCGGACTCCGCCAAAGAGCACGTATACAGCTGGCTCGACCCCACCTCTCCACCAACACCCTCTCAGCTCGGCTCCCTTCGCGACTCCATCCGCATCGGAACGCTGTCTGACCCGACGGTCGCCCTTCGTTCGCTCACCGACCTCGGATTGGCACTCTGGGGCCGAGCGAACGAGCAGGAGGAGCCGTGGTCGCACGACGGAGCGATACAGGGACTCAGGGCGCTCGAGGACGCATTGGGTATGTCCAGCGGCGAAGCAGCACGCCGCGCGTTTGGCGCACCACCGGCAGCACAAAGCGCCCGGGGACCCGAGCCGGCCTTCAACTCGGTCGCATTGAACGCCTACCTCGACCGGGACCAGAACGACACACGCACTCGAATCCTGAAGCTGCTCGACTCCCCACAACTGACGATCCCTCTGGAATTGGACAAGGCGGAGTATCGAGAGCGCGTACTCGGCGCGATCCAGTTCTTGGCGAAAGAAGGGGTCGGGTCGCTGGCCTACCCAAAGGCGTTTGGCGGTAGAGACGACCCCGCCGCATCCGTCGCCGCATTTGAGACCCTCGCGTACGGAGACCTGAGCGTCGTCATAAAGTTCGGCGTGCAATTCGGCCTGTTCGGCGGGAGCGTGCTACAGCTCGGGACGACGCAGCATCACAACAGATACCTCACCGCTGTTGGCTCATTGGACCTGCCCGGCTGCTACGCGATGACTGAAACCGGTCACGGATCCAACGTCCGCGATCTCGAGACGACAGCAACGTATGACGCTGACACAGACGAATTGGTCGTGAACACGCCACACGACATGGCCGCCAAGGACTGGATCGGAAACGCCGCCTGCCACGGACAGCTCGCCACAGTCTTCGCTCGCCTTTTGGTGGATAACGTGGACCACGGCGTGCACGCGATACTCGTTCCGATTCGGTCCAACCAAGGCACAGTGCTGGACGGCGTCCGTATCGAAGACCGTGGATTTAAGGAGGGGCTCAACGGAGTCGACAACGGCCGTATCTGGTTCGACCATGTCGCCGTCCCCAGAGAGAACTTGCTCGACCGGTTCGCGGAGATCGATGACGCGGGCGCCTATCAGAGCAACATCCCCAGCTCAGGACGTCGCTTCTTTACGATGCTCAGGACCTTGGTCGCAGGTCGAGTGAGCATCGCTGCTGCATCAGTGAGTGCGGCAAAGGTCGGGCTGGCCATCGCAGTCGCGTACACCAACCAACGCAGACAATTCGGACCGGCAGGCGCGGAAGAACAGCCCCTGCTCGACTACCGCCTCATCCAGAACGCCCTGATGCCGAAGTTGGCATCGACGTATGCGGCACACTTCGCCGTCCGCGCGCTTCAGTCGGACTACGCCGAGGCGGTCGGACGTGAAGACCCCGAGCTCGAAGTGGCAGCTGCCGCCCTGAAGGCGTATGCCTCCGAACTCACCGTGGAGACGCTACAGGTATGTCGAGAGGCGTGCGGCGGGCAGGGATATTTGGCTGAAAACCGCTTCGCCGCTCTTAAGGCCGACACGGACGTGTTCACCACGTTCGAAGGCGCGAACCTGGTTCTCTACCAATTGGTCGCGAAAGGGCTGCTGTCACAGTTCCGCGATGAAATGAACGATCTGTCGCTGTGGCGTGTGGTTCGTTATCTCGCGGAACGCGCCGAGACGGTCCTGACCGAACTCAATCCGGTCGTGACACGGCGTACGGACCGTAAACACCTCCTCGACATCGAATTCCACACGGCGGCGTTCGCCTATCGAGAAGAGCGCCTCCTACGCACCCTCGCAGGCCGGCTACGGTCGCGGTTGAGCGGAGGCATGGACTCCTTCGATGCCCTCAATGAGGTCCAGGATCATGTGGTGACCCTGGCGAGAGCCCATACGGAGCGAGTGTTACTCGACCGACTCAGCGACGGAGTCGCCAAAGCGCCGACCCCCGGACTGTCCGAGATGTTGGCGACCGTACGCGCCGTATTCGCTCTGTCGAGAATCCAGGCAGACCGAGGCTGGTTCTTAGAAGTCGGGTACATCGACCCACCGAAATCCCGCGCCATTCGGGCACAAGTGAACGAACTTTGCACGGCCATGAGAGAGCACGCTGTACTGCTTGTGGATAGCTTTGGGATACCGCATTCAGTGCTCCCAGAAGTCGCCCGAACAACGACAAAATAGGAAACACTTGTTTTCTTCCTGGGCGTCGGGGCATTTTCCACCAGATTCCCAGGGGCCTCGTGTGGGCTAAATACCGTGTCGGAGGGAGATCCAATGGTTCGTAAGAGCCTGCTGGTCGTGGCATTGCTGGCGATCGCATCGCCAATCGCCGCACAAGAAGAATACGTCTGGTCCTCGAAACGCCCGGACGGGCACGCGCCTATTGGCGTCACCAACGGCCGCACGCTCGAGCGCGGCGCCGTGGAATTCAGCTATCGCTACAGCCAGTTGAGTTCTCGAGGCGTCTGGCTGGAGAACGATTCGCTGGCCCTCGAGACGACGTTGGAGTTCTACGAGGTGGCGCCCCTCACGCTGACGAACCGGACCCATAACTTCTCGGTTTCGGTCGGAGCCACAGACAACCTCACGTTTGTCGCGACCATGGATTACTCCACGCGCGAACGCGAGCAGCTGACCACCGGTGGCATCTTCTACGTGAACCAGATCGAAGAGCTTGGCGACCTATCCGTCAGCGGTTTGTTCAACTTCATCGATAGTGGCCCGTACAAGGCGCACATCCAGCTGGGGGCATTGCTCCCGACCGGCAAAGAGGACGTGTTCGGCGAGACACCGTTCAGCACTCCGAACGCCGAGGCGTTGCCTTACGACATGCGCCCGGGCGCTGGCACTTTTGCGATGCTGCCCGGAATCTCGGCCTCTGTGCAGAACGAATTCGGATCGGCTGGCATACAGCTGAAATCACAGATGCCTCTTGGCACCAACGACCGCGACTTCGCGCTCGGACGATCGGTTACCGCGTCGACGTGGGCCGCGCACATGGTCAACGACTACTTCTCGGTCTCCGGACGCATCCAGTGGCAGAACTGGGCAGGGATCGAAGGTGGAGATCCGGATCTCGATCCGGTGCGTGACCCCGGCAACGACGGGTTCTTCCTGGAGGGTGAGCGCATCGACCTTCCGATCGGCGTGAACTTCTACCTGCCGGAAGGCTCCCGCTTCGCTGGCCATCGTCTCTCGGTGGAAGCGATCTTTCCGATCTCGCATGAGTACACCGGTCCGCAGCTCGGACTGGACTGGGGCATGGTCCTGGGTTGGCAGGTCGTCTTCTAAGCCATTTCTAGAATTCCGATGCGGCCAAACGGGGCCGGCGGGTCGTACAGACCTGCCGGCCCCGTTTTTTGGGCCGTTCGTTATTGGCTCGGATGCCCCGAGATCCGTTCAGCCTTGGAGCGCTATCAGGTGGTAGTTCTTCTTGCCCTTCCGAATCACGAGGAAGCGGCCGTCGATGGCTTTGGACACCTCGACCGAGAACTCGACATCCTGAATTCGAACGTTGTTGAGGTAGACCCCTCCACCTTCGATGGAGCGCCGGGCGTCCCCCTTCGACGAGGCAACAGCTGACTCGACCAATAGGTCGATGAACGAAACTCCCTCGCCGCTCAGGCGATCACGCACGATCTCAGAGGACGGCACATCCGCGAATACATCTTGGATGTCCTCCGCTGAGAGGCCTGACAGATCCCCCCCAAACAACGCGGCCGTGGCCTGCACGGCCTTCGCCAAACCCGTCTCACCATGAACACGTCTTGTGACGTCTTCAGCGAGGGCTTTTTGTGCGGCTCTACGATGAGCTTCCACTTGGGTGGCCTGATCGAGTTCGGAGATCTCATCCTGCGAGAGCAGCGAGAAGTACTTGAGATACTTCACGACGTCCGCGTCCTCGGTGTTCACCCAAAACTGGTAGAACTGATACGCCGACGTCAGTTCGGGGTCGAGCCAGATATTACCGGCCTCACTCTTCCCGAACTTCTTGCCCGCGGAGTTCGTCACGAGTGGTGACACGACGCCGAACGCCTTACCGCCATCGACACGACGAATGAGATCCGTCCCGGTGGTGATGTTGCCCCACTGGTCACTGCCACCCATCTGAATGGTGCAGCCATCCCGGCGGTACAGCTCGAGGAAGTCGTAGGATTGGAGCAGGGCGTATGCGAACTCGGTAAACGACAGGCCACTGTCTTCTTGAGCCAGTCGGCGCTTCACCGATTCCTTGGCCAGCATTTGATTCACTGAGAAGTGCTTTCCGATGTCGCGTAGAAAGTCCACCAGGGCCAATCCGCCGAGCCAGTCCAAGTTGTTGCGCATGACCGCGGCGTTCGATTTTACGTCGAAGTCCAGGAAATGGTCGAGCTGAGCACGAATGCCCTCGGCATTCTCAGCCGCTTTTCCCTTGGTGATCAGCTGTCGCTCGACTTCCTTCCCGGACGGGTCGCCGATCAGCCCTGTCCCACCACCTACGAGGGCGATCGGAGTGTGGCCATGTCGCTGGAGGTGGACGAGATCCATGATGACCAACAGGCTCCCGACATGGAGACTCGAAGCCGTGGGGTCGAATCCGATGTACGCCGACCGGGGGGCCTCCGCCAAGTGTTCGGCGGCGCCCTCGGTGGCGTCCTGTAACAGTCCGCGCCAGCGGAGTTCTTCGATCAAGGCACTCATGGGCCGAAGGGTAGCCGAGCCATGGGAATGCGTCCACCCGGCGACCGGTCGGAATCAGCCTCCGTTTGAAATTTGAGATTCTTGTGGACGCCCCCTACGATGCCAGGCCTCAGAATGAGCCGTATGCCCCCCGTCACCTCCGCATCGACCGGAGAAAAACGCATGGCCTATGTAGATCCTTGTGACGTCTCACCCCACTACTACAAGAAGCTCTTTGAAAACGAGAAGCTCCGTGTGGTGGAAATGACGCTCCCGCCGGGGCACAAAGACACGCAGCATTCCCACCCCGACGAGACCGTGTATTTCATCAGTGGCGGAAAGGCACGCATCTACGTTGGCGATGACGCCATGGAAGTCGATATCCCGGACGGCCACGTGATGCATCACGAGTCGTGGACGCACACGGTTGAGAACATCGGCGACACGACGATCAACGCCGTCATCTTCGAGCCGCATATGGACACGTCGCACCTGTAGCATGTCCTGAAGCAAAATATGCGGCACGCCAGCTCGATTGGCGGGCCGCATATTTGTTCTCCAAGGGATCCACTACCAGCCCATCCGATCCCGCAGCGCAGTGATGTGTCCCTCGTGATGCGGGCAGTGCCATCCGTAGATCTCGAGTAGCTGGTCGGCGCTGATGTCCCCCACCTCGGGATGATCCAGGAGTTTCTCGAAGTCACTTCCCTCCATATCTCTCAGCATCATGACCCAGCGGACGTGCAGCGCCTCGAGAAGTGCCAATGATACCTCAACCGGTGCCGCCTTCGCCTCGGGCAATTCCGCCCACGCGGCTTGGTCGTAGGTGCGGATCGTGGGCTTGTCCTCGGTCAGGGCCAGCTTGAAGCGCTGATACGAGTTGAGGTGCGAGTCGACCACATGATGGACGACCTGGCGAACAGTCCATCCATCATCGCGATACGGCGTGTCCAGTTGCTCGTCATTCAACTCCGCGACCGCTGCTCGCATGTTCGCCGGGTGTGCCGCAATCGCTTCGATCATCGCCGTCCGTTCTTCGGCAGTGAGCGCGCTGCCCTTGAACTCGAGCGGGCCGCTCGGGAAACGGGGGTCTGTCATCTGTCGTCGGTCCTGGTTCATGAGTCAGGTGATCGATGCTTGGTGATGGTCGTCATGTTCGGCGACGACCGTATTGCGTCGGGGCCGTGCCCTCCCCAGGCTCGTGGCACCATGGCTACCTACGAACAGTACTACGCTGTCGTACGACAGATCCCAAGGGGTCGCGTTACGACCTACGGAACCGTCGCCACCGTGGCAGGTCTTCCAGGTCGCGCGCGCCAGGTGGGATATGCCATGGCCGCCATTCCCGAAGGTACCGACGTGCCGTGGCAACGCGTGATCAACGCCAAGGGCGAGATAAGCGAGCGAAAGGGCGGCACGGCGTTCGAGAACATTCAGCGAGTCTTGCTCGAAGCCGAAGGCGTGGAGTTCAATGCCCAGCGACGCGTGGACCTCGAGCGATTCGGTTGGCCCTGATGGGGCACCTCGCTAGAGTCCGCCCCTCAATAAGAATGCTCCGAGGACCGCAATGAAGTACGGCCTCGGCGCTTCGAGAAACGCAGCATGATCGCCACCCGGCACAACGACCCAAGCCTTGTCGCTCGTGCCGAGACCTTCCACGAGCGCCGCCTGCGCGGCCATTGGAGCGAGAGGATCGTGTTCACCGTGGATAACCAGCGTGGGGGTCGTCACCTCCGCTGGGTCTAGGTCATTCCATTGATGACCGGAGGTCCAATCAGACCGGACCGGGTCAGCATCCAACGCCGCTTCGACCCGGTGTCGTCACGGTCGGTCTCTCCATATCCCCTCAGATCGACCCCGTACGTGGAGATGTTCTCCTCATTGAGTCCATCCATGAGGGAAAGTGACTCGCCCGGCACCTGCAGGTCGAAGTCCGGGAGGGTGCTCCAGGTTCGGCCATGTACCAGAAGAATGGCCGCGTCCGCTCCGGCGACGCTTTTCTCCCACACGGCCAAGGCGTGCCCATCCGCAGACACCCAGTGGAGGGTCGGGGCCTGTGCGACCGCTGAAATCGGGCTCCAAACAGCGAAAGCGGTCACCAAAAGGGCCAGCGCGACCGTCTCGGCCGCCCTGAATGCCCGCTGTGCTCCAATGGTGCGTCTCATCTCGTGCCGCCTCCGCATGGGTCAGGAAGAATGATACATCGCACCTCCGTCAGCTCGAAGGGGCTTTGGACAAGCGACGTCGTCGCCCTTCTCGTGTTACACCGCCTGGACAATCACTCCCCAATCCATTGTAGCCAACTCCCTTAATCTTATTTTGTAGGTTAATCTTGTAAAAAACCGGTCAAATAATATATTATAGGTTATGACTGATGACTCAGAGGTTTTCATTTGGGACTCCGGAGCCCTGTCCCTCGACTTTTTGAACACACGCCGTTTCGACCAAGGGCGGGGACATGAGGGGATCAGCACCCCAAGGCGACTGGAAATGTGGCTCGCCCAATGTGGAGCCCTCCCCTCTGGAGGTTCCTCGTTCACAGCCTCACCTCCCGCAGCCCGAACGCTTCTTTTAGAAGGCACGCGACTTCGCGACGAAATCCAACAAGCGATGCATGCGTTCACCTCAGAAGCCCCAATCCCCCTCTCGAGTCTCCACACAATCAATCGGGTGCTCGACTCCAGTCGGGTCTCACTCCGGCTGGTGAGCGAGGACGGCACCTCGAGCCTCTCGGAACACGAGACCGGGTCGGAGCTCCTTACTCTATTGGCCCCGATCGCGACTTCAGCCGCCGAACTGTTGGCTGGTGCCGACCCACACCGCGTTCGTCAATGCGCTTCGAACACCTGTGTGACCTGGTTCCTCGATTCGAGCAAGAACGGCCGGCGCAGGTGGTGTTCGATGGCTCGTTGCGGCAACCGGGCCAAGGCGAAGAAGCACTGGGACAAGCAGAGAGCCGCAGATGCAGCAGAACGGGTCGAAGCTAGAGCTGCTCAGCCCTAGAGCGCACCTACCGGAGCGTCCAACCTAGTTGGACACCGCACCTTCAGAACCGGCACCGTTCGTCACGCTGGCCAGAAATGCGGTCGTGATCGTGGCAAAGGCCTCAGGGTCCTCCATGTGCGGGAAGTGTCCAACACCCGGCAACACGACCAACTCCGACGCAGGTAGGACAGAGCGCAACATCTCGTGAGCGCTGAGCGGGAACACGCTGCGGTCCCCAGTGAGGATCAGCGTAGGAACTTCGATCCCCTCCAGCTCTGAGAAAATATCCCAGTCGCCGAGCGACTCCCGCATCACAAGCGCAGTAGCAGGGAAGTTCCCGTATACACCTTGGGCCAGCCCCAAGCGCAGCCGCACGGACGGCTCTCGATTCCCGAAATAAGCTTGGAACTGCGCCAAATAGTAGTTCTCCACCTGTACTGGGTCCGTCTCCCAGCCTTCCGCCGATGAGATCGCGGCCATCAGCATCCGATCGCTCTCGGTGAGCCGTGCCTCGACGAGCTCCTCATGGCGAGACCACAGCGCCCGGCTTGCAGGATCCGGATCTATCAGGATCATCGCCGCGAGATGCTCTCGGTATTTGACGGCATAGTGCATCGCCAACAAGCCACCAAAGGAATGTCCCATCAACGCGATTCGGTCCTGGCCACTCGCCACGCGCATCGCTTCAAGGTCTTCGACAAATCGATCCATATTGATCTGAGAGGGGTCCTCGGCCCCCGTGGAGCGGCCACTTCCGCGCTGATCGTATGCGACCCACCTCAGGCCTTCTGGCGGGAAGCCAGGCGCGTCCAACTCAGACAGCAGATACCCGATACCGATGCCAGGGCCCCCATGGAGTATCATGACCGGAGGACCGTTCCCAACCGTCCAATAGCGGAGTTGTGCTCCATCCACTGGAAGTGTGCCTTCGGCCCCTAGATTCACTGAGGGCTGCTGCTTCTCCGCGCACCCAGCTAGAAGGAGCGCACTCAACAACACCGTGGCAGGAAGCCGTCTCTTCATCGATATCATGGTGGAAAATGTAATCGTGTCCGCTTGCTCGTACGCCAGAGTCAATTCCATGTTGCGCCAACCGATCCCACGTTGATGGCTCACACATTGCATCATCGGATCGTTGTCCCGCGCCTACTGCTGACCTCCTAATGTCAAAACTCTACGCCGCTTTGTTTGTGATGATCCTGGGGATGAGCCCGAGCCCCGTTCAAGGCCAATCCGCGCTCGAACTGCTACAGAGCATTAGGCAAGGTGGCAGCTGGGTACGTATCCCGGTCGAACGGGGCGAGGGCACATTGCTTACCCCGTTAATTCCTACGTTGGGTGTGACGCTCGCCGGATGCGCTCAGGTCTACCCAGGGCTGTCAGGGCGCTGGGACATCGAGGTGCGAGATCCCCTCGGAGACGGGCTCATTGAGGAGTCCGTCCAAGGTGGTGAACCGGTCACCTTCAACTACACGACGGGCGCTCAAGCTCAACTCAGCCTGAAGGCTCAGTGGAGTGAGGCACGCGACACCACGCTGCTTCTTTGGGTCGGACTGGCACTGCCCGGGCGGGAGCAGGAGGCGTGCGAGCCGGTGTACGGATCGGGTCCTTGAGCGTTCACCGCGACCCCGACAATCTCAAACGGTCGTCCGTTCAGTATCGTCTCACGCCCGACGACTCCCGGATCTCCACCGAACGCGCGCACCCCGTACGAGTGGCTGATGACGGCGCTCCGCACACCGGATTTTGGGATTCACAAAGTAAGTGCAACACAGGACAAGCCGTGGTCCCCTAGACAAGAGGAGGCGAGCTGGCGACCGCAGAACTTTCCTGAGCCAACAAGAACAGGGAGAGACTCACGAGGCGACGTACCGCCAGCTCACCTCCGGAGACCGGAGAGAGGTATGCACGGTCTGCGCTGCTCCAACTCAAGGATGCTCTCAGGCCAAGACCTCTCAATCACTCGGTCGGAGTCCGAGTACGATCATCCGCGAGGTGCGCCGCAACTCGAAGGATCGAGCGGGTCGGGTCTGCCGGCCCGACCTCTCACGTGGCCCGCACCTTTGCGCACCGGCCATCCCGGTCCTAAGGTGCGCTCATGACTACCCAAAAGATCCTCCCGACCCTCGCCGTCGCAGCCTTGATCGCGACCTCTAACCTCCACGCCCAAGCGGTCGCCTACGTCGGAGCGACCGTCTGGGACGGCACAGGAGCCCCGGCCTCTTCGGCCACGCTCGTTGTTGAAGACGGTCGGTTTACGACAGTCTCGCCTGACGGCCAGATCCCAGAAGGCGCCGAGATCGTCTTCCTCGAGGGCAAGTACGTCATCCCTGGACTCGTGAACACCCATGGACACGTAAGCGGCCTGTGGGCCCCCGACGATGTCCGAAGCGAAGCAGATCGCATCCGCAGTGACCTCGAGTTGTTCGCCAAATACGGTGTGACCACCGTGAATAGCCTGGGTGACTCCGAGGAGGTTCTCGCAGTCCGGGACGCGGCAGCCTGGGACGACCCGCGTGCTCGCCTTCTCGCCGCAGGGCCCGTCATTGCAGCGACGAGCGCCGAAGGGGCCCGTGCTGCTGCGGAAGCCAACGCGGACGCGGGGGCCGACTGGCTGAAGGTCCGAGTTGATGACAACCTGGGCACCGCACAGAAGATGCCATGGGAGGCGGTTCAGGCCGTCTTTGATGTAGCCGGAGAGCGCGGGCTGAGCGTCGCGACGCATCTCTTCTACCTCGACGACGCCAAACGACTGCTCGAAATGGGTACGGGCCTCGTCGCCCATTCCGTTCGCGACACCGATGTAGACGAGGAATTCATCACCACACTGACCGAGAGCGGGGTCTGCTACGTCCCCACACTCACCCGCGAGGTCAGCACCTTCATCTACGCTAGCCGCCCAGGGTACTTCGACGACGACTTCTTCTTGGAATACGCCGACTCGTCAGAGATCGAGCGCGTCAGCCAGCCGGATTTCATGGAGCGGACCCGCGAGAGTTCCACGGCGGCCGGGTACCGGATCGCTCTGATTCAGGCGTTAGGTAACCTGAAGGCGCTGATCGACGCGGGCGCACCCGTAGCGTTCGGCACCGACGCAGGGCCGGCGGGACGATTCCCCGGGTACTTCGAACACATGGAGCTGGCGCTGATGGTCGGCGCAGGCATCACCCCCGAGCAGGCGCTACGTGCGGCCACCGGCGTGGCGGCCGACTGCTTGGGGTTGGACGACATGGGAACAATCCAAGCGGGCCGGCGGGCGGATTTCATTGTCCTGGACGCGGATCCGCTGAAGGACATCACCAACTCGCAGATGATTTCGCAGGTGTACGTCGCCGGACAACCGATGCGCGAATAAGGAGCGTCGACCGCATTGGCCGACGCCCCTCTCCGTCATAACGACCACCTGTGTATCAGGTCACGGGCAGTGTATACCGCTCGAGATAGCTCAGGTCGAACTGGTCGAACGACACCACGTAGATGGACGCTTCGCCAAAGCCGACAATGCGTTTTCCATGTTCGAACGACACGGTTCGGACATGCTGTCCCTGGCGGTCGAAGACGTCGTACGTGGACGGGTCACCCGCGTCCACATGACGGCGCACCCAGACTCTGCTCTGGCCGTCGATGCTCAGACGCCCGCTATAGAACGGCGGCTTCCGGTCCGGCCACTCGTACTGATCGATTTCCTGTGGGCCGCCCATCCCACCGCGGGAGAAGTTCATCTGTACGGCACCGTCGCTGATATCCACGCTGATGCCGATGCCCCCCCCGGCCCGCCCTCGGTCGGCAACGTACTCTTCCTTCTCAGCGGTCCCGATGCGAACCGCATCGAACGGGATCGCCGGACCTCTCGCGATAGTGCCATCAATCCCGATCCAGTCGACGTGGTAGTCTCCGGCGCGCGCGATGGCGATAGATCCGTCCGGGCCGACGCCCCAAGCGTCCTCTGGTGACAGCGGAACCTGGGTGATCGAGACGTTCTGGTTCCCTGCACTGCCCGACTCAATCCGCTTTCGTTCCTGGAGCTTGAAGCTGGCGACCTCGTCGATCACCGAGGTTGCACGGTTGATTCGTAGGATCGCAGCCGAATCCTCCATCATGGCACCGGGGCCACCCATGGCCCGGGCATACACGTTCCCGCGACCGTCAACTCCCTGCGGAAGCGCCAGCGTCAGGTTGCTCCTCGGGTCGCCCAAGCTGATGGGCGAGGTCGGACCAAAGCCGAGGCCTGGGCCCAGCGCGACGAGACGCCCATTGCCGAGATCCACCAGCAGGGTGGAGTCACCTGGGAGCGGCCACACGGCATCAGGCTGGAGGTATTCCTCCGGGCCCTGCCCTTCAGATCCGACCACGGTCCGCGTACCCGCGTCCATGTCGACCATATAAAGAGCTTTGCCGAGAGGGTCCGCGACCAGGATCCGACCGTCCGGCATTTCACGCACGGTTTGGATTGTCCCAAAGTCTTCTGGAAACGTGGCGTTAGGCGCTCCAAGGGGCGCCTGGGCGAACAGTTGGCCAGGTAACATCACGGCCAAGACGAGAAGGAGTGGTGCGGCGCTAAGGCGCATAGGTGACCGACGTTGTAACATCCGTGTATCGCTCCGACGGAAGGGGCGCTGATTGTAAACTACACCCGTAGATGCAATGTCCGCCCCGCAGGGTTGTCCTGCGGGTCGATAAAAGTAGCCGACCCTCCACGCAGGAGCCGGACACGCATGGTCCGCTATGTGACAGAACTCATCGGTACCTTCTTTCTCGTCTTCACCATCGGCATGACCGCAGTCGCCGGTGTGGGTCTCGCACCCATCGCGATTGGCGCAACACTCATTGCCATAGTTTACATGGGCGTGCACGTATCCGGTGCGCACTACAACCCCTCGATCAGCATCGCGCTCTACCTACGCGGAGCGCTCGACGCCAAGCACCTGGCACCGTACATCGCGGCCCAGCTCTTAGGAGCGTGCTTGGCTGCCTGCGCGGTGCTCATGATTACAGGCGGGACCTTCGCACCGGCTCCGGGCGAGGGCTACGGGACTCTGTCGGTGCTCCTGGCTGAGATGCTCATGACGTTCGCTCTCGCACTCGTGATCATGAACGTGGCGACATCGAAGGCGACCGAAGGGAACTCCTACTACGGCCTGGCGATCGGCTTCACCGTCATGGGCGGGGCCTTCGCGGTCGGGGGGGTATCAGGTGGCGTGTTCAACCCGGCAGTCGGGTTCGGGCCGATCCTCGTGGACATGCTGGCCGGCGACGGCGGCTTCGGGAACCTTTGGTTCTACACGGTCGGGCCGATCGTGGGCGCAGCGGCCGCGGTGCCCGTATTCAAGATGCAGGAAGGGGCAGGCGACGCCGAGGCGTAAGCGCTGAGCAGATGGCGGACCGGGTTACCCGGTCCGCCTCACTCTTCGTTCCGAGCGATGTAACTCGCGACCGAGCCCGTCTCCGACATCAGTTCTAGGACGTCTCGTCCAACCCTGAACGACCCGGTCGTTCGGAACGCCTCGAGGAGATCCACTTCGACTCGGTCAAAGCCCGACGGGCACGCGAGGCGGGTCAGCCCGAAGCCGCTGAGCTGCAATCGTGTCCCCGTCAGTTCATACACCCCCGTGAACGCGTTGCAGCCTGTGTGCCCGTCGACCCTCTCCACTTCTCGGTCGAAGCTCAGGGTAGCCCGTGACCCCACAGGTACGGGCTGGCCGAAAATCGACTCGAGGACCCATTCAGTCCCTTCGAGCGGCTGGTCGACCGAATCAGGATGCAACACCAACTCTTCGAATGGCTCGACGAGCACGTCCAACTTTTGCTCGTTGGTGTCCTGATCCACGAACGACTCGGGCTCAGGCTCGTCCGCTGCGCACGCGGAAAGAGCTACTACCAGAACGACCGCCACCCACACCTTCAAGACGCTCACACCTATGCGCTGATCTCGTGTGCCTCGCCGGCACCTCGCGGCACACGAATTGAGTCCACCAACGCCTGCACTTCGGCGGGCGGTGCCGGTGTGAACCTCGACACGACGATCGTCACCGCAAAGTTAAGGAGCATGCCCAGTGTACCGATGCCCTCCGGACTGATGCCGAACCACCAATGCTCCGCAGAGTTCATCTCAGGATGCACGAACTTGAACCAGACGATGTACGCTGCTGTGAAGGTGATCCCGAGGACCATACCCAGGATCGCTCCTTCACGAGTGGTGCGCTTCGAGAAGATTCCCAGGATGATGACTGGGAAGAACGAGGAGGCCGCCAATCCGAAGGCGAACGCCACAACTTCTGCGACGAAGCCGGGCGGATGAATCCCTAAGTAGCCAGCGACCACGACGGCGGCTCCGGCCGCGAGTCGTGCCGCGATCAACTCGTTTCGTTCGGTGATTTCAGGCCATAACGATCGCTTAAGGAGATCGTGACTGACCGCAGAGGACACGACGAGTAGGAGCCCGGCCGCGGTCGACAAAGCAGCGGCCAAGCCACCCGCAGCTACGAGGCCGACTACCCAAGGAGGCAGGCCTGAGATTTCCGGGTTCGCGAGCACCATGATATCGCGGTCCACGGTGAGTTCGTTAGCAATCGGAGAGTCCGGGCCGGTGTACTGAATCAGCCCGTCACCGTTCAGATCGTTGTGCGCCAGCAGCCCCGTTGCCTCCCAATTTGTGAACCAAGCAGGCGCCTCTGAGTAAGGGAGCTCAGACACGCTGTGGAGAAGATTGGTTCGGGCGAATACCGCGATAGCGGGTGCCGTGGTGTAGAGCAAGGCAATGAAGATCAGCGCCCACCCGACCGAGATTCGAGCGTCCCTCACCCTCGGCACGGTGTAGAATCGGATAATCACGTGCGGGAGGCCTGCGGTCCCCACCATAAGCGCAGCCGTAATGAAGAATACGTCCAGCGTCGACTTGGTCCCCGAGGTATAAGCCGCGAACCCAAGCTGTTCATGGAGTCCGTTCAGTCCCTCCAGTAACGCCACCCCAGTCTCGGGATCGACGCCACCGAAGCCCAGCTGCGGGATCGGGTTCCCGGTGATCATTATCGACAAGTAGATCGCCGGAACCATGTAGGCAAAGATCAGCACACAGTACTGAGCCACCTGCGTGTACGTGATCCCCTTCATGCCCCCGAGCACGGCATAGAAGAAGACGATGGCCATACCGATGTACACCCCGACTTCCACGTCCACTTCCAAGAAACGCGAAAAGACGATTCCGACGCCTCGCATTTGCCCCGACACATAGGTGAACGAGACGAAAATGGCGCAGATCACCGCCACGATGCGCGCGGTCTGCGAGTAGTATCGATCGCCTACGAAGTCCGGCACGGTGAATGCACCGAACTTCCTCAGGTACGGAGCGAGCAGAAGCGCCAAAAGCACGTATCCACCGGTCCACCCCATGAGGTATACCGAGCCGTCGTACCCCATGAACGAGATCAAGCCCGCCATCGAAATGAAGGAAGCTGCACTCATCCAGTCAGCGGCCGTGGCCATGCCGTTCGCGAGCGGCGACACCCCACCACCTGCGACATAGAACTCCTTCGTCGAGCCCGCACGCGTCCAGATGGCGATCCCGATGTAGAGCGCGAACGATGCGGCGACCAGCAAGAAGGTCCAGGACTGAACCGTCATGCTTCACCCCCTTCATCTACACCGAACTCGACATCCAAGTCGTTCATGATCTTCACGTAGACGAAGATCAAGACAACGAAGACGTAGATGGACCCCTGTTGGGCGAACCAGAAGCCAAGCGGGAAGCCCGTGCCCGGGATCGTGAAGTTGTTCAGAGGCTCCGCGAGGACGATCCCAAAGCCGAACGAGGCCACGAACCACACGACCAGGAGTCCGGCGAGGTAACGGAGATTACGCCGCCAATACTCAGCGTGGCGCTCCTGGGTTTCCGGATCGGTAACGGACGGACGTGCAGAGGGGTCGTTTGAGTCGGCCATGGCTAGCGCTTCCATTCCATTTCACCCGCTTCGACGGCTGTAGCCAACCGGTTGTCCGGAGACGGCAGCGGGCAAGTCGCGAACGGCGTCCATACGCACGGAGGGTTATACGCCAAGTTGAAGTCCAGAACAGTTCTGCCTGCCTCGTCCGGCGCCGACACCCAGACGTAGCGGCCGCCGCCGTAGCTCGTGGATCCACTGGTCTCGTCGGCGAAGACGAGCATGAAGCGCTCGGCGTCCGGATCTCCCGTAACGTCGAGCGTGTGCTTTTCCCCATCAAGCCAAAACGCCACGTGCGCGGGAGACTCCCGCTCTGACACGGTGCCGACCACGTTAGGCACGGCAACGGTCTTCTTATGGGGAACCCACTGAGCCGTGACCCGCCAGTCCCTGGTGATCGGATAACGATCGATGCCGGTAAAGGCTTCGTACACTGCATTGCTGTTATCCCGAACCCGAAGCGCGAACTGGCCGTTTCTGCGCACTTGGATCCAGTTGATGTCCCCATTACGAAGCACCTTGGACTTCCCAGGACCTGCCGAGCCCATTTCCGCCGAAGTGACGACGGGATCTCCCGAGATGTCAGGTGGGAAGGCTCCGGAGCCGGCCGGGAGGTTGAGCGTCGAGTCTACGCCCTGGGTAACGGTCACTCCCTCCGCAACCACGAAGGTCAGCACATCGTCCTGCACGACGGCCGTACCTACGAACGGTGCGGCCTTCCCTTCGGGCAATACCAGGTCGCTGGACGGGTCAGAGCCGACGGTCGTCTCGCCTTCTTCCAGCCAATGAAGCGCAATCAGAGCCAGCCATGAGTCGGGGGCTTCGAGCTCGGCCACGCGGGCGTCGTGAAAGCCCTGCACGGATGCAGTGTGTTCCTCCTCCTCGACGGCGATGTGCTCGGGCGGGCCCTCGCAGGCCGCCAGCAAAAGCGCGCCCATCATCATTCCCGCCCGACTTGGCTTCAAGGACCTCATCATCCGTCTACCCTCGCTGTAAAGAGGCCGAGCGGGATGTATTTGTCCCACACAGCCTCAGCGTACCGCGTTGAAAAGAACCGTCCAGCAGAAAAGACCATGCCGCCCCTCGCTTCCTTTGCGACAACGCCCGGAAGGCTGGACTCCACAGCGTATAGCTGATCATCACTCTGAGGTACGATCACGATCTCCAACATCTCGTGCTCGCCGACCTCGCCCGTCACATACTGAGTAATCATCCCCGTCAGCTCTTCCAGGACGACTTCCTCTTCCGGCGAGACCTTTGAATCCGCTTGGACAACGAGGTGGAGGACATCGAGCAGCTCCTCAGCCTGCTCCGCCGGCGGCTTGATCGCGAGATAATCCTCGGCGCTGAAGCGCAGCATGACAACATCACCGGGCACATCTTAGCTCCCCTTCCTTCAACGAAGGCGGCTCGACCCGCCACCGCGCCGCGAACTCCTCGATCATCTCGATCTCACGGGCGACGATGTGTTTGTCCAAGGACGCCATCGCTTCGAAGACCTTGATCAGCTCCTTGGCACCGGTGGGCTGCGCCAGAGACTTCACGAGATCACCGGACTCCTTCCCTCCCAGGCTCAATGCCCGCGCAAACAACTTGAGAAATCCCTCGCCACGGTTCTCAGTGACCCACAGCCCCGAACCAACCAAAATGAAGACGATTCCGGTCAGGATCCCGATGGCGACCTTGCTCGCCGCCGCCCAATTCTGGTTTACCAGAGCGAACTCGACGAAGAACGAAAAGCCGGTGGCAAGCCCGAGCAGCCACTCATTCAGTGTGAGGAAGGTCTCCATGTCAGGCTAACTCAGTTCCCCCAGGGTTTCTTTTCGACGCCCGGCCCCGGGCGCAGTGTCTGCGCTCCGCGCGTCCACTGACGAGTCGCCAGGTTGAAGCGGTCGCCCGACTTCATGAAGTAAAACTTCCCGTTGTCGCCGGTCGTCATCTGGTTGTCGTAGATCAATACCTGTGACGCTCCGATAACCTGGAAGTTGTCGCCCTGTACGATGATCGCTGTGTTCTCGTCGATTCCGATACCGAGCAGTTCCGGACGGGCCTCGATGAGCTCAATGATGTCGAACTGCCTGTTGCGGGCCAGGACGTGCTGGTCAATGCCTACGTTGCGTAGGTATCCGAAACCTTCCTCGTGGTCGCCCATCATGATCTCGCTCGTTCGGGTGTCGCCCCGAACGAGATACGAACCTTGAATAGACGCGCCAGCGGACGAACCCCCGATCACGCCACCACGATCCAGGACCGCACGGATCTCACGCTCGGTTTGTGTCCCGCCATACGCGTCCACGAGGCGCCACTGCCGTCCGCCAAAGAAGAACACGGCATCCGCGGTCTTGAGCGGAGCGACGAATTCGTCCGAATCTGCGACGGCAGGATCCGTGGTGTGGAGAACAGTCAGGTTGTGTGCGCCATTCTCTCGCCACGCGTTGAGTCCTTGGTAGTACTTGTCGTATTCCTCCGCACCACCGGCCGTTGGAATCATCACGATGTGCGCACCCGGCCCGCCAGCGAGTTGGATAAACCGCTGGAAGATCTCCGGCGAGCGCATGGCACCGCCCACGATGACCAAGGACCCGTTCTCCGGTCCCACCTGCGGCGGAGCTGGGGACTGTTGGAGCTGAGCCGACGCCGGCACAGCAGTGATTGCAAACAACAACACTGCGATCAGCTGCTGACGCACCTTCTTCGAGATCGTCTTCATTTCCCGTCTCCGTATACGAACCGCTCCACTTCACCGTGGACGCGTTCAATGGTCTCAGGTGACGGCGCCTCGGTGAACGCCGAGACGTTCATCGCAACTGCCGTGTTCACCAGGAGTCCCCAAAGACCCCCGTGCATTCCCATGGGGTGCGGTGACACCCAAAGCGTGATGTACAGCGTGACCATCCCGGCAATGATCCCTGCCACGACACCCACGCGTGTGAGCGTGCGCCCTCCCGGGAAACAAACCCCCAGAATCGCGGGCATGAGCTGAAGCGCACCAGCACCGGACAACGTGACGAGCACCACGAGGAAGTCCGCAGTGGTCACGGTCAGGAAGTAGCCGACGACCAGCAGTGCCACGATGATCACGCGCCCAACAGTCACGTAATGCGCCTGACTCCGGTCAGGCGCTACGTACCGCTGGTAAATGTCCCGTGTGAGGACGGTCATGTTCGCATGCAAGATCGAGTCGAGAGTCGACATCGCCGCTGCGGTGGCCCCCGCAAGAATCGCCCCGGTCAACCACGGGGAGGCGTATTGGAAGAGCAGCTCCGGAAAGATCCGATCTGCCGCCGCGCCCTCGAGCCCTGGCATGACGATCGCACCGCCCAGGCCGACAAGCGCCGCCGGGAGGTAGAGCGTCATGAGATAGATGGGCGTGGTCGCGCCCAACAACTTGATCGTCTTAGCGTCCACTGCTGTGTAGTAACGGATCAGCATGTGCGGTTGGAACACGATGCCGAACGAGAGCATGATCGACATGCCCACCCACATGCCCGGCGAGAAGAAGCCCTTAGGTCCCGGGAGCGTTGTGAGGTCTGGCCGTTCCGTCATCACGGCCTGCCAAAGCTGGAGCGGACCGCCAAACAGTTCGTACGAGAGCACGATCGCGCCCACCCAAACCGCGACGTACATCCAGATGCCCTGGAGTACATCCGTCCAGTAGACCGCCCGCAATCCACCAGCCATTAAGTAGAACGCCGCCACGACCAACAGGATCAGCGTACCGAGGTTGAGGGACACCCTGCCATCGGTCGCGATGTTGATGATGTACCCGAGCCCCTGCGCCTGGACTTGGATGTACAGAATAGTGAAGAGCACCGAGACGACGGCTACGGTGACCCGGACCGCCTCCGACTCATAGAAGTCGGCAAGCATGTCAGCCGGTGTGATGTAGCCGAAGGCTTTGCCTAGCGCCCAGATGCGAGCGCCGATCACATAGGTGATCGCACCCACCAAGAGCGTCCACGTACCGGCAGCCCAAAAGCCGACTCCGTGCGTGTAGAAGAAGCCGCCGGACCCTAGGAACGCGAACGCCGAATGGAACGACGCGACCACGGTCAGATACAGGACGACGAACCCGGCTTTGCGGCCGTAGAGGAGGAAATCCTCCATGTCCCCGCTCAGCCGCCTATTCGCGACGACGCCGAGAACGATGGTGAACAACAGGTACAGGACGATCAATCCTGTAGCTACGACCCAAGATTCCACTAGGCCGTCTCCCTCATCAGACGCCCTTCCTAAGTGCCCAGATGAGCACCCCAATCAGCGCCGTATAGATGACGAGTAAGGCGACGTACAGAAACGGGAGTCCCAGGATTGTCGGCTCGACACGATTGAGCACCGTATGCGTGACGGGAGGCATCGCGAGTAGGAAGATCGCCAGAAAAGCGATCGTCGCGATCCAGCCCTCGCGGGTACGCGGGACGAAGTGGGAAGGTCGTTTGGGTTGGTCCATGTCAGGCGAACATGGGCGGGGCGCCCTCATCGCAGCAAGGGTGTCCCGTAAAACCTATTCGGCCCTGAGCGCCTCAGCGGTATCGACCCGAACCGCACGACGCGCCCACACGTAGCTCGCCAGCATGAGGATGGCCATGAGAAGGACGGCACCAACGCCGTATGTGAGTGGGTCCCACGGCGCCGTACTCCACAAAATGGACTCGAGCATTCCGGAGGCGAGCACCCTTCCCCCGACGCCGTCCGGAGGCCAAGTTCGCGATTCCGGTCCGCAACAGATCGGGACACACTTTCCCACCTACCCACTGCGGCAAGGAGAACCGCAACCCAAGCAAAGACGGCGAGGGACGCCAGGATCACAGACCGTGCTCCGACGGAAACTGAGGTCAGTGTGTCCATGGTTGCTGCAAAATGGATGGGCAAAGTGGCCTCGAGCTCAGCCAACCAATGGACGGCCGCCAGAGGGCGTTAACCCGGGGGGACCCCCAGGCCTTTCATTCTTGGTGCGACTTTTGCAAGTTCGAATGAGAGAGCAGGTCATGATTGGCTCCTGCCATCCCCCTAATTTGGAGAAGATTTCCATGCATCGCATCCTCGCATTTGCCCTGTTGGGCTTCTTTGCGGTGGCCACAACCGAGGCAGCCGCGCAAGACCCCGGAGGCGATCCGACCTACGGCGACGTCTCCTTAGACGCCGGTTTTACTCCAGATCCATGGGAGATGGATCTCACCGCTGGCGGTTCGATTTCGGTGGACAAGGGAAGCTGCAGCTACGGTGAGGTCGCAGACGATCCTGACGTCGACCTCTATTGGGATGGCTCCGGCTCTACGCTGTACATCTACGTGATCGCGGGCGACGACACGACGCTCCTGGTGAACATGCCCAACTCAGACTGGCGTTGTGACGATGACAGTTACGGAGACGGCGACCCGATCCTCGAGATCTCGAAAGCTCCGGACGGTCTCTACGACATCTGGGTCGGCACGTATGCGGACGAGATGATCTCGGCGACGCTCTATATCTCGGAGCTCGATCCACGCGAAAGCCCCGAACAGTTTTGGGCGACGGCGAAGAAGATCGAACGCTAGAACAGCGTTCCGCGCAGGCACGGCCCCGGGGCGAATCAGTCGCCTCGGGGCTGTTTTGTGTCCCCTTCGGATGTCACCTCAGGGGGACGACAGGCCCCTCCCGAGCGGAAATAATCCGCCGCCCAAGACACGCTAAATCGTTGTAACCAAGCTACTTACACCTCTCGGCGCAGTCGGGCACACCTTATGCTCTCTTTGGCCCCAACGAACTCACTAGGGGAGAAGATCATGAGACGCCGTGCGGTGTTGGGGATGATGCTGGTTGTCGGGCTCTTTTCGACGGCAGTCGAGGCAAGCGCGCAGCGCAGGATACATACGCAGCCTGCTGGCCACTTCGACTTCAGCTTTCTGGTGGCGGACGCCAAAGGAGAACTCGGCTACTTCTTCGATCAGGCTTTCGGGGCGCAGATCGGTTTCGCCTTCCCGATAGACGAAGACGGCTACGTGCGCCTCAAAGTGGACGGGGGCTTACTCGTGTATGGACTCGAGCGCCAGCGCTTCTGCCATGCCCTCCCTTTTGGGTGCCGGATCAACGAGGACCTCACCACCACGAACAACATCGCCTTCGCGGGCATGGGTCCGGAAATCGTCTTGGCCCGTGGCGCGGTCGAACCCTATGCGTTCGCCACGATGGGTCTGTCGACCTTCTTCACGAGCTCCTCATTCGGTGATGACGAGTACGGCGACAGCTTCAGCACGACACATCTCGCCGACGTCATATTCGCCTGGCGCGCCGGGGGCGGACTCAGAGTGCGAATCGCGAACGGCCACAAGCCGGTGTCGCTCGACTTCGGAGTAGAACGTCACGAGAACGGAGTGACGGAGTTCCTAACCAAGGGCGACATCGTCGATCACCCGGACGGGAGCATCTCGCTCTTCCCGAACGTGTCCGAAGCGAACCTGCTGACATTCAGATTCGGCATCTCCATCGGATTCCCACAGCAAGGAGATCGCCGCAAGAAATAGAGGCTGTCGGGTGTGGGCCGTTCCTGTTCCGGACCGGTCACCAACCCCTGGATCTGGTCCATGCTCGCAGCCGTTTCCTTGTTGTGTTCGACCTCACCCTAGGCCTCGGCGTCGCGCAGGAGCGCAGCCACCAACAAACGATCCACCTTCCCGTTGGCATTGAGCGGGAGCTCGTGATCGATCAGCCAACGACGGGGCCGCTTCGCATCGCTCAGCGCCGACCTGGCATGCTCGTCCACTGCATCGAGGTCGAATTCTCCCTCGACGCCAACGACGAAGGCACCAACGATCTCACCCCACTCGTCGTCCGGAATCGCGGCCACCACAGCGTCCACCACCGCGGGGTGGGCACGTAGAACCTCTTCAACTTCAATCGCATCAACGGTCACACCTCCTGAGATGATCCTCTCCCCCCGGCGGCCTGTGACCCATAGGTGTCCATCCTCGTCGATCCGCCCTAGGTCGCCCGTGTGGTACCAGCCATCGTCGCCGAGGATGCGCTCCTCATCTGCTCCCACGTACCGCTCTGCCAGCGTGGCCCCACGAACCATGATCTCGTCGTCCGGTGCGATGTGTAGTTCTGTACCGTTCAGAGGCGCGCCCACCGTTCCTGGCTTGAGTCGGGTGAGCGCCGGGGCCGCCGTTGCCACCTGAGACGTCATCTCGGTCATTCCATACGTGAGGGCGATCGGCCAACCGAGGCGGCCGGCGCGGCCCACGAGTGCCGTTGGCGCGTGAGCTCCCCCTGTCAGAACACACCGAGCCGTCTCTGGGGCCGGTTCATCTCCCCGTTGGTCCAGGAGCTTCTTCAGTTGAATGGGCACCAACGACACGTGTGTGACCGGCCGGTTGTATCCAAGGGGCAGTCCTCTCCCCTCGAGGGCCTCGTCTAAACGCCGAGCGTCGAACGCACCCAGGACAACAAGGTCGCTCCCGAGCAGCAGCGCCCGGACGAGCAGCGCCAAGCCGCCCACGTGCGCGAATGAGAGTGACGCAGCCCACACGTCGTCATCCGTGAGCAGCAACCGAGCGGCAGATGCTTCGGCATTAGCCGACAGCCCCGCAAACGATACTTCGACCCCACGGGGGTGACCCGCCGTGCCCGAGGTCCACACGATCGCCTGTGCCTTGGAACGCACGCCAGAGAGTGCTGCCTTGGCCGCAGCAAGCTCTGCCGGGGTCAATTTGGGATTCAGCGGCGCAGGGGTCACCCCCAACTGCCACAACGCCAGTATGTCGATCACCGAGTCGGCGTCTTGGTGAACCACCAGCGGAAACACTTGGCCCTGTTCGGTCAACCCCTTCAATTCGGTGGCTTTCTGGCGAGCTGCGACCTGGAGACCTGCTAGGGTCCAACCGGTATCCGGCGACACCAGCGCGAGACTGTCCGGGTCCGCTCCCCTGTCCAGAACTGCCTGAAGGACGTCCGTCGCCATCAGCCGAACGCGAGCCCCGCTCCGAGAAGCACGCCATAAATCGCTACGATCCGTGCCGTCTCGCCCAGGGCAGGAAGCAGCTCTCGCGGATCCGCAAAGCCCAACACCTTCTTCAAGGGCGCGACGGCCAGAGGCGCGACAAGCAAAGCGGCGAGCGTGGCCAACGGCCATTCATACACACGCCACCCGATCACGGGCACCACGACGGCGACGAGCAACATCAAGACGTACTGGATCTTGGTACCCGTAGCTCCCAAGCGGACCGCGAGCGTCCGCTTGCCCGCTAAGGTGTCGGTATCGACATCGCGCAAATTGTTCACCACCAAGATCGCGGTGTTCAGAGTGCCAAGCGCGGCACCAGCAATCCAAACATCGGGTGGCCAATAGAGACCCTGAACGAAAAAGGTCCCGCTCACGGCCACAAGCCCGAAAAAGACAAACACGAAGACGTCGCCGAGCCCGTGGTACGCCAGCGGAAACGGCCCGCCCGTGTATAACACCGCACACGCCACCGAGCTTAGTCCGATCCAAACGATGGGCCAGCCGGCCACCCACACCAGATAGACTCCCACAAACAGCGCCGCTCCGAGAACGGCGTACATCCCTCGCTTCACCGTCGCAGGCGGAAGAATTCCTGCCTGCGTCACCCGAATGGGCCCCACCCGCGCGTCCGTGTCACCGCCGCGTACGAAGTCGTAATAGTCGTTCGCGAAGTTCGTCCCGATTTGGATAAAAACCGCGCCGATGAGCGCGGCCAACGCCGGAAGCGGCGCAAACACTCCATGGAACGCGGCCAGACCCGTTCCGGTCACGACAGGTGCAAGAGCAGCAGTCAGCGTTTTGGGTCGCGCCGCGAGTATCCAGGCCTGAACTGGAGAGATGTCGATCAGTTCCACCACCGCACAACCCGCGTGCTCACGATTGAGTCCAGCTGCGGAAAGTGCCTCTGCAGATAGGCATTCCCTACTGCGCGGATCGAGTCCTGCCGCGGCGGACTCGGACGATACGCCGAGTAGATCCCGTCCACGACTTCGACGCCAGTATCGATGCGACCAACAGGCGGAAAGCCGACCACGCCGGAGGACGCGTAGGCGTCCAAGCGCGCGTTGTCAGCGAGATTCACGAACATTTGGATGGACCGAGTCTCCGGGCCACTGCGAGCGAAGGTGACCGTCCCCCTCGCGTTGCTCTCCACAACCGGCTCATCGGCCACCCCATTGGGGTGCCAAATCGAATCGAGGGCTGGATCTCCGGAGAAGCCCCATTGCACGACAAAGCCCGGCTCCACGCGGTAGAAGCGCGCGCCCGCGTAGTAGTCGTTCGCCATGAGAAAATGCGCTCGGTCTACGGCCAACGGGGACCATGCGCGAATCATGGTGATCTCGAACGCGCCCTCGCTCGTCACGACTTCAGCGACGAACGAATCGGGTGCCTGTGTCAGCTCAGGCATGGGACCCCGCAACGGATCGGACGCAGATGTCGCGCATCCGCTGACGCCTACCAGGGCGACAACGACGAGTGCCCCTAACGACCGCACGATACGCATCGACCGATCAGGCGCGTCTACCAAGGCAACCAAGGATACTGCCGGAAGTTCGGCTTGCGCTTCTCTAGATACGCTCGTTTTCCCTCGCTGCCCTGTTCAGTCATGTAGTAGAGCAGAGTCGCGTTGCCTGCCAACTCCTGGATCCCTGCCTGGCCATCTAGGTCGGCATTGAAGGCGCTCTTCAACAGTCGGATGGCGAGTGGGCTCATGTCCAGGATTTCCTGGGCCCACTTCCATCCCTCGGCCTCGAGGTCATCGAGCGGCACGACCTTGTTGACCATGCCCATCTCGTACGCCTCGTCCGCGGAGTACTGACGGCAGAGGTACCAGATCTCGCGAGCCCGTTTCTGCCCAACCATACGCGCCAAATAGGACGAGCCAAAACCTCCGTCGAACGAGCCGACGATGGGGCCCGTTTGCCCGAATACCGCGTTGTCTGCAGCAAGAGTCAGGTCGCTCACGATGTGGAGGACGTGTCCGCCGCCAATCGCGTATCCGGCGACAAGCGCGATGACCGGCTTGGGCATCGAGCGCATGTAACGCTGGAGTTCCAGGACGTTCAGGCGGGGCACTCCGCTCTTCCCCACATATCCTCCGGCGCCGCGCACTTTTTGATCACCACCAGCGCAGAACGCCCACTTTCCGTCTTCGGACGGACCATTCCCAGTGAGAAGCACCACCCCGATCTCGGGGTCTTCCCCGGCGTCCTTGAAGGCCTCCTGCATCTCCAGAAGCGTGTCCGGACGGAACGCGTTCCGCACCTCAGGACGATTAAACGCGATACGAGCCACACCATTCGATTTATGAAAGGTGATGTCCTCGTACTGCTTGACCTCTTTCCAGTCGGGCTTACTCATCGAGTCGTATTGGGTTGAGTGTTTGTTGGGCTGAGCCAAGCGCCTCGCCGACGGCGCGTTGGACCGCGTCTGCAACGTCGCGGCGTCGCTTGGTGCTCTCGGCGCGTTCCGTCCTTACGCGAATCACACAGCTGCCGGCTGAGTCAAGTGCTTGTCCGACCGCCTCGTCGAGCGCTTCGATATCGCAGTCACGGAAGGGAATGTTGTGCATCGCAGCCGCGTGTTGAAAGTCCAGACCGTGCGGCGTGGCGAAGAAGCGAGTGAAATCAGGCTCGTGGTCCGCAATCGGGAGCATGTGAAAGATCCCGCCGCCGTCATTGTCCACGAGCACGAACACCACCGGGGCGTCGTCTTCACGACTCCACAGCAGGCCATTCTGGTCGTGGAAGAACGCCACATCGCCAATAAGGCATACCGTGGGGCGCTCAGACGCAGCAGCAACACCAAAGGCGGTAGACACCACCCCGTCGATGCCGCTTGCCCCTCGATTCCCCAAGACGTGGAGCGCTTGCTGTCTTGGGTGCCCGAACGCGTCGAGATCCCGAACCGGCATGGAGGAAGACACGAACAGGCAGGCGCCCTCGGGGAGCATCGCACTGAGGACCCCCGCGATGTCGCCTTCGTGTTGCGGGCCTTGGTCCGCCGCCTGTGCCGCGAGCGTCGTCGCTTCTGCGACTCGCCAAGAGTTGCTCCATGTGTCTTCGGCGCTGCGATCAACCAATTCTGCGACCGCGTCGAGCGTATCCGCGGCATCGGCGTGGATGTAGTCCGTCGCACCGGCCCCATGGTCCTTCCAGCGACCACCCCCGTCGACAACGACGTGGCGGACTCCGTTGTGCTGGGCCATCCACTTCTGCAGAGCAACAGATGTGGGTGACGCCCCGACGCGCACGATCAGGGAAGGACTGACAATCCTGCGGACGTCCTCGTCTCGCAGGAACAGGTCGTACCCCGCGACGACATGCGCGTCTGATGCCGGACCATACCGGACACCCGAGAGCGGATCCGCCAGGACCGGAAAACCCGTCACGTCCGCCAATGCAAGGACTGCTGATCTGAGCCGAGCGCATCCGCGCGTTGGCCCTGCGATGATCACACCCCGCGGCGTGTCGAGTGCTCCGACTAGCGACTCGATCGCCTCGGGAGACGCCTCTCGTCGTCCTGAATCGATCCGTACGAAGGGCGCCTCGTCCGGACGACCCTGAACCACCATAGAAGCATCCATGGTAGAAGCATCCGTGCCACGAGTCGGTTCGAGCGGCTTGTCGAATGGGAAATTCAGGTGGACCGGTCCTTTCCAGTCGCTGGAAGCCGTGGCGACGGCACGTGCGGCGAGGCCGCGCAGGTGACTGAACGCGGGCTCGCTCGCCACAGGCGGCGCCACCTCGAAGAAGTCGCGCACAAAAGGGCCGAACAGCCGGATCTGGTCGATCGCTTGGTTTGCGTCAGAGTCACGCAGATGATGCGGCCGATCCGCCGTCAGTACCAAGAGCGGGGTCTCGCTACCCGACGCTTCGATGACCGCCGGAAACACATTGGCTGTCGCGGTACCCGAAGTGGTCACGATGACCGCCGGACATCCTGTAGCCTTGCCGACGCCCAGTGCGAAGAAAGCTCCGGAGCGCTCATCGAGATGGACTCGACACTTGAACCGATCGTCGCCGGCGAACGCCATGACCAACGGGGTCGACCGAGAGCCCGGAGCAACGACGACCTCGCGGACGCCACAGCGCGCAAGTTCGTCGCAAAAGGCGCTGACCCAGCTCGTTGTCGTAACGCCGCTATTCATGTTTGAAAGACCCGATAGCTCCGCTCAGGCCAGCTGCTTCGTCGCTCTGCTCCAGCACCACCCCACTCTCTTCCAGCGCTCCGAGCATCGGCTCAAACTTGATGGCAGTCTCGCCCCACTCGAGCGCTGGAACGGAGCCCTCGACGATCCCAGCCCCGGCGAATAACCGCCAGCTTCCTCCTACCGAGACACCCGTGCGCAAAGCAGGGGCGAAAATTCCGTTCTCTTCTGCATCGAACCAACCCACGGGACCCGCATACCAGCCACGCTCGAAGGGTTCCTCCTCGGCAAGCACTTCCATGGCGGCATCACGAGGTAACCCGCACACGGCGGGGGTCGGGTGAAGAAGCCTGAGCAAGTCGAGAACGCCGACATCTCCGGGGACACTGGCTCTGATTTCGGTCTCTAAGTGTTGAATACGAGCTAGAGTCAGCACATGGGGCTGTGGGTCGGTCCGGATCTGACGGCTCACCGTCTCCAGCCGACTGACCATGTCGTCGAGCGCGATCCGCTGCTCCACTCGGTCTTTTTCAGACGCCAGTAATGTGGCAGCGAGCTCGGCCTGTTCCCGAAGCGATGCTCCACGCCGGATCGATCCGGCCACGGCAGTCGCATGGAAAACGCCATTACGGAGCGTCGCCACAGTCTCGGGAGCCGCGCCGACGAGGGCAGCACCCGGCTCGGGCTCGAACATGAAGACATGGCTGCCGCGGTTCGCCTCCCACAGGTGCGCCACAACATCGACCACATCGACGGCATCATCCAGATCGACGTCGCGGATGCGGGCCAAGACGACCTTCGCCACCCGACCCGCCCGGACCGCGGCAAGACACTTGTCTACAGCGCCTTCCCAATTCCTGCGGTCGGTGTCGATCCGCCTCCCAATCACCTGCGCGCGGCGAGGCGGCGAAGTCTCCGCCATGCTGGCCAACTCCGCACGTAGTGCCTCGGCTCGGTGCCTGAGTCGAACGAAGACGTCCTCTTCTTCGCCCTTTTCCACGATGGCCCGAGCCGTCAGCCAGGCGTCGCCACTGGCGTCACCTTCCAGCTCGAAGAGCGGCACGTGGAAAAGCGAAGACGGGAAGGACTCCCAGACGCCTTCCGGCTTGTGGTCCGCCCGAAAGGAAAACCCTCCGTAAAACCGGATCCGCGGGGCCCTCGCCGCTCCGGCCGGCAGCACCGGCGCCATTGATATTTCCCTGGCCTGATTCGCGACCAGGTCAAACCGATCTCCGGCGTCGCCATCCGGGGCACGTAGCTCCACCGCCACACCACGGTGGGCGACCCAGTGATGCCCGCGCGCCCAGAAGCCACGAGCTTCGCCGGACGCGTGCCTGAGGAAGGCGTCCGGTCGTAGGTCGGGAGCTGGAATAGTGACGGTGGCCAGGCGCCGCATGGGCGTTCGGTTCAACGGATCTCCACGCTGAAAGCACGACGGACCGGCTTAATGGCCGGGCCACCAATATAGGTCGCCTACGGCAAGGATGAAGGTGTTTCTAGCCGACGCCGGAATCAGCCGCCGTCGGGGCCTGGTTCGACTTCTCTGCCGAATCGGCGAATGAAGACGGCATTCGAGCCTGGATTGAGCTCCCCTGCCGCCGCATCCTCAGACAATCGCATCCCGATTCGACGCGTTCCCGCGAAGTCGAGACCCGTCTCGCAGCTCCCTATCTGGCGAAAGCCGGCTGCACCGATTCCGTCACGATGAAGCCAAGTTCTTCATCTGCCATGTTTTCCGAATAGTCGATCCAAAAATCGATGGGCACACCGTTGACGGGATTGTAGGTCACGCGGATCTCGTGGGCTCCCTCGTTCATGGCATCGCGAAGCACGTCGAACAGACCGTCCACGTCCGGGAACCAACCCCGAGCGTCTCCCGTGACCGATGCGCCCGAGTCCACATAGATCTGAGCGACGATTTGGCCGTTGATCACCGTGATCCGTACGGGACCGCGAGCCTCGGAAGAGCAGAAGCACTGCCGCTCGATCGCGAAAGTGTAGCTGTTCGGGCCCAGGTCGTTCCATAACGAGACCGCATCGGCCAAGTCGTCGATGCCGGTGATCGGTCCTGTGTTCGAGCAGGCCGCGGCGAGGAGTGCCACCGCGACGAAGGCCATGCCACGCCATGCCTTCGCCCGACGCGTAGCTCTGCTCACGGTGCACGCTCGAAATTCCGAGACCGTTGCCATGTACAACCCCCCCACCATCCAATGTCTATTCACCTGATCCCTCCGTTTGTCATCGCCGTCTTCATATTGGAACGCTTCTGTGGGCCTCACTGTGACATAAGGCTTCGAAAGGGGTTTCGCCGGCCTGTCCTGAACGCCCATCTTGCGGCATACCGGATCCAGACTTCGTGTCGCTCCGCCCAATTCTTAGAGAAGCACCCATGAGTAACGACGAGGCCCAACCCGCAGCCTTCCAGGCCGCACCACGCCCACTTTCTTGGCCCCCTCCGGGCTTGGAACCCCTGCAGGGCAAGCTGTGGAGAGCCATCGGCATCAGTTGGACCGGAAGTGTGATTCTCGTGCTGCCGCTGTTGTGGGCGCTCGCCGTCGAGCAACCGTTTTACAGCCTCGGCCCGTTTGAAGGCAACTGGCGAGTCGGCTTAGGCATTGCGGTCCTGGGCGGCATCATCATTCTGTTTGCGTTCGGGACGTTTTTCGGCGTCATGAGGGCGGCAGGTCAGGCGGCCGACCTCGGGTACGGAACGATGACCATCGCAGAGGTGGTCACGGACCTATCGCGCGACGCGGGTTTCTTGATTCAGGGCAAGCGGCACTTCGGTCTTATCGATTCGGGCCGGCGTGCGGCGGTAGTGGGAGCACGCCTGCGAGGCGCAGGGCTGGTTCTCGCAGCCGCGCTTTGGTTCGTGGTGGGGTTTGGTCTCTCCGTGATGTTGGCGGCTCGTGGCTTTGTCACGCCGTCCGGGATTTGGCTCATGACGTTGGGCCCGACCGGCTTCATGTTCGTGACTGGATCGGCGATTCTGCTCATGCAGGCTGGCACGGTGCGCACCGCACGACAGTCCTGGAACGCGCAAGAAGGGGCCGACCGGGTCGCGAGGGAGAGCGCTTCATGGGGTCAGGCGCTTGATCAGGCCGGAGACGCTGTTGTCCTAGGTTCAGGGCCCAAGGGTGAAGGTGCCAAGTTCCGCGTGGGCGCGACCGTCGTCGTCCTACTATTCATGGGTGCCTTCGTGCCCACGATGACGCTTGCGATAACGACATCCATCGGTCCGATACTCGCGCAGATCGCCGTCCCGGCCTTCCTATCGGTTCAGGAAATGGCCGGCGGGACCGAAGTCCTTCGGCGCAATCAGGTCGATCCCGATCCGTCGATCACTCCCTCCGTTGCCGGAGAGGCACTGCACAGCATCGCCTTCGTGGGAGGAGGGACACCAGAAGCGTGGGAGAACGCTCCTAGTTCCACATACGAGACCGGTTGGTTCCCGACCGACTTCTTCCCTGATGCGTTCTCGGAGACCGTCGCCTCAGACCTCATGACCCGACGTCTGGACGACTTTACCGACGAGGAAAAAGCTGCCATGCGTCAGGCTGCTGCCCATCCTGCGCACGCGGAATTCCACACACTGGCTCGTGCTGCGCTCGTGGACATCGTGAGTGGTCGTTGGGTGCTGCCCTTCCCTGACACGATGACCTTCCAGGACCTGCCCTGGCCCCGCTTCCAGGCGTACCGCACTGCCGGGCTCGCGCAGATATCCAAGGCTGCCGTCGAGGTGGCAGATGGAGATTATGACGCGGCAGAGCACACCCTTGAAGAGCTGATTTCGACCGGATTCCTACTCATCGATCAGGGCCCGACGCTCATCGACAACCTCATGGGCGTGGTTCTTGTGAATATGGGGGGCGACGCCTTGACGGCGTACTACCACCGCGTCGGTCGGGATCGTGACGGGGACGCCCTCGAATGGGCGAGAGAAGCTGCGCTGAGTGCCGCGAAGAAGGCCCGTGCCGGCGTGATTCCCGAGGACATTCATTCGTTATTACAGGGAGTCCCAGATCTGATTCAGGCAGAAGACGCGCTGCGCGGACTTCGCTGGGAGTACTTCGCGACGTTCAACATGCTGGCACCGTGCATCAACCTTCACAAAATGGTGTTCGGTCCGGACGAGACCTACGACGAATGGTCTGACGACGCGCGCGAGGCGTTGGTGCGCGTGAGGGGCGAGCGTGATCTCTACGAACTTGCAGAAAGTGGTGCACTGGGTGCTGGAGCCGTGGAAATGGACGGGTTCATGCCTCGCTTCCTGAGCCTCACGCTCGGAAGCCGCGGAGCCCCGGGCAGTTGCGCATCTCTGATTGTATCGCTGGGAGGCGGTTGATGAACTACCAAAAGTGGGGCGTCCTGGCGCTGGCGGTTGTTGTGGCCGCATGCGCTGGTGGAGAAGAAGCTGAGCCCACGGTCGCGGCCGGTCCGACCCTTCCACCCGGAACGGATGTGTTCTTGGCTACACTCTCAGTGGATGCCCAAGGGATGCCGGAGATGGGGGCGCTCGACAACGCCACCAATCGAGCCGGTTACGACAATCAGCCCTACTTCACGCCGGATGGCTCTGGCTTCTGGTATACGGTTGTGGATGACCATACCGGTCAGGCCGACATCTACCGGTATGACATGGAGCCGGAAACGGTCGCACAAATCACGTCGACCAATCCCGAGAGCGAATACTCGGCGACCCCGCTCCCCGACGGATCGGGTCTTTCTGTGATCCGAGTAGAAGCCGACTCGTTGCAGCGCCTGTGGCGGCTCGACGCCGACGGCTCCAACGGTGAGGTGCTTCTTCCGGAGCTCGCACCGGTCGGTTACCACAAATGGGCGGACGATCAAACGCTGGTGATGTTCGTGCTGGGCAGCCCCGCGACCCTTCGCATGGGGAACGTGAACACGGGAGCGGTGGAGACAATCGCCGAGTCCGTCGGTCGTTCCATCCACTTAATCCCGGGCTCGGCCGACCTCAGCTTCGTGCAGCGACACGAGGATGGTTCGAGCACCATCATGAGGCTCGATCCGATGACTGGAACGGTGGAGTCGATCGTCGACGCAGTGGACGGTGGTGACTTCCATGCATGGACACCGGCCGGCGTCCTGCTGCAGGGCAACGAGACCAAGTTGTTCGCATGGACCGCAGACTCGGACGGCTGGCAAGAAGTCGCCGACTTCGCGGATCAGAGAATCGCGATCAGTCGTCTCGCGGTGAGTCCCACCGGGGGCCACATTGCCATCGTCGGAGAGGCCAACTAGCGAACCCGAAGGTAGGAAAACTCATGTATCGTAGCATCGCCCAAGCGTTCGTCGCGTCTCTCGTACTCGTGTATTCCCCACTGGCGGCCCAACAAACCGCCGATCAGGTCACACGACTCGTCCCTAGCAGCGCCACAGTCACCGTTGCCGCTGGGGATCAGGTCCCGTTCACAGTGCAGGCTGTAGACGCGAGCGGCACGACGATCCACGTGCCGTTGCGTGTCACGGGGCCGCGGGACGCGGTAGACATCGAAGACGGCGTGGTCACCGGTCTTGAGCCGGGCGAGTACGAAATCGTTGTCACGATGGTCGTCGAGGCAAACTCTGAGGTCGCGCCACTCACGATCCGTGTGCCGTTGGTCGTCACGTGGCCTCTGCCAAGCAGCGTCCAGGTCGTGCCGGCCGCGACGCTCTATGACGGAACGACTGTGACGCACTCGGCGTCGGTGCACCATGCGGATGGTTCAACGCGGCCGGACCCGCAGATCTCATGGGAGACCTCGAACCCCGCGGTAGCGACGGTCGACCGATTCGGAAATGTCACGGCCCACAGTGTAGGTCGTGTGACGATCACCGCTGATTTCGAAGGCGTCTCCTCTTCTGTGGCCCACGAGGTCGAGGCCTTCCCCGGGGTCGAGATCGAACTCATGGGTGCTCCCGACGAGCCCACCCGGACGGGCGATGTGATTCGCTTCGAGGTAGTGGTCCGCGACGCCAACGGATCCGTGGTCGAGGATGCCCCCGTGGCTTGGTCCCACGGATACACGGCGACCGCCGGCATGTTGGGCGTGTCCGCGACCGGGCAGATGCATGGCAGCGCATTTGTGGCTGACGTCCCGGGAATTCACACCGTGAGTGCCACGGTCGGATCGCTCCAAGCACGCGCTACGTTCGAAGCCAACCCTCGCGACGTGGTTCAAGAGGTAGAGGTCGTGGGACACGGGCTCGAAGACTGGTATCGCACGACGGACATCTGGGTGTTCGAAGGTGTAGACGGCCGTGACTACGCCATCACGGGTTCGAAACTCTCCGGAGGGTTCGCCTTCTTCTACGATGTGACCAATCCGGCCGCGATCATGAAGTACGACTCGGTCCAGGTGGACGCCCGCACCATCAACGACGTGAAGGCGTCACCGGACGGTCGGTACGCGGTCATTTCTCGTGAGGGCGCCACCAACCGCCGTGACGGATTCGTGATTCTCGACATGGCCGACCCGACGAACCCCACCGTTGCCTCGATCTTTGATGAGGGCATCACGGGCGGGGTTCACAACATGTACGCGCAAGACGACCTGCTCTTCGCACTCGCGGGTGGCGACAAGTACGTCATCATCGATATGACGGATATCTACGCTCCCAAGTACCTGTCGGAATACAACCATCCTGACAGCCGACTCCACGATGTATGGGTCAACGACGGACTCGCGTATTCGTCCGAATGGGGCACCGGCGTCGTTGTGGTAGACGTGGGCAATGGCCGTTGGGGGGGGTCTCCGAACAACCCGGTGTTCGTGAACTCTTATGCGACGCCGTCGGGCAGGACCCACGCGACCTTCCCCTATTACTCGGAATCCACCGGAAAGACGTACCTCTTCTTGGGTGACGAGATCATGAACCGTCGCGGCCTCGCCTGGGCCGGATATCCCGGCTCCATGGGTTCATACCAGCGCCAGTACGACCCGACGGACGGGACGGGCGGGATCCCGCTGGTGACCCGTGGCTACATCCAGATCGTCGACTTCACAGATCCGGAAAACCCTGAGATGGTCGCGCGCTACGAGGTCCCTGAGTTCGGGACACACAACCTGTGGGTCGAGGACGACAAGCTGTACCAGGCGTACTATGAGGGCGGGGTCCGAGTCGTCGACGTCAGCGGTGAACTCATGGGGAATCTCTATACCCAGGGCCGTGAGATCGCAGTCTTCAAGTCCGCCTCCCCCGTTGGATATACACCTAACGCGACCATGGTGTGGGGCACGCAGCCGTTCAAGGGTCACGTCTTCTTCAGCGATACCAACTCCGGCCTCTGGTCCGTAAGGTTGTTGCCAAAGACGCGGCCTATCTCGTAACCTTCTCCCATGATCAAACGCCTCTTCATACTCGCCCCCACCCTACTTTTCGTCGGTGCCTGTTCGGATGCCACCGCGCCCACGCTCGAGGCGATCGACGACCAAATCGTCGCGCAATTCGCCGAGCAAGTTGCGGAAGCAGCCGATGTCAGGCTGCCCCACCTGGGCGCGCTGATCCGGGCGTCTCGCAAAGCGATTCAAGCGAGCGACGGCGGACATGAAGAAGCAGTGCGGTTCTTTCGCCAGGCGAGGCGCCTAGCCGTCGCTGCGGAAGACTCCGCTACAGCAGGGGCAGAAGAAGCAGCACGGCGGCTGAACCAAGCGAGTTACCGCCGGACTCTCCAGGGGGTCGTTTCCTCCCTCGGCGCCGGTGCAGTGTCAGAGGCCCTCGCAGGCTCTGCCGCAGGCCTAGCACGCATCAATGACCGGCTCGCAGACCGCGAGGTCCCGGCACGTATCACGGCATATCTCGAGCGCATCGGTGCCCGCATTACTCTCGGTGAGACAAAGTTGGGCGAAGGTGAGGCTGTGGTCGCACTTCACCACGCGCTTGGCACCGCTGAGGCGATCCGGCATCTCTCACCAAACTACGTAGCCCGGAAGTGGATCGCAGAGGCGAGCCGACTCTTCCGTTCGGCTCGAGTCGCCGTTGGAGACGCACCGACAGAAGAAGAGGTGAAGGCGCTTCGACAAGCCTTCCGCCTTCTGAACGTTGCGCGAGACGCACACTCGGCTAAGGAATTCGGGCGCGCAGTCAACGCGGCGACCCGTGCCGCGACGCTCGCGGCTGGAGTACTTCAGGGCCGCAGCTAGCGGAAGTTCACTCGCAGGAACTCTTGCGGGACTCGTCGCGTATCCCTATATAAAGATCGTCGATATAAAGACTGTCGATATTTAGAGTGGCGATACGGGCCTCAGGGAGATCCGAATGAGTGAAGAAGACTTCGACGTGCAAGGCTTCGCGCGGGACATCAACGAGCTGCTGGTCCTGTCTACGCTTCAAGGAGGCGCGAAGCACGGGTACCAGATCGCTCTCGACGTAGAAACAGAGAGCAACGGCTTGTTCAAGTTCCGCCACGGAACGCTCTACCCGATTCTGCATCGGCTGGAGGGTGAGGGGCTCATCAAGGGCTCCTGGTCTAAGGACGGCGGCCGCCGCCGGAAGGAGTACGGACTCACCCCTACCGGTCAGAAGCACTTTTCAGGCGAGACAGACCGCGTCAGCGATGTCGTCGCTCGGCTCATGGACGTATTGCAAGGTCCCGGGCGGTCCCTCGCTTGAGTGCCCGGGCAGAGGTGGCCTTCGCGCCCGAACTCCAAACCCTCGGCGAAAAGCTCACTGTACCGATCCCCGATCGCGTCCGGATCCTCCACGAGCTGTCCGGGGACTTGCACGCACTCACCGAACGGCTCGTCGCAGACGGTGTCACTCCGGATGAAGCAAGGCGGCGGGCCACCCAGGCCCTCGTTCCCGACGAGCAGACGCTGCGAGCCCTCGAGCGCCTCCACGAGCCGCTTTACGTGCGCCTCACGCGACGCATCGATCCCTCGCGACTCCGCACATTGGAGCGCCGAGGGTTGGTCGCGGCGACCGTCTTCATGGTGGGTGCCAGCGGCCTTGCACTCGCCAGTGTCGACGTCGTGAACGCAGTGTCACGGTTCCAGTGGCCCGTCATGATCGTCGGCGGCCTGACGTTCGCTGCGGGCCTGGCCAAGGCCTTCGAGATTTGGATCAAGGGCGACCACTCGAGGATCCGGCGTGGCCTCAGCGTAATCCTCTTCTTGTCACTATCCCAGCTCGCGATCGTGACGCTCGGCGTCATGGTCGACCTCTACGTCGCAGCATCAACGGTCGAATCGACCCCGGCGTTAGCCGAAGCGACCATGTTCGGATGGATCTTCGCTTCCTCCCTGCTCATGGCGACGGGACTCCTCTTCGCTCTAGCGGGGACGCTCGCGTGGTTCGTGATCGACCACTGGGTGACACACATCGAAAGTGCACATCGAGAAGTCCTCGGCCTGACCGGTCCGGGCTCTTACAAAAATGGAGACGCATGATATGGAAATGCTTTGGGAACAGATGGGGTTCATCCGCTGGCCGATTTCGTTCGCGGCGCTGATGATCGCAGCATTAAGCCTTTATTCGACCGCCCAAGTGTACAAGCCCGGTGCGTGGGCGAATCTGAAGACGAAGGTGTTCATTGACGGCGTACTGTTTTGGGGCGGCTTCGCAGTGGTCGCCGGCCTGCTCGGCTCGGTCCTCGGGGTCATCATTTCCTTCCAATCCATCGAACAGGCTGGCGCGGTGTCGCCTACAATCATGGCAGGCGGCATCAAGGTGGCAACGCTGAGCAGCGCAGCGGGTCTCCTCATTTTGGCCGTCGCGTCCCTGATCTGGTTCACGCTTCAGTTCCGCTGGCGCATGCTGCAGGCGAAGGAAGCGCAGGAGAACTAGCGTCGGAAGAAACACCAGACGCAGAACGCCCCGCGAGCTATTCGGCCCGCGGGGCGTTTCCGTTTGGATCGGGGGCGCTGAAGTCCCCCCGCTAGTTCCCCAATCCAAGAGCTCCGAGGACGTGCTCGCCGAGTTCAGCTCGCAACTCAGTCCGGACTTCTGCCAGGGCAGGATCGCCTACTCGGTTCTCGACCTCATACGGATCTGACTCTAGGTCGTAAAGCTCATCCAAGTCCGGATGTCGGACCCAGTGGATGTACTTGTACCGGTCCGTGCGGATGGCGCGGTAGTCCATGTCCATGAGATGCGGGAACGGGTTTTCGTACGTGTAGAACTCCACAAAGATCGACTCACGCCACCCCTCTGTGTCTCCGAACATCACCGGCACGAGTGACCGACCTTGGATGTGGTCCCCAATGGGGGCCCCGGCCAAATCGAGGATCGTCGGCGCCAAGTCGATCGTGCTCGAGAGGGCCTCTGGCGTCGAGCCAGCGGACGCGGCGGCCGGGTATCGGACGATGAACGGGTTACGGATCCCTTCTTCATACGGGAGACGCCGTTCCGTGGTGAGGCCGTGTTCGTCGTAGAAAAAGCCGTTCTCGCTCGTAAAGATCACAACGGTGTTGTCGAGGATGCCCTCTTCCTCCAGCACATCCAGTACGCGACCTACCCCCTCATCCACGGCGAGCATCATCTCGGCCCGGTCGCGGATCGCCGTTTCGCCGATCTCCGGCGATGGAATCGACGCGAAGTCGGCCTGTCGACTGCCCGTCGCGCGCCACGCAAGCGCACCCTGTATGGCGGGCTTGTCGTCCAGGTCCGCAAGCGTCTCGATCGTGTTGGGGCGCCTGGGGAACACCTCATCCGCATAACGACCTTGGTGGCGTGGGGCAGCTACATACCCCATCGGGGCACCCGGCGGCACTGACCCATCATCGAGCTGCTCCACATCCGGATGGATCGCCTTGTGGGCCATGTAGATCATAAAAGGCCCATCACGCTCCTGACGGATGAAGTCGATCGCGCGGTCGTTCAGGATGTCGGTTGTATACCCTTCCACGAGATGAACACGTCCGTCCTCATACAGCTCGGGGTCAATGGACCGCCCCTGCCCTGGCTGCCCAACCCAGTAGTCCCATCCGTCGCGTGGCGTGGGGTCGTTCCCCATGTGCCACTTCCCGAGGAAAGCCGTCTCGTAACCCACGGTTTGCAGGGCCTGCGGAAACGTCTGCAACCCGAAGCTGGTCCGCACTCGAGCCACATTGTCTACGATGCCGTGCTGGGACGGGTATTGGCCCGTGAGCAGCGAGGCCCGGTTCGGCGAACACAACGGCACGGCATGAAAGGAATTCATGAACATCGCGCCCTCCGCAGCCAACCGATCGATGTTCGGGGTCTCCAAGTAGGGATGCCCCGCGGCTCCGAACTCGTCGAAGCGTAGGTCGTCTACGACCACCACCACGAAGTTCGGGTTGTCCGGAAGATCCCGTGCCTGTGCGTTCGTCGAAGCCGCGTCATCCGTGGCTTGTGGAGCGCATGCCGTGACGATCAGCGTGAGAACGCCGAACGCCGTTCGTGTCGATTTGTTCATGCCGCCCATTGTACGAAAGAGGCCCGGGCATCGCGACCATGATGACGAGGCCTTGAGTGCCCTAGCCGAGCCACTCCTTCCAGGCAGCCTCGTCCAGGCCAACGGATAGATTCTTACCACAGCGCACCAACGGGACCTTCAAAATCAACGGCTCGTCCAGCGCGATCTCGAGCCACCGCTCGTTCCCGTAGTATGCGGCCTGAAAGCCGAGCGCATGGAAGCGCTTCGCGTCCCGATCAATGAGCTTCTCTTCCCCGAACTTCTGAAAAAAACGGGTAAGCTCACCCTTGGACGGGCTACGCTGCTTGAAGTCCATGAAATGGACCTTAATGCGGCGCTCTTTGAAAAAGCGCTCAGCTTTCCGGACGTCTTTGTGGTTTTTGACGCCAAAGATTTGGACTTCCATGCGGGCAAAATAGCTATTCCGACCGCAGTGAATCTACGCCCCGATCACTATGAGCCCCTGCCGCAGCATCATTCGAAGCGCCTGTGGCGCACCCGAACAGCGCGGTGCGAACCTCAGGAGGAGTGCGATCAGTCCGCGTGTCACGCGGCCCCACCCGGGATGAGCCTCTTGTCCCGGGCTACGGCCACCAGAGCCGCGAGGCGGACTGACTCCTGTTCTGCACGGGAGCGCCCCCACCCGGTCAGCCGGTAGTACCGGCGGCGAGCGTCGTCTTCGCCAGAGGGCCGCTCGGGCGACTCAACAATGAGATCGTCCCCTGCTATACGCTGCAGCGCGAGGTACAGAGCGCCCGTGCTCGGGGCTGCGCCGGCCCCAGAATGCTCCTCGATATCCTTGATGATTCCGTACCCGTGCCGATCTCCGTCAGCGAGCGCCAACAAGATCTGGTAGGTCAGCGGCGTCATGCCCGCCATGGCCCCTCCATGTATCTAATCCGTATATGTATATTTCATTTATACATTTATGAAATGACTATGCGGGGTCAATGGTTGCAAGGAGATTGTCACCATGGATCTCCAACTGGGACTCTTCGGCGACGAGCCAGCGACGCAGCCCATGACGCCGGTAGCCGCTGCAGAGGCGTCGCCACACACCTTGGCAGTGGCTGAGAAGCTGCCTGCTTCGCTCCGGCTTGGGACGTCGTCTTGGAGCTTTCCAGGCTGGGATGGCATTGTGTATGATCGGCGGGTCTCACAGAGGGTCCTCGCCCAGCACGGGCTCTCTGCATACGCAAAACACCCGTTGCTACGCACCGTCGGCATGGACCGGACGTATTATCAATCGATTGGAGTCGAGGATTTTCGCGGCTACGCGGACGCGGTCCCGGACGACTTTCGCTTTCTGGTGAAGGCCGACCGACTCATCACGTCCCCCATGACCCCGGATGGGTCGTCGGTGCGCGGGGCCAACCCGCTCTTCTTGGACCCGACCTATGCGGCCAACGAAGTCGTCGGGCCGATGATCGACGGGCTGGGCTCGAAAGCAGGGCCCCTGCTCTTCCAGTTTTCCCCCATCCCACCGAACCTGGTCGGGGGGCGCGGAAACTTCGTCGACCGGCTCTTCACATTCCTAGATGCGCTGCCCAAGGGCCCGCTGTACGCGGTCGAACTCCGGACCGCCGCCTTCCTTACCGAAGCCTACGCGGACGCGCTCCTATCTGCGGGCGTGGCTCATTGCTACACAGTGCATCCGGCTATGGCATCTCTGGAACGCCAGCTCCAACTCGTCCAGGCATATCAGCAGCCCGCGCTCGTCATGCGCTGGATGCTGCATGCGGGCCTGCGTTACGAAGTGGCCAAGGAAAAGTATGAGCCGTTCGACCGCATCGTGGACGAGGACAGTGACTCTCGCGAACGCATCGCGATCGCTTCGCTGGATGCTCTGATCGCGGAGAAGGGGGTCTTCGTGATCGCGAACAACAAGGCGGAGGGCTCGGCACCTCTATCGATCTCCCGACTCGCCGAACGAATCGCCGACTGGGAAGCGCCTGAGCCCGCCTGAGTCAGTTCCCGATCAGCCACAACTCCATCTGCGGCCCGACCAGATACTCCACGACGCCCTCATCCGTCACGCGTGCGTCCTCTTCCCGTGACATCGTGACGGTCTGGCCGCCCCACTCCGGGATCGAGCCACTCACGTTGTATTCGATGGACCAGAACTCGGTCAGTCGCACGGGCTCTTGGGGGTGCCGACCGTAACGCTCCGGCCAGTCGAAGCTCCCCCACGCGCCGACCCCATGCACCCAGTTGCCCTGGACGTGCGGATAGACGCGGCTGGTGATGCCCTCGAGCTGCCCGAGGTCCTGCGCTCGGGGAACGATATCGCGCCCCAAGACACCCGGGACGATCGTCTGGGTGATGATCTCTCCCTGGCGGACGGACTGGGCAAACACGTGCCTTAATCCTTCCGGGGCATCCGTCTCACCCGGGCGTAGCACGTAAGCCATCTTCTGCTGGTCGGTCACGATGCCGCTCAACTTTACGCCGAAGTCGACGTGGAGCAGGTCACCCCCCTGGATGACAGGGTCATCATGATCGTCCAAAGCACCATCGAGCCCCTGGCGCTGCAAATCAAACGATCCTGGAAAGTTGAATTCCAGATCGCGCGACATCCACTCGTCCTTCACCCACCAGTAGACGTCCATCAGTGTCGTCTCACCTGGCGTGATCACCTCAGACGAGAACGCCGTGCGCAGGATGTCCCACGTTTCCTCAGCGGCCTCGATCGCGATCTCGGTCTCGGCTGCAGTGCGCGTGCTCACATAGTCGATGAACATCGGCTCTGAGCTGACGACCCGCGGACCGAACTGATCACCCAACACATTGAAGAGGTAGTCCGCGAGTTCAGCGGAAATGCCGTCCGCCATCGAGATCGAATAAGACTGATTGATCGCGATGGCATCAGGGTTCCGCTCCATGACATAGCGGCGCAAGTGCGGTGCGAGCCCTTCTTCGCCGTAGCTCTGGATGTCGTCGTAAAAGAGCTCGAGATGGCCCGACAGATGTGTGCCAATAACCGTCGTCTCGAGGCGGGTCCCGTTGTCGTAGAACAGATAGGCGTTCCGGTGGCCATACCACCCGCTGATTCCGTACCCCCCGAACAGTGCCAGCGCCGGATCCACGTTGTTCTCCCGGCTCATGATGATCCACATGTCGACGCCGTGCTCGCGCATGGTCGGTAACAGATGGGTGCGCATCTTGTCCGCCTTCACGCGCCATTCACGGAGGTCACGATCACGAGAGTTACGCGTCTGTGCATCGAGAGGCGCGACGAGCAGTAGGGCGAGCAGGCACAGGACTAGACGACGCATGGATTCCTCACAGTTGGGTGGTCCTACAAGATGGCGGGGTCCGGTCCGTGCGGCGAGAACTACTCCCGCGTGATCGGGTGCTCAGCCCCAGTCACGAGATCTAGGGCAAACAGCGAAGAAGTCGGATATTGGCCTCGGACGAATGAGATCCACCGGCCGTCTTTCGAGGCTCGCGGTGCGGACCCGTTCGCGAGTAAGAAGCGCAGAGACCCCGTGCTCACACGCACCACCAAAACGGAGTCGTTCCGCTCCAAATAGATGTCGTCTCCATTGAAGCCCCAACTCGGGGACGCCCCACCCTTCACACGTCCCCAACCACCCCCAGGAGTCGCCACAAACACGTATTCGCCGTCGTCCATGGTCACCTGAACCGCAATGCGACCCCCTCCGGGCTCCCATTCTGGCTTCGAGTGGGCAATCCCCGGACCGCCCGACACCATCTCGACGTTGCCACCATCCGCGTCCATCAGGTGGAGGCGAGCCGCGCCGTCCGTCCGAGTGGATACGAACGCGATCCTGCGCCCGTCGGGTGAGTATGTCGGGTCGGCATCGTACGCTTCATCATTGGTGAGGCGGACCAATCCCATACCGTCAGGCCGCATGCGATAGATCTCACTCTGTCCGTCCCGCATCGAAGCGAACGCTACCCAGTCTGCGTTCGGGGACCACGTGGCGCCGCCGTCGGGCCCGTCAGAAACACGCAGGCCCGATCCCGGCTCCTGAGCCGAGTCAGTCGTGTCAGGGCTGAGCACACCATAGAGCCGCGATCTGCCACCCTGCTCCCACGTCACCATGAGGCGATGGCCCCGAGGTGACCACACGCCCTCGTGAATGAAGTCGGCGACAACTTCATCTTGAGCTTCCGCCTCGTCCGCGGGAGGAGCTTCAGCCTGCCCGCCACATGCGGCGACTGCGGCCAACGTGCAAATCCAAGCACCGTGCTTCGCTGCAGCTCTCATCAACCGATGACCTCTTCATATATGCGGTACACGTTGCCACCCATGATCTTCTCGATGGCCTCAGCCGAGTACCCTCGCTGCACCAATCCGTCCCAGACCACAGTCATCCGTGTGGGCCCGTTGAGCTCGTCGATGTAGTAGGGCAATTCGCTGCTGCTCACCTGACTGCCTTCCTCCGCGCGGAGTTCGGCTTCGTATTCAGGCGTCATCTCGATCACTCGGTGATCTCTGTCACTACCGATCCCTACATGATCCGTGCCGCAGACCTGAACGGCATGATCGATGTGGTCGAAATAGGCGTGCAGATTGTCTTGCTTCTTCTCTGTCAGGAACGGCCGGAGCTGACACACCCCTACGACGCCACCGCGTTCTGCCATGGCTCTGAGATTCGCATCGGACATGTTCCGTTCGTGCGCGTGCACCGCATCACAGCCCGTATGGGAATTGATGACCGGCATGCGCGAATGCTCGATGGTGTCTGCCATCGTCTGTTCGTTTGCATGTGCTAGATCCACCAACACCCCGGTCCCATTCATTCGATCGATCATCTCTCGGCCGAATTCGGTCAGCCCGCCCTCGTCTCCCTCAGCGCGGCACCCAACTCCCGCCAGGTTCCGCTCGTTGTACGTCACCTGGCAGCTCGTCAGACCGAGTTTGTGGAACATCTGGACCCGGTCGAGGTCGTCGTCGAACTGGGTCGCGTTCTGGAAGAGATAGAAGACCGCCATGCGCCCGGACCGACGTGCTTCGTCGATGTCCGCGACCTTGGTCGCCTTCACGAATAGGTCTGGATGTGCCGCGAGATACCGGTCGTATTCCATCAGGCCGTCAACCGCAGTGTCGAGGGCCTCGGCACCGACAAACTTGGGATCACACAAGGTGACGGTGATCGAGTCGGTGCCACTCTGCAGCATCTGCCGGACGAGGGGCGGCTCGTAGATGGGACGGAGCTCACCCATTGCATCGATGATGAGAGCGCGGGGGTCTCGCATTCGCCCCGGTCGGTCTCCGTTCAGAGCTGCCGCTGGAATGTGCGCGCCGCTCGCGAGCCCTGGAAGGAGCCCGGGAAGCGCTGCTGCGGCCGCCGTGCCACGAATGAATGTGCGTCTATCCATGGTTGATGCTCCTAAAAGACATTGGAGAGGACTACCTCAGCACCGGCGCGAGCTCTTGAATCAAACTCTGAGCTGCCCGGGCTAGGTTCGTCTCGCCTTGGTTGTAGTTCCGCAGGAGTACGACTCCCACACCCGTCTCGGTGTCCACCGCCATATAGGCCGTGTACCCCGCCACGGAGCCTCCGTGGCTCACGATCTGCGACCCGCCTTCCGTCCTCTGGACTGAGAAGCCGAGGCCATATCCGCGGTCCGGATTCTCAGGTGTCTGCACGGAGATCATCTCAAGGCGGCTCTCTTCGGAGAGAATACGAAGCCCCGGCACCCCAGCTACCGCGCCAAGGAACCGTCCGAGATCGGCCACCGTCGAATACACTCCGCCGTTGGGCACTTTATAGCCCCGGCCGGAATGCTCCCGTGCCGGCATCGATCCGTCGATCGTTCCGTCTCGTCCGTTGGTATACCCGCTCGCGAGACGCGCTTCTAACTCGGTCCCCTCCACCACGAAGCTCGACCCAATCATTCCGAGGGGTGTGAAGACCTCCTCGCGGACCATCTCCATGAACGGACGCCCAGCTGCTCTCGACAGTGCCAGACCGAGCGTGCCGAAGCCGATGTTCGAGTACTGATAGCGCGCGCCCGGTACACTGTCGTATGCAGTCTCCGGCAGGGCGCTCAAGATCCTCTCCTCCCACGCTTCAAGGGGGCCAGAAACGGCCGCCGGAAGATTCCTGGGCTCGCGAATGATCCCCGCCGTGTGGCTCGCGAGGTGACGAAGCGTGACGGCATCCGCTCCCGGCCTGCGATCTGTCAGTTGGCCAAACTCAGGCAGGTACCGTTCCACCGGCACGTCCAGATCCACCACGCCCTGATCCACGAGTCGCATCATCAGAACAGCCGTGACCGATTTCGAGATCGACCCTGTCCGGGAGATCGCAGAGGGTTCCATCGTGGCGCGGGAAGCACGGTCCGCGAGACCGAAGCCCCTCGCCCAAACGAGATCGCCATCGACGACCACACCCGCGGCGATCCCGCCGACCGCATCCGTGGATACTTGATCCGTGACGCTCTCGGCCCAGTTCGAGATCGCACGCTCCCAATCGGCCGACCCGACCTGGGCGCTCGCCGGAGCGGCGAGGAACACGCCCAGGACCAGTATGGCCAACGCCGAGGTCACGATCCGACGCGCAAGACATCTCATGGTGCATACCCTGTTTCGAGGATCCACCGATCCACCGCTTCGAGCGCGCGATCGATGTCCGACTGATTGTTGTGCATGCCAACGGAGAAGCGCAGCACGCCGCTTCGGATGGAGTGCTGAATTCCTTGCGACAACAGAGACTGGTGAAGAGAGTTCATCGCTGGATCATCCGCCGAATAATGCCGCCCACCACCGCTCTGCCCTACTGAGACGATGTGCGCGAGATGCGGGCCCGGAGTACCGCCCGCCACAGGCAGTCCTCGCTCGATGAGCGCTTGCGCGAACCCAGCTGACAACCGGCGCAGGTGCCCCTCCACAGCGTCCATTCCCCACTCTTCCAGGAGGTCGATCGCTGCCCCAGCGGCGGCCATGCCCAAGTAGTTATAGTTCCCTAGATCGAAGCGCAGCGCGCCGGACTTGTACGTCAGTTCTCCCTCCGAGAAGGCCGTTTCGTGCGCGCCGTCCAGGTCGATGCCATATCGGGCGACGTGCACGGGGACGAGTTGGTTCGCGACCTCACGGCGGATGTAGAGAAAGCCACTGCCGTACAGACCCATCATGCACTTCTGTGTGGCCACGGTGAGCGCATCCAGTCCCAATTGCCGCACATCCGTTTGAATCGCGCCAATGGACTGGGCGGCATCCACCATCGTGAGCGCCCCCACGCGCTTCGCGGCCTGTACGACACCTCGCACGTCCGAAACGAATCCAGGGGCGAACGAGATCGTCGGGAGTGTGACCAGACGGGTCCGATCGTCCATGGCAGCCGCCATACCCGCCACCGAGAGGTGCCCGCTTTCCGCTGCGACACCCCGCACCTCGATCCCGTGGAGCTCCTTCAGGTTGTACCACAAATAGATGTTGTTGGGATGCTCTAGGTCAGGACAGAGGACGACGTTGTCCCCGGCCTGCCAGGGCAGACTCGCACCGAAAAGATTCAGGCCTTCGGACACATTCTTCGTGATCGCGACCTCGTCGGCATCTGCGTTGATGAGCTTAGCGAAGGCTTCACGAGTTCGATTCACCATGGCCCAAAGAGTGTCTTTGTCGCCCCCCTCGAACTGCCTGACGCGCAGGTGGGCCTCGACCGCCTCACGAACCGGGTCAGGTACTAGCGAGCGCGCCGAAGTGTCCAGGTAGACGCGCTCGTCTGCGCCCGGAAACAACGCTCGAATGTCGGGGTTCATGCCCGACCTACTTCGGACTGAGCCACCAGAGATGTGCCGACCATATCACCCATAATGTTGACAGTTGTATTTCCCATATCGACGAGCCGATAAATGCCGCCCACGATGGCGGCGATCTCGATCGGCAAATTAAAAGCCTGTACGAAAATGAGCGCGATCACAAAGCCTCCGCCTGGAATCCCGCCCGAGCCTTCGGACAAAAGCAAACCTACGAGCAGAATCGTGACAAAGGCAGCTGGCGAGAACGACACCCCGGCAGCTTGGGCCGTGAAGATCAGTACCGCACCGAGCATCACGGCGGTGCCGTCTTTGTTGAGCTGAGCGCCCAGAGGCAGAGTGAACGAATAGATCTGGCGCGGCAGATTGATCTTCTCTGCCATCTCGAGTCCCACGGAGAGCGAAGCAAGGCTCGACGTGGTCGCGGCAGTTGTGGCCCAGAGCAGGCCGGTGTCGCGGAGGAAAGCTAGAGGCCGTCGGTCGGTGAAGACACGCAGAAGGATCATGTACCCGCAGACAACAATGAACTGACAGGCCCAGACGCCGACGAGGAATTTGGTCATCGGTCCAATGAGCTGCGTCCCGTATCGACCGACCGTGACGGCCATGAGCGCCGCGATTCCGACTGGAGCAATCAGCAGGATCAGATCCACGAGACGTCTAAACAGCGCAGCTAAATCTTGGTACCCCTGACTCAAGCGATTCTTCACGGGGCCCCTGAGCATGAGCGTCGCGACGCCCAGAAACACCGACACGACCACCAATTGGACCACGTTCCCGGCAGCGAACGCCTCGAAGATGTTGGTGGGCACCATGCCAAGCAGTACGTCGGCGATCGCCGGCACTTCTCCCACGGTTTCGCCGACCTCCTCTGTGAGCTGCATACCCACACCTGGCTTGAGCAGCAGCATGGCGCCCATCCCCAGCGAGAGCGCGACCAGGTCGGTCACGACGAAATAGCTCATCGTCTTTGTGGCCAAACGCCCGAAGGTACGGACGTCCGACAGAGTGGTAAGGCCTGCCAACAGGTTGAAGAAAATCAACGGCACTGCGGCGAGGACGAGCAGACGAATGAACAAGTCCCCGAGGGGCTGCACGATCGTCACGCTCTCTCCAAAAACCGCACCCAGCGCACTCCCGACCATCATCCCAATCAAAATTTGGGTCCCTAACCCCCACCGCTTACGGGTGGTCGTATCGCCCATCAGCGTCGCGAGTCCTCGAGGCTTCGCAGGGCGGCCTCCAGCAAGGAGGCGTAGTACGTCTGGACGTTCTCCGCAGACAACGGCACCCACACATCGATCTCAGCCGGGTTGCCCTCCGCGATCTCACCAGCGGGCGTAATCGTATGCCCCACATCCCACATGAACGCGACCACCGGCTGATCCGTGCCCGGGAAGTACAACACCTCTTCCCACTCCCAGGTGTTGGAGTAGCCGCCCGGGGGCATCCCCACTACGGGGCCCAGATCGTTGTCGATGACCTGGTGGATGAACTGGTCCAGGTGCGAGCCACCGTCCGGGCCAGAGATCACGGCGAAAGGCCCCGTGAAGTGCACCGGCGCCGGCTGAAGCACACCGTCCGAGTCCTTGGAGGCATGAGCCGACTTGAAAGGCACGCTCGTCGTGTAGGCGTCCCCTCGCTCGAGCGCCGGCATTACGTCTTCGTCGAACCACTCCATGAGCCATGAGCCGTCATCGTCCAGCTCGCGGACGCCGCCGTCCGTTGCCTGCTGGCGGCGGGCATAACCTTCGCGCCGCGCCTCGACGAACGGCTCGATGATATCGCTAATGCGCAGGTTGCCGAAGGTGGTCTTGAACGGCTTCCCTTGGAGCCGCCGAACCGCGTAAGCGCCCCGGGAGCCGCCGCCGCTCCGAGTGACATCCACAATCATCGTGTAGTCGAGGAGCCCGCGTTCCTGGGCCAACACCATGAGCGCGTCGACATCCTCCACCATCGTCTCCCGGAAGCCGGTCCAAATCAGAATCGCGATCCGACGGGAATCATCTACAAGGAGGTCGTAGGTGACGGTCTCGTGTACGACTTCGAAGCCATCGTAGGCGGGTCCTGCGGTGCCCTGCCACACCAAGGACGCCTCGGGCTGCGTCGCGAGGTCGAAGATGGCTTCTCCACCATCATCTGATGCGACAGTCAGAAAGATCTTCTCACCCCTCATCGCGGGAGGATACGACGCGGTCGCCAGAGTCATCATGTCCGCGATCTTCCACTTGAGTCCGGCGACCGTCGAGTGACGTGTGAAGGCAGTCGCCATGGTCTCCCACTCGGCGATCGGGATTCCGTTTACCGCAACGATGCGGTCGCCGATCTGGGGGAGCTCACCCATACCAGCGAGGGGAGCCAAATCACCCACGAAGTAGGAGGGTCCGTCCACCGAATAGTCCGGGAAGACGCGCACCGGAGCTCGTCCAGGCTCGGGAGAATCTCCGTCCATAACGTCGAGGCCCGCACTGTCCACCAATTCGAGTCCGCCCTCGACGAGGTATAGGTCGAGGTGGCGGTCCCGGCGCGCGTGGCTCAACTCCGCTATGGCGTAGTAGAGGTCTTCCTCGGTCTCAGCCGCTACCACCTTGTCACGCACACCGCGCATGGCCGCTACGGGGTCGAAGCCGAGATTCTCGTTCTTCACGGGTGACCACGCTTCGCGCCGCTCTGTGCGGGCCATGATCGTGTCGAATAGGGCCGCACGCAGCTCTGGCGTGCCGACTTTTCCCGAAGGCGCCTCGCTGCAGGCACCTAGTGACGTTACCGCGACGAGGACAACGGGCCGGAACCATTTCTTAATCTTCATTCGCGCAACTTGCGCGGCCCTCTCAGTCACGCAAGAGTGAGCTAGGCGGCCGTGGGACTCCCCGGCGGCATCGATCCACGAGGCACAAATCAAATGAAGACATTCCTCGTCGTTATGGTCGCCTTGGTCGGCGTGTGGGCATGTGGAGCTGGCGAGGGTGGCTCAGACGCCGCCGCAGCCACCGACACCCTCACACGGCGTCAGAAGGACAGCATCGTATCCAATCTGCCCATCCCTGGGGCGCACGGTATCGCTGGGGCCATGGAGGCTGTGGACCGCGCCAACGCACGCGTGGAGCAGCACGACACGATTCGGTAGGGTCGGCTGCGCGCTTAACGGTCTCCGCTAGTGAGCCCACCAATGATGCCGGCACCGAGGCCTGCCGCACCTTGAAGGTCATAGTTCACGCTGCCGCTCATTCCGACGATACATCCCGTGTCTACACGAAGCGATTGGCCCGGAAAGAGACCGGCCCCGAGCTTCTCCGTGAAGGCGACCTCGATCTCAACGCCTTGGACAGCGCAGTAGGAACGAGTCACGCTGGCAGATGAACTCTCTGTTCAACGCACGCAGGTTGAGCGGAATGACTTTGTCAGGAGTAGGATGCTCGGAACGCCACCTTGCCCCGCCCCGCCCCTTTGGTAGATGAAGTTGGTGAGGAAGAACGACTCTCCGGTCACCATCCGCTCGCAGCCCTTGAATATCCCACCGCCCGTGCTGGTCTGCATCTCGATGCCGGGTTGCATAAACATCATGGCACCCGCCTCGGCACGGACGCCTTCGCCCGGATCGAGCTCGATTTCAACCAACTGCATGTCGTCGCCGTGGATGCCGTGGCCGAGAACACCTGACATGAGGTGTTCCTGCTTTCGCAGTCGATGAATCCTCTACAACTCTGCGTAAAACTCTTCGATCAGATCAACCTCCAGAAGTCGGAAATCATGTATTGGGCACCTTCTCACCTCCGAGGGTATCTTCCCGCATGAAGCTCAGCATCAAAGATTCGGTCGGGCTGGCGTTGGTAGCCGGCACCCTCGGTGCCTTGGTGGTCCACATCGGACCGTCGGGGCATGAGGCTCGGCATCCCACGTCCGTGGCGGATGCCGGCAGTGCGATGACAAGCGCCGCAGCGAGCACGCCCGTCGCCTTCGTGGACGTCAACGTCGTGCCCATGGAAGGCGACGCAGTGCTGCACCGGCAAGTGGTAATCGCGCAAGACGGCTTCATCCGCCAAATCGGACCGCTCGGAGTTCTTGAGCCGCCCGCAGGCGCACTGATCGTGAACGGTGACGGCACTCGGTACCTCGTGCCCGGCCTGACCGACGCCCACGTGCACCTCCCGGACGGAGCCGAAAATTGGCTGCCAGTCTTCCTGGCGAACGGCGTGACAACCGTGTTCAATCTGCGCGGAGAAGAGCGCCATCTTGAACTCCGAGACCGCATCCGGTCCGGCGAAGTGATCGGTCCGACCGTGTATACGTCCGGCCCCTTCACGAATGAGCCCGGTGTCCACACCCCTGAGGACGCGGTCGATGCGGTCCAGGCCCATGTCCGTAGCGGCTACGACTTCGTGAAGATCCACGGAGATCTCTCAGCAGAGACGTACAACGCGCTCGTTCAAGCCGCCCGTGACGAGGGCATCGCGGTGCTCGGACACGCCCCGCGTAACCTCCCGTTCTCTGCGGTGATCGAGAGTGGTCAGGCGGGCGTCGCGCACGCCGAAGAGTTGATCTACACGCACTTCAATTCGCTGGACACCCGAGACCTGGACGGCGTCGCAGCCGACATGGCTCGGGCGGGTACGTGGCTCACACCTACCCTGTCTACGTTCGGCAACATCGTGACGCAGTGGGGCTCCGCGGATGGCGTACACGCCGGGCTAGGATCGGATATGGCCCGCTACCTCCCTGAGTCCCTCCGCGAGGACTGGCTGGACGACAACCCCTACATGGGACGCGATCCCACGGGACGGGATCGGATCGAAGCCATGTACGAATTCCAGCACCCCATGATTCGCACCTTCAACCAAGCGGGCATCCCCATGCTCACCGGCACGGATACTCCGCTGCCCGTGCTCGTGCCGGGCTTCTCGCTGCACAACGAAATCGAAGCACTCAGAAACGCCGGACTGAGTCGATACGAGGCGCTCGCAGCTGCCACCCGGAACGCAGGCCGCTTCGTGCAGCAGCACGTGGACCCGACCGCCAGTTTTGGAACCATCACGACTGGAGCCCGCGCCGACTTGGTGTTGGTTGAAGAGGACCCGCTCGCTGACTTGGACCGACTCCGCCACCCAACCGGTGTGATGGTGCGAGGACGGTGGTTCAGCCGCGACGCGCTCGACCGAATGCTCGAGTCCGCAGTCGGGAACGATTAGGGCGAACTACCCTTCGGTTGTCTCGCCCTTCGCTCTATCCACCCCTCAATGCCGCAGCTTTTCCGTAAAGTCCCGCCGCTCCTCCATCAACTGAAGCCGAGTATTCATCGTCTCCAGTAGTTCCCGCACTTGGTGCACATCGTTCTCGATGCCTGTCGTCTTGTCACGGGCATAGAGCTCCAACAATCCCGAGATCCGTTTCGCGATGGGCCGGATGACGAGAACTCCCCCGACGGTGAGAATGAAGACGATCGAAACGATCATCGGCGCAATAATTTCCCATTCCATCGGGCGGTCCTGTTGTGTTTGGTGCTCGCATGCACCTACGAGCGGCAACACAATCCTGCTTCATGCGCGTCCAACTGTGCACCCCTTGGCGTTGATGCGGTAGATTTTAGGTGCCGGCTCCCATGGGCCGTTTACACGTCACGCTCGAAGAGGCTGCTCAGATGAAGTACTCGACCACTGCCCTGACCCTTCTGACCGTCGCTCTCACGGGATGTGGCTCAGGCGATGCCGCCGAAGCCAATGCCGCGGGCGAAGCGACACCTGTCATGTTTGCAATAGCCGATGCGGATCTTCCCTCGATCCTAGTCTACAAGGCCGCGACCTGCGGATGCTGTGAGGGCTGGGTCGATCACCTTCGTGCTGCGGGCTTCGACGTCGATGCACGTAACGTCCAGGACCTGATGGTGGTGAAAAGAGACGCGGGCGTTCCGGGAGCCGTTATGTCGTGTCACACGGCGCTCATCGACGGATACGTAGTCGAAGGCCACGTGCCAGCAGAACAAATCAAGGCGATGCTCGCCAGTCGTCCCGCGATCACCGGCATCGGAGTGCCAGGCATGCCGACTGGTTCGCCAGGCATGGAAGGTCCCGGTGCAAAGCCGTACCAGGTCATCTCATGGGACCGTCAGGGGAACGCGGCTGTCTTCGCCGACATCGACCCGCGGTAAGAGTCCGTTGTCAGGCGCCCTTTAGCTGACGATCACGGGGACTGAGACCGACTTATCCCCTACAACCAACGTGAGCGTCGCCGACCCTGCGTTCCGTCCGCGGATGCTGATCGAAGTACCTGTGACGACTTCCTGGTTTCCGACCATGATGAAGATCTGGGTGCTGGACGTCCGCCAAGAGATCCGATAACCCTCGGTAGAGACCTGTTGGCCATCCATACCGATCAGGATCGGCCGCACCGTCGTTCGCGTTCCGAAGGTGCTCGTCTGACTCAGTTCAATGGGGCCACCACCCGGTACTGGGTCGATCCTGATCTCCCGCAACTCGAACGGCTCGACGTAGACGCGGCCCGTCCCGGTACCACGCCCAAGCGACACGCGCACGTTGGTTGAGCCGACCTTCACTGCGGTGACCGTAGCGACCCCGCCCTGCGGCTCAAGGGTCGCGATCGTCGAGTTGCTCACAATCCATTCTGTGCGCTCCGCGCGTTCCGGCAGTTCGTTGTCCCGCTGATCCAACGGCACTGAAGTGAACTGAGCCGTTTCACCTGGGATCAAGAAGAGCGAATCCGGCTCAAGCTGGAGAGAGTCGACCCAGATCGGGCCGGTGACTTCCTGACACGCCACGGCCACCATGAGCGTGACTGAGGCACCAACGATCATCCGGAGTCCGAGGACTCGGTTCATGCGCTTCGTCATCTTATCGCCCTCCGCCGAACGTCACGCGAACCCCGAACTGCATCTGCCATTGGGAATCTGGTGTGATCACCGTCCACGGGTCCGGAGACGTCAGCTGACCGTCCTCGTTGCGTTGAGGGAGCACCGCCCCACCCCACCTGGCGGGAAGAGGACTCTCGCAACCGAGTTGACACAGCTCTAGCAGCGGAACGACAGGGCTGGTCGTCTCGATCTTGCCCCAGCTTCCGTTGACCATGTTGAGCACGTTGATCAGGTCACCCTCGAAGCGAATGTCGCGATCACCCATGTGAACCGTGTGGGCCAACCTCAGATCCAACCGGTTCTCCCACGGAGCCCGACAGCCGTTCCGAGCCACAAGCGTCCCCGCGTACTTCTTGAGGCAATCGTTGTTCTTGATCGCATCCGCCAACAGAATCTGCGTCACCAGCGAGTACGGAGCGCCTTCCCCGAGCCCACTGAGCGTCGCTGGCACATGCACGAGATCGTTGAATCGATCGAGGGCTCCACCAACGCCGGGGTAGCCGTCCCCGTTCACATCTCCGTCGTAGACGTAGGAGAACGGGAGGCCCGACTGTCCGGTGTAGAGGAGCGACAGTTCCGTATCCGGGAGAGACTCGAAGGGAGCCCCGTACATGGCCAGGACGATCTTGTGTGGACGGTCGAAATTCGAGGTCCGCAACGGCGGCTGATTCACATCGAACTCACTCGGATTGAACCCGAAGTTCGATGCCATATCCGCGAAGGTCAGGCTCGTACGGTCCCAAGAACGCGCGAAGGCATAGCCGGACTGGATTCCGATTCGGTCCGTGAGTTGGCCGCGAAGTTCCAAGCTCAGTGACGTGGCCCAGTCCTCACCCTCATTGGTGACGAGGAGGACCTGGTCGAATTCGCTTGTGATGTCTGAGTAATACTTCCGCTCGGTGCCACCCAGCTGCGAGAGCGACGTGTTGCCGCCCTCGAGGTTGCGTTCTTCGATTCCCACCTGGTTCAGCGCTTTGTTAAACAGGAAGCCGATCGTGAAGCTCGTGCGGTCGCTCAACTCGTGATCGACCGAAGCTGAGAACTTCAAGTCCTGCGGATACTTGAAGCCGTCTTCGAACATGACCACGCTGCTCACGCGGTTGAACGGGATCGTCCCGCCGTCTGGGTCGTAACAACCCGCGGGTTGAGAGCCGACGTTCAAGGGCGGTGCAGGACGCGCCGGCAGCGGTTCGACGTAATGCCTTCCGCTGCAGGTCAGTGTTGTCGAACGAATGCCGTTGTTGTGGAAGGCATTGGAGAGCCAGACGTAGGGCACCTGGCCGGCGAACCAGCCGAAGCCACCGCGTACCTGCGTCACACGCAGACCGTCGCTCTGCCAGTTGAAGCCGAAGCGCGGGGAGAACAAGAAATTACCGCTGGGTAGCTTAGACGTGTCGTATCCGAAGAAATCGAGTACATCGGTGTTCTGCTCCGGAGACGAGAGGACGTAAGGCGCGTCCATTCGAATGCCGAACCGCATCGTGAGGCCCTTCCCAGCGTTCATGAGGTGCTGAACGAACGCCCCGACCTCGACGACCTCGAACTTTGCGGCTGGATCCTGGCCGGGCGCCAACTCAGCGCGTTGGTAGCGCTCCGGCGCGTTGGCCCGAAGGTCCGCCATCGACGGGAAGTAGTACTCACCGGCCGCACCGGGCAGGAAGCGATGTGCGATGTCGTAGTACGACCCCGTGATTCCGAGGGTGACGACGTCGTCACCCTCACTGCGAATATCCAGACTGTTCGTGGCCCTGATACTCGTCTGGTCCAGGCCATTGTCCTGGGCGAAGAACTGCCCCCCGACGCGTACCGGCCGATTCAGCGATACATCGCCGATCGAACTTCTCACGTCCACCTCGACCTGCGGCCAGTCCGTCGTCGGCGCAGACTCGTCAGAGCTGATCTGCACCGTCATGTCGAACTCGTTCGAGAACCGATCACCGAGCGGTGAAAAGAGCTGCAGGGACGTGATGTTGTTCATCGACGTCCGCTGGACCGTGTTGGACGACAGCTCGTACGGAAGGAAGGCCGAGCGGTTGGGTGACTCGTCGTTCGTAGCGTGTGAGAACACGTTTCGCAGTGTCAGTCGTGTCCCGTTGTCGAAATTCCAGTCGGAGCGCACAAACACGTTCGAGAGCTGTTGGCTGAGTGGGTAAGCGGCGGCATTCCCAACATCCACCCCATGATCCGTCTGCATGAGGGACGCAAACTCGTCCATCGACTCTCCTGAGATACGCACGAGTGACTCGGGATCACGGAAGAGGTTGTAACCCGACGGTGGCTGATTCCGTCGCTCGAACTCAGCCGCAACGAAGAAGTGGCCCTTGTCCAGCACGACCGGACCACCCACGGAGAACGAAAGGAGGCTCCGCTCCACGCCGGAGGCCGCTACCGGGCCGGTCGGAAGCTGAAGGTCTCCCATAAGCTGCTCGGCTCGGTGAACACCGCCGATCCGCACGCGCCAGTCGTTCGTCCCGGAACGGGTCACCGCATTCATCACACCACCGGTGAAGCCGGACAGGCGAACATCGAACGGGGCCACCAGCACTTCGTATTGAGCGACAGCATCAATGGGGATCAGCTTTGCACCAGCCTGCCCCCCCGGCACCCCGCCTGAGGTCAGGCCGAACATGTCCTTACTGGCCAGGCCATCCACCAAGATGGCGTTGTAGCGATCGTTCTGCCCCGCTACGGAGAAACCACCGCCTTCCGTGGTCTTCACCAAAGGCGACAAGACGGCCAACTCCATCACGTCACGCGACATGATGGGGGTCGCGTCGAGCACCCGCTCGGTCAGCCGCGTCGCCGGACCAATCTGTGTCGGCGTGAAGATCGTGGCGCGCTCGACCGCGACGTCGATCCCCTGCAGCTCCACCGCCTGCTCCTGCATGACGTATTCCATGGTGAACGTCTCGCCCACGGCGAGTCGAATCCCTTCGACCCGCCCCTCAGAATACCCGAGGTGCTGGATGGAGACCGAGTACGGGCCCCCCGGCTGAAGGAGCAGAACAAGGAAAGCCCCGTTCGCGTTCGTCAGACCCGACCGCGACGCGCCCGTCTCGTCGTGACGGATGACGACCGTCCCACCGACGAGGATCGAACCGTCTTGAGCAGTGACGAAGCCGCGAATGGCAGACGTCGTGCGCGATTGGGGGTGAGCGGCCGAAGGAATGGCGAGCGCCAATGCCGCGACCACGGCGAAGGTGCGCAAACAGAATTGCATGAGACCTCGAGTGGCCGGGTGGGTCGTGGCGGACGGCGGACCTACGGTGCTCCTGCGGATCACCGCAAGACTGTTGTAATACCTACAAACACTAAGACAAGGCAGCCCCGCAAAACGCTGGCGCGATTCACGGTTCATGGTGATGATGAGGCATGAATTCGAGCGATGCGAAGGTGGCCAAAGAGCCCATCGATCAGTCCATCGAACGAGTCGCTGCGGCGCTTCGTTCAGGAAATCTTTCCGCCGTCGAACTCGCGGAATCAGCCATCGCCAGTCACGGCCAACACGGACAACGGCTCCACGCCTACAGGGCTTTCGACAGCGAGTCGGCTCGCAGGGCGGCTCGCACCGCAGACGAGCGTCTCCAGCGAGGGGATGCCCCTCCGTTCTGCGGCATCCCAGTCTCGGTGAAGGATCTATACGGGGTAAGCGGCTTCGACACCTTCGCCGGAAGTGCCAGAGCACTTCCAGCGCCGTGGACCCAGGACGCGTGGCTCGTCGCACGGCTGCGTGAACAGGGCGCCGTCATCATGGGGAAGACGCATACCGTCGAGTTTGCCTACGGCGCGATTGGGACAAACCCGCACTGGGGTGCCCCTCGGAATCCCTGGGATGCAGATGTGCACCGTATCACCGGAGGCTCCTCGTCCGGAGCGGGGGTGAGTCTCTGGGAGGGATCAGCGCTTCTGGCGCTCGGATCCGACACAGGGGGTTCCATCCGAATCCCCGCCGCGATGACCGGCACCGTGGGTCACAAGATCACGCATGCCCGATGGAGCGTTGAAGGAGTCGTGCCCCTCAGCACCACGCTCGACACGGTTGGGGGACTGACCCGGACCGTCGAAGACGCCATCTATTTTTTCGGCTCACTCGATCCTGAATGGGGAGATCCACAGCAACTCCGGCTCCAACTCGCCACCCTCCCCGCTGCCGGGCTGCGTGTCGCGATGCCGACGTGTACGATCTGGGATGACTGTCAGACAGACATCGCTGACGTCCTTCACGGAGCGATCGGAAGGCTGGGGGCCGCCGGCTGGGGTGTCGGAGCGGTAGACGGCACACTCCTCGATGAGGCCCAACACCTCTATATGAACGGCGGGATCGCGGGCGCAGAGTGCATGGCTTTTCTGAAACGGGACCTGCCGGAGTGGATCGATATTCTGGACCCGATCGTGGGATCTCGCCTTGCCCATGCTCCCGAACTGGGCGGCGATCAGTACAGATCGTCTGTGGCACGACGGGCTCAACTCATGAGCCGAACCGAGGCTCTGTTTGCCGAGGCTGACGTCCTGGCCCTTCCTGCCTCCATGGCCACACCCGCGCCGCTGGCCGAACTGGCAGATCTTGACGCCTACGGCGCAGCCAACGTCACCGCGCTCCGGCCCACCTGCCCCGCGAGCATGCTCGGCCTGTGTGCGATCACGCTCCCAGTCGGGCTCGATGCCTCAGGCATGCCAGTCGGGCTCCAGTTCGTCGCGCCACGGGGGCACGACGAGGCGCTTTTGGGTGCGGCTCTAGCCGTGGAACGCGCCTTGGGTCCGGCGACCGACTTGCTAGGAAGACCCCCGGGCCTATAGGGATCGCCGTAGCGGCTCACGGCTCCGGCGCGCGCCAAACCCTTGCGCCGGCCCGCGCGCGCGCGGAAGCTGATCCCCTGATATCACTGCGCCGATTCGGCGTGGCGCCCTCGTTCGCGCCCGCCACGGCTGAGCCAGACTCCCCTGGAGCCGATATGTCCCGTTTGTCCCGTTCCGGCCTGTTCTTATTGGTCGCCTGTGCGGCCATCTCCCTGCCCGCGCCAGCGACCGCCCAAGACGACACTCCAGCCGTAGACCCGGCCACGTTCCAGTCGATGGCATGGCGTTCGATCGGCCCCTATCGAGGCGGCCGTTCCGTCGCGAGTACCGGAGTCGTGGGTGACCCCCAGATGTACTACATGGGCACCGTCGGCGGCGGCATTTGGAAGACCACCGACGCCGGCATCACATGGAACAACATCTCGGACGGGCAGCTGGGCACATCGTCTGTGGGTGCGATCGCGGTCTCCGAATCGGACCCGAACGTCATCTATGTGGGCATGGGTGAGCACGCCACACGTGGTGTGATGACCTCACACGGGGACGGCGTCTATAAGTCGACGGACGCGGGCCGCACCTGGACGAACATGGGACTGCCCCGCAGTCGGCACATCTCACGGGTGCGCATCCATCCCAAAAACCCGGACCTCGTCTACGTGGCAGTCCAGGGTGCAGCATACGGGGCCAACCCCGAGCGTGGGCTCTACCGCTCCGCGGACGGCGGCGAGACGTGGGAGCATATCCTCTACGTGAGTGAGGACGCAGGTGCGTCCGATCTTTCTATGGACATGAACAACCCACGCATTCTGTACGCAGCGTTTTGGCACAACCGACGCCTTCCCTGGCAGGTCCAGAGCGGCGGAGAAGGCAGCGGGCTCTGGAAGTCCACGGACGGGGGTGACAGCTGGAACAAGTTGGAGAACGGACTGCCCGACGAGATGGGCAAGACCTCCATCGACGTGTCTCGGGCTAACTCGGACCGTGTCTTCGCGATCGTCGAAGCCGATCCCGGTGGTGGCATCTTCCGCTCGGACGACGGTGGCGCCTCGTGGGAGCTCACGAGTGACAACTGGTCGGCCCGCGCACGTGCCTGGTACTACATCGAGATCTTCGCGGACCCTCAGGACGACGAGACGGTCTACGTCCTGAACGCGCCTATGATGAAGTCGATCGATGGTGGGCGGACGTTCAACCGGGTCCAGGTTCGCCACGGTGACACCCACGATCTGTGGATCAGCCCGGACGACAACGAGACAATGATCAACGCGAACGACGGCGGAGCACACGTCTCGTTCAACGCTGGAGACAGCTGGTCGCAGCTCGACAACCAGCCGACCTCTCAGTTCTACCGGGTGAACGTGGACAATCGCTTCCCCTACTACATCTACGGCGGCCAGCAGGACAACAGTTCCGTGGCGATCGCGAGCGCGGGGATTGGCGGTGTGACGTGGAAAGACTGGTACGCCGTGGGCGGTTGTGAAAGCGCCTACACAGCCTTCGATCCGGACGACCCACGCTTCGTGTATGCCGGTTGTTACATGGGCATCATCAGCGAGTACGATCACCAGACGAAGGGCCAGCGCGACGTAGGTGTCTACCCGGTGATGCCAGCTGCGCTTCAGGGCCGCGAGATGAAGTACCGCTACAACTGGAACGCGCCCATCATCGCCTCTCCCCACAACTACGAGAGGATCTACCACGCCTCGAATCACCTGGTCGTCACCGAGGACCGCGGCATGACGTGGCAGGAGATTAGCCCGGATCTCACACGTGACGACGACGAGCACCAGGGCTACGGTGGCGGACCGATCACAAATGAGGGTGCCGGGGGTGAGATCTATGGCACCATCTACTACGTGGTGGAATCGGAACACGAGGCCGGGACTATCTACACAGGCTCAGACGACGGTCTTATTCATGTCACACGCGATGCAGGCCAGACCTGGACCAACGTCACGCCGGGCGACCTCGAGGAAGGCCAGATCAACTCGATGGAGGTCTCACCTCACGATCCGGCGACCGTGTACGCCGCTTATACGCGCTACAAGTTCAACGACTTCACCCCACACTTGCTGGTCAGCAACGACTACGGCGAGAACTGGGAAGACCGGACCACCGGCATCCCGGAAGAGGCTTGGGTGAAAGTCGTCCGGGAGGACCCGGTCCGGCCCGGCCTGCTCTACATGGGTACCGAGACGGGGATCTTCGCTTCGTGGGACCAAGGCGAGAACTGGCAGCCCATGCAGCTGAACCTGCCCAACACCCCCATAAACGACCTCATCGTGCAGCGTCGCGAGAACGATCTCGTAGCCGCGACATCGGGTCGATCGTTCTGGATCTTGGACGACCTCACCCCCATGCAGAACGCAACGAACGTTGAGGGAAGCGAGAGCTACCTGCTGCCCCCCCGCCATGCGTACCGGCTGGCCAGCGGTGGCTTTGGGGGCTTCGCTGAGAATGTGGGTCAGAATCCCCCGTCGGGCGCGATCGTACAGTACTACATGGCAGAAGAACCCGCGGAGGGTGACTCCGTAACCGTCGAAATCATGTCAACGGCGGGTGAGATCATCCGCACGTACTCGACACATCCAGATGAAGACGTCAGTCCTGGGGCGCAACCCATAACTGTGGAAGCCGGGCACAATCGTCTGGCTTGGAACCTGCGCCACGAGCAGATCCCCAACATCCCGGGCGCCTACGTCTTCGGTTCACTCGCCGGTCGGCGTGTCATTCCAGGCACGTACCAGGTGCGTCTGACCGCCGGTGACTTCACGCAGACGCAGTCTCTCGAGGTCCGTAAGGATCCACGTGTTGACGCGACAATGGCGGAGTACGTCGAGCAGGATCAGTTCGTAGCCCAAGTAGCGCGCGAACTGACCGACATCCATCACGCGGCCATCGACGTCAATGATGTGGACGACCAGGTCGAGACGCTCATGGGGCGCATCGAGGGCCGTGACGGAGCCGACGTGGTTGGGGAAGCAGCCGACGCGCTCATGGAAGAGCTCACCACCGTCGCGGATTCACTCTATCAGGCACGCGTGGTGGATGGGCAGACCGTGATCAACTTCCCATCTCGTCTCAAGTTCCAATACGTCGTGCTCCACGGGAACGCCGAGGGCGCCGAGACCGGTGTGTCTCGCGGCTCGGAAGACGTACTGAGTGACCTGAGAGTCCGCTGGACTAGCCACGACGCCACGGTACGTCAGTTGCTCGGGCCTCGGCTGGATGAGTTCAACCGACTCCTCGCCGAGCACGGCTTCGGGGCGATCATCCGTCCACCGGAACGCAGAAGGACCATCAGCTGAGGGCCGCCCCGTGACGCCCCAGGAACTCGAGCGATACGATAAAATCGGGCGCAGCCTCGATGGGCTCGTGCCGGTGTGTTGGCAGAAGCGCGCGTTGGACATTCTCCTGTCCTTCGCGCTGCTTCTGCTCTTCTCGCCCCTCTTTCTGGCCATCCTCGTCGCGCTCCTGCTTGAAGGCCTCTTCATTCCGCGGCACCGGGGGCCGTTCTTCTTGACCGAAGAGCGTGGCTCGGAGGGGCGTGTCTTCCACCTCCCCAAGTTCCGCATCGTTCGCATGGATGTATTCCATGAGATCCGGGCGACTCAGAAGTACCAACACATCAAACCCATGGAACGGGATCCCGCCAACGTCACCAAGGTGGGGAAGATTCTAAAAGACTTCTATTTGGATGAGCTGCCCCAACTGTTCACAATCCTCGTGGGTGAAATGAGCTTCGTCGGCCCTCGCCCCTGGCCGCTCGAGCCGTACTACGAGGAGCTCGAGGAGGGCATCTTTCGAAAGCGCTTGATACGGCCCGGGCTGACCGGACTAGTCCAGGCCAACAAGGGCATCAAGGACGGCCCCAGCGAGTGGCAACTCGACTTCGCCTACATCGGCTTCATGCACGACGAGCCCAGCGGGTGGAAAAAGCTCGCGTTCGATCTCCAGGTGCTGACGCGGTCGACAAAAACGGTTTCCGAGGGGAAGGGCCTCTAGTCTTTTCTGGTGGGAGCCTACCATCCGGCCTACTTTCGACGGCGTAGCTCAGGGACCCCGAACGGAACTCAATATGCACACGCGTACGCGCTTAGTCCGGACCGCAGCAGCAACCTGTCTCATGTTGGTCGGCACCCTGGCTCCAACGCCCGGACCGATTGGGGCGGAAGCGGTGGAGGCCCAAGAAGTCTACGACGTCGTACTGATGGGCGGCCGCGTCATGGACCCAGAGACGGGCCTCGATGCAATTCGTAACGTCGGCATTCGCGGGCAGACCATCGTCTCGATCAGTGAAGGGGCGCTGCAAGGCACCACCGTCATCGATGCGACGGGCCTCGTCGTGGCTCCGGGCTTCATCGACATGCACGCGCACGGGCAGACGGTGCGGGCCAACGAGTTCCAGGCCATGGACGGCGTGACCACCGCCCTCGAATTGGAGGGTGGCGTCCCCTCCATGACGGACTTCCTGGATCCCCGTCGCGGAGGGTCAGTCCTGAACTTCGGAGCGAGCGTATCGCACGGTTCTGCGAGGATCTCGGTCATGCCCGACTTCGCGGACCAGTACCGGCAGGTGAGGGACATTGTAGACGCCGCCGGGACAAGAGACCTGACGACGGAAGAGAACGCTCAGATCATGGAGCTCATTGGCGCGGCCGCATATGAGCCTCTCCCAAAAGAGCGGTACGGGGCGCTCCGGGAGCGGCTGCAGTCGGAGATAACGGCGGGCGGGCTCGGAATCGGTATGCCACACCAGTACTACCCGGGTGCCAACCGCGACGAGATCTACCGGGTCATGGAATTCGCGGGTGACAACGCGATCACGATCTACACTCATGTACGGTCCATGGGCATTGACCCGATCCAAGAAGTCATCGCGAACTCGGTCGCCACACAGGCTCCGCTGCACATCGTGCATCTCAACAGTTCGAGTCTATGGGACATCGAAACCAATCTCGACCTCATCCGCGGTGCACGGAGGGCCGGGGTGAATGTCACGACCGAGGCGTACCCCTATACGGCGGCCTCTACCTCAATCGAGTCCGCCATCTTCGATGAAGGTTGGCAGGAGCGGCTCCAGATCTCTTACGGTGACCTGCAGTGGCAGGAAACCGGAGAGCGACTGACCGAAGCGACCTTCAACGAATACCGTGAACGAGGCGGGGTCATCATTATCCACATTATGAAGCCCGAGTGGATCACCGCCGCGATGTCGGACCCGGCGGTAATGGTTGCTTCAGACGGAATGCCTTACGACCCAGGCGCGCATCCAAGAAGCGCCGGCACCTTCGCGCGCTTCTTGGGCCGGTACGTCCGGGAAGAAGGGATTTCGAGCCTCATGGAAGGACTGAGGAAGATCACGATCATGCCCGCTCAGCGGCTTGGCGCGGTCTCCGCTCAAATGGCTCGGAAGGGCCGCATCCAGATCGGCAGCGACGCGGACGTCACCATCTTCGATCCTTCGAAGATCATCGATACGGCAACCTTCGAGGGCACACTCTCATACTCGGAAGGCGTGCAGTTCGTGCTCGTGAACGGCGAATTCGTGGTAAAAGACGGCGCCCTCGTTGATGGCGCACGGCCAGGCCGGGCGATCGTGGGTACCCGCGTGGTCTTCTAGGGCCTCAGCCAGCCGAGACTACCGCCCGGACAACTGCTCCCGGATCGCCGCGGCCGTGCGCTCCGCGCGAGCCTGTGAAATTTCTCGTCCGAGCTGGAGCGACTGAGCGAGATCCGAAATGTCGAAGCCGTCAATCGAGGCGTGGCCGTAGCGGACTCGGTCCCTCCACCTCACAGACTCGGGATCGGACGCCATCATGTTGAGTGTGATGGTCGGGTTGTCGTGCAACCCCTCTGTACCCTCTTGGTCCTCTCTCATGAGGCCCTTCATGACGAGAACGTTCTTGGCCGGATCGGGGCTCGCCGGGTAGTACTCCCCCGCGTGGATCGCCCGGGCTTCGCCCGCCCATTCGGCATCGAGGCGCTCGGCAACCGCGATCATACCTCGGCGGTTCCCACCGGAGTCCCCAATGAACACGATGCTCTCGAATCCATGTGTCTTGAGAGACATCGCGATGTCTGTGAGGAGCATTTGGAACGTCTCCTGTCGGAGGCTGATCGTACCCGGGTCATCGAGCGTTTCCGGATCTCCCTCCGGGACCCACTTCACGATGGGTGCGCACAACGCGTCGCCGAGCTCACGAGCGAGCGATTCGCAGTTGGCGTCCAGCACATAGTTGTGTTTTCCGGTCGTGAGCCAAGGACCGTTCTCCTCGACTCCGCCGGTCGCGACGATCGCTGTCCGCTTCCCAGCCGCGAGGGCATCCCGCACGTCCATCCACGTCAGTTCTTCCAGCCATACGGACTGCGCTTCTGGGAGTGGGTTCGGCGTGTCCGAACAGTTGTACGTGTTCGCACGACAGTCGCCTCCGCCCATCGTACGAGGGTCAGGGGCTGGACGCTCCCCACGGCCACCGCCACCACCGGTACGTGGCGGCTGAGGGGGCTCGGGTAACGTCCCACCGTTGCTGATGGCGGACTGGATCGCCTCCACGGCGTTCGTCGCGCGGAACTCGACCACAGCCCTGCCCCATTCGAGGGTCTGCACGCGGTTGGAAAGGTCGACGCCGTCGATCGTGGCCAGTCCGGCATCGACTCGCTCCTGCCATCGAATCGAAGATGGGTCATCCACGAACATGTTGACCGCGATATCCGGCTCGTCGTGCAAGCCATCCCGCTCACCCCAAGGCATGAGGTTCTCTTCGAAGAAGTTCCTCATAGCCGTGTTGTCGTAGTACTCACCAATGTGAGCCACGACCGGACTCCCGCCCCACGCAGCAGTCAGCCGCTCCGCGACAGCTCGCTGGTGACCCTGATTCGATCCCGAGTCACCAATGAACAGGATGTTCTCGAAGCCGTGGGCTTTGTATGAAGTCGCGATATCGGTGAGAACCGCCTGGAACGTCTCACCACTCGCGCTGATCGTACCCGGACTCAGCATGTGACTCGACGGGGGATCAATGTTCCCCTCGGGCACGTAAGGCAGAACCGGGGCGCAAAGGGCATTCCCCAGCTTTCGGGCAATCGCCTCACAGTTGGCGGTGAGCACATAGTTGTGCTTGCCCAAGACGAGCCAGGGACCGTTGGGCTCTATGCCACCGGTCGAGATGATGACCGTGGTCTTCCCTGCATCGAGGGCATCCCGAACGTCCATCCACGTCATCTCTTCTGTCCAGATGGACGTGTTGGGTGGAAGCGGGTTCGGGGTGTCTTTGCAGTTGTAGACGCTGCCCTCATTCTCAACCGGATTCAACGGATTCAAGGGTTGGGGGCCACACGAACGCCCCTGAGCGGCCGCCGGGGAAGCGGTCAGCGCGAGTCCGGCGAGCATACCGGCAAACACAACAGTCGAGGCATGGAGCTTCTTCAAGGTCATCTCTCCAAAAGACAGTCGCGGGGCGCTTGGGTGACCCCGTAGGCTGCTGATTATTCAGCCATCTGACGAAACCGGCAACGGGTTCGGGCAATCGACTTGCTTTACCTCCAGTCAGCGTGGGAAGCCAAAGCACGTCGAACAGAGAAACACACGGGGCGAGGAGGTGACCGATGGGATGGCGCGCGGAGAGTGCAGTGATGGTGTTGGGAGCGATCCTCAGTGGATGGCGGCTCGTGGAATGTGGCTCTCTCTACGAGGTGGGCGTAGACATGTCGGACCCGACGCGCTGGTCCAAATGGGGCACGCTACAGCTCGACCTACCTCATGCGAAACACGCCGACTTGGAGGGTCGCTGGTTTGTTATCGGACACGAATTGCGGGTCGCTTCGGGTTCGGACGATGAAGCCCACATCGCTTTCACATACGCGCACGCGAATCCCTCGGTCGCGCAGTGGCTCATAGACACATTTCATGGCTGCTGATTATTGGGGGGGCCACGTAGCCCTCGCGGTTCCATGCCCCAAAACGCACGCGGGGCGGCCCGCCCGAAGACGAACCGCCCCACTTGTTCACACGAGCCCCAACGAGCTCAGCGTTCTACGCTACTTGTCGGGCCCAGTCAGGATCTTGTAGTAGCACCATCCTGCGAGTCCCCACACAAAGCTCAGCGAGCCAACCAGTAGAATCCATCCGCCGATCGTCATGATGCACCTCCGCTGCTGACATGTTCTTTACCGTCGAGGTCCATCCCCAGGTCACGCCACCGTTTCTCGCCGAGGCGAACGATCCACATCAGCACGAGCAGCACTGCCGCTAGCAGGCCAAGCGCCAATTGAGCCATCGGCTGCTGTCCAATCTGTGCGATCGACGCCGGTAGGTTCGTCCAGGCGAACGCGCCCAGAACGATCAACAGGTACCCCGGAGCCACCCACTTCATGATGAAGCGGAAGATGGTCGGGATCTGGATGTCAGATCCGTGGTGGATCTCCTTCCATCCGGTATCGATCCCGAAGATCCAGCTGAAGGCGATGATCTCGAGCATGGCCAGCACCAGAATCAAGAAGGTCCCGATCCAGAAGTCGATCGTGCTCCAGAAGACCGCACCCTCGGTGAAGTAGATCACCATGAAGGAACCGACCAGGCAGATTGCGACCACAAACCATGTGCCGCGTATGCGGTCGACGCCTAGGGCTTCCTGCATGAACGCCACCGCTGGCTGGTACATCGAGATCGAGCTCGTGACCGCAGCGAGGAAGAGCATGAAGAACCAAACCGCGCCGACTACGGGGCCGAACACGCCCATTTGAGCGAACACGACCGGCAGCGTCTGGAAGCCGAGACCGAACGTACCACCAGCTGCGGCGGCGATCGTACCGCTCAGGCCCAGGAAGACGAACGATGCGGTCAGCGTAATCAGCCCACCGAAGCCGACTTCGAAGACCTCGTTCGTTGCCGCGGCCGTGAGACCCGACAGGGCTACGTCATCATCCTGCTTCACGTAGGAAGCGTAGTTCAAGATGATGCCGAAGCCGACCGAGATACTGAAGAAGATCTGCCCAGCCGCGGCGAGCCACGTCTGTGGGTTCCTCAGTGCCGAGTAGTCGGGGTTCCACATGTACGCCAGGCCACCCATCACGTTCTGATCGGGCAGCGATGGATCCGGCGTTCCCAGCGTCAGCACGCGGATCAGCACGATGAGCGCACAGACAGCCATGAGGGGCATGGCAAAGGAAACGAACTTCTCGATGCCTTTCGAGATCCCGCGCATGATCAGGAAGATGTTCATCCCGAACGCGATCGCCCAAAACGCGATGGTCGGTATTCCCAGCCCGCCGAAGAAAATCCCGTTTCCAGCGGTTCCGGTGAAGTCGTTGTAGAACGAAGTCGACGCGGCCGTCTGGGTCGCAATCGCGGTCGACGGATCGATCGTCATGCCGCCGGTCAAGTAGGCGTAGAAGTAACCCAAGCACCACGACGCGATAAACGTGTAGTAGAAGGAGACCGCGAGTGGGATCAGGACGCCAATCACACCCGAATACCGCCAAAAGGCCCCCTTCCCGATCACGCCCATGATGGCTGGCGCGGAGTGGAAACCTTTCCGGCCACCGTAGCGTCCCATGGCCCACTCGGCCCAACAAATGGGAATCCCAAGCAGAACCAGCGCGATGAAGTAAGGGATCAGGAACGCGCCGCCGCCGTTCGCGGCCGCTTGGCCGGGAAAGCGAAGGAAGTTCCCGAGTCCTACGGCAGATCCGGAGACCGCCAGGATAACTCCTAGCCTTGATCCCCATTGCTCCTTCTGTCCGGACATTCAGTGCTCCAGTCGTGGGCAGTAAATTCGGTCGTTCTGTCAGTGGGACGATTGAAGGCGCCATTGTATCACGTAGACGGCTTCGAGGCATCTACCGGAGGACGACAGCTACGCCTCGCCGTCTCCCGCCCTTCGATGTACGATCGTGCCGAGCCGGCACTTGCACGGCCGACATCGTTCCGATCAACCCAGACAGCAACTCATGTCACGACTCATTACCCGATTCAGGTTCTCCGCTGCATGCGCCGTCTTGGCGATCTTATTCGTCCCGGCGTCGACGCACGCGCAGCTCCTCGGCTTCTCGGACGAGAGCAGCGCAATGCAGCGCGACCTCGAGACCGACTACGACAGTCAGCTCAACGCGGACAACCTGGACGAATGGCTGCAGTACCTCACGCGGCACCCAACTCACGTCGGCTCTCCCGGCGGTAAGGCCAACGCCGAGTGGATCGCAGACAAGTTCCGCTCTTGGGGTTTTGAAACCCGCATCGACACCTACCACGTGATGTTCCCGACCCCACGTGAGCGCATGGTCGAGCTCGTCTCCCCCAATCGGTACGTGCTGAAGCTGGAGGAGCCCGAGGTCGAGGGAGATCGGACGTCAGGCATCACCCAGGATCTGCTCCCGACGTACAACGCGTACTCGGCGGACGGCGACGTAGAAGGTGAGGTCGTCTATGTGAACTACGGCATCCCGGCGGACTACGACGAACTGGCACGGCACGGGATCAGCGTCGAGGGCAAGATCGCGCTGGCTCGGTACGGCGGTTCCTGGCGCGGCATCAAGCCGAAAGTCGCGGCCCAGCACGGCGCGATCGCGACGTTGATCTACTCTGATCCGCGAGATGACGGCTACTTTCAGGGCGACGTCTACCCGGACGGGCCATACCGCATGGCGCAGAGCGCCCAGCGCGGCTCGGTCGAGGACATGCCTCAGTACCCCGGCGATCCGCTCACTCCAGGCGTCGGTGCCACACTCGATGCGGAGCGCTACACCGTCGAAGAGTCGCCGACGATCATGAAGATCCCGGTGCTCCCGATCTCCTACGAAGACGCTCAGCCGATCCTCGAGGCGATGGGTGGCCCGGTCGCTCCCGCGGCGTGGCGTGGTGCCCTTCCCCTCACGTACCACCTAGGACCGGGACCGGCACGCGTGCACATGAAGCTCGCGTTCAACTGGGACCTGACGCCGGCGTACGACGTGATCGCAATGCTGCCTGGTTCCGAATTCCCCGACGAGTGGGTCGTTCGTGGCAATCACATGGACGGTTGGGCCTTCGGCGCGGGCGATCCTCTGAGCGGCATGGTCGCGCTCATGGAAGAGGCGCGTTCAGTCGGCGAGATGGTGAAGAACGGATGGCGGCCAAAGCGGACGATCGTTTATGCCGGATGGGACGCTGAGGAACCCGGCCTTCTTGGTTCGACAGAGTGGGCAGAGGATCACGCCGCCGAAATCCAAGAGAAGGCCGTCGTCTACATCAACTCGGACGGGAACGGTCGAGGCTTTATCGGTGTGGGTGGCTCGCATACCCTGGAACGCCTTGCCAACGAACTCGGCGACGAGGTCATTGATCCCCAGACGGGTATCTCGGTAAATGACCGCCTGAAGCACGCCCGCGCCGTCGATGGAGCAGCCGATGTGTACACGAGGCGCGACCGCCGTATCGGCCCGCTCGGGTCGGGGTCGGACTACACGCCCTTCTTGCAGCACCTCGGCATCGCCTCTCTGAACATCGGGTTCGGCGGTGAGAACGGAGGCGGATCGTACCACTCCATCTTCGATTCGTACGACCACTACTCCCGCTTTGGCGACCCGGGCTTCGCATACGGAATTACGCTCGCCAAGACAGCGGGGCGGGCGACGCTACGCATGGCGAACGCTGACGTGCTTCCGTTCCGCTTCGGCAACTTCGCGGACAACGTCCAGATGTACTTGGGCGAGGTGAAACAGCTCGCGGCGTCCATGCGAACGGAGACGGAGCTACACAACCGACTCGTCGAAAACGACTCCTACGAGATCGCCTCGGACCCGACGAAGACGTACGTACCGCCGGAGGCCAAGGAGCCGGTGCCGCACATCAACTTCGCTCCCGTCGAGAACGCGGTGGCGCGGCTCGAAGCCGCAGCGGCCCGGTATGACGAACTCATGGCCTCGGCTGTGTCGCAGGGTCTTCTAGGCGGCGGCACAGGCGAAAGACTGAACAACCTGCTGCAGGGCATGGAGCAGCGGATGACGCGCGAAGAGGGTCTGCCTCGCCGCCCTTGGTTCCGGCACATGATCTACGCGCCGGGCTTCTGGACCGGGTACGGCGTGAAGACGCTCCCGGGTATTCGGGAAGGCCTAGAGGAACGGGCCTGGGACGAGGTGGACATGTTCGTCGACGAAGTCGCGGCGGCGCTCAACCGTGTGAGTGACGGATTGGACCAAGCGGCCGCACTGCTTTCAGCCGCTGAGCCGGGCTAACGAGCCTTGGCATTTGGAGCAACCAAGACACAAAAGGCCCGGGCAGCACCGCCCGGGCCTTTTGTGTGTCCTGATTCAGCCAGCAGCGTCTTAGCGTCTCCCCAGATCCAGGATCGGGTCCTTTTCACCTGTCATCGCCCAGCGAGCGAGGACCGTCGGGATCACACCTTCGGCATAATACGCGTCGAAGAACCGCTTCACCGTGAAGCCGTCGCCCTCGGCCATGGCGTACTCCGCCAGCAGCTCCTCGATCTGGACCTTTCCGCTCACATAGCTCGTTCCGTACCCCGGCTGTCGTAGGTACAGATGCTGCTCGAAGCGGACCAGCTCACCTTCTGTGAGCCACCCGCGCGGCGTCCACTTCATCGCGTTCGCCACCGCATCCTCCATATCGTACACACCGCCGTGAAGCCTCAAGCCGCTCAGCGCCCGAGCTGACCGCTGAGCGAGCATGACCCAGGTCAGCTCACGCGCCCGCGGTTGGCCTTCTAGAAGGCCAAGGTGCATGAACATCTCTTCTACGCCGGTCGCGAGTCCCTCTGAGCGGGCGTCGAAGATGTTGTAGAGCAGAGGGGTCGCACGGATCGGGCTCGAGTGCGGATCCTCACGCATACGAGCCAGCTCGATCCAGTGGTGCATATGCGGACGGAATGCATCGGGGCTGCGGTAGATCACCTCGAGGAAGAAATTGCGCACCTCGCCCGGCTCCGCAGCGGAGAAGGAACCGTTCACGGCTCGAAGCGCTGCGTCCATCCACGGCTCAAGCGTCTCAACCTCTTCGTCACGCAGAAATTTCATATACCGCGTCACGGACATGTTGAGCAGGTCGTCGTAGTCCTTCGCGTTGTCGATACGTGGGAGCTCCGGAAGATGCCGATTCCGATTCTCTTCGAGTCGCATGGACGAATGTGAGCGCGCCAACTCCCTGCGCATGATCATGACCTGGTCCGACCACGTGTACGGGACGAGATGGACGTTCTGCATGTACCAGGTGTAGTTCTCCTCTCCCACTCCGGATGGCCCGGTCTTTGACGGAGCTTCTGCCTCCAGCCACGTCCTGAACAATTCAGACGCGTCCGCGGCGGCCGAGATCGAGGCATCCAGTTCGCGGCTCGTTCCGGCGACCTGCCGACCGTACGCCTCGAGGTCGCGTGCCTGCCCGCCGAATGAACGATCACCCGCGAGCCACAGGTCGCGAGCGTTGGAGTCATCCAGGTTGCCCCTGGCCTGCTCCAGCAACCCAGGAATCGCTCCGATCTTCTCGGTGATTTCTGCCGCGTCTCCAGCCGACAACGGATAGTCGTACTTCCAGGTGTCGACGAATCCGTGCACGGACATTCCCTCATGCGCCGGCACGTCGCTCTCGGCCATGAACACCGTCGCGTAGAACGCCGGATCTCTGGCCCAGGGTCGTCTTACACGATGATCGAAGTCCAGTCCGTTCATCTCGGCACGAATCAGGTGCCAATCGATCTGCTGCGCGATGGGCCAGGCGTCCACATTCATGGCGTACAGCCGGTCCATCCAGTCCTCGAGCTCGGCGTGCTGCCGATCCATGGCGCGTTGCGTGTAGTCCGGCACGCCGCCTTCGAACGCCGGCATCTCGAACGCGCGCCACGCGTCGTAGAAGTCGACGAGCTCTGCGTGGGTCGTCTGGGCCGCGGAATCCGCGCCGGTGGTCGCTAGGGCTACCGCAACGGCGGCGAGGGCCCGTCTCAGCTGCACGATCACGGCCTTCCCCCAATCCGTCTTCCGGGCGTCCACGGGGCACCCGCGGCCGCGAGCGCCTCTTCCAGCTGCATCAACCGCCCACCGATCAATCCAGCCAGATCAGCCTCCACAGCACCCAGACCCTGCTGCGCGATCTCGATGTTACGCCTCTGCGTCCCCGTCGGATTCTGACGCGTGGACCAGTGTCCGCCCACCACGTTGCCAACCCGGCTCGAAATAGCCGGTGACGTCGACTCGTTTAGCGAGCCACGCACGCGGTCTCCCTGAAGCCGGACCGAGATCTCGTTGAAGGCCCGCTCAACCGCGTCCATCTCGTTGAAGAGCGCTGGATCCGCCCGTGGGGTCCGTAGAAGCGCGGCACGCATGAAGGGGAGCCGGTCGCGCTGCCTGCCCATCTCGGCCCCGGCGACGCCAACGCGCCGCTGGAGTTCACTCACGTCGTACTGAAACTCGGCGACCGCGATGAAATCGACGCCCGGTGCACTCGCGACCGGCTTCACCTCGAAGCTCTGCGCCTGTCCAATCTCCTCGGCGCCGGCCGAGCTCACGACCACCAACTGAGCCGAATACTCTCCTGGAGGTGCGAGCGGACCCTGTGGGTCACTCACCCACGGCGGCCGGAACCCCGGGGTGGAGAGATTCATGGGGTTCGGTGCCGCACGACGCAGATCCCACGCCACACGGTGAAGACCAGCCCGGGGGGATCCTTCAATCCAGCGGATCGGGGTCCCTGACACGTCGTCGATCCGGATGAGCGCCTGAGGGCCGCTCTCGGTCAACTCATCGAAGAGAGCGTCGTACCCGGGGAACTGCGCGTCTCCACCCTGCTCTCTGACCTCGGCCTCGCGGCCTTCTCGCGCGTCCTGGGCGGTCTCCGGCATCTCCGGAACCAGGTACGTGAGCAACGCCCCGAAGTCCGGGTTCGGCGCGGCGTAAGCACTGCTGCCCAACGTCGGCCGGCCGACGGCCTGGTTCGTCGGATACGGCACATACCACCATGCGTCACGCACCGGAGCTACTCCACCCAGGCCATCGAGTGCGCCCGAAGCGATCTCACGGAGCGGCGAGTAGTCGTCTAGGATGTAGAAGCCACGCCCGAACGTCGCGCCAATGATGTCGTTGTCGCGGCGGTGCAGTTTCACGTCGCGGAACGCGATCGTCGGGGAGCCAGCCAGCTTGTGCCAGTTGGTCCCACCGTTCGGGCTGAAGTAGATGCCCCACTCCGCTGCGATCACGAGCAGGTTCGGATCTACGTGATCCTGCTGCACGGCCCACACGATCGTCTCATCCGGCAGGTCGCCCGTGATGTTCGTCCAGTTCTGCCCGTTGTCGTCCGAGCGAAAGAGGTACGGCGTGTAGTTGCCGATCTTATGCGCGTCGGCCGCAGCGAAGACGGTGTTCGCGTCGTGCTGGCTCGCCTCGACGTCGTTGATAAACGCCCGCTCGGGCACACCTGGGAACACCCCGGCGCGCGTCCATGTCTGTCCCGCATCGGATGTGAAATGGATGAGGCCATCATCCGACCCTGTGTAGAGCAGGTCTTCCTGGACCGAGCTCTCGGTGATCGATGTCACCGTCGAATACTTCGACATGGCTCCGTTGTCGTGCAGCGCATCGAGCTCCCACACACGGCCCATATAGGGGAGTTCGTATCGATTGGTGTTGGTGGTCAGATCCTCACTGATGGCGTTCCAGTTGTCGCCACGATCTTCACTGCGCCACAAGCGCTGCGATGCGAAGTAGAGGCGATCCGAGTCGTGCGGGCTGATCAGAATCGGCGAGTCCCAGTTCCATCGTTCAGGCGCATCGCCTGGCGCCGGCTGCGGCTGGATCTGCAGCGACTCCCATGACTTGGCATCGGTCCGGAACAGATTCCCCTGCTGCGTCATGAGGTACATGATGTCCGGATCGCTCGGATCGATCTGAACGCCGTATCCGTCTGCGCCCATGGGGATGAGCCAATCGGAGTTCCGGACGCCTTCCGTGTTCATGGTACGGGCCGGGCCCCACAACGTACCGAGGTCCTGCGCCCCTCCCAGGATGTCGTAGAAGGGCTCTCGGTTCGACACGGCGACCTTATAAAACTGCGAAATGGGCATGTTCGGGAAATGCCGCCACGTCGTGCCACGATCGAACGTTTCGTACAGCCCCGCGTCCGTGCCCGAGAGCATGTGGAGCGTGTTGTGTGGATCGATCCACAATGCATGGTTGTCCGAGTGCTTCTCACGACCCGTGCCCAGGTTGTCAAACGACGCACCGCCGTCCGTCGTGATCTGATAGAAGACGTCCATCTGGATCACGATGTCTTCTTCGGTCGGTGACGCTTCGATCTCCTGGTAGTAGTGCGGGCCGGTTCCGCCGGAGATGTATCCGTTGCGGCGCTCCCAGCTCTCACCTTTGTCGGTCGATCGATAGAAGCCCTGCTGACCATCCGCGGCTTCGATCGTCGCATAGACGAGCTCAGCGTTCGCAGGGGTTACGGCAATACCGATCTTGCCGATGTCACCCGACGGCAGGCCGGTCGTGATTTCACGCCAAGAATCGCCACCATCCGTAGACTTGTAGATGCCGGAGCCTGAGCCGCCGCCCATGTAGCCCCACACGTGCCGGCGACGCTGGAAGGCCGCGGCGTAAAGCGTCTTCGGATCGCTTGGATCGATTTCGACGTCGGTCACACCCGTGTGTTCATCGATCTCGAGGATCTGCTCCCAGGTGTCGCCGCCGTCGCTCGTGCGGAAGAGGCCGCGCTGCCCACCCGCGGACCAAAGCGGCCCTTCGGCTGCCACGATCAGAGAGCCCGGGTAGTCCCTGTGCATGAGGATCTTCCCGATGTGCTCGGAGCGCTCGAGTCCTTTGTGTTCCCACGTCTTCCCGGCGTCGCGGCTCACATAGATGCCTGAGCCCCAGCCAACGTGCCTGCCGCTGACGTTTTCACCCGTGCCGACCCAGACCACGTCCGGGTTGCTTGGGTCGAGAGCCACGGTCCCAATGGAGAACGACTTCTGCTCGTCGAAAACCGGTGCCCACGTGGTACCGGCGTTCGTCGTCTTCCACAGCCCACCAGAACCGACCGCGACGTACCAGGTCGACTTGTCGAGCGGGTTGACCGCGATGTCCGCGATACGGCCGCCGACCGCGGCTGGGCCGACTTCACGGAGCGGAATGGCCGAAAGGGCTTGAGAGACGGACTGAGCAGCCGCCGGGGCTGACGCGGAGAACGAGACAAGCGCGACGAGCGCCAGAAGACCTCTCGAGACGAAACGCATGGGACACCTGTGGCATGAGCGATGAAAAGCTCGCTCAGGATGCCGCCCAGGCTTCGCGGCTGCAAGGGAAGTCCGCTGCCAGAATAGGGACCGGGAGCTGCTTCTCTCGATCCAAGAGATCGCGTAGGGACTCCCCCTCCACACATGGTTGTGCTCTTCCACGGCGTCGCCACCCGGCCCGACACCACGCCAACACACAGAGGCGTCCGGTTGTCGATATCTTGTTGGATCTCGGCCTCGGCCTTCCCCGAGGCGCCCATTGGACTCGTTACCTATCCCGAGGCTCATGCGCCCTCGTTCGACGTTTCTTACAGCATTCGCGTTCGCCCTGCCTGTCGCCATCGCGGCACAGCAGGTTCCCACCACCACCGCCGCTCAGATCTCGTCAGCTCCCGTCATCGACGGTCGCCTCGACGACGCAACATGGCGTGGCCTTATCGCGCTCACAGGGTTCGTGCAGAGCGAGCCGAGTGAAGGGCAGCCCGTCTCCCAGCGCACCGAAGTCCGCATGGCCCAAGACGGCGAAGCCATCTACATCGCCGCGTGGCTCTATGACACGGAGGCTTCGGGCATCGTATTTGGGCAGACTCTACGCGATGCATCGCTGAACGAGTCGGACGCCTTCGTGGTGGTATTCGACACATACCTGGATCGGCAGAATGGCTTCGTGTTCGGTACGAGCCCCGCGGGCATCGAGTACGACGGTCAGGTCGCGGGTGAAGGTCAGGCAGGTGGCCCCGGCGGCGGCCGCCAGCAGCGCGGATCGACCGGTGGCTTCAATCTGAACTGGGACGGAAGCTGGGAAGTCGCGACGTCCACCGACGGCGAGGGATGGTATGCCGAGATGCGCATCCCCTTCTCCACCCTCCGGTACGGATCGAACGGGACGCAGGACTGGGGTGTGAACTTCGAACGGAAGATCCGCCGGAACAGTGAGGAGGCCATGTGGGCCCCCATCCCGCGGCAATACGATCTCTACCGGATTTCGATGGCGGGCACGGTCTCCGTCGATGCACCCGCGCGCCGCACGTTCACGGTCAGCCCGTATGTTCTAGCTGACGGATTCAAGGACTACCAGGTCGGCAGTCCCCAGGTCGACTACGGTCGGCAGGTCGGCGGTGACGCCAAGATCGGGCTGAACCAGAGCATGACCCTAGACCTCACGGTCAACACGGACTTCGCTCAGGTCGAAGTCGATGACCAGCAGGTGAATCTGACACGTTTCAGCCTGTTCTTCCCGGAGAAGCGTGCCTTCTTCCTAGAGAACGCCGGCACTTTTGCGGTCGGGACCAGCCAGAATGCTGAACTGTTCTTCAGTCGACGAATCGGGCTCTCCGGCGGACAGGAGGTACCGATCCAGGCCGGTGCCCGTCTTTCCGGAAAGGTCGGCGATTTCCAAATCGGGCTGCTCAACATCCAGACGGGTGACGTCTTCGAAGTAGACGAAGACACAGGGCTCGAGGAACAATTGGCGCCGTCGAACAACTTCGGCGTGGTGCGGGCCTACAAAGAGATGGGCAACCGCACACAGCTCGGGGCCATCCTGGTGTCGAGGCTCAACACCAGCGATACCGACGACTACAACATGACTTATGGCGTCGATGGCCGACTCGGCATTGGCGAGGCACTCACCCTGGATGGCTGGGCCGGGCTCACGACCACCCCGCTGGAGGCTGGCGAGGCCGATACGCGCGCCGGCTTCAACAACGGTGAATATGGCTTCGAGGGTACCGGGACGTACATCACCCGCGACTGGCAGATCACGACGGGTTACCGCCAGATCGGCGAGGACTTCAACCCTGAGGTCGGGTTCGTGAACCGGCGCGGGTATCGGCAAGTGACCGCTCGCGTCATGCGTCACATCCGTACCGAAGGCACACCTTGGTTCCGCGAGTTCAGGCCGCACATCTCGTACAACCAATTCTTCACGCTGGGCGGGTTCAGCGAGAACTACCTCGTTCACTTCGACTCGCACTTCGCGTTCGAGAACGGGGCGTTCTTCCAGTTTCCAGGATTCAATCTCACGGGTGAAGGTCTCGAAGAGCCCTTTGAGATCCGAGACGGAATCGTCATCCCCGCCGGGTCGTACAACAACGCCGAGTGGTCCTTCCGCTACAACACGAACCGCGGAGCACCGTTGTCGATCTCCGGTGGTTGGACCGTGGGTAGTTTCTACACCGGGACTCGGTTCACACCAAACGCGAACATCGCGTACCGATACGGGGACAAGATCGCCGCCACGCTGCGGCTCAACTACTTCGACGTGCGTCTGGATGAAGGCAGCTTCAAGACCGCCGTCGTGGGCATGAACGCTTCCTACTCGTTTACTCCGCGCATCTACCTGCAGGCCAACGTCCAGTACAACGACGACACGGAAGACGTGGGTACAAACATCCGCTTGGGTTGGCTGGATACAGCGGGCACCGGGCTCTTCATCGTGTGGAACGACACGAACCACCACGGAATGTTCGAGCGTACCGGGATTCTGGCGGGACCCAAGCAGCGGCAGCTCGTGATCAAGTACAGCCGACTGTTCAACATGGGGCGGTAGGCGCGCACAGCCGACCGATCAGGCGACTCGCGTCTCCGCGTCCGCTAGCGCGACGTACGCGGCATCGTAGGGCGAGACATTGTGGCGCAACTCGAAGATGCGGCCCAGCAGCGGAAGGAAGAGGAGGCGATTCCTGTCGTCGAAGATCGAGTCCAGCCCGGTCCGCGCCTGGGCAGACTGCAGGTACCCTACGACCGCCGACGCATCCACGACTACGGCGCTACTCATCTCCTGGCAGCGGCCCTCTGTCCATCCGGAGCAACTCGGCACCGACACGCCGCAACACCTCCTCTCGGGACGTTCGGGCCACGTTACGTTCGAGTACAGACTGGATGCAGGCGGTCAGCGTCAAGCCGCGCGCCTCAGCACGGCGGACCAACTCCCGATGGAGCGCCTCGGGGACATTTCGGATTTAAACCATGACTGACATGTGCCTACATCCGGAAGCGGTAACTCAGCTTCACGAAGACCCCATCGGCCTCCGTGCGCGCGTCCTCGAAGCGGAAGCCCGACGTGTCTGCCCACTGCCGCGTGTATCCCAGGAAGAACACCGTCCCGGGAGACGGCTCGTAGGCCAGCAGCGTCTCCACGCGGAAATCGTGCGAGTCCGAACCCTGCCGGAGCGAACACGAATCCGCGGAGGAACATCGGTACACCGGAGCGCCTGTCACTGGGTCGAGCACGTCGCCGCGCTCCTGGCTCGAGTACTCACCAATGCCGCGAATGAACATCGATCGCGTCATCTGATACCTAAGCTGGAGCCGCGGGATGGTCGCCGAGGAGTACTCGGAGCCGTCACGCTGACGGAAGATCTTCACATGTCGCATGCCGAGCACGGCCTGCATGGAGCCGTTCGGAGCGAGTGTCAGCGACGCGTCACCACTCCAACTCGTACCGAGGCCCACCGGGACCCCGCTCGAGAAGATCGGTGTCTCCCCCCACGAACCGCCGAAGGAGGGACGCACCCGCTCCCACGTGCTGACCCAGGAGCGCACGTTGAAGGACTGAAGGCCCGAGTAACGCGACTGGTCTGAGGAGACCGGTACGAGGGCTGACTCGGAAGGGCCGCTGAAGAATCCATCGTAGTACGACGGCGCGAAGTCGAAGTTGGTGCGCCGATAATTCAGGAAGCCACCGATGTTACCGCGGAGCGACCCACTCAAGGTGGCCGTCATCTGATTCTCTTGAGTGGCACGACCCGCCCAGAAGTCCTCACGGTCCCAGTAGCCCTGTAATTCCACCGAGGAGCTCAGGCTCTCGACGAACGCGCCGCGCTTACCACGATACGTGTATCCCGTGCGCGCCTGGAGCTGCGTGATGCCTGTGCGGCGAATGAACCCACTGCCGGCTCGGAAGTCTTTGTCGACATCCTCGAACGATGCGCTCATGGAGACTTTGCGACTCGCACGGCTCACACTCGCGGTGACCATCGAGCCCCAATCTGTAGCGGCCCCACTCGCTCCGTCCGCGCTACCCGCGGCCAGAAGATTGATCCTGTAGCGGCCACCGAGGACGAGCTGTGCATCCGCTCCGAACACGCGGTTGAAGTCGATGCCCCTCTCGGTCCGGTCCGTATAGACCGCGCCGATGGTCGAGCTCTGTCCCATGTCCCGTTTGACCCGCAGCAGGTTCACCATGGGGTTCGACGTCCCGGCGTTCACCTCATCGACTGCGCCGAGGTAGGCCACGTTGAACGCCCCGACCTTGCCCGAGACTTTCACTGCGCCCACTGGATTTACAATCGAACGCGTGTAGACCAACTGCTTCGGCATCGAGAAGATGTCCGCACCTTCCAGAAAGAAGGGGCGCTGCTCTCGCAGGAAGAGCGCGAAGCGCTCATTCACCACGATCTGCCCTGCATCCGCTTCGATCTGACTGAAGTCGGGATTGATCGTGCCATCCAGTGTCAGGTTCGACGTAAGCCCATAGGCGAGGTTCAGCCCGAACTCGCTGTTGGAGGAGCCACGTTGGAACTGACCGAGGTTGGTGTCGAAGCGGCCCGAGCTCGAACCGACCATCGTCGGGTTGATCTCCAAGAACATCCCTGGGTCGATGCCTTCGAGCGCGAGAATCGACCCCGACTGGGCGAGCCCGTTGGCCTGGTTGCCGGTTATCGGCGCCCACGACTGCTCGTACCCTGTACGGCGAATGGCACGCTGCACTTGGAGCCCCCAGTCCTGCACCTCGGACTCGGGGAAGCGCATCGACTTGAAGGGGACTCGGATCTCCGCGGAGTAGCCGTTGTCGTCCATCTGGCCCGCGGACTCCCACAGGAAGTCGGGGCTCCAGTCGATGGGTCCCCCGCGGCCACCGCGACCCTCGATCCAGAGTCCGTCAGCCTGAACACCGTAGGGATTCACCATGAACACATAGGCGCGACGGTCGTCGTTGAATGTGTCCAGGATGAAACGCACGTAGTCGTCCGAGCGGCCGTAGTCGTCGCGCGCGGTCAGCGTGGCGCGAACGCCGCCCTCGGAGTCATCCGCTCGAACCGAGAAGTAGACAGCGTCCTTTGAGACGATCACGCGAACCACCGTGTTCTCGGAAGCCGGGGCACCCTCGATCGGGTCGAACTGCGTGAAACCGGTAAGCACTGCGGCCTCCGCCCAAGCCAAGTCATCCAGCCGGCCATCGATTTGGATGTCAGGATCCATCACGCGCGGCGCGGGGATGTCTAACTGGCTCGCTGAGCCGTCGAAGGTAGCGGCCACTACGGGCGCCGACGCGGATGCCCCAGCTACCGACGGCGAACTGTCCGGGGCCGCCTGCAACTGGACGGCTATAGCGAGAATGAGCGCAGACTTGATCATGAATATCTATGTTTGTGCAATAATTGTCCAACTATTTAGCTGAACAAGGATACAACAATGAGGGATCGACGCAATGGAGCAAAGCTACGGAAAGATCTGCCCGGCATCCGGGCGACGGGCCGGAGGCCACTGCGACCAAGGCCTTTCCCCCTGGAGTCCTGGCGAATCGTCCCGTGAAGACAGATTCTCTCCGTACTGTCATCCCACGCCCCGGACCAACCCCTTGGCGCGATCTCGCCCCTGCACTCAACATCCTCAATCAGTCCTGCTCGCCGTCGCAGCAGCAGTCGTGGTGCTCAGCGTACCCGAGCGGGCCATCGCTCAGCACGCGGCCCTGTCGGACCCTGGCGCCTTCCAAATCCGGCGGGCGGCGCCGCGCGCCACGTCTCTGCCCCACCCGACCGCCGAGCATGCGCTAACCGCATGGGGCGTGTCCGCGACCGACGCCAACCCGTTCGTCCGATCACTAAACGGTCCTTGGCGGTTTCACTGGGTGTCCGACGCCACGACGGCCCCAGACAACTTCCACTCAACGGCCTTCGACGACACCGATTGGGACGAGATCCCAGTCCCCGGCAACTGGGAGATGAACGGCTACGGGCGGGTCCGGTACGCAGACTCCGGCATTCCCGCCGGCCCATCCCCACTCATTGATCACACACAGAACCCGACCGGTTCCTACCGCCGTTCCTTCGACCTGCCTGCCGACTGGGCCAGAATGAGTGTCGTCCTTCACTTCGGGAGCATCGGATCTGCGATGCAACTGTGGGTCAACGGCGAGGATGTCGGATACTCCGAAGGCTCGAAGGTCCCTACTGAGTTCGACATCACCGACTACCTGCAGCCGGGCCGCAATCTGATCGCGGCGCGGGTGTGGCGGTGGAGTGACGGCAGCTATCTGGAGGACGTGGACTTCCTGCGCATGAGCGGCATCGATCGGGATGTGACGCTCCGGGCGCTCGCTCCGGTGCATGTAGCTGATGTCTTCGCTCGAGCCGGCCTCTCGGAGGACCTCTCGGCGGGCGAACTCGATATCACCGTCGACCTCGAAAACACTGGGGGTGCCAATCGTTCTGGTGTCCTGGCCCAATTACGAGCCCCAGACGGGACCATTGTTCACAGCCATGCCGAGACGGTGAACGTGCCCACGCAGGGCACCACCGTGACCTGGTCCGCGACGCTGCCTAACGCTCTCCCGTGGACGGCCGAGACACCGTCGCTCTACACACTCGTTGTCGAAGTACAGACGCAGGGTGCTCCGACTCAATTCGTTCGCCACCGGGTCGGGTTTCGCACCGTCGAAATCCACGATGGGCTTCTGAAAGTGAACGGGACCGCGACCACGCTACGAGGCGTGAACCGACACGAACACAGCCCGCGCACCGGCCGTGTCGTGTCCGAAGCGTTGATGCTGGAAGACATCCGGCTGATGAAGGAGCTCAATATCAACGCCGTTCGGACGAGTCACTATCCGAATGACCCGCGTTGGTACGAACTCACGGACAAACACGGCATCTATGTCGTCGACGAAGCCTTCGTGGAATCCAACGGCACCAGCTTCCATCCGGACACAACACTCGCAGGAAAGCAGGAGTGGCTCGGAGCTCACATGGATCGGCTCCAGCGTATGGTGGAGCGCGACAAGAACCACGCTTCCGTCATCATGTGGTCGCTTGGGAACGAAGCAGGAGACGGCTCGAACTTCGAAGCCATGTACGCATGGACGAAGAAGCGCGATCCGAGCCGCCCCGCCGTGTATGAGATGGCAGATCTTCGCGAGCACACCGACGTCTTCTTTCCGATGTACGCGCGTGTCCACACGCTCGACAACTACGCTTCCTCCCAGCGCGACCGGCCGCTTGTCCTGTCCGAATACGCCCATGCGATGGGGAATTCGGTCGGCAACCTGGCCGATTATTGGGCCAGCATCCGGGACAACGACCAACTGCAAGGGGGCTTCATCTGGGACTGGGTCGACCAGGGTCTCTCCCTCGCCGCAGAGGGCGGCGAACTCTACTGGGGTTACGGCGACGACTTCGGTGGCGCGGACGGTGCGGGCAACTTCTCCGTGAACGGACTCGTCAGCCCGGACCGTCAGCTGAATCCGCACGCGTGGGAAGTCAGGAAGGTCTACCAACCCATCGAGACCACGCTGGCGGACGCTGAGGAAGGCATCATCGCCATCCGGAATCGACATGACTTCCGCAACCTGGATGGCCTCGTAGGTGTTTGGCGCGTTACTGCTTACGGCGGGCCCGGAAGCGAACCGGCCGTTGTCGCTCGCGGGCGCATCGAGGACCTCGACCTTCCCCCCGGAGGCGTGCACCTGCTGATGGGCGACCTCCCGCGCTCATCGCTTCGCGAGTCGGTCGTGCCTGTGAAGCCAGAGCCGGACAGCGAGTACCACTTCCGTATCGACTGGAAGACCCGGCGTGCGGAGGGACTGCTCCCTGCAGGCCACACCGTCGCTTGGGACAGTTGGCGCATGAACGTCGAGTCCGCGCCCCCGAGCGAAGACCTCGCAAAGTCCGCCAAGATCACGCGAGTGGTGGACGGAGACCGGCTGCTGCTCCGGGGCGAAGCCGAAGACTTCGAATTCGTCTTTGATCTCGAGAGCGGTGAAATCGAGCGATACACATTCGCGGGGACGGACGTCCTTACTGGTGGGCCGCGGCCAAACTTCTGGCGCCCCCCCACCGACAACGACTACGGGTGGGAGATGCCGACGGAGCTCGCCGTGTGGCGCGACGCTTCACAGAACCAGCCTGTCGAGCGCGTGCAGTGGTGGCAGAACTCGGACCGCGACGTCGAAGTCATTGTCACCCGGTCTCTGCCCTCGGTCAGCTCCCTCCACACGACCCGCTACCACATCTTCGGCAATGGTGAGATTGAGATCACGGGTGAGATCGAGCTCGGACAAATCGGGCTCCCCGAGATGGCGAAGCTCGGGTTTACGCTCGATGTCCCGGCCGACCTAGAAAACGCAGAGTGGTTCGGACGAGGCCCCCATGAGAGCTACGCCGACCGACAAACAGGCGCCGCAGTCGGTCGCTACACGATGGACGTGGACGACATGTTCTTTCCGTACATCCGTCCGCAGGAGACGGGTAATCGCACGGACGTCCGCTGGCTCGTGCTAAGGAAAGCGAACGGCACAGGCCTCCTTATCGAAGCCTCCGAGGACGATGGCATTCGCGCACCCCTCAGCTTCTCAGCGCTCCGCTACGCAGACGCCGATCTCGATGAAGGAGACGCCAAGACGTTCCGGCATCCAACCGACCTCGCACCGCAGCCGAACATCGTGCTCGACCTGGACATGGCTCAAATGGGCGTCGGCGGAGACACCAGCTGGGGTGCCCGCGTGCACCCGCCATATCGCGTTCCCGCAGCCAACTACATGTGGAGTGTGGTGCTCAAGGGTATTCGTTAGCCCCATCTAGCACACTCGGTGCCCACGCATCAGCCCAACGCGATCGGAAGCGTCCTCACGCGCTGGCCTGTCAGCGCGAACAGCGCATTCGTCACCGCAGGAGCAATCGGCGGCACACCAGGCTCGCCCACGCCACCCGGACCATCCCCACTCGGCGCGAGCACAACGTGCATCTCGGGCGCCTCACTCATGCGTACCATCTCGTAGTCGTGGAAGTTGCTCTGCACCGCTCGACCATCCTCTATCGTGATCTTGCCGTAGAGCGCCGCCGTCAGACCGAAGATGATCCCGCTCTCCATCTGCGCCCGGACGATCGCCGGGTTCACAACCACACCGCAGTCGACCGCGCACCAGACTTTGTGCACCCTTGGGCGTCCGTCCTTCCCAAGAGAGACTTCGGCGACCTCGGCAACGTAAGAGCCGAACGACTCGGCCACGGCGATGCCGCGGGCCCGACCCTCCGGAACCTCACTTCCCCAATCGGCTGCTTCGGCGACCGTGTTGAGAACCGCGCGATGCCGCGGGTGTTCGGCCAACAAGTCTCGGCGGTACTCATAGGGGTCCTGGCCCACCGCGTGGGCCAGTTCATCGATGAACGACTCCACTACGAACGCAGAGTGAGTGTGCCCAACGGAGCGCCAAAATCCCACCGGCACGGGGAGCTCCACAGTGGCCGCGGTCATGCGGAAGTTCGGCACACGATAGGGCTGATTGGAGGCGCCTTCGGCCGACGTGGGATCCACGCCGTTCTTCATGACCGTCCGGTTGCGCACGAACCCCGGCATCCACTCAGGCAAGAGGCGATTGAGAATCGACTGGGAGGCCATGTCGTGGCGCCACACCGCCGGGTTACCCGCATCGTCGAGGGTAGCAGAGAGTCGATGGAGCGATGCAGGCCGATAGAAGTCGTGCTGCATGTCGTCTTCCCTGGACCACATCACCCTCACCGCACCTTCCACGCGCCCAGCGATTTCCGCAGCCTCTTGTACGAAGTCCTTCTCAGCCCTTCGTCCGAAGCCGCCTCCCAGGAAGGTCGAATGCACGACGGTGTCGTCAGCGCTCACACCCGCGGCCGCTGCCGCCACCTGCCTCGCCCCACCCCCACCCAGCATGGCCGGTCCGTTCTGGAACTGAGTCGCCGCCCATACGGTGCAGCGACCGTCCTCGACGAGCGCCGTGCAATTCATGGGCTCCATGGTCGCGTGCGCGAGATACGGCAGTTCATACTCCTCCGTGATCGCCTCACCGCCCGTGGCGGCCTCCACGGCACCGTGCTCGGCTGCGACGCCTCCACCTTCATCGATCCCTGCCGCGAGCCGACGGCTGATCTCAGCGTCGTTCAGCCCCGCGGCCTCGCCCTCGTCCCATTCGACGACGAGCGCATCTCGACCCTTTAACGCGGGCCAATAGCCGTCGGCCAACACGGCGACGCCACTGCTGATCTCGAGGACTTCTTGCACGCCCGGCATCGCCAGTGCAGCGGTCGCATCGAACGAACGAACAGCACCCCCGAACACCGGACAGCGAGCCACCATCGCGACCCGCGCGTCGGCCGGACCGGCGTCCACGCCGAAGATCGCCTGGCCGGTCGTCTTCTGAGGCACATCAAGACGCGGCTGTGGGAGGCCAATGATCCGAAACTCGGACGGGTCCTTAAGCGGCACATTCTCCGGAACGGCAACTGAGGCTGCCGCGACCGCTAAGTCAGCGTAAGCGAGCGTAGAACCATCGGGGTGATGCGCCATCGCATCACGCATCACGACGTCTGCTGCCGGGACGTCCCACTCCTGAGCCGCAGCTTCGCGCAGCATCTCGCGCGCGGTCGCTCCGGCCTCTCGCAGGACCTCCCACATCTCGACGATGCTCGTGCTACCGCCCGTGACCTGCATGCCCAGCGCAGCACCGTATGCCGGGTGAGCAGGCGCAAAAGCGAACGCTACACGCTCGAATGGGACTTCGAGTTCTTCGGCGACCAGCATGGGAAGCGATGTGGCCACACCCTGCCCCATCTCCGCCTTGCCGACCATGACCGTGATCGACCCGTCTGTTTCGATCCTAAGGAACGGATTGGGAGCGAACGCCGCGTCCGTATACGGAACGCCTGGGCCCGACATGACCTTGTAGCCAATCCCTAAAGCCAATCCCGTCCCAGCCAAACCCGCCACCTTCACGAAGGTCCGGCGCGTCATCATCGGCTTCTTTCCGTTCTCGCTCATCGGTCACCTCCGGACGCACCTGCACCATCCGTCGAGGTGATCCCTGCACGTATATCCGCGGCGCGATGAATCGCCCGCCGGATGGCATTGTAGGTCCCGCAGCGGCAGATGTTGTCGGACATCGCCACGTCGATGGCCTCGTCGGTTGGCTTCTCATCCGAATCGAGCAGCGCAGCCGCAGCCATGATTTGGCCAGACTGGCAGTATCCACACTGCGGGACCTGCTCCATCACCCAAGCCAACTGCACCGGATCAGAGCCGTCGGGCGACAGGCCTTCGATGGTCTTGATCTCGGCCCCGGCCACGTCTCTCACCGGCAGCTGACACGTCTTCATGGCCTGCCCGTTCACGTGCACCGTGCACGCCCCGCACTGCCCGAGCCCGCATCCGAACTTGGTCCCGGTGAGGCGAAGCGTATCGCGCAGCACCCAGAGCAGCGGCATGTCATCAGGGGCGTCGACTTCGACGACTCGGCCATTCAGTGTGAGCGTGACCATTCACATCATCCGCTTTGAGGAGAACTCTGGACCAGAGTTACCGACTCCGAATCCGCTCGTCCAGTTCCGCCATCGTAAAGCGCACGCTCAGGATGTAGGGGTCCACAAAGTCGTCCCAGTGCCCGTATGTCGTCCCTACGAAGGTCCCGTCGGGCAGGACTTCAACCCCGGCATACGTGGAGTCCCAAGCGTTCTTGTTGTCTTTCACACGTACACGGTACTGCCCGGAGCCTCCAGTTTCGATAGCGTCCCAATCACCCACCCACATCACCCAATCACCCTTGCTCGGGCTGTCCGCGGCCATGTCGCGGAAGGTGACGACCAAGCGTCCGTCTGGGGCATAACGGGCTACGTGCCGGTCCCCCGTCAGCGTGGGAGGGAGCTCTCGCGGTTCGGTCCACGTCTCCCCGTCGTCGTCAGAGAAGACCACGAACGACTCGTGCTGCCGCGAGTTCTCACGAAGCAGGAGTGCGATCCGGCTTCCATCCGGTGATACGACCAAGCCAGGCTCGCACAAGTCGGCATCGGGATGCTCGGCCACGACCCACGGCTCGGACCACGTCAGTCCCCCATCGGGTGAACGCGAGGCGAACACATGGAAATCCGTGGCTGCACCTTCGTTCCGAAGGAAGCGTCCATCGTCGTGAAAGAACGCCAGCAGGTCACCGTTCTTCTGCGTGTGCAACGACGACATGGCGACGATTCCACCGAAGTCTCCGATCGGTTCGAGCTCAGACCACGTTGCTCCTTCGTCTTCCGAGATCGCTCTTCGGATGGGATACAGTCCAGAGAACATCACCAAGCGATGTCCACCCTCCGGCTTGGCCACGCGGAACATGGTCGGCACTTCGAGCGACGTCGCCCAACTGACGGGAACAGGCAGCCGGTCACTCCAGCTCTGTCCACCGTCCGGGCTCTTCTTATAGACGATGGGTCCCCGGCCATGTCCCTCGGGGTACACAGTGAGGATCGTCTGACCGTCTTCCATCAACTGCGTCGTGGGGTGTCCCAAGTACTGCCCGGCCACACGGTCCACGACCACCTGGCGATCCGCCTCGGCGTCGAGGTCGACGAGGGGAATCCCGAAGACACTGTCCGGCATGACCGGTGCCGGAATGAACGCGTCGGTCTCCGCCCACCACGCTTCGAGGGCTCCCCTTAGCTCCTCTGTCAGCTCAGGCATCTCCGCAGACAGGTCGTTGCTCTCGCTGACATCCGCCGCGAGGTCATACAATTCCCACACATCGCCCTCAAAGAAGTGGATCAGCTTGTGGTCCCCTCGCCGGATGGCGCTCGCGGGCGTCGTCCGCCAATGCCCGGCCATACCCCTGTAGGCTTCTAGGTAGGCCGGGAAATGCCAAAACACGTCTCGGGCCTCCATGGCGTCCCCACGCAACACCGGGAGAAAACTCTGCCCGTCCATCACCTGGCCGGCAGGCAACTCGCCCCCGGCGACGCTTACCAGCGTCGGATAGAAGTCCGTCCCGATGACGGGGACATCCTGAACCGAGCCGGCCTCGATCTTCCCGGGCCATCGCGCAATCAATGGCTCTCGGATGCCACCTTCGTACAACATGCCCTTTGATCCCCGAAGCGGCGCCATCGAAGTAACCGGGCCGTAGCCGCCGTTGTCGGCGTAGAAGATGACGAGCGTGTTCTCGGCCAAACCAAGTGAGTCGAGGGCTGCCATTACGAGGCCTACGCTCTCGTCCATTGCGGTGACCATCGCACCGTACTCGGCGTTCCCCTGCCCGCCGGAAGCCGGCCTATCCGCATACTCAGCAACGAGATCGGGCCTGCCTTGAATGGGCGTATGCACCGCGTAGTGGGACAGATAAAGGAAGAACGTCTCTTCGCGGTTCTCCTCCATGAAGCCGATCACTTCATCGGTGAGCCGGTCCGTCAGGTACTCCCCTTCCTCCCCCTCTTCCAGCCCCGGAATTTGCCGTCCGTTACGCTCGTATGGGTAGAAGTATCCCGGCGGGGAGCCCGCAGCGTTCCCGGCCACACTCCAGTCAAAGCCGTGATCCGTGGGGAGCGAACCGTCCCCACCCAGATGCCACTTCCCCGCATGACCCGTCGTATACCCGGCTTCCTGTAGGGACTCGGCGAGCGTCGCCACCCCGAGGTCGAGGTCCTGTCGATTTTGTACTGGAACAAGCCTCCGGCTGGCAGCGTCGCCCCGGGCCGCGGACGCTACGGTGTAGACACCAGTCCTGGGCGCATATTGCCCGGACATCAGCGCAGCGCGACTCGGGGCGCAGTTCGGTGCATTCGCGTACGCGTTGGTGAAGCGCATGCCTTCGGCGGCCAATCGGTCGACGTTGGGCGTCTCGTAATACGTGCTGCCCTGCACGCCCAAGTCGTTCCATCCGAGATCGTCGATATAGATCAGGACAATGTTCGGTGGGGACTCCTCAGCGCTCCCAGGACCGGAACCATCACCGCACGCCGAGACGGCCAGAGCCATCAGCGCCGTGCGGACGACCAGCGTCAGCCTGATCGTGGGGACAAAGCTCACTCGAACACCACGTCGAGTACCGCGCTCTCATCAGCAGTCGGGCGGACGCCGGTCAACGTCTGAAGCCGGTCCGTACCCGGCTCACCGACAACAATCGTGTAGGCACCACCCGCCGTGAACACGCGCGGCCGATAACGGTCGCCCTGGATGCGCAGGGTATAAGCTACTTCGCCCGTGCGCTCCTCAACGACCTGCACCACCGGGTCCACCATTCCGGTCACCACCACCTCTGGCAGGTACGCGACAGCCTCACGGTCGTACTGCTCCGCCTGCGTTACAGTGACCGGCCAGCCGGGATACTGAGCAGCATCCGCAGCCGACGGGTCGACCCAGCGCGGCCATGCCTCGACCTCGATCTCACGCGTGCTTCTGTCGAAGCGCATGATCCCGTACCCCGGCGCTCGCTGATACAACTCGTGGGGCTCGAAATCAACCTGGGTTGGGTTCGCCACGGCCAGCACGGTCATGCGGTTTCCGAAGCCGTCGAGATACTCCCCGGTGTTGCGGGGAGACGAAGGCACGGGATTCCTGCCTGGTGTGGGCGGAAACCACCTCCGCGGCCAGAGATTGGCGATGGATGGGACGGTGAAGACATGTCCGGCATCGTTCCAGGCATCCACTCCATATCGAATGAAGTGCCCAAGATGTTGATCGCCTACTACATGAAACGCGAAGCCCTTCCGTAGTGCACGGACTCCACGGTCCCGGCCCGACTTCGGCCAGCCGTTCGAGTCCATGTCTTCGGCGAGCTTTTCGCCTTCTAGGTATTCACCTGGCTCCACGATGTACGAGCCCGGCAACACCGCCCCACTGGTGGCGTCCTCAGGGATTGTCGCAACGTCCGCGAAAGGCGTCTGAGACAAAACGACCTTCATCCAGGCGCCGTCAGTCCAGTCGTTCGCCCACTCCTCCAGGAACCGCTCCTGCCCTTCCCCGAGCAGCACCGCATCCGGTGAGTCGGATTGGGTCGCCGCGTTGAAGCCGGGCCGCCGCGGCCAGCCGTTCACGACGTCTCCTCCGCGAACGACCACGGACGGAGGTGACTTCCACATCCGGTCTGCGAGCACCGCGAAGCTCATGCCGCCGTATTCAATGCGTGTGTGATACGTGGTGATGCCCAACGCCATCGGGTCTGCCGGCGCCGGATCCGGCAGGTGAGAGACCTGCGTCCGATGCATCGCGTTCACCCAATCGGGTGACATCCGATACCCGCCTGCGTCCTGAACCGTGTAGTCGCCCGGCTCCCTCACGCCCCCGTTGCCCCAAATGTTGCCGTGGTAGGCGTCATGGTCATCAGGGATCGTGACCGTGGGCCTGTCACGAGTCAGATCACGGAACGACCACACGAAGCGGAACCAGTGCCCCAGGTAGTCCACGGAGGCGATGTCGGTCGTATCGCGGACGACACCTTCGAGCCCGCCCTCATAGATCTGGTCGCCTGCGAAGAAGATCATATCCGGGTCATGGTGTGCCACGCCCGCTACGGTCTCGTTATTGGGATACCAGAAGTGGCTTCCATTCCACTGTCCGTCCGCGCCCGAGATGTGGTGGCAATTGAGGCCAGCCAGCACGAACTCTTCAGTGTCGTCCGGGATCTGGCGAATGGTGCCCTCGAAGTAGTGCGGCGTCGGCTCGCGAAGCCCGATCGGGAAACTGTAAGCCACTCGGTACGGGACATCCTCGGGAGCGTCCCAGCCCTCGAGGCGGAAATGCGCCGTAGCACTCAAAGGTTGGATCTCAGCGGATGCCACGCGCTGCCAGGCTCCGTCGCGCTGTAGCTCGAGATGAGCCTCCGGGGCGTCCGTCGGCCCGAGAGGTCCGAGCTGGGCGGTCATCTTCATGGTGCCACGCGACAACGTGTACATCGCGCCCATGACGGGGCCGAAAGCGCGGTCTTTGTGTCTGCGGACTTTCGCACCATCCAACGTCCATGATGCGAACCAGTAGCCCGGCGCGTCTTCCGCCGCGGCGCCGTCGGCAGCGGCGGGACTCCGGTGCGACACCAGCGCCACATTTCCGGTCATGTGCTCTGGGTCGATGCCGGAGTACCAAGCCCGAGCACGCTCATTGCCAGTGACGCCGTCCAACAGCGTCACGATCATCGAATACGTGTCACCGTCGGGCTCGGCCTGGACGGCCAGGAACATGTCGTTCCCCACTTCCCCGGAGACCTCGGTCTGATCCGCCTGGATCAGCGGCCAGTGCTCAAGCGGGATGTTCGGGTTGGGCCCCGTGTAGCCGTGATTCTCCGAGTTGTCACGCACGACGATCTGTCCCGTACCGTCCACGGCGACGATCAAGCCACCGTCTGTGGATGGCCAGTGGTGGCTCAGCGCGCTGATTCGGAAGTCCACATCACCGCCACCGACCCCGATCAGGAAGCCGGACCAGGTGTCCTCATGCCTCGCCCCTGGTTCGACCGCACCCATACCCACACTCATTCGGAATGCGCCGTCGTCGTCGCTGAGCGCGTAAGTGAGCAAGTGCAGGGTCCGCATCGGCTTGGCACGGCTGCCTTCGATGCTCTCGATGCGTCCGTCGCGAGCACGCCAGTCCTGCAGCCGATTCGCGTAGTAGTCGGGTCCGACCCAGATGCGGTCGGCGTCCTCCGTCACGAGGCCGATGAACTGCGGACCGGGTTCCACGCAGCCGCTGAGGGCGACGCTCGCGAGGACGAGGCCGAGGAGTAATCCATTGCCCTTCAGCGGGCCGACACGGGGCGGACGACTGACGACAGGGTCCGACGATGCACTAGGCGATTGGGACAAGAACGAGCCTCCTTGGACTCACCGACTGGAACGGTTCTGGCTCTGCGAACCTCACCGGACGAAACCTCGGCTTCCCAGGCCCATTCGCAAGGACATCGCTATCGAGTTCCTTGGAGATTCGATCCGACAGCTCGCGTTCCTCGAAGACGTCCATGACACGCGCCTGAATATCCGAATACTTGCATGCGAAAGCCGGCACGGGTCAATCGCCGCAACGTTCACGGTCGTCGTTGCGCAGGTCAAAGGCGGCGCGGGCCGGTGAGGTTCCCGGCCCGCGCGCCCTATCGAGCGTCAGCGTCCCCCTGATCCAATCGGCCGCCTGGCCGTCGGCCCCACGATGAACGGCTTGGTCACGATGTCCGGCCCAACTCCGCGCTTGGACTCCGCCACGATGCGCGCAACCTCTTCCATCAGCTTGTCGTTTTCGATCACCACGCCGTCTTTGATCGTGTGGATGATGCCCTGCGTCCGGTACATCTCCCTGGCCTCGTTCATGTTGATCGCGCCGAACGGGTACAGGTAGCGGAAGTTCTCGGCCGGAGAACCATCGACTACGAGCAGGTCGGCGATGTAGCCCACCTGAACCATGCCCAGCTTGGGCTCCAGAATCGTCTGGGCCGAGTTGAACGTCGCGCTCTGAAGTACCTCGAGCGGATGCATCCCAGATTCGAGCACGAGCTGGAGCTCTCGGATGTTGCCGAAGCCCCCCGTCGACCACTGGTAGTTGTCGTCTGTGCCGTACGCGACGCGCCCGCCACGCTTGTTGAACTCGTAGATCATGTCGCCCCACAGGTCGTACATGTAGTGCCAACGGTATTCGTCCATCGACGTCCAGTTGTACTGGAAGGACGCGTGGTTATCCGCATTCGGTAGGTGCCAGTCCCACAGCGCCTGGTGCGTGTACTTCTCGTGCCACGGCAGGCTCTGGGCGCGAAGGATGTCGCGGTTGGCCTCGTAGGTAGCCCGGTTCGGCTGCATGGTCACGCCGTAGTACACCAGCGAATCCACCACCGTGTTCAACAGTCGATGCCGGGTCTCTTCGTTTTCACCCGCCTCGATCCAGACCTGGGCGGCCTCGCGGAATCGTTTGTTCTCGTCGAGGAAGTTGTAGTCCACTGGATAATTCTGGACGCCGCGGTTGAGCGCGGACTCAGCATACCCGTAGTGGTGCACGATCATGGTTACACCGAGCCGGGCAGCATCCAGGGCGTTCACCTGTGAAGTGCTGGACGGTTGGATGTGAACCGCGGTGATCCCACCCGCGGCCTCGATCGCCTGCGCGGCCGCGCCGAACATCGTGGGGTTCCAGGTGAGCTGGTTCAGGTACACCTGCCGCACGCCGGCCGCGATCATGTCGCGAGCGATCTGAGGCGCCATCTCGGGGTCGGCCAAGTCCTCCGCCGAGTAGTCCGTCTTACTGCCCCACCCGTAGATCGGAAACAGCCGGGGCGACAGGATCTCGTTGTCGCGCTCAGCCTGCAGTTGGTCTTGCACCCGGTCTTCTTCAGCCGGCCCGATGGAGGTCACGCCCGTCGCGAGCTGCATATAGTAGATGTAGTCGAGCGGTAGCTCCTCACCCCGCAGGTGCAGATGCAGGTTGAGCATACCCGGCATCACAAAGAGCCCGTCGCCTTCAATGATGCGGTCGCCCTGCATGCGCTCCGGGTTGTTGCGATCGTGCTGGGTCATCTCCGCGATCACGTTACCCGTGACGAGGATGTCGTACGGGCCGCTCGCGGGGCCGCCGTGCCCCGGGATCACCATGACGTTGCGGAGGACCAGGCGTTCGTAGGGTCCCTCCGCTAGGTCGCCGAACATCTTGGTTTCAGTCGGGTTGGGGTTGGCTTGGACCTTTTCGAGCTGAGCGCTGGCGGGCGCCGCGAGCGCGAACGAAAGGCAAAGCGCAGAGAGGATGCCTGGTGGCATCCAGCGTGTACGGACCGTGATCATAGCTAAGCTCCTGCAGTCGTGTTCGGTAGAGATCCCACAAGCTACGAAGCGAGCAGAAGTGGCGCAGCCTAGCGACCCTTCAGCGCAGCCTCACGGCCACGCCACCACCCCCTGGCAGCCCCGCGACCTCACGAACAAGGCGGGTCAAGTCGTCATCCAGCAGGTCGCGGACCAAACCAGGCAGCACCGGAGCGCCCTCGGACCGGTTGCCCTTACCCGTGATGATGTGAACCACCCTGCCGCTCGCCGTATGGCTCTGTCGCTTCATGAACGCCATGACACGTGGCTCCGCCTGAGCCGCGGTCATTCCATGGAGGTCGAGCTTGTCCGCGGGGTACTCGCTGAGCAATAACGCGATGCCCGTGAGCGCCGGCGGGTCTGAAGCTGCGGCGCCCGCTCGTCCTGGCCGCTGACTCTTCGGCTTACGCTTTGCCATGGATGGCCTCCCCGTCCTACTGGGTAATCGGCCGCTGAGACGCCAAGGCGAACATCAGATCGACGTACGCGCGCTCGATCTCGCGAAGTCCAGCAATGGACGACCCCTCCGCCGGGGTCACGACCATGTACTCGTTCGGCGCATGAGCGCCGGAGCCATGACCGAACCCGGCAAACACTAGGGGCAGACCCAGTCGCTCTGTGAACTGATAGAACGGTGCGCTCCCGGCCAGCCGCGGCGAGACCTGTGGCGTGTGGCTGTACTTGTTGAACACTCCAATCGCGGCTTGAACGATGGGAGCCTCTACGCTGGTTTGAGCAGCCGGATACCCGGACAACTTTCGGACCACGATGTCTTCGAAGCCCTCCGCATCTAGGTGCCGGCGGATCCGTGCGAGCGCGGTGTCCGGGTCGAGTCCGTACGGCAGCCGTGAATCGACCTTCGCAGTGGCCATGTGCGGCAGAATGGTCTTCACACCCTCCCCGGTGTATCCGCCCCAAATTCCATCGATGTTGAGTGTCGGGTGGTACAGATAACGCATGATCGCATCGCGGCCCGTGATGCCGTCGATCCACTGCTCGACGCCTAATGCGTCCTGTTGAGCCTCGTCATTCCACGTGTCCGCCATCGCATTGATGAGGCGCTGCTCTTCGCCCGTGGGAGGGCGCACGTCGTCGTAGTAGCCGGGGACGAGAATCGTGTTGCCGTCTTCAGACACCAGGGACGAGAGCGCCTGAACGAGCCGCCAAGGCGGAGAGTCCACGATGGCTTTGTACGACCCGTGGATCTCAGCCTGTATCGGACCGCCGCCTGCGTTGCCAACCGCTTCGATCTCTGTGTACAGGATCCCTTTCACGCCGAGGCTCATGCCGGCTCCGCCCGTGGGGCCCTGAGAGTTGAACGGGAAGAACGCACCGTCTGCCGTCTTGAGCCGATCCTCGAACTGATCCACCAGTTGGTAGTAGTGCGGAGAGCCGAGCTCTTCTTCACCTTCGGCGAGTACCATCAGGTTCACGGGAAGCGTGCCTTCTACCGCGATGATCGACTCGATGGCGTTGAGAAACGCCCGTTCCGGCCCTTTCTGATTCGTCGCACCTCGTGCCATGAGGATCTCGCCGAGGCCGGATTCGATGACCTCGGCATCGAATGGCGGCGACTCCCAGTCTTCTTCATTCACCGGCTGGACGTCATACATCAGGTAGACCATGAGCGTCCGCTCAGCGCCCGCGTCGTAGTAGCCCCACACGCCGGGATGACCATCCGTCGGGACCACCGCGGTCTCTGCGAAACCAAGCGCTTCGAGATCCGACCGGAGCATCTCGGCCATCTCCGTAATGCCATCGTTCTGCGCGCTTACGGAGCGCTGTCTCAGCCAGCGCTGGAGATTCGCCAGATGCGCCTCAAAGTTCTCATCGATATACGCATAAATGGCGTCGTGACTGCCTTCGTACGCGGGCGTCGCCGTGGCGTCGAGCTTCTCATCTGTGGAGAAGACAAAGCGTGCCGAATCGAGCTGTGCAGCGGCCGGTGAGGCGAGGATGCCGCATGCGAGCGCCGTAAGGACACTCCTGGCAAACAAGTGCTTCATCGTTATCTCGGAAGGCGCGAGGAACGAACGCGCGGGTTGTTGTGCACCCAGTAGGTCATGGCACCGTCGGGCCCCTCTTCGAAGAGGTACTCCTCACCGAGATCCCCATCGGAACGTACGCGTCGGAACGAGTTTCCTTCGATGTGCTTGAGTTTGGTCATCGCGTTGAGCGGATTGGTCGTCGGCAGGCCGATCACCACGAGCTGACCGTTCCAGGTCGTCACCATGCTCTCGGTGCCCAACGGGCGTGAGTATAGGCCGGTTAGGGTCTCGAGATCCGGGCCATGCATCTGCAGATGATGTGCGCCCATTTCGTCCGGACTCATCGCGGCCATGCGCTGACTCATCTCATCCGTCATCTCATGGTCCTCTTCCGCGGCAGGGGCACCTCCGTCCGCAACAGCGGCCAGAATCGCCGGCGCCATGATGTCGTACGCCATGCGTGAGAAGCTGCTCGCGCTCACCCGGCGACCATTCGTCATGAACGTCGTCGCGATCTTGTCCTGGGGGCGGATGTTGAGGTTGCTCTCGTAGCCCGGGCACGAGCCGCCGTGGCCCACATAGGTCTTCCCGTCGCGCTTCGAGACCGAGAAACCGAGCCCGTAGCTGCTGGTCCCATCCGGCTCGAGCCAATGAACACGTTGCATCTCGCGCAGCGTGTTCCTGTCCAAGACCTCCTCACTCGTGCCGTCGAGGACCCGGAACTGCCACATCGCGAACTTCGCGAGGTCCTCCACCGTGGAGAGCATCCCGGCGGCCGGCCCAATGCCCCGGACCTGATAGGGCGGCACCAAGCCTCGGGTCCCGTCGCGCTGAATGGGCGAATAGCCGGTCGCTAGCTGCTTCCCGCGGAGTTCGTCCAGATGCTCGGTGGTCGTATTCGTCATACCGAGCGGCTCCAGGATGTGCCCCTTCACATAGTCGCCCCAAGACATGCCCGACTTCGCCATCACAATTTCCCCAGCGAGCGTCAGGCCAAGGTTCGAGTACTGGTAGTGGGTCCGAGCCGGGTAGAGCATCTCCTGGTTGGAGAGACCCTCGACGATTGCATCGTGCGTGGGGAACGGGAAGTCGGGCCCGCTCCAGTATGGGGCGTCCGCCTCGCGAGGCAGTCCGGACGAGTGCGTGAGCACCCCCTCGATCGTGACCGGTCCTAGCCCTGGGAATTGCTGCTCGAGATCGAACCACTCGAGGTGGTCACCCACGTCGTCCCGGATGGTCAGTGCGCCTTCGTCGCGCAGCTGCATGATGCTCGTCGCGGTAAAGAGCTTCGAGATCGAGCAGATCGAGTACATCGTGCTCGGGGTCGCTGGCTCCTCTGCTTCGACATGTGCGTACCCGAAGCCGCCGGCGTAAACGAGTTCTTGGTCGTGCACGACGGCCACGGAAGCCCCAGGAATTCGTTCGTAGTCCCGTTGCGCCTGAATCCACGTCTCGAGCAGGCGGGTGGCCTCTTGGACGCGCGGATGGTCGGCGACCGACTGCGCTGAGGCTGCCGACGGAAGGATGAAGGACGCCGCGGCTACTGCGGCAAATACGACGAAGGGTCTCGGAGCGAAACGGCGGACCATGGTGGCCTCCTGTGCGGGATACAGGAGGCCAATTTGGCGCACGTGGCCCTAGGTCGCCATCACCGCTCGCCGTGCGCGGTCGTCACGAGCTCGAATACGCCTGTCTTTCGGCGTTCGTCCAAGATCCGCTCAACCTCACGGTGACCTTCCAGCAGATTCTCCATGTCACCCGCCAGCCCCTTGGCCGCCTTCAATTCCATCGTCAGGCTCTCCACCGTTCCGGTGCCAGCCTGCATATAGAGGAGCCCCAACCGGATCGACTCGAGCGCCGCGACCGCGGCCTGCAGCTTCTCCTGGGCGTCGTCACGCGTGGTCGCCACGCTCGCCCGGACTTTGGACCGCTCCCCTGCCGAGGGATGTGACGGATCGTCGTCCCCGATCTCCGCCAGAATCGCATCTAGCTCCGAAACCTGCTTGCGGAGCGCCTGAGCATCTTCTTCGAGCGACGCCACGGTCTCCGGAAGGCCCGCAAGGCTCTTTCGAGTCTCCTTGGGCAACTCCTCGAAGAGGCGATCCGCCTCGAGCCCAATCACAATCTCCGTCGCGCGGTGCGCACCGGCGGCAACGGCTGGTGCCACCCGTTTCATCCCGAGGCCAGCCAGCTTGAAGAGGCGAGCAGTTCGGGCGTCGGTGCGGTCGGCAGGTCGGTCATCGTGCTCCCACGATCGGTCCGCATGTGGGCCTGAGGCAAGGACCATGTCCAGAGCCTTCCCTCATCCTCCTGCCCTCCCTTACTTTCCGGCCCGTCATCACACCAACACCAGCACGCAGACCCCTATGGACCTCAAAATCAACGGCACCGTCACTCAGATCCTCGAAGAGGCATCTGGCGAGGGAAAGAACGGCACCTGGCGCAAGCAGGAGTTCATTCTCGAGACGGACGGCAACTACCCCAAGCAGATCTGCATCGTCATGTGGGGTGACAACATCGACAAGTTCGGCATCTCGGAGAACGAGAAGCTGACGGCGCACATCGACATCGCGAGCCGTGAGTACAACAGCCGTTGGTACACGGACATCAAGGCGTGGAAGGTCGAGCGTGAGTCTGGTGGTGGTGGGCAATCGGGACCGCCGGTGCAGTCGAATGAGCCGTTCCCGGAGCCCCCGGAAACGAATGACGACGACGACGGGCTGCCGTTCTAGGGAGTGATGTCCCCCGCGGGCCCGCATTGCCGGTTCGCAGCGAACGCCCCACCCTGACCTTAGTCGCCTCACCTGTTGAGGTGACTGCTTCTTCAAGGTCGAGGTCGTTATGCCGTTTGCCCTGGTCGGTCCCCGCGTCCGCTACTTGGTGAGCTCCTGCGTCGTCGGGCTCGTCATGCTGGCTATCCCGGCACCGACACACGCTCAGTCATATTCGATCGATGACATTCTGAGCCCTGGCTTCCCCTTGAGTTTGGTCTCAGCCAAGGCCGCAGACCGCATCGCCTGGGTCGAGTTCGAGCGTGGTATGCGCAACCTGTACACGGCCGCGGCACCGGACTTCGCGCCTGTTCGCCTCACCAACTTCATGGACGACGACGGGCACGACATGGCCGAGGCGCAGATCTCGGACGACGGGTCCGTGATCGCGTTCATCCGCGGGCACACGCCGAACAGAGAAGGTTGGATCGCTAATGTGCTGAGCGACCCCCGTGGTACCGAGAGGGCCATCTGGGCGGCGAGCACGAAGGGCGGCGAGCCTTGGCGAGTCGTCGAAGCCTGGAACCTCGCGCTGTCCCCAGACGGGAAGTGGGTGGCCTACGACAAGGACGGTGCAATCTACCGCGCCGCGGTGAATCCAGGCACGAACGACTCCGGGACCGTGGACGCCGCCCCGCCGCTCTTCAGCGTCTTCGGCGACAATCGGGATCCGGTGTGGTCACCAGACTCGAAGAAGCTCGCATTTGTCAGTGTTCGGGGAGACCACAGCTACATCGGCATCTACGACACCGAAAACCCTGGTATCACCTATCTGGCGCCCGGGGTGGATCGGGACTCGAGCCCAACGTGGTCACCGGACGGTCAGCGCATCGCCTTCATACGCCGCCCGGGTCTCCCCTTCGGGAGCCACGCGGATCCGGGTGAAGCCACCGAAGCAGAACTCCCGGACGGACTCCTGACCGCACGCTTCGCCGGCGGATACGACTGGTCTATCTGGGTCGCTTCAGTGGATGGCGGCCACGGCGGAGAAATCTGGCACAACGCCCCCGAAGACGAACTTCACGGTGAAGTGCGTGAGATCATCTGGGCAGACGAGAGCATCCTCTTCCAGGCAGAACCCGACGGGTGGCGGCACTACTACTCGGTCTCTACCGAGCACCCTGACGAAGCGGTCCTTCTCACTCCTGGCGACGGAATCGCGGAGCACATCTCGCTGTCCCCAGACGGCGCAACGCTCTACTACGCGACGAACGTGGACGACATCGACCGCCGACATTTGTGGAAGGTCAGCACGTCAGGTGGCCGCGCCACCCAGCTGAGCCGCGGAGCGACGATCGAGACGTATCCAGCGGTGCTCGCTTCAGAAAGCCACATCGCCACACTCGCCGGAGATGGTGCGAGGTCGTTGGGCGTTGCCCTGGTCCCCACGGACGGTGGGGCGCCAGAGTACATCACGAGTCTTCCGGACGAATATCCGCTCGCGCAGCACATCGAGCCTGAGGCCGTCACGCTCACAGCAGAAGATGGTTTCGAGTTCTACAACCAGGTCTGGGTGCCAGAGGATCTGGAGCCAGGAGAGAAGCGACCTGCCCTGCTGTTCATTCACGGTGGGTCCCGTCGGCAGATGCTGCTCGGCTACCACTACATGCACTTCTACCACATGTCCTACGCGATGAATCAGTACTTCGCGAACAAGGGCTACATCGTCATGTCGGTGAACTATCGGAGCGGGGTCGGCTACGGTCGGGACTTCCGAAACGCACCGGGCCGTGGCGGCGAAGGCAACACGGAGTACCAAGACGTGCTCGCGGCTGGGCGGTATCTCCAGAGCCGCCCGGACGTCGACGTCGACAAGCTCGGTGTGTGGGGACTGTCGTACGGGGGCATCCTGACGGCCCAGGGGCTGGCGAGGAATTCTGACGTATTCAAGGCGGGCGTCGATCTCGCCGGGGTGCATCTCAGGGGTGAGTCGATCAGCCCGGAGTCGCTCGCGTACACTTCGTCAGCGATCTCAGCTGTGGAGACGTGGACGTCACCCGTACTGCTCATGCACGGAGACGACGACCGAAATGTGCCGTTCCAGCAGACTGTTGGGCTGGTTCAGGCTCTTCGGGCCCAAGACGTGCCGTTCGAGTTGATCGTCTTTCCGGACGACGTGCACGACTCACTGGTGTACGATCGCTGGCTGTACGCGTTCGGTGCGACGGAGGAATTTTTCGATCGGGTGATGCTGCGTGGAGAGGCGATCGAGGGGGAGGTGAACCGGTTCCGGCGGTAGTCAGCGCGGAGCCTCAGGCGCCCTCGACCACAATCTCGTCCACGAAGATCCAACCGGTATCGCCTGCACCGACATGCCAATCGGGCAGAATCGCCCGGTTGGCGGCCACCACACGTATGTAGCGCACGGATTCGCCGCCCACCTCGACCGAGAGGAGCCGCGCCTCCACTCGCCCCTGTTCGACCCCGACGAACAGGCGCTTCCGGTCGGGATGCGTGCACTGGCGAACCTCGCTGGCGACTACCTCTTCGACCATGCGCGCGGGGTGAGCGACGCGCACTAGAGTGATCTAGCGGGTCCCGAGTCAAAACAACGTGATCCCAAAACGCACGCTTTCCACCTGTCTGGCCCGAGCGCCCTTTCGGGCGCTACAATCATCCGTCCTCACGCCTCAAGCCCCCGGGATCTCATGCGCTTCGTTCTCGCTCTTCTAACGATCGCGATTACATCATCTCCGGCAGCCGCACAGGCACCGGCTGACGCTCCGTTCTGGAGGCCGGTTGTAATGGGGATCTACGGAATGGTGGCGGCGGAGCACCCACTTGAGGTGATGGCCGGATGGGAGGTCCTGGAGGGCGGCGGGAACGCGTTCGACGCGGCCACGGCAGTCTTTTACATGACCACGGTTGTCGAACAGCACCAAGCCGGGATGGGTGGGGACGCGTTCATCGTCGCCTACGTGGCGGATCAGGACCGCGTGGTGTTCATCAACGGCACCGGGGGCGCACCGGCCCTTGCCACATCTGAGTATTTTCGCGAGCTGGGTGGAATCCCTGACGCTGGACCGGACGCCACCGACGTGCCGGGTGCCGTTGGAGGGTTCGACCTTGCACTGAAAACGTTCGGCACGCAGTCGTACGCCCGTGTTCTTGCACCGGCGATTCGTGCGGCTCGAGAAGGGCACCCACTCGACTTTTGGTCATCGACCTACCACCAAAACAACGTCGAGAAGACCGCGCCCTACCCGTCGTCGGTTGGCATTCTGATGCCGGAAGGCCGTGCCCTCGACCGAGGAGATGTGTTTGTGCAGGAGGACCTGGCGGCCTCCATGGAGCTGATCGCCGAGGGCGGCGCGGACGTCTTCTACCGAGGCGAGCTCGCGAACGCGTTCAGCGACTTCTACGAAGAGATGGGGGGACGGCTACGCTACGCGGATCTGGCTGCCTTCGAGCCGGAATTGAGCGATCCCATCATGACTGAGTTCGAGGGTCTGGAAGTCTACCAGAGTGCCCCGAACTCCCAGGGCATCGTGATGTTGATGGCCCTGAACATCTTGGAAGGCTTCGACCTTCGCGGAATGGGGCACAACTCGGCCGACTACATCCACGTTGTCACGGAGGCATTGAAGCTGGCTTTCGCGGACCGGAACCAGTGGGTCGCAGACCCCCGCTTCATAGATGTGCCAACGCAGGAACTGCTCTCCAAGGACTATGCTGCTGCCCGGCGCGCGTTGATCCGGATGGACCGAGCCATGGTCGCGCCTGCGCCCGGTGACCCCAGGGCAGGGAAGGCGGTCCTGGCCGACAGGACGATTCAATACGAGTCCGGGACCTACCCCATCGAGCAGACCGAAAGCCTCCCCGAGTCAGGTGAGACCTCTTCCTTCTCGATTGCGGACCAATACGGCAACCTCGTCTCGGTGACCCACAGTGTGAACGGAAGTTTCGGTAGCGGGATGTACGTGCCGGGCACAGGGATCGTGCTAAACAACCGCATGCCCTACTACTCCACGGACGACAACGACCTCAACGTCTTGGCGCAGGGAAAACGCACGCGGCACACAATCAACCCGGCTCTGGCCATGAAAGACGGCAAGCCGTTCCTGGCCTGGAATACGCCGGGCGGCGACAACCAGCCGCAGGCAATGCTGCAGTCGTTCCTGGCCGTTGCCCTGTTCGACGCAAACGTCCAGCAGGCGGTTGAGGCAGCGACCGTAACCAGTTCGGCCTTCGGTGCGTCGATGTATCCGAATCCTGTGCGCGGCATGTTGACGATGCCGGCCGTGCTGGGCGACGCAGTGAGTGACGAACTGGCTGCCCGGGGACACCGCGTTGAGGTTGTGCCACTGCAGCAGCCGTATCGGCAGGCCACGTCCGGAGCGGGCGCCGTGAAGATGGTGATGATCGATCCCGTGACCGGCGTGATGTACGGGGGCGTCAGTCCGGCGAAGAGCGACTACGTGCTCGGACGGTAGCGTCCGCGAACGGGAGCCGTGTTAGCGTCCCGGCGGCTTTACTTCCCCGACGACGGGCTCCAGCCGAACGATGGACATGGGCTGGCCCTCTCGGTTCTCAAGAGCCAGATAGATGAATCCGTCCGGTCCTTGGCGCACGTCGCGGACTCGGCCGAACTGTTGGTGAAGGAGCATTTCCTCACTCACAACGTCGTCGTCCGCGAATGTGATCCGAACGAGGCGCTCCCCAATCATTCCCGCTAGAAACGCGTTTCCTTGCCACCATGGGAACGCGTCACCTGAGTAGATCATCAGGCCGGATACCCCTATCGACGGGGTCCACAGGTAAAGCGGGTCCTCCATCGAGTCGAGGTGAGTGTCGCGTGTGATGACCGTGCCATCGTAGTTGACCCCGTGCGTGACGACGGGCCAGCCGTAGTTCCGGCCAGGTAGGATTCGGTTGAGCTCGTCTCCGCCCCGGGGCCCATGCTCGTTCGACCAGATCGCGCCGGTGCGCGGATCGGTCGCGAGGCCCTGAATATTGCGGTGCCCGTAGCTCCAAACCTCGGGACGTGCGGAGGGGTGTCCTATGAACGGGTTGTCGTCAGGCACCCGGCCGTCGTCATGCAGGCGAACAAGGGTGCCAACGTGGTTCGAGGGATCCTGAGAGGGGTGACTCGTGAGCAAATTGGGGTCGGCCTGACGGTCTCCTACGGCAAGATACAGGTAGCCTTCCGTGTCGAACGTCAGTCGACCGGAGAAGTGGTTGTTGTTCCCATGCCAGGCGCCGGCGACGAAGATTTCCTGGACGTCAACGACGCGATTCCCGTCGAGCCGGCCCCGCACAATGGCGGTGGCACCTTCGGACCCATCGGCGTTCGGCTTGCCATAGCTCAGGTAAAGCAAGCGATTTCGGGCAAAGTCCGGGTGCGGGAGGATGTCCATGAACCCTCCTTGCCCTCGCGGCCGGTACACGGCTGGAAAGCCCTCGATTGGGTCCGGATCGAGCACACCATCACGAAGGATACGCAGTCGGCCCGGTCGCTCTACGACCAGCATTTCTCCTGTGGGCAGCCAGGCCATCGACCACGGGAACTCGAGATCCTCGGTCACAACAACAACCCGAAAATCGTGTCGCGCGGAGTGATACACATCCGTTGAATCGGGCGCCTGGCTGGGGATCTGTGCGACAGCAGGAGGCGCGGCAGCAACGGGCACAACGAGTGCGGCAAACGCAACGATCAGGGTACGGGCGTGCAGAATCATGGGGTACCCGTAGGTGCCGGGGAACGAAAGGCAGGTCGACCGCTGCCGGGTTGGGCGGTGACGCGGCCATCTTCGTAGACCACTTCGCCGCGACGGATTGTCATCACTGGCCACCCCGTTAGGGCCCAGCCCTGGAACGGCGTGTAGTCAGAGTTGGACGGATCGTCCCCAGCGTCCACCACGTGGGTAAGCTCGGGATCGAGGATCATGATGTCGCCGAAAGCCCCTTCGCGGATCACGCCGCGATCGGGGTACAGGCCGAACGCGCGTGCGGCGGCGGTCGAAGTGACTTCGACATAGCGCTCTGCCGTCAGGCGCCCTTTGCCCACCCCCTCAGAGTAGAGGACCGGCCGTACGAAGCGCAGATCGCTTACGCCGGGGCGCAGCCGCCCGACATTCAGCTCGGGATCCAGCTTCTGCTCACGCGTCCAGGGCGCATGATCCGTGGCCACCATGTTGATGCGTCCGTCCCTGAGCCCCTGCCACATCGCCTCAACATCTACTGCAGACCGCAGCGGCGGCTGACCGATGAACAGAGGTCCGTCCGGCCCACGGAGCCATTCGTCTGTGAAATACAGGTAGAGCGGGCGCGTCTCGATGCTGATGGGCAGCGGGCCAAAGCCCAGGTTGCGTGCGGCGTCCAACGACCGAGCAGAGGAGAGGTGTACGAAGTGCATCGGCGCGCCCGTCAGCGCGCACAGGGCCACGGCGTCTTGGGTCGCGGCGATCTCGGCCAGTTCAGGCCGACTTTCCGCGTAGTAGTCGAGCGACGTGCGCCCCTCAGATCGCAAGCGGTCGAGGGTCGCGCTCAAGATTACGCCGTCCTCGCAATGCATGAGGGTCACCACGCCCGCGTCACGTGCGGCGTTGAGTACATCGATCACCGCGCGGCGCTGTTCTCCGAAGTCAACTCGCGTCAGGAAGATCTTGTGACTGGGCTGGCCTCGCGCAGCCAGTTCCGGCATGAGCGCAGCAAATTCAGGCGTTGGCGGCCAGCTCGCTGCGTGGAAAAAGACGTCGCCAACCGCAAGCTTCGGAACTTCGGCCAACCATCGGTCCATCGCTTGGACGACGTTCTCGCCGTCTTGGGCGTACGCAAATGTGCCGACGGTTGTGATCCCGCCCGCGAGGGCGGCCGACGTCCCGGTCGTGAGATCGTCGACAAAGCTGCCCTGCAGGTGCGCATGCGGGTCAATCCCGCCAGGCATCACGAGGTGGCCACGGGCTTCGACCACTCGCGCGTCAGGGCCCGCGGCTAGATCCAGCCCAATCTCGGTGATCCGCTCGCCGACAATGCGGACATCGGCGAACCGGCTGCCGTCGGCGTTGACGACCTTACCGCCCCGCACAAGCACTTCTGGCGCTTGTTGTCCAACCCGTCCGAGCGCGCCCGACAAAAGCGGACCCGGGGTCGCCGCTAGGATCGATGTCGCTCCGGTGCCCAAGCCCGCCGCGGCCGCCACCCCGGCACGGATCGCGTCACGGCGATTCATGAGTGTCCTGGCGTGTGCCGTTGAACGAGATGCGGAAGATGCGTTTGCCCGCGTCATCCGAGACGAGCAATGAGCCGTCTGTGGCCTGGAGCACGTCCACTGGACGACCCCACACCTCCTTCACATCGTCATCCCGTGCGATGAATCCGGTCAGGAAGTCCCGCGGAGGCCCGGATGGCTTTCCGTCCACGAAGGGGATCTCAACGAGCGAATAGCCAACCAAGTCAAGGCGATTGATCGACCCGTGCAGCGCAACGAACGCGCTGTTTCGGTACGCCTCGGGAAACTGGTCCCCGGTGTAGAAAATCATCCCCATGGGGGCGGCGTGGGCGGCGAGGAGCACGTCGGGGGTGATGGTCTTCTCGACCAAATCGGGGCGCGCTCCGTTCAGGATGGGCTCGGGGTTGGGACCGATGTAGGCGTACGGCCAGCCGTAGAACCCGCCGTCCACCACCGACGTCACGTAGTCCGGGGCGAGCTCGTCACCCAGGTGGTCGCGCTCATGGACCGCGGTCCACAGCGTGTGTGTTCCTGGGTAGAACGCCAGGGGCACGGCGTTGCGGAGCCCTCCCGCAAAGACGCGGTGCCCTGACCCATCCGGCTCGTACTCGCTGATCGCGGCCCGACGAGGATCGTTCCCAGGCATGGCGTTCGTCGCAGAGCCAACCGAGACGTACATCTTCTCGTCGTCCGGGCCGAATGTCAGGTTGCGGGTCCAATGGTTGAATCCGCGTGTGCGGCTGACGTCGATACCCAGCCGCTCGGCCGTGTCGACATCGAGCGCGTCGCTGCTGACGGGAAGGTCGACAATGTGTTCCGCAGCGCCACTCGCCTGAAGCTGTCCAGGCACGTATGCGAAACGCACCACAGCATCGTTGTTTCCGACGTATAAGAACCCGCCACGGAATGCCAACCCAAACGGTCGCTCAAGACCGGTGGCAAAAGTCTCCCGCATTTCTGCCACGCCGTCGCCGTCAGCATCGCGAAGCAGCACAACCTCACCGGCGCGACTCTCGGCCACGAACACATCGCCGTTGGGAGCGAGCGCCATGTGCCGCGGATTGATCAGCCCTTCTGCAAACACATTGACCGAAAATCCGGCGGGAACCGAAAGGCGGGCGTCCGCGGGCTGTTCCACGACTGTGGGTATGGCCCGGTTCCACGGAGTTTCGAAGGGTTCCGCGAGTTGCTGGACCGACAGGAGCAACATCATTGCGATGGCAGACATTAGCGATGACTCCGAGACAGCGCGGACTTTGTGCACAGGTACAAACTGGGCAAAGGCGACCTGACCACGCGCGTCACCGAATGCTCTAAGGAAGAGCTACACTGCCCTGAGCCGGGCTCGCGCCGCAAGGGCAGCCACTCTCGAGCGGGTGGAGTGATTCCGCTTCTCCGCGCTCACCTTTAGCAGCCACCGTTCTGTCAAGCCAACTGAAGATGTCACGCGTGCCCTCGGGCTTGCTGGTCGCACGTGTTGGCCTTCATCATTCTCTCCCCGACCGCCTCGGTCCGGGTCGTCATCGCTGTCTTGGAGCTATCTATGACACGCATCGCCCATCTCGCCCTCATGTGGGTTTCCCTGGGGTCCATCGCCGCGTGTGCGGTAGAGCCCGCGCCGCCGTCTGACTTCACGGTCACGGAATCCTCCATTCCGGAGCTTCAGGGATTGATGGCGTCGGGAGCGTTGACCTCGCGTGAGTTGGTGGTGCACTACCTCACCCGGATCGCTGTGTACGAGGACAGGCTGAACGCTGCCGTGTTCGTGAACCCGAACGCAATCGCGGAGGCCGAGGCATTGGATGCCGAGCGGGCCGCGGGTAGGGTGCGGGGGCCACTCCACGGAATTCCCGTTGCCCTTAAGGACAACATCCAGACTACCCACCTCCCCACAACCGGAGGTGCGCTGGCGTTTGCGGACTATGTGCCGCCCTTTGAAGCCACCGTCACCCGCAATTTGCGCGACGCCGGCGCCATCATCATCGCAAAGGCCGGCCTGACCGAATTCGCCAACTTCATGGCGGGTTCGCCCAACCAAATGCCCGGCAACTACAACGCACTCACAGGCTTCGGCTTCAACCCCTACGACCCAAGGCGGGATCCGCGACCGGGTCGCTTCGACGGTCGTCCGGTGCTGAATACGGGCGGATCGAGTTCGGGAATCGGGACCGCAGCGAGTTTTTGGCAGGGCAACGTCGGCACGGACACTGGCGGATCAATCATCAGCCCCGCAAACGCCACCATGCTCGTTGGCATTCGGCCGACATTGGGTCGAATCAGCCGGTGGGGAATCGCGCCGGTTACGCTCGACCACGACATGGCGGGGCCCATGACGCGCTCCGTGGCCGATGCGGCCGTGATGCTGGGCGCACTGGAGAGTGCTGAAGTAGATCCCAACGATCCGGCCACCGGTGTGTGCACACCTCCGCCCGGTCGCGACTACACTCCGCACCTTGTTGCGGACGGACTGCTCGGCGCCCGCATCGGTGTTCCGCGCGCGTATTATTACGATGCGATCACTGTAGCCGGTCGGTCGATGGGCGGCCTGAATGCGGAGGGCGCCGCACTCATGGCTCAGGCCATCGCTGCGTTGGAGGCTGCGGGTGCCGTCATTGTTGATCCCGCTGACGTGCCCAGCTTCGTCGATCCCGATCCTCAGAACAACTTTGCCGTCTGGGATATTTGCGTTGGAGGCGAGCAGGCCAAAGGGGCGGATCAGGAGTGTACCATCAACTTTAAGTACGGGATGAAGCGCGACTTCAACGACTGGTTGGAGGGCCTAGGGGATTCCGCGCCGGTGAAAACGCTCACGGAACTGCGCGAGTGGAATCTGGCCCACCGCGAGGCCGGCTCGATGAAGTACGAGCAGTCGCGCTTCGACATCTCGGACGAGATGGACCTAGAAGGTGATCGCGCCCGCAACGAGGTCGATATGGCCAAGGATGTGCTCCTCAGTCGCACCCGCGGAATCGATGCCGTTCTTGAAGAGCACAACCTCGATGCGATCCTCACACCCTCCAGCATGGGCGCCGGACTCGCCGCTCGGGCCGGAACGCCGATCATTGTGGTGCCGTTCGGGTTTGTGTCGAGAGCGGGCGATTCGCCGTTTCCCGAAGGATTCGACCCTAACCCAGCACCCTTCGGCGTGGGCTTCAACGGCGCGGCTTGTAGCGAGCCCCGCCTGATCGAGCTCGCCTATGCGTTCGAACAAGCCACACGAGGGAGGGTGCCACCACCGTTGTTTCCGTGACTATGGCGAGTCAATCGGCCCAAGGGCACAGGTGGCGTTGATACTGGGCCGTCTACGACATCATGGGGTCGTTTCTACGTAGGGATTCCAACGATATTCCGATGACTAGGATGCGATGAGCCCCCACCCCCAGGGACGATTCATGCGACTATTGTCCGTTGTGATTGCCTGTTTTGCCTTCGCGCTTCCGCTTTCCTCGGCTCTGGAAGCACAGGACATGCCGCCCGCCTCGATCGAGATTCCGCCGCCAGGTGAGATCCAGGAGTTGGTTGTCCGTGACGGATCGCGGTCGTCGGTGCCGGAATCGGCCCAGTCAGTGTTCGAGAAGTGGGTCAGTCCCATATACCGGACGCCGGCCCGGTAAAACGCGCGCAGAGCCTCAAGCGAGTTCTCAATCACGTGCCCACCCTCGATCCCTAAAAGGGAGGGGATCTTCCCCGCCCCGAAGACGCGGCGGATGTCCGACGCACTGCCCGCGAACTCGAGCTCGTCCGGGTACGCCTCGATGATCCGATGCGCGATCCGGAATGTGCCGTTCCAGCAGACTGTCGGGCTGGTGCAAGCTCTTCGGGCCCAGGACGTGCCGTTCGAGCTGATCGTATTTCCGGACGACGTGCACGACTCTCTGGTTTACGATCGCTGGCTTTATGCGTTCGGTGCCACGGAGGAGTTTTTCGATCGGGTGATGCTGCGCGGGGAGGCGATCAAGGGGGAGGTGAATCGATTCCGGCGGGAGTCAGCACGGAGCCTTAAGCCCCCTCCACCACGATCTCGTCCACGAAGATCCAACCGGTATCGCCCGCACCCACATGCCAATCGGGCAGGATGGCCCGGTTGGCGGCCACCACCCGTATGTACCGCACGGGGCCGCCGCCGACGTCGACGGACAGAAGCCGCGCCTCCACCGTCGTGTCCGGCTCCGGCGTCACGGTAAGCGTGGGGAGTGACCGCCAGTCTTCGCCGTCTGCCGAAACGCTCACGGAGAGGCTTCTGGGCAGCAGAATCCACGCGGACTGAACCTGCAGGCAGTCCACACCCACCCGCGAAACGGAGCGCGCTTCTCCCAGATCGAGCGCGACGGCGAGATCGACACCGTCGAAGGCGAGCCAGCGTCCGTCACGGAAGTCGCCGGAGCCTGCCCGGCCGTCCACCAAGGCCCCTGAGCCCGCGCCTGCATAGCGCGGGTCCGAGTCCGTCGCGCTCATCACCGTCGCCCCGACACCCAGATGCTCGATAGTGTCCGGCCTGCCGAGAGAGCGCCTGCCCGGGGGACGAACCTCGGTCCCGGTTTGCTGCGTGAGCCGATCGCCCAAGGCCGCGCGGGCCCGCTCGCCCATCGCGTCGAGGCGAGCTACAACGTCCGGATGCTCACCGGAAACGTCGACCGACTCGCCGATGTCGGCGTCGAGGTCGTAGAGCGCGGCCGGCACAGTCGGGAAGGCATACGGGCCGGGGTGCCCGTCCATCCCTGGCTCCACGCCCATGTAGGATCGCGTCCGGTGTTCGAAGACACGCTTGAAGCGGCCTTCGCGTACAGCCCGGAGTTCGCCCGTATAGAAGAACCAGAACTCGGTGCGCGGGTGTGCCGACGGATCGCCCTTCAGTAGCGGTAGGATGTCCACGCCGTCGATCGGATGCTCGGGGAGCGCAGCGCCAGTGATGGCCGCCACCGTCGGCAGGACGTCGATTGTCGAGGCCATCTTCGTACAAACCGAGTCAGGCGCTATGTAGCCGGGCCAACGCATGATGGCCGGCACGCGCGGTCCGCCTTCTAACGCCGTGCCCTTGCCTTCCCGCAGCGGCCCCACGGATCCCGCGTGGTTCCCGTAGTTGAGCCACGGGCCATTGTCGCTCGTGTAGATCACGAGGGTATCCTCGGCGACGCAGTTCCGGTCGAGCGCCTCCAGCACCTGACCCACAGACCAGTCGATCTCCTGGATCACGTCCCCGTACATGCCCTGCTCACTCGTGCCTCGGAACTTGTCCGACACACCGAGCGGCACGTGGGGCATCGAATGGGCGAGGTAGAGGAAGAACGGGCCATCGGAAGCGCGGTCGATGAAGCTCACGGCGCGTTCCGTGTAGCGCGTCGTCAGTTGGTCCTGGTCCGCGAGTTCGTCGATAGTCTCCACAACCTCGGATCCGTCGATGAGGGGCAGCGGTGGATACTGGCTCTTGTTGCCCTCCCCCACGGGCACACCGTCGTAGTCGACCGGCCACATGTCGTTTGAGTACGGAAGGCCGAGGTACTCGTCAAAGCCTTGGCGCAGCGGCAGAAACTCGGGTCCGTGCCCTAAGTGCCACTTCCCGACAGCCGCGGTGGCGTAGCCAAGCGGCTTGAGGAGCTCCGCAAGGGTCACCTCGTCTTCGTGCAGCCCCACTTGGGACCCTGGGCTCAACGCCCCGAAGATGGAGACCCGCGGCGCGTAACACCCGGTGAGCAGGGACGCCCGCGACGCCGAACACACACCCTCCGACGCGTAGAAGTCCGTGAAGCGCATTCCCTCGGAAGCTAGGCGGTCCACATGCGGCGTTTGGAAGCCTTCAGCGCCGTACACCCCGAGGTCCCCGTAGCCCTGATCGTCTGTGAAGATCAGCACGATGTTCGTCGGACGCCTGCCGGGGGCGCACGCGGTGATCCAGCCGGGTACGGTCAGCGCGAGGCCGGCGGCTCCGGTGTTTCTCAGGAACTCTCTGCGGGTGGGTGTCACGGCGGGCTCCGGAGGGGCTACCGCCCCCGATCCATCTCCTCGATCGTCCTCGTAGACGGCGAGCGCTCCCGGCGGAGCCGCATTGCCGTCGCTTCACTCTGCCGTAGCACGCGGAGCAGGTTCTCCCCCGCGAGTTTCCCGAGGTCCTCGTCGGACCATCCGCGGCGCGCCAATTCCATGAAGAGCGCCGGGAAGGTGGAGACGTCTTCGAGGCCGTCGACGTAGGACGGAACCCCGTCGAAGTCGGAGCCTAGGCCGACGTGGTTGATCCCCGCGACGTCCCTGATGTGCTCGATGTGGTCAGCCACATCCGAGATGGAAGCAATGGAGTCCTGGACGTCGAGGTACGGCGGGAAGAAGACCTGCATCACGACGCCGCCGTTGCCCGGCAGCCGTTCCAGAATCGAGTCCGGGACATTGCGGGGGTGATCGGCGAGCGCCATCGCACCTGCGTGCGAGAAGATGACGGGCGCTTCGGCGACGTTGAGTGCATCGCTCATTGTCGCGGCCGACGTATGCGCCAGATCCACGAGCATACCCAGTCGGTTCATCTCTCGAACCACCTCCTCGCCGAACGGGGAGAGTCCGTTCTGCACGACATCGTCGGTGCCAGAATCCGCCCAGTCGGTGTTCGAGAAGTGGGTCAGTCCCATATAACGGACGCCGGCTCGGTAGAACGCACGCAGAGCACCGAGAGAGTTCTCAATGACATGCCCGCCTTCGATCCCGAGCATCGACGCGATCTTTCCCTCCCCGAAAACGCGCCGGATGTCCGACGCGCTGCCCGCGAACTCGAGCTCGTCCGGATACGCCTCGATAATCCGATGCGCGATATCGATCTGCTCGAGCTGCTGTTTTGCTGGTGCCGGGTCTGCGACGTCGACGTGCACGGACCAGAACTGCGCGCCGACCATCCCCGTCCGTAACCGCGGGAGGTCGGTATCCCCCTCGGTCCTCTGCCTCAGATCATAAAGACCGACATCCCCATCTGCGGTCTTGATGTCCCGAATCTTGCCGGGGAGATCGTTATGCCCGTCGATAAGCGGGACACTAGACAGGATGCGCTCGACTCGCTGTTCGAGGCTCTCCTGTGCGTAGACGGGTGCGGCAAGCGCGGCAAGCGCCGTAACCGTGAGCGCGATTGCAGTCGCTCTTCGTGATCGCTTCAAAGGGCCTCCTAGTCGGGGGCGCAAGAATGATTCTCCTCGAACGGCGGTGCAAGCGGAGTGCGCTCGGGCCGGAGGGGCTGCTACCTAGGCGAGCGGTACCGCGACCCGGGGGCGGCTTCCAATATCTGATGGTCCTCGGTGACCAGCGGCGCACCGAGGGCCCGCGCCAGCACCACGAACTCTGCATCGTAGGCGCTGAGCCCCAGGTCGAGCGCGGACCGAAAGACCGCAGCTCCGTCCACAGCCGCCACCCGGTCCGCCAGAATCCGTCCGGCATCATCCAGCATACCGAGCGCATCATCCGCGTCGAGCAAGCCTCCCCGCACGGACCCCACGAGAACGTTCCGTAGCTCACTGAGGAGAATCGCCGAAGCAGGCGCCTAGCAGCGACGAACACGAAGGCCCCGAGCGGAGGACCGCTCGGAGCCTTCGCACGTCAGAAGATCAGCAGGCGCGTCACTTTTAGTGTCACGAAGCGCTCGAGCACTCCACCTCCGTTCATGCCCCGCCGCTCCGTGTAGAGCAGAAACAGATCACTGAGCGGAGCATGGATCAGATTCGCGCGCAGGTTGGTGACCATCTCGTCCGTCTCTGCGTTGAGCTGCACGAACGCAGCGAAGCTCAGCGTGGTCGAGACCGCGTATTTCAATCGACCTGCGTAGACATCAACCGAGAATTCGTTGCCACCCAGCGTCAGGTTGTTGCGAGCTACTACCACTTCCGCGGTCACACCTGGCCCCGGCTGCCAGCGTGCGGACCCACTGAAGCTGACTCGGTCTCCGCCAAAGTATCCGCCACCCGACACGGACAGAGATCCGGACAACTCCTTTCCGCGGCTCGACGAGTAACGCACAGAGCCCTCTGTGAAGTCGTAGTCGCCTACCGGCACGGCCGTGCCGGAGATCGTGAACGGCGTCTTGATGCGCTCGAATCGATCCGTATAAGTGAAGTTGACCGACGAGCGATCGTCAAAACTGAGGCCGAGCCCCGCCCGTTGCTCCCGCGACTCGAGCTCGGCGAACAGGTTAGTCGTGAAGGTGGTTTGGACGTAGGGATTGAACTCCAAGAGACGTGAATCCGCGAGGCGCTTGTGGACGCCTACAGTCGCGTATCCTTCACGGATCCCCTTTCGACGCACGAATCCCATGCCGGGCGCGAAGTCGCCCCCGATGCGTCGAACGGACGCGGCCACGTTCCAGAACCGGTCCCGCCAGCCGACTGCCAGGCGGGCCGCCTCATCGTCCACCGAGCCATCCCGAGACGCCGCCCCATACGCGTTCACGAACAAGTTGCCCAGGAGACGCAGGTTCGTATCGAACCCGACCGTCCGATTGGAGCCACCCGCCCCACCGACGCCCGTGTCCTGCCGGTTCGTGAAAATCACACCGACGTCTGAACGACCGAAGACACTCCGTCGGAGCCTTACGACGCTGAAGTTCTCAGCCGCTTCGCCATCGAACATCTCACTCTGGATGTTGAGAAGACCGACCTCCATCTCGCCGATTCTCCCCGTGAGACGTGCACCGCCCGTGAGCGGCACCGGTGTGCCTCCACGAAGTCCGATCTGGCGAGAATGGAAGAGCGTAAAGTCCCGAAACGACGTATTGGAACGCGGCACACCAGGCACTCGGCTCACGTCGCCGAAGGAGAACGTTCCAGAATTCTCCAAGAAGAACTCTCGCTGCTCCGGGAAGAAGAGCGGGAAGCGCGTCAGGTTCACCTGCTCCGCGTCGGCTTCGACCTGTGAGAAGTCGGTCCGGTACGTGAGGTCGAGCGTGAGGTTCGGCGTAATGCCGTACTTCAGGTCGAGCCCGGCATCGGCTTCTGCACCGCGCAGGTCCTCCGCGAGCGTGGCGCCACTCCCACTCGCAGTCAGCGCGAACGGCTTTACGGTCAGGTTGTTGCCCGCAGGCAGACGCCCCAATCCCTTCAGGGTCCCAGCACTCGACATCAGGAAGATCCGATTTCGGCGGTCCAGCGGCGCCCAGTACGTCACCTCGTTCTTGCGACGCACCCGCCTCAAGATGTTCAGCCCCCACGACTGATTCTCGATGCTCGGATCGAAGCGCAGCGAACGCCACGTAATGGACATCTCCATCGTCCAGCCGCGCTCGTGCTGCGTGGTTCGCACATCGACGACACCGTTCCACCCGTAGTCGCGCGATCGTCCGTCGTCGAAGCCCTGCCCGTCCTTCAGGCCGCCCATCGGGTTCACGAAGAACAGGAACGAGTTCCGTCGATCCAGGAACGTGTCGAAGGCGAGGCCGAGCGCGTCCATCTCTTCAAAGAGGATGCCCGGAGCGTCTCGCTCCAGGCTCTTCGTGATCATCGCGGACGGGTCCGAGTCGTACATGTTGGCCCCGATGTACAACTTTTCGTCATCGTATCCGAAGAAGACCTCGGTGTTCTCCGTGCCCGGGGCGCCGTCGTTCGGCTGCGCTTGTACGAAGTCCGTGATCGGAGTGAGTGTGGCCCAGTCCGCTTCATCGAGGCGGCCATCGATCTGGATCCCGGAGATGCGCTTCGCGGTGATTTCAGGACGAGGGAGGGACTCGAGCTCGGACGGGATTGATTGAGCTGAAACGGGAGATGCACACAGACCCGCAGCTAACAGGGTGGGCAGCGCGGCAATCGCGAGGCGCGAACACTGGCGACGAAAAAAGCACAGACGAATCAGGATATCCACCCTGGCTATGTAGTCGGGACACAAAAACGGCCGGCGCGCTAAAGTCACACGTCGGCCGCGATTGGTCGATAGGCTGCCGGCAGCGCTACCGTCGCCCAGCCGGCTCCATCCGGAGAATCGCTGTGGGCGGACCGTCTACCCAACGCTCGCCGCCGTCCAGTGCGAGATAAATGGCGCCGTCCGGGCCCTGAGCCACATCTCGAATCCTACCGATGTCCTGAAGCAGGACCTCTTCGCGCGAGACCTCTTGCCCGTCGAGGCGCATCCTGACCAGCCGCTGGCCACTTAATCCCCCCGCGAGCATGTCCCCTTTCCACTGCGGAAACATCTCGCCGGTGTAGACGAGCATACCGCTGACCCCGATGGATGGGACCCACACGTGCGTGGGTGGCTCCATCCCCTTCATGAGCGTGCCCTGGTGAATGGCCGCGCCCGAGGTGTAGTTGACCCCGTAACCCACTACGGGCCAACCGTAGTTCAGCCCGGGCCGAATGAGGTTCAGCTCGTCTCCGCCCTGGGGGCCGTGTTCGTTCAGCCAGACATCGCCCGTCTCAGGATGAACAACTAAGCCCTGTGCGTTCCGATGGCCGATCGTCCAAATCTCCGGAAGTGCTCCGGGGCGGTCTACGAAGGGATTGTCTGCCGGGACTCGCCCGTCGTCGTGCACCCGTACGGTCGAGCCGTTGTGGTTCGACAAATTCTGCGCCGGATGAGCGCTGAGGTCCCCATAGGAAGGCCACTGCCGATCGCCCAACGTGATGAAGAGGTAGCCGTTACCGTCGAAGGCGAGTCGTCCGCCCCACATAGAACTGCGCTCGCTCCCGTTTCCGTCCGCGGAAGCGTGAAAGATCTCTTCGACCTCAGAGAGGCGATCGTTCTCGAAACGTCCGCGCACGACGGCAAGGCTTCCCAGAGAATCCGCGCCCGGCTTCGTGTAGCTGAGGTAGAGGAGCCGATTCGACGCAAAGTCGGGGTGAAGCACGACATCCCGCATGCCTGCTTGTTCGAGCCCATTCATCGACATCGCACCCTGCCCCAGCGCTAGGATATCGGGTAGGCCCTGGACCGGCTCCGGCAACAGCACTCCATCCCGCACAATCCTGAGGCGTCCGGGCCGCTCGGTGACGAGCAGGTCGCCCTCCGGGGTGAAGGTCATCTTGAACGGGTTCACGAGCCCGTTCACGACCTCGACCAGGCGGAAGTCATGGTACGCCGTCTGGACGACGTCTTCGCCGACCGATGCCTCGCCGGGGCTCTGCGATTCAGGTGGCGCACTACACGCGGCTAGAACCACGGCCACGACGGCTCCCAATTCGATGGATCGCCTCATCATTCTCCTCCGGGTGATGTCATTCTCACACGAGCCAGCACTACCGATACACCGTTCCGCCCTTCACTACGTGCTCCACATACCCGAGCACGTTGATGTCGAAGAGCGGATTCCCCCTCACGACGAGGATGTCCGCAAGCTTTCCAGGTTCGATCGTGCCCAAGTCGTTGCCGCGGCGGATGATCTCAGCACCGGTCTTGGTCGCCACCGAAATGGCCTGCAGCGGAGTCATGCCACTGTCGACGAGCGCCGAGATTTCCCGCCAGGCAGATTCGGTATGGAAGTTGAGCGGACTTCCGGAGTCCGTGCCCATCCCCATGACGGCGTTCGCGTCGATGAATTGGCGGGCCGCCACTTCGCTCTTTCGAGTTTGCTGGGCCGTCGTGCGGAAATAGGACAGCCGGTGGAAATCCTCGAAGGACCGCTGAAACTCCTCGTACAACGAGGGCGGTAGCGTCTCCCGCAGCCGGATGTCCTGCAGTCGCTCGGGGAAATCGATGGTCGCCTGAAAGACCCAGGGCCGGTGTGCGATGGTCTGCACGACGGGGGTGCCGCTATGGGCGATCTCCATTACTAGATCTTCCGGGTAAGGCGCATTCCCCGCGGAGCCCGCGTGTTGGATGACGTCGACACCAGCGCGCAGTGCCGCCCGGATAGCCTCAGGAGCATAGAGGTGACTATGCACCTGAAGCCCTCTCGAGTGAGCGGCCTCCACGACAGCGCGCATCGATTCTTCGGACATCGCAGCCCACGTCTTGATGACATCGACACCGGCGTCGGCCAACTCGTGTGTGACTCGGGCCGCGTCTTCCGGATTCGTCACGACGTGTTGGAAGTAATCCGGGAAGCCGCCCCACGCGCGACCGGCAATCCAAGGGCCGCTCACGAGCAGTCGAGGGCCTGGGAGTTCTCCTTCATTTATTCGATCCCGCACGCCGACGATCTCCAGTGGCGCACCGAGGTCTACCGCAGTGGTAACTCCAGCCATGAGAAGCTGCTCAGCCGCGATCGCGAGCATCTTCTCCTTCTCCGGAGTGAAGAACGGGAAGTAGTCCGAGTACTCCCCGTGGCCGAGAAACATCGTGTGGACATGAAGGTCGATCAGTCCGGGCATCATCGTCATGCCGCGCGTGTCGATCACGCGTGTGCCAGCCGGAATCTCCACCTGATCCGACCGGCCTACCGCGACGATGCGATCGCCCTCGATGAGCACAGTGGCGTTGTGGATGGCCGGCGCCTCGTAGCCGTCGAGCAGCATGCCGCCAACCAAGGCGAGCTGCTGGGCGCCCGCAGGCCGCACGGCTGAGAAGAGCAGAATGGCGACCCCAAGGGCGCCGCGCAGGGACCTCAACTAATCACCCTCGTCGTCGCAGCGCGGGCGACCGTTCCAGCCTCTGTCAGCGCCAACGTGACTCGCTCGAGCGCCTCGACCAGCATGCCGGCCTGGGTCCGCGCAACCTCCCACGCCCCGTCTTCCATCGGCTCGCGCACGCCGGGAAGGGTCTTGGCTGCATACCCTTCATAGTAGCCCGGGGCATAGATCAAGTTGCGATACCAGGGTCGGCGCCAAAGACCGCGTTCGTCGATCATCTCGCGCTCGGCGCGCATGATGAGTGCATTGACCTGGTCCACCGCACTCCGGTTCTGCTCGGCAGACGCGGCGGCGCCGCCTAGCAAGCGGGCCAGGACACCGTTGGTCTCGGTGGCGGCCACACGCATCGCCGCATTGGCCGCACCGATCTCTCTGAGCTCGTCGCGGAGGAGCCCGCCCTCATCCATCGCCACGAGCTCGTCCACATATCCGGCGATTACGCCCGACGCACTGGTGAAATCGAAGGGTAGTATGTCCGCGTTCGCAAGCCGCATAACCATTCGGCCCACCATATCCGCCTGAGCCACTCCGTACTTGTATCCGGGGTCACCGAAGCGCTGGTAGTAGTAGTACGTGTCGTAAAGCGAGTGGTAGATGCCGTTGGCGCTTCCGTATCCAACGTTGAGCGACGGCACACCAAGATGGTCAAGGAAGACCGTATAGTCCGACCCGGACCCCAACGCACCGAGCCGCAAGGCTTCACCCGGTTGCTGACCCTGCCAGGCATCAAAGAGCGTCGCTGCCTCTGGGTGGGGCGCGTCCTTCGACGTCTCGATCATGAAGCGCTCGAGGGAATGGTTCCCGGCAGCACTCCAATTCCCGGAGGTGTAAGACTCCCGGTTGATGTAGACGACCATGTTCTCCTTCAGCTCGTCGGCGAACTGCTCCCCCCACTCCGTGGATCCGAGTAGGAAGAAGTCCTCACCGCCCCAACTTCCGAACACGATGCTTCGGCGTGGCTGGAAGCCCTCCGCCACGGCTGCGGCCACACCGCGCGCCGTCTCCAACAGCGACACCGCACCGCTCGTCGGGTCGCGCGCACCCAAGACCCAAGAGTCCCGATGCCCACCCGCAAGCACGAACTTCTCGGGCTCAACGGAGCCGACCACCTTCCCAAAGACGTTCCACACCGGCCGTTCCTGATAGTCGTACTCAACGTCGATCTCGATGCGCGCCGGCCCAGGCCCTATGTGGTACGCCAAGGGCAAACCGCCCTGCCACTCCGCGGGCACGAGGTCGCCGCCGACGTGTTCGAGGATCTTGAGGGCTTCCCCATACGAGATCGGCTGGACCGGGATCTTCTGAACGTTCTCCGCATCTTCAAACGCGATGCGCTCGACGCCTGGGATCGAAGGCTCGAAGGGCGTCAGTGGGTCCCCCGGGTAGATCGGCACGTCGAGGAAGCTCCCTCGTTGAATGCCCTCCCAGGGACGCCAACGGCCTTCCGGGTAGATGTCGCCCCGCACGTAGCCGTCGTCTTCCGGGTCGGAGTAGATTACAACGCCCACCGCCCCTCGCTTCGCCGCCTCGCGCACCTTCATGCCGCGCATCTGCCCCGGAGTGCCTCCGTAGCGCACGAGCACGATCTTGCCTTCGAGTGAGACCCCCAAGTCGTCCAGGTGCCGATAGTCCCCGATCCGGCCGTAGTTGACGTAGATCACATCGCCTTCCGCCCGCCCTGACGCGACGTACGCCGCCATTCCCGGGAGCCCACCTTCCACGTACGAATCGGGGTCCTCCGGAATCGGCGGCTCCGTCACGGCCAGCTCGATCGTCTCTGGGTAGACGAGTCGCAAACTCAGATCGACCGGCCACGGCACGAGAATGTCGTAACGGACCATCTCGGTCTCGAAGCCGAAGCCATCCCAGATGTCCCGCAGATACGTCGCGAGACGGTAGTTCTCCTCGGTGCCTGCGTGATGAGGCGCCCGCGTCATCGCGAAGTGGTATTCGCGCATCGTCGCGGTGTCGGGCACGGCGGCCATAACACGCTCCCAACGGAGCTGCTCGGCGGCGCGCTCAGATGTGAAGCCCATGAGGCGCTGCGGCTCCTGACCGGCCAAGCCACATGGGAACGCGACGAGCGTTGCAACAGTGGCCATGAGCACGTGCCTACTGCCCATGCTCTCAAATCCTCGTGGCATACGGACTTCCTCGGTGCGGGCGAACTGCAAGGACCGATGGTGGGGTGAGCGCCGGTACCGCCGCAAGAGCGACTCAGTTCAGGCCCTAACCACACTTTACTAAGCATTGCCCGAAGTCTCGCTGCTCTGCCCATTGAAGGAGAGTTCGTGTAGGCCCAACACTGTACGTAGGAAAATTGCCATGCGCCCGACGCTCCGCGCTCTGTCGTCTTTGCCGCTGATCCTGACACTCGCCGTCCCTGCAGCCGCACAGCGGATCCCCACCGACGCGCTCAGCCAGTTGTCGTTCCGGCATATTGGGCCGGTCGGTAACCGGACCACCTCAATTGCGGGTGTGGAAGGCGATCGCTTTACCTACTACGCAGGCGCGGCAACAGGCGGAGTTTGGAAAACCGAGGACGCGGGCATCCACTGGAAACCGGTCTTCGACGACCAGCCGGTACACGCGATCGGGGCCCTCGCGGTCTCGTCATCCGACCCGGCCATCGTGTGGGTCGGCACGGGTGAGACGTCGATTCGGTCCAACGTCTCTCTTGGGAATGGTGTCTGGAAGTCCACTGATGCAGGAGAGACCTGGGCGCATATGGGACTGGAGGGCACAGGTCGCATCGGAAAGGTCCTCATCCATCCGTCGGACCCGGACATCGTGTACGTCGCGTCCCTCGGCCACTCGCACGGGCCCAGCGCAGAGCGAGGCTTATACCGCACCATGGACGGCGGCACGACGTGGGAGCTCGTGCTCCACGTTGATGAGAACACGGGTGCATACGAGATGCTCTTCGATCCGACGAACCCGCGGAAGATTATTGCCACCATGTGGCAGCTCGACCTCAAACAGTGGGGACGCGAGAGCGGTGGGCCCGGCAGCGGCATGTTTATGACCCGCGATGCGGGCGACACGTGGACGCGCCTGGAAGGGAGCGAACTCCCCACAAAACCGGTGGGCAAGATCGGCGTCTGCACTTCACCCGATGACTCGCGGCGCATCTACGCGCTCATCGAAACCGGTGATGGCGTGCCGATTCACGGCGAGGAGACGGACACCGGCGAGCTGTGGCGGACCGACGACGGCGGCACCACCTGGAGCCTGGTCTCCTACCACCATGACCTGGCCACCAGGCAGGCGTACTACACCCGTTGCGGCGTCGCGTCTGACGACAAGGACGAGGTCTACTTCCTGTCGTCCGGCTTCAGCCACAGCCTAGACGGCGGCACCACCCACACGACCAGCAATTTCCTCGGAGACAAATCGTCCCCCGGCTGGGACTTCCACGACATCTGGATCGACCCCAGTAACGCGGAACGGTTCGCGCTGGCCTTCGACGGCGGCGTGGTAATTACGGAAAACCGGGGCGCCTCCTGGTACCGGATCCAGCTTCCCATCGCGCAGATGTACCACGTCACGGCGGACAACGCGTTGCCGTACAACGTGCTCGGCAACCGGCAAGACGGACCCTCGTTTCGTGGGCCGTCGAACACGCGTACAGGTGGACTCTGGGCGAACGGCATCATTCCGCGAGGAGACTGGCGTGCAGTGGGCGGTGGTGAGAGCGGCTTCGCAACGCCTGATCCCACAGACCCGAACATCGTCTGGTCGAGCGCTTCAGGCTCCGGCGCACGAGGCGGCATCGTCGTGCGGCACAACCTAGAGACGGGTCAGTTCCGCAACGTAGAAGTGTGGCCCATGTCCACCGGCGGATGGTCGGCAGACGGGATTCGGTACCGCTTCCAGTGGACCTTCCCTCTGCTCATCTCACCACATGACAACAACACCATTTACGTGACGAGTCAGGTCGTGCACAGGACCCGTAACGGCGGGCAGAGCTGGGACGTGATCAGCCCTGACCTCACTACGAACGACCTGTCCAAGCAGGGCATCAGCGGCGGACTCACGCCGGACAACATCGGCGTAGAGTACTGCTGCGTGATCTATGCCTTCGACGAGTCTCCGGTGCAGGAAGGTGTGCTGTGGACCGGCTCGAACGACGGGGTCGTGCAGGTCACCCGCGACGACGGGGCCACCTGGACCAACGTCACGGACAACATCCCGAATCTGCCGGCAGACGGCGTCGTGCGCTCCATCGATGCCTCACGTTGGGACGCTGCCAAAGCGTACATCACCATCGAGCATCATCAGGTGGGTGATTTCGCTGCCCGCGCCTACAAGACGGACGACTACGGTGAGAGTTGGACGCAGATCACGAATGGCGTCTCGAACGAACCCGTCGACTATACGCGCTACCTGCTGGAAGACCCGGTCCGGCCCGGACTGCTTTACCTGGGTACCGAGACCACGCTCTACCTGAGCTATGACGACGGGGCGAGCTGGCGCACGTTTATGAACAACATGCCCCCTGCCCCGTTCTACGGGATCTTCGTGCAGGAGCACTTCAATGACTTGGTGCTCGGGACGTACGGCCGGGGCTACTGGATCCTGGACGACCTTGGCCCGGTTCAGCAGCTCGACGCGGAGGTAGCTGCCTCGGGCGCGCACCTGTTCGAAACAAGGGACGCGTATCGGTTCCGTCCCGTCACCGAACCGATGATCACGCTCGAAGATTGGGCGAACGGCGAAAACCCACCGAACGCAGCGTCATTGAACTACTGGATTGGTGACGATGCCACGGAGTCGGTGAAGCTGCGCATAGAGAACGCGTCAGGTGACGTCGTTCGGACGATGGACGGCGGAACGGAGCCCGGCGTGAACCGAGCCTGGTGGGACTTCCAGGACGAGCCGGGCACGCAGGTGAAGCTCTGGACCAAGCCACTGTTCGCGAATTGGTTCAGCATGCCCGACGAGGGCTTCCGTTCGGGCGGCCGAGTCGGCGGTATGCTCCAGCCACCGGGCACATACACCGTGACGCTCGTCGTAGATGGAGAAGACGTGGCCAGTCAGCCGCTAACCGTCTGGAAGGATCCGACGTCCGAAGGGTCACTCTCGGACATCCGGACGCAGTACACGCTCATGGACGAGATCAGGGCGGACCAGGAGGGAGCGGCTGCAGCGGTGAATCGCATCGAGTTGATCCGCAAACAGATCGCGGACATCCGGACCGTTGTGGACGAGACCAGCGACGACACCGACGAAGAGTTCGACGCGGCCTCGAGCACGCTTGAGGAGCAGCTGATCGAAGTGGAGTCGTCACTGGTGCAGCTCAAAACCACGGGCGGCGGTGACGGCGTGCGCTGGCCTGCAATGCTGTGGGGACAGCTCAACTACCTGAGGGGAGCCGTCGGTTCAGCGGACTTCCGCCCCACCGACCAGCACGGTGAAGTGCAGGTGATCCTGCGTCAGCAGCTCCGTGACGCGGAGGAGGCGCTGGAAGCATTGCTGGAAACCGCCGTACAAGAGTACAACCGTCTCGTGCTCGCGCGCGGGCTACCCCCGATTATCACGTGACGTTGTACCACAGTCGCATCGTCCGCATTTTTCAGCATCGACATGTAAACGATTTCGGATCAACGGAGCACGTATGAAGTTCGCCACGAGGCTACTCGCCCGACGCATCGGCACGATGTCCGCCCTGCTCATCGCGTTCACGCTTTCTGCAGCCCAGGACGCATCGGCTCAGCCGGCTCCGGAATTCGACCTCACCGGTGAGTGGGTCTTCAACGTCGAGTCTCCGAACGGCCTCGGTGAGCGACAGGTGACCTTCGTTCAAGAAGGCAACAAGCTCACGGGCGAGATCTCGAGCTCCATGGCGAGCGGCGACCTCGAGGGCACGATCGAAGGAGACCAGGTCTTCTTCGTCGCATCCATCTTCATGGATGCCGGCGCGTTCGCGGTCACGTACAGGGCCACCTATGTCGACGGTCAGCTGCGTAACGGCACCATCGACTTCGGCGACTACGGTGGCGGGAGCTTCATGGGGTATCGGAAAGAAGAGGGCGGCTGAGGCTTGGCGAGACGCCATCTTTTCGGGGCGTACACACTCGCCCTTTGGGGAGTTCTGGCCGTATCTCCCATAGCCGCCCTACAGGCTCCAGAATTCCCCACGCTGGCCACCGACCACCCCATCGGCGAGGGAGTGACCCAGCCATGCCTGGACACGGTTGAGGGCGAGGCCGTGTGCGGACGCTTCCGCGTACTCGAAGACCGGACCCGCCCCGCTGGCCGCACGATCGACGTGGCCTTTGTCGTCCTGAAGGCATTAAACGACGGCGGACACCTCGATGCCTACACACGGTTCAACGGCGGCCCGGGATCTCCCATGACCCCGGCGGCCAATTCCATGGCTCGCCGTCGGGCCGACATCCGAGCGGACCGTGACGTCCTTCTCGTGGATCACCGCGGAACCGGCAACTCGACTCCGCTGGGGTGCAACAACGCCTACCCTACCGGGATGCGGTCGAGGTTCGAGACGGTCATGCCGCTGGACCATGTGGACGGGTGCCGCGACATGTTGTCCCGGCGTCACGACCTCTCGCAGTACACGACGCCGAACGCGATGGACGACTTGGCGGAGCTGTCCGAATGGCTCGGCTTCGCACAGCTGAACATCAACGGTGGATCATACGGCACGGTGGAGGCACAAGTCTTCACCCGGCGGCACCCGGACATGGTACGCACGGTGATTATGAACGGAGTGGCACCTCTGCAGGACCGCGTTTATGTGCATCACGCGCGTTACCTGCAGGAGTCCCTCGAGAACATGTACGCGGAGTGCGCCGAACAGTCCGAGTGCTCCCAGGCATACCCCGACCTACAGGCAGTCACAGAAGAGGTCCTCCAGACTGCGTCCACCCGGCCTCGCTTGGTTCGTGCCGGAACCATGAGAGCCCCGTTCCGCATCGGACCCCTGGCGTATGCTCTCCGCGGACTGTTGTACGGCCAGTCGGGGACCGTGCCTGCCCGGATCTACGAAGCGAAAGACGGCAATTGGCAGACGCTGGCGGACTACTACGTACAGCGGCAGTCATGGGTGGGCACTACCGCCGGTGTACCCGCGGGATACCACTTCTCAGTCCTGTGCGCGGAAGATATCGACCCGCTTACGTGGCCCGAGATCGAGGAAGCATCAGCCGGTACATTCATGGGTGACTACCTCGTCGCCGGCTACAAACGCGCGTGTGAGCGTTGGCCCTCTGCGGAGATGCCGGCGTCCTTCTTCGAACCAGTGACATCAAACAAACCAGTGTTGATCCTGTCCGGCGGCCGTGACCCGGTGACGCCTGTTGTCGGCGGAAACAAGATCGCTGAGCAGTGGCCTAACAACGTCCATGTGGTCGTTCCTAACGGAGGCCACGGTCAAGGCGGTCCATGCATCACTGCGATGCTGGTACACCTAATTCGGACCGGATCAGTCAGCGGCATCGATACAAGCTGCGTCCAGAGCCGACCACCCACAGCCTTCGAAATCTCCGTCAGGTAAAACCTTGGCGTGACGCCCCTGTCCGGGCGCGCCAAGCTCACCGTACAGCGCTCCCTCCTCGGCCGCGCAGGTCTCCAGGGGGCCACAGGTGCGAGGCCCGGGAAGCGCTGCGATTACGACCCGATCATGACCAACTCGTCCGGGTTGTTAGGGGAGCGGCCGAAGCACGACCGCGTCCAGCACACTGAACATGGCCGTCGTGGCGCCGATTCCCAGTGCCAGGGTCAGCACAGCAACAAAGGTGAAGCCCGGCGCCCGCTTGAACGACCGCAACGCAAATCTCAAGTCCAGTCGCATCATCGTCAGCGTCCCTGTGTTGTCCTTCTCATGTATGCCTGCCAGTTCTGCGGCGTGTGAACGAGCGCCACAAGCTCCGCCTCCCACTCCTGCACACACCGGCCCCGGTAGATCAGTGGCACCGTGCGCGCCCACAGGCGCAGCAGAAGCCGAGGCATCAGCCCTGTGCAGCCGTTCGCGGCGCCGTGCCGGACAAGACCGCGAGACGATCGAGCGCTTCTCTCAAAGCCAGAGCACCCACCGCCGTGACGCGGTAGTAGCGCCGGCGCGGCCTGTCTGCAGCCTTCGCGTCTCCGGCCTCCTCCCATTCCGACACCACATACGTCATGCGCCTCCATGCGAGCGAGCGTCGGATCACCCACACTGTCGACCGCTGCATGCGCGTCACAGCCCCAGGCTATGTAGCCTACGTACCAATCGTGCAAAGGGGTGCCCGGTCCTACAAGCTCTTGGGAATCAACCCTTTCTTAGCACGCCCCCTCGTCTTCAATTCGGCGTCACCATCACCATCTGCCGAGATCGGGGTTCGCCAACGTGCTTGTCGGGAAACCACTCTTCCAGTTCGCATCAGCTTGCCTCATCGCCGCGACGGCTCTGTTCGTCTCGCCGCAGCCAGGAGCTGCTCAGCACAATCGGACTGAGGACGTCGGGGACGTGCTCATGGTCTCGGCGCCCGTGGTGGCGCTGGCCAGCACCCTGGTGCTCAAGGAGTACGACGGCGCGCAACAGTTCGTCTTGGGCTTCGTCGCGAATGCGGGTGTCACGAAGGGCCTCAAGTATCTGGTCGATAAGGACCGCCCCGACGGATCAGACCAAAACTCACTGCCCTCCGGCCACACCTCCATCGCGTTCCAGAGCGCGACGTTCTTCCACTTCCGGTACGGACTCCGCTCCGCCGTGCCCGCCTACGCGGCGGCGGCGTTCGTCGGGTACAGTCGGATGCACGCGGACAAACACTTCTTCGAAGACGTTCTATTGGGTGCGGCCATCGGTGCGCTCAGCGCGCGGCTCTTCACGGGCTCTCGGGCCGGAGACGGCTCATCAGGGGGTGCCGTGCCCAACTTCGCCGCGACGGTGAACGCTGCGGGCAGGGTCACGGTGGGGTATTCGAGCAGGTAGGCGACCTACCAGGTCATCAACGCAGTCTCGATCGTCATTCCGGGCCCCATCGCGATCATCACGCCAACGTCGCCCGCCTTCGTCACACCCTCGGCATGAAGCCGCTCGAACGCGAACAGAACCGACGCCGACGACACGTTTCCCTGATCCCGGAGTACGCCCCTGGTGTGCCGGACGTCGTGGTCCGAGAGCCCCAGGTTGGCGCAGATGGCGTCGATCACCTTCTTGCCTCCCGAGTGGATGACCCAGTGGTCGACATCCGCGATGGCCAGGTCATGGCGCTCCAGCAACGCTACAACGGGCAAATGCGCATTCCGACCAATCACCAAGGGGATCTCACGATCGATGTGGAACGATAGGGTCGATCCTTCGACCATGTACCGCATCGAGTCGATGGTCTCGGTGTGGATGAAGGACTGATAGTCGATCACCGCCGGGCCGTGCCCTGCACCGTCCTGCGTGTCCGCCCGGATCACCACCGCGGCAGCGCCATCACCGAACAACGAGTTCACGACCGCGGTCGACATCTTGCCATCCAGCGCATACGCGGCGGAGCAGATCTCTAGGCACAGCAGAACAGCGATCGCATCCGGCTTACTCTGTACAGTCGCCGTGACCAGCTGCATCGCATTCACCGCAGCATTGCATCCCATTCCAACCACGTCCGAGCGCTGAATGTCGTTGCGCATGCCCATCTTCTTGATGAGATGGGCGGTCACGCCGGGGACGAGCAGCCCGGTGCTCGTGACACAAACGAGGACGTCGATGTCCTCTGGCTCTAGCCCCAGTGGCCGCAACGCCGCCCCGATCGCCTGGGGGCCGATCTCCAAAACACCTTCGAGGTGCTTCTCAATCAGCTCCTCGTTGGACTCGCGTGGCAGTTCGCCATTCACGGGTTCCACGAGGTACAGGTTCCGGGTGAGGATATGACTGTTCCGGAACAGCGCATGCACCTTGGGATCAGTCTCACCAGCCCAGTCCAGCACATCTTGCTGCGTATAACGATTCGGCGGGACAGCTGTCCCCACGGATGCCAGTCGGGGCGATGCGGCCAATACGCCAACCTGGTCAAAGGGTGTTTGAAGTTTCGCCTTCATACCGGCCTGGAGTGCTGTCTTTCGGCTAACAAATGCGTGTGGCCTCGTTCCGGGACCACGGGAAGAGAGGCAAGCCGGAGCAACAGAGAAAAAGTAGCGCCAAATAGCGCCATTCACCCCACCACTCGTCAAGGGAAGCACCAAAAGCCCCCCTCGTCTAGACGTTTGACACCACCATAGCGACAACCGCATTTTCCGCGGCGCATGTCCCTACTACGGCAGGTCCCGCGTGACTCAACAATTCGATACGGACGTGGCCGTGATTGGCCTCGGTCCCAGTGGAGGTGTGCTCGCGACCCTCCTTGCGAGCCGAGGCCTTCGTGTCGAAGTATTCGAGCGAGACTTGGAGGTCTACCCCAAGCCACGCGCGGTTCACTTTGATGCGGAGGTAATGCGCGTCCTCCAGCGGTGCGGAGTCGCTATGCGACTCGGTCCCCATGTCCGACCAGTCCACGGTATGGATCTATTTGGAGCCGACGGCGATCTGATTTTCCAGTACCGTCCCGCTGCCGGAAGTGGCCCCCTCGGCTGGAGCGAGGGATACATGTTCGAGCAGCCCGCCCTCGAGCGATCGCTCCGCGAGCGCCTGGGTGAACTGCCGACCGCCTCGATGCGGCTTGGCTATGAGGTCCAATCGATCGAACAGCTGCCCGACGACACCGGAGTGGTCGTCTCGGCTGTGAAGGATGGTGAGAGCATCGAGTGTCGCGCTCGTTACGTCGTCGGATGCTGCGGGGCCGATTCCATCACCCGCCGCACGATCGACACGGAGTCACATGACTACGCGGTCGACTCCGACTGGCTCGTTCTGGACATCGAGGTGACCGCGCCCACGGACCTGCCGGATGTCACCGTCCAGTACTGCGAACCGTCCCGTCCGTGCACCTACGTCTGTCTTCCGAACAATCGCGTCCGATTCGAATTCAGGCTTCTCCCTGGCGAAGAGAAGGAGCGGATGACCAATCAGTCGGTCATCGAGGGGCTGCTTTCGCGTTGGATAGGGCCCGAGGCGTATCAGATGGACCGTGCAGCCGTATACACATTCCACGGGCTCATCGCGGACCGGTGGCGTTCCGGTCGGGTCTTCCTTGCCGGGGACGCCGCGCACCAGATGCCGCCCTTTCTAGGCCAGGGCATGTGCGCCGGAGTGAGGGACGCCGCGAACCTCGAGTGGAAGCTCGATCTTGTGGTACGCGGTCTCGCGGACGCGTCCCTGCTCGACACGTACAGGCAGGAGCGGATCGCTCACGTGCGGCGCATCATAGAGACGGACATCTACCTCGGCGACATCATCCAGACGACCGAACCTAAGGTTGCGGCCGGGAGGGACGCCGAGGCGAGGAAGGATGGGAAACCGGGCCAACTGAGCCCGAGACTCTACCCACTCGGACCCGGCCTGTGCTCGGACGATCCCACCGCCGGGCTTCCCTTTCCCCAGCCCGTTACGGCGGACGGAGCGTATCACGACGACGTGCTCGGGTCGGGCTTCGCGCTGGTTGGGGAAGTCGGAACAGATCCCGAATCTGTCAGACTTATGGAGCACTTGGGCGTTCGCGCCATCACCAACGCACTCGAGCCGATCCGAGACTGGCTGGCGGCCAACGGAGTCGCCGCGGCTCTCGTGCGTCCAGATCGTATCGTCCTGGCGACAGTCACCGAGCCGAGCGATCTGGGGAGAGCACTCCTACCGCTCGCGGGCCACGTCCCCGTCGATGCGGCCGGAGCCTCGTCATGAAAGCGCTCGACACTTTCGTCGGCCGGTCGGACATCCTGATCACAGGAGGATCGAGCGGGATCGGCCTCGCACTCGCGCGCAGCTTCCAGTCACTCGGGGGTCGCGTGCACATCGCTGCACGTAGGAGTGACGTGGTTCGTTCGGCCACGGAAGCGTTGAACGCTGGCGACAGGGGATCACTCCACCCCGTGGTGGGCCACGAGTGCGACGTCACATCTGCGGAGTCGGTCGGCGCGCTGTTCACAGGAATGGAAGAAAGGGGAGCTACCCCCGCTATCGTCGTCAATTGTGCTGGCATGACCGTGCCAGCGTACTTCACCGACACCACCGACGACGACTTCCAGAAGACCATGGACGCCAACTTCAACGGAACGGTTCGCGTCTGCGCCCGCTGTGTCCCCGCCATGATCGAGCGGGGAGAGGGCTACATCGTGAACGTGGGGTCGCTCGCATCGATCGTCAGCGTCTTCGGGATGACAGCCTACTGCGCCTCGAAATTCGCAGTTCGTGGCTTCACGGAGAGCCTGAGAAGCGAGATGAAGGTGCACGGAGTCAGCGTATCACTGCTCTGCCCGCCCGACACGGACACTCCGATGCTCACCGCAGAGCGAAAGCTACGACCGGTTGAAACAGAGGCGCTGTCCGGCTCGGTCAGCGTCCTCAGCTCAGACGTTGTCGCAGCGGCCACCCTCAAGGGCATGCGCCGAGGGGCGCGGATCATCGTGCCGGGCACCGAAGGCAAGACGACCGCGCTGCTCCAGCAGTACGCGCCGGGTGTTGTCGAGTGGGTGTCCGACCGAATCGTGATGAAGGCGCGCCAAGGGAAGACCTAGGGCCTCACCGCGAGCCTTTGTCGAGTTGGATGGCGAACTCAGGACAGTTCGCCGCAGCGAGTCGGACCCGATCGGAGAACTCTGGCGACACTACGCCATCGCCTAGAATCACCGCTTGTCCCATGTCATCGGCGTCAAAAATGTCAGGAACCAGTCCGTAGCAGCGGCTGTGTCCCTGACATTTCTGAGGGTCGATTGTCACGCGGAGAATCTCTTCCGGCGCGTCGTCCACGACTTCTACGCAGTGGCTCGACCTGCTTTCTTCGCGGCCTTCTTCTCTGCCTCGTCGCGCACGTCCGAAGCCATCTGACGGGCGTCGTGGAACAACCGCATGGTGCCGTCCTTTGCCTCGTACCCGAGCTTGAGAGTCTCCACCATCATCGGACGTCCGAACTTACGGAACGCGAGCGCAGATGCCACGCCGATGCCCACTCCCGACAGAGTGACCGATCCGAAAGGCAACAAGAGCAACTTCGACATTTGTTCGATCTCCACACCAAAAAATAAACAGCCGCGCGCCGTGCACACGTCCCGCCCGCATTAGGCAGTACCAGCCCCAGGCTAATCATGCCCGCCTCCAACGTCAAGGAATCCGGGGTTGGTATTCGGGTGGCGCAATGAGGTGCGCCGGCTCCGCGAGCGGATCCCCGTTGATGTCGACTTCCTTCACCGAAATGATGTTCGGAAACATCGTCGGCATGTAGTACCAACGAAGGCCGACTACCAGCACTCGGTAGTATCGGCCGGGCACGAGCGCATTCTTAACGCCCTGTGCGTCGATCTTGCCGAGGTGTACGGCGCGCTCGTTCTCGTACTCCCGCATCTTGCCAGGCTTGAACAGGTCCTGCGCATGTATCAAGTAGCGAACCGTCCCGGACGGTGTGCTCTGATGCTGCAACACGTCATCGTCCAAGATCTGGACGTAGTGAGGCCGCGGAACGATGAAGGACCCCGGCAGAGCAACGAAGACGAGCGTGGCAACGATGGCCGCGAGTTTGTGAGCCCAACCCCATCTCCAGAACCGGAGCGCCGTGTTTCGGATGGATACGTAGGTCCGCGCCGCAGGACGGGCGAGGTCCCTGTAAAACACCATCCGGCGAGCCCACAGAGCGCGGGTGGCCTCCGGAATCGTGTCGCCGGTCTCGGCCTTGCCGCCTCCGGCGATCCAGGCGAAGAGGATCGCCGCGCCAGAGGAGAGAATCCGGATCCCGTGCAGTACCGTGGCGATCGCCCAAAGCCAGAAGCCCACCGCGGCGACGACCAAATAAAGTGCGAACGGGATGAAGCGCAGGTGATGCCACCACCGTACCGCTTCCATCCTGACCCACAGGTCGACCGGAGCTTCGGGATAATATTGACGCCTGGCCGCCCCCGGGCCGCCCCCACCCAACCACTCGAGAGTCCAGATCACTCCGCGGAGCAGAGTGCGGATGACAACAAAGACCGCCTGAACGATCCACGTCCAGAAGAGCACGACTGCGAAAAAAAGATAGAAGCCGAACAGGAGGAACCGGAGATGGTGCCACCACCTGATGGTGCCGTCCTTCAGGGCGATACCAGCCTCGACCCCCCACTCGATGAGACGTTCTTCGCGACCGAGCGACTCGCCAGCGCCCTCTTCGGGCACAGAGACCTCTGTGTCCGGTTCATGAGCAGCGGCGGTCCCGACGGGACCTTCCGTCGTTACGACCGCTTCCGCGTCATTGTCGTCTCGCTGCGTCATGCCGCTCTATCCAATGCTGCCTAGGCCTCGTCATCTGATCGGTCCGCGATGCGTCCACCACCGCGGGCCACCAGAATACTCTGTACCACCAAGTCGGGGCCAGAGTCCGGACGCACCTCGATGCTCTTGTCGATCAACTCCTTCGCGAAGCGTGTGGCACTCGGATCTCGCTTCACGATCCGGGCAGCCCACTCCGTGGTGCGGATCGCCAATTCGGCAAAGCCAACGACCTCCGTCAAGAAACCTGCAGCGAATGCCTCTCGCGCGCTCCAAACTCGCCCGGCCAAGATGAGCTCTTTGGCTCTCAATGGGCCCACCAGTTGGGCGAGCAGCCGGGTCCCACCCGCTGCTGGCAACAGGCCGAAGTTAGGCTCGGGAAGCCAGAAACGGGCGGTCTCTGAAGCGAGCCGGAGATCGCACGCCATGGCCAGTTCCATTCCTCCGCCGACGGCAGCCCCGTTGATAGCTGCAATCGTGACGCACTCACTCTCACGCACGCGGCGGAAGACGCTCTCACTCTTCATGGTGAGGACCGACTGCCAATCCCGTTCGGCGATTTCAGTCCTGTCTGCGCCGGCACAAAAGTTCTTCTCCCCCTGCCCCGTGATCACGATTACCCGAATCTCTGGATCCGCGTCCGCGAGTTCTACCTCGGCCCGGAGCTGATCGAGCATCTCAGCCGAATAAGCGTTCGCCTTCTCAGCCCGGGCCAACGTCACTACAGAAACGCCGTCCGACACTGAGCCCGTGACCGCTCCGGTGACCGCTCCGTCGTCGAGCGGAGACGTCGAATCCGTGCTCACGTGGCGGCCGCGTAGTCCAGGAAATTCTCGACGGAGTAGTCGCCGACCAGCTCTCGCCTCGCGTTGTTCGTCAGTCGCTGACTCCGCCCGCACTCGTACAGCCTCTCGGTTCCGAGATCGAGAAGGACGTTGAGCGTGGAAAACCAGTTCATGGGGGAAGCGACGTTGTTCGCGATCTCGCGTCGAACGTCCGCGGCGCTCTCGAGTGGCTTGCCATCGATAGCCGAGACCACGACACGCTTGGGGTCCGAGGTCTTGACAGAGGCGACGGTGTCTCGGTTCCCGGACACGACTCCACTCAACGCGGTGGAGTGAAAGGGCGCAGTCACGGGAATCAGGAGGGTCTCCTCCGCGCCGGCCTCAGTGCAGTCCGAGAGGACCGTGTCCACGACCTCGCTGGGCCCTGCGATGATGAGCGTGCTGGGGCTGTATACGTCGGTGACCTCGACCGGGCCGTCGAGGCATGCTCGCACGCGAGCCTCCTCGAGTCCCATGACCGCACCCATCGCGTAGCTCACCCCCTCGACAGCTTCGTGGACCCTCGTGCAGACCTCGCGCATGACCCTGAAGCCCTCACCGAAGTCGAGCGCGCCCGCGTAACAGAGCGCTCCGAAGAGGCCCATGCTGTATCCGGTGACGATATCGGCCTCGGATCGATGCTCACCGAGCCAATCCGCCATCGCCAGACTCTCAAGATAGCAGGCGTAGTGCGCGTTCATCGTTGCAGCGAGGTCCTCTACGCGCCCCGGCTCCGAGAACGCGAAAAGGTCACCGGACACGTCAACGAAGTCGCCCGCACGCTCCGTCCACTGCTCCAACAGGTCGGAATAGCCAGGAATCGAGTCAGATTCCAGGTCCCGGTCTCGCATGGGGAATGTCGGGAACATATATGCGACGTTGGGCATCGAAACGGTGCGCCTACGGGGCGATGAGATGGGGTGCAAAGCCTAGGCGGAAGCGGAATGAACGGCAATGCGGAAACAATCGCCAGTCTTGACAGTGGAGCGGTGGGACGCGGTATCTTCGCAGTTCTGTTCGCACCACCCTGGCCAAGCCCATCCTCTCCCTCGCGAGAAGTCCGTGCTCATCACCATCTTGACCTTCATGCTCGGCGTGTTCCTCGCTCCGGCGATACGTCCTCTGTTTCGGCCGGTCTTCGTCGAGATGATCCGCGCCGGACTGGTGTTGGCCGACGAGGTGAAGCGTATGTCAGCGACGCTAGGTGAGAGCATGGAGGACGCGCGCGCCGAGGCTGCCGCAGAGGAAGCGGCGCAAGCCGAGGAGGCCTCAGAAGAGGCACCGGAAGGCGATGCGGGTGAAGAGGACGCGGAAGGCGATGCGGGTGAAGAGGACGCGGAGACAGAAGCGGAAGCGTCTGACGAGCCCGCACCGAAACCAGCTGCGAAGCCCAAGGGCGGCCCCAAGAAAAAGTCGGCGAAGAAGAAATAGTAGTAGCCTGCCCTACGCCCTCTTCTTCAGAGCCTCGCCCGTCTGCACCCGCCACATGTTCGCGTAGAGCCCACCCGCTTCGACGAGCTCGTCGTGCGACCCCTGCTCAACCAGGACACCTTCCTCCAACACACAGATGTTGTCCGCGTGCCTCACCGTGGAAAGGCGGTGCGCGATGATGATCGTGGTCCGACCCTCCGTCGCCGCATTCAGCGAGCGTTGGAGCGCTGCCTCGGTCTCGTAGTCCAGTGCGGATGTCGCTTCGTCGAAGACGAGGATGGCGCAGTCAGGAAGAAGTGCGCGCGCGATCGCGATGCGTTGTCTCTGTCCGCCCGACAGAGACGACCCACCGAACCCGATCAGTGTGTCGTACCCATCCGGTAGCGCCTGGATGAAGCCATGCGCCTCCGCGGCCCGTGCGGCGCTCATGACCTCGTCGAGCGTGGCTCCCGGAGCGCCGAAGGCAATGTTGTCTCGAATCGTGCCCGAGAAGAGCGTCACTTCCTGTGGCACCATGGACACGGTGCGGCGCAGATCCCGCAGCTTCACGTCCCTCAGGTCGATTCCGTCGATGCGCACCGAGCCTGACTGAGTGTCGTAGAAGCGCATCAGCAGTCGGACAAGGGTGCTCTTCCCTGAGCCGGTCGAACCGACGATCCCGGTCGTCTGTCCCGCGCCGCAGCGTAACTCTAGTCCCTTGAAAATCGGGTGCCCAGGCGTGTACTCGAACCCGACATCTTCGAACGTGACATGGCCGGCCACGGAGGAAGCATCCATGGCTAGGTCGCCACTCTTCACCAGTGGCTCCGTGTCGAGAGTCGTGTAAATGCGTTCGAGCGCGGCCTCCGTACGCTGGTAATTCTCCAGCCCTGTGCCGGCTCGAGCCAAAGCGGCCATCAAGCGGAGCTGCGAGTACGCGACAGTATCGAGCGCACCGACGGCCATCGCGCCACTGAGAGCCTGAGAACCGCCCCACACGAGCGTCGTCACGAAGCCCACCCCGACGATCGAGCGGAGTGTGGGCACATACAGAGAGTCCAGCGCCTGGGCGTACATCGCGGTCTTGAGGTGAAGCTCACCGGCCTCCCTGACACGCTCCGCCTCACTGTCCTGAGCGTCGAAGCCGATGAGCGTCCCCATGCCAGCAATGTTGCCAGCCATCATGGCACGCACCCGCTCCGCCATCATCCGTTCGGCCAGGGCGCGCTGCTTGAGGGGTCGAAGAAGCGCGGTCGATGCCATGACCAGGGGTGGGATCCCCAGGAGCTGCAGCATTCCCATTTTCGGTGACGCGATCGCGAAGGCAGCGCCGGTGATGGCGGTATTGCTGGCGATACCGACCAAGGGGTCGATGCCCTGCATGATAAACTGGTGCACGCGCTCGACGTCCTGGTCGAGAATCGTCATCCAGTCGCTGACGTCCTTAGACTCGAGGACGGCCATATCCATGTTCTGCACATGCTCGTACAGCTCGTTTCGCAGGTCTCGGCGCACGACGAATGCCAGCTCAGCCGACGTCTCTTCCTTCGCATGCTCGAGGAGGGCCGCCAGGCCCCAAAGTCCTACGCTGATGCCACCCAGTGCAAACATGCGAGAGCGTGCCGTAGCGAAACCAATGCGCCCGAGCAGCGAAGTCGGACCATTCACGACCGTCCCGATCGCCAGGCCCACGAGCAATGGCGGCACCGCGTCGGCCAACCCGTCTGCAATCGAGGCCGCAATCGCTCGGCGTCTCAGATCCGGATACTTGGCCGTAGAGTCGAGCAGCCGCTGGAGCGGTGTGGGTGACGCAACCGGCGCCTCTTTTTTCCGGACGGCGACTGCGTTGGACTCGGTCTTCGATTCGCGCTTGGTCCCATTCAACTCGGCCTCTGTGGCCTGGCCGAGCGCCTCGAGCATCCAGTGCTGCAAGTCGTCATCGGTCGCTTCGGGCGAGAACTCGACCAAGACGCTGCCAGACCACGGGTTCGCCTTGACCGAGTCTACCAGAGGCTGTTCCTTCATCCCCCTTACAACGGCCTGAGCCATCGCGGGTTTCTTCAGGATCGGCCGCACCTCCAATCGCACGCGCCCCGGAAGGCACGATAGGACCTTAAAATGCGGACTAGTGACTTCAGCGTGGTTCATTCTGGCGACGGCTTGGGCAGGGTCGGTACCGGATGTTTTCGGTGGGGGGGCGCAATTATGGGGCATGATCGGTGTCGCCGCGACCAGGAGCCGATTCGGTGACCGCCCTCGCTCCGGAGAGACTCTCCCACCTGGACAACGCGGTCCGTCAAATGTTGCTGACGGGCGAGCGCGGCGGCTTCGACATCATCGGCGCGGGTGAAATCACCTGCGTCGTGGGGATCGATGAATTTGCGTGTAAGCGACTCCCGCCGGTCACCGACCCGAGCCGGTTGGACGCGTACGGCACCCTGCTCGTCTCGTATCTCGGAGCGCTTAAGAAAATCGCCATTCCGGTCGTGGAGACCGAGTGGCAGACCGTCCCCGGTCCGGCCGACCACGTGGGATACATCATCCAACCGCGGCTGCCTGCGGACACCATTCTCCACAAGGTCATGGCCTCCATGTCGGATGCGGAGAACGTCGCGGTACTGAGCACCATCCTCGATCACGTGGACGCATGTGTCGACGCCGGCATCGGCATCGACCCGCAATTTTCCAACTGGGCTATGGCGGACGGGCGTCCGCTCCTGCTGGATGTCACGACCCCGATGCTCCGGGATGAGGACGGCAACGATCTTTTGGACACGGAGGTCTTCGTCGTGATGCTGCCCGTCGTGATCCGCAGCTTCGTCCGACGCTTCATGATCGGTGACCTCCTAAACAAGAACTTCGAAAAGCACGGCATCCTGCTGGATCTGATCGGGAACATCGTCAACTACGATCTCGATCATCTGACCGAGGTCTTTCTGCCAATCGTGAACGAGCGGCTTGAGGCGCCGCTCACGATGAAGGAGATCAAGGGATACCGGCGTGAGGAGTACTGGACGTGGTTGGCGATCCGAAAAGCGCTTCAGATAGAGCAGTTCTGGCAGCGACGGATTCGAGGGAAGCCCACCCTGCACCTCCTGCCCTCGGAGTTCGTCGCTCCAAGTTGACGAAGCGCTTTCCTAGACCGAGCTCTTCTGCTCCGCGGTGGCACGCTCCAGTTCAGCGCTGAACTCCTTGGCTCGGTCGATGGAGTCTACAATGATGTCGAGCGCGCTGTCCAGCATCTCCTTCGTGTAGTTGGGCGAAAGAGACAGGCGATACCGCGCGACGCCGCGTTGGACCACAGGGAACTCTAGGCACGTAGCGATGAGGCCGGCCTGGAACGAGAACATCCCTGCCAGGCGCGCATGGGATTCCTTGCCAACGTTCACCGGGACGATCGGCGACGGGTGACCGAAGAGGCCCAGGCCCCTGGCTTCCGCACCCGCACGGATGTGCAGGACGTTGTCCATCATCGCTTCCCGGCGCGTGTCCCCTTCCGGACTGGTCACGATGGCGAGCGATTCCGCCGCGACACCAATCTGTACCGGAGAAATTCCGGTCGAAAAAGTGAACGGACTCCCGAAGCACAGTTGTGCCCACTCAACACCGCTCGACTTCGTGGAGACGAAGCCGCCGTTGGTGCCGAAGCTCTTTGAGAACGCGCCCGCAATAATGTCGACGTCGTCCAGCAAGCCGGCGACTCCAATCGTACCGGTACCGCCGGGGCCCGTCGAACCCAGGTCGTGAGCCACGTCGACTAGCACCATGGCGTCGTATTCCTTGCTGACCTCCACCAGTCCCTTCATGTCCGGCGCATCACCATCCATGGAGAAGAGCCCCTCGGTCATCACCAGGATGCCTGACTTCGGGTTGTCCTCACGGATCGCGGCGAGTCTCGACCGGAGATGCTCGTTGTCCAGATGGCGAAAGGTCTGGACGTTCGGGGTCGACGCATACGCACCGTTCTGCAGGGAGCTGTGGGCAAGCTCGTCCATCACGACGAAGTCGTCTCGCCGGACGACCCCAGCCACCGCGGTGTAGGCCGCTGCCCACCCCGTAGGACAGAGGTAGACCGACCGGCGGCCCATGAACTCTGTGAGGCTCGCCTCCAACGCCTTCGCGTGAGGGGAGTGTCCAGCAAGCGGGCGTGATGATGGCGTGTGATGCCCATGGTCACGAATCGCTCGAATGGCGGCCTCCTTGAGTCGCTCGTCGTAGGCCAGGCCGAGGTAATCCACGGAGGTGAGATTAATGCCCTTCACCGTGGGTCCCGTGGGGTGCACGACCTCGCTCTCAGCGTCCAGGTCAGCGGTTGCGATTAGAGCGTAGGGCCAAAGCCCGTGGTCCACCCGTCCCTTCATCCACTGGTAGAGGCGCTCATTCCGTTCGGCCATGTTGCCCGATCCAGGGAAGAAGCGTCCCATGTTCGATCCTAGCGCCCGCCAGGCACCTTCATCGTTCGGATCGAGGGCGGGCCAGCCCTTGGGGCCCCCTATAGAGTCTTTTGACATGGTTTCTGAGTAGGGTTAGGACGGGGCACCCCGGGGGGTGCGCCCGGGGGGTGCGCCCGGGGGGTGCGCCCGGGGGGTGCGGAAGGGCGCGAATTTGCCAATAGCCCCTATGATTGTCAAACTCTGATCGTTCGTAGCACATCCCCTAGAAAATAACCCCGCCTAGGCGGGCCCCCTGCTGGAGATCCCAATGTTCCGAAAGCTCTTAAGACTCGCCAACACACCGACTGTCATGGTGGTCGCCGGCATCTTTCTGGCCGCATCGAGCGCGATCGAATTGGGCGAGGCCCTCATGTCGTTCCGGGACGGCCTGAAGGGCGAACATGGAGCCTTCATCTACGGTTTGATGTCCACAATGAAGGGCCTTGGCGAGCTCGGCGAGGTGGAAGAGGGCGTGCTCCTCGCAGGCGAATCCGAGAAGGACGTCGAGAAAGCGCGCGAAGAAGCGGCCGGCTCGGACGAGGCATGATCGGTTCTCGGGTCGATCACGTGGGCATGGTGGTCGATTCGCTGGAAACCGCTCGCCCCTTGTTCGAGGCCCTGAGCGGAACCACGGCCTCTGATATAGTGGAGATTCCAGAGATGGGGCTCCGGCTCTCTTTCGTGGGAGGGTTCGAGTTGATGCAGCCCACGGATGCAGAGTCGCTGGTGGGGCAGTTTCTCGAACGCCACGGCCCATCTGCACACCACGTGGCATTCAGAGTCCCGGATCTTCCGGAAGCCCTGGATCGCCTCAAGCAGGCCGATGTCGCGCTCTTCGATGAGGTACCCAGGATGGGTGCTCAAGGGCACCGTATCGCTTTTCTTCATCCGCGCAGTACAGGAGGCACACTCATCGAGGTCGTCGAGCGCTCCGATGATTGAGCCCTCTGCGATCGCACCTATACACGAGACTGAATCCATGACCGAGAAGTCGATACGCTCCGCACTCCCCAGCCTGCTCATCGTCGCACTGGTGAGCGGATCCATGGCACTCCCCATCGCTTCCGCCGCTCAGGAAACGCTCGAGTCCGAGTCACAGTTGCTGGCATCCGCGCCCGCGCGTGGTTCCTCCGCAGCGTCTCTCACCTTAGGGATGAAGATCGAGGACGGTAGGACTGAGATCCGCGGCTATTCAGCGTCCGGGACGTGGGCTCGCTCATCCATGAGCGGTACGGTGATCCGTTTGGATGGGAACATGACGCGCGGTGAGTACCGCCCGCCGGCAGGCGCTTCTCGGATCACCGTTGACGACGCGCAGAGCCTGACGCTCTCCCTCGTGCATCCGCTGAAGGGGCCCATCGCCCTGATCGGTTCGGGCGCGTGGAGCCGTGATGTTCCGGTCGGCCTGGATCGCCGGCTGCTGGTTCAGGGCGGCATTGGCTTCATCGTGCATAGGCCGAACAAGGTCCTATGGACAGTCGGCCCCGTGTTCGGCTTCGGGAACCAGGACAACCACGTATCGGCGGGCGGCGACGGCATCATCAACTTCGGTGGACGGCAGACGCTCGCTTGGACGGTCACGCCGACGTTTGGCATCGAGAGCTCGTTCAGTGCCTACCAGGACGTCGACGACTCTGACGACTACTCGCTCGACTTCAGCGTCTCCGGCACGGCGCGCGTCGCCTCCCGGCTCGGCATGAAGGTCTCCTACTCGTACACGAAAGAGGGGATTCACCCCGCGGCCGTGGGTTCCACGCAAACACGCCTCCAGTTCGGCGCAACGATCACCCTCATGGGTGGGTGATGGATGAACTGACCAGCGTGTTGGATCGACTCGAATCCAACCGCTCTTTACTGCGGTCCGGCGCCTACTACGAGCTGCTCGAGCACCTGTGGGCGCCGGACGCGGAAGCGCCCGGAATCGGGCGCCTAGGACCGCACGCAGCGGAGGCCGTGCCGGCGCTGGTAGCGTGGCTGGCCCGGGACAACGCCCCGGATCGAGGCCGCGCCGCCTTTCTTTTGGCGCTCTTGGCGGAGGCAACCGACGAAGGAGGCGAACGCCCACTCCACGCCGCGATCAGCGAGTCCCTGCCGGCGTTTCTAGACGCCTTTGACGGCAGCGGTGCGGACGATGCCGACTCGAACCTACAGTCCAGTGATCCCGCGCTGTATGAATCCCTGCTGTTCCTAGTGTCGCATTTCGGTGAGGACGCTGATTCCATCATCCCCCGGCTAGCCGAGGTCCTCGGGGCGGAGAATCGCGGGATGCATGCCGTGAAGAGGGTGTTCGACACGGAAGCATCGCGCCCGGAACACAGCCGGGCCATTTCGACCTTCCTAGGCGGGCGGGCGAGTTACGAGGCCGGCGAAGACCGCCTCGCCCTCTGCCGCTCGACGTTGGCGTGCCCGTCATGCCACGGGGCACTGGACTTCGAGGAGGATGAGATCGAGTGTGCGGGCTGCGCCACGAAGTACGCTTGGCATGACGACATCCCGGATCTCGTTCCGTCTGGCCAATCGACCCCCAGCGAGTTCCCGGCGGAGCTCGTCGACATGTATGAGAAGGGCACGCGACCACGCTTCGTGAGCCTCATGTCCGGTGATTGGACGAGCGTCGTGGACCGGTCTATCGAGGCGGACTATATCAGGCGGCACCTCACCCCGGTACCGGGCCCGGTACTCGACCTCGCGTGTGGTGCGGGCGGCATCACCCAGCTGGTCGCAGACGCCGTCGGCGCGGCCCGGATTCTCGCGCTCGACTACAGCGTCCCCATGCTGGGGGCCTGCGCGGGCGCGATTCCGCATGTGATTCCGGTGCGAGGCGACTCTTCTTCACTCCCGATCGCAGACGGGAGCTTGGGCGGAGCCAACTGTTCAGACGCGCTGCAGGCGCTACCCGACCCGGAGGCCGCCATTCGGGAAGTGGCGAGATGCCTCAGGCCAGGTGCGCCGTTCACCTGCTTCACATTTCGTGAAGGTCCTGGGCCTTATGCTTACTTCCAGAGCCGACTCAGCGCGCATCGAAGGCACCTGTTCACCGACGCTGCGATCCATGAGGCCGCGGAGCGCGCGGGACTCGAGGTCACGGATATGAGTGGTCCCAGTCAGGCCCTGTTCTTTACGGCGAGGAAGCTTCCGAGCTGACCGGGCCGCTGACCTCGAGCACCCGGATGGGCAGACTTCGCGGACCCCTAATCTGCCCCACGCTCCACTGGACCTCAGCCGGATCGACCAACTCGAAGCGGGGGAAGCGGGCCATAAACTCCTCGAGGCCTACCCTGAGTTCCAGTCGAGCAAGGCTCGATCCCAAGCACCGGTGCGCACCGAGCCCAAATGCAACGTGACGATTCTCCGCTCGATCCAGGAGCACTTCATCCGGTCGCTCAAAAACCTCCGGGTCGCGGTTGGCCGCCGGGAACGGCAGCAAGACCCACTCGTTCTCAGCCATCGGACACCCATGGAAGTCCACGGCCTTCTTCACCACGCGTGCCATCGTGACCGGAGCATAGGCACGTAGGAGTTCCTCAATCGCCGTCGGCATGAGGTCCGCTTCAGTGCCCATCCGCTTCAGGTCGTTCGGATGGGTGGCCAGGTGGTGGAGGCTCGACCCGATCGCGCTCCAGGTGGTGTCGATACCCGCAATCATGAGCAACGTGATCGTCCCGCGAATGTGCCGGTGGTCCAGCGGTTCGCCCATCAACTCCGAGTTCAACAGGAGCGTCGTGAGATTGTCTTCCGGTACGTTCTTGTGACGCTCGATCAATGCGTCGAAGTACTCGTCCATGTGCTCACGAACCGGCCGTTGTTCATCTGCAGATAGGGACACAGCCTCCAGCATCGCGTACACGAAGTCGAGCAAGAGCGCGTCGTCCTCCGGCGGGACACCTACCATCCGTCCAATGATGCGCACCGGAATGTGTTGCGCGAACTGGGTCGAGGCGTCGATCACATCGCCGGGTGATACGGCCCCCATGTCATCGAGGCGGGCACGGCACACTGCCCGAATCTCCTCCTCGTGGGCCGCAATCTTCTTGGGGGCGAACGACGGCAAGAGCAGTCGTCGGGCCTGCGCGTGAAACGGCGGATCACTCGTGATGGGCGGGCTCGAGCCCTGGGGCGCCTCACCGCCTCCGCGCACCTCGTTCACGACCACGTCCACACTGGAAAAATGCTCGGTGTCGTATGCGATCTCCCGAACGAATTCGTGGGTCAAGGGAAGCCACACGCCGCCGAACCGGTCGCTATGCGCGACCGGGCACTTGCCCCTGAGAGCGGCCCAGATCTCCGGAGCGCTCCGGTTGTACTCTGGGTCCGTATGATCGAAATCGGTCTCCAAACTCCGCACGGGACCAAACTTGGAAGCGCTCATGAAAGGAACTCAACTCCATGGGATTCGAAATTCAGGGGCGACCGGCCCCGGGGACTCGACAAAGCTGCTCGCTGCAGCCGCATCATAGTAACCACATCGAGTCCAGCCTTCTCGTATGCCTCGAGCCGTCGAACGAGGAACGCCGGGAGGCGATCACCATCAACAACCAACTGAAGGAGTTGGCCGCCGACGCCGCACCCGGGCTGCGCTGACCGGCGGGGCGCTATCGCTCCCAGACGACGCGGCCACCCACAACCGTGAGGTCTACGAGCATCGTTTCCAAACACGGGTCGGGGCAGGTCAGGTAGTTCGCGGCGGTCACGACGACGTCCGCGAGTTTGCCCACCTCCAAGGTTCCAAGCTCGTCCTCGCTGAAGGTTAGATAGGCGTACGCGGCTGTAGCCGCCCGGAGGGCTTCGAGGCGAGTCACCTTCTGGTCCGCTCCCACGACCCCCGCGCTGATGGTGCCTCGGGTGGTGAAGTGATGGAGGACCCACCAGGGGTCGTAAGGGACGACTGGAGAATCCGTCCCGAGAGAGACGGGCACCTCAGCATCGAGAAACGCCCTCAGTGGCGTGGTCAGGCCAGCCCGGTCCCGGCCCCAATACTCGACCAAACTCGGAGCGGCCAGATAGAGATGGTCCTGGGCCGACACCACGAGTTGGAGTTCCCTCATTCTGGGGAAGTGATCATCCCTTGGAATGAACGCGTGCTCAACGACCCATCGCTCCCCGGTAATTGGGGCGTCGCGGTTAGCTGACTCGTAAGCATCCAGCACCAGGTCGATTGCGGCATCACCCACCGCGTGCGTAGCGACCCGCCATCCGGCGGCGTGAAGTGCACGCACAGATTCGACGAAAGGCTCTCGCGGGACGGTCTGCAGGCCATAGAACGTCCCACCCTCACCCCACGGCTCTTCGTAGGGATCCCTCATCAGCCCCCCTTCGAAGCCACCGTCTACACCGAGTTTGACGCCACCCATCTTCAGCCATGCGTCTCCCTCATCGGGATCTGGCCAGTCCTCCATGGCCTCCGCCAGTTGCTCGGGTAACCCCGACCGAGGTGCGCGCATGAGCACTTCGACTCGGAGATTGAGCCGACCTTCATCGCGTAGGCGTTGCAGTGACGCGTATTGGGCAGGCGACGTCCCCGGGTGGCGGATGCTCGTGAGACCGCGGCTGTTCAAGATGCGATGAGCCGCTTCTTGTTCGTCGAGGACCACATCCGGACCGGCTGGAGAGGGCGACGGCAAGGAAACGAAGTCCTTCGCTCGGTCCACCAGTTCACCATTGAGCCGCCCATCGTCATATCGCCCGATGCGGCCGCCAGCCACGTCATCGGTCGACTCGTCGATCCCCCATCGATCCAGAGCAGCGCTGTTCAGAATGAACTCGTGACCTCCGCGGACGACCACGACGGCCTTGTTGGGCGCGGCTCGATCGAGGTCGTCCCTGTAGGGTAGCCGCTGCTCGGCCAGCTGCCCCTCGTGCCAGTCACTGTTGGTGACGACAACTCCGCCTGGGTCGGTTCCCTCAGCCCGCTCACGAATCGCGTCGAGCACGTCTTCCACGGACCGGGCCCGAGAGAGGTCGACACCGGGCCCGCCGCCGATCGAGTGGAAATGGTTATCGGCCAGCCCGGGGATCACCGAGCGTCCGCTCAGTTCAACGACCCGAGTATGGGGCCCGATGAGCCTCCTGACTTCGGACTCGTCTCCCACGACCACGATGCGTTCGCCCCTGATGGCCAGTCCCTCCGCGACCCCCTGAGAGGTCACAGTCACGACCGAACCTCCCACGAAGACGAGATCGGCAGGTTCAGGGCCTGCGCATGCTGCGAGCAGAGTGGCCAGGCCGAGCACGGTGAGTCGGCCACATACGGAGTCGAGCATCCAAGGCTCCAGATCGCGCGGGAAAGGCCGGCCTCATGGCCAGCCCGCTCATAGTACGATCCGGAGGGGAAGCCGGTCTACAGTGGACACGCCATCCGAGGATGGCCGCACCGGAGCCCTACGCCTGCCGGGTCCACTTCAGCAGAGTCGGCAAGTTCGGCAGCTTGCCGTACATAAGCAGTCTGACGCGGACAATCTTGGCTGCGGCCCACATGGAGGCGTACGCGCCTGCGGTCCCGAGAGCGATCGATACCCACACCTGCTAAAGCGGCGGTAAGACTTCGGACGGATGACGAAACGGTGCCCGGGAAAAGAGTTGGCTCAAACAGCCTGTCCTGCCAGGAAACCCTGGACCGAGGGGGTTGAGGTGACGGCGGAGCCGGAGGCTCCTGTTAGGTATCCGGCGGCCGGGGGGTGGTCGGTAGACCAAGCCACGCAGTGGCGCAAATGGCAGATCCTACTGCCGCGCCCGCATTTGACACCGTTGGCGGAGCGCCTCTATTGGTAATCCAAGAGTTCACCCGGGGCCCGGTCCCCGCACCCACCCGGCCCGATGCCAATCCATCACCTCGCTGACCGAGGCCGGCTTGGCGCCTGCCGACTTCGAGAGGTTTGTCATGCGTGCACGCAGATGTTCTCCATTCGGACCCCTGCCCCTGCTCGCGGCCGTCGCGTTTGTGGGGTTGCCACTCGCAGACCTCGCGGCTCAGGGCGCGCCTGACCCCGCAAGTTACGCGGGCCTCGAGTGGCGGCACATCGGACCTGAGGGTAACCGCTTCTCCGCCGCGGTCGGAATCGCGGGAGACATAGCGACGTACTACGTCGGAGCGGCCTCGGGCGGTATCTACAAGACGACTGATGGCGGTGTGCATTGGGATGAGATCTTCGACGACCAGCCGGTCCAATCGATCGGGGCGCTCGCGGTTTCTCCTGTCGACCCGAACATCGTTTGGGCGGGCACCGGTGAGGGGAAGATTCGGAGTCACATCTCCGTCGGGCAAGGCATCTACAAATCCACCGACGCGGGTCAGACATGGACGCTGATGGGGCTGGAGCAGACCGGCCGTATCCCCCGCTTGGCCGTGCATCCGACGAATCCCGATATCGTCTACGTATGCGCGCTCGGCCACTCGTACGGTCCTCAGCCGGAGCGTGGCGTCTACCGCACGACGGACGGTGGGGAAAGTTGGGAGCACGTGTTGTTCATCGACCAGGACACCGGCTGCTCCGACATCGCCATGGACCCGTCGAACCCACGGGTGCTCTTCGCTGGCACGTGGCAACTCGAGATCCATACCTGGGGCCGGACCAGCGGTGGGCCGGGCGGCGGGCTACACGTTTCCCGTGACGGCGGGGACAGCTGGGAAAAGCTGAACGGAGGAGGCGACGACATCGGCTTGCCTCAGCTCCCGGTGGGCAAGGTGGCGGTGGCGATCGCGCCATCGAACACCCAGCACGTCTACGCCATGTTCGAGACTGGTGACGGGTTCCCCTGGAACGGCCAGGAGACGGAAGACGGTCAGGTGTGGGTCTCCCAGGACGGCGGCCGGTCGTGGTCGTTGATCTCGCGGGATCACTTCGCGATGGGCCGGCCTCACTACTACTCGCGGGTCGTCATCGCTCCCGACGACGAAGACGAGGCCTACTTTCTGACCGCATCCTTCGCGCGATCGACCGACGGCGGGCGCACACTGGACGTCGTGCCTCGCCCGCTGGCTCCGGGCGGTGACCACCACGACATGTGGATCGATCCCACCAACCCCGAGAGAATGATCGTCGCGCACGATCAGGGCCTGTCCATCTCCATCAACCGTGGGAAGACTTGGTTCCGACAGCGGCTCAACAACGCGCAGATGTACCACGTGACGGTGGACAGCGAGATTCCGTACAACGTGCTCGGCAACAAGCAGGACGAGCCGACGTACCGAGGGCCGAGCAACAGCCGGATCATGGGCCAGCGGCGCATCACGGGGATTCCGCGCGGCATGTGGCATCACGTGGGCGGCGGAGAGAGCGGATGGGCCACGCCGGACCCCGTGGATCCGAACATCGTCTGGTCGTCCGCGTCGGGATCGGGCATGGTCGGCGGCATCGTGGTCCGCTACGAGGAGGACCGCCGCCAGTACCGTGCGGTCGAAGTGTGGCCTGAGCAGAGCCGCGGCGCCGCATCCGGCGTGCGTTACCGCTTCGTGTGGGACGCTCCGATCACCATCTCGCCGCACGATCACAACACGGTTTACGTCGGGAGCCAACACGTGCACCGGACGCGCGATGGAGGTCAGAGCTGGCAAGTCATCAGTCCCGACTTGACCCTCAACGACCAGAGTCGCATGGGACTCTCCGGCGGCCTCACCGGCGACAACATCGGCGTCGAATACGCGGGTGTCGTGTTCGGGATCGCCGAGTCGCCCATCGAACAGGGTCTGATTTGGGCCGGCACCAACGACGGCCTCCTCCACGTGACACGCGACGGTGGTGACTCGTGGACCGACGTTACCGGCAATATGCCCGGAACCCCCGAGTGGGGAGCGGTGCGCAGCATAGCAGCTTCGCGGTATGACGCAGCCACCGCTTATGTGGCCGTGGACGGGCACCAGGCGAACGTCCGCGACCCACACATCTACCGCACGCGCGACTGGGGTGCCTCGTTCGAGAAGATCACGGACGGGATCCCCCGCAGCATGCTCAGCTACACCAAGGTGATCGCCGAGGACCCGAAGAGGCAGGGCCTTCTCTACGTAGGCACCGAGAACGCAGTCTACGTCTCGTTCAATGACGGAGACGACTGGCAGCCGCTGCAGAATAACCTCCCGCACGCACCCGTCTCCGGCATCGTGATCCAGGAACACTTCAACGATCTGGTCATCGGCACGTACGGCCGTGGCTTCTGGATCCTCGACGATCTGGCGCCCCTTCAGCAGGTGACACCCCAGGTGATGTCATCTGCGTCACACCTGTTCGAGCCGCGGGACGCCTACCGCTTCCGACCGATCACACCCCCGTCGGTCCCCTATAGCGACCCAACCGAGGGACAGGATCCCGATTACGGAGCGTCGATCAACTATTGGCTGGCCCAAGCGGCCGCTGAGACGCCGACGATCGAGCTCCTCGATGGTGCGGGAACCACTGTGCGGACCTTGGATGGGACGAATGAGCGTGGAGTGAACCGTATCCACTGGGATCTCGAGGACGAACCCAACGACCCCGTCCAGCTGTTCACGAGCCCGCTCTACGCGCCACAGATCGTGGTCACCGAAGAAGGCCGTTCGGCCCCCGGAGGCAGGCAGATATCGATCCTCATGCCACCGGGACAGTACACCGTACGTCTGAACGTCGACGGACAGACGCACGAACAGCCACTCACCATCATCAAGGACCCGCACTCGGCGGGGTCGCCCGCCGACATACGAGCCCAGATCTCGTTCCTGCGGGAGGTGCGCGAAGACGTCGTCACCGCGGGTAAGGCCGTGCACCGGGTCGAGGCCATGCGCGTGCAGCTCCATACCATGGCGCGCTTCGTGGAGGATCAGGCGATCGCGGCCGCACTCGACGACCTCGAAGAGAAGCTCGTCAGCCTCCAGATGAACATGGTCGACCTACGCCTGACGCCGCAGGGGCAGGACGGTACGCGCTTCGAGGCGAAGCTCCTGCAAAAGCTGGGTTATTTGACCGGGGGACTCTCGATCGCCGACTTCCGGCCGACGGATTCGGAAGCGGAGGTGAAGACGATCCTTCACGATCAGCTTCGAGACCACCTGATGGCATTGGAGTCCCTCGTGGCATCCGACGTGGCGGCGCTGAATCGTATGTTGAGCGCCCGGGGGCTACTCCTCATCACGGACCGCTGAGGTTGGCGCCCTGGTTGAGCGACTCGACATGAGCCAACCGGCCGTCTCCAAGCAGCTACGTGTGCTCCGGGAAGCCGGGCTGGCCTCCGTGCGCAGAGACGCCCAACGCCGGATTTACCGTCTCAACGCCGAAGGCCTGCGAGAGCTCGACGAGTCCTGGGTGTTGGAACACATGCGCAGCGGTTAAGGCGTGAGTTGGTAGAACCCGAGCACCATGAGATCCCACACCAGATGTGCGACAATCACAGCCGGGAGGCTGTCGGTGTAGGCTCGTAGGGCGCTCCAGCTCAGGCCGGCGCCCAATGAAGCGAGCAGGAGCGCAGAGGAACCGATGGGGACATGCGCCAGCGTGTAGAGCGCGGCGCCAGCCACCACAGCCAGCGGCAAGAACATCCGGCGGGCGAGCGCATTCTGGATCGCGCCCCGCCAAACGATCTCCTCGAACGCTACGACCAACGGAACCATGAGGATGGCCATGAGCGCGCCTGGACGCTGAAACGCGGAATACAGCCCTGCGACATCGGCCCTGAGCCCGGGGAAAGCGGCCATGACAGGCTCGAACAACACAAGGGTAGTCGCCGTCATAGCGAGGCCGACCACCACCCCGAGTATCAACGGTCGTATGTGTGGCCCCCGGCCCAGGACACTCGTTCCTTCGAACCCGATCACGGCCAGGCCCAGGAAGACGGCGGTGGTACCCACGGCCGGCCAGATTCCGAAGTGCCCGGAAGCCCAGGCACCCACGAGCCAAACGAGCCCATAGGCGACTGCCCGCCAGTCGGCGAGGGTCGTGCCTCGCTCCTGATCTCCCGCGGCACTCCTTCCTTCTCGACCCGCATTCGCAATCCCCACCAAGGCTCGCTCTATCCACGCCCAAACTCCCCGGAAAGGGGGGCGGGCACGCTCGTCCTCGAGGGCCCTGCGCGCCGCCTGATCGAAGCTCTGAAGCTCTGCGTGCTGAATGAGCGACCAAAACCGGTCGTCCCGTGCAATGAGGTCCGTCTTGAGGCCGACGACGACCTCACGTGCCACGGACCATTCGGCCCTCGTGACGAACCGCACCCAGTGAGAGGACAGCTTGGGGGAGAGGAAGGGGACCTGAATCATGAGGGGCTTCGCTACGCCCAGGGCGGTCGCAGTGCGCCCCAAGATTTCTCGTCCTGAAAGCACCTCGGAACCCGGCACATCGAACCAATCGCTCCCTGACATTTCAAGATCCAGGGACCGCACCAGGGCGATGGTGATGTCGTGAATGGAGACGGGTTCTGTGCGCGACCGAAGCCAACTCGGCAAGATCATCACCGGCAGCCGGGCGGTCAGGTCTCTCACGATCAGCCAGCTCAGACTCCCCTCTCCGACGATCATGCTGGCCCGAAGCTCGATGGTTGGTACGTCCCCCGCGCGTAGGGCCTCGCCGACCTCTTCACGGCTGCGCAGGTGCTCCGACGGGTCGGCCTGTGCGGCCACGCCACCCAGATAGACAATTCGCTTCAAGCCGGCTCGCGCCGCCGAGGCGGAAAACGTCTCCGCCTGGTGGATTTCAGCTTGGCGAAAGTCTTCCGCGTGCGACGCCATGCCGTGTATCAGATACAGGGCAGCGTCGCACCTTTCGACGGCCCGCTCAACAGAGTCCGCGTCCGCTACGTCGAGCCTCACCCACTCACGGTCCGGCCAACGCTCCTGTGCAGCCGCGACGTTGCGCGTGGCGCAGCGCACAGTCCAACCCGCTTCGACAAGTGGCTCGTATACGTACCGACCCACGAATCCCGTCGCGCCGGTTAACAGCAGGGTTCGTCTAGGAGGAGCGTTCACGATTCATCCATGTTGACTGAGGGACGACCCCCGCTCAATGAGCCGAGGTCGGGTCGAGTAGGATCTAGTATTTGAAGCGGAGACCCAGGGCAAAAGCCCAAGCCCAGGAAGTGGACCGAAGCCGAAATCTTCCAAAAATTGAGCGGCGACCGGACACGCTGTCAAGCCTATGTTTAACTATATGCCTCTCCGGGCATCATATCATTAGACAAGCGTTCGCGCGTAGCGTACAGAGTCCTCAAACGAGGGGCGGGAGGGGCTCGCCTTACCGGTTGGGGGACTCGTTAATGGGGAGAGTCCGGGCGCATCGTCCCCGGGTTCACCACCCGCTGGATCCGGGGTCGCCCTTGAACGGCCCCACTACGTCAGACGTGATCCATCCGGAGTAGAAGCCACCCAGCTGTGAGCGGACCGCCTCCCCATTCAGGGTGCACTGGACTCGGCCGGGATAGAACGCCAGGTGGTCCCGGAGCTCGGCGAATTCGTGGAACGGCTCAGCGTAGCTCCACGCCGCCTGATCAACCCGCTGCCCTTCCTGCGTGCGCACCGTCCAATACTGTGCCGTCCCTTTCCACTCGCAACGAGAGCTGCCGGACGCCGGGCGAAGCAGATCCATCCGCACATCCGACGGAGGCAAGTAAAACGTGGGCGGACTGGCAGTCTCCATCACACGAAACCCAGCTGTGGTATCGGCAATCACAGTGCCGGCGACGCGCACTACGACTCGCCTTGGGTCGGATTCCATGCGAGGTGGGCGAGGATAGTCCCATACGGACTCCTGCTCAGACGTGGGCGTCTCGGCAAAAGGTGGACGTTCGGCTCCCGTCCAACGCCAAAGGCCGCGTCCTCGTTTGGCCCATTCAGGCAGATGCAATTCTATATCCTTGATATGAGCCTAGCAGTCGCCGCATCATGGCCCTAGCACGCCGACTATCCGTAGAGCGTAGCCGCCTGTCACGAACTCACCGGTCGCCGCATGAACAACTCCGGCGTCCGGTCTCGATACGCCCGATACTCCGGGTCGTCCCCCCATTTTGCCTCCGCCCTCTCCTCGAGCAGCGGAGTACCACTGATGCGCGTCAGCAGGAAGTACACGAATACCGGTGAGACGAGCGTGACGTACTGCCACCCCGCGAGCTCCGGGAACGCAATCAGGGCCACGCCGAACCAGAGCACGATTTCACCGAAGTAGTTCGGGTGCCGAGACCACGCCCACAGTCCGCTCTGAATGAAGCGGCCCTGGTTGGCGGGGTCCTCACGAAAGCGCTTCTTCTGTCGGTCCGAGACGACCTCAATGGCAAAGCCCACAGCCCAAACCGAGCTGCCGACCAAGGCGAACATACCAAGCGGTCGGACACTCGCACTTGTGATAGCGCCCAACGCAGCAGCCAGGGTCAGGAGGACCCACAGCCCCTGCAGGGTCCACGCACCAAGGAAGCGAGGGAAGCTCATCTTCATTTCATCGAATCGCGCGTCTTTCCCATCACGGTTTATGCGGGCGAAGAGGAATGCACCCAGTCGGACCGCCCATGCCATGACGAGCGCGCCCAAAAGGAGCGACCGCGCGTCACGGGCACCGGTGAGGAGAAGCGCCGTCATTACCGCGCTGATGTGCGTGATACTCCCCGTGAGATCAAAAAACCGTTCGGTCCGCCTGAGGTAGGCGGGAACGAACGCAATCCAATTGATGGCGAAGACCAGGACACCGCAGACCGCGAAGGCCGGCAAGGATCCGGCGACGATTCCGCCTTGACTACCCGCCCAGGCCACGCCGACACCGACTGCGACAACTACCGGCATGAGGGACGCTGCCCGTCGATCTTTGGAGTTCATGTCATGCCTTAGCGTGGGGGCGCCGAGGGTCGATCCCTCCGCGTGTAGAACTTACGGCGAAGGACACGCCTACATATCTGGACGGTAGTCGCTGATCATCGCCCACCCCCCGGCCGTCAATGCATGGACGGCCCCAACCGGATCCCCACTCCCAAGTCCAGAGCCACCGCAACCGCGTGGTCCGAGCTGGAGAGCGTCTTGGCGGACAACCAACGGTAGGATAGACCCGGGCTAAATCTCATGCGGCCCGACCCGAAGGTGAAACCGGCACCAGCGTGAATGCCCGGGCCCAGGGCGGGGGACTCGCCCTCCGTCCCCACTTCGGTTACTCCCAAAAGCACCCCGAGGCGCAGCCAGGCCCATCCTTTGCGCGCCCCCGCCCCCAGCACACCATGGTTCCCGGTCACGATCAGATCCTGCTCAATGCAGAAGCCCTCCTCGCACCCGAACGCGGTTCGGACATATCCACCGTAGACGCTGAGCCGAGGCGTAATCTGCCGCATGACCAGTGCCTCGTAGGACAGCGTCGGAGCAAAGTCGAGGCCGGCGGCCGTGCCGGTGTGGCTACCCACCATAAGCCCGCCCCGGATCTCGGCGTGGGTCTGCCCAGCGGCTGGACTGTGGACCAACACGGCTCCCAGGGCCATGGCGATGAGCCCGGCAGGCAAGCTCCTCATTCTCACCTCCGCACCGGGCCGCTGTCCGGCAGCCCCTGGCTGAAGCGGACGGTCGCGGTCGCACTGACCGCTGCTGGCACCACGCCATCCCGGAGAATGGCGCGAATGCTACCGGTGGCCCTGTCGGTGGCCAGGGCCATGCGGGGAAGGCGCGTCGAGCGATCCACGGTAAGGGCGCCCTCGGGGCCGATAAGGGAGATGGCGTCGAGGGCCTCAATACCCTCCGTCCCCAAGGGAACGGCGAAGGCGAAATGCCCTCCGCCCCATTCAACTTCCTGGGGCGCGAAACTCAGGGAGAAGAGCACACCTCCCTCATGGTCGAGCCCTTCCAAGCGAAAGGGCCCGTCTTCGGAGGGGAGGCGGGGAGGCGCGTCCAGGACAAACGCAGGCTCCAAAAGCATCTCCCCGTCTCCGGCACTCCCCCAAAGGAGCAGCACCTGCTGCTGCGCCGCCGGGGCCGGCGACGCGTCTACCTCGAGCCGGAAATCGATGGCCTTCTTGAAGTGGTAGTCGCTGATCCACTTGGGATAGCAATACCCCATGAGGTCCTTGTAATCGCCGGGGTCTCTGAGCACCCCACGACCCGAGCCGGGGCCCGATTCGTAGCCCCACACTCCGATGGAGCCGCCGTCGTGGGGGTAGCTTGGATCCGGGCCGCCCGCACCACCGCAGGGGGCGTGGCGGAGGCTGACATTGTGACCGATCTCGTGTGCGAAGGTAGTGGCAGAGGGCCGCCCGACGCTGACCGGGTTGCCTATGGAGGCCAGGCCACCCCATTTGGATCCGGAGGGAAGCACCAGGGCACCGTAATAATTGCGGTGGGATCCCTCTATGACGCGGAGGGCGGTAATCTCCCGGAGGAACGCCCTCCAACCGGCGGTGGTGGTCAGGTCTGCGACAGTGGTATAGGTCTCGTGCACCTCCAGGTCCAGGTCGCCGATGGGTAGCATCGACCGGAGGAACCGTAGCGTCGAGCCGGTGGGGGCCAGGCTCGCGATCCAGCCGAAAAGCCCTTGGTTGGAGCTTGAGGCGTGAAGAACCGGTACGATGGTCAGGTCAAAGCGCGGCAACGTTTTGACATCCAGGGCCTTCCGACCCTCTGCCGGAATGCGTACCTGGCTTCCAGGGGCCAGCGGCGTGGTGGCGTCCACGTCCAGCTCGACCACCAACTCTACGCCGGGCTGAAGGACGGAGCCAGGGACAAACGCGTTGAAAGACCGATCCAGGCGGCTCTCGACCACCTCATGCGGGATCAGATACGAACCCGGAAGCAAGGTGACACTGTGGACCTCAGCGCCGTCCAGGTAAAAAGTGGCCCGCCCCCTGGGCTGGTAGAAGCTGGCTGGGTCGCTGGTAACAAAAACGCGGAGGAGCGCCTGAACCCCAGAGATGAGGGGCACGTCGCCCTGGGCATTCTGGACACTCTGGACCAGATAGACGGTGGGCGCCGCCAGAGCCACTATGTTCGGGTTTACGCGGACTCTGGACGAGGCCACGAGGCCCGCTAGCCTCGCCTGGACCCACACCTCGCCGCCGCCCAAGCCCTCCAGGCTCCCGTCGGGGGCGACCCCCACCGCGTCCGGTTCGGAGAACGACCACTGGGGTGTCGCCCACGACGGATTTGAAGAAAACGGCTCGCCGTCCTGGTCCAGGACCGTCACTCGGAGGGGTGCCCGGTCCCCCCGCGTGATCAGGGTGTCGGCTGGCTCGATAATGAGCGACTCGGGGACCCGGTCGGATACCGTCGCGAAATCGGAGCAAGCCCCGCCCACGAGGGCGGCGGCAAGGAGCCAGGATCGGCGGAGGAAGAGGATCGAGGGGATCATGGCAGGCAGGTTGGCCGCGTCTTATCCCTGGTGCAAGGGGGGCGTAACTCTTTCTTCAAACCCGGATATGGCGGACTTCTTGGAGAGGGACTATCTGGTGATGAGTAGCGGTCCTCCTGGGGAACCAGCTCCCCGTCCTTGATGAGCTGAGGCGCCACTCCCTTGACCATTGACCACCCCTGCTCAATCAATCGTCCTTCGAGGTACCGGGCGCGGGCGACAAGGCGGGATCGCCTCGCGTCATCTCCCGAAGTCCCTTACCACCATCTGAGGCAAACCCGCCCTCGTGAACTCGTCGTTCAGACGGGTCAAGTCTTCGGAGATCAGGTCATGTAGCACCCGCATGTGCCCGTCGAGTTCGGCCGCCAGCTCCTCGAAGACGTCACGGTACGCAGCCGTTGGCGCTGCGTCTCCCCATTCGAGCCGACTGCGCAGGCCAGTAAGGCGATCGTTCAGTCGGATCGGGAAGGCGATCTTGTCCTTGGGACTCTGATTCCGAACTTGGTAGAGCTGGGCCTCGACCCGGCCGATGGCGTCCACGAATCGCTCTGCTGACGCCTTCAGCTGCTGGTCCTCGCTTCCGGCGACACTGGCCTGGATCTGTCCCCTCAGGTCGCGAATCAACAGAACGCTCCCGTTCGCCTGGCTCTCCGCGTCCCGAATCCTCGATGCGAGCCGGAACTGTCCGACGAGGTCGGCGTCGGTTACCCCGGTCAGCCGGGGATCGCGGTGCACACCGAAGGAGGCGACATGTACGTCGTCGCCCACTGTGAGGCGGGCCTGATACCGACCCGGCGGGGACCACGGGCCTCGGGCCGGATTGCCGCCCTCGAGCACGATGCCGTCGAAGGTCACCGCGCCCCGATGGCGGAGATTCCATGTCTCTCGATGAGTCCCCTCGCCGCGCCTGCCCTCGAAGAGCGTGCGCACGAGTTCTCCCTCCGCATCGAACACGTCGAGGCGAACCTGTTGGTCCGAACCGATCACGTAATAGTCGATGACCGCCGGAACCGACCGCCGGATCGCGTCAGCCGGGTTGAAGAGATGGGTGTCGGCTGTCTCGAGACCGGTGTCGATCTGACGGAGTGTCTCGATGTCGTCCAGGACCCAGAACGACCGGCCGTGCGTGGAAATCACCAGGTCGCGTTGCTGAACCGTGAGCCCTGTGATGGGAGTGTCGGGCATGTCGTAGGAGAGATCGGCCCAATAGGCACCGTCGTCGAACGATACGTACACACCGTGTTCGGTACCGGCGTACAGCAAGCCCTTTCGGTTCGGGTCTTCGCGGAGGACTCGCACGAAGTCACCCGGCGCGATCCCGTCGACAATCTTCGTCCAGCTGGTGCCGTAGTCGTTCGTCCTCCACGCATAAGGCGACCGATCGTCCATCTCGTAACGAATGCCGGCCACGTAGGCCGTCGAGCCGTCGTGTGGTGAAACGTCGATGCTCATCACCCGCGTGTGTGCAGGCATGTCCGGGGGCGTGACGTCGCTCCAACTCTCACCCGAATCCCGCGTAATGTGCACCAGGCCGTCGTCCGATCCGGTCCAGATCGTAGCCTGGTCATGGGGAGACGGCGCGAGCGCGTATAGCGTCGCATAGATCTCGGGTCCGTCCTGGTCCTTCACGACAGGCCCGCCGGAGTCGCCCATGGTCTCCGGCTCAGCACGCGTGAGGTCGGGGCTGATCCTCAGCCAGGACTCTCCTTCGTCCGTCGACTTCCACAGGTGCTGGGAGCCGACATACAGCGCTGCGGGCTCGGCTAGCGACACTGCGATCGGATACGTCCAGTTCCAGCGTTCGGGCATGTCTCGCGCCGGCTCGCCCATGACGATGCGAGGGTGCGGCTGAATGTCCCGAACAAGACCCGTGTTGCGGTCGTAGCGGGTGAGCGCATTTGTCGCGCCGGCATAGAATACGCTTGGATCGGTTGGTCTTGGCGCAACGTATCCACTCTCGCCTCCTCCCACCGAATACATCCACTCCGTGCTCACGCCGCGTGGGTTTTGAAGATGCCCCTCCTCGGACGAAACGCAGACGGTGGAGTTGTCCTGCTGGGCACCACACGCGTGGTAGGGGAAGTCCGTCGTGGTCGCGAGGCGGTAGATCTGTGCCGTGGGATACTTCATTCCCGTCCAGGTGCGCCCGCCGTTGACGGACACAACACCACCACCGTCATTGCCATTGATCATGCGGAGGGGGTTCCCTGGATCGATCCAGATGTCGTGGTGATCGGCGTGCGTCTCGCGAACACTCTCCAGCGTACGGCCGGCATCGGTCGACTTCATGAGCCGGAAATTGAGGATGTAGATCGTGTTCCGGTCGACCGGGTCAGCCTGGATCCGCTGGAAGTAGAACGCCCGCTGCCAGATGTCTCGGTGTGCGTTCACGAGGGTCCACGAAGAGCCTCCGTCGTCCGACATGTAGAGGCCTCCGGCCTCAGCCTCCACGTTCGCCCAGATCCTCTGGGAATCTGCGCCGGACACGGTGATCGCTATTTTGCCCAGAACACCGGCCGGAGATCCCACACTACGCGCCGGGAAACCCGGATTGTCGGTCAGTTCGGACCAGGTATCGCCGCCATCCGTCGTCTTGAAGATTCCAGAACCTTCCCCGCCGCTCCACAGTTGCCAGGGCTTCCGGTGCACCTCCCAGAGCGTCGCATAAAGGACGTCAGGGTCGTGCGGATCCATGACGAGATCGACCGCGCCAGTGCGGTCGTTCCGGAACAGAACCTTGTCCCAGGTCCGGCCGCCGTCGGTGGTCCGGAAGACGCCGCGGTCGGCACTCGGGCCGAACGGATGTCCGAGAGCAGCCACGAAAGCCCGCTCCGGGTCGGTCGGGTGCACCCTGATCCGGCCGATCGCTTGGGTGTTCTCCAGACCGACGTGACGCCAGTTCCTCCCGCCATCGTCGGAGCGATACACACCGTCGCCTTGAAGCACATTCGCTCTCAGCTGCACCTCGCCCATCCCGATGTAGACGACGTCCGGGTTCGATTCTGCAACTGTCACCGCCCCGACAGAGCCACTCCTTATCTGACCGTCCGTCACCGGGGACCACGAGGTGCCACCGTCGGTGGTCTTGAAGAGCCCACCACCCGTCGCGCCGAAGTAGTACTCGAACGGTCGATCGGAGTGTCCGGCTACGGCGATCGAGCGCCCGCCACGGTCCGGTCCAATCGATCGCCACTCGAGCGGGGGCATCAGTGCGGCCTGCCCGGGGGCGGACTGCGCCGCTGCTGGCGCCGCGAGAAGTGCCAGCAGCGCCACCGGCGCCGCTATTAGCGCCGCGAGGACACGGAAAAGAACCGAGATGATCAGACTTTGACGACTCATCGTCTCTCTCCTTGGTCTAGCGAGATGTCGGAACGCGGAATGGGGTGGGTGGCAGCCACACGGTGTCGGGCAGCGATGTCCAATCCCCTGTCGCTGCAAAGTGCAGAATGCCGGAGCGAAATTCACCCGACGCACGCATCGCAGCCCGGATCGCCCCGTGGGGGCCACGCACGATGGGAATGAACTTGCTGTTCTTGAAGTGGGGCACGAGTTCCAACGAGTTCTCGAAAGGAGTCGAGGTGTCCCAGGTGCCGTGCGCGATAACCGTCGGGATCTCTGTGTCGAAGTTCTGCCGGAAATCGTTTCCCAGGTCACTTTCCCACGCTGGGCAGCGGGCAATGTACCCCCAGTTCATTCCGAAAAGCACCTCGTTCGCGGGGTCCGCCGATTGTCTGGCAAGGCGTTCCGATGTGATTCCCGAGCCGCAGTCCAGCTGAAAATAGCTCGCAGTGCGATACTGGGGGCCCGACGGCCGGGAACCGAGGTAGAGCTCCTCCGCGGCGCGCGTGAAGTTCCCCTCGGTCATCTCGATGACATCCGCAGGCCATCCCCGCAGACCCGCCGAGAACCCGCGGGCCAGGGTTCCGACCGCGGTACCGTCGAAGAGCACATCGTGACGGCTGCCGTCATCCGGGTCGGTGACCGACACCGTGAACGGGCTCTGAGCTGCGCTTCTGACGAGATCCTCGAATGCCGCGACGAGGCCGCCTTCCGGAATCCGCCCGCTCAATTCGGCCGATGCTTCGGCTTCCTCGGCCACTCGGCGATAGACGTTCCAAAGGTGGCCGGGGTCATCGTAGGTATGATCCGGGCCTTCCATCCCCCGAAAAATCGCTCGCTCCACGATCTCGGGATGTAGGCGCATGAGGCTCATGCCCCAGTGTGACCCAAAGCTTCCGCCCCACATGATGATCTTGTCGTACCCAAGAGCGAGGCGGACCTCGTTCACGTCCTCGGCGGCTTCGAGCACCGTGAAGCCCGCAAGGTCGAGTCCACTCTGCTCCCAGAATGCCCGTTCGGGGGCGAGCATGGCCTGCAACTCGGCGGCGGCTCGTTCAGGGTCAGCGGCCACGTCGCCAGGAGTGATCTCCGTCGTCGTCTCGATTGTGGTAGTGGGCTTCGATGAGCCGATCCCACGCTGGCCGACAACGATGACGTCCGATACCTGCGTGAGCGGCAGCCAACGGTCTTCGAACGTGCCGACCTCCTCCAGGGCCCGTTCGAGTCCATCGAAGCTGGGACCCCCGTGGAGGAAGAAGACCGGAGGTGTCCCCGGTCGCGCTTCGGACGATGCACGGAAGCGATAGACCTCGACGCCGAGGACTCCGCTATCCGGATTCGAGCGGTTCACCGGTGCGAAGTAGAGGCCCCGCTCCGCGTTCACGAAGCCCCCGTCGAGGAGGGGGATTCGTTCCGGGTAAAGGAACATCGTCCCGGCGGCGGGCGGGGGAGCAACCGCCGTGTGGAATGACGCATCACTGGTGGGCTCGGCACACGCGCTGCTGACAACGAGACATGCCGCAGCTATAATTTTTTCGATTCGCATTTCTCGCTCCTTGGGGTTGCGAACGTCAGGGGCGTCCGCGCGTCATGCAAGGGCGGTGGTGGACCGGGGACCCAGTCGACGCGGGTCATGGCCGGCTGGGTCGAGGGGCGCCATAGCGACCCGAGGCTGTTGGCGCTTCCGCCTAACGTCGACTTCTCCGACGTACTCAATCCCCTTCCGCAGGGCCGCTTAACGCGAAGTGCGGATTCGGACTGTGCACGTGGGAGAAGCCGACCGTATACGTGTACTGAGCCTCGTCGTTCGCTCGGGCCGGCATCGGGTCCTCACCTGCCCAAGCGGACCGCTAGGACTTAGGAGCGGGGGAAGCCAGAGGAAGCCGAATCCTAAAGATCGTTCCCTCTCCCACGACACTTTCCACTGAGATAGCCCCCTGGTGACCCTCCACGATGCCTCGGACCACCGAAAGGCCGAGGCCGGTTCCCTCGTAACTGCCTTTCGTGCTGAAGAAAGGCTCGAAGATTCTGTCCATAATCTCTTCGTCCATTCCGTGTCCGTTGTCGGCCACGGAGAGTTCGGCCTCCGTATCTGTTGAAACGGTGCTCACTGTGAGGGAGCCTCCGTCAGGGAGAGCATCTCGGGCGTTTACGACCAGGCTGCGTTCGTGTAGAGGATGGAGCCGTCGAGGCCCAGCGTTGAAATAAGGCCTTCCGACTCGTCAGCCAGAAAGCGAACCGTGGGATCCGTCACATTCCAAAAAAACGTGCCCAGACTGTAACTTCCAGGCTGAACATTCGAATTTTCCGACATGACGTCTTTCTCCGGTGAAGACTTAGTGAACATGGCTCTCACAGTGGGCTCCGTCCACGTTTTCGCAGGAACCCATGAAATGTGGAGCGGGAGAGAATCGGGACCAGGGACTGACCTCATGCGTGACGCGGCATTAGCCACCCACTTTCAAAAACCCCTCACAGCCCGTAATACCTAAACCACAAGCCAACACCGGGCGCATTCCCCTTTATGAAAGGCCGCACGGTTCCCTGCGGATCGCTGACCTATGGCTGACTCGGACTCGCCGCAGCTCTCACCGGCACAAACTCGACTCCCGCACCAGCGGCGAGCTCACCTCTGCGCCCTCGTCGCGCTCGCCGGATCGCTGACCCTCGGCACCCCACAGCTGAAAGGCCAAGCCCGGGCCGACGTCGACCCCACGATCCTAGACACTTGGCAGTGGCGAGCATTGGGTCCCAACCTCGGGGGTCGATCAATTGCGGTCGCGGGTAGTTCGGCCCGGGAACTCGAGTACTACTTCGGCGCTGTGGGCGGTGGGTTATGGAAGACGACTGACGCGGGCAACAGCTGGATGCCCGTCAGCGACGGCTGGTTCATGAGTTCGTCGGTCGGCTCGATCGGCGTTTGCGAGGCCGACCCGGACGTCGTGTACGTCGGCATGGGTGAGGGTCAATTCAGGGGCACGATGTCGTCCGGAGACGGGGCCTACGCAACCCGGGACGGCGGCAAGACTTGGTCGTTCATCGGCCTAGCATCGAGCACGGGCCAAACAATGATTCCGCGCATGCGCGTCGACCCAGCAAACTGCGACGTGGTCTACGCTGCGGTGCTCGGCGACCCCTACGGGCCGAACGAGGAGCGCGGTGTCTTCCGCTCCACTGACGGAGGTTCGACCTGGGAGCGCGTCCTGTTCGTGAGCGAGCTGGCGGGTGCCTCGGATCTTGCCACGGATCCCGCCGACCCGAACACGATGTACGCGACGATCTGGGATGTACATCGGCCACCTTGGGGCGGGCGAACCAGCGGCACCAGCGGCATCTTCAAGTCGACGAACGGCGGAGACAGCTGGACGGATCTCACTCGCAACCCCGGGATGCCGGATACGATCATCGGCAAGGTGGGGATCTCCGTATCCGGAGCCGATTCGAACCGCCTTTACGCGGTCATCGAGGCCGCGCCCGACCACGGCGGCGTGTTCCGCTCGGATGACGCGGGCGCGACCTGGCGTAGGACGAACGGCAACAACGCGCTCTTCCATCGGGCCGAGTACTACACGCGGATCACCGCGGATACGCAGGACCCGGATCGGCTCTACGTCCTCAACAAGAACTTTTTCCGATCGGACGATGGCGGGGAGACCTTCCAGCTCGTGCGCGTGCCGCATGGGGACAACCACGACTTGTGGATCGCCCCGGACGACAACGCCCGAATGGTGCAAGCGAACGACGGTGGGGGCACAGTCAGCTGGAACGCCGGGGAGACGTGGACGGATATCGACTTCCCGACGGCCCAGATGTACCACGCGTTCGTCACCAACGACTTTCCCTACCAAGTCTGCGGCGCCCAGCAAGACAACACCTCCAAGTGCGTGCCATCGGACGGTGATGGCTCGTTCTGGTACCAGGGTCCTGGAGGTGAGCAGGGCTACGTAGCCATCGACCCGACGCGCACGACGCTTGGCTACGGCGGCTCTCAACGAGGTGGAATCACGCGCTTCGATCGCACCACTAGCCAGCGGCAGAACGTGCAAATCTGGCCGCGCCAATCCGACGGCTTCCCGGCCGGAGGTATACGTGAACGCTTCCAGTGGACCTTCCCGATCGTGATGTCCCTTCACGATCCTCGAGTGATCTACGCGGCCAGCCAGCACGTGTGGAAAACGGAGGACGCGGGAGAGAACTGGCAGCGCATCAGTCCAGACCTCACCCTCGCTGACCCCGAGACGCTCACCGGTTCCGAACAACCCATTAAAGACCACAACAGCCAAGACTATTACGCCACGATCTTCACGCTGGCGGTGTCGCCGCACGACGCTCAGACGCTGTGGACCGGTTCAGATGACGGGCTCATCCATGTCTCTAGGGACGGAGGCGCGAACTGGCAGGATGTGACGCCCGAGGGCCTCCCATTCCGAGCCAAGGCGAGCCTGATCGAGGTGTCGCCTCATACTCCGGGCAAGGCGTATCTGGCCGCCGAGAAGTACAAACTGCAGGACGTGCGCCCCTACATCTTCAAGACCGAGGACTACGGCGAGACGTGGGAGCTCATTGTGAACGGCATCGGCGCGGATCACTTCGTGCGTGCAGTCAAAGAAGATCCCGAGCGAGCAGGACTGCTGTACGCCGGCACGGAGCACGCGCCCTACGTGTCCTTCAACGACGGTGCTGTTTGGCAGCCCATCGCGCTCAACCTGCCCGACCTGCAGATCTCGGACATCGAAGTCGCTGGGAATGACCTCGTGGTCTCGACGTACGGCCGCGGCTTCTACGCACTGGAGGGCATCGACAGTTGGCGCCAGATGACTGCGGATGTGCTCGCTTCCGATGTGCACCTGTATGAGCCGGGCGCAGCCATTCGGACGCGTGCCGGTCCGGCGTCCGGTGTTGACCGCGCAGTCTACGGCCGTGGGCGCATTCCAGGTACGAACCGCGTCGACATCTACTATCAGATGCGGAGTGGAGCGCGGCGCGTAACGATCGATATCATTACGGAGGCGGGAGACCTCGTGCGCAGCTTTGTGGGCGCCCGCGATGTCGAGCGGCCAAGCCCCGTGCGAAACTCGGTCGGACACGTAATCACCGGACCGTCATGGGGCGGCGCAACGCCGGCGCCCATCCCCGGTTTCGAGGCTGGCTTTCATCGGTTCAGCTGGGACACTCGTTACCCGCCCGCGGCCGACTTCCCTGGTATGCGCCTACGCGGTGCGAACGCAAACGGGCCCCAGGCGGCGCCGGGCAGCTACCAGGTCCGGCTCACCGTGGACGGCATAACGAGGACGGAGCGCTTCGACCTGCTCAAGGACCCGCGCCTGACCGAAGTCACGCAGGCGGACTTCGTGGCCCAGTTCGACTTGGCGATGGCCGTGCACGCCAGATTCAACGATGCGACGACGGCCGTAACGCGCATTCGTGCGTTGCGCATCGAGGTGGACGACCGGATCCGGGCCGCGTCAGACGTACAAGTCACGCAGGCCGGCACCGCGCTCGCCGCGAAGCTGGGAGACGTCGAGGGGGACCTCTACGAGGGTGAGGCCGAGGCGCAGAGTGACCTCAAACACTTCGGGACCCGCCTCGCCAACCATCTCTCGTATTTGAAGGGCGTGGTGATGGGCGCAGACGCGCGCCCCACGCAGCAATCGTTCCAGGTACTCGAAGAGATCTCAGTCGAGCTGGATGCACATCTCCTCAGGCTCGAGGTCATCCTCGGAGACGAGTTGGATCGATTCAATGACCTGCTCAGAGAGAAGGGCATGCCGCCCGTTGGGAGGCTAATCGCCTAGAGGACGCCGAACGACCACAAACGGCAGGCCTGCGACCGTCGCGGCCAGACTACTCCAGAGCACGCTGAGCCGCGTGGTCTCTAGACCGGCATCAGCCGTTACGAGGACGGCTGCGTAGACCCCGAGCAGCAGCCCAGCCCGGACACGGATGTGTACGAGAGGGAGTCCATCCACATCCCCGCGGCTACGAGGCGCAGGATAGAAGAGCGCCGCAGCTAGAGCGAGCACGGCCACAATGATGAGGGCAATGCCCACCGGCGCGTCGGGCATGCCGCCGCCGTCGTTGGCTGAAGCGCCGAGAAGAGCCGCGAACCCGGCGAGGAACAGGGCGAGCAGACGGTGGCTCCTCCTCATGGCCTGTCCTGGAGCGGTGGGCAGCACTCCGTCCAGCGCTAAGGCGGCAGCGCCTACGACGGCGAGGGTCCAACTTTCCGTCCAGGCTGCAAAAACGAAGAGCGGAAGGAGCAGCAGCGTGTCACTCGCCAGAGCCGCCTTACCTGTGCTACGGTTCACGAGACGCAGCGACATGAGCACGACGACGGGACTCAGGAGCGATTGCTCCCCCGCCAGAAGCCACGCGAACCACGCGAGAGCGGCCGCGAGGAATGCAGCCGCGTTATCGTCCGGGGACAACTCCCGGGTGAGCGCCCAAGCCAGGAACGTAGAGAGCCCGGCGTTGGCACCCGCGAGGCCAGCGCCCAATCCCCCCGACCCCGCCCTCACCGCCAACACAGCCCCGACGACGAGCGCGAGTGCGAGCAAGAGGAGGATGGCACGATTCGTCGGATAGGCCGGGTCGACAGGTCGGCCGATGCCGGAGAAGCGGTACACGGGATGCACAGTCATCAGCCTGCCCACACGTAGAGGGTTACGGCCAGCGGCACGCGCAGGATCCAAGCGACGGTCCGCACCCGATTCGTTCCGACCAGGCGACGATGCACTGCGGCATCGAAGCCGGTTGAGAGGCGGCGGTGCGCCGGTATCTGCCACAACGCCGTCGAGCCCCAGATGATCGCAAGCAACGCCAGACCGCCGTACGCCCATACCCGGTACTCTGGAGTCGGCGCGAGCAGGACGAGCCAAAGCGCCGATCCGACCTCGAGGACCATGGGTGGAGCGACGACCCAGCCGGTGCGCCGAGTGTGCAGCGCTTCATAGGTGACGAAGCCCCCGCGACCGACCTCGGCCATGAGTGGATAGTGAACGACTTGCACGAAGACGATCACGCCCGCCATGAAGACGGTCGAAAGCAGGTGGATCAGCGCGGGGTCATTCACGCGGAGCGCACACGCCCGAGGCCTCCGTCCACACCGAGCGTCTGCCCGGTCACCCAGTCTGCCTCGGACCCGAGAAGCCACGCCATGGCAGCGGCGATGTCCTCCGGCTCTCCAATCCTACCAAGCGCGTGCATCGCTTCCGAGGACGCCCGCCCGGACCCGCTCTTGGTGATGCGCTCCGTCAGCGGCGTCTCAACGAGTCCGGGCGCGACGGCGTTCACCCTTACGCCGGATCGGCCGTACGTCGCCGCGGCGGAGCGCACCAGCGCATCGATGCCTCCCTTGGCAGCCGCAATCGCCTCATGGTTCGCGAGCCCGATGGCCGCGGCGGCGGTCGAGACCAGGACCACGCTCCCCTGCTTCTGTCTCATCATGGGCCGCACCGCCGCGCGCAGCACGGCGAACGAGCTGGTCAGATTGGCGGACACGGTGTCGGCCCATTCCTGCGGCTTCGTCAGGTGAGCCGGCTTGAGGAGGAGGCTGCCCACGCAACTCGCAACTCCATCAATGCGTCCATGAGCATCCATGACCTGCTCGACTGCCTGTTCTACGGCTTCGAAGTCCGATGCGTCGGCCGGGAGCGCAAGCGCACCGAGTTCCGTGGCCAAAGGGGCCAGCCGTGCGGGATCCCGCCCGGAAAGGGCGAGCTGCGCCCCCCCGAGATCCAGCCGCCTGGCGAGCGCACCGCCAATGCCACCGTAGGCTCCGAAGATGAGATAAACCGGTTCTTGATTCGTCATTTTAGACCATTTCCTGGGCCGCGGAGAACGTGCAAAACCAAAATCGGGGACGAGTCCCGAAGAACCCGCCCCAGCTGACCGATGATCGTCGGCGCTGCGCTAGTACTCGATGCGCAACCCAACTCCGAACGGCCACACCCACGAGTTCGACGTGCCAACCTCGGCTTCGTCCGAGAAGGCGATGTCACCCTGCGGGCTGATCAGGAAGTCGACCGAAGGCGACAGCTGAATGCCCAACTTCGCGCCAGCGTTGATCGCCGGATACGTGTTGATGTGCGCCGTAACGATGTGCGGATAGTATAAACCCATTTTCCATGACTGCCAACCTTTTGTCCAACTAGTTGTCTAACAAGGATGGATTTTTGGTAAATATTGCGACTATATACTCACAGTATCGCGTCCATGTACAATGAGTGTCTAATTATATACGTTCAGTGATTAGGGGAGAGGGAGTCAGGCTCTTTGCTTCCTCTCCGCGAAAACACTCATTCCTCGCTGGCCCGCCAACTCGAAGGCGTCTACGAGGTTCGACCAGGGTCCATGTGACCGGGAACACAGCTGATGACTTCGACGCCCCTACTCGCCCTGATGACCATCGCACAAGCACTAGTCACCTCAGGCCCAAACACTTCACGGTCCGACCTGCCCAAAGCGATGTCAGGGTCCTCGCCCGCCCCAGAGCAAGTCGAGCGCGTGATTGTCGACTTCACCGGCGAGCATCCTCAACGCTGGGCCATCGTGAATGATGGGGTCATGGGCGGGCGGTCCAATAGCAACATCGAGGTGACGGACCAGCGTACGGCAGTCTTCAGTGGGTTCCTCTCGCTGGAGAACAACGGTGGATTCGCGTCTACCCGTGCTGCGCTCGGGTCCAAGGTCCTGGAGGGCTTCGACGGTGTCGTGCTCCGCGTTAGGGGAGACGGTCGCACCTATCAGCTTCGTTTCAGGATGGACGGGAGGTTTGCCGGGGTGGCCTACCAAGCCGAGTTCACGACCGAGTCGGGTGAATGGACCGAGGTCGATCTTCCCTTCGAAGCGTTCCAACCGTCATTCCGTGGATTCGTTCCACGGCGGGTCCCAGGTCTGGACCCACCCCGTATCAGACAGATGGGGATTCTCATCGGCGACAAGATCGAGGGGCCGTTCAGCTTGGAACTGGAATGGGTGAAGGCGTACCGGCGTGCCGAAACGGACGAACCCGCGTAATCGTGCACGGCCGAACGCATGACTTCGGTGCGTAGACACCGACCCCCTTCCATACGCTCTGCAGCGTTGCCACACCTCCTCTCCCCACCTACCGTGCTCTCTGACGCAACACCCCACTTGAGTCTGTGAAGAGCCTACCATGCGCCTGGATCAAATCCTCCCAGCCGTCCTCCTCCTGCTCGCCGCTGGTGCGGCCGCACCAACCCCTCAGGAAGCCCCCAAGACCGTCGCGGTGCTCCGTTTCGACAACAACACGGGCGACGAACGCTACGCCCACCTGGGCCGCGCAATGTCGGCCATGATGATCTCGGATCTGTCGGTGATCGAGGGAATCCGCTTCGTCGAGCGCGAGCGCGTCGAGGTCCTGCTCGAGGAGCTCGACCTGCAGCAGTCGGGGTACACGGATCCGGCCACCGCAGTGAACGTCGGAATGATCAGCGGTGCCCAGTACGTCATCACGGGGGCGTTCGCATCCGTCGATCCCGAGATGCGACTGGACACCCGCGTGGCGAGCGTCGAGACCACCGAGATCATCCAGACGGCGGATGCGACGGGACTCAAAGACGAGCTCTTCGCCCTGCAGCAGATTCTGGCCGAGCAACTCATCGAAGGACTCGCGCTGGCCCTCACCGAGGAAGACCGCGAGAGGTTACGCGCGCAGCAGGAAGCCAACCGAATCGACAACGTGGAGGCGGCGCTCGCCTTTTCCCATGCGCTCTGTCTCCTGGACGAGGGTGCCTATGTCGAGGCCTTCGACCAGATCCAGGACGTGCAGAGCGCCGCCCCGGCCTCCGCGCTCGTGCGGGGCACGTTGGACCTCCTGAAGGACAAGGTGGCCGACGCCGCCAAGAGCTCCCTAACCGACCGGGCCAACCGCGCGATTGGTGGGCTTCTCGGGCGGAGACGCCAGGCACAGCCGCCGAGTCGCCCGGCGTCGGCGCGCCCGGACACGAGCTCGACGTCAACCTGCAGTACACCAGGGGCTGGGAAGACGAAGCCTACCACCTCAACGAAGAATCGAACGTCCGGGTCGGGACGGATATGACCCATCTGGAAGCCGTCGAGAACACACTGCCGCTGAGCATCGATTACACGCGGCCCCTAGCGAGTGGGCGGCTCCAATTGGGAGGGAGACTGCGGACCCGCTGGCTGCCCATCACCTACGCCGTAGACCGAGGTGTAGGCAGCGTCATTTACGATGGCCTGGGCGACGAGTCCGACTGGGACGAGGACCTGTTCGCGGCCTATGTGAACTTCGTCCGGGCCAAGCCCTCGTACTCGGTCGAAGCTGGGCTACGTGCGGAGCAAACCAACGTGACCTATACGATCCCGGACGAGAACAGCTACTACAGCTCGAGCGACGCGTAAACGTATTTTGAGTTGTTCCCGAACCTGAAGCTGACCTATGCCATTGGCGGATCCTACCGCATGGCCGCTGCGTTCAATCGGCGCATCGACCGCCCGGGCGAACCCGAACTTCGCATCTCCCCTAAATAGGACGATCCGGAGCTACTGACGGTCGGCGACCCATACTTGAGGCCTCAGCTGACTAACGTCTCCGAGCTCGGCCTCACTCCCCCATGGACCGACGGCTCCGTGACGGCATCGGCGTACCGGCGCGACATCTCTGATGCCTTCCAGAGAGTCTTCGCGATCGACGGTTCGAACACAGACTACGACATTGCCAACAAGATCTACCAGAACGCTGGGAATTCCACACAAACCGGCGTCCAGTTGGTCCTCGAGCACCGGCTGGCACCCTCATGGCGGATGCCTGGAAGCATCAACTGGCTGGTGGTCGACATCGAAGGCCTCGGAACCACGCTGCTCTTCCCGACGCCCCGCCCGTTCTCCATCGCCGCGTCGCGAGACGACACCTGGGACGTCACCGTCAACAATCAGATCGCGCTTCCCCAGGGCGGCGACCTGCGCCTGGGCTTCATCTACTACGCAGCCCGGGAGGTACCCCAGGGCCGGGAACGCGCCCGATCCTCGTTCGACATCGCTGCGACCTGGCCCCTATATGGATGAGCGAGCCGAGGTCTCGTTCACGCTCACCGATGTCTTCAACGACTTCGCCGTGCGCACAGACATAGATGGGCAGGGCTTCTCGGCGCTCTAGGAGAACTTCCTCGAAACGCAGGTAGCCAGGGTCCGGTTTCGGGTGCGCTTTTAGGGTAGTTTTCTCCCATGCAGACCTGCGACGAAAACCGACAAGCAAGCGCCGATCCCGCCTGGATTTTCGCGTTCAGCGCGTGGCTCATTGCCAGCACCTCCGCACTGGGCTCTCTCTTCTTCGGCGAAGTCATGAAGCTGCCTCCCTGCTCCCTGTGTTGGTATCAGCGCATCTTCATGTTTCCGCTGATGCTGATCCTGCCTTTCGCGCTCTTCCCCTTCGACAGGAACGTGATTCGGTCCGTCATGCCGCTCGTCGGCTTCGGCGGGTTCTTGGCGGCCCTCCACGTTCTGATCGTCGCGGGGATCGTTCCGGAGCGCGTGGCACCGTGCAGGCAGGGCGTGCCTTGCTCGGAGACGGTGATCGAGTGGTTCGGGTTCGTGACGATTCCCATGCTGTCGTTCGTGGCCTTCGTGGCTATCTCAGTCCTGCTGATTCTTGCGCTACAACGGAGTGCAAAGTGAAGAAGGAATCCCTGTTCGGCGGCGCGGCAGTCGCGTTGGTGGTGGTCTTCGCCGGGGCAGCTCTGATGTTCAACGCCTCGAAGTCCGGAGGGACAGCCTCCGCAGCGAACATGGCCACGCTCGATCGTGCCCACGCGGCAACGACGGGCCCGGCGGAGGCCCCGGTGGTGATCGCCGAGTTCATCGATCCCGCCTGTGAGACCTGCGCGCTCTTCTATCCGGCGGTGAAAGACCTGATGACCGCGAACCCCGACCAGATCAGGCTCGTGATCCGATGGGCTCCGTTCCACAACGGATCGCGCAACATCGTGGCCCTGCTGGAGGCCACCCGTAAACAGGGCAAGCTCTGGCCCGCACTGGAACGGCTGCTGTCGTCACAGAGCGCCTGGGCAATCAATCACTCCGCAGACGTGGACCTGGCCTGGGCGCAGCTCGCGGGGCTTGATCTGGACGGTGAGCAGATCTTGGTGGATATGGCTAGCGCCGAGGTCGCACAGATCGTGGAGCAGGACCTCGCGGACGCCGCCACCCTGAACGTGACGATGACCCCTGAGTACTTCGTCAACGGCAAGCCGATGCCGAGCTTCGGGTGGGAACAGCTCCAGAGCTTGGTGGAAGAGGCGTTGGCAGAAGCCGGTCGGTGAGCTACCGGACACCGATGAACGGATGTCGACGGACGAACGGAAGGACTTTGAGAGGCGCACCCGTGTGACGTCCCACCTTCATTGCGACGTACTCAGCCGGGCCACTCAAGAGGTGCCTGATCGCCCGGATCGGAAGATCGGCGAAACTCCACTTGATACCCGGCCTGGCCGACATCTTCGAAGTAGTGGACGGTGAGCAAGTAAACCCCTGCCGTAAGGGGCACGTTCTCGACCTCAGAGAGCCGGCCAGCCATCAACCCACCGGACCAATCGTACCACAGCACCGTCAGCTCGTGCATGTCTTCCGTGAGGTATTGCAACGTGCCGATCGTGCCGTCGTCGCTGTCGAACCCGAACGAATAAGCCCCGTCGCTCGGCACCTCGATGACCTTGGTCAGAAAACCCGAGAACCGCTCCGCAACCCCGGGAACCAAGCCACGACCGCTCAGATCGCGGGACACGCCAGTTGGACTGGATTGGGAATACAGGCTGCCAGGAGGCAGTGGATACGTCACTTCGTATCGCTCTTTCTCGAGAGAGAAAAACTCCTCTCTCCATCCATCGTGTAGGCTCAGGCGGCCGCGAAAGGCCTCTCCCGGCGTAAACTCCCCATCGGTCGATCGGGCTTCGATATACCGAGCTGTCGTTGCCCGGGTCACGGCCAGAATGGTCCCCTCCTGGTCTGACGTGAGCTCGCGACGGTCAGGCACCTGCAGCCGACGCTCGTCGTACTCGACCTCCATGGTGCGCAGCCTCGGGATGTCTCCCTCCGAAACAATGGCGGGAGTCGGGGAACCGGTCGGGCGCGGAACAACGGCTACCTGATATCCGGCTCGTCCTTGGCGCTCAAAGTAGTGAGTCGTCAACAGGTAGGTTCCCGCCTCCAGAGGCACGTCGATCTCAGAGAGGCGTCCGGCCATCGACTGTTTGTTCCACCCATACCACAATAAGCGCACATCGTGCATGCCGTCCGTGACGTGCTGCAGCATGCCAATCGTGCCGTCATCACTGTCTACGCCGAAGGTGTAGGTCTCGTCACTCGGCACCTCGATCACTTTTGTCAGGAAGCCCGTGAACCAGTTCGTCACCCCGGGGACGACGCCTCCGTGCCGCAGATTGCGGTATGCGGCAGTCGGGCTCGGTTCGAAGGACAAGACCCCAGCCGGAAGCGGGTGGGTCACCTCGTACACTTCTTTCTCGAAAGGAAAGAACTCCCCTCGCCACCCGTCGTGCAGCTTCAGCGGCCCACGAAAGGGTCCAGAATCTGGACGCACTCCCTCAGCCGATCGGGCCTCGATGTACCGAGCCGTAGTAGCCCGGGCCAGGCCCAGAACGATCCGTTCCTGTTCATATGACAGCGTGCGAACGCTGGACACGTTGAGTCGACTCTCATCGTACTCGCCGTCCACCGTGCGCAACGTCGGGATTTCATCCTCCGTTAGAGTGGGCTGCGGAGGAGCGCAGGCGTTGACCGAGCACAGTATCGGGAGCGACGCGATCAGACGGGTGACGGGGTTCATGGCTGGTAGTCGCCGGGCTGACATACTGGTCCAAATGAGCGGAATAAATCATGAATCTGAACCACCCACACCCCCATCGTTTTCCCAGGCCGACCGATGATCGGAAGAATCGAATCGTAAGGTAAGCTGCCGACGAGCCGCATGGCGAAGGGAGGGCGACCCCCACGTTGCGTGGGCCCAAAACGGCGCCGAAGATAGCTTCGGGCCGATGGCGGCTGCAAGACGTCCTCGGGCTGGGTTCAGCCCCGACGCTTCGGTACGAATGGAGGCTCTTGCCCGCCCACAAGCCTGGGCTCACCTTCGCCTCCCCACCCCCCTGGAAACTGTCTAAATATCGGAGACAGGAGTGGAGAATGAACAGATAAAGCTCGCGAACCCGTTTCGCATTCTCGCTGTCTATTTGATCGCCACTGCGCCGCCGCTGCTTCTCGGCCCCCTCTCGGTTCCGCACGTGACATTGGCGGTGGTGCACGTATCGCTCATCGGAGTCACCTGGAGACTCAGGGAATACCGCCAAGCAGATGGCCGAGCCGCCTGGGCAGGCCTTATCGCGATTCCACTTCTCTACACAGAAATCGGCCAGATCAACCAATACCTGGCTGCGGGATATCACGACCCTTTCGTCATGTCACTGGAGTCGTTCGTCTTCGGGTCGCCCGCCACAGAGTTGGCTGCGGCCCTCCCCAGTCTCTGGCTGAGTGAGACGCTCCATTTCGCCTACCTGTCGTACTTCCCCGCCATCTTCGTTCCTCCAGCACTGCTCTTCTTCGCGGGCCGCACGGATGCGTTCCGGGAATCTGTCTCTGCCGTGTTACTGGCTGCCGTCTTGTGCTTCGTCGTATTCGTGTACTTCCCAGTCCAGGGCCCCCGGTACTTCGGCCCCCCCGAAGGCGTTCCGGACGGCCCCCTGAGAAGGCTCACCCTTTCGGTCCTCGAGACAGGCTCATCACGAGGTGCCGCCTTCCCATCGTCACACATGTCGATCGTCACCGCTCAAGCCTTCGTACAACTTCGGGCTACCCGCAGTGTGGGCATCGTCGTAACGATCGCTGCTTTGGGAATTGGAATTGGCGCAGTGTACGGTGGCTTTCACTACGCGATCGACATGGTGCTCGGCGGCGCCATTGGACTAGCGGCGGCCTACACGACCCGCGACAGGACATAGGCACTCGCCCCGACGCCCACGGCAGTCATCCAACGCCAGTTGTCGCACAGGTAGTGGATCACATGGGTATCCCAAGCCGCCCAAGTGTCGCCCCGTAGGTGTCCCACGTAGGAGAGCGCCGGATCCCCATGTCCGTGCTCGTCTAACGACAGTATCCGCATGTCATCATGTATTCCGAACTCCCGGAGGCGGCCCGTCAAAAAGAGGGGGCCAGTGGTCGTGAGAACCCTGACGTGACGCGGCCAAATCTTGCCCCAAGTGCGGAAGGCCCGCGGGAGGGCATCAATGCCGTGTTGGGCTGCACGGAACCGCTCGGGTACGTCCCGGTCTTTCCACGTCTGGTGGATTGTCTTCGGGATCATTTGGATGCGCTGGCAATGCGTCGTACGGACGTGAAGCGAGACATGTCCTCCCCACTTCGAGACAGGACGATCATGCAATCGATGAGCCACTTCGCAAAGACGCTCTTCGAGCTGTAGTAAGGACCAGGCTTCACCCCGGTCGCTTCTCGCGGCCGCCACCACTAGAGGGGACGTATTGCGAAAGCGGCTGACCCATCACTTGTTTCTCACTTCTATCGCTCGACGCTCCTTACCTAGACAACAACTGCCTTCGAGAGAGTCGCTTGGCGGAGGGACGGTGCAGTAGCGAAATCTGAAGCGACGAACACGACGCGAGCAGGCCCCTGGCCTAGGTCGACGATGCTCTCTTTTTTCAGACAACGAACAGACCTGCAGGGAGAACAATGACCGGCACGAAATACGACATTCTCTACACCTGGGTCGACGACAGCTTCCCCGGGTTTCGCGAGGAACGCGCACAATACGCGACGAATCCCGACGACCTCAACCCGGAACGGACTCGCGACAATCTAGATCTGCTCAAGTACAGCCTACGATCGATTGAGCGCCATGCGCCGTGGCGAGGCAAGGTATGGATCGTGACTTGCCGGCCACAGGTTCCAGCCTGGTTGAACACCGAACATCCCGATGTCCGGATCGCCTATCTCGACGAATTCATGCCGGCTGAAGAACTCCCGTGCTTCAATGCTTTTGCCATTGAGTCCTACGTCCATCGGATACCGGGACTCTCGGACCGTTACGTGCATTTCAACGACGATATGTTGCTCATGCGTAAGGTCGGCACCGAGCATTTCACCACTGCTGAGGGTCGCCTCAAGTACTACTTCGATCGCTTGCTGCCCGCCGAGCCCAAGCCCGACATGGCGCCCCAGGGATCGGGGCAACGCAATGTTTGGCATACCTTGGAGAGGACCTTCGGTCGCGGTGGAGGCTATCCGCGGCAGGCCCATCAGCCTCGGATCATCGACAAGAGTGACATGGTGCGACTCGTCTCTACATACCCAGAGGAGTTCACGCGAACGCGGGCGGCACGCTTTCGCGCACACGACACGATCCTGCCGCACAAGCTCCTCGCGGCGCACCTGGTTCAAGAAGGACGAGCCGAATTCGTCGGCTTTCGCCGTACAAAACGGCTCATGCGTATGGTGAGACTGTTCAATTCGGCCCCGCGGAACCGGCTGCGCCTCTTTTGGGCATGGATGCGTCATCCGCACTTCCTATGTTTGAACGACGATTTTGGCCCTCTCATCAATGAGCGAGCGGAGTCGGTCGCGAGCCGGTTTCTGAACTTCCTCCTTCCCGAACCTTCCGGTTACGAGATCTAGGGAAATGGATAGATACGAGGTCTCAAGAATGCGAGGACCGTCTGATCTCGGGCGCCACGGTCGTAGATGTCCTCGCCCGGTGCTCTCCTGGACACCGGCGCCCTTCCCTAACATCGAATTTCGGCCACTACGGTATCCGACATGAACCGTGCCCATGAACAACTCCCCCAGGGGTCAGTGTGGGCAATGGCACGTCACTTCTGGCGGGTGGCCCAGGGAAAGCCCGCGCATGTAGCAATCCCAGCCGTGGTCAACTTGGTCGCCAACGTCTTCGACGCGGCCTCCCTCGCGCTCCTGATCCCAATCACGAAGGCCGTCGCAACCAACTCATTCGAGTTCCTACGAGACTCCCGTGTGTTCGGTTCGATTGTCGCGCTGATCCCAGGATGGGCCCCGGACTCCCTACCCAGCGACGCGCTTCTGTTCGGGGTCATTGTCAGCCTGATCGTCTTGGCACGGCTCTGCAAGTTCACCCTGCTATACCTCAACACCGCCTACGTGGTCGCTCGGACCGAGTCGTACCGGGTGGCGATCCACCGGGAGACGTTTAGCCGAGTCCTCACGTTCGGCCGCCGATACTTCGACCGACAGGCGCTCGGCGGAGTGAACACAGACATCCAATGGTCTAATTCGGCACTTCACCTGCTAACGGCCGCGGAAGGTTTGTTCCGCTTCGTGGTCGGCTTGATCGCGAAGGGCGCAGTGATGTTCGCGATCTCAGCGCCTCTTTTTTTCGCGTTTCTCGTGGCGATACCGCTCGTGCAGTGGGTCCTCCGTTCCGTCCATCGAACGATCCGCGAAACCGCCAAGGAGGCTGCCAGCATTCAGCGACGCAGTCGTGCTCAACTGCTGGACATCCTAGCCTCCATACCCCTGATCAAGGGCTACTCGCGGGAGGAGGCCGCGACGGATGAGTACGAGGAGGTGCTGCGTGAAGCAGAGGCAGCGGCGGTGCGAAAGGGACGCGCGACGGCGCTGCGATATCCGATCGAAGAGCTCACCATTCTGGGTCTGTTCATACTTACACAGGGGGCACTGATCGCCTTACGCGGCGACTTCGAGCCCACGGACATTGCGACATTCACGGCGTTCCTCATCGTGCTGCAGCAGTCGCTAATGGACTACAAGAAGATCAGCCAATTCTCAATGACTGTCCTTGAAGAGCTACCGAAACTCGAAGTGGTCGCCACGCTGTTTTCCGACGACGGAAAACACACGGTGTCTTCTGGATCTGCGGCACTTACAAAGTTCGATGACGCGATAACGCTTCACGGACTGACCTTCGAGTACACCGAAAACAAACCCGTCCTCCACGACATCAACGCGACGATACCCGCGGGGCGCACCACCGCAATCGTCGGTCCAAGCGGCGCGGGTAAGACAACCCTCGTAGACCTGATCGCCCGATTCTACGACTGCGCTCCCGGTCAAATCCGCATCGATGGCGCTGACATTCATGGGTTCTCACTCCCCTCACTGCACGCCCGCATGGGAATCGTGAGTCAGGAAGTCTGGCTGCTGAATCGGACCTTGCGGGACAACCTCGTCTTCGGGTTAGAGGCGACTCCTCCCGACGAAGCACTCGAAAGCGCAATGCAGGACGTCGAACTCGGCCCACTCCTGGAGAGCCTTGAAGACCGATTGGACACCGAAATCGGGGATCGCGGGCTGAGATTATCCGGAGGGCAACGGCAGAGGGTGGCCTTGGCACGGGCCTTACTACGCGAACCAGATATTCTGATCCTCGACGAGGCGACATCGGCGCTCGACAGCCGCGTCGAGATGCGCGTCGCGTCTGCGATCGCGCGGCGGGTGAGTGGGCACACGCTCGTCGTGATCGCCCACCGTCTCTCGACCATTCGGGACGCGGACCAAGTGCTCGTTCTCGATGGGGGCCGGATCGTGCAACGCGGAACATGGGACGACCTCGCTTCAGTACCCGGGCTGTTCGCAGACCTCCTCGAAGCCCAAAGCGGCGAGGAGACTGCGCTGCCACTCTGACCATGCTCTTCGTTGGATTCGACCGTACATCTACTCCACTGCTATAGACGGGCACCGGCTCGGGGCTGCTCAGGGTAACACTGGGACTCCCACGCGAGGCCCCCAAACGTCGGTAACGTTGAGACATGCGCCCTCGGAAGATCCCCTGACGGTAGCATCGAACGAGATGAGTCTCGACCGCGCTCAGAAGTCATATGAGAAACGCTCGATATAGCCTCGAAACGTCGTGGCCACGACGTCCTGTGTCTCTCGGGGAGAGTACTCGAACCCAGGACGTCCCGATCCGGGCCCCCTACCAGATCCAGCCGACCTTGGCTTGTACCATGGCATTGGATCGGCCATCGTCGGTGAAGGCGAACCGAGTCACACGCTCGTATCCCACACGGAGCTGAGTGTAAAAACCGGCTGCATTGGGGCGGCGTAACCACTGCCCCGCGAACCGGACGCGAATCTCGTCCGGGTTGTCGGACCACAAGTCCCAGCGGAACCGCTTACCGGAGAGACCGTTGTTGCGGTACTCGTCACCCCGGTACCGCTCCCACGCACCGGAAAAGGACAATTGGTCATCCGTCGCGTTCCAATCCACCCCGACCTCCCATCCAGTCGCCATCGGGCCAAGAAACGCACCCATGACTCGCTGATCGAGGGTCACTCCGCTCGTAAAGTGGTGGTGGGTGTAGGGGCGTACGCCTGTGCGGCGTCCTTCCAGGAACACGTCAAGGCGACCCTCCTCACCCAAACCGGTAATCCTGCCTCCGGCTATCCACGCGGCCTCGTCCCACAGCGACTCCCACCGGGCCCAATTGATATCGGTGGTTGACCCGTCGAAATACACCTCGAGGCCCAGATCAGGAGCGGTGAAGCGAGTGTTAACCCCGAATATCTTGTCTGAGATCTCAAGGCGGTACTTCGGTATGAGCCAAAGGAAGATGTCAGCCAGTCGGTCGTTCAGGGTGGCCTCCGGCGCCCCATCTCCCCCCTGAATGTTGAGGAGCACGCCTCCGACTTCGAAGTGCGTAGATGGTCGCCAACTTCCTTCGAAGACAATGACCTTGCTATGCGGGACATCGCGGTCGGCACCCATGTCCCCAACTGTCGCCGAAAGCTCGAACACTCCAACCCGGCGGAGAAGGCCCGGAAGGTGGAACGGAGCGTCTGACGAGAGACGCACCATATCAAGGGCTCGAGCATTGCCTGAAAAGACGCTGCCCCCCAGACGCCCTTGTCCACTAAAGGCGTATTCGCGGCCCACGTCGAGTACGGTGTTCCCTGCCTGGGCTCGTAGGTATCCACTCTGCAGCATCAGGTTCGCGGACGCCCCCTCCTCCTCCGACCAGGCCGACGAAACTCGCGCCCGAACCTGCCCTGAAAAAGATGAGCCAAGCCGCAGATCCGCTTCTGCCTCAGCGCCCCCGGTACCTCCGTCAGCTAAGACACGCCCCTGGTTCCGCTGGAGCAGCGGGTTCAGCACCGCGTCGATGCGGTCAACGATCGGGTGGCCAAAGTCGGCATAGTTCGTGGGTATGGTACGGTCTGGGCTGCGAGCCAACGTGGCGTCCAACGCTGCCTCTCGGACTGCGATGAAAGTTTCCTGGGTACCTGATTCGAGAAATCGTGTCGTCAGTCGGGCGAGGGCCTCACGGATCCGAGGCGTATTCACTCTCCCCGGCGCCCCAGCCATGTTGGCCCCAGCCTCCCGAGCGAAGCTTGCAAAGACGGCGCGGGAGTACGGCCGCTGAGCCACGATAGCATCCGGCAATAGCCCCATGGCGATCAACGCATCCACGTCCTCGTACGCCGCATCCATCGTCGAAACGTACGGCGAGGATTGAGAAGCAGCCGGGGCATGCCAAAGCACGCCAACGAATACCGCGAACGTGATCAGGGTACTGAGTCGGGTCATGACCGGGGGCCCGCGTCGCCGTCCGGGTCGGGCAGTGAGGCAGGTTTGCGGCGGCTTTCGACGTGGCAACCCGCTACGCCTCCAGTTTCGTAATAGTGGACTGTCGCCAGCTAGGTGTCCGTTGCCAATGTCATGTCGACCTCTGAGAGAGGTCCGTCCACCCCACCACCGCTCCAGTCCTACCAGAGCAGTTCGGATCGCTTCCGGATTCGGTGACAGGGCGATGGGAGGCACAGACACGTGGTGCGGAGCGCGCTCAGAAGTCATAAGAGAAGATGAAGCGGTAACGATGTGAGATCCTCAAGGGCGCTCCAGCAAATTGGGAATGCGAGGTGATTATGGGCACATGCCCAGCAGGCCGCCTATATCAACTCAACAGCCGTAGATCAAAGCGACAACCCTTCGCTGTCCCTGACCGCAGACGACGGCCTAAAAAGCACGCATGACTCGGCACTCAGCCTGAGCCCGCCACTCTATCCAATGTCCTATCCGCCCGAACGGTGATAGCGTGTCTATCCGGTCCAATCACCACAGGCCGTTGGGACCATGAACAGACGTCTATTTCGCAGTTTGAGCACTCCTTGGGGGACTTTGTGAAAACCACACTCTCGGCGCTGAGCTTGAGCCTCGTCCTAGCAGTTGGAGCGAGCGCACAGCAGGCCAGCCGCACCGCGCCCATCGAGGGCATACGCGACAACGGAACGGGGTACCACGCGCTGGTAGGCGCGCGCGCGGTGACCTCACCCGGCCAATCGATCGACAACGCGACCATCGTCATCCGGAATGGCATGATCCAGTCCGTCGAACGCGGCGGCGCCGCTCCGGCGGGGGCGCGTGTCTGGGACTTGGAAGGCCACACGGTCTACGCAGGCTTCATCGATTCCCACGCCGATCTTGGCATGGATCAGGTCCCGGAAGGCGGGGACGTCGGGCCCACGCACTGGAATCCTCAGGTACGCGCGTGGTTCAGCACCACCGCCAACCTCCAGGACGACGAAGATCGCAGGCAGGCTTTGCGCTCCCAGGGTTTCGGGACGGCATTGGTCGTGCCGAAGCAAGGCATCTTCCGGGGCACGGCCTCTGTCGTGAACCTGGGCGACACCGGAGTCCGCGACCGCATTTTACGACCTGACGTCGCTCAGTCGATCGGGTTCCAGCGGTCCTTTGAACTCGGGGGCCGGTACCCGAACTCGGCGATGGGCACGATCGCGCTCATGAAGCAGACCTTCATGGATGCCGATTGGTACATGCGTGCTTGGGGAGCCTACGAGGCCAGTGGCCGCGCTTTCCTGCCGCCCGAGACAAGCGCTGCGCTGGAAGCACTCGAGAGCGCAGTCCAGGGTCAGCAGCCCGTGATCTTCGAGACACGCAGTGAGGAGGAATACCTCCGGGGCCAAATCCTCGCTGAGGACTTCGGACTGGACGCCTGGTACCGGGGGAACGGTCAGGAGTACCGGATCATCGACGTGCTAGGCGAGAACACGGAGCCTCTGTTTGTGCCGCTCGACTTCCCGGACGCCCCTGATGTGGACAATCCGGAGGCGGCGATGAACGCGTCGCTCGCCGAGTTGCGTCACTGGTACTTGGCCCCGACGAACGCAGGGCAGCTCGCCGATGCCGGAATCGACTTCGCGATCACATCAGACGGCCTGACCTCGGTGGGAGACTTCCTGCCGAACCTGAGGACCGCAGTAGCACGTGGACTCTCCCCTGACGACGCTCTGGCGGCCATCACGACGACGCCGGCCCGTTATCTGGGCATCGAAGGCACACACGGAACGATCGCGGCAGGCAACGTCGCCAACCTCGTGGTCGCGGAGGGTGACCTCTTCACACAGGAAGTCGATGTTCGAGACGTGTGGGTGCATGGGACCGTCTACGGCGTGACCCGTGCGGCACAAATCGATCCGCGCGGCACCTGGGTCATCCAGTCGGAAGATCAGTGGGGCTTCTCAGCTCAACTCACGCTCGAAGGGACGATGAACCGCCTGAGCGGCTACATCGATGTGGCCCCCGGGGCCAACGTGGACGAAGGCGTCCGCGTGCAAATCGCTTCCGCTAGTGTCGTCTCTGAGACGGGCAGGCTGGAAGTAACCTTCGACGGTGAGGAGCTTGGATACGAGGGCACCGCTCTACTGGCGGGCTCGGTGAGTGGCGAAGACTTCTACGGGTGGACATCACTTCCTAACGGCGCCAACCCCTCGTTCCAGGGTGAGCGAACGGCCGCCTTCGATGGCGCGGACGTCGGCACCGTCGCATCAGACGTTCCAGACATCGACCTGCCGTTCATTCGTCCGATGATGGAGTACGGCGTCAGTTCGCTTCCGGACCTACCCAGCGCAGTCATCGTGCGGAACGCGACAGTCTGGACTCAGGGTCCACAGGGTAAGATAGAGAACGCAGATGTCCTGATCCGCGACGGACTGATCGCAGAAGTCGGGATGGATCTCAACGCTCCTGGCGGCGCGGTCCAGATCGACGGAACCGGTAAGCACGTAACACCTGGAATGATCGACCCACACATCCACTCGGGTGTCAGCGCGGTCAACGAGACAGGTGCCACGATCGTGCCCGAGGTCTACATGGGTGATGTGATCACGCACAACAACATCTCGATGTACCGGCAGCTCGCCGGTGGCCTTACGACGGCAATGATCAAGCACGGTTCGGCCAACCCGATCGGTGGCGAGAACGTCATCGTGAAAATGCGATGGGGCGGTCTTCCAGAGGAACTCAAGCTGGAGGGTGCGACCCGGACGGTGAAGTTCGCGCTCGGTGAGAACCCCAAGCGTTGCTGCTTCGAGGGTCGTTACCCCGACACGCGCATGGGCACGCAGGAGATCATCCGTGACCACTTCCTAGCCGCGCGCGATTACGAGCGTGAGTGGCAGGCGTGGGAGACGAACGGCGAAGGTCTGCCACCCAGACGTGACCTCAGGATGGAAGCGATTCTGGACATCTTGGGTCAGGAGCTTTTGATCTCGTCGCACGGGTACCGTGCCGACGGGTACCTCGCGCTGATTCGTTTGGCCGAGGAATTCGGATTCCGCGTTCAGACGCTGCAGCACGCTATTGAGGCTTATAAGCTCGCACCCGAGCTGGCAGAAGCCGGTGTCGCAGCGGCGGTCTGGAGCGACTGGGGCGGCTTCAAGATGGAGGCGTACGACGCTTCGAAGTACAACGCGCGAATCCTGATGGAGGCCGGCGTGACCGTGTCGCTCCATTCGGACAACGGCCAGATCGCCAGTCGGATGAACTGGGAAGCGGGCAAGCTCCTGCGGACCGGGCTGACGGAAGAACAAGCGATGACGACGGTCACCATCAACGCTGCGAAGGTCCTGGCGATCGATGAACGGACCGGATCACTCGAGGCCGGCAAGGACGCCGACTTCGTGGTCTGGAGTGGCAATCCACTCTCGCAGTTCACGAAAGCGGAACAGACCTGGATCGACGGTCGTCGCTACTTCTCCTTGGAGGAGGACGCGGCACTTCGGGTGCAGGTCCAGAGTGAACGTCAGCAGTTGATCCAAGCAATTCTGGCCGCCGGTGGTGGCGGCAATCGCGGTACCAACGGTGGGGGGAACTGATCATGAATAGGAACAAGATTCTCGGAATATTCGCCGCGTTCGCGCTGGTGACCCTGCCCGTCGCCGCGGAGGCGCAGGTCCGAATGACGGTCCCGCCGCAGTCGGAGTCCATTGCGCTGCAGGGAGCCACGATCCACACAGTCACCAACGGAGTGATCGAGAACGGCACGATCATCTTCCAAAACGGCATCATCACCGCCGTCGGCGCTGACATCGACATCCCAGCCGGTACGCGGGTAGTCGACGCGACCGGGAAGCACATTTACCCCGGACTCATCGACGCATTTTCCAGCGTCGGTCTTTCCGAGGTGGGCGCAGTGGATATGTCGAACGACGTGAACGAAGTCGGGGACTTCAACCCGAACATCAACGCGGACGTTGGCGTGAACGCGGAGAGCCGGCATATCGGCACCTCGCGCTCAGCGGGTGTCCTCACGACACTCACCACGCCGGGCGGCGGACTCATCTCAGGAATGTCTTCGGCGATGGCGCTCGAGGGCTGGAGCTGGGAAGAGATGTCCATGGAATCCTCGGCGGCGCTCAACATCAACTGGCCGAACCCGAACCCGCGCGGACGCGGATTCGGTGGCCGCGGCGGCTTCGGGAATCCAGACGGGACCCCGCCCCCGACATACGAAGAGCGGGTGCTGCAGTTGAAGAACTACTTCGCGGAGGCGCGCGCCTATCGTGATGCCGTGGCCGCTGGCGAGGAGGTCCGTACCGACGCCCGTTATATAGCGATGACTCCGGCGTTGAACCGTGACATCCCGGTCGTCGTGTCGGCAAACAGCGCCGCACAGATCAACGACGCCATCACCTGGGCGAAGGAAGAAGACGTCAGGCTCGTGATTCGCGGTGGGGATGATGCGATCCACGTAGCCGCTCGCCTGGTGGCCGAAGAGATCCCGGTCATTCTGACGTCGACCATGAGTGCCCCGAACCGGGATCATGAGGGCTACGACGTGGCCTACGGCCGGGCCGCCGCTCTCTACAATGCTGGTGTGAAGTTCGCGATCTCCGGTGGCTCGGGATCGCTCTACACGGAGCGCCTGCCGTACGAAGCTGGCGTGGCGGTGGCATTTGGGCTCCCGGAGGAGGAGGCAGTGAAGGCGGTGACGATCTATGCGGCGGAGCTCATGGGACTCGACGATCGGATTGGATCGCTAGAAACGGGTAAGCAGGCCACGCTGCTGATCACGACGGGCACGCCCATTGATATGACCAGCAACATCGAGCAGGCCTATATCCAAGGGCGTGAGCTCGACATGAACGACATTCAGAAGCACTTCTTCACGAAGTACATGGAGAAGGTGCGCCAGAGGATGCGGATCATTTCTTAGCGGAAGCGCAGTGGTCACACCTTAGGTCTGTCAGGTCGCAACAAGGAAGCCCCACTCGCACGAACCGGGTGGGGCTTCTTGTTTGGCTACTTTCCAGCCATGCCCACGCCCGCCCCCATCTCCCCGCACCCGCTACGTCTTGGCTTCCTCTACAACCACGACGATATCCACCAGGTCGCCCACACCGCCCCGCTGATCTCGCCCTTGCAACGGTGCCTTCCCACCCTGGAGATCAGCGTGTTGACCTCCAGCCCCGAACAGGCCCGAGCCGTGCGCTCCCACTTGGATCCGGAGCAGGCGGCGCCCGACTTCTTGAACCTCGCGGCCGGGCTGTCGAGTCGGGTCCTCGAGCGCGTGATCGGTGGCGTGGCGCCGCTTCGGCGGCTGTCAGTGCTTCGGCGCAACCGGGGTCTGCTGTCCAGCTTCGACGCCCTCGTCGTGCCAGAAACCACGAGCACGTTCCTCAAGACCCGCTTCGGCGTGCGCGATCTCAAGATCATCTATGTCCCGCATGGCGCTGGGGATCGATCAGTCGGCTTTCGGCCGGAGGTGCGAGACGTCGATCTCGCGCTCTTGTCGGGTGAAAAGGTGCGCGATCGGATGGTTCGGGACGGACTAGTGAGACCCGGCGACCACGCGGTCATCGGGTATCCGAAGTTCGATGCATCGACAGGAGCCCCAACTCCGAAGCTCTTCGAGAACGACCGCCCCGTCGTCCTCTACAACCCGCACGCTGACCCACTGCTGTCCTCTTGGTATCGCTTTGGTGAACAGGTGCTCGATTACTTCGCGAACCAGGATCGGTACAACCTCGTCTTCGCACCGCACGTGATGCTCTTCCGGAGACGGGTGCACGCTTCGCTCGAGCATCGGCACGTGAGATTTCGGCCTCCGGTCCCAACACGGTTCCTCTCGATCCCTCACTTGCTGGTGGACCTGGGCAGCGAGCGCTCCATCGACATGACCTACACGCGCGCGGCCGATGTCTACCTGGGCGACGTCAGCAGCCAGATCTGCGAATTCATGCGGCGGCCACGGCCCGCGTTCTTTCTGAACGCCCACGACGCCGATTGGCGGGCCGACCCGAATTATTGGCATTGGCGCCTCGGCGAGGTGCTGGACGATCCACGGCGTCTGGGCCATGTGCTCCCCGGCGCAGCCACGCGCGACGATCCGTTCCGGAAAGCGCAGGAGCAGGCGATGCGCGAGACGTTCTCGGTGATTCCCGGGCAGTCGGCTGGGGAGCGGGGCGCCGAGGCCATCGCGCGATTCCTCGCTCGGGAGTGGCCCGTGGAGACGGGTGACGCCACCCACGGAGGGCGACCCAAGTGAATCGATCGCTGCCACAGGTAACCGCAGTCGTACTGGCGGGTCAGCGCCCTACTGGGGACCCGCTCGCGAGGCATTTCGGAAAACCATACAAGGCGCTCGTTGAAGTCGGCGGACGTTCGATGCTCTCCCGGGTCGTTGAGACGTTATTGAGTTCTCCGAGCGTGGGAAGCGTCGTCGTGCTCTGCCAAGAGCCGGACCGGCTTCTCGTCGGGGACACGGCCGATCTGGCCGATCGGGCGCGGGTCCGTATGGTGGCGAGCGGGACCAGAATCGGAACCAGCGTCAGTGCGATCGGTGGCACGGCGACGGCCCCGTGGCCCGTCCTGGTGACCACGGCTGACCATGCACTCCTGACAACCGAAATGGTCGAGAGCTTCCGCGGCGGTGCCGGCGACTGCGGCCTCGCCGTCGGACTGGGAGAACGCGCCACCCTCGAAGCCGTCTACCCCACAACGCGGCGGACCTGGTACAAGTTCTCTGACGGGCACTATTCCGGAACGAATCTGTTCCTTCTTGGTGGCCAGGACGTCGGGCCGGCGCTCGCGTTGTGGTCGGATATCGAGGACCGTCGCAAGAGCGCATGGAGGCTGTTGGCCGGTTTCGGGCCGGGCCTCCTGCTGCGGGCGATCACCCGCACGATCAGCGCCCACGACGCCGTTCGGTCGGCGGGTCGGCGCGTGGGCGTCCACGCCCGCGCGGTGGTCCTTTCTCAACCCGAAGCCGTGATCGACGTGGACAAGCTTTTGGACGTGGAGCTGGCGGAAGAAATCCTGACACGGCGTGAGGGCTTGGCATGAAGAGGGCCTCCGGCTCGTGGTGCGCGGCGGGGATGAGCCAATCCACATATCCGCTCGCCTGGTGGATGAAGAAATCCCGGTTATTCTCACGTCACTAGGCTAGCGGACCCACCGCGGTCACGTGTTAGGTCGCGGGTTAAAGCCCCACTCCGAACGTCTCCGGGGCCCTTGCCTGCAAAAGCTTATTTGTATAAGCTTTGTCTAACAATCTTTAGACAACCATTGTACATTCGATTCGAGCCGCGATCAGCATGCACTTCCGACACTCACAGCGCGCGGCCATGACGGTCTTCGCGTTATCCGCAGCCGTCTTAGCGGCGGACGCAAGCGCACAGACACTAGGGTCCCTGCCCTCGACCCCCTGGTGGGAAGAACTGCGCGATGAAACGCTGACCGAGCTGCTCCAGACGGCCATGGCGGAAAACGGAGACCTCGACGCAGCAGTCGCCCGGATGCTTCAGGCCGATGCCGCCGCGGACCGCGCGAGGGCAATCTTGCTGCCTTCCGTGTCGCTCGACGGCCAGGCGACCACCGGGCCGCTCGATGGTCTGGGTTTCCAGTTTGGCGGTATTCCACGTGGAGAGGGCGGGAGTCCGACTCTGCCGTCCCTCTACTACACGGGTTCCGCGAACGCTCGCGCACGCTATCGGCTCAGCTCTTGGGGTTCGGAATACCGAACGCTTAAGGCCAGCCGACTTGAGGCGAGCGCGAGCCGCGGCGATGAAGATGGTGTGGCACTCGATCTCGTAGGCCAGGTGGCACAGACCTACCTCGACGTCCTGTCCGCGGCCGGTCAGGTCGAGGTGATCGCCCGACAGTTAGAGGTTGGGGAGCAACTCACGGAAGTCTCCCAATTCCGATACGAGCGCGGAGAAGCAACGGCACTGGAAGTCCTACAACAGAGACAGCAGCTCGCAACACTGGGCGCGACCCTCCCGCCGGCTCAAGTAGAACTCCGGTTGGCGCAGGCGCGGCTCGAAACACTACTCGGCAGAGATCCGGCCCGCACATCTGTAGACTTCTCAGCCGAACTACCGCCGGTCCCCATGGCTAGCGCCTCGATTTCGAGCTTCGACCCGCTCGGACGCCCCGATTTCCGCGGCGCCGTGAACCGGTCGGAAGCAGCCGACGAAAGGGTCTCGGCGGCGAAGTGGAGCGTGCTTCCTACGGTGGATCTCTCCGCCAACACGGGCTCACAGTTTTTCAGAAGCCTTGCGACGACCACACAATCGACGTGGGGGGCCTCACTCACCGTGTCACTTCCTATCTGGGACGGGCTGGATCGCTCGGGGCGTGTCCGTGAAGCCTCGGCCAACGCCCGTGCGGCCCGATCCTCTCTCGAGCAGCGTCGTCTGGACGCCCAGGGCGAGGTCGTATCGGCCCGAATTCAACAAGAGGGCCAGCAGCGCCAGCTGTCCGCTCTGCGCGACCAGCTCGACGCCTCCGAGCGTGCCTTCGAGGAGTCGCGGCGCCGCTACCTCGCCGGACTGGCCACGGTACTCGATGTCCTGAACGCGATGAATGGGATGCAGCAGGCTGAGCTAGGTGTGATCCGGACACAACGCATCGCGCTGGCATCCTGGATCCAACTTCGACAAGCAGTCGGCGGCCCCTGGACCCAGGGTCTGCGCCGACGCCTCCTGGAGTCGTCATGAACTGGAAACGCAATAAGGCGGCCCTACCGCTAATCATTGTCCTCTCGGCCTTCCTGGCGGCCTTCGGGCTCGTGATGATGGCGCCCGATTCGGAAGCCGTTGTGCCGACCCGGGCTCTCCCGGCCGTCGCCACCACGATCGTCGAGAGCGACGCCGTCCGATCGACTGTTGTCGCGAGCGGAGTCGCATCTCCCGCGCGTGAGATCACGATCATTCCGGAAGTCTCCGGCCGCGTCGTGTTGATGTCGCCCTCGCTCGTCCCGGGCGGTGTGGTAAGGGCGGGTGACGTACTCACCCGAATCGAAGCGCGTGCCTACGAGCTCGCAGTCGAACAGCAGCGGGGGCAGGTGCGCAGCGCTGAGCTGGAGCTGGAGATCGAAGCGGCCCGCCAGGAAACTGCTCGCGAGGAATGGAAGATCCTCGGCAACGGGGGAGAACCTTCTCCGCTCGTGCTTCGCGAGAGCCAGCGTGCGGCGGCCGAAATGAACCTGGCGTCAAGCAGAAGTGGGCTGGCTCGCGCGGAACTCGAGCTCGAGCGCACGGTGATTAGGGCGCCTTTCAACGCGTCTGTGGTCGAGGAGTCCGTCGACGTAGGTCAAGTCGTCGGTCCGCAGAGCACGATTGCGCGCCTCGTAGGGACCGACCAACTCAGAATCACTCTCTCCGTGCGGATCGAAGACCTCGCGCTCATCGACCTCCCTGAGAATGGGCAGGAAGGGAGCCCGGTAACCATCCGCCAGCGGCTCCGGACGGGTGAGCACGTCGAGCGCCAGGGGACCGTCGTCGGCCTTGTCGATCGACTGAACCCGCAAACCCGTAGGGCGGAGCTCGTGGTCCTCGTCGATGACCCGCTCAACCCGAACGGGGGCCTGCCCTTACTGCCCGGATCAAGCGTCGAGGGGGTGATCGAAGGACGTGTTCTCGACTCCGTCGTGCGGGTGCCCCGCGCCGCAGTATACGACGGCAATACCGTGTGGGTGGTCTCGCCGGAAGGCGTGCTGGAGAAGCGTGTGTTCGAGCCGGTCTGGGGAGACGACGATGCTCTGTTCGTCCGCGAAGGCCTCTCCGCAGGTGAGGTTCTGGTGACCAGTCCGTTGAGCTCTCCGGTCGAAGGAACACCGGTGCTCGTGATTGAGGGCGGCGTATGACGGACCTGGATTTGCAGACCGAGCGCGGCCCGATCGCATGGATGGCGAAGAACCCGGTCGCCGCCAACCTCTTGATGTTCATGATCCTGTTGGGTGGCCTGCTCGCCACCTTGGGTCTGAAGCAGGAAGTGTTCCCCGCCTTCGATCTGGACCTGATCACAGTTTCGGTACCGTACCCCGGCGCCAGCCCTGTTGACGTCGAGCAGGGAATCATCCTGGCCGTAGAAGATGCGGTTTCTGCCATAGAAGGGGTGAAGCGGGTCACCTCGGTGGCCCGGGAAGGCTCCGGATCCGTCTCGATCGAGCTCCTGCTTGGGGCGGACCAAGACCGGGTCCTAGCCGATGTCACCAACCTGGTGAACCGGATCACATCATTCCCCGGCGACGTTGAGCGGCCCACGATCGCCGCAGCGGGCCGGCGGCAGCCCGTAATCTCCCTGATCCTCTCCGGTGATCAGGACCTGGCCACCCTGCAGTCGTTAGCCGAGACGGTTAGAGGCGAACTACTGGGCCTGAACGGCATTACCCAGATCGACCTGTCGGGCACGCGCCCGCTGGAGTTCAGTATCGAGGTGCCTCGAGAGGAGCTCGAAGCCTACGGGTTCACGCTCGATGAAATCGCCCAACAGATCCGTCAGGCCTCGGTCGATCTGCCCGGCGGTGAAATCGAGACCGCGGGTGGCGAGGTCCTGGTCCGCGTCGTCGATCGTCGTCGTCAGGCCGAAGGCTTTGAAAACATCGTCATCCGGGCCGAGGCCAATGGCGGAGAGCTCAGGGTCGGTGACCTCGCCACGGTAAAGGACGGATTTCGTGACACCGACCAAGCGCTCTTCTTCAATGGCCAGCCGGCCTTACAACTCGTGGTCTCCCGCGTGGGCAATCAGACACCGACGGAGATCGCCACGACGGTAAAGGCATACGCTGAAGAGCTGGCGCTGAGACTCCCGGAACCGATCAACGTCTCGACCTGGAACGACGACTCTGAGGTGCTCAGGGCCCGCATCGATCTCCTTATTCGGAACGCCGCACTCGGACTGGTGCTCGTCCTGATCCTGCTTGGGCTCTTCCTCAACCACGGGCTGGCCGGATGGGTCGCTCTCGGCATCCCGATCTCATTCTTCGGCGCATTCCTAGCAATGCTGCCGGTCGATCTCTCCATCAACGTCATCACGCTGTTCGCCCTCATCGTGACGCTCGGGCTCGTCGTGGACGACGCGATCGTCGTGGGAGAGAACATCTACTCGTATCGATCTCGGGGAATGGACCGAGTACAGGCGGCCATCCTCGGGGCTCGGGAGATGGCGGTGCCCGTGACGTTCTCGGTGCTGACGACAATGGTGGCCTTCGCCCCGTTGCTCTTCGTCCCTGGCGTCACCGGAAAGATCTTCCGCCTGATTCCGCTGGTTGTAATCGCTGTGCTCTTCTTCTCGCTTATCGAGTCGTTCTTCATCTTGCCGGCTCACCTGGCACACGGCCGTGAGGGGCAGCCAGGACGCTTTGACAAGTGGTTCGCGCCGATCGACCGCGCACAGAATCGGGTCAGTGGCTGGCTCGCCGACTTCACCGAACGACGCTACTTGCCGACGCTGCGTCAGGCCGTCGAAGCGCGCTACGTGACCGTCGCCATCGCCACGGCGCTGCTCATGATGACGATCGGAGCTGTGGGCGCTGGTTTCGTACCCTTCAACTTCTTCCCGCCGATCCCGGGGGACGTGGTCAGTGCGAGCGCTCGCCTCCCCTATGGCACGAACATTGAGAATACGCGTCGGGTTCAGGCCGAATTGGAGCGAGGCCTCCAGGCTGCGGTGGAGGCGGCGGGAGGAGAGGACGTGGTCCGCGGAGTCATATCGCGTCTCGGTTCCGGATCTGGTGGTCAGAGCGCCGCGGGTGGCGGGAGTCATCTGGTTTCGGTGGAGGTCGCACTCGTCCCTTCGGGCGAACGCGATTTCGACGCCGTAGACTTCGAGTCCTGGTGGCGTGACGCGCTGCCGCCCCTCCCCGGCGTCGAGGTCGTAAAGATCAGCGGCACCTCCACGCAGGGTCCCAGCGCTGGGTCCGCGGTTGGTGTCGAACTCAGTCACGTCGACAACGAGAAACTCGCGGCGGCTTCTCAGCTTCTCGCGACCAGTCTGCGTGACTTCCCCTCCCTGGTGAACGTCGACAACAGCTACACGGACGGGAAGCCACAGCTCGACTTCAGGCTGAGGGATGAAGCGCGGGCCTGGGGTTTGACCAGCTCGGACGTCGCTCGTGCCATCCGCTCGGCGTTCTTCGGGGCTGAAGCGTTGCGCGAACAGCGCGGTCGCAACGAGGTCCGGGTCATGGTGCGCCTTCCGGAAGAGCAGCGCACTTCGGAGAACGACATCGAACAGCTTCTGGTCGGACTCCCTCAGGGAGGGACCGTGCCACTCGCATATGTGGCCGACGTCGCGCGAGGGCGGTCACCTACTGAGATATCTCGGGAGGAAGGTCGCCGAACTGTGACCGTGTCAGCTGAGCTGGCTCCGGGTGTCGCGTCTTCGCGCCCCGCGATCACAGCCCTTACCCGCAGTGTCTTCCCCAAGCTTCGAGAGCAATTCCCGGGACTGGAGACCCGTTTCTCAGGACAACAGCAGGAACTCAACGAGAGCCTGAGTTCTCTGGGCCCGATGTACCTGGTGGCCATGCTCATCATGTTCTCAATGATCGCCATTCCGTTCCGGAGCTACATGCAGCCGCTGGTCGTGATGTCAGCGGTGCCGTTCGGCGTCGTCGGGGCGATCCTGGGTCACCTCATCATGGGCTTCGAACTCAGCATGGTGAGCGCCTTCGGCATCATCGCCCTGTCAGGGATCGTGGTGAACGACTCCCTCGTTCTCGTAGACTCGGTAAATCGATGCAGGGCCGACGGGATGGGTCTAGTGGAGGCTGTCATGGCGGGGAGCGCACGGCGCGTCCGGCCGATTCTACTTACGTCTCTCACGACGTTCATCGGCTTGGCTCCCATGATCGTCGAGCAGTCCTCAGCTGCACGCTTCCTGGTTCCCATGGCGATTAGCCTCGGATTCGGGGCCTTGTTCGTGACGGTAATCGCGCTCCTAGTCGTGCCCGCCCTCTACGTTATCGTGGAGGATCTGCGCGCTTGGGCCTCGTCTCCCGCCGTGGTCAGGGAGCACAGTCAGGTAGCAGCCGGGGCGGACTGACAGGCTGACTGGCCGTTCGACCGCTGGTAGATCGAAGCTGCCCTCAGTCCTCCTTCAACACCTCGACCGGGTCAATCCGTGTGGCCCGCCCCGCCGGCACCAGACAAGCAACCCATGTGACGACCAACATGAAATGACCCCATGGAGAAAGGGGGACACGTGCGGAACGTCGTCATTAGAACAGATCCAGTGCTTTGGGACGCCGGAGGACTACCGAACGGCACTGGAAGCGCTGTGGGACGGTGGACAGCTCGGCCGCTACCCCGTTTGGCTCGAGGCAATGTGGTTCCAAGACCATGGATTTGGTTAACTTCACGACTCCAGACCTAACCCGTTATCACAGGGAGAACCCGTGCGCTCGGAAGCCCAAATCATCGAACTCCTCGTGGAGAAGTACGGAGTGGAGAGGGACCAAGTCTCACCCGACGCCGTCATGTTAGATATGGGTCTCGATTCTCTCTCAGTGGCAGAGTTGGTCTTCGACATTGAGGACCTCTTCGACATCGTCCTGATGGAGGAGGACGTAGACTTCTCGACCTTCGGTGACGCGGTGGCACTTGTGGACCGGCACCTTGAGTCCAAGGACCCGTAAAGAGTGTCGCCGCGCGACGTCGTCATCACAGGCATGGGTTTCGTCACCCCCCACGGCGACAACGCCGACACTGTCTTCGAGCGTGTCTTCGCCGGGGAATCGGTCATACGCCGAGTCCGATCCGGCCGGGAACAACTGGCCGGCGACGTCCTGCTGGGCATAGCCGACTGGCACCCCCATGAAGACGTCACGCCCATCCAGAAAGTGGTGATGGACCCGGTGGCACAGATGGCCACAGTAGCTGCCCGGCGGGCGCTGACCCAGGCCGGCCTCTTAGACGAGGAACGGATCCTGGGCAATGCCGGCATCTACATGGGATGTGGGGTCGGAGGGGCGGAGACGAATGAGCAGGCATACCTGGCCTACTACACTTCGGACGTTCGCCGAGCCAAACCCACCATCGTGCCACGCATCATGCCCAGCGCAGCGACTGCTCACATTTCCATGGGCTTCGGGATCCGTGGGCCGTCCCACACCTACTCCGCAGCGTGCGCCTCTTCGGCCGCGGCGTTGGGTGAAGCCTTCCGTGCGGTGCGCGATGGGTACCTAGACTGTGCTCTGGCCGGCGGAGCAGAGGCTATGCTCGCCGGGGGGGTTGTCATAGCCTGGGAGGCACTGGGGGTCCTCGCGAAAGAGCACCCCGACGGGCCCCAAGCCTCCGTCCGCCCTTTCGATGAGGCGAGGACCGGCTTCGCCTTGGCGGAGGGCGCGGGGGTTCTCATCTTGGAGACGCGCGAACATGCACGTGCTCGGGGTGCGACTTCTTTGGGGGAGATCGTGGGCTATGGTGCCAGTAGCGATGCACACAACCTGACCCAACCCCATCCGGACGGTCAGGCACAGTGCATCAGCGCCGCCCTGTCGGATGCCGGTCTCCCGCCGGAGGCCATCGGGCACATCAACGCGCATGCCACAGGTACACAGGTCGGGGACAAGGTGGAGATCGACGCAATCAAAAAGGTCTTCGGGAGCCACGCATATCGCATCCCAATCAGCGCCACCAAGTCCATGCATGGCCACCTTGTAGGCGCAGCGGGCGCGGTAGAGTTAGGGCTAACACTCATCGGGCTAGCCCGTGGGCGGGTCCCTCCTACCGCGAACCTGACCAATCCAGATGCGGCCTGCGATCTGGACTGCGTGCCGTTGGAGGGTCGTTCGGTGCCGGGACTCGAGTACGCACTCTCGAATTCCTTTGCTTTTGGCGGGTCGAACGTCAGCCTGGTGGTTCGGCGAGCGTGAGCGCGCAGCGCTCCACCGAGGGCATGGGAGTGAAGGTCCACCAACGATCCGGCTCGTCGGGAGTACGCCGCTTCGTGGCCGCCCCGTGGGAAATCATCGATACCGCGGCCTTCCTACAGTGGTCGCCGCTATACCCTGGAGAACACCAACGCCGCATTCGTTCCGCCGAACGCGAAAGAATTGGAGAGCGCAAAACGTAGCCCTTCCACTTCCCTACCGACGAGGGGTACGCAGTCGAGCGGACAGTCGGGATCGGGATGCGTGAGGTTTGCAGTCGGCGGAATCCGTCCGCGCTGAAGCGCCAAGGCCGTCCAAACCGCCTCCATCGCGCCGGTCGCGCCGACGAGGTGCCCGTGCGCTCCCTTGGATGAACTGACCGGAAGAGTCTCGGCATGCGCACCGAACGTCGTCTTTATCGCATTCCACTCGACACGGTCTCCAGCAGGTGTGCCGGTAGCGTGAGCGTTGACATATCCGATATCTCGAGCATCCAACGTGGCATCGGCCAGCGCGCGCCGCATGGCCATCACCTGCCCCTCCTCCAGCGGCTCCGTGAGGTTGTGGGCGTCGCTGGACATCCCGAAACCCACGATCTCCACCAATGCATCCCCTCCACGTGCCGAGAGAGACTCTTCGCTTTCGAGAATCAGCACTGCGGCACCTTCACCCAGGACCATGCCGGTCCGCCCCGCGTCGAAAGGGCGGCTGGTGGCCTCGGGGCCGTCAGCATGCTCCGACGCTAGCGCACCCAGTCCCATCCAGCCACCAATCGTCCCCTCGTTGAGCTGCGCCTCGGCCCCCCCCGCTACGACGGTATGCAGATATCCGTCACGGATGGCGCGAAAACCCTCTCCCAGCGCCACCGCGGAGGAGACGCACGCCAACGAGTAGGACAGGGATGGGCCAGTAATCCCGCACTCCATCGAGACATGACAGGCCGGGCCGTTGGCCATGATCATGGCGATCGTGGCGGCCCGAGAGCGCCGGGACGCGAAGTAACGCCGGTAGTGCTCCTCCAAAACCTCGGATCCTCCAAGCCCGGAACCGATATAGACCCCCGCCTCTCCGGCCCACTCTTCCCGCGAGCCGAGTCCCGCAGCTTCCAGCGCCGTACCCGCAGAAAGAACCGCCATCTGGGTCGCCCGCGCCATAAGACGCGCCTTCACGCGGGGTACGGATCCGTCCACGTGGTAGACAGCAGGCGCGACGATCGCATCACTCCCTGGCATACCCGAATCAGAGGTCACTCTCCCCACCGCGACATCGCCCGCATAGAGGCGGTCGAATGCGACGGAAACGTCGTTACCCAGAGGCGAAATCAATCCCAGGCCCGAGACGAAGACCCTACGCCGGTCCATAGCGGACCTCAGCCCTGCCGAGCCTGGATGAGGGAGTCCACGATGTTCACCGCTTCAGCCAGCGTGTCGAAAGTCGCCTGCTCGCTAGAGATCACGATGTGGTACTCCTCCTCCAATTCGCGGATCAACTCGACTGCGGAGAGTGAGTCTAGGCCTATCGAAGCCAGCGTAGATTCGGGGGTGATATCACTAGACTTAGCACCGAATTCAGTGACCAGGAGTTGATGGAGGAAGTCGTACGTGTTCAAAACAGAAAGACCATGACAAAATGGGACCAAGGGGCGCCTCCCCAGGAAAGATCGCCCCCATCGAGGTCCAAGTCACCCTTTCCTTCAGAGCCAGCCGGCCTCTCGATACCAGGAAGCGGATCGGCGAGCTCCCTCAGAGAAAAGCACCTGTGGCATCCAACCCAGGGCAGAACGGGCCGCGGTCGCATCACAAACCCAGTGCGGCGCTCGTAGCTCCCGGACCTTATCTCGGGTAAGCATCACCGGCTTTCGCGCTACGAAGCCGAAGGCCTCCGTGGCTAGAGCAGCGAGATTCAGGACGGAGCCAGGAATGGGGAGCCGGATCCGGACCCGCCTGTCGAGCGCGGTCTCAATGTGTCCCACAATGGTCTCGAGCGTCTCGGACCGTCCGTCCTCCAGGTCAAAAGACCGGCCGCTCTCAATCTCGGCATCCAAGGCCCTCACGCAGGCATCAGCGCAGTCCGTGCAGTACACCATGCTGAGCACCGACTGGGGTGATCCCGTGAGTGGCAGGACCCCCATCTTCACAGCTTGGAAGAACGCAAGCGTCTCTCTGTCCCGCGGTCCGTGCACCACGGCAGGGCGCACCACCGCCGTCGGCATGTCCCCCGACGCACCCCGCACGGACTCCTCTGCGGACAGCTTGCTTCGCCCATACGCCGTGACCGGCGCTGGGGAGGCTCCAATGGGCCGCGGGCGCCCGTCTACGCTGGGACCCACGGCCGTCAGAGAGGAGATGTATACCAATCGGGTCAGGTTCGGGCGGGCGATTCGGACTGCCTCTAGAAGATTCTCCGTGCCCTGCGCGTTGACCCGTCGGAAATCATCCGGACGTCTCGCCTTGATGAGTCCCGCCGCGTGGATGATCCCCCGCACTCCCCGAACCGCAGCGGCGAGGGACTCCACGTCGTCAACCGCCCCCAGGACGAGCTCCACACCGGGCAAGCTCGACAGGTGTCGGACGTCGCTAGTTGGGCGCACCAACGCCCTGATCTCGGTCCCCGACGCGGCAAGGCGGTCCGCGATATGCGACCCGAGAAAGCCTGACCCCCCAGTAAGTAGGACCGGACCCGACATCAGACGATGCCGTGCTTCTTACCCACCGCCGCCAGGGCCTCGAGGCCTCGGTCAAGGTGCGCACGCTCGTGGGTCGCCATATAGCTCGTTCGGATCAACTGTTGCCCGGGACGGACGCTGATCGAGACGAAAGGGTTGGTGTAGATACCATGCACCTCGAAGAGGTCTCTCCAGACGGCCAGGGTCCGGGCATCGTCGCGAATATAAATAGGCACGATGGCTGTGTCCGTCGGTCCGACATCGAAACCCAGCGCCGTCAGTTCACGGGTCATGTATTCGTAGTTCTCGCGGAGCTTGGTGATCCTCCACTCCTCCTCCTGCATGACCTCAAGCGCCGCCATGGCAGCAGCCACGCACGAAGGTGCGCCACTGGCCGCGAACATGAAGGACGGAGCGTGATGTTGGATGAAATCCAGAACGTCTCGATCCCCGGCCAGGTAACCGCCCACGCTGGCCAGGGACTTACTGAAGGTGCCACCGATAAGGTCCACCTCCTGTTCCAGACCAAAGTGGTGGGCCGAGCCCCTACCGCCCGCACCGACCACACCAAGACCGTGAGCGTCGTCGATCATCACCCGGGCCCCCTGCGCTTTCAGGACCGGCACCATCTCGTCGAGCTTGGCGATCTCCCCCTCTGCACTGAAGACCCCGTCAATGAGAGCCAGTACGCCGGCTTCGTCCTCGCTCTTTGAGAGATGCCGCTCCAACGACTGGGCGGAGTTGTGGCCGAAGCGCACCATGCGCGCACCGTTCGCCATGGCCAAGCGCGCCCCGTCGTAGATCGAGGCGTGTACGCCCCGGTCGACAAGCGCAACATCACCTTGGCCAAGTAGCGCTGAACACACGGCCAGATTCACCTGGTAGCCCGTAGTGAAGACCAGCACGGCCTCACGACCGAGGAATTCGGCGAGCCGCTCCTCGAGTTCGTGATGGAGCTGCATGGAACCGTTCACGAAGCGCGAACCCGTCATGCTCGTTCCCAAGCGCCGGATCGCGTCCGTGGCGGCTTCTCGGACCTTCGGGTGGGTGGTCAGTCCGAGATAATTGTTTGACCCGAACATGATAACGCGGCGGCCATTTACGACGGCCTCGGGGCCCTCGTTCACAGAGAATGGCCTGAAATAGGGATAGAGCCCCTGTGCACGCGCTTCGTCGGCCAGGCGGAAGTCGCGGATCTTGTCCCACACGTCCCTGCTCACGCGGCCTCCAAAGTTCGGTGCCAGATCAGTGCCAAGGCTAGCCGGAGCGCCCCGAGCCCGGCAAGCGGCCCCTGGCAATCCCCTCGACGGCCGCGACAGCAGCGTCCACGCCATCCTCGGCGGCCAATTGCGCCGCCATCGCCCGGGCCCGGTCAACATGGGCGCCCCCGCTTAGCACCACTTCGACCCGCGTGCCCCATTCCCGCTCAGGCCAGGAACCCATGGGAAAGGGGGCCGGAGCGAGCGATCCCTTCTGAATGACCACCCCTCGGTCCTGATCCACCACGGCCGCCACGAACGAACGGAGAGGCGCGTACCGTCCAGTTCATCCCACCCCAAGAGAACTCGGTCCCCGCGAACAAAGAGGTATTCGGCGAGCGGAATAGGCAGCGCCTCCTCCTGCCCGAGCGGACGCTCAGTTACCGCGCGGAACTGTTCAGGAATCCCACCGGCAACTCCGCGGTACACCACCCGGCCGGCCGGGTCGACGAAGACCCGATCGAAGCCAGGCAGGCGGTCGTATACGTCCAGATCGAAGCCGATCGCGCTGGCTTGTTCACTCAGCACGTCGAGTGCTTGCTGGTCGGCCTCCGACGGGACGACTCTCGAGATCCACTCGTGGCAGATCTCCTCTGAGACTCTTCCGAAAAAGTCGTACACGGCGAGACAGTCGGAGCCTGCCACACCTGCCAGAACTCCGTCGAGATGAGCGGCGACGACGGGCGAGAAAAACGGGTCGACGCCTCGATCGCTGTGCTGTGCGCTCAGATCCGCGAGGACAGATGTGCTACCCTCACGTTCCAAGACAACCTTCGCGGACGGGGCCATGGGGTGATCGAAGCAGCCGAGGAGTACAGCCAGGCCAGCTGGCGTCGTAACCAGGTCGATCACTAGAGAGATCGCACAGTCTTCGGCACCGATCCGCCGGTCGGCGATGAACGACCCGTCGAGGCCGTAGAGGTGAACCACTCCGCCCATCGACTCGGCAACCACAACGGTATCGTGATGAATCACGATGGCTTCCGGACCTTGCATCTCTCCGGGCCCCCGCCCCTCTCCACCGAAGCTGTCGACGAGGGTGCCGTCGGCAGCGAGGTGATGCACAAGGTTCGAGCGAGCGTCGAGAACGTACCAGTCGTCCCCGAACGCATCCGCGTCGGTCGCTCCTAGTATCGTTTCATATACGCGCCCCTCCGCACTTCCTACGGGAGCCGTCTGGGTTTGCGTGTCGTCGCCACTTCCCGGAGCCGAGGGCCTGGACGTCACGACGACAATCCCGCTCCAGACGAGGGTGACGATGGCGGCCATCCCGGCCGCCACCCCCACCCAGCGCTCAGACATCTTCGACTTCATTGAGCGCTGACCCCGTCAGACAAGGGGAGTGACATACGCGAAGCCGCAGGCAGCGACGTCCGCGCTGAACTGAATCCAACGCATAGTACGAGAATCTGTTCCTGAGGTCGCTCGCTGATCCGCCGCGTCGACAGCTGCAAAGAGACAGAAGTCGAGCTCCTCTGAGATCGTGCACTCTCGTGGGCTCCCGTCGGTAGACTCACACATCTGAGACACGGCGTCAGTCGGAGCCATGGCCAATGCAACTAGGGCCAGGACCACATACACGCCAAGAAATTTTTCCCACATGGGCACCTCCGTGAGATGATTAAGGATTCACAAGCTCAACAGCTGTTCCGGCTCCCTTGTGGATCTCTACATCACCTCATGCGACTCCAGGCTGCTTCCTTGCGACGAGCCAATTTCGTCATCCTCGGAGACGAGGCCCATGTCTGGATGGGGCGTTGGCAG